>Ga0268287_100008_pt1 | contig 386643 bp, 342 predicted proteins | sample MetcocultureR3M_FD_191348 | JGI IMG/M metagenome (GOLD analysis project Ga0268287, IMG submission 191348) | Soil microbial communities from Anza Borrego Desert, Southern California, United States - Methanotrophic co-culture R3-M | ecosystem: Environmental > Terrestrial > Soil > Desert | place...
TGCATCAGCTTGCGCACGACGTTGTCGATGGCGGCGATGTGATCGGCATCGACGGCGTGGCGAAGGCCGAACACCCAGGCCAGCAGCGCGGTCGCCATGATGGTCGGCCGGTCGCCGAACGCCGCGAGGGCCCAGGCCCATGCAGCGACGTTGGCGGCGATAAGCCCGCCAAGCAGCATCACCGGTCCGGGCTCAATCGCCCCCGAAGTCCGTCCCGTCGCTCGATCCATCCGCCCCGCCCCGCAGTATGACGTTTATCAAGAGGTCTCATACTGGCGAGAGCAAGAGATGGACCACTTTCGAGCTCACGGCTGAAGAGCCGACAGAACGAAAGTCAAATGGCTGCTTCACATGAAGAATCTGTGCTCAGCCGGTCGCGACGCTGGGCCGGAATGCGGCGCTTCCGTTGACAAGCGACTATCCACCTCGACGACCAAGTTGACGGTCGGCACTAGATTGCCAGCCGGAACGGCCGTTTCAATGGAACCCAGCGAACACACTTTCCGAGCAGGAGCTGCAGGACGGCTCCGTCCTGTTTGCAAAAGAGCCAGCTCGGTAGGTCGGAGCACCCGCGTTGCTGCTCCGACCTATTCGGCCGCCGCGGTTGCGGGTTGCGGCTGTCCGTCGTTCGGTCCGGTTCGCGCCTTCTGCTCGTCCAGCCAGAGGCTATGGTGCTCGCGAGCCCAGTTGACGTCGACCTCGCCCGAGCCCATGGCTTCAAAAGCACCTTCCATCCCGATGGTGCCGATATAGATGTGCGCGATCATCGCGGCGACGAACAGGACCGCCACGATGGAGTGGACGATCTGGGCCATCTGCATGCCCTCGATCCCGGTGCCGTAGAACGGAAACATCAGCGCGTAGCCGCTTGCCGCGACGAGACCGCCGCCGATCACGACGATCCAGTAGATCATCTTCTGTCCGGCGTTGAAGCGGTAGGCCGGCGGATGGTCGTGCCCGATCAGGCCGCCGCCGCGCTTGGCCCACTCGACATCCACCTTGCTTGGGATATTGCCGCCGATCCACATCAGGAAGATCAGGACGACGCCGAGGGTGAAGGGGAAGCTCAGATAATTGTGAGCGAACTTCGCCCATTGCGACCATTCCGAAAAGGCCTCGAAGCCGATCAGCGGTAGCAGCAACGGCCGGCCGAACGTGATGTTCAGCCCGGAAATGGCCAGCACGATGAAGCAGGTTGCCGTCAACCAGTGCACGAACCGCTCAAACGCGTTGAAGCGCACGATGGTGCGACCTGACCGTCCGGCCTCGAGACGCACCATCCCGACGGTCAGATAGAAGATCACGATGGCGGCGATCATGCCGAGGATGGCAATGCCGCCGATCCATCGCAGCGTCACATCGCGGAATTCCCGCCATTCGCGTCCCTGCGGCTGCTCGAGAACACCGGAGCGCTGATCGGGAATGCTGACGCGTCCCTGGATCCGGTTAAGCTCCTGCAGAAGCTGCTGCTCCTTGACCGCGCTTGCGGTCGGGTTGACTTGCTGCGCACTCGCGGGCGCCGCCGTCACCAAGAGAAGCAGCGCCCAGGCTCCCACCGCCAGACGAATGAACCTTCCAAACGACGCCATCACGTCCTCCCCGGTATTGCGCGCCCGTCGGTTGCCACGTCAGGACTCGATCGTCTCGCGGTAGGCGGTCTTCCAGCCCCAAGCGCCCGAGCCGTAGCCGCGCTTCATGACGCGCTCCTTGTAGATCTGGGCGATGATCTCGCCGTCGCCCGCAAGCAAGGATTTGGTCGAACACATTTCAGCACACAGCGGCAGCTTGCCCTCGGCCAGCCGGTTCGCGCCGTATTTCTCGTATTCGGCCTTGCTGCCGTCCGCCTCCGGACCGCCTGCGCAATAGGTGCATTTGTCCATCTTGCCGCGCGATCCGAAGTTCCCAACCTTCGGATATTGCGGAGCACCGAACGGACAGGCATAGAAGCAATAGCCGCAGCCGATGCAAAGATCCTTTGAGTGCAGCACCACGGCATCCGCGGTGGTGTAGAAGCAGTTGACAGGGCACACCGCGGCGCAAGGCGCATCGGTGCAATGCATGCAGGCCATCGAGATCGAGCGCTCGCCCGGCTTGCCGTCGTTGATGGTGACGACGCGGCGCCGGTTGATGCCCCAGGGCACCTCATGCTCGTTCTTGCAGGCGGTGACGCAGGCGTTGCACTCGATGCAGCGATCAGCGTCGCAGAGAAATTTCATCCGAGCCATGTGCGTGCTCCTCTCAGGCTGCGACGATCTGACAAAGCGTGACCTTCGGCTCCTGCATGCCCGTCGCAGGATCGTAGCCGTAGCTCGTGATCGTGTTGGCGCTCTCGCCCAGCACGATCGGATCGGTGCCGGCGGGATAATTCTTGCGCAGGTCGTTGCCGCCGAGCCAGCCGCCGAAATGGAACGGCATCCAGGCGACGCCTTTGCCGACGCGTTCTGTCACCAGCGCCTTCATCCTGGCACGGGAATTGTTCTCGGCGCCGCTCACCCAGACCCAGCCGCCATCCTTGATGCCGCGATCGGCGGCATCGGCCGGGCTGATCTCGATGAACATGTCCTGCTGCAACTCGGCGAGCCACGGGTTCGTGCGCGTCTCCTCGCCGCCCCCCTCATACTCCACCAGGCGTCCCGAGGAGAGGATGAGCGGAAACTGCTTGGCGATGCCCTTCTCGATCGCCGCCTTCTGGACGGAGAAGCCGATGTTGGGCAGGCGGAACTGCTTGGCATCGGGCAGAGTCGGATACTTTTCCACCAGATCGACGCGCGGCGTATAGATCGGTTCGCGGTGCACCGGAATCGGATCGGGCAGACCGAACGCATTCATGCGGGCCTTGCCATTGCCGAAGGGCACGCAGCCGTGCTTCAGCGCAACCCGCTGGATCCCGCCTGAGAGATCGATCGCCCAGGACACTGCATCGGGATTGGCAGGATTGACCCTCTGGATGGTCGCCATCTCAGCTTCGGTGAGGTCCTTGTCCCAGCCGAGCTTCTTCAGGCTCGCCAGCGTGAACTCGGGGTAACCGTCTTCGATTTCCGAGCCCTTGGAAAACGACTTGTCGGCAAGCAGGCTGACTTTCCGCGTCGTGCCGTCCGGCAGCTTCTCCTCGCGTTCGATGCCGAACCGGGGACGGAACGCGCCGCCGCCATCCATCACATGCAGGTTGTTGTTGTAGAGCAGCGGCGATCCCGGATGCTTCACCTCGGGCGAACCCCAACACGGCCACGGCAGGCCGTAATAGTCGCCGCCGACTTCCGGATCGTCCTTGGGCGCGCGCATGGTCACCAGATCGAACTTGTGCTGGTTCTTCATGTGCGCCTTGATGCGTTCCGGCGACTGGCCGCAATAGCCGGTCGACCAGCTTCCGCGGTTGATCTCGCGCAGCACGTCCTCGGCAACCGGAAGATTGTTCTCGACCTTGATGTTCTTGAACATCTTGTCGGCGAAGCCGAACTTCTTTGCCATGAGATAGATGATCTCGAGGTCGTCCTTCGATTCGAAGATCGGCTTGACGATCTGCTCGCCCCATTGCATCGAGCGATTGGAAGCGACGCGCGATCCCGTGCATTCGAACTGCGTGGCCACAGGCAGGATATACACGCCGTCCTTGCGTCCCGCCTCGACCGCCAGAGACGCCCAGGTGGTCGGGTGCGGATCGGCGATCACCAACAGCTCCAGCGCCTTCAGGCCCTTCAACGACTCCGGAATGCGGGTGATGCTGTTGCTGGCGTGGCCCTGCACGAATACGGCCTTGACGTTGTCCTTCTGTGCGACATCGGCCTTCGGCAACAGCGCGGCATCGAACCACCGCGTCAGCGGGATGCCCGGCGTCTCCATCAGCTTCTTCTCGTCGAAGCGGGAGACGAGATAGTCGTAATCGACCTCCCAGACTCGAGACCAGTGCTTCCAGGCGCCTTCCGCAAGACCGTAATAGAACGGCAATGTCACGATATCGAGGCCGACATCGGTCGCGCCCTGCACGTTGTCATGGCCGCGCAGGATGTTGGCGCCGGCGCCTGCCTTGCCGATGTTCCCCGTCATCAGCAGCGAAATGCAGCTTGCCCGCACGTTGGCGGTGCCCACCGTGTGCTGGGTCTGGCCCATGCACCAGATGATGGTTGCGGGCTTTTGCGTGGCAAACATCTTGGCGACGCGTTCGAGCTGAGCTGCGGGCACGCCGGTGACACGTTCGACCTCCTGGGGATTCCACTTCTCGACTTCCTTGCGCAAATCGTCGAAGCCGTAGACCCGCTGTGCAATGAACTCCTTGTCTTCCCAGCCGTTCTTCAGGATGTGCCACATCATGCCGTAGAGCACCGGAATGTCCGTGCCGGGGCGAATACGGACATATTCGGTGGCGTGCGCCGCGGTGCGGGTCAGGCGCGGATCGAAGACGATGAAATTCGCCTTGTTGAGCTCCTTGGATTCGAGCAGGTGCTGCATGCTGACGGGATGCGCTTCCGCCGCGTTGCTGCCGATGAACAGCATCGTTTTGGAGTTGCGCATGTCGTTGATGCTGTTCGTCATGGCACCGTAGCCCCACGTATTGGCGACGCCGGTGACGGTGGTGGAGTGGCAGATTCGCGCCTGATGATCCGTGTTGTTGGTGCCCCAGAACGCGCCGAGCTTGCGGAACAGATAGGCGCCCTCGTTGGTCATCTTGGCGGAGCCGAGCCAATAGACGGAATCGCTGCCTGACTTTTCTCGGACCTGGAGCAGCTTGTCGCCGATCTCGTTCACCGCCATGTCCCAGGACACGCGCGTCCACTGCCCGTTCACGAGCTTCATCGGATAGCGCAGGCGGCGATCGCTGTGCACGAGCTCGCGCACCGAAGCGCCTTTGGCGCAATGCGAGCCGCGGTTGATCGGCGAATCCCAGCTTGGCTCCTGCCCGATCCAGACCCCGTTGAGCACTTCCGCGGTGACGGTGCAGCCTACCGCACAGTGCGTGCAGATGCTCTTCTTGACGACAGCGCCAGCGGCAAGCGGGCCGGCAGCAGCCGCTTCAGCCTTCCGCACGCTGCCGACCGGCATGGCACCCAGCGCGGCGAGAGCACCGCCAGCCAGACCGGACCTGCGCAGGAATGTACGGCGATCCAGTCCGCCGGCCTGGCCCGCGAGGGACTCGGCAACGGAGCCTCGGCGATCGGAACGCTGGTTTGTTCGCTTGATAAGCACGGCAGCCTCCCTCTCACGCCGGGTAACGATTGACGCGGTAGAACGTCTTCACGTGATCGGATTCCTTGTAGCGCGCCTTGCGCTTCTCATCGTTGTTCTCGCTATCCGCCTGGGCGGACCCGACCAACGGGGTCGCAAGCGTCGCGCCGGCGCCGACCGTGCCGATTCCGACCTGGCGCAGGAAGTCGCGACGTCCGACCTTTGCTTTCGTCTCGTCACTCATGGCATCTCTCCCGGACCGACGCGCGTCGATCAATTGGCGAATGTGAATGCTTCCGTCTCGATCTCGATGAAGATGCGACCGAGCGCGCCGACCGCACCGTAGAAACGCGCATTCCCGGCGCTCTCCATGTCTGCGAATAGCCGTCCCATCCAGGGCGATACGTGTTTGTCGAAGAAGGCACGCTGCGCCTCGGGCGAAGCACCGAAGCGGCCGTCAGCAAGGCCCGACATGATCTCGCACAGGATCGCGGCGTGATCCTCGGGCTCGGAATTGTTGGCAATCCGCTCGATGCCGAGCCTCGTCAGGTCTCCGCGCAGGCGGGACAATGGCCGTTCGTTCAGAAAGCCGGTGAGATAGTAGGAGGCATAGGGCAGCAATTCGCCGCGGCCGAGACCGACGAACAGGTCGAAATATTCCCGCTCCACCTTCGCGGCAACGGCGCTCGAGGCGGCGTCGGCCAGCGCTGCATGCGCACAGCCGAGCGGCGGCGTATCGCCGGTCAATGCCGCAAGCTGCTCCAGCAATCGCTTCGACGGCGGCGCTGAGAGCAACGTTGCCAGAAGCGAGTATTCCTGCGCGCGCGCAGCATCGACCGGATCGACGGGCTGCGCTGGGCCGGCTCGTTCGTTGTAGAGATCGGGCCGCAGATCGTTCCGGGAAACACCAGTGGCCGTTTCGACCGCAATCACCCGCTGTGCGGGCACGCGGGTCCAATTCGAGACAGAGGGCTGGCTGATGCCGATTTTACGTGCAAGCTGAGCAATGCCGCCTGCGGCATCGATCGCGCGATCAAGCCCCTCATCCCGCACGTGGACCTCCCATCCGAGTCCCGTCTGCTTGATTATTGCCTTTTCTTATAAGGCACTCATGAAAGCGTAGTCCTGGCTCCGCGGACCGTCAACCGTCTGCCATAGCTTGAGCCTATAGCCTTTGGTCGCGCTGCTTAGCGCGGCAGTGCACCACCGTGCGTGCGGAGTCTGATGGGCTCGGCCGTCTCGTCCGAATTACCAACCGCCGGCGGTTGCACTGCAACAGAGATCTGCGGTTGCTCCGGCGGGGCCGAGGGCTCAACGCTATTGGAGATCATTGTCACATCGGCGCCATGCAAATCCGCTGAAACAGGCATTTCGATGGACGCATCGGGAAGAGATTGGACCGCTTCGCGCACTCCACCAACAATGCGATCGACCAGCGCGGCCAGCTCCTCCGACGAGCAATCCAGCGGGCCAAAGCCCGGCATCGCAGTGGGGTCGTTGAAGTCCCATGCATTCTCCGCAAGGCCGACGAAGTCGCGAATGGCAGGATCGGTCGCCCACGCGCGGCGAAGGGCCGCACGACTCAACTCCTGTGGAACCCTCTTGGCCAGAAACGCCGTGACGTCGGTCGCAGCATTGATGTCGTCGATCGAAGGCAGCGTCGAGAGATCGAACTCGGTCTCGCCGTCCTCGGCCTCGGACGGCGGGATGGATTGCGCTGCAGCAGGCTTCGTCGGCTCCGCCCCCGATTCGCGTTTGCGGCGGGACCAACGTGCAAGGAAGTCCTCCTCACTCATTCCTGTCGCCTTCTTGATCGCGCCGTGCCAACGCCTCCGGGTCGGCGCGGCGCCGCTTGCGCTTGACGAATTCCCGCTCCACATGGCGCTCGGCGACGAATCTTTCAATTGCATCGCGCAGCGCCTCCGGCATCGGCACCGCCTCGACGAGATTGTCGGCGGCTTCGGTGAACCCCTCGCCCTCTGCGGGGTCGGCGGTCACCGCCGTCACGGCATAGGGCCAGGCGCCTTCCGCAGGCGACAGTACAGTCCAGATGCTCGGACTGCCGGAGACGAGATTGTCGCGATAGCGTGCCGTCTCGGACGGATAGAGATCGACGGTCGCACTGCCGGCATAAAACAGGGTCGAACCGTCCTGCTCGCGGAGCACGGTCCAGGGTTCTGTCGCCGGCTCGTCCGGAAGGACCGCGATGCCGCGCCAGACGAAATCGACCCAGGGCGAGGTAGATCTGCGCCGCTCGACCACGACACCGACGGCAATCGAGAGAGACGGCGACGCCGCGGAGCTCATGTCGCCATCTCCAGACGCTTCACCGGCAACCCTATCAAGAGATTTTGCGGTTTCATCCGAAGCTTCTGATCGGGCGTCATCGACAGGATCAGGTAGACCGGTTCACCCCGGAGGTCGTCAAGCGCGCAGCTCGAATCGAGGAACGTCAGCCGGAACAGCGCGAGCACACGATCGGTGTCGCGCTCGCCTGGTTCTTCGCCGTGCCACAGACGATCGCCGAGCCTGGTGGCATCCGCATCGAGCCCGACATACCAGGTGAACTTTGCCTCATGCAGCGCGCGCAGCGGCTCGATCACGACCTCGATGCCGAGCAGATGGGAGACCCAGCGCGTCATCGCCTGCGCCAGCGCCGCCGGTCCGCGGCCGCCGGCCGTCAGGTCGAGGGCCAGATCGAACTGGTCGCTGCGCTGCCAATAGGCCTCGGCATTCTCCTCGCTGAGCACGTCGACCACAACATCGGTGGTGGCGCCCAGCATCGACATCAGGGAGAGCACCGGGGTCGGGCTCCGGCCACCGACGATCTCCTCGTCGCCGAGCAACAAGGCGTGCTCGTGCGGCAGGATTCGCTGGGTCCGGAAGAACAATTCGGCCGCACGCAGCACGAACGGGTCATCGCAGCCATCGAGAGCGTTCCGCAGGATGACATGCGAGAGCTGGTTGACGAACAGCGGCGGCAGATCGTTCGTCCCTGATCGCACCGAGGCAAGATAGGCGGCCTCGAGCGTCGGATGCCGCAGCAAAAGATCGCGAAACGCGAGTACGAACTGCCAGTTCTCCCGGGCATCCGCATCGACAATCCCGGCGATCTCGTCCTTACCGACCGCTTGTCGCGGGTGGGCGAGCAATTCGAGGTGCAGCCGGCGTTCGACCGGGCACGCGTCGTCCGGCGGCATCAGCTCGGGACGCGCAAAATAGGCCTTGAGGAATTCGTCGGTGACACGGAGCCCACCGCCCTCGTCGCGGTCGAGCAGATGATGGCCGCAGGCAATCCAGAAATCGTTCATCTGAGGATCGGCCCCCGCCCCAGTTCCGCGAGTTTGAGCTCGTGGTCAGCCTGGACATCGTCGTCCAACTCCATGAACGAGAACGCCTTGCTATGCCCCTGCCCTTCGCGCAGCTGCAGGCGACGGAATGACTCGCGGACCTCGCCGTCGCTCGATGTGCGGTGCACTGCAACAAGAGAGCTGATCGGATGGCTGCACAGCGATTGCGCGAAAGCGATCTCCTCTTCGGCGGCCGTCTTCGCCGCCGACATGTCAGGCGCACCGAAGCGCTCGACCAGTTGCCTCGCAAGGAGATCGACCAGGCTGCGGTAGTCGTCTTCGGTCGCCGGAACGATCTGCGCCAGCGTCGACCAGCCCCAGGACTGCACCCCGAGGAAGCCGCCACGAAACGCCGCGCGCGCCTTGCCTTCCAGCTTCGACCCGTCACAATCCCAAAAGCGGAAAGCACCGGAGACGGCCCATTCGCCCGGTTCTGCCGCCACTTCGAATACGAAGGTGTCGGAAGGATCGAGTGCGATCGTACGCAGGAGCTTCATAAGCGCGGTCCTCCGAGCGCCGCATCGAGCCAGGATGGCATCGCAAGCGCCTGCACGAGATCGCTCCGCTCGGTCTCGTCCGTACCGAGGCGGCGCGTGATCAGATCGCCGCAATCATCAATGCGCTGAACTGTCTGCCTTTCACGCGGCATCCGAGCGAGATAGTCGCGCGCGACGCTGTCAAAGCCATCGACGCGCCAGCCGTCGAGCGCCAGCATCAAGTGGCGGGCAAAGCTCTCCGTGATCTGCGCCGCGCCAGCCTCGCCAAAGCCTTCCTGATCGAGTGCCGAGGCCAGCGGGTGAACGCCGGGTTCATCTTCGTTCATCGCAACAGTCCGGATCATGGCTGCGAATACCAGCCAGGGCGGCGGCGCATCCTCGTCAGCGGCAAAAGGCCACCCCATCCGTCCGCCGCCGACCAGTCCCCCGTCGATCCTGACCGCATCCGGCCAGTCGATCGTGATCGGCTTGCTCGGCGGCGCATAGGCGCGAAGCGCATCGGTCAGTGCGACCATGCCGGCGTAGAACGCGCGCCGCGCGCTGCGCAACGGCTCGAATGGCTCCAGCACCACGGCGAACTCTGCGAGGTCGAAACGACCTACATAGACGAGTGTTCCGGCGCCGCTCTCCGGCGCAATGCGGCATGCATGGGCGAAAGCGTCGCCACTCTCGCGCAGCCGCACCAATGTGAACGGCGGCGGCAGATGGACCGGTTCCGCCAGGGAAACATGGTTCAATGGGGTCGACGGCAGGCCGTCCTCCGCTTTCCTTTTCTTCCCGATGGATAATGTCTATACGAGACGAAGGGTCGGCGCGAGTCCGTCGTCGGCATCCGGATGGCGGAGGGATTAACCTGGAGCAGCCAGCGAAGACCGTCCTGATCTGCTCGTGCGAAGACACGATGCGTCTCGACGTGGCCGCGATGCGGCGCGGATGCCCCGGCAGCGAGGTCAAGAGCTTTCGCCATCTCTGTGGTGCCGAACTCAATCATTTCCGCAAGATTGCCGCGACAGACGGCGTGTTGACCGTCGCCTGCACGCAGCAGGCGGCGCAGTTTTCGGAAGAGGCCGGCGAACGGGCCGATGCGATCAGCTTCGTCAACATCCGCGAAACGGCCGGATGGTCGAAAGACGGCGCACGAGCCGGTGCGAAGATGGCCGCCCTGCTCGCATCCGCCTCCATCCCGTCCCCGGACTATCCGCTCGTCACCCTGTCGAGCGAGGGCGTGATCCTGATCTACGGGCGCGATGAGACCGCGATCGAGGCCGGCCGCCTGCTTGCCGACCATCTCGACGTCACGGTGATGCTGAAGCAGCTCGACGACACCGTGCGGCCGGCTGCAACGGTCTTCCCCGTCGTCAAGGGCAGTATCCGCTCCGCGAAGGGACATTTCGGCGCCTTCGAGCTTGCGATCGACGACTATGCGCGTCCCCGGCCCTCCTCGCGCGAGCGCTTCGTGCTGGACCCGCCGCGAAGCGGAGTCACTTCGCGCTGCGACATCGTGCTCGACCTGTCCGGGGATATGCCGCTGTTTCCCGCTCACGACCTGCGCGACGGCTATCTGCGCGCCGACCCGGGGGATCCCGCCGCGATGCTGCGCGCCGTGCTGACCGCGCGCGATCTCGTCGGCAGCTTCGACAAGCCGAAATATGTTGACGTTGCACCGACGCTCTGCGCCCATTCGCGCTCGAAACGCACCGGCTGCCATCGCTGCCTCGATCTCTGCCCGACCGGGGCGATCACGCCCGTCGGCGATCATGTCGCAATCGATCCGAATATCTGCGCGGGCTGCGGCCAATGCGCGGCGGCCTGCCCGACCGGCGCGCTATCCTATGCGCTGCCACCCGCCGATACGCAGCTTCAGAGACTTCGCGCCATGCTGCTCGCCTACCGCGAGGCCGGTGGCGCGGATGCAGTGCTGCTTTTTCACGACGGCCCGCACGGCACGCCCCTGATCGATGCCCTCGCACGGCATGGCGACGGCCTTCCGGCCAACGTGCTTCCCTTTGCCGTCAACGAGCTTACGCAGGTGGGACTGGAAGCGATTGTCGGTGCCTTCGCCTATGGCGTATCCGCTGTGCGCTTCCTGCTCCGTGCCAAGCCGCGCCACGACATCACCGGACTGTCACAGACGGTCGCAACGGCCGATGCGATCCTCGGCGGCCTCGGCTTTGAGGGCCGGCGCCTCGCCACCATCGAAACGGATGATCCCGATGTGCTCGGCGAGCATTTGGCTGATATCGAGATGCTCGCCGCCGTCGCGCTGCCGGCGGCTTTCAAGACTGTCGGCAAGCGGCGTGACCTCTTGCGATTTGGCCTGAGCGAACTGCATCGGCTGGCGCCGAAGCCGGTGGACGTGATTCCCCTTCCCCGGGGGGCGCCGGTCGGCGCAGTCACCATCGATGCCAACGGTTGCACACTGTGCCTGTCCTGCGTCTCCGCCTGCCCGACCGGCGCGCTACGCGACGATCCGGAGCGGCCCGTGCTGAAGTTCATCGAGGATGCGTGCGTGCAATGCGGCCTGTGCCAGAGCACCTGTCCGGAGAAAGTCGTTGCCCTCAAGCCGCAGATTGACTTCCGCGCGTCCCGCGCGCCCGCCGTGATCCTCAAGGAGGAAGAGCCGGCGCTCTGCGTCCGCTGCGGCACGCCATTCGGGGTGAAGAGCACAATCGAGCGGATCGCGGCCAAGCTCGAAGGCCGGCACTGGATGTATCCGGCTGGCGACAAGCGGCTCGAGGCGCTCAGGATGTGCGCCGACTGCCGCGTCATCGTCATGAGCGAACAGCAATTCGATCCGTTCAAGGGAGTTCCGGAACGAACGCCGCCGCGCACGACGGATGACTATCTACGTCAACGCAACGGCAAGGACTAGACAAGACGAACAGACATCGTCGCCGGGAGGCATCACCATGTCTCGTGTCAGCACAGCTCTGTCGAAGTCCTTGGTCTTCAGCGCTGTCGCCGGCTGAGTGGCCGAAGCTGCCGCTCCACCGCTGACAAAGGCACAGAAGTTGGCGGGTAACGGCGATCGTCGCTCGCAGAGCCGGGGCCACGGGCAAGAAGATGGCACGGCTGTCGACCGCTGCGTTGCCGAAGCCGCTCACCCGACCATCGATGTCATCCAAATCTTGAAGCAGCATCCGGAGATGCGGAGTCTTCATATAAAGAATTGGAACCCATATTAAGGGCTGCTATCGCGACGTCGCGCGGCCCAGGAAGTCTGTGAGGGCGCGTCGGTCCTCGGGCGAGCCGATACGCTGTTCCGGCATCTTGGTGCCCGGCGTATAGGCGTTCGGTCCGATTTCGAACAGCCTTGCGACTGTCTCCGGCGTCCAGACGATGTCCATGGTCTTCAGCGCGTCGGAGAAGCGATAGCCTGGGAGTGAACCGATCCTGCGGCCATACAGTCCCGAAAGGGTCGGACCCGCCCGCTGCACCTCCTTGTCCGACAGCGTGTGACAGGCAACACACGCCCGAAAAACATCCGCGCCGTGGTCGCCCGCGTAAGCGGCAAGCGGATCGGACGGCGATCCCGCCGGAGTCGAACCGACGGGAGTACCGGTCCGCGCATTCCAACGCCTGATCCTGCCGTCCGCACCTCCCGTGAGCAGCGTCTCGCTATCCGGGAGAAACGCAACGGACCACACCGGCAACCCGGGCCCAACCGGCGTGCGGAGCAGGTTGCGCGACTTGCGATCGACGATCGCCACCGTGCCATTGATACCGGCCGCTGCGATCAGCATGCCGTCCGCCGACACCGTCAAGGCCACCACCGGCGCGGGACCGGCCGCGACCTCGCCGCCGACCTTGCCATCCTTCGTCAGCATGCGCAGCTTGCCGTCGACCGCACCTGTGACGATCTCACCATCCGGCGCCACGGCAACGGCGTTCAGCGGCGCCGACAGCGTCACGGTGTCGGGCTGGCCGTCCGGCAAACGCCAGATGCGCAGAGCAAGATCGTAGCCGACGCTGACCAGTCTGCCGTCCGGCAGGAAAGCGACGCCATTCACGTTCTGCGTATGCCCTTCGAGCACGCGCGACGTGCCGTCCGCCAGCGACCAGAGTCGCACCGTTCGGTCCCATGACCCCGATGCGAGAAGCGCCCCATCGGGCGACACGGCAAGCGCCACAATCGGAGCGAGATGTCCCTCCAGCACCCGGTCCGGCTCCGGCCGGCCCGGAGTCCATACCGCAATTCGCGCATCGGCCCCGGCCGTGATCATGCGACCGTCCTTCAGAAAGGCGACCGCGTTGATGCCGTCCGCATGGTACCGCAGCACTTGCTGTGCGGTCTCCGTCTCGAGCGACCAGCGAATGGCCGCCGTGTCGAAACTGCCGGAGAGAAGGCTGTTGCCATCCGGAGAAACGGCTAGAGCGCGTATGGGGCCGCCATGCCCGACCAAGTCGGCTTGCACGGATGATGCAGTCAAGATGATCAACAGCGCTACGGCCACCCTTGTACACAACGGTGATCTGTTCATTTCACACCCGGCCATGCCTGACGATCGCATCATCAAGATTGCCAGAACAGACGGCTAAACTGAATATACGAGGCCGCGTCTACTTGGCCGGTGCCGTCGTTGTTTTGGACGAACCCTGAGGAGCTGCCTGCATTCCGGGTGGACTCTGGCCCTGGGGACTTCCGGCCGGCGCACCACCCGCGCCGGTATTGATAGGCCCGGTCCAGCCTTGCGGCTGTGCCTGGCCCTTCTCTTCAGGAGGGGTTTGCGTCGCCGACGAGTTGGTTTGCGCCGGCTGGGCCGAGGCGCTTTCAATCGAGAAGGCGCTTTCAATCGAACAGAGTGCTGCGAAGCACAAGATCGCTTTCGGAAATTTCACGCAGGGTCCTCCGATGCGCTCACTAGGCCTGCAAGAAACTTTCAGACCGTCCTTCCGTTCCGAACCGTGCAGCGCAACAGCCCGATGGGTCCCGATGCCCGCGAGCGATCGACGAGCTTGCTCGCGACAAGCCGTGTCGTATACATGGCTTGATGGTCCAATCGAGGGAGGCTGAGGATGAAGGCTTTCGTACTTGGCTGCGTTGCTGCCCTGGTGATCGCCGTTGCAGGAATGGTGATCCTGAACCGCGTTCAGGAGCCGGTCGCCCAAGCGTTCACGACGAGCGCGGTACGGCTCTGACAAGAGCCCACCCGCGGCTCGGTCCGCTCGCCTTGACGACTGGAGCCAGGCGAGCGAGCTCATCCTCGACGAGACGCTGAAGCTTTTCAGCGCCCGAACCGTCCGACTTAGCTTTTCCAGCGCTAGCGCCTCAGAATTGCATACCGCGCGTCAGGGCACCGTGGACGATGAGATTCGTTCCGGTGATGAAGCTGCGGCGCGACTTGCGACAAATACCACGGCGTTCGCCATCTCCTGCGGAGTGATGCCATGCGTCTCCGGGATTTAGGAGTTTGGTAACGATACGAGCATGGTTGAACGCATTAATGCAAATCGCACGCGTCCGGTGCCTGACCCGTAACAACCTTGCTATATGCCCAGCTGCGACTTATCGCCGCTCGCGAATGACCCGGATTTCCCTGATTGCTCATGAACAAGCCTGGCAACACGTTCGACATCGTCATCGAGCAGTCTTTCGACTTTCTATCTCCGGAATATGCAGAGCTGTTTGATCGCTCGGCTGCTACGGCCTTCCAGCATCCGATCTGGCTGCATTGCCTCTACACCAGGCTCGCGCCGGAAGCGGGTGCAACGCCTCTGGTCGTCGTGGTCCGCCACCGCGCGACGGGGGCCCTTGCGATGGTGCTGCCCCTGCTCAGAATCCGGCGCGGTCCAATACGAACGGTCGAGTTCGCCGACCTCCGCGTTTCCGACTATCTGGTACCGGTCTGCAGCCCGGACGTGTTTTCACAACTGCTCGACGATGCAACCGCAAGCTCGCAAATCCGGCGGCTTGTGCGCCCCTTCGATCTGCTCCGACTGACCAAGTTGCCTGACGGACGGCTTCCGATCGAAAAACTCCTCGCTGCGTCCCGCCGTGTGTCGATGGACACGAATGCCTACGCGACGATTCTCATGGCACCGTTCGAGCAATGGCGGGCCAGTGCGATGGACCGCTCCTACCAGAAGGAGCTCGCAAAGAAGTATCGTCAGCTCCAGAAGAAGGGCTCGCTGAGCTTCTCATGCTGCGGCGACAGCGCCTCCGTGCTTGAGGCACTGGATGTGATGCGCAAGTTTCGCGGCCCGCGCTTTCACGCACAGGGCGACGGGGACCTGCTCCAGCGCCCTGAATACTACGGCTTCTATTCCGACGTAGCGCTTCGCGGCCTTGGCTCCTTCGTCCGCCTCTACGCCATGAAGATGGACGGCGAAGTGATTGCCGCCGTGCTCGGGCTGTGTCATCGGGGCAGCTTCCTCATCATCATGAGCGCATTCGACATTGCTGGATACAAGAGCCAGTCTCTCGGCGCGCTGATGTTCGAGCGGGTGGCGCGTGATTGTATCGAGCGCGGAGATCGGATGCTCGATTTCACCATCGGCGACGAGCCATACAAGAAATTGTTCGGCGGGCAGCCTTCGCCGGTGTGGGCTGTCACGAAAGCCGGCAGTCCCGTGGGCGCGGTCGCCCTCTTCGCCCTGAAGCAGGCTCCCTGGCTCAAGTTGGCGGTCAAGCGGCTTTCGGACCTGAGGCTCCAGCCCGCTCGTACCCCAGCTCCTACGCGTTGATCGACGGCACACGACCAAGTGCAAAGCTCAGGCGCGCAATGCGCCGCGGATACGCCCAAGCCAACCGGGGTGCATTTGATCGACGCGGTGTGTCAGACTTCGCCGCAGGAAGTGCAACCGTCGCCGCACGTCCCAGCCGACACCATTGCGGGATGTCAGAGCCTGACGGAAGCGCGCCATCTTCAGCGACTGCTGGTCCGCTGCAATCTTCTCGCGATCGGAATAGAACTGCGAGATCTTCTCACGGCCCATGCCCGCGCTCATGAGCCATTGCGGCGCGTATTCGGTGCAGAGCCGGTCGACATCCACCAGCAGGCGGGCGACGCCCGTGCCGGCGGCGGGACAGTTGGTCTGGAACGCATCGCCGATGAGCACGACGCCGGGCAGCAGATGCCCTTCTACGACGGTCAGGTCCATCACCCAATTCTGGACCCTGTCGGTCACGCGGAAATCGCCGAGGTAGGAGCGCAATCCCGGCAGCAGGCGCAAGATTGTCGCTTCCGGTTCGCGGCGCAGCTCGCGCATGATTGGGTCGGTCGGATCGCGGAACATGAAGAGATTGGCCCGCATGCCGTCACGGACGGGAAACAAGCTCAGATAGTCGATGCCGTCCGCCGTACGTTCGCCATAGCAGGTGAGCGCTTCGAAATCGAACGGGATGCCGTCCCGGCGAACGATCGTGAAGCCGAACGACACCGAGTGGCGCTCGGCCAGCACACGGCGCCTGATGCCGAGCTTGTAACCCAGGACTCCCGCCATGCCGGTGGCCAGAACGACGAGGCGCGCAGTCAAGCGCCGGCCGGAGGCCAGCTCGATATGCTGAACATCGTCGCCGTTGCTGATCGCTATGACCTCGTCGACGATCAGATTGGAGCAATCGGGGATCTGGCTACGCGCCGTGGCCACGAGGCTGGCATAGGAAAATCCGCACGCCTGACCGACGCTGACATCGACCACCTTGCCTTCGCGGATATTCAGCACCCGGTCATATCGGCAAGCGACATGCTCGAGCGCATCGAGAAAGCCGAGCTTGCGAATCAGATCCAGTTGATGGCCGCCGATCTTCTCGACCCGGAACTCGTCCGGATAGACCGCGCGCTTGTCGACGAGAGCGACGCGATGCCCTGCCCGCGCCAACACGGCCGCCGCAAGCGATCCCGCAAGGCCGCCGCCGACGATCACGATCTCCGCGTTCTCGCCGCCATCGGCTGGCTCGGTTACGGGTCTATCCGTCGTCATGGCTGAGGCTCCCAAGGTTAACGGCCATTCCAGTGCAATTCTCTCGCCTGATGCCGCATCGCAGGGCCAAGTCCGGTCAATTCCGGAGATCGAGGTTAATGACTGGAAGTGCCAAATCTCGCGGCCGCCGTGCCGGCACGCGCCTTGCTCGGAATGCCCTGCAAGTCTCGCCTTCTGACAGCTTGGCGACATCCCAGCGGCCAATCCGTCCTTGAGCGGCTGATCTCGCCTTGTTCGCTCGTGGATGGCGACGCCAAGCCGTCAATCGATTGAGCTGGACCTTGCACGATCTGGCACAATGAGGACGGCGATGTTCCAGACTGAAGCAGCCGGCGCGACCGCGACATCATCGCCGCGGGCGAGTTCCTGCAAGTCGTCCATTAACACTCGCGGTTCTTCGACATGCTAGATTGTCGGCGCTATCGGAACATGTCTCTCCGAGGGAGCGCTGCCCCTTAACCTTCCATGATCGAATCCATCCTCCAGTTCATGCGGCGCGACGTCACGCGCGGTGTTGTCGGAACCATCCTCCTCAAGGTTGGCAGCGGCGTGCTCGCGTTTGCATTGTTCTCGCTCGCGGCACGAACGATGTCGCCCGATGGGTTCGGTATCTTCGCGACCTGGCTTTCGGTCGCCCAGATCGCAGCCGTCATGGGACTGGTCGGCCAGGAATCGCTGCTGGTCAGATTCCTGAACGAGTATCAGGTCGGCGGCCGGCCAGATCTTACCAAAGGCGTCCTGCTGTCGAGCTTCAAGATCACTTCAGCCGCAATGCTGATCGTGATCACCGGGATCGCCGTCGTCGCGGGCGCGCGAGGCGATGGGTGGCTGCTGATCATTGCAGTGTCGGCCTACACGGCCGTCAATGCCGGCGTAATGCTCGGGAGCCAGATCGCACGCTCGCTCGTCAGCATCCTCATGGGGGAAGGCAATCGCGAGTTCTTCTGGCGGGCCATCGTGGTGCTGTTTCTACTGGTCATGCTGCTCGGCCATCGGCAACTCGATCCCACTGAATTGTTCGCGGTGATGACAGTGGCCATGTCGGTAGGCCTCCTTGCGCAGATCGTTTCGATCGCGCGAGTGTTGCCGGACTTGCGCAACACGCCGGCGCGATCCGAAACGCCCCGCTGGCGATCGAGCGCCCTTCACTTCTGGCTGGCATCCATCCTCGAAGCGGCGAACCAGTATTTCGACGTCATTCTGGTCTACTGGATGCTGGATCCGGCGACGGCCGGTGTCTACTTTGCGGCCTCGCGACTGGCCAACATCTTCGCCATGCTGTCCGCAGCGCTTTACACGTTCGGCGCGCGTCGACTTCCTTCACTGTATTTCAGCAAGAACCATCGGGAGTTCGAGCGAACCTTACGATTGATGGCGGAAGTGACAGCGCTTTGCGTTGTCGCCGGTCTCGCCATCATCTGGATTGGCGGCCCCTATCTCCTCAACCTGTTCGGACCGCACTTCACCGCACAGCATGCGGTCTTGATCGTGCTCGCGATCGGAACCGCCATCCAGGCAGCAGGCGGCCCCGCCGCTGCGATCCTGCAACTGACCGGCCATGAACGAATCTATGTTCCGGTCGTCGCCGTCAACGTCGCGTTGCGGCTCGCAGGATTCCTCATCCTCATCCCCTGGCTCGGCGTGCTTGGCGCAGCGATTTCGGCGACCGTGTCGCTCGCGCTTGCAACCATTGCCCTGAACGTCCTCTGCCGCCGTCGGTCCGGAGTGGATCCTTCAATTCTCGTGCTCCTGCGCTTCTCTGGATGGAGGCGCGGCAACTATGCGGTCCGCGGCGCGGAGACGCGTGATTAGCTGCCATTGCGCGGCCGCTCGGTCCGCAATCACGCTTCGGCAGCGCGCAAGACGGGTTGGTTAACGTGCTCGCCGCATATGGGCCTGCAACCAGCGGAATTACGGCGCGAACAATGTTGTGACCACAGCCTGGCATTAACTCCGTTTGCCGCTAGTCGGTGTCCATGCGGCGCCTGCATGGTAGGTACGGAGTTAAGAAGGTGAAGATTTCGTTTCTTTGGCGGGTCAGGATCCGTGCTCCACTATCAACCGAAAAGGGAACTGGGCGAAGCGAGCGCAACGGCACTCGCCCGGAATGACGGAGGCGGGCCGAAGTTGCACGTGCTTCTCGCGCAGACCCAGGCAGAGAACGCTGGTGCGCAGGAGATATCCCGGCTTCTCGGCGCCGGCCTGACCGCTCGCGGCTATCGGGTCACCAATCTGTTCTTCTTTCGCAAATCAGATTCGTTCGATGAGCCGCCCGATACACTGTATTGCGCGCCGCGCCGGCCGGGCAATCCGGTGGCATTGCTGCGGATGCTGTGGACGCTCAGGCACCATCTCAGGACCACCCGGCCCGACGCCGTCCTGACGTTCCAGCATTTCGGCAACGTCATCGGCGGCGGTGTGACGCGCCTCGTCAGCCGCGCGCCTGTCGTCGCAAACCAGGTCTCGTCCGCGCTGTCGATGAGCTGGCCCGTCCGTACCGCCGATATCGTGATGGGCAGCCTCGGCTTCTTTGACCGCATCACGCTCAATTCGAAGGACATGGAACGCGAGTACTCGCGCTATCCCGCGGCCTACCGGTCGCGCATGGTGCATGTGCCGCATGGCTTCGACGACAAGGCCCTCACGCTGTCGAAGGAGGTTGCTCGACAAGAGTTCAACCTGCCGCAGGATTGCATCTTGCTGGGCTGCGCAGCACGGCTGCATCCGCACAAGCGGCTCGATATGGCGATACGTCTGCTGCCTGAGCAACCGTTCTGGCACCTTGCGCTCGCCGGCCAGGGCGCCGACGAGGCGCGGCTGAGGCAGCTTGCGCGTGACATGAAAGTTTCAGACCGACTGCATCTGCTCGGGGAAATCCCTCCCGGCCGGATGGCGGACTTCCTCGCCTGTCTGGACGTCTTCGTATTTCCGACGCAGGCAGAAACCTTCGGTCTGGCCGCGGTCGAGGCTGCGAATGCCGGTGTTCCCTCCGTCGTGACTGATCTCCCCGTCCTGCGCGAAGTGTTGTGTTACGAAGGACGACCGACTGCGCTCTTCGTCGATGCCTCCGACCATGCACAGCTCTCCGCGGCCGTCTCCAGGCTGCTGACGGACAAGCAACTGAGCGTCGAGCTGCGACAAAACGCCAAAGGCCTGCGATTGCGCTATTCGGTAGATGCTATGGTGGAGGAATACGTTCGCATTCTCGAGCAGGTCACTTGACCTGAATAGGGTTGTAAGAGATTGGCTCGACATGATCATCGAGTTTCGCTGTGAGCGCGAGTACGCGCGGCAATGGATGGACCGCGAGATGCTGTCCGTCGATGGCCGAGACGTTCCGGTTCAGATCGTATGGATGCCAACGGCGGAGGCGCGGCCCGCAGGTCTCGATGCCCTGTTCGAGCTCGAACGCATGGTGTTGCGCAAGGGCAAGCGCAGCGGCGCCGACAGACTGAAGGTCATTCCGGAACGGGCATCGGATGACGGCGACGCGGCGGACGTGATCGTCGATTTTACGAGCGCCGCGCGGGATCCCAACTGCTCTGCCCGACTGTATCTTCGTCCGCTCTTCAATGAAGCCGCAGGCGAAAATGCCGCGCTGGCCGCCATTCTCGCCGGCGACCTGCCCGTGATCGACATCATCAACGAGATCGACGGTTCAGTCCTCGACCGCGGTCATCCATCGGCGGAGATGGCCGCGGGCCTCAGCGGCGCGCTTGAAACGGTCATGGCGCGAACCCTGACCATGGTGGCGGCGATCCTGTCGGGAAGGCCGCGCATTGTCCCGCAGTTGGCCCGGCCGGCCGGAAATGGCCCACGCCGCGGACCCGCCGGCTTTGTTGCTCGCGGCCTTGCCGTATCGATCGCAAAGGAGATTTATCGTCTCTGCTGCTATGCTCCGCATTGGCATATCGGCTGGCGCTTCAATGATGGCGCGGGCGTCTGGCAGACCGGAGATCTGTCGGGCCCAAGCTGGACTGTTCTGGGAGATCCTGGAAACCACTTCTACGCAGATCCCTTTCCCATCACGTGGCAGGGACGAACTTTCGTCTTCTTTGAGGATCTCGATCACCGCGTCGGAAAGGGCATCATTTCGGCGATCGAGTTCAACGACGCGGGCCCGGTGGGAGAAGTCGTGCCTGTGCTGGAGGAGCCCTGGCACCTCTCCTATCCATTTCTGATCGAGAGCGACGGCGCCCTGTGGATGATCCCGGAGAGCTCGCTTAACGGCGACGTCACGCTCTACAAGTGCGTTCGTTTTCCGGACAAGTGGGAGCGGCACGCGACGCTGCTGTCCGGGCTTGAACTGGCGGACGCGACCATCACGCAGCATGACGGCCTGCATTATCTGTTTGGCGCTTGGCGCGACGGAACCGGCGGTTATTCAGATTCGCTCGCGATCTATTACGCCGATCGTCTCTTGGGACCCTGGTCGCCCCACGCCAGCAATCCGGTCCTCATCGACCGCGCAAGCACGCGGCCGGCGGGGAATTTCGTCACCCTCAATGGCAAATTGTGGCGACCGGTCCAGGACTGTTCCGATGGCTACGGCGCAGCCCTTGCGCTAGCGGAGGTCGTCGAACTGTCGCCGACGACATTCAGGCAGATCGTCCGCCACTCGCTGAGGCCAGGACCGCTTTGGCCGGGCAGGAAGCTGCACACGCTGAACCGCTGCGGCCGGCTCGAGGTGATCGACGGATCGCGCGTTCAACCCAAAACTCGCGCATTCGCAAGTCAATTTCCGTCGACGGTCTTGTCTGCACGAACCAGCCCGAGTTCGGCTGTTTGATCCGCATTTCGCTCGCCCATCGGCTCACGGCTATCGGAGCTCTCGCGTGTCCCGTCACTTGGCCGCGTCGATCCAGATACCCGGAGGTGAATGCTCGCGGATGTGGCTGACCAGGAAGTCCGAGAAGACCCTGATCTTCGCGGGCAGCCTGACGCGGTTTTGATAGGCGATGTTCATGGTGAGCAGCGGCAGCTCCCAGCCCATCAGGACCGGCACCAGCCGGCCCGCCGCGATATCGCCCTGCACGATGTAGAGCGGCTGGATCAGGATGCCGAGCCCTGCACGCGCCGCACCACAGATGATCTGGCCGTCATTACTGTCGAGTGTCGGCGCGATGCGAATGGTCTGCGTGGTGCTGCCCTGGCTGAGCCGCAGCGAATACGGATCGTTGGCAAGGTTGTAGATCAGCATGTTGTGGCGGGCGAGATCAGCAGGATGCTCCGGCCGGCCATGCTTCTCCAGGTAGGAGGGAGCTGCCGCAAGCACACGATGCATCTGGCCGATGCGGCGGACGATGATGTTGGAATCCGGCTCGTGCTCGCGCGTGCGGATCGCAACGTCAATGCCGGCTTCGATGAAGTCGGGATAGCGGTTTGCGCTGATGATCTGCACGCTGAGATTGGGGTAGAGCACGCGGAAGGCGGGCAGCATCGGCGCCAGATAGATCATCGCGAAGGAGAGCGAGCTCGTTACGCGCAGCATGCCCTTGGGTGACAGCGCGCGGTCGGAGACGGCGTCCTCGGCCTCGGCCAATTCGTTCAAGAGCGTGCTGCAGCGCTGCAGTAGCTCCTGTCCGGCTTCAGTCAGCCATTGCCGGCGCGTGTTGCGTTCGATCAGCCGGACCGCAAGCCGCTCCTCCAGCGCGCTGAGGTGACGACTGACAGCCGCGTTCGACATCCGCAGAGCTTCGGCGGCTTTGGAGAGACTGCCGAGTTCAGCGGTTTTGGAGAAGACCTCGAGCTGGAGCAGTCGGTCCATTTTTGCGGAATGAGGAAAAGAGACTTACAAAGTTTGACCTTTATTTCCGATTTCTGCAAGGCAAAATGGCGCCAACAAAGCACCGTCGCAGGCGAGGAAACAGGGAAATGTCGGGCCCGATCAGGCACATCGTGATGTGGCGGCTGCGCGGGGAGACCCCAGAGGAGCGCTCCGCCGCACGGCTCAAGGTCAAGACCCTGTTCGAGGGCCTGATGGGTCGGATCGACGGCCTCACCCACGTCGAGGTCGGCATGGACGTCAGCGCGGTCGATTACGCATGCGACGTGGTCCTGCTCTCCGAATTCAAGGACCAAGCCGCCCTTACCGCCTACGCCAACCACCCGGAACATCTGCGCGTGCGCGAGGCGCTGGGCGACTTGCGCATCGGGCGCTACCAGGTCGATTATCCCATCGAAGAGACCGGCGCATGATCGGTTCGTTCACCTTTGAAAACTTGCCCTCCCGCGTCGTGTTCGGTAGCGGAACGCTTGCGCAAGCCGCGGCCGAAATCGAGCGGCTCGGCGGCAAGCGCGCGCTGATCCTGACGACCCCGCAGCAGGAGAATCAAGGCAGGAACCTGGGCACGGCTCTCGGCCCGCTCTATGCCGACATCTTTCCCGGCGCCACCATGCACACGCCGGTGGAGGTCACGGAACGCGCGCTCGCCGTGATGAAAGCCTGTGCGGCCGACTGCGTCGTCGCGCTCGGCGGCGGCTCGACCACCGGCCTCGGCAAGGCCCTGGCCCTGCGCACCGGCGTCAACCAGCTCTGCATTCCCACCACCTATGCCGGCTCCGAGATGACGCCGATCGTCGGCCAGACCGAGAACGGCCTCAAGACCACGGTGCGCGATGCGGCGATCCTGCCGGAGACCGTGATCTACGATGTCGATCTCACCCTGACGCTGCCGGCGAGCCTCGCCGCCACATCCGGCATCAATGCGATCGCGCATGCTGTCGAGGCGCTCTACGCACGCGATACCAATCCAGTGACGTCGCTGATGGCGGAAGAAGGCATCCGTGCGCTGGCGCGCGCCCTGCCCGCGATCGCCACGAACAGCAACGATCGCGAGGCACGCAGCGAAGCACTCTACGGCGCCTGGCTGTGCGGCGTCTGCCTCGGCACTGTCGGCATGGCGCTGCATCACAAGCTCTGCCACACGCTCGGCGGCACTTTCGACCTGCCGCACGCCGAAACACACACCATCGTGCTGCCGCATGCCCTCGCCTACAACGCACCGGCCGTGCCCGATGCGATGACGCGCATCTCGCGCGCAATCGGCGCCACTGACGCATCCCAAGGACTCTTCGAACTGGCGAGGCGGCTGGGTGCCACGTTCGCGTTGCGCAATATCGGCATGCCCGAGAGCGGAATCGACAAGGCTGCCGATCTTGCGGTCACCAATGCGTACTGGAATCCGCGCCCGCTTGAACGCAACGCCATCCGCGACCTGATCGCACGGGCCTGGGCCGGCGAGCCGCCGGGCGCCATTAAAGCTGCGGCTTGAAGCGATGCGACGCACGCTGATCAGATCAGCCACCGTCATCAGCATGGATGACGCGATCGGCGACCTCCGCACCGGCGACGTGCTGGTCGAAGGCGACCGCATCGTTGGCGTGCTGCCGTCCATCGACCTCGGCAGCGGCGAGGCGGAGATCTTTGATGGTACCGGCCGCATCGTCGTCCCCGGTCTCATCAACGCACACATGCACACCTGGCAGACAGGCTTGCGCGGCTTTGCCGCGAACTGGACGCTGCTGGAATATTTCCGCCGCATGCATGCCGGGCTCGCGACCGTTTTCCGGCCCGACGACATCTACATCGCCACACTCGTCGGGGCGCTGAACCAGATCAACCATGGCGCCACCACGCTGGTCGACTGGTGCCACAACAACCCGACGCCCGATCATACCGACGCTGCCGTCCGCGGCCTGCTTGAGAGCGGCATCCGCGCAGCCTTCTTCCACGGCTCGCCCAAGCCCGAACCGAAGCCAGGCGAGCCGCATTTCTCGGAGATGCCGCATCCGCGCCGCGAGGTCGAGCGGCTGCTCGCAGGCCCCCTCGCCGACCGTGACGGTCTCGTCACGCTAGGACTTGCCATTCTCGGCCCGCACTATTCGACGCTGGATGTCGCCATGCACGATATCCGCCTGGCCCGTGACCTGAACCTGATCGCATCGATGCATCAGGGCGGCGGACCGGCCAAGACGCCGGGTGGCTGGGAGAAGCTGATCGAAGCCGGCCTCGTCGGCGCCGCCATCAACATCGTGCACGGCAACGATCTGCCTGATGAACTCCTTGATCGGATGGTCGATCTCGGCGTGTCCTTCTCGGTGACGCCCGAGAACGAGATGATCCAGGGCCACGGCTTCCCGATCACCGGGCGCCTCCTGAAACGCGGCATGCGGCCGACGATCGGCATCGATCTCGAATCCGTGCTGGCCGGCGACCTCCTGTCTGCCGCTCGCGTGGCGCTCTCGATGCAGCGGTCACTCGACAATGCGGAGTCGCGCAAGACCAGCGGGACGATCCCCGTGACGACCACCATTCCGGTCCGCGAGGCACTGCGCTGGGTCACGACAGAAGGTGCCCGCATGCTCGGCCGCGAGCACCAGATCGGATCGCTGACGCCGGGCAAGCTCGCCGACCTCGTCATCATCGACGCCTCCCATCTCAACCTCGTCCCGGTGCATGATCCCGTCGCGACCGTCGTGATGCAGACGAGCCTTGCCAACATCGAGGCCGTCATGATCGGCGGCAGCTGGAAGAAGCGAAATGGCCGATTGCTGGTTGACGGGCTGGAGTCGAAGAAACAGCGGCTTGCGCAATCCGGCGAGCGGCTGGTGCAAGACATCGAACGACAGGGACGCGCTGCCTGACGGCGCAAATGGACAACAACAATGACCGACGCTTTAGGGAACGTTGCCTTCATCGGAATCGGCAAGATGGGCCTGCCCATGTCGGTCCTCGTCGCCAAGGCCGGTTTTGCCGTCACTGCGTTCGACCAGAGCGCGGTGCGGATCAACGAGGCACGCGCGCAAGGCATCGCGTTCGCCGCATCGCCGGCGGAGGCCGTGCGCGGCAAGGCGGCTGTCGTGACGTCCTTGCCAGATGACGCTGCCCTGCGCGGGGCGCTGCTCGGCTCCACCGGCTTCATCGCCGCGATGACGCCCGGTGCTGTTCTCATCGAGACCAGCACGGTGAGTGTCGAAGCCTCCGCCGAGATCGCAGCCGCCGCGCAAACAAGCGGGATTGCCTATCTTCGTTCCCCGGTTTCCGGCAATGCCAGCATCGTGCATACGGGCGCGCTGACTTGCTTCGTATCAGGGCCGAAAGAGGCGTTCGAGGGCGCAAGGTCGCTGTTCGCCGCCTTTACCCGGGCCCAGACCTACCTCGGACCGGCCGAGGAAGCACGCTACGCAAAGCTGTCGATCAACCTGATGATCGCGGTGTCGGCGGCGATGATGGCGGAAAGCCTGGCGCTGGCGCGCAAGGGCGGCATTGCCTGGCAGGACATCCTGAAGGTGCTCGACGACAGCGCGGCAGCTTCGCCAATGGTGAAGTACAAGACCGCGCCGCTGCGGACCCGCGATTTCGGGTCCACCTTCTCCTGCAAGCAGATGGCCAAGGATCTCGACCTCATCCTCGGCGCCGGGCACGCCGTCGGCGTGCCACTTCAGCTGGCCGCGCAGGTGCGCGAGACCTATGGCGCGCTTGTCGCGCAGGGCGATGGCGAGACCGACTTCATTGCCACCGTCAAGCATCTCGAGCGGCTGTCCGGCCTCGACGAACCGAAGCTGTGATCCACGGAGACACTTATGCGCAACTTCAACGAGAACACGATCACGGACGCAGTGCTGGAGCGGATCGCCGGGGCAACCGACCCCCGCGTCAAGCAGGTGAGCGAAGCGCTGGTGCGTCACCTTCACGCTTTCGTTCGCGAGGTGCGGCCAACCCAGAACGAGTGGGAATTCGGCATCGACTTCCTGACCCGCACTGGACACATGTGTAACGACAAGCGCCAGGAGTTCATCCTGCTGTCGGATACGCTCGGCGTCTCCATGCTGGTCGATGCCATCAACCACCCAGTGCCGGAGGGCGCGACCGAGACCACGGTGCTTGGCCCGTTTTTCGTTCAGGCAGCCCCGGAAAAGGATAGCGGCGCCGATATCTCCGGCCCGATGGAAGGCGATCCAATGCTCGTCACCGGCTCGGTCTCGACCGTGGACGGCAAGCCGCTCGCGGGCGCCGTGGTCGACGTCTGGCACTCCGACGATGACGGCTATTACGACGTGCAGCAACTCGACAAGATCGGCGATCTCGCGATGCGCGCCCGCTTCCACACCGACGCCAACGGCCGCTTCCATTTCTGGTCGATCAAGCCGGCGGCCTATCCTATTCCGCATGATGGCCCGGTCGGCGAGATGCTGGAGGGACAGGGCCGCCATCCCTGGCGTCCAGCCCATGTGCACTTCATGATCTCGGCGCCCGGTTTCGAGCAGCTCGTGACACACGTGTTCGTTGCGGGCGACCAGTATCTCGACAGCGACGTGGTGTTCGGCGTCAAGGACAACCTGATCCGTGAATTCGTTCGCCATCCCGCCGGTCGTGCGCCGGATGGTCGCATGGTGGAGCGCGAGTATTTTCATCTCAACTACGATTTCGGCCTGAAGACGCTCGCGAGCAACGCGAGAGCCGCTTAAGCTGAACGACGGACCAACAAGAGTCCGCCAACAGGGAGCAGACGGGAGCTGAGGATGGGACCGCGGGTCAGCACGGGCATATTGGCCGAGCGCCTCACCGGCATGATCGGCTCGCGCGCGAGCGTCGCGCGCGGCGTGCTCGATCAACATGGCCAGAGCGAATCGCATTATCGGAGCCTGCCGCCCGACATCGTCGTCTTTCCTGAAACCACGCAGGAGGTCGCCGAGATCGTCAAGCTCTGCGCCGGTGCGGGCATGCCGATCGTCCCGTTCGGTGCCGGTACCTCGCTCGAAGGCAATGCGGCCGCGGTCGCCGGCGGCGTCTGCTTCGACTTCGCACGGATGAACGAGGTGCTGGCGGTCCACGACAGCGACATGGACGTCGTGGTGCAGCCGGGCATCACGCGCAAGCGGCTCAACGCGGAACTGCGCAATACAGGCCTGTTCTTTCCGATCGATCCTGGCGCCGACGCCTCGATCGGCGGCATGACGTCGACGCGCGCCTCCGGCACCATGGCGGTGCGCTACGGCACCATGAAGGACAACGTCATGGCACTGGAGGTGGTGCTTGCCGACGGGCGCGTGATCCGCACCGCGAAGCGCGCGCGCAAGTCGGCGGCCGGCTATGACCTGACGCGCATGTTCGTCGGCGCGGAGGGCACGCTGGGCGTCATCACCGAGATCACCTTGAAGGTCCATCCCGTGCCGCATGCGATCTCGGCGGCGGTCTGCAGCTTCGACACCCTGCACGATGCCGTGGACACCGCGATCTCGGTGATCCAGTCCGCGATCCCGGTGGCGCGCATCGAGCTGCTCGACGACGTCATGATGCGCGGCATCAACGCCTACGCCAAGCTCGGCTATCGCGAGAGCCCCACCCTGTTCTTCGAATTCCACGGCTCCGAGAGTTCTGTCGCCGAGCAGGCCGAGGCCGCGCAGGCGATCGCCGGCGACCGTGGCGGCCACGGCTTCGCCTGGGCCAAGGCGCCGGAAGACCGCAGCCGGCTCTGGCACGCCCGCGACAACACACTTTATGCCGGCCTCGGCCTGCGCCCCGGCGCACGCGCGGTGATCACCGATGTCTGCGTACCGATCTCGCGCCTCGCGGAATGCCTGACCGAGACGCGGCGCGATGCGGACGCGCACGGCTTTACCGCGCCGATCGTCGGCCATGTCGGTGACGGCAATTTCCACATGCTGATCCTGATCGATCCGGCCAAGCCGGAGGAGGTCGAAGGCGCAAAGTCGCTGCAGGCCCGGATGGTCGCCCGCGCCATCGCCATGGACGGCACCTGCACCGGCGAGCATGGCATCGGTCTCGGCAAGATCGGTTATCTCGTCGACGAGCTCGGCGAGGCTGTCGACGTGATGCGGTCGATCAAGACCGCGCTCGATCCGAATGGTCTGATGAACCCCGGAAAGATCTTTGCAGGCGGAGCCAAAGCATGAGTGAAAAGTCATGAGCGACGCGCTCCCGATCGAAGTCACCTCACCCACGCCTCTGCTGGAGCTGCGCGGCATCAGCAAGGAATTTCCCGGCGTCAAGGCGCTCGACGACGTGTCCTTTGCCGTCTACCCCGGCGAAGTGCACATGCTGCTCGGCGAGAACGGCGCCGGCAAGTCGAGCCTGATGAAGGTGCTGTGCGGCGCCTACCGCGCCGACGCAGGCGAGTTCTACTACAAGGGCGAGACGGTCGCGATCGAGTCCACCGCCGATGCGCAGAAACTCGGCATTGCCGTAATTTTCCAGGAATTCTCGCTGGTCCCCCATCTCGACATCGCCCAGAACATTTTCCTCGGGCGTGAGCCGAAGGGCCGTATTCCCGGTACCATCGATCGACGCAAGATATTGGCCGAGGCCAAACGCGTGCTCGACACCATCGGCTTCGACATCGATCCCTCCACCGTCGTCGACAAGCTCGGCGTGGCGCAGCAACAGATGGTCGAGATCGCGAAGGCGATCAGCCAGAACGCACGTATCCTCGTGATGGACGAACCCACGGCGGCGCTGTCCGACCGCGAGACCGAGCTCTTGTTCGCCTTGATCGGGCGGCTCAAGGCCGACGGCGTGTCGATCGTCTACATCTCGCATCGCATGGCCGAAGTGTTCGCGCTCGGCGATCGCATCACCGTGCTGCGCGACGGCCGCCGCATCGACGGCGTCAAGCCGGCCGACGTCACGCCTGACCAGCTCGTCCGCATGATGGTCGGGCGCAACGTCGACATGACTTATCCGCGTCATTTCGCCGACAAGCCGGGCGAGGTGCTGCTGGAGGTCAAGGGCCTCAGCGCCTCGACCGGCATTTCCGACATCAACATCGAGGTGCGGCGAGGCGAGATCGTCGGGCTATGCGGCCTGGTCGGCTCCGGCCGCAGCGAGGTCGCCCGTGCCATCTTCGGCGCCGATCCCGTGACGTCGGGCGAGATCATCTTCGACGGCAAGAGCATTTCCGGCGAGCCCGACCTCGCCGCCCGCCGCGGCATCGCCCTGATCCCGGAGAGCCGCAAGAGCGAAGGCCTCGCGCTGCTGCGCTCGGTCAGCGACAACCTCGTGGTGTCCGCGCTCAAGAAGCTGTTTCCGAGCGGCTTGTTCGATCAACGTAGCGCGCAGCGTACCGCCGACGGCCTGATCCGCCAGTTGCGCATCGCAACCCCGAGCGCTCGCCAGACCGTCGGCCTGCTCTCGGGCGGCAACCAGCAGAAGGTCGTGATCGGCAAATGGCTGGCGGCCGGCTCGAAGCTGTTCATCTTCGACGAGCCGACGCGAGGCATCGACATCGGCGCGAAGTCCGAGATCTTCGCGCTGATCGACCGCCTCGTTGCGGAAGGCGCGGCGGCCCTGATGATCTCGTCCGAGCAGGTCGAGATCTGCCATGTCTGCGACCGCGCCTATGTGATGCGCGAGGGGCGCATCGCCGGGCATCTGACACGCAACGAACTGACCGAGGAGAACATCGTGCGATTGGGGATGCATCATGCGTGAGGCCGCTGTCGTCGCTCAGCCCAATCCGCTGCAACGCATTCCCGGCGTTGCCATGGTGCTGGCGCTTCTGATCGCGCTGTTCAGCGTGATCGCGCCCGGCTTCCTGTCGGTGGCCAACCTCTCCAACGTGCTGGTGCAGTCGACCATCCTGACCATGCTCGCACTGCCGATGACCTTGATCATCATGACTGAAGGCCTCGACCTGTCGATGGGCGCGGTGCTGACGCTGACCTCGCTCTGCGTCGCGATCGTATCGCTTGCAACGAAATCGATGCTGCTGGGCCTTGGCGTCGGCCTGCTTGTCGGCACGGCCTTCGGCGTCGCCAACGGCTGGCTGGTTGCGATCGTGGGCATCCCGCCCTTCGTGGCAACGCTCGGCACGCTCGGAATGGCGCAGGGCCTGTCGCTGATCGTCAGCGACGGCCAGAGCGTGGTCGGCATTCCCCACAGCGTGCGCGATATCTACTCGGCGACCTTTCTGGGCATCCCCGTTCCGATCGTGATGGCGCTGGTGACCTACGCCGCCTTCCACGCCCTGCTCTATCACACCCGCTTCGGCACCTACATCTTCGCGCTCGGCGGCAATCGCGAGGCGCTGCGCTATGCGGGTCTTTCGCCGAACCGCCTCCTGATCGCGGTCTATGCAATCGGCGGCGCCATGGCAGGCATTGCCGGCCTGTTGATGACCGCGCGGATGAATTCCGGCCACCCCACCGCCGGCCTCGGGCTCGAATTCGATGCCATCGCGGCCGTCGCCGTCGGCGGCACCTCGTTCGAGCGCGGCAATGGCTGGCTGCTCGGCACGCTGCTCGGCGTGCTCTCCGTCGGCGTGCTGCGCAACGGGCTGAACCTGATCTCGCTGCCCTCCTCCGTGCAGGTCGCAAGCGTCGGCGTTCTCGTCATCCTCGCCCTGTTCCTCGATGGCCTCAGGAGCCGCGCATGACCGACATCACCAAGGGCGCCATCGCGCCGCCCCGCTCCTTCCTGTCACAGGACGCGATCCAGCTGTTCTATCGCCTGCTCGCGGCGCTCCTGATTTGCGCGGTGCTCGCCGTGATGAGCGACTCCTTCCTGAGCCTCGGCAACATCCTCAATGTGCTCAGGCAGGCGAGCCTCACCTTCTTCATCGCCTCCGGCCTCACGCTGGTCGTTCTGACGGCGGGCCTCGATCTCTCCGTCGGCGCCAATGTCGCGCTGTCGGCCTGCCTCGCCGGGACCGTGATCCATACGACGGGCTCGCCGGCGCTCGGCATCCTCACCGGGCTCGCCTCCGGCGGCATCGTCGGCCTGCTCAACGGGATCATGGTCACCGCGCTGCGCATCCCCTCCTTCATCGCGACCTACGGCATGCTCTGGGTGCTGAACGGCCTCACCTATTGGTACATGGCCGGCGAGACGCTGCACGGTTTCCCCGCCGGCTTCCGACAGATCGGCAGCGGCTATCTGTTCGGCCTGCCGATCCCGGTCTATCTGCTGCTGGTCTTCCTCGGCATCGGAACGTTCTTCGCGCAGCGCACGGTCTGGGGCCAGGAGATCTACGCGATCGGCGCCAATCCGGTCGCGGCGCGCCTGTCGGGCATTCCGGTCGCGCGCCGCCTGCTGCTGGTCTACGCGGTCTCCGGCACCATGGCGGGATTGGCCTCGATCATCTTCCTGTCCCGGCTCAATTCGGCGGAGGCCGACATCGGCGAAAGCCTGACGCTGCCCGCGATCGCGGCCGTGCTTATCGGCGGCACCTCGCTGTTCGGCGGTGTCGGCACCGTGTTCGGCACCTTCATCGGCGCGCTGATCCTCACCCTGGTGCTGAACGGCATGAACCTGCTCGCGGTCAGCGCCAACTGGCAGCCGCTCGTCACGGGCGTCATCGTCATTCTCGCGGTCTGGCTCGACATGAAGACCCGCCGCCGCGCGCAGTAAGCACTTGGAAGTCCAACAAGCAAAATGAGGGATGGAGGCAACATGAAAACGAAACTGGGATATCTGGCGCTGCCGTTGCTGATGGCGACTGCGTTCACAACAGGAGCGCGTGCCGACGGCGAGACCATCGCCGTCTTCACCAAGAACCAGACCAACCCGTTCTTCCAGACGGTGCGGGTCGGCGCGGACAACATGGCGAAGACGATGAACGCGAAGACGCTGCAATACATCCCGACCAAGCCGGACTCGATCCCGGAGCAGCTCAGCCAGATCGAGGACGTCGTGGTGAAGAAGCCGAGCGCGATCGTCTTCACGCCGGTCGACTACAAGGCGATGGTGCCGGGCGTGGAGAAGATCAACGAGGCCAAGATCCCGGTCGTCAACATCACCGACCGCTCCGCCGGCGGCAAGTTCCTCTCCTTCATCGGCGCCGACGATTACAGCCTCGGGCTCGAGACCGCGCGCTTCCTGCTCAAGACCCTCGGCGGCAAGGGCAACATCGTCATCATCGAGGGCGTCAAGGGTTCACTGACCAATGTTGACCGCGTCCGCGGCTTCAATGACGCATTGAAGGAGGCTCCGGGCGCCAAGCTCCTGGCCTCGCAGCCCGGGAACTATCAACGGCTCCAGGCGCTTCAGGTGATGGAGAACCTGATGCAGTCGAACCCGCAGATCGACGGCGTGCTCGCCGCCAACGACGCCATGGCGGTCGGCGCGATCGAGGCGCTCGATGGTGCCAACCGGAAAGCGCAGGTGATCGGCATCAACGGCACCAAGGAGGCGATCGACGCGATCAAGGCGGGCAAGCTGCTGGCGAGCGGCGACTACAACGGTTTCGCGCAAGGTTGCCTCGGCACCATGATGGCGATCCGCGCCTTGCGCAGCCAGCCTGTCATCGCCGAGATCGTGCTGAAGCCGACCGTCATCACCAAGGACAATTACAAGCCCTTCGACGTGCCGCTGGAACAGCGGACCTGCCCGACCTTCGAGGATGCCGGCAAGCTCAGCGCGAAGTAGACTGACCGGTCACCACGAACCCGGACGGCCGCTGCTGCGGCCGTCCCAAGACTGAAGCAAGACACGGAGACACCATGCTGTTCGCCATTCACGCCCTCGACCGCGCCGGGGCGCTGCCGACACGGCTAGCCAATTACGACGCCCACAAGACGTTCCTGAGCGACACCTCGCGCTTCGGCGTCCAGATCGTGATGTCAGGACCGCTCGTCTCCGACGATGGCCAGACGATGATCGGCAGCCTGTTCCTGATCGAGGCACCCGGCCGCAGGGAGGTCGAAGCCTTCAACAGCGCCGATCCCTTTGCCGCGGCGGGGATCTGGGAAAAGGTGACGATCACGGGCTTCCTGCGCCGCCAGGGCTGAGGCCGGCCACGTCAAAATGCGAAAACAACCCCATGCACAGTAGAACGGGGTTGTTTCTGCTCGCGAATTGCCATCACGCCGAGCGGCCTCACATCCGAGGCCAATGCGGCCCCGGATCGGCGGTCAGTTTTGACACGTCGGGCAAAACAGGAGCATGATGCAATCATTCCGCAATTGTCGTTTCACGTGCTGCAGACCTGCCACAGGCGCTGCAACAATTGCTACGCCGCCGTCGGCGCGCCCTCTTCCAGATGGCACGCCACCCACTGCTCGGCTCCCGCCACGCGCAGCGTCGGCTCCTCGGTCCGGCAGCGGTCGAAGACGAACGGGCAGCGGGTGTGGAAGCGGCATCCGCTGGGCGGATTGATCGGGCTCGGCACATCGCCCTTGAGAATGATGGGATTGCGCTGGGCCCCGGGCTCGGGCAGCGGCACCGCCGAAAGCAGCGCCCTGGTGTAGGGATGTCTTGGCGCGGCGAATATGTCGCGGCGCGGTGCCACTTCCACGATCTTGCCAAGATACATCACCGCAACGCGGTGGGTCATGTGCTCGACGATGGCAAGATCGTGGCTGATAAACAATAGCGCCAACCCGAACTCGCTTTGCAGATCCTGCAGCAGATTGACGATCTGCGCCTTGACCGAGACGTCGAGGGCGGAGACGGCCTCGTCGCAGACGATCAATTCGGGCTCGGCCGCGAGCGCCCGCGCGATGCCGATGCGCTGGCGCTGGCCGCCGGAGAACTCGTGCGGCCGGCGGTTCAGCGCCTCGCGCGGCAGGCGCACGGTGTCCATGAGCGCGGTGACCCGCACCTCGAGGTCTTCGGCGGACTTGGCGAGACCGAAATTGCGGATCGGCTCAGCCAGAATGTCGCGCACGCGCATGCGCGGATTGAGGCTCGAGAACGGATCCTGGAACACCACCTGCACGCGGCGGCGCATCTGGCGCATCGTGCCTGGTGCGGCATCGTCGATACGCTTGCCGTCCAGGATGACCTGGCCCGAGGTGATGTCGAACAGCCGCAGGATGGCACGGCCGACCGTCGATTTGCCGCAGCCGGACTCTCCGACCAGCGACAGCGTCTCGCCGCGAGCGATCTCGAAGGATACGCCGTCCACCGCGTAGACGAACTCGGACTTGCGGCTGAACAGGCCGGTCTTGACCGGAAAATGCTTCTTGAGGTCGTTGACCTGGAGTAGCGGAGGACTCATGCCGCAACGGCTCCCTTGGCCGCGTAATGGCAGGCGGCAATATGGCGAGGGCCCTTCTCTTCAAGTCCCGGCGCATATTGCCGGCAGAGATCGGTCGCAAGCGCGCAGCGGCCCGCAAAGACGCAACCCGTGATGGGCTTGCGGAGGTCAGGCACCTGTCCAGGAATTTCGGCAAGCCGCCTTGCGGTGCCCACCAATGACGAGCCGAGCCGCGGTACCGCGCCAAGCAAGCCTTGTGTGTAGGGATGTCGCGGCGAGCGGAAGAGCTCCGCGACCGGCGCTTCCTCGACCTTGCGTCCGGCATACATCACCATGACCCGTTCGGCGATTTCGGCGACCACGCCGAGATCGTGGGTGATCAGGATGATGGCCGCGCCGACCCGGCGCTTCAGGTCCAGCATCAGCTTCAGGATCTGGGCCTGGATCGTCACGTCGAGCGCAGTTGTCGGCTCGTCCGCAATCAGGAGCTTCGGGCTGCAGGCCAGCGCAACCGCGATCATCACGCGCTGGCGCATACCGCCGGAAAGCTGGTGCGGATATTCCCGCACACGGCGCTTCGGCTCGGGAATGCCGACCAGCGTCAGCATCTCGATCGCATGCGCCTCCGCTGCCTGCTTGTCGAGGCCCTGATGGATCATCAACGTCTCCCGGATCTGACGGCCGACGGTCAGGACCGGATTGAGGCTCGTCATGGGCTCCTGAAAGATCATGGAGATGTCGTTGCCGCGGATGGCACGCATCTCGCGATCGGACAGCTTCAGCAGGTCCCTGCCCGCAAAGCGGATGGTGCCGGCTATCCTGCCCGGCGGCTCCGGGATCAGCCGCATCAAGGACATCGAGGTCACCGACTTGCCGCAGCCGGACTCGCCGACGATGGCAAGCGTCTCGCCCTCGTTGACATGGAAGGACACCCCGTCCACCGCGCGATTGATGCCGCCCGGGGTACGGAAATGGGTCTGGAGGTTCTCGACTTCGAGCAAAGCCATGGCGATCAGCCTCGATCCATAAGAGGCAACATCACAGACTCTTGGCCATGCGCGGGTCGAGCGCATCGCGAAGGCCGTCGCCGAGCAGGTTCACGGCGAGCACCGTGACCGACAGGAACGCCGCGGGGAAAAACACGATATACGGCTTCACCTGCCACAGCGCGCGCCCCTCGGCCATGATATTGCCCCAGGACGGGATGGTGGGCGGCGTGCCGGCGCCGATGAAGGACAGGATCGCCTCCGTGATCATGGCGCTGGCGCAGATATAAGTCGCCTGCACCAGCATCGGCGCCACCGTGTTGGGCAGGATGTGGCGCAGGATGATCATCGGCGTGCGCGTGCCGCAGGCCACGGCCGCATCCACATAGGGCTGCTCGCGCAAGGACAGCACCACGCTACGGACGAGGCGCGAAACGCGCGGGATTTCGGCGACGGTGATCGCCAGGATGACGTTGCCGACGCTGCCGCGGGTCAGCGCCATCAGCGCGATGGCGAGCAGGATGGGCGGTATCGACATCAGGCCGTCCATGAAACGCATCAGGATGCCGTCGGCCCAGCGGATGAAGCCGGAGATCATGCCGATGGCGAGGCCAACTGCGGACGCGAAGATCGCGACCGACAGCCCGACCGTGAGCGAGACGCGGGCACCGTAGAGAACGCGCGAATAGATGTCGCGGCCGAGCACGTCGGTGCCGAACCAGAAATCGGCCGACGGCGCCCTTGTACGCTTGGCGGGCGCAAGCGCCGTCGGGTCGACCGTGCCGAGATAGGGTGCAAAGACCGCGATCAGGACCAGTGTCAGCAGCAGCGCGCCGCCGATCGCGACCGTCGGATGGCCGCGCAAGAGGCCGACGAAGCCACGCCGGATCGCGACCGGCCGCAGGATGTCAGGCAGCTGCGGCGCGAGAACGAGACCGGCCGGTAGCGATTGCGGATTGACTGTGGTGTCGGTCAATAGCGGATCCTCGGGTCAACGAGCGTGTAGACGACGTCGATCATCAGATTGACGAGGACGTAGACGAAGCTGAACAGCAGCACGATGCCCTGAATCACCGGATAGTCGCGGCGCAGGATCGCGTCGATCGTGAGGCGCCCGAGGCCGGGGATCGCGAACACGCTCTCGGTCACGACCGCGCCGCCGATCAGGAGCGCGATGCCGATCCCGATCACGGTGACGATCGGCACCGCCGCATTCTTGAGCGCGTGAATGAACAAAATGCCGCCCTGGCCGAGGCCCTTGGCCTTGGCGGTGCGGATGTAGTCCTGCTGCAAGACCTCGAGCATGGCGGCGCGGGTGATGCGCGCGACCAGCGCGATGTAGACGCAGCCGAGCGCGATCGCCGGCAGGATCAGGTTCTCCAGCCACGGCCAGAAACCTTGCGTCAGCGGCGTGTACCCCTGCACCGGCAGCCATTCCAGCTCGAGTGCGAAGATGTAGGCGAGCATGTAGCCGACCACGAACACGGGCAGCGAGAAGCCGAACACCGCAAAGCCCATGATGACGCGGTCGATCAGGCTGCCGGCCTTCCATGCCGCCACGACCCCGAGCGGCACCGCCACCACGATGGTGAGCATCAGCGTGACGATCATCAGCGACAGCGTCGGTCCGAGACGCTGGCCGATCATCGCCGAAACCGGCAGGTTGGTGAAGATGGAGGTGCCGAGATCGCCGTGCAGGATGCGCCAGACCCAGCCTCCGAACTGGACCAGGAAGGGCCGGTCGAGGCCGAGGCTCTGCCGGATGCGCTCCACATCCTCCGGGCTCGCCTGGTCGCCCGCGATCACCACGGCCGGATCTCCCGGCGCGATGTAGAGCAGGCTGAACACGAACAGCGCGACGATCGCCATCACCGGCAGGGTCGCGACGATGCGGCGGAGGATGTAGGAGAGCATCTGGCTTCAGCGCACGGTCATGCGGACTTCGACACGCCCCAGAAGAACGGCAGCGGCCCCTTCGCGATGCCGGAGACGTTCTTGCGCCACGCGGTGTAGCTCAGGAAGAAGCCCGTCGGCGCGTAGACGACGTCATCGAGCGCCGCCTTGTTGAGACGACCGATGGCAGCCTTCTCCTCGTCGAGGTTCTTGGCCTCGAACCATGATGCGACCTCCTTCTCGGTGCCGGGGCTGTTCGGCCATCCGAACCAGGCCTTGTCGCCGTTGGCGCGAATGGCGGTGTACGGCGCCGGATTGATGCAGTCGGCGCCCGCATGCCAGGTGTGGAACATGTTCCAGCCGCCCTGACCTGGCGGCGTCTTCTGCGCGCGGCGGGAGCCGACCGTGCCCCAATCGGTGGCGACGAAGTCGACGTTCATGCCGATCTTCTTGAGAAGGTCGGCGGTCACGTCGCCCTGCGCCTTGGTGATCGGCTGGTCCTGCGCCACGAGGCATGTCACCGGCTGCCCGGAATAGCCGCTCTCGGCGAGCAGCTTCTTGGCGGCATCGAAGTCGCGCTTGCCCTTCAGGATCTCGCCACCCGCTCCGTTGTACAGCGGCGTACCCGGCGTGAAAAAGCCGGGCAGCGGCTTCCAGAGCGCAGTATCGTCGCCGACGATGGCACGCATGTAGTCTTCCTGGCTGAGCGCCATCAGAACCGCACGCCGCGCCCGCACGTCGTTGAAGGGTGCGAACAGATGGTTCATGCGGAACGAGCCGATATTGCCGAGGGGATCGCCGATGTCGACGCTGATGTTCTTGTTCTTCTTCAGGACCGGCACAAGATCGGCGATCGGGCTTTCCCACCAATCGACTTCGCCGTTCTGCAAGGCGGCGGCCGCCGTGGCCGGGTCCGGCATCACGATCCATTCCACGCGATCGACCAGGATCTGCTTGCCGCCCGCGAGCCAGGATGCCTTCTCCTGCCGCGGCACATAGTCGGTGAACTTCTCGAACACCGCCTTCGCGCCCGGCACCCACTCGCCCTTGGCGAACTTCATAGGCCCGGAGCCGACATATTCGGTGATCTGCTTGAATGGATCGGTCTGCGCGATGCGCTCGGGCATGATGAACGAGCACGGCGAGTTGTTCTTCGCCAGCGCGTAAAGCATCTTCGGGAAGGGCTGCTTCAGGACCCATTTGAAAGTGCGGTCGTCGACGGCGGTGAGTTCCTGCTGCAGAGCCTTGATCATCAGCCCCATCGGATCGCGGGCCGCCCAGCGACTGAGGCTCGCGACAACATCCTTGCTCAGCACCGGCTCGCCGTCATGAAACTTGAGCCCGGGACGCAGCTTGAAGGTCCACGTCGTGCCGTCGTCCGTCACCTCCTCGGATTCCACCATCTGGCGCTGTGGCTGGAGCGAGGAATCGATGCCGTAGAGCGTGTCCCAGACCATCGCGGCCGCATTGCGCACGACATATTGCGTGCCCCAGATCGGGTCGAAATTGGCAAGATTGGCCTGCGGCACGAAGCGCAAGGTCCGGGCGGATGCGCCCTGTGCGATCGCCGGTGCCGAGAGGCCGGTCAATGCCAGACCGCCTGCGCCGGCCAGCCCCTTCAATACGGTCCTGCGATCCATGAAGTCCTCCCAGTCGTGACGTGATGCCGGCCAACTTTTGGCCAAGAGCGGGTGAAGCCAGAGCCCATTGGCTTGCAAATGGTATGCCACTAACCGACCTTCGCTCGGGGGATCTCACCCCACCCCGCTGTGGCCTTTCAGGAGACCCCGACCGATATCTTCACGTGCGACCACGGATGACGGCAGGTCTCCCGGCTCGCGGATCATCACCGCTTCGTCGCCGGCCCGGAACGAGGACCCACCGGCTTGTGACGAAGGATTCTCCGCTCACAGTTGCGGGGCGGCCGCGGCATTGGGGACAAGGCACCGCATTCCCTTTTCATTCCCTCTCGGGAAAACCGTCGCGAGCATCTAGGATGACCATCAAGACAGAGGCAATGTATCGCATGCGACGCCAACTTCTTTGGAGATGAGCATGGAAGGCGAGACCTTCCTCTGGCTGATACGGCATGCGGTCGTCGAGGGCCTGGCCGGGACGATCCATGCTGCCGATGCGCGGGCCGATCTCGGCGACCACGCAACGTTGGCGGCGCTGCGACACCGCTTGCCGCGGGACGGCACCAGCTATGCCAGCCCGTCGCGACGCACGGTCGAGACGGCGCGCGCACTGGGACTCGAACCGGCGCTGGTCAGCGAGTTTCGCGAGCAGGATTTCGGCGACTGGACCGGCCATCGGCATGACGAACTCGCGGCGAGCGGTGGCGAGACTTACGCGCGGTTCTGGCGCGACCCGGCGCGCGGGCGGCCGCCCAACGGCGAGAGCTTTGCGGATCAAGTCGCGCGCGTCCGGTCAGGCCTGGCAAGGATTGACGCAGGCTCCGCAACGCTGGTCGTGCATTCCGGCACGATCCGCGCGGTGCTGTGCATCGCGCTCGATCTCACACCGGACGCCGCGCTGCGCTTCGTGATCGATCCGTTGTCGCTCACCCGGATCGACCGGCTCGCACGCGGCTGGCGCGTCGTCTGCGTCAATCAGCAGGTCAGCTAGGCCTGTCAGGCACGTTGGCCTGCGCGAACGTCGCCATATCGTTGTGAAGCGCGCAGGCCGAGCGGACCAGCGGCAACGCGATGGCCGCACCCGATCCCTCGCCCAGCCTGAGATCGAGGCTGATCAGCGGCTGCACGTTCAGGGCGCGCAGCACCAGCCGATGTCCCTGCTCCGCCGATTGGTGCGACGGCAACAGGAACGGCTGGCATGACGGATTGAGGCGCGCCGCCGCCAGCGCTGCGACGGATACGATGAAGCCGTCGATCAATACAGGAATGCGGGCTTGCGCAGCCGCAATGATCGCGCCTGCGATCGCTGCGATCTCCAGGCCGCCGACGGCGCACAGGATCTCCTCGGCCGAGCCTCCCGCGACGCCGTGGCGTGCGATCGCCGCATCGATCACCCGCACCTTGCGCGCGCGACCGGCCGCATCGACGCCGGTCCCGCTGCCCGCGATCTCCTCGGCGCTCACCGCAAGCAGGCTCGCCGCAATCGCCGCAGAGGTCGTGGTGTTGCCGATGCCCATCTCGCCGAAGATCAGGAGATCAGGCTGACCGGCCTCCGCCCGCACCACGGCGCGCCGGCCGGCTTCGAATGCGAATGCCAACTCCGCAGACGTGAGCGCAGCTTCGACGCTGAAATCGCGCGTGCCATGGCGCGGCTTGTCAACGACGATCCCCGCCGTCGGCTCGGTCGCCAGCGTGCCGGCGTCGACCACCTCCAGGCGCGAGCCAAGCTCGCGCGCCAGCACCGAGATCGCAGCACCGCCTGAGGCGAAATTCGCCATCATCGCGATGGTCACTTCTTGCGGATAGGCCGACACGCCCTGCGCGACGATGCCGTGATCGCCGGCGAAGATGATGATCGGCACCCGCGAAGCGCGGGGCTGCTCTGTCGCCTGCAGACCCGCAAGCTCGATTGCGAGCTGCTCCAGCCGGCCGAGCGCCCCGGTCGGCTTTGTGAGTTGCGCCTGCCGCACGATCGCCGCCTCGCGATGACGGACGGAAATCTCGGGGCACTCTCGGTAGACCCATTCGGGGAGCATGCTGCCTCGCTCAATGCCGGCGCTTGAGAATGTAGCTGTCCATGATCCAGCCATGCCGCTCGCGCGCCTCCTGCCGCAGCGCGACGATGCGCGGACCGGCCTCGGCGAGCGCACCGGAGAGAATGGTCTGATCTTGCATGCCGAGATAGGCGCCCCACCAGATGTGAAGACCCGCCGGATCGAGCGACTGGAACGCCGTGCCGCCGTCGAGCATCACCACCACGGTATCGACTCCGTGCGGCCAGCCGTCGTCACGCAAGCGCCGCCCCGTCGTGACCAGGAACGGCTCGCCGATCTCGTTGAGCGGCAGCGCATGGGCGGCGCACAGCGCCTGGATCGAGGTGATGCCGGGCACGACTTCGATCTTCGGCAACGGATCGAGCCGCCGTGCAATGCGCAGCGAGGAATCGTAGAGCGACGGATCGCCCCAGATCAGCAGCGCGACCTTGCCATCACCTTCGAGATGATCCGCGATCGTCTTCGACCAGGTCGCGGCGACCGCATCGTGCCAATCGTCCACGCCCTTGCGGTAATCAGCTTCTCCGGCGTCGCGCACGGGAAGATCGAACTCGACGATCTGCGTCCTGCCGCTGGTGAGCACGTCCGCGCAGATCGTTCGCCTGAGATCCGCGAGATCGGATTTCGCCGTGCCCTTGCGCGGGATGAGGACGAGATCGGCCGCGTTGATGGCGGCGACTGCAGCGCGCGTGAGCTGCGCGGGATCGCCGCAGCCGATGCCTATCAGGGAGAGCGTGAGCATCGCGAGCGCGACGGACGGCCGCAACGGCCGTCCAATCGCTTGTCTCTCAGGCCGCGTTGTGCAGGCGCGGGGTGACGAGGCCAGGCGCGGTGACGCCGCGCAGCGACTTCGCCAGCGCCAGCACGGCAAGATCGGCCAGCGGCTCGATCATGATGACCAGCGCGTAGGAGGCGGCAAACGTTGCGATGTTGGCGAGGTTGGTCATCGCAAAGCCAGAGCCATAGAGCGCCCAGAATGCGACCCAGGCGATCACGCCGGCCTGATAGGTCGTCGAAAGCGCCAGCGCCTGACCATACTTCAAATCGACATAGGCGGTGTTGCGGGCAATGATCCGCGTGGCGATCGCCTGGATCGCGAACAGCGGCACCAGCAGGGTGGTGACGTTCATGCCGTATTGCGGCAGGTCGGCCGGCTCGAACAGCATGCCCTGAAGCAGCAGACCGAACGCAAGACCGAAAGCAGCAGGCGCGGCACCGAACAGCAGGAACAGCGTAGAGCCGAGGATGAAGTGCACCTCTGACACGCCGACCGGGAAGTGCGGCAGGATCTCGAAGAAGACGAACACGAGCGCCGTGGTGGCCAGCGTACGTGCCGCGAACGAGCCGATTCCCTGCTCGCGCACGGTCTCGACCGCGAGCTTCAACGCAACGCCGCCTGCGGCGATGCCGGTTGCGTAACTCAACACGAGCTTGGCGCCCGTCACGATTCCGGGTTCGATATGCATGGCTCAGTTCCTTCCTGCCGTCACACCCGACGGCCTTGGCCTCAACACGTGCACGGCCGGTCTCCTGGCTCGCGGTTCACTGGGGTTCTCCGGCCTTCCCGGACCTTGCGGCCCAGTGGCTGATCGGAGCCCCTCACCGCTTACAGTCGCGGGGGCGGCTGGGGTTTGGGGCGCCGCAACTGGGTCCGCCCACCCCCATTCCCGATTATGCTCCGGCGCTTTGCGCCGCGGTGAGCACCATGCCTCTCCTGTGTGCGCCTTTCGCGAGCCGGGCGTCAAGGGGCGAAAGGCGGCCGCCTCCGTCATCACGGATAGTCCCCCGCCAGTGCACCGAACAGGATGACGGCGGCGGTCGAGGGCGCGCCACCGCGCGCAAGCTGATCGGCGAGCTCGGCAATGGTGGTGCGGACCAGCCGCTCGTCGGCACGGCCAAGGGATTCGGCAACCAATGCCGGAGTGTCTGGGGCAAGGCCGTGTGCGATCAACTTTGCGGCCAGCGCCGGAAAGGTGCGCCGGCCCATATAGACGACGGTCGTCGCCTCGGGATCGGCCAGCGCCGCCCAGTTCAGGTCGGGCGGCAGCTCGCCGGTGACGTCGGCACCCGTGATGAACTGCACCCGACGGGAGGTGTGGCGACGGGTCAGGGGAATGCCGGCCTGCGCAGCGGCGACGCAGGCCGATGTGACACCGGGAATGATCTCATAGCCGATGCCAGCCTCGCGCAGCGTCTCCAGCTCCTCCTCGAGCCGGCCGAAAATGCCGGCGTCGCCGGACTTGAGCCGCACCACGCGCGCGCCGGTCGCGGCATAGTCGACCAGGAGACGGTTGACGTGGTGCTGCCGGGTCGAGGGCCGCCCCGCCCGCTTCCCCACCGCGACGAGATTGGCGCCGGGCCGCGCCAGATCGAGGATCGCGCCGGAGGCGAGGTCGTCATAGAGCACGACGTCCGCCTCGCGCAGCCGCGCGGCGCCTCTCACGGTGAGCAGCTCGGGGTCGCCGGGGCCGGCGGAAACGAAGGAGACGAAGCCGCTCACCGGTCCTCCGCGATCAGGTGGAAGAACGTGCCGGTGGCGTGTCCCCGCCGCGAGCCGGTCTCTGCGATGACCGCGCCGGTTGGGTCGTGCACCACCGCCAGCGGCGCATCAGGTTGCGCGAGAATGGTCGAATAGTGGAATTCGTGGCCGCGCAGGCGCGCACCGGCCTGATATCCCGGCATCGGCGATGCGAGCGTGGCGAGACGATAACCGAGATGCATCCGTCGCTTGGCAAAGCTGGTCTCGAGGCCGAGCAGGCCCGTCATCTGATGGCGGACGCCGTCGGCATCCGTCAAAGCGGTCCCCAGCACCATATAGCCTCCGCACTCGCCGTGCACCGGCCGCGTCGTGGCGAAGGCGCAAAGACCGCTGCGAAAGCGTGCATTGGCCGCGAGCTTGCCGGCGTGCAGCTCGGGATAGCCGCCGGGCAGCCAGCAGACGTCGGCGCTCGCGTCAGGCACTTCGTCGGCCAGCGGCGAGAACGGCACGATCTCGGCGCCCGCCGCGCGCCAGGCCTCCAGCATGTGCGGATAGACGAAGGAGAAGGCCGCATCGCGGGCGAGCGCGATGCGTTGACCGGGCGGGGTTATCTTCAGGCCGTTCGCCGCGGGCTGCGCCGACCAATTGCCGGCGGCTCGGAGCACTCCATCGAGATCGACATGCGCGGCAACGAAGCGCGCGGCCTCGTCGATCAGCTTGCCGATCTCGGCCTGCTCCTCGGCCTGCACCAAGCCGAGATGCCGCTTCGGCAGACTGATCTCGGCATGACGTGGCAGCGCGCCGAACACGGCGATGCCGGCCTCCTCAAGCGCGCGCCGCACGAGAGCCTCGTGACGCGGGCTGGCGACGCGGTTGAGCACGACCCCGGCAAGACGCACGCCGGCGCGATAATCGCGCAAGCCGGCCGCAATCGCAGCCGCCGTTTGCGCTTGTCCCGAGGGGTCGATCACCAGCACCACCGGCCAGCCCAGCATCTCCGCAATGTCGGCAGTCGCGCCGGTGCCGGAGACGCCGCGCGCGGCAACGCCGTCGAACAGGCCCATCGAGCCCTCGGCAAGCACGACATCGGCGTCCACGCCGCGACTGACGAGATGCGCGATGGCGCCGCGGTCCATCGCCCAGCTATCGACATTGACCGACGCGCGTCCCGTGGCGGCGGCGTGAAAGGCGGGATCGATATAGTCGGGGCCGCTCTTGAAGCACTGCACGTTCAGGCCGCGACTGCGCCAGGCGCGCGCAAGCGCCAGCGTCAGCGTGGTCTTGCCGACGCCGGAGGCCGGAGCAGAGATGACAAGACCGGCCGCCATCACGTCGCCTCCGGAAAGCGCGGCTCGGCGCCGACCGGCCGGTAGCGCCGATCGTAGTCGGCGGCATAGAGGCGGCTTTCGTCGAAATCCGCAGCGCCCAGGGTCTTGCCGACCAGGATCAGCGCCGTGCGCTCCATTTCGCTGCCCACGGCCGCATCGAGCGTCGCAAGCGTGGCGCGAATAATGCGCTGATCCGGCCAGCTTGCACGCCAGACGATCGCGACCGGACAATCCGCGCCATAGTGCGGTGTCAGCTCCGCGATGACCTGGTCGAGCAGATGGATCGACAGATGAATCGCGAGCACGGCGCCGGTGGCTGCGAACGCCGCAAGCTTCTCGCCCTCAGGCATCGCGCTGGCGCGGCCCGGCGTGCGCGTCAGCACCACGGTCTGGGCAAGGCCGGGCAGCGTGAGCTCGGCCTCCAGCGCCGCTGAGGCCGCCGAGAAGGAGGGAACGCCCGGCGTCACCGAATAGGGAATGCGAAGCGCACGCAGACGGCGGAGCTGCTCGCCCATGGCCGACCAGACCGAGAGATCGCCGGAATGCAATCGCGCGACATCCTTGCCTGCCGCGTGCGCGGCGGCAATCTCTGCGATGATTTCGTCGAGCGACAGCGGCGCGGTGTTGACGATGCGCGCGCCGGGCGGGCAATGCGCCAGCACGCCCTCCGGCACCAGCGAGCCGGCATAGAGACAGACCGGAGAGGCTGCGATCAGATCGCGTCCTCTCAATGTCAGGAGATCTGGCGCGCCAGGTCCCGCGCCGATGAAATGGACCGTCATGCGCCGTCTCCCTCGGCGATCGCCGCGGTCGCGGTGCGATCCTGAGAAACCACGCGCGCTGCAATGAGCCGCGCGCGAGAACCCGCGGCTGCGAGCGCGGCGGCTTCGGCAACCGATCCGGTGCCGAACTTTTCCGCGACAAGCTTCGACCGGGTCGGCGTGTCCACCTTCGCAAGCTCATCCGCTGGAACGGCCCTGATCGGCACACCGCATTCGCGCGCGAGCTGCTTCAGCACCTCCGCGTCAGCCTTGTCGCTGACGGTGGCCACGGCCGCGAGGCCCTCCGGGCCGCCGGCCGCCTGCAGAGCCTCGCGCAGTGAGGCCAGCGTCACATCCTGCTTGAATCCGAGTCCGGCAACCTTCATCGGACGGCACTCCACTGCACGACCGGCCTTGCCGCCTCCCAGGAGCGGTAGCGGCCGAGCGGAGCGGCCTGCGCAATCTCCACCCGCATCAGCTCGCCGCCGTGGCGCTGATGGAGTTCGCCGAGCAGCGCTTCGGTCTCCAGTGTGACCGAGTGTGCAACCAGCCGCGCCCCCATAGGGAGCCGCGGCCAGATCGCATCGAACATTGCGTTATCGAAGCCGCCGCCGACGAAGACGGCGTCCGGCGGGTCCAACGCGGTGAGAGCTTCGGGCGCCGCTCCTGTGACCACAGCGATCCGATGCGCCAGTCCGAACGCGGCCGCATTGCTGCGGATGTTGGCAACGCGATCTTCGCGCAACTCGATCGCCGTGGCCGCCCCTCCACAAAGCGCCCACTCGACCGAGATCGAACCCGAACCGGCGCCAACGTCCCACAGCCGTTCGCCGCCTCGCGGGGCCAGCGCCGACAGCGCGAGCGCGCGCACCGGCCGCTTGGTGATCTGGCCGTCATGGACAAAGAGATCGTCCGGCAGGCCCGAGCTGCAGGGAATGCCCTGTGCGCCCCTCGCCTCCACCGCGACTGCAACCAGGTTGCCAGCGAGATCATCAGCGAAGTCCATTGCGCAATACTGCCGGACAGTTTCACGGGGCCCGCCGAGCGCGGCGAGAGTCCAGAATGCAGAAGCGCCCCAGCCGCGCTCCGTCAGCCATTTCGCAAGATCGCTGGCGGCCTTGCCATCGCGCACGAGGCAAATGATGCGCGCACCGCGCGCCAGATGCGGCACGAGACGTTCGAATGGCGCGGCGTGCAGGCCGATGCACGTGACGGCGTCCAGACGCCAGCCCAGCCGCGCGGCGACCAGCGAGAAGGTCGACGGCGCGGGATGTGCGATCCACTCCTCGCCATCGAGCTTCTCGGCGAGACTCGCACCGGCGCCATGCCAGAACGGATCGCCGGAAGCGAGCACGACGGTCGGCCGGTCACGGCAGCTCAGCACGACGTTCGCATCGAACGGCACTGGCCATGGACGACCGCGGCTGCCGACGTCGGCAAGCGCAAGATGACGCTCGCCGCCGAACACCGTTTCCGCCTCGGAAAGCGCCTTTCGGCTTGCCTCGGATAGGCCAGCAAGGCCATCTTCGCCGATACCGATGATGGTCAGCCAGGGATTAGCCATGATGCGCGCGCTCATTCTGGGCGGAACGGCCGATGCGAGCCTGCTCGCCGCGGAGATCGCGCGCGCCGGCATCGAGGCCGTCTATTCCTATGGCGGCCGGACGCGCGCGCCGGCCGAGCAGCCGCTGCCGACCCGCATCGGCGGCTTTGGCGGCGTGAGCGGGCTGGCCGATTACATTCGTCGCGAAGGCATCACGCATGTCATCGACGCGACGCATCCGTTCGCGGCCGAGATGAGCCGTCATGCGATCGAGGCCTGCGCGGACGCCGATACGCCGCTGATCGCGCTGGAGCGCGCGCCCTGGACCAGGGTGTCCGGCGACAACTGGATCGATGTCGACGACGTCGGCGCCGCGGCGGCTGCGCTGCCGGAGGCGCCCGCAAACGTGTTCCTCGCCATCGGCCGCCAGCATATCGCGCCATTCGCGAGCAAGCCGCAGCACACCTACACGCTCCGCTTCGTCGATCCGCCGGAAGTCGACCTGCCGTTCGCCGCGGATGTGATCGTGGCGCGCGGACCGTTCACGCTTCGAAGCGAGCTTGAGATGATGCGCACACGCGGCATCGGCTGGATCGTCGCCCGCAATTCGGGCGGCGGCGGCGCGCGCGCGAAGATCGACGCAGCCCGAAGCCTCGGCCTTCCCGTCATCATGATCGCGCGACCGCAGCTGCCCGAGCGGCCACGGGTCGAGAGCGTCACTGACGTGATGCAGTGGCTCGGTCATTCTGCCCGCCTCGGCGCATAGACCCAGCGGCCGACGCGGCGTGTCTGCGAGTTGCCGACGATCACCAGCGTGCGCATATCGGCCATCCCGGGCGTCGCTTCGTTCAGCGTCACCGTCTCGATCTTTTCATCAGCGGCGCTGACCGCGCGCGCGAAGATCACGAGACGCGCGCCGGCGCCGGCCTCTCGCAGCACCGCAAGCGCGCGGCCAAATCCTTCCGGCCGGCTCGCCGAGCGCGGATTGTACAGCGCGATGGCAAAGTCGGCCTCTGCCGCAAGGCGAAGACGCTTCTCGATCACCGCCCATGGCTTGAGATTATCCGAAAGATTGATCGCGCAGAAATCGTGCCCGAGCGGCGCGCCGGCGCGTGCAGCAGCCGCCAGCATCGCCGTGATGCCGGGCAGCACGCGGATCGGCAGCGCCTGCCATTGCGGCGCCTGTTCGAGCGCCTCGAACACGGCCGAGGCCATGGCGAAGACGCCGGGATCGCCGGAGGAGACGACGACGACCTGCCCGCCTTCGGCGGCAAGCCGCAGGGCTTCGCTCGCGCGCTGCAGCTCTTCGCGATTATCGGAAGGGCGCAACGTAAGCCCCGCCCGCGGTGGCACGCGCGCGACGTAGGGCGCATAGCCCAGAATGTCGGTCGCGGCTGCGAGCGCGGCGGAGACTTCCGGCGTCACCAGCGCGTCGCTGCCGGGCCCGAGGCCCGCGATGGTCAGCGTGCCCGTCATTCGGCCGCGTCCAGATTCCGGCCCTTGCCGTGCACGAGCACGATCGCGAAGTAAGGACAATCGGTGGCGTCGATCTCGGCGAGCCGTACCACGCGCTCGCCCGGCATGGTGCCGCGCTCGACCAGCCAGGCGTCATCGAGCCGGCCGGCGGATGCGAGCGCGCGGCTCACCTTGGCGAGATTGCGGCCGGTCTTCATGACGACGAGTGCATCGGAATCGCGCATGCGGCGTTCGAGCTCGTCTTCGGGAAGCGTTCCCATCAGCACCGTCGTGACGTCGTCGCCGAGCGCGATGGGCTGGGCTACGCCGTTCCAGCACCCGACCATGCCGGGAATCCCCGCGATCACCTCGATCTCGGTGCGGCCCTGCAGGCGCGTGTGCAGATGCATGAACGAGCCATAGAAATAAGGATCCCCCTCGCACAGCACGACGACATCGACGGCGCGCGCAAGCCGCGCCAGGCGCTCGGCCCATTCGTCGTAGAAGCCGGCGAGCAGCTGAACATATTCCGCGCTGTCGAAGGCGATCTCGGTGGTCACAGGATATTCCATGGGATATTCGGTGACGCCGGCCGCCAGCAGGCCCTCGACGATGCGGCGCGCCTGGCCCGCCCTGCCTTTCTTGCGAAAATAGGCGACGTGTTGCGCGGCACGCACGGTCCGGTCCGCGCGCACGCTCATCAGATCAGGATCACCGGGACCGAGACCGCAGCAGATGATGCGTCCCATGACTATTCGCTCCGGCTCGCCAGTGCATTCACTGCGGCAACGGTGATCGCGGAGCCGCCAAGGCGTCCCTCGACCGTCATCGCAGGTACCGGCGGATCGGCCATCAACGCGGCCTTGGATTCGGCGGCACCGACGAAGCCGACGGGACAGCCGATGATGGCCGCAGGCCGCGGGCAGTCGCGATCCTCCAGCATGTTGAGCAGATGAAACAGCGTAGTCGGCGCATTGCCGATCGCGACGATCGCGCCACCCAGATGCGGCCGCCACAGCTCCAGCGCCGCGGCCGAGCGCGTGTTGCGCATGGATTGCGCCAGTGCGGGAACGGACTCGTCTCCTAGCGTACAGATGACGGCATTGGCCGCAGGAAGTCTCGCGCGCGTAATGCCTTCCGAGACCATGCGCGCGTCGCACAGGATCGGCGCGCCTCGTTGCAGAGCGGCGCGCGCGGTTGCTGCCATGCCCGGTGAGAAGCGGATATGCGCCTCGAGACCGACCATGCCGGCGGCGTGGATCATGCGAACCACCACCGGCTCCTCGTCAGGCGAAAAGCGCGCAAGATCGGCCTCGGCCCGGATGGTCGCGAATGATTGCCGGTAGATCGCCGCGCCGTCGGTCTCGTAGGTGTGAGGCATCAGTTCCCTCCGACCAGGACGGAGGGATCGCTGACGATGTCGGCGCCGTCGAGCCCGCGCAGGGCCGGCGCGTCACGGATCGAGCCATCACGGACGAGATCGAATCCGGTATTCGTCGCAATCAGCGTGATCGCAGCCGCACCGGAATGGGCGCAGCCCTTTCCGCAGCCGGAGACGTGAAGTCGCGTATCCGCACTAATGCGCGGCGCGAGCGCTGCGGCGAGCGCACGCGTGTCGGCATGGGCTTCGCCGCAGCGCGGCGCGCCGCTGCAGGCAATCACGCGCAGCGCGGGATCGTGGGGCTCGGTGATGAGGCCCGCCGCGCTCGGCATCTCGCGCTTGCCTTCGCTGAGCACCATCCGCCAGGGAGTCATGCGCAGCGCATGTCCGCAACCGGCGAGTTGGTGCAGGGTCGCGTGCAGCATCTGCCCGAACGCGACGCCGACCAGCGCGCCTTGCGGATAGTGACCTGGCCGCGATGCGGCCATCACGGGCGCGGGCTCGGTCTCGCCGCGCAGCGATCGAGGCAGCGCCGCGCCGGATGCGATGTGGGCTGCCATGCGCCCTCGCCCACCCCTCGCACCGCCGGAGACGATGAACCAGCTTGCCAGCGCCAGCGCCGTGCTCACGGCTTGTCCGCGCGCGACGGAGTGGCCGAGCCGCGCGCCGTCGGCCCGAACCAGGAGACGGCCCGAGCGGTCGCGCTCGATGCGGATATCGGCGGAATCGCCGGCGAGCACCCGTGACCTGCCGTCATCGACGGCGAAGCCGAACTTGGTGGGAAGCGCGAGGTCGGAATCGGCCAGCGCCTCCTCGAGCTCTGCAGCGAGCGACTGCGTCTCGTCGCCGCTGCCCCAGAACGGCGTCACCAGGATGTTGCGCCTGGCTTCGATGTCGGCGTCGCGGTCGAGCAGCTGGAGCCGCGCAAGGCCGTCGAGCAACGGCCGGTGGCCCTCTGCGCTGACGCCCCTGATCTGGAGATTGGCCCGACGTGTGACGTCGATCAGACCATTGCCGAAGCGCTCGGCCAGTTCGGCCAGCCCGACGATTTGCTGGGCTTCAAGTCGCCCGCCGAACGGACGGACGCGCACGACCAGCCCATCGCCCGATTGCATCGGGCGCAGCGCGCCGGGACACCAGCCCTTGACCGAGGCCGCGCTCATGAGGCCTCCCGCAGCGCCGCGGCGATCGAATTGCGCCGGGTTCGCCAGAGTGAGGCTTCGTGCAGGCGCGTGAAGCAGGTCTCCATCGCGGCGAGCGCGGACGGATTCTCATGGGCCATGAAGGTTCGGACGTCGTCGTTGCCGAGCGTCGCATCGTAATAGAGGTCGAACAGATGCGGCGGCACGGCGCCGGCAAGATGCGCGAAGGCGGCCATGTGCTCGAGCGTCGCGGTGATCTCGGCGGCGCCGCGAAAGCCGTGGCGCATCATGCCGGCGATCCAGGCCGGGTTGGCAGCGCGGGCCCGGACGACGCGCGATATTTCCTCAGTCAACGTACGTGCATGAGGCTGATCGGGGCGTGTCGTGTCGAGGTGATAAAGCGATGGTCCCGTGACGCGGAGATGCGCCGCAGCAGCGGCGACGCCTCCTTCATGCGCAGCATAGTCAGCGGCGAGCAGAAGATCGGTTTCAGGCAGGTCCTGCACATGAACGAACGCGTCTGCGGAGGCGAGCCGCTGCGCGATGCCGGCGCGGTCCGGCTGCATCGTGCCATCAGCCGAGAACGCCCAGGACGACGCCGACAGCCAGGCTTCCCCGGCAGCGTCCCGCGTCTCCGGTGTGAAGGCGTCGGGGATCGCTGACAGGCCAACGCCGTATTGGCCGGGCCGCGGCGCGAAGACGCGCGATGCGCGATTGCGATAGGGATTCTCATCGCCCTCGTCCTCGCGCGCCGCGAGCGCCTCGGAAGCGGCTTCGAACAATTGCGCAAGGCCAGCAAAGACATCGCGGAACAGGCCGGACACGCGCAGCGTGACGTCAATGCGCGGACGGCCGAGCTCGGCCAGCGCGATGATGTCGTAGCCGGTGACGCGACCGGAGGCGTAATCCCAGCGCGGGGCAAGGCCGGCCAGATGCAACGCCATGGCGAATTCCTCACCGGAGGTGCGCATCGTCGCGGAGCCCCAGAGGTCGACCACGAGGCCCTTCGGCCAGTCGCCATGATCCTGCAGGTGACGGCGCAGCAGCTCTTCGGCGAGCTTGATGCCCTGCGCATGCGCCGACGGCGTCGGCACCGCGCGCGGATCGACGGCGAAGAGATTGCGCCCCGTCGGCAACACGTCCTGGCGCCCGCGATAGGGCGAGCCTGATGGTCCTGGCGCAACACGCTTGCCGGCGAGCGCGGCACGCAGCGCATCGCGCTCCGCTTCGCCGCATGCGCCGCGGCCGAATACGTGCAGGCCGTCGCCGAACTGGCTCTCCTTGAGATCGCACACGAAGCGATCAATCCGCGGAATGGCTTCGGCTGCTGCTGCCGATGCGTCGAGGCCGAGATCGTCTTCGAGGCCCGCGGCGCGGGCCTCCTCGCGGATTGCCGCGATCAGCCGCTGGCGCCGGGCGGGATCGAGACCATCGGCGGTCGAATATTCGTCGAGCAGGCGTTCGAGCCGGCGCAGGCCTTCCGGCACCGCGGATGTTGCGAGCGGCGGCGGCAAATGACCGATCGTGACCGCACCGATGCGCCGCTTGGCCTGCGCGGCCTCGCCGGGATCGTTGACGATGAAGGGATAGATGATGGGCAGATCGCCGATCAGCGCCTCCGGCCAGCACGCTTGCGACAGCGCTACGGATTTCCCGGGCAGCCATTCTAGCGTGCCATGCGCGCCCATGTGCACGACCGCATCAAGGGCCTGCTCGCGAAGCCAGAGATAGAACGCGACATAGCCATGGCGCGGCGTGCGGGCGAGATCGTGATAGTCGGCATCGCGCGAGGCCGCAGCTCCCCGCTCGGGCTGGACTGCGACGATCGACCGGCCGCATCGGATCGCGGCGAAACGAAACGACCCGTCGCGGCAGCTCGGATCATCCTCCGGTGCGCCCCAGGCCTGCGCGAGATCGTCCTGCAAGGCTTGGGGCAGTCGCGACAGCGCCGCGCGATAATCGGCAATGCTCCAGGTCGAACCGTGCTTGAGCAGCAATTCGCCGAGCCGATCGACCCGCGCGACGTCGAACCCGACCTTCGCAAGATCGGAGATCAAGGCCTCGACCGACGCCAGGGCATCGAGCCCCACGGCGTGCGCGATCTGGTGCGGCCGGCCGGGATAGTTCGACAGCACGATCGCCAGCCGCTTCTCGGCCGCGGGCTTCTCCGCAAGGCGCCGCCAAGCAGCTACGCGTGCGGCGATCGCGCTCACACGCTCCTCGTCGGGCCTGTGCGCCAGATGTGAGAATTGCAGCTCGGGATCGCGCATCGCAGCGGACTTGAAGCTCACAACCCCTGCGAACAGGCGGCCGTCGACTTCGGGCAACACCACATGCATGGCGAGATCGCCAGGCGACAGGCCGCGCAACGACTGCGTCCAATCCTCGCGCCGCGCCGTGGAGAGCGCAACCTGGAACACCGGACAGGTCGCGGCATCGAACGGTGTCGTGCCATCGTCGCCCATTGCCGAGAACGCCGTCGCATTGACGATCGCGGCCGGAGGATTTTGCGCAAGATGGGCGCGCAGCCAATCCGCGACGCCCGGCGCCTTCAGCGAGGTGACGAAGGCACCATGGGTGTCAAATCCCTTGTCGCGCAGCGACGCGATCAGAGCGTCGACCGGGCCGGTATCGGCGGCAGTGAGATAGGAGCGATAGAAGGTCACCAGCGCGCGCGGCTTCCCGTCGCTTGCTGGCGCCGCAATGACGCCGCGCACGGGATCGTAGAACCCCATCTCGGGCACGGTCATCTCTCCGATGACCGGCCCGGCATAGAGCCCAGAGGCCAGCGCGAGCTGCGCGATCGCAGCTTGCGCCGCGACCGGACCGCCGGTGTCGCAGAGCACCTTGAGCCGCCGCAGCGTCGAGACCGGCAAGGTCGAGTACGCATCGAGCCGTATGTCATCGCGGCCATCGGCCGGCAGCACCGCCAGCACGATGTCGCGATCCTTCGCCAATTGCTGGAGGGCCGCGAGCCCGTAGGGCCAATAGGACTCACCGCCGATCAGCCGCACCAGGACGCCGCGCGCGTGCGACAGCGTGCGCTCGACATAAGTGTCGATCGACAGCGGATGACGCAGCTCCGCCAGATTGGCGAGCCGCAGCGACGGCAGGCTGTTGCGGCCGCGCCGCCAGCCGGCTGCGAACGCGGCGAGGTCGGAATCCGAATACGAGAGCACCACGAGATCGGCCGGGTCCTGACCGATGTCCCTTGGCGTCGCGGTCTCCTCGAGACCGCGGCTCTCGCGGAAGACGACGTGCATCAGACTCCCAATCCCGCCTTGATCGCGGCCTCGTCGATGTCGCCGTGCTCGCCGATCACGACGAGCCTCGACTGCCTGGCTCCCGGCCCCCAGGGCTTGTCGAATTGATGGCGCACGCGCTCGCCGACAGCCTGCAACAACAGCCGCATCGGCTTGCCCGCGACCGCGATATAGCCCTTGGCACGCAGCACGTTCTGCTCGCGCGCCAGCTTCTGAACCGAGGCGACCAGCGCATCGATGTCGGCCACCTCAGGGAGATCGATCACGACAGAGGCGAAGTCGTCATGCTCGTGCTCCTCCTCGCCGTCATGATGCGAGGGGCGCGCGGCGAGATCGTTCTCGGCGGCGGCGCCAAGGCCGAGGATGACGCGCGCATCGATCGCGCCGTCCGTCACGGCGAGCATCGGGACGCGGCGCGGCATCTCGGCGGTGATCGCGGCCCTGGCAGCTTCCACCCCGGCCTTCCCCGCAAGATCGGCCTTGGTCAGCAGCACGATGTCGGCGCAGGCGATCTGGTCCTCGAACACTTCGGACAGCGGCGTCTCGTGATCGAGATTGTCGTCCGCAGCGCGCTGCGCTTCGACCGCAGCCGGGTCCGGCGCGAAGCGGCCGGCCGCGACGGCCTCGGCGTCGGCGAGCGCGACGACGCCGTCGACCGTGATGCGCGAGCGGATCTCCGGCCAGTCGAACGCCTTCAAGAGCGGCTTGGGCAGCGCGAGGCCCGACGTTTCGATCAGGATATGATCGGGCCGCACCGGGCGAGCCAACAGCTGCTCCATCGTCGGAATGAAATCGTCGGCCACGGTGCAGCAGATGCAGCCATTGGCGAGCTCGACGATGTTCTCTTCCGGGCAATTGGCGTCGGCGCAGGATTTCAGGATCTCGCCATCGACGCCCTCGCTGCCGAATTCGTTGACGAGCACGGCGAGCTTCTTGCCGCCTGCATTGCTGAGCAGGTGCTGGATCAGCGTGGTCTTGCCGGAGCCGAGGAACCCCGTGACCACCGTGACGGGGACTTTTGCAAGCGAATTCATTCGGCGGCCTCCGGCACGGCGGGAATCGGGGGAATGCGCGCAAGCGACTGCTTGCGGAAGATCTCGGGGCGGCTGCGCCATGGCACGAGCCCGTCGGGAGCGGCCGCATAGGCCGCAGCGCCAGCGACCACGTCGCGCGCATTCACATCGGACAAGCGGCCATAGACATAGGACCAGCGTCCCGGTGCGCTGAGCGCGACCGAGCAGCCCTGGCTGCACGCCGAGAGGCATTCGACGGGAACCACATTGACGCCGTCGGGCACGCCGGCCTCGAGGATCGCAGCGTGCAACCGGTTGCCTGGCGTGGCCTCGCCCTCGCCGAGCGTCTGGCCGGCGCGGCAGGTGATGCAGACGTGAAGTGTGACGGTCATCGCCTCTTCCAGAATAAACAGCGGGAGGCGAAGAGGCGCACGGACCCTGACTTGAGAGGCCGTTTCCCCGTCGCGGAACACCCCGTCCGCCGGTCCAAAATCGTCCGCGCTGGCAGGTCTCCCGGCTTGCGGAGCAGGGTTTTGGCCCCTCGATCCCCGCCTTCCCGATTCCCTTTCGGGAGTCAGTGGCTTCGGGCATCTCTCCGGTCACGGTCGCGGGGGCGGCTGCATTTTGGATCCGGATCTTGCGGATTCGGACCCTATCGCATTCCCTCTTCGCCTGTCATAGGACAGGAACCAACGCCGGGCCACCATTTGCCGGTGGCAGCCACTTGTCAAGCCGAAGGACCGGGACCGATGACGCCTGAACCGGAGACCCAAACGACCGAGGAAACCGAGGCCCGTCACGCCCAGAAAATGGCAAAGAAGAAGGCCGCCCGCGACAAGATCATGGCGACCAAGAGCGGCGAAAAGGGCCTGATCATCGTCCATACCGGCGCGGGTAAGGGAAAATCCTCCTCGGCATTCGGCATGATCGTTCGCTGCGTCGCGCATGGCCTGCCCTGCGCGGTGGTGCAGTTCATCAAGGGCGCCTGGGACACCGGCGAGCGGCGCCTGCTCACCGGGCATTTCGGCGATCTCTGCCAGTTCCATGCGATGGGCGAGGGTTTCACCTGGGAGACTCAGGACCGCGCCCGCGACATCGCCGCCGCACGCGCCGGCTGGGAGAAGGCCAAGGAACTGATCCTCGATGAGAGCCTGCGCATGGTCGTGCTCGACGAGATCAACATCGCGCTGCGCTACGATTATCTCGATATCACTGAGGTGGTCGAATTCCTGACCACGCAGAAGCCAGAGATGACGCATGTCGTGCTCACCGGGCGCAACGCCAAGGACGAGCTGATCGAGATCGCCGACCTCGTCACCGAGATGACGCTGGTCAAGCACCCGTTCCGCTCCGGCATCAAGGCGCAGGCCGGCGTCGAGTTCTGAGACAACCTCGCGATGGCACGCGCGCTGATGATCCAGGGGGCCGGCTCGGACGTGGGCAAATCGCTCATCGTCGCCGGCCTCGCGCGCGCCTTCACGCGCCGCGGCCTGCGCGTGCTCCCGTTCAAGCCGCAGAACATGTCGAACAATGCCGCCGTCACCGTCGATGGCGGCGAGATCGGCCGCGCCCAGGCGCTCCAGGCGCTCGCCGCGGGTGTCGAGCCGCATACCGACATGAACCCGGTGCTGCTCAAGCCGGAGACCGATGTCGGTGCGCAGGTGGTCGTGCATGGCAAGCGCATTGCGACGGCGCGAGCACGCGACTATGCGGCGATGAAGCCGTCACTGATGGGCGCAGTGCTGGAGAGCTTCGAGCGGCTGAAGGCCCGCGCCGATCTCGTGCTGGTCGAAGGCGCCGGCAGTCCGGCCGAGGTGAATCTGCGCAAGGCCGACATCGCCAATATGGGCTTTGCGCGCAAGGCCGACGTGCCGGTCGTGCTGGTCGGCGACATCGATCGCGGCGGGGTCATCGCCCAGCTCGTCGGCATCAAGACGGTGATCGACTCCGATGATGCCGCGATGATCCGTGGATTTGTCATCAACAAGTTTCGCGGCGATCCCACATTGTTCGACGACGGCTACAAGCTGATCGAAGCAAGGACCACATGGCGCGGCCTTGGCGTGCTGCCCTGGTTCGCGCGCGCCGGCGAGCTGCCGGCCGAGGATGCGCTGGGCCTCACCGACGCGCGCAAGCCGGGCCGATGCAAGATCGCGTGCCTGGCGCTGTCGCGGATCGCCAATTTCGACGATCTCGATCCGCTCAAGCTCGAGGCGGGCGTCGATCTCGTCATGGTGCGGCCGGGCGAAGCGATTCCCGGCGACGTTCGTCTCGTCATCGTTCCCGGCTCGAAGTCCACGCGCGGCGACCTCGCCTTCCTGCGTGCACAGGGCTGGGACATCGATCTCCTCGCACATCATCGCAGGGGCGGCCACGTGCTCGGCCTCTGCGGCGGTTATCAGATGCTCGGGCGCAACGTCGCCGACCCCGATGGCATCGAGGGCCCTGCGGGCGAGACACCAGGCCTCGGACTTCTGGACGTGACGACGGTGATGAGCCCCGTGAAGACGCTAACGCGGGTTGCTGCCGTGCATGTCTCAACGAACCAGCCGATCGAGGCCTACGAAATCCACATCGGCCGCACCGATGGGCCTGATTGCGCCCGTCCCTTCGCGACACTGAACGGCAAGCCGGAGGGTGCGATCTCCCGCGAGGGACGCGTGCAAGGCAGTTATCTGCACGGTCTGTTCACGTCGGACGCGTTCCGCAAGGCGTATCTGGCAAAGCTCGACATTCCCGCAGGCGACGAGCCCTATCACGCCAGGGTCGAGAGCGCGCTCGATGCCCTCGCCGATCACATCGAAACGCATCTCGATGTCGACAGTTTGCTCGCGCTAGCGCGCTAGGACCTCGGAGAGGCGGATCCATTCAGCTTCATTGCCGGGAAGCCCGAGGCGCAACCGTGTCGGCGCTCCTGCAAACACGCGCGACCAGATCTGATTGCGCGCAAGCTTCTCCTGCGCGCCACGTGCGTCGGGCGTTTCGTACAGTCGAAACAGCGGCGTGCCCCCGAGAAGCTGCCAGCCTTGCGACTGCACCATGTCATCGAGGCGAGCACAGTCTCGCAAGAGGCGCGCTGTGGTCGCAATGGCCCAAGCGTCATCACGCAATGCGCGGCAGCCGATCGCGATGGCCGCGCCCGACACCGGCCACGGGCCCGACGCCGCCACGACCCTCGCGATGTCCGACGAATTTCCGATCACGAACCCGAGCCGCAGGCCGGCAAGACCGTAAAATTTTCCGAACGACCGCAGGATCAGCAGCCCGGGCTGCTCTGCGTCCGAGGCGAGCGAGAGCTCGGGAACGGCATCAACGAAACTCTCGTCGATGACGAGGCGATCGACAAGCGGCAACAGATCGAGCAGATCGTTCCGGGCATAACGGCGGCCGTCGGGATTGTTTGGATTGACGACGATGGCAAGGCTCGCTCCCACCAGCTCGCTAAGCTCCGTGACCTCCTCCACGTCCCAGCCGGCGGCCGACAGCACGCCGGCATATTCATTATAGGTCGGCGCCAGGATCCGCGCATAACCACGCGGCGCCAATTGCGGCAGCAATTGAATGGCGGCCTGCGCGCCGCCCACCGCAACGATAGGCGCGCGCGTCCGATAGGCGTGCCGCGCCGCCTGATGCAGCGCCTCGATCTCGGCGCGCGACGGCAGCGCGCTCCACGCGCGTGCGCTCACCGCGCCAACGGGATAAGGCACCCGGTTGATCCCGGTGGACAGGTCGATCCAATCTTCCGCACGCCCGCCAAATTGCTGCTGGGCCAGATCGAGGTTTCCACCGTGCTCGCGCATGTCCCGTTCTTTCACGTGAAAGCCAGGATCGCAAGCATGCCTGCGAGCAGCAGCATGGCGCGGCGATAGACCGTCAGCGCCTCGATCATCTCGGCGGCGCGCGGATCGCGCGCGCCTTCGTTCAGCCAGGGCTCGTTGGTGGCGCTGCCGTGGTAGATGCGGGGACCGCTGAGCCGCACACCGAGTCCGCCGGCCATCGCCGCTTCCGGCCAGCCGGCATTGGGCGAGCGATGACGGCGCGCATCCCGCGTCATGCACGACAGCGCCTCCGACCGGTGCGGCGCCAGCAGCACGAAGAGAAATCCTGTCACGCGCGCAGGAACGAAATTGGCGACATCGTCGATGCGCGCCGCAGCCCACCCGAAGGCCTCGTGCCGCTCGCTGCGATGGCCGATCATGGAATCCAGCGTGTTGATGGCCTTGTAGCCGAGGATGCCCGGCAAGCCGAACAGCGCGCCCCAGAACACCGGCGCCACGATTCCGTCGGAGGCATTTTCGGCAAGGCTCTCGATCGCCGCGCGAGCGATGCCGGCTTCGTCGAGCGCCGCGGGATCGCGCCCGACGATGCGGGACACCGCGTCTCGCGCGGCGGCGATGTCGCCGTCCTGCAAGGGGGTGGCGACAGCCGCCACATGGTCATGCAGGGAGCGGAGCGCGACCAAGGGCCAGGCCAGAACACCGACCAGCGCGGTCTCGATCCAACCGGAGGGAAGCGCCGACTGAACGAGCCAGCCGAGCGCAACGGAAGTCGCGATCACGACGAGTGCGCCGGCGGCCCCGGCAGTTCGGCGCAACGGCGGCGGATCGGAGGCGCGATTCCAGCTGCGATCGATGGCCGCGATCAGCCGGCCAAGCCAGGTCACGGGATGGCCGATCCGCGTGAACAGCCACGACGGCCAGCCCAGCAGGGCATCCACCGCCATCGCCACCATCATCGCGCCCGCAAAGCCCACATCGGTCTCCTGATCCGCACCCTGTTGCGCAAAGCGTAGCCGGAGCGCAAGCCCCTGCCCGGCTGATTTCGGCTTTGTCTTTGGCCGTGATTGGTGATTAGTGCTGCCCGACAGGAGACTTTGATGGCCGTCATCTTGATCACGGGCGGAGCGCGATCGGGCAAGAGCACGCGCGCGGAAGCACGCGCGAAGGCTTTTCCCGGCCGGCCGGTCTACGTCGCGACGGCCGAGGCGCTCGACAGCGAGATGGGGGCCCGGATCGCCAGGCATCGTGCGCGCCGCGGAACCGACTGGCTCGAACGCGAGGTGCCGCTCGATCTCGTCCCCGCGCTGGTCGCGACCGATGGCGGCGGCGCAAGGCTGGTGGACTGCCTGACGCTGTGGCTCTCCAACCTGATGCATGCCAAGCGCGACTGGGAGAGCGATGTGAATGCGCTTGTCGATGCCCTGCGCCGACTGCAAAGCCCCGTTGTGCTCGTTAGCAACGAGGTCGGGCTGGGTATCGTGCCCGACAACGCGCTGGCGCGCAGCTTTCGCGACGCCGCCGGGATCATGAATCAGGCCATTGCGGCTGCTGCCGACGAGGTCGAGTTCGTCATCGCCGGCTTGCCGATGAAATTGAAATGATATCGCGTGCCGAACTTCTGGAAGATGTGGTCGCCGATCTCAGGATGGCGACGTCCTTCGTCACGATTCTTCCCGTCGCATCGTCGAAGCCTGCAGGTGACGGCGCGGTCGCGCGCGCGACCTGGGCGCTCCCGGTCGCCGGACTGCTGGTCGGCCTCTTCGGAGCGCTGGTCTACAAGATCGCCATTGGCTTCGGACTGACGCCGAGCCTTGCGGCCCTGCTCGCGCTGGCCACGACCGCGCTCATCACCGGTGCGCTGCACGAGGACGGGCTGGCCGACACCGCCGACGGACTTGGCGGCGGCCGCACGCGCGAGCGCAAGCTCGAGATCATGCGTGACAGCCGCATCGGGACTTATGGCGTCTGCGCACTGATCCTGTCGTTCGGCCTGCGCTGGAGCGCGCTCGCGACCATCGCCGATCCCTGGGCGGTGATGCTGGCACTGTGCGCGGCACATGCTGCGGCCCGCGCGGGTGTGCCGGCCTTCATGTCACTGGTCCCGCCGGCGCGGGCCGATGGTCTGTCGGCCAGTGCAGGATCGCCGCCGGGCCGCAGCGTCGCCATTGCCAGCGTGCTTGGAACGCTCGCGCTTGCTCTGGCGTTGGGGTCAGCCAAGGCGCTCGTCGGCCTGGTCCTGCTGTCTCTCGCCGGCCTGCTGCTGGCGCGGCTCGCCGTCCGTCAGATCGGTGGACAGACCGGCGATATCCTCGGCGCGTTCGAGCAGATGGGGGAGATCCTGATCCTGCTGGTCGCCGCGTCCTTCCAGATGGTGCGATGACCTCATGGTCGAGTTCGACGACACCTTTCGCCAGCATCTGCGCGAGCTGTTCGTGTGGCGCCGAGACGTGCGCCGTTTTCGAACTGACCCATTGCCGGCCGGCGCCATCGATCGCCTGATCGAGACTGCCTGTCTTTCTCCGTCAGTCGGCCTCAGCCAGCCCTGGCGCTTTGTCGTCGTCGAGGACGAGGCACGCCGCCACGCCGTGATCGACGATTTCAAATCGTGCAACGCCGACGCGCTGAAGGCCTATTCCGGCGAACGCGCGGCGCGCTATGCCACGCTGAAACTGTCGGGCCTCGAACGGGCTCCGGGCCACCTCGCCGTGTTCGCCGACAAGGCCAGCGACATCGGCCACGGCCTCGGCCGCGCGACGATGCCCGAAACGACGGAATATTCCGTGGTCGCCGCGATCACCGCGATGTGGCTCGGTGCACGCGCGGAAGGTATCGGCATCGGCTGGGTATCGATCCTCAATCCGGATCGCATCCACGCCATTCTCGAAGTGCCGCCATCCTGGAAATTCATCGCCTATCTCTGCATGGGCTATCCGGAAGTGGAATGCGACCGGCCGGAGCTGGAGCAGGCGAACTGGGAGCATCGGCGCAGCGCCGACGACTTCACGCTGCGGCGGTAGGCGCAGCGACGAGCCTCAACATTGCGGCCGCGATCGCTGGGGTCGCGCGCCGGGTACGGTCAACCCACCGCTTTTCCCTTGGCGTGATGCGTCGCCGACATGAGGTAGTCGACGTCGGCGGCAACGCGCTTTTCGAGGAAGCCCATCACCGCCTTGATGCGGGCGATGTGCAACAGATCCTCGTGGACGGATAGCCAGATGTCGCGGACGGAGAAATAGCTTGGCAGGACCGGGCACAGGTCATTGTTGTGGGCAGCCACGTAGGAGGGCAGCATGGCGATTCCGAGCCCGTTCGACGCGGCCACGTATTGGGAGACCAGGCTGGTGCTGCGGAACACGACATGGGCCGGTCGCAGGATATCCGACAGCCAGCGGTTCTCCTTGAGCTGGATGTGCTCGTCGATGAAATCGATGAAATCGTGATTGTCGAGGTCTTTCAGGTCCGACGGCCGTCCCGCGCGTTGCAGGTAGGCGCTGGACGCGTAGAGAAAGATCCTGAACTCGCCGATCTTCTTGATCGAAAGCCTCCTTCCCTTTGGCCTGAAAAAGCTGATGAAGACGTCGGCCTCGCGCCGCGTCATGTCGAGCAGGCGCGTATCTGTGATCAGTTCGACCTGGATCGAGGGCCAGGCCTTGCTGAAGGCGGCCATGCAGGTCGTCAGGTACATGCTGCCGATGCCTTCCATGGCGGCAATTCGCACCGCGCCGGCGGCATCCGCCTTCTCGGAACCGACCACGGTCTCGATGATGGCATTGGCATTGTTCTCCATGCCTTCGGCAAACTGGAGCAGCCGCAGCCCCGCCTCCGTCAGGGCGAAACCTGACTTGCTGCGCTTGAACAGCGTCGTGTTGAGACTGCGTTCGAGCTCCCTCACCCGACGGCTGACCGTTGTGTGGTCGACCTTCAGCTTCTGGCCGGCGCGAACGAGATTACGGGTACGCGCGACCTCCAGGAAGAAGATGACGTCGTCCCAATTGTAGCGCAGCGTTCGCGCAGCCTTCGCCATCTCGGCCGTCCTGACATGCCCGTTCGCGAGCTTCGGCATCTAACACTCGCTACTTTCGGGCATATCGGCAGGCACGGCAACCGTCAGGCGGCGATGATGGGGGCGTAAGTCTCGACCAGCCGATTGGCGAACATGTCGACCTTCGGGATCATCAGCTTCTGACGGCAGACCGCGAGATCGATGTGCTTGGGCATCACGGCGCCAAGCTTGAACACGCGCGGCGCCACGACGTTGATGTCCCAGAGCGGAAAGCCGGTCGGCGGAATCACGAGGCTGCCGCCCGGATAGGGCGAATCGACGCGGTTCGCCAGCACCACCGCCACGCGATTGTCCTCGGCTCTTGGGACTGCCAGCAGCTCCCGTTCGAACGGCTCGCGCAACGAGGCGGGCCACAGGATGATGTCGGCCGCCGCGATGCCGAGGCAACGCGAGACTTCAGGGAATACCGCGTCATAGCCGGACATGATGCCGATGCGGCCGAACGGCGTTTCGAACACGGGATACTCGTCGCCCGCCTTCGCCCATTTCCGCTCCTCGGCCGTGAGATGCGTCTTGCGATATCTTCCAACCTCCTTCCCGTCGGGCCCGATCAGGAACGTCGTGACGTACAGCCCGGCCGCGGCCCGCTCCACCGTGGGAAACGCAATCAGGCATTGATAGCGGGACGCGATCGCGGCCGTCTTGGCCAGCAGAGACGCCGTCTGGTCGGCCAGTGCCGCGGCCTCTGCAGCGTTCGGAATGGCCGATGGGCAGAACGCATATTCCGGCAGGGTGAGAACCTTGATCCCGAGCTTGGCCGCATGATCGACCATCTCGAGCACCTCGTCGGCCGGGCAGTCCTTGGTGACGTGCATCTGCACGGCCGCGACCTTGGCGACGGACTTCGCCGGGATCAGCGGCTGCTCCGCGATCCGGTAAACCGGCGTCTTCTCATACGGCACCGCCATCAGGCCGTAAGTCTCGGGACGGCGGTCGGCAATCTTGTCGTTGGCCGAGTAGATCGACTTGTCATGCGCGGCCTCGAGATCGACGTCGGCAATCGCCATACCGTGCGTATCGTACGGCACTTTCGAGAGCACTCGTCCCTTCGGATCGACGATCATGCTGCCGCCGGGATAATAGATCGAGCGCTCGTAGCCGGCCTTGGTGGCAGCCACTAGCCACAAACCGTTCTCGTAGCTGCGAGCCGGCCCCCACATGTCCGCCTGATCCATGGCGAAGAAGTTCGCCATGTCGACGATTACCTCCGCGCCCTGCATCGCCATGGCGCGGAAGATTTCTGGAATGCGGCCGTCGAAGCAGATCAGAAGACCGATCTTTCCAAGGTCGGTTTCCACCACCGGACAGCCGCGCTCGCCGAACGCGAACCAGTTCTGGTCGTGAGTGGCGAGAAACTGCTTGTGATAGTGGCAAACGGTCTCGCCATTTCGACCGAACATGATGCCGGTATTGAATATCTTCTCCTTGTCCGGATCCCATTCCGTGACTCCGCTGGCGATGTAAATGCGGTGCTTCTTGGCGAGCGCGGACAACGCCGTCACGAACGGGCCGTCCTTCATGGTCTCGGCAAGTTCGCGACAATGGTCGGCGGAGTCGAAGAGATAGCCGGTGTCCATGCATTCTGGGAACACCACCAGCTCGGCTCCCTGCCGAACCGCATCCTCGACATACTGTGTGGCCAGCGCGATGTTGTGGTCAAAGTCCCCCAGACGGGCAAGCGTCTGGACGGCGGCAGCGCGGAAACGGCGCTTCGTCATGTTGGTCTCCATCATTCGAAAGTTGATTGGATCAGTCGCGCTTGACCTCGCGCCAGAAGCGGTCGAGGCAATGGCGTTTCAGGTTGATGAACCCCTCGCCGGTCGTGACGTCGAGATCGCGCGGCCAGGGCAGATCCACCGGAACGATCTCCGCGACCCGCGTCGGCCGGCGCGTCAGCAGCACGACCTGGTCGGCGAGCTGGATGGCCTCCTCGAGATCGTGCGACACCAGTAGCATCGTGGTCTTAAGCTTCATGAAGATGTGCTGAAGCCGCTCGCGCATGAACAGCGTCATCTCGTAGTCGAGCGCGGAGAAGGGCTCGTCGAGAAACAGCACCTCGGGTTCGGTCACGAGCGCGCGCAGGATCGAAACCGTCTGCTGCTGGCCTCCGGACAGCGTGTAGGGGTAGGCGTTGAGATCGAACGGCACGTCGAAATCCGCGAGCAGTTTTTCGACGCGCCGGCGCCGCTCCTTGCGCTCTATCCCGATCACCCTCAGGGGATAGTGGATGTTGTCGATCGCGCGCATCCAGGGGAACAGCGCCTCCCTGTAGTTCTGGAAGACATACGATATCCTGGTATCGCGGATGGTCTGGCCGTCGTAGAGCACCTCCCCCGCATCCATCGGCATCAGGCCGGAGATCATGTTGATGAACGTGCTCTTGCCGCAACCGTTCGGGCCGAACACCGAGATGAACTTCCCCATCGGCAGATCGATCGAGAAGTCGTCGTAGATCGTCGTGCCGTGGAAGCTCTTGCTCAGGCCACGCACGGTGACGTAGGCCTGCCGCGACTTCGGCGACGCAGCAGGCGACGGGCTTTCAGCGGCTGGCCGGTCTACGCTGCGGATCGCTGTCACCTTCCCCATCGGAATATCCACTCAGTTTCCGAGATCGGACTTGGCGAGGAGCTTGTCCTTGACGTTGATCGGCCCCGCCACCACGCCTTCCTTGATGAAGACGTCGACCAGCGCCTGGTACGACTTCATGTCGGTGTCGTTGAGATCCTTGAACCCGCGCAGATAAGGCTGCGCCAGGAGCTCGAGCTGATCTTCCTTGATCGGCGTGTACTTGGTGAGGATCGGCTTGTACTTCTTGAAGTCGGAGTTCACGAGGTCGGTCGCCTCGTCGATCACGGCAACGACCTTGCGCGCAACCTCGGGCCGCTCCTTCAGGAACTTCGTCGTCATCAGCGAGGCCCCGGAGTAGAAGGGGTCGGCGATCACATGCGCGACCGGATTGGTCATGGCGCGGGCTGCCTTGCCCGAAGTGACGGCGATCGATCCGACCGGCTCCAGCGACAGCGTCGCATCGACCGTCCCGCCGACCACGGCCGGCACCTGCATGGCGACGGCGAGGTCGACCAGCTTGACGTCCGCATCGGGATCGAGGCCTGCCGAGCGAACCATGTGGCGGGAGATGGTGCGCCACTGGATGCCCGGGACGTGACCGAGCGACTTGCCCTTCAGATCGGCGAAGCTCTTGATCGGGCTGTCCGGCTTGACGATCAAGCCGTCATTGATGCGGTCGACCGCGATGCCCCCGCCCTGCAGGCCGAACACCTTCAGCTTGCCGGGGAACTTGGCTTCCGCGATCATCGCGATGCCGGCGGCCGCGCCCGGAGGACCGAAGTCGGCGCGCTCCGCGATCAGGGCGTCGATGATCTGGTTCGGCGCCTCCATCTTGGTGGAAACGATCTCGATGCAGGCCTTTTCGAACAGCTTCTCTTCCAGAGCGACATAGTAGGCCGTGGTCTGCATGATCGGCAGCCAGACTGCCGTCACCTTCTCGGTCTTGTCGCAGGCAGCATCCGCGCCGGTCGCGCCGAGCAGAAACGTGGATGCTGCGAACGCCGCGAGGAATCTCTTCATGTGCATGATGGCCTCTTCGTTTTGGATGGCTGACTATCTGCCGGACCAGTGAATGAACGAGCGCTCGATCACCAGGAGCATGAGATTGAGCCCGTATCCCATCGCGCCCGCGATCAGGATGGAGCCGTACATGTCGGTGAGCGAGTACGAGATCTGTGCATCGATGATGCGGTGACCGATGCCGTCGGTCGCGCCGATGAACATCTCGGCGACGATGATCACGACCAGCGCAAGCGACACCGCGGTACGCAGGCCGACGAAGGTCTGCGGCAGGGTCTCATAGAAGATGACGTCCTTGAAGATGCGGAGCGACGAGGCGCCCATCGAGCGTGCGGCAAGGATGCGGGTCTGGCGGGCATTCATCACGCCGTAGGCGACGTTGAAGACGATGACGAGCCAGGCGGCGAAAGCGGCAACCGCGATCTTGGCGAAATCGCCGAGGCCGAACAGCAGCAGGAACAGCGGAAACAATGCGGTCGCGGGCGTCGAGCGGAAGAAGTCCACCAGGAATTCGACCGAGCGATAAATCGCGGCCTTGGCGCCGAGCACGATCCCGATCGGAACGCCTGCGACCACGGCGATCAAGGTGGAGTAGCCGACGCGCGCGATGGTGTGGACGAAATCGCCGGTCATCTTGCCGGCCGCGATGCTGGCCCCGGTGTCGCGCAGTGTGTCGATCGGCGACGGCAGCAGATCCTTGTTGACCAGTTGCCCCTTGAAGGCGAGCCACCACAGGGCAAACAGCAGCAGCGGCCCTGTCGCCAGCTCGATGGCGCGCTTCACTTTCGGGCTCGAGATCGCATCAGTGATCTGTTGCATCAGCATCCTCGTGGTCTCTGCGGTTCGCTGCGCACTTTCCGCCGTGAGCACGCGAAGTGTTGGCCCCAGCGCCCCGAAAGAAAATGGCGAGATGTGCAATCGATCGTGCAAGAATGCATATTGAAAGCAATCATCCGAGTGATTGATTTGCAGGCTTGCAGAGCCTAAGAATCAGGCAGACCGCGTGTTTTCGCCCATGCGAACGGCACTGGCAGTGTGGAGGGCAGCAAGCTGGTCGCCGGCCGAACTGCTGCAGCGGCTGCCAGCCTCTGTCCTGTGGTGTTGGATCCTCAGCGCGCTTGCGCGCTCGCCCCGTCTTCCCGCCCGAACCGCTCGACGAGAAAGTCGATGAACAGCCGCACCTTCAACGACAGATGCCGGGTCGGCGGATAGACCGCATAGAGCGCGAGGGGCGGCGCGGCATAGTCTTGCAAGACGGCGCGCAGCTCGCCTTTGCGCAAGGCATCGGCGGCAATGAACTCGGGCAGCAGCGCGAGCCCCCTGCCCTTGATCGCGACGTCGCGCAGCACCTCGGCGTTGTTGACGCAGAGCGACCAGGCCGGCTGGATCCAATGGTCGCCGTCTGCGCCGGTGAGCTTCCACTGGTTGCCTGTCAGCAGGAAGCCGTAGGTCAGCGCGGCGTGCTCGCGCAGATCCTGCGGATGTCTTGGCGTCTCGTGGCGCGCGAGATAATCGGGCGAAGCACAGATCATGCGCGCCACCGGCATGATCTTGCGCGCGATCAGGCTGGAAGATTCCAGCTCCGCGATCCGTAGCGTGACGTCAAAACCGTCCTGCACGGGATCGAGCAGATCGTCGCTGAGCACGAGCTGAAGCTGAAGCTCCGGATGTCGTGCCATGAAATCGGCGAGCACCGGTCCGAGCCGGATGGTGCCGAACGACATCGGCGCGTTGACGCGCAACAATCCGCGCGGCGACGACTGGGCTTGCGTGACCGCCTGGTCGGCAGCCTCGATCTCCGACAGGATCACGACCGCGCGCTCGAAATAGCGCTGACCGTTCTCGGTCGGGCTGGCGTGACGCGTGGTCCGGTTCAGGAGCTGGACTCCAAGGCTCTCCTCGAGGTCGGCGATGTACTTGCTGATCGCCGAGCGTGACAGCCGCAGCTGTCGGCCGGCCTCGGCAAAGCTGCCGCTCTCGACCACTTTGACGAAAGCCCGCAGGCTGCCGAGCTTATCCAAGGGCAGCCACCGGGGATTGTTTCCAAATCATAGACACAGCCGTCATATTTGCACGGATTGTCTCCAATCCAAAGCGGAACGATATTTCCGGCCAGAGCAAGACCGCTCCCCACCTTTGGAGGACGACAATGTCTGGACTGCATCATGTCACCGCGATTGCCGGCGACCCCATCCGCAATTTCGGCTTTTACACGCGGGATCTCGGCCTGCGCTTCGTCAAGAAGACCGTCAATTTCGACGATCCCGGCACCTATCACTTCTACTACGGCGACGAGACCGGCCGCCCCGGCACCATCCTGACCTTCTTCCCCTGGGCCGGCGTGCCCTCGGGGCGCCGCGGCGTTGGAGAGACGCATCAGACCGCCTTCCGCGTGCCGCAGCGCTCGCTCGGCTATTGGACGCAACGCTTCATCGAGAAGGGCAGCGCTCACGAGGCGCTCGAAAAGCGCTTCGGCGAATCCGTGCTGCCGTTCACCGATCCTGACGGCATGGCGCTCGCGCTGGTCGGCGTCCCCGGGGCCGAGAACGAGCCCGGTTGGAGCAATGGCGACGTGCCGGCCGAGCATGCGATCCGCGGCTTCCATGGCGTAACGCTGCTGCTCGACAGCGCAGCAAGGACGGCTGCCATCCTCACCGACGTGTTCGGCTTTGCCGAGACTGGGCGCGAGGGCTCCGTGATCCGTTTCAAGGCGTCGGGCGACGCCGAAGGCAGCGTTGTCGACATCTACGAGGCCAAGGGCTTCCTGCGCGGGCATCAGGGCGGCGGATCGGTGCACCACATCGCCTTCCGTGCGGCTGACGATGCCGAGCAGGGCCAGATGGCGCAGAAGCTCGTGAGCAATCACGGCCTGCACCCGACCGAGCAGAGGGACCGCAATTACTTCCGCTCGATCTATTTCCGCGAACCCGGCGGCGTGCTGTTCGAGATCGCGACCGACATCCCCGGCTTCGCCGTCGACGAGCCCGTCGCGACCTTGGGACGCGACCTCAAGCTGCCTGTTTTCCTCGAGCAGCATCGCAAGCAGATCGAGGACGTGCTGCCGAGCCTCGAAGAGACCGTGTCATGACCGATACTGCATTCATCCATCGTTTCGAGCCCGCGACCAGCGCGGGCTCTCCTCCTCTGCTGCTGCTGCACGGCACCGGCGGCGACGAGAACGACCTGCTCGGGCTCGGCAGGATGATCGCGCCCGGCGCCGCCCTGCTCTCGCCGCGCGGCCGCGTGCTCGAGCACGGCATGCCGCGCTTCTTCCGCCGCCTCGCCGAGGGCGTGTTCGACGAGGATGACGTGCGCCGCCGCGCACGCGAGCTCGGCGACTTCGTCGCGGAGGCGCGGCAGCGCTATGGCATCGCCGCGCCGGTCGCGGTCGGGTTCTCCAACGGTGCCAACATCGCGGCGGCCCTGTTGCTGCTGAATCCGGAGGTGTTGGCAGGCGCGATCCTGCTGCGCGCGATGGTGCCGCTGTCGGATCCGCCCAAGGCCGACCTCGGCAGAAAGCCGATACTGCTGCTCTCCGGACAGGCCGACCCGATCGTGGCGGCAGCCAATTCGGCGCGGCTTGCGGCGCTCCTCTCGGAAGCAGGCGGGCGTGTGACTCACAAGGTCCTGCCGGCAGGCCATCAAATGTCGCAAGCCGATGTGACGCTCGCCCGCGACTGGATCGGCAATGCCGAGTCGAGGGCGGCATAGCTCAGGAGCAGCCGCCGCGGGCGCCCCGCGGCGGCCGATGGCGAACACATTCCTATTGGAACCTGAAAGCCATCGCGACATTGCACAGCGGACATTGATACGGGGTTGACCATGCTCGAACCTCTGCGCGTACTTGCCCAGCCCGGCGCCATCGTTGCGGTTGCCGCGGTCCTTCTGCTGATGGCGGCCGGAGGTCTTTCGATCCTGGTCGCGGCGAAGGGCTGGCCGTTCTAGTTCGCAGGTCCGATTGGCGATGCGGAAGATCGTTGATCGCGCGGCTTTGCAGCAAGCCGCGGCTCCGGCTACGTCCCGGAACCGGGCTCATCAAAGCAGCCGGCGGCCCGCTCCCAGGAACCTTTGTGCAAGTCGCCGGTTCCGCCCTGTTCGAGGGGAGCACGGCAAGCGTTCATGCCAGTCTGGATACGAAGAGTTCTGGTGCTGTGCACGATCTTGCCGCTGGGCGCGTGCGCCGGACGTCAGTCGGCGCTCGATCCGCAAGGGCTGCAATCGGAGCAGATCCGCTCGACTCTGTTCATCTTCCTCGCCGTTGCGGCCGTTGTTTGGATCGGGGTGGTCGTGGTTCTCGCGGCCGGAATGCTGCGCACCAAGCGTGCGGCCGACCGGCCGCTGGATCTCCACCAGGGGTTCGAGGACCGCGCCGGACGCGTCGTGCTCTGGCTCGGAACGGCCACCGCCCTCATCGTGCTCGGGCTTTCCTTCGTCAGCTATGCCGGACAGCGCACCGTCTTCGCCAAGGACGAGAAGGCCCTCACGCTGAAGGTCATCGGCCATCAATGGTGGTGGGAGGTCCGCTACGAGGCCGACAGCCCGCATAGGAGCTTCGTCACCGCAAATGAAATCAGGATCCCGACCGGCAAGCCCGTCAAGGTCGAGCTGGAATCCGCCGATGTGATCCACAGCTTCTGGGTGCCGAGCCTGACCGGAAAGATGGACCTCGTCACCGGGCAGAAGAACGAGCTGCAATTCACGGCGAAAAACGCCGGCGTCTATCGCGGACAATGCGCCGAATTCTGCGGGCTCCAGCATGCCCACATGGCCTTTGCTGTGATTGCGCTGCCGCCCGACGAGTTCGAGCGCTGGCGCGAGCATGAAAACCAAAGCGCGAACAGTCCCAGCGATCCGCTCGGCAAGCAGGGCGAGGCCCTGTTCCGGGCGCGCGGCTGTGCTCTGTGTCACAACATCAGCGGCACGCTTGCCGGGGGCCAGCTTGGCCCTGACCTCACGCATATTGCAGGCCGCACGACCATCGCTGCGGGAACGCTGCCGAACACGCCTGCGACGCTCGGCGCCTGGATCTCCGATCCCCAGCACATCAAGCCCGGCAACCTGATGCCGAGGATGCCGCTGCAATCGGACGAGCTGATCGCGATCATCCACTATCTGGAGCAGCTCAAGTGACCATGGTCGCCGAAAAGCGCGAATTGCGGGACGACGCCCTGAGCGGCTTTCGGCTGACGAGGCAGCTCGAGGGCGTATGGCGCACGCCGCCCGGCTTCCTCGGTGCACTGATGTCGGTCGACCATAAGGTCGTGGGCCGCCGCTACATCCTCACCGCCTTTGTGTTTCTGCTTCTCGGCGGCATCCTTGCGGCCCTGATGCGCATTCAACTTGCCGGGCCGGAGAAGACGTTCCTCTCCGCAGACAAGTACAACCAGATCTTCACGATGCACGGCTCGACGATGATGTTCCTGTTCGCCGTGCCTGTCATGGAAGCATTCGCCGTCTTTCTCGTTCCACTGATGGTCGGCACGCGGAACATCGCCTTTCCCCGCCTGAACGCCTTCAGTTATTGGATGTTTCTGTTCGGCGGTTCTTTTCTCTGGATCTCGTTCCTGTTCAACGTCGGCCCCGACGTCGGCTGGTTTTCATACGTTCCGCTCTCGAACCTGCAATTCTCGCCGAGCAAGCGCACCGACGTCTGGGCGCAGATGATCACCTTCACGGAGGTCGCAGCGCTCGCCGTCGCGGTCGAGATCGTCGTGACGGTATTCAAGCAGCGCGCGCCGGGCATGACGCTCGATCGCATCCCGCTGTTCGTTTGGGCAATGCTGGTGACCGCCTTCCTGGTGATGTTCGCGATGCCGTCGGTGATGGTCGCCTCGACGTCGCTGATCCTCGACCGCCTCGTCAACACCCGCTTCTACGATTCTTCCTCGGGCGGGCATCCCCTGCTCTGGCAGCACCTGTTCTGGTTCTTCGGTCATCCCGAGGTCTACATCATCTTCATTCCCGGCACCGGCATGGTGTCGGCGATCCTGGCGACCTTCGCGCGCCGGCCGGTGGTCGGCTATCCAATCGTCATTCTGTCGCTCATCGCGACCGGATTGCTGTCGTTCGGCCTCTGGGTCCACCACATGTTCGTCACGGGCCTGCCGCAGCTCGGAGCCGGACTGTTCACGGCCTCCAGCATGCTGATCGCGGTGCCGAGCGGGCTGCAGATCTTCTGCTGGCTTGCGACGCTGTGGGACGGGCGGCCCGTTTACCGGACCCCGTTGCTGTTCGTGATCGGCTTCATCGTGATCTTCGTGCTCGGCGGTCTCTCCGGCGTCATGGTGGCCTCGGTACCGATCGACATGCAGGTGCACGACACCTATTTCGTCGTCGCTCATTTCCACTACGTGCTGATCGGCGGTGCGGTGTTCCCGCTGGTCGGCGCGGTCTATTACTGGTTTCCCAAGATCGCCGGCCGCATGCTGAGCGAGAGGCTCGGGCGATGGAACTTCTGGCTCGCCTTCATCAGCTTCAACGTCGCGTTCTTTCCGATGCACTTCCTCGGGCTGATCGGCATGCCACGGCGGGTCTATACGTATACCGCCGACATGGACTGGGCTCATCTGAACCTGGTGTCCAGCGCCGGCTCGTTCCTGTTCGCGCTCAGCTTCGCGCTGCTTCTGGTCAACGTGATCTACAGCCTGCGGCGGGGTGAGCTCGCGGGCGACAATCCCTGGAACGCCTCGACGCTGGAATGGGCGACATCATCGCCGCCGCCACCGCAGAACTTCGATCGCATTCCGGTCGTCAAGCACCGCGATCCGCTATGGGCCGACAGTGAAACCCTGCCCGTGGTCGCCGGCCTCAGCGCGGATCGGCGCGAGGTGCTCGTGACCTCGCTCGCGGAGGCTGAGCCGCAAATCCGAGAAGCCTCGCCCGAGCCCAGCATCTGGCCGCTGCTCACGGCAATCGCGACGGCGATCTTCTTCATAGGGTCGATCTTCACCCCCTGGGCGATGCTCTGGGGCACGCCGCCGATCGCCGTGGCCCTGATCGGCTGGTTTTGGCCCACCGGCAGCAAGGAGGACGAGTCGTGAGGCAGACCATCGTACGCAACGTCTCGGACCTGCCGACCTACGGCTTCGGCCCGCGCAGCGGCCCCTGGTGGGGGGCGATGGCGTTCATGGCGCTGGAGGGCATGGGCTTCGCCGTCGCCATCGGCGCCTATCTCTATCTCTACGCCGTCAACCCGACTTGGCCGATCGGTGCACCGCCACCCGATCTCTGGCCCGGCACGGCCGCGACCGTGCTCTACCTGCTTAGCATCATTCCGAACCAATATACCAACCGCGTCGCGCACCGGCAGGATCTCGCGAAGACTCGCATTTGCCTGATCATGATGGCGCTGATCGGCATCGCCCTTCTGGTGCTGCGCGGATTCGAGTTCGCGCATCTCAACACGCGATGGGACAATTCCGCATACGGCTCCATCGTTTGGCTGATTCTGGGACTGCATACGGCTCATCTCGCCACCGACCTCGGCGACACCGTCGTCCTGGCGGTGCTGATGTTCACCCGTCACGCCAAGCCGCGCCGCTTCACCGACGTGACCGACAACGTGTTCTACTGGAACTTCGTCGTGCTCGCCTGGCTGCCGCTTTACGTCCTGCTCGATTGGGTGCCGCGCCTATGACCGAAGTCGAAGGAAATGGCAAACTGCTCTATTGGGCCGGCGTGGCGCTCGGACCCGTCTCCTGGGGGCTCAACCTGCAAGGCATCTACGTGCTCGCACATTTCTCGTGCGAGACGACGCGCGTGAGCGGCACGATCGCCAGCGTCGTGCTGGCCATCGTCGCCCTGGCGGGAACGGCGATATCGGCCCGCGCGATGCGCCGCGGCGCTGGCGCGGAATGGGTTGACGCCCAAGGCGGCGGACCCAGGTCATTCATGGCCTGGGTCGGCGTCGGCATGGGCGCGCTGTTTGCGCTGGTCATCGCCAATCAGTTGGCCGCCTCGCTCCTGATCAGCCCATGCCTGCGCTGAGACTCGCGGCACTGCTGCTTGCGCTGCTCGCGCAGCCGGCATCCGCCCATGGACTCTCGGATGTCGATTCGGGATCGCTCTGGAGCTTCGATCCCTGGCTCATGGCCCCGCTCTATGCCGTTGGCATCGGCTTTTATGTTGGGACACAGCGGCTGTGGGCACATGCGGGAGCCGGCCGGGGCGCGAGCTTCTTCCAGGTCGGCGCGTTCTGGACCGGCTGGCTGGTCGCGGCGCTCGCCGTGACATCGCCACTACATTGGCTCGGCGAGCGCCTGTTCACTGCGCATATGGCCGAACATGAGCTCCTCATGGTGGTCGCCGCGCCGCTGATGGCCTACGCGCGTCTCAACGGTCCGCTGCTGTGGAGCCTGCCGGCGTCGTTCCGCCCCACAGCCGGGCGTATGCTGAATGCCCCGCCCGTGGCGCTCGCTTGGGGCTTCATCGGTCATCCCGTGAGCGCGACCGCGGTGCATGGCCTGGCGCTCTGGGCCTGGCACGCACCGCCACTCTATGCATGGGCGCTCGCGAACCCGGCGGTACATCGGCTCCAGCACGTCAGCTTCTTTGCAACCTCGCTGTTGTTCTGGTGGGTGCTGCTGCATGGCCGCGGCGCGGGCCGCAGCACCCGCATGCGCGACGGCATCGCCGTGGCCTGCCTGTTCATCACGATCCTGCACTCGGGCGTACTCGGCGCTCTCCTCACCGTCTCGCCGCGTGTCTGGATCCCCGGTCAGGGCGCGCTCGCCGGCGAATTCGGTCTGTCACCGCTCGAAGACCAGCAACTCGCCGGCATCCTGATGTGGGTGCCGATGGGAATCCTCTACACCGGCGCTGCGTTGTTCTTTGCTCACCGCTGGTTGACCGTGAACGATAGCCGGGCGCCGCTCGCTCCCGTCCAACATCCCGGGTGAGCGTCACCTGCATAGGAACTGCAACTTCCGTTCGAACGTTCGCCTGCTGAATGCGATTAGCCAAGGGAGGTTACATGGGTGGTCAAATGGGCCAACGATGCATTACGGCGACAGCTGCGATCATGGCGGCGGCATTGTCGATGCCCACGACCTTGAAAGCACAAGACCAGCCCCGGCCCGCAATGTCGTGCCCGGTCGACCACGATCAGCTCGTCGACATCCTCAAGAAGAGCGTGAAGCCTGGCGGCGGCCCCAGTAACGGCGGCCTGGACAACAACGAGTGGGCTGCGGTCGTCAACCGGCAGGGCATCGTCTGCGCGATCGCCTACAGTGGCAGCAAGGTTGACGATCAATGGCCCGGCAGCCGGGCGCTCGCAGCCGAGAAGGCCAACACGGCGAATGCGTTCAGCCTCAAGGACAAGGCGATGGCGACGGCAAATCTCTACGCGGGCGCGCAGCCGGGCGGCATCCTGTTCGGCGCGACCCTGAGCAACCCGCCGTCGCCGGAGGTCCTGTACGGCGGCGCTCCGGAGGAGTTCGGGACGGCGCATGATCCGATGGTGGGCAAGCCCGTCGGCGGCGTGATCGTATTCGGCGGCGGACTGGCGCTCTACGATGGCAACGGCATCGCCGGCGCGCTCGGCGTCAGCGGCGATAGCTCCTGCGCCGACCACAATGTGGCCTGGCGTGTGCGCCACCTGCTCGGGCTCGACCGTGTCCCGGCCGGCGTCAGTCCGAACATGAAAGACGCGATCATCTATGACATTGGCCCGGATGGCAAAAGCGCGTCAGGCTTCGGCCACCCCAAATGCAACGGCAAGGAGGACCAGATCGCCGTCGATCTCGGCGCAGGCGTGTCCGGGAACGTGGTGAGGTAGCCCGGCAATCACACTTTGGAACCAAGCGGAAGCGCATGGTTTGTACCTTCACAAACCGGCCTGCAAAGCCGCACGGCCTCGTCATCGCCGTGGAGATCTTCACATATGCTAGTGCGTGTTCTCGCGCGATTGCTGAGCGTGCCTTGCGCCTTCGTTGCGTTGCTGTCGTTCGCTTCGGCACAGACCGATCTGGCGAGCCGCATGAAGGACCCCAGCCAATGGCCGATGGCGGCACGCGACTACGCGAACACCCGGTACAGTGAACTCGACCAGATCAACACGACCAACGTGGCGCGCTTGCAGCTGGCTTGGACTTTCTCGCTCGGCGCCGATCGCGGCCAGGAGGCGGCACCGCTCGTGGTGGACGGCACGATGTATGTGGTCGGTCCCTATGCAGGCCCCTATCCCAACCGCGTGTTTGCGCTGGATGCGACAACAGGCGAACTCAAATGGTCCTATGCGCCGAAGCCGGAGCCCGCCGCTGCCGGCGTTGCCTGCTGCGACGTAGTCAATAGAGGGCTCGCCTTCGACGACGGCAAAGTCTTCCTCAATACGCTCGATAACCACACCGTGGCGATCGATGCCAATACCGGCAAGGAGCTTTGGCACACCAAGCTCGGCGAAATCAACAAGGGCGAGACGATCACGATGGCGCCCGTCGTCGTGAAAGGGAAGGTTCTGGTCGGCAACAGCGGCGGCGAGCTGGGCGTGCGCGGCTGGATCACCGCGCTCGACGAGAACACCGGTGCCATCGTCTGGCGCGCCTACTCCACCGGGCCCGACAAGGACGTGCTGATCGGAGACGACTTCAAGCCATTCTATGAGCATCTCAAGGGCGCCGATCTCGGGGTAAAGACCTGGCCTGCCGATCGCTGGCAGGTCGGTGGCGGCACGGTCTGGGGATGGATCTCCTATGATCCTGACCTGAACCTGATCTATTACGGCACCGCCAATCCGAGCCCATGGAATGCCAACCAGCGCAGCGGGGACAATCTCTGGAGCGCATCCATCTTCGCCAGGGACCCCGACACCGGTCGTGCGAAGTGGGGCTATCAGTTCATCCCGCACGATCTGTTCGACCATGATGAGGTCAACGAGAACGTGCTGGTTGACCTCGAGCTCAATGGCCAGCCGCGCAAGGTGCTGATTCATCCCGGTCGCAACGGCTACATGTACGTCATGGACCGCGCCACCGGCGAAGTCATCTCGGCTGACGCCTATGAGTTCGTCAACGCCTACAACGGTGTCGATCTCAAGACCGGCAAGATCATCCCGAACGAGGAAAAGACGCCGCTGGTCGGCAAGACAGTCGAGAACATCTGCCCTGCCGCCCCGGGTGCGAAGGACTGGCAGCCGAGCGCATGGTCGCCGCGCACGAAACTGCTCTACGTGCCGCATCAGCATCTCTGCATGAACTTCAAGGCCTCGCAGGTCGGCTACATCGCGGGCACGCCCTATATCGGCGCGGACGTCGACATGTATGCCGGCCCCGGCGGCCATCGCGGCGAGTTCATGGCGTGGGACCCTGTCGCGCGCAAGAAGGTCTGGGAGATCAAGGAGAAACTGCCGGTCTGGAGCGGAGCGCTGGTGACCGCCGGCGACGTCGCGTTCTATGGCACCATGGATCGCCTGTTCAAGGCGGTGGATGCCAAGGATGGGCGTGTGCTCTGGCAATTCCGCGCCGGCTCCGGCTTCGTAGGCCAGCCGGTTTCCTACCGCGGCTCCGATGGACAACAGTATATCGCGATCCTGTCGGGCGTCGGCGGCTGGCCCGGCGTCGTCGCCAACGCCGAGGTGGATCAACGTGTGCGCAACGGCGCACTCGGCTTCACCGGCGCGACGCAGGACTTGCCGTTCTATACCGCCGGCGGCAGCGAACTGCTCGTGTTCAGGCTGGGCGGCGCAACTGGCGAGGATCCAAGTCGTGCGCCCGCGAAATAGCGCTATCGCCCTTGCATTCCTGCTCGCCCTCACGGCCACGCCAGCGGCCGCATCGGATGGCGACCTTCGCGTCTGCGCCGATCCGAACAATCTGCCGTTCTCGAACAGCGCGGGGGCGGGCTTCGAGAACAGGCTCGCCGCGATGATCGCCGAGCATCTCGGCCAGAAGGTCGCCTACACCTGGTGGGCTCAGCGTCGCGGCTTCATCCGCAACACACTGAAGGCCGGGAGGTGCGACGTCGTGATGGGTGTGCCTGCGGGTTATGATCTGGTGGAAACGACGAGGCCCTATTACCGCTCGACCTACGTCTTCGTCACCCGGCAAGACCGACAGCTCGATCTGTCGTCGCTGCTCGACCCGCGGCTGCATGATCTGGCAATCGGCGTGCATCTGATCGGAGACGACGGCAGCAATCCGCCGCCGGCGCAGGCGCTCGGCGAGCAGGGCATCGTCGACAATGTCCACGGCTATTCGATCTACGGCGACTACAGGGAAGCCAATCCGCCGGCGCGCCTGATCGAGGCAGTCGAGAGCGGCAAGATCGATGTCGCCGCCGCCTGGGGGCCGATGGGCGGCTATTTCGCGAAAAGCTCGCCCGTGCCGCTCACGGTCGCGCCGATTCAGGACTACGAGGGCTTCGCACCCCAGCAATTCCAGTTCGCCATCGCCATGGGCGTTCGCAAGGGCGACCACGCCTTGCGCGACCGGCTGAACGCGTTCATCGACGCGCATCGATCCGAAATTGCGTCACTGCTGCGAAGTTTTGGCGTGCCGCTTGTCGAGCAGCCGGTCACCGCATCCGGAGGACATAAGTGATGTCAGCTCAAGCGCTGCGCGCGAGCGCCATATCCCTGCTGCTGGCGGTCGCGCTGCATGGTCCCGCACTTGCCCAGCAGACCCTGCCGCAATCGCAGGAGGCACAAATGCCGACGCTGGCGCCACGGCCGAACTTCGGCGGCAGCGTCGGTAACGGCAGTCCCGGCGTCTTCATGCAGGTTCCGGTCAGTCACCTGCATCCGGGCGCGCGGCCCGATCCGCCTCAGATCAAGAACCCCATGCAGGGCGATCCCAACGCGGAGCAACGCGGGATGACCTACTACATCAATTTCAACTGCGTCGGCTGCCACGCACCCAATGGCGGTGGCGGCATGGGACCCGCGTTGAGCAACAACACCTTCATCTACGGCTCGCAGCCCGAGAACATCTTTCTCTCGATCTACCAGGGCCGGCCAAACGGAATGCCGGCCTGGGGCGGCGTGCTGCCAGACAGCGTGATCTGGGATCTCGTCACCTATATCGGCAGGATCAGCAACGAGCCGAACCGTCAATGGGGCCGCACGTTCTCGGCGAACCCGTTGTCACCTGAAGTCGAACAGGTGCCGACCGAGCAAGTCTCGACCACCGATCCCTGGTCCGCCACCAAGGCTTTCAACTTCGGCAAGAAGCCCTGATCGGAGGCCGAATGGGAGACAGATGTGCGGCGCGCTTGTTGATCTCGGTGCTGGGACTGGCGGTCATCGGCGCTGGCGAAGCAGCGGCGGCGGGCCCTGACAATTTCAGCGGCGACGCACGCCGCGGTGCCGATCTGGTCAAGACCTACCGTTGCGGCGGCTGCCATGACATCCCCGGCGTCGCGGGCGCCAATGGCAACGTCGGCCCGCCGCTGCATCGGATCGGCACGCGGACCTACATTGCCGGTTATATCCAGAACTCGCCGGACAATATGGCGGCCTGGATCGAAGATCCGCAGAAGGCGCTGCCGGGCAATGCGATGCCGAAAATGGGCATTCCGCAAAAGGACGCGCGCGACATCGCGGCGTTTCTCTATACGCTGAAATGACCGTCCTGCCCCAATGTAAGCCATTGAAATGATTGCGCCTGGCTACTGTGCATGGGGTTGTTTTCAGATGTGGGCTGACCTCTCCCGCCAGCGGAGGGGGCAGAGCCGCATCAAAGGCGCGGCCTTCTAGAGCGTCCAGCCGAGCTCGTGAAGCCAGGGCGGATCGGCGCCCGCACGCGTGCAGGTCAGGCCGGCGCATTGGGCGGCAAAAGAGAGCGCGCGGTGCAGCTCGTCCGCACCGATGTCCTTCATTCGCAGCCGGGTGAGATGCCCCTGCTTGTAGAGAGCAAAGAGCAAGGCAGCTTGAAAGCTGTCGCCCGCGCCGATGGTGTCGGCCACCTCGACCTTCGGCGCGGAGACTTCGATCTGCCCCACCTTTGCGTGCCACGCGACGGCGCCGGTCTCGCCGCGGGTGATCACGACAAGGCTTGCGCCCTGCCCGAGCAGCACGTTCGCCCGCAGCTCATACGACTCCTCACCGAAGAGATAGGCGAAGTCGGCGTCCGACATCTTGATGAGATCGGCGCGTGCCGCGAACTCGGACATACGCGCGCGATAGGCCGGCTCGTGCTTGACGAGGTTCGGTCGGCAGTTCGGATCGAAGGCGATCGTCGAGGACGCACGCGCATCCTCGATCAGCGCTGCCGTCTCCGCCGCGCCTTGGTCATTGACCAGGGTCGTGGAGCCGACATGGACGGCTTCGACCTTGCTGAACGCGATCGAGCCGCGCCGATAGGTCCAGTTCCGCGTCGCGGTTCCGGCATCGTAAAAGGCGTACTGCGAGTCGCCCGCGACGGTGCGGACGAAAGCGAGCGTGGTCTGGTCGTCGCTGCGGGTGACGAGACCGAGATCGACGTTGGAGGCGGCGGCGTGATCTGCGATCATCCGTCCGAACAGGTCGGTCGAGATGCCGCCGACGAAGCCCGTCGGCGCGCCGAGCCGCGCCAAGCCGATCGCGACGTTGAGGCAGGAGCCGCCGACTGCCGGCAGCGCCGCCTCACGTCCGTCCGGGGTCCGCGTCGGCAGAAAATCGATCAACGCATCGCCGCAGGCAATCAGCATCCCATTCAAGGTCCGGCTCTCATTCTCGCTTGCGGTTGCTCCACCACCGTCGAGGCGAACCTATCAGCAAGTATCGTCGCCATCCACCAGCACGACGATGCCTCATTCGCACTGGCTCAGCTTCGCATCAATGCGCCACCTGCCGGTAGATCGCCGGCAGCGCCGCGGGCAATCGCTTTATGTTGCCGACGATGGCGTAACCGCTGCGGCCAAACAGCGTCGGAAAGTAGGATTGTGCCGCCGCGTCGATCGTCACACCGAACACCGCGATCCCGAGCCGGCGCGCCTCCTGCACCGACTTGCGGGTGTCTTCGAGTGCAAACCGGCCTTCGTAATGATCGACATCGTTCGGCTTGCCGTCGGTGAGGACGAGCAGCAGCCTCTTGCGTTGCGGCTGGTGCGCGAGCTCGGCCGCGGCGTGGCGCACCGCGGCCCCGATCCGTGTATAGTAGCCGGGCTTGAGTGCGCCGATGCGGCGCTCCACCGTTCCGCCCATCGGCTCGCCGAAGGCCTTGACCGTTTCGACCCGCACCCAGGAGCGCCGGCGCGAGGTGAAGGTCAGGATGCTGTGGTGATCGCCGCAGGCCGAGAGCCCGTGGGCGAGCACCAGCAGCGCCTCCTTCTCGACGTCGAGCACGCGGTAGCCGTCGACCCAGGCGTCTGTCGACAACGAGACATCGACAAGCAGCGTGACAGCGAGATCGTGCCCTTGCGGGCGCATGGCAACATGGATGCGATCGAGACCGCTGCCGCCGCTGCCGGCACGGAGGTCGCACCGCGCACGTACCAGCGCATCGAGATCGAGGTCGTGTCCGTCGACCTGCGCCCGCATCAGTTCGTGACGGGGCCGCAACATCTCGAAGCGGCGGCGCACCTGGCGGACGTGCCGGCGCATGGAATCGTCGGGGACCCAGCTCTCTCCGGTTTCGGAGGCCGCGCCGGCGAGCACGCGGCAATGATCCGGCAGATAGGAGCCGCTGCTGTAGTCCCATTCGGGATAGGTGAAGTCCGCACTCAGCGGTGAGGCATCAAGGGCCTCGGGGGGCAGGTCCAGATCGAATTTGAACCGGCTCGCCGGCTTGCCGGTACGGCGGCTGAGCGTGATCTCCTCGAGATCGTCGGCCGCTTTCTGCGCATCCTCATCCTCGCTGTCGTCAGCGGGACGATCGACATTGACCATCTCCGCCATTGCGAGGATCTTCTCGAAGCGGTTGAGCACGAACGGATCGCGGCGGTTGGCATTGTCCTCGCGCTCGCGAGTCGCGAAGCGCTTGCGATCGTCCTGGCCGGCGGGCTCCGCACCATCGGCACATTCATCCTCGCCCGCATGGGTAGGCGATAGTTCGCGCGTCCAGCAATCGCCCCAGAGCGGGCACGGCAGGATCGAGCGATAGCCCGGCGGCGCCTTGTCCGGCAACGGCTCCATCCCCATCATGGCCGGCCACAACTTGCCCGCTGGCGCCTTGCTCGCGCCGAGCAGGGCCAGGACGACCAGCTCGATGTCCTGCTCGGTGCGCGGCAGAGGTCGGCGAGGCCGGGCCTCGGCGGTGGCGGCGGCGAGCCGCGCGTAGTCGGCGGCGAGCCCTGGAAATTGCGTGAGCACGAAGACCGCCGTCTCGCTCGCCCGGCGCAAAACCACAAGATCCCGCCGCAGCGGATCGGTTTCCATGATGGTCTCGATTGGAGCCACCGCGAACCAGGCCGCAAGCCAGCTATAGAGCGCTGCGTTCAAGGCCCGGTCCGGAAAGAGCGCGATGCGATCGGGCAGGAAGATGGTCGCGGCGTCGCGGCCCGGCTGCTCTAGTCGCTCGTCCCCGAGGCCGATGCGCTGTCGCCAGCCGAGACGATGGCCTGCCCTGCGTGCGCCGGCGCTCGCGATCTGCACGCCCGTCTCACCGCCGAGCGCGCGGAACATCACCGCGAGCCGGCTCTTCATCCCCGCGAGCGCGACGGCGTGATCGTCGTGAACCGGATAGCTCCCGGTGCCGCCGACCATCCGGTGCCAGGCGCGGCCGACCGTCTCCTCCAGTTCGAGGAAGTCGAGCATGGGCCTCACCCGATCATGGCGCGCGCGACGTCGAGCAGCGCCGCCTTCACGTCGGCATCGTCGGTCAGGGGCTCGATCATGCCGGCGAGCACGGCGTCGGCGATCGGCGTACCGGCGGCAATCAGCGTCGCGCAATAGACGACCAGCCGGGTGGAGACGCCCTCCTCCAGATCGTGGCCCTTCAGCGCGCGCAGCCGGCCAGCCAACCCGACCAGCGGCCGCACGCGCTCTGGCGCCAGTCCGCTTTCGGCCGCCACGACGGCGATCTCCTGCTCGGCCGGCAGGAAGCCGAATTCGATGGCGACGAAGCGCTGCCGTGTGGACGGCTTCAGCGCCTTCAGCAGCGTCTGGTAGCCGGGATTGTAGGATACGACGAGCATGAAGCTGTTGGGAGCCACCAGCTCCTCGCCGGTGCGCTCGAGCGGCAGGATGCGGCGATCGTCGGTCAAGGGATGCAGCACGACGGTCACGTCCTTGCGCGCTTCCACGACCTCATCGAGATAGCAGATGCCGCCCCCACGCACTGCGCGCGTCAGCGGACCATCCGTCCATACCGTGTCACCGCCCCGCAGCAGATAGCGGCCGGTGAGATCGGCCGCGGTGAGATCGTCGTGGCAGGCGACGGTGTGCAGCGGCAATCCGAGCCGCGCCGCCATATGGGCGACGAAGCGCGTCTTGCCGCAGCCGGTCGGGCCCTTCAATAGGACCGGCAGCTGATTTCGCCAGGCGTGCTCGAACAACGCGCATTCGTTGCCGGTTGCGACATAGGCCGGCAGCTCGGGTTCGGACGCCGCCACGGCGAGGAGTGCTGCGTTCATGATCTTTCTCCGGAGTTCACTTTGAGAAGGCGGTCGCGACAAACCGCGACCGCCATTTTTGCTTACTCAGCCGGCTGCAACGCGCCGGTAATGACCGGCTGCTTGACGCGACCCGGAACCAGCACGGCCCAGACGAACATCAGAGCCGAGATCGCCACGAACACGCCTGAGCCGAGCCGGACCCAGTAGAACATCGCGAGCTGATCCTGCACGTCCATGTAGCCCTGTCCGAGCACGCGCTGGAGATGGACCTGGACCACGCCGGCGAAGGTCAATGCGAAGGTCATCACCATCATGGCCGTGCACATGATCCAGAAGCTCGCCATGGAGAGCCATTGATTGTAGGGCGCGCGTCCTTTGATCTGCGGGATCGCGTAAGCCATCACCGCCAGGTTCAGCATTACATAGGCGCCGAAGAAGGCGAGATGACCGTGCGCGGCGGTGACCTGAGTGCCGTGGGTGTAATAGTTCACGGAAGACAGCGTATGCAGGAAACCCCAGACGCCGGCGCCCAGGAACGCCATCACCGAGCAGCCGACCGACCACAACAGAGCTGCGCGGTTCGGATGCTTGCGGCCGGCCTTCCAGGTCATCTGCACCGTGAAGATCACCATGGTGAAGAACGGCGCTACCTCGAGCGTGGAGAACAGCGATCCGATCCACTGCCAGTAGCCGGGCGCGCCGATCCAGTAGAAGTGGTGACCGGTACCGAGAATGCCCGAGAACAGCGCAAGGCCGATGATGACGTAGAGCCACTTCTCGACTACTTCGCGGTCTATGCCGTTGAGCTTGATCATGAGGTACGCCAGCACGGAGGCCATGATCAGCTCCCAGACGCCTTCGACCCAGAGATGGACGACGTACCACCAGTACATCTTGTCGACCGCCAGATTGATCGGATTGTAGAAGGCGAAGAGGAAGAAGATCGCAACGCCCCACAGGCCGAACAAGAGGATGTTCGTGACTGTGGTCTTCCGACCCTTGAGTGCCGTCATCGTCACGTTGAAAAGGAACATCAGGCAGACGACCACGATGCCGACCTTGATGATGAAGGGCTGTTCGAGGAACTCGCGGCCCTCATGATAGTGGAAGAGATAGCCGACCACGGCGACGCCGGCTGCGCCGAAGAACATCCAGAACTGAACCTTCGCCAGCAGCGGACTGTACAGCTCGGTCTCGGTCTCCTCGGGAAGCAGGAAGTAGGTGGCGCCCATGAAGCCGATCAACGACCAGACGATCAGCGCATTTGTATGGATCATCCTGACGACGTTGAAAGGCAGGAGGGTCGATAGCGTGTTGGGCAGGACGTAGATCGTTCCGGCGACGAGGCCGAACAGGACCTGCGCGAGGAACAGGGTCAGCGCGCCGTAGAAGTACAGCATCGCGACTTTCTGGGTCTGATATTTCATCTCAGGCTCTCTGTCTTGAGGGATTCGGGAGGCGATGCTCTCAACCGGCCTTGTTCGGCGGCCACTCCTGGCGCTTGATCGTAGAGGTCCATTGCAGGAAGTCGGCGAGATCGTTGAGTTCCTGGTCGGTGAGGTTGAACTGCGGCATCTGCCGCCGGCCGGGCGCACCCGAAGGCTGCGACTGCATCCAGGCCTTCAGCGTCTCGCGCGCGGCGGCCGGATCCTCGTTGCCGCCCCAGCGGTCCCAGACGTTGCCGACTTCAGGCGCAAAGTAGGCACCTTCGCCGAGCAGGGTGTGGCAGTTGATGCAGGAGTTCTTCTCCCAGACGTGCTTGCCGCGGGCGACCGACGATGTCAGCGTGGCGGCGTCGGTGGAGGTCGTGGTCATGTAGTAGTGGCTGTGCGCCGTCAGCCCTATGAAAATGGCGAAGAAGAAGGCCGATCCGCCGTAGAAGACGTTTCGAGCGGCCGACTTGGTCAGGCGTTCAGCCATTGCCAATCCTTTCCGTTGATTCCTGCGAGATGCGATGCTGCGATTTATTGCCGACGGGGGCCGTTCGTTCTTTGTCAGGGCGCAATGAGCGCGTCAGATCAGGGCAACGACGGCGGATGCGAGCCAGGCAAACAGCACCACGATGACGACCCAGGCGCTGACGAGGCCTCGCCAAAGCGCCGGCGCGGCGCGAAGATCGAGAAAATCGAGCACGACGCGGCGGCCCTTGAGGGCCGCGAGCGTCAGCAACAGGGCATTGCCGAGCAATGGACGTGCGGCAAGTGACGAGAGCAGAATGGTCGCGAGGGCAAAGCCAATAAGCGCGATCCATGCGATGTCGAGACGATCCGGAATCACTGATGCACCAGATAGATGATCGGGAACATCACGATCCAGAGCAGATCGACCATGTGCCAAAAAGCGGTTCCGGTCTCAACGCCCGCAGCACCGGCGCTCCGGGAAACTACGGCGAGAATCACGATGCCGAGGCCGACATGCAGGAGATGGAATCCGGTGAGGAGGAAGTACAGCGTAAAAAACGGGCTCGTCTCCAAGCCGTTACCCAACGCGATCTCGCCGGAATATTCGAACAGCTTGATGGCTATGAAGAGCGCGCCGAGCGCCATGGCGACGAACAGCCAGCCCCGCGCGGCTGGCCGGCGCCGCGCACGCGCGGCGGCCGTACCGCGGGCAGCGGCCCAGCCACTTGTCACCAGAACGACAGTGTTGATTCCGGCAAGATGCGTATCGAGAGTGGCCTGTCCGGCCGCGAAGACAGCCGGATGAAGCGCGCGAGCCACGACGAAAGCGCCAAGAAACAGGCCGAAAGCGGCGAGCTCGCTGAAGATCAGCACCCAGATCATGGGATCGCCAGGAAGATCTCCGAGGATTCCCCAGCCGGTTTCTTGCTGTTCGCAATCCGTCGCCGACATCTGCATTCCGCATCAAGGACGCCGAACGGATATCTCACCGGCGCGGTTCCAACTTTGTCGCCGCACAAATAGTGCAACCGGCCGGAGAAGCATTTGCGCCAGCGCAACGTCCCGTTTGCCGCACTTCCATAGGGTGGCGCATCCGGCGGTTCCGCAGAACAGGGAACGATAAGATGAGCGATGCACAAATCGGGCTGATGACCGCGACACCGATCATCATCGCGTTTGCCATCGCACTCCGGCGAATGGGCGTGCTTTCGACGGTGGCGACCGTTTCCGCAGTGAGCCTCTCCGTCGCGATCGCGGCGGTGCTGTTCACGACGCAGTAGCAGGTGTTGTTAGGTGGGCAGGGCCAAAGCGCGCCCACCGCTTCTCGCGAGACTACGTAGCGTCAGCGCCGCTGGTTATACACGTCGATACAGACCGCCCCCAGCAGCACCAGCCCCTTGATCACCTGCTGATAGTCGATGCCGATGCCGAGGATGGACATGCCGTTGTTCATCACGCCCATGATCATGGCGCCGACCACGGCACCGCCGACCCGTCCCACGCCGCCATAGGCCGAGGCGCCGCCGATGAAACAGGCGGCGATGACGTCGAGCTCGAAGCCGAGCCCCGCTTTGGGCGTCGCGGTATTGAGCCGCGCGGCGAAGACGAGCCCGGCGAGCGCGGCGAGCACGCCCATGTTGACGAAGGTCAGGAAGGTCAGCCGCTCGGTCTTGATGCCCGACAGGCTTGCCGCCTTGGCGTTGCCGCCGACCGCATAGATCTGCCGCCCAATGACCGTGCGGCGGGTGACGAAGCCGTAGAGCGCGATCAGCGCGGTCATGATCACCAGCACGTTGGGCAGGCCGCGGTGGGAGGCGATCAGAAAGGTGAAATAGAGCACGGCACAGGCCAGCAGGATGCTCTTGCCGAGAAAGAATGCGTAGGGCTCGACCTCGATACCGTGCGACTGTTCGCGCGATCTGCCCTTCGCGCCGGCGTAGACGAGGCCGAGCGCGAGCACGGTGCCGATCAGCATGGAGGTCGGATGCAGCGTGCCGGCTTCGGGCAGCAGCTCCGGAATGAAGCCGGACGATAGTTTCTGAAAGGTCGGCGGAAACGGCCCCAGCGACTGCCCCTGCAGCACGGCAAGTGCAAGACCCTTGAACACCAGCATGCCCGCAAGCGTCACGATGAAGGACGGGATCTTGAAGTAGGCCACCCAATAGCCCTGCGCGGCGCCGATGGCGGCGCCAACCAGAAGACAGGCGATGAAGGCGAGCGTGTAGTCGACCTTGTAGGTCACCATCAGCACCGCGGCCACCGCGCCGATGAAGCCCGCGACCGAGCCGACCGAGAGGTCGATATGGCCGGTGACGATGACCAGCAGCATACCGAGCGCCATGATGACGATGTAACTGTTCTGGAGCACCAGGTTGGTCAGATTGAGCGGCTGCAGCAGCGTGCCGCCGGTCACGACCTGGAAGAACAGCATGATCGCGATCAGCGACATCAGCATGCCGTAATTGCGCAGATTGTTCTTGATGAAGCTGCCGTGCCGGCGCTCCTCGGGCAGCGACACCGTCTTGTCGGTCATGGCTGCGATCCTCCCATCTCCGCGGCCGCGGGCGCGGCGTTCCCAGTGCTTCGTTCGTTGCGCATGATGGCGCGCATGATCTTCTCCTGAGTCGCCTCGACTCCCCTGAATTCTCCGACGAACGCGCCGTCGTTCATCACGCATATCCGGTCGCAGATGCCGAGCAGCTCGGGCATCTCCGAGGAGATCACGACGACGCCGCGACCGGCTTCAGCCAGTTCATTGATGATACAATAGATCTCGTACTTGGCACCGACGTCGATGCCCCTCGTCGGCTCGTCCAGGATCAGGACCTTGGGATCGGTCATCAGCCATTTCGACAGCACCACCTTCTGCTGGTTCCCGCCGGAGAGCTGGCCGGTCTCCTGATAGACGTCGGAGCAGCGGATCCGCATGCGGTTGCGGTAGTCGCTGGCGATCTTCAGCTCGGCAATGTCGTCGATCACCCGCCGCGGCGCGACCTGGTCGAGGCTCGCAAGCGTGATATTCTTGCGCACGTCGTCGGCGAGGATCAGGCCGAGCTGCTTGCGGTCTTCGGTGACATAGGCGAGGCCGGCATCGATCGCGGCGGCGACGTTCGGCAATACCACCTCCCTGCCCTCAAGTCGCAGGCTTCCGCCGATACCGGTGCCCCAGGATCTGCCGAACAGGCTCATGGCGAACTCGGTGCGTCCTGCCCCCATCAAGCCGGCGATGCCGACGACTTCGCCGCGCTTGACGTTGAAACTGACGTTCTTGATCACCTGCCGCTCGGGATGGATGGGGTGATAGACCGACCAGTTCGCGATCTCGAGCACGGCTTCGCCAATCTTCGCGCTGCGCTCCGGGAAGCGGTGCGCAAGATCGCGGTTGACCATGCTACGGATGATACGGTCTTCCTGAATCGGTTCGACGTGGCAATCGATGCTGTCGACGGTGCGGCCGTCACGCAGCACCGTGATGTGGTCGGCGACCTTGGCGACCTCATTGAGCTTGTGCGAGATCAGGATCGACCCGATGCCTTGCTCGCGGAAGGCCATCAGGCGCTCGAGCAGCGCGGCGCTGTCGGCTTCGTTGAGGCTGGCGGTCGGCTCGTCCAGGATGAGCAAGCGCACCCGCTTGGAGAGGGCCTTTGCGATCTCGACCAATTGCTGCTTGCCGACGCCAAGATCGGTGATCAGGGTATCCGGCGATTCCTTCAGGCCGACCTGCGCCAGCAGCTCCCGCGTGCGTCGATACACCTCGTCGCGATCGATCACTCCGAGCCTGGACGGCGGATGCGACAGAAAGATGTTCTCCGCGATCGACATCAGCGGGATCAGCGCCAACTCCTGGTGGATGATGATGATTCCGAGCGCCTCGGAATCGTTGATGTCGCGGAAGCGTCGCTCCTCGCCCTCGAAAACGATGGTGCCCTCGTAGCTGCCGTGCGGATAAACCCCGCTCAGCACCTTCATCAGCGTCGACTTGCCGGCGCCGTTCTCGCCGACGAGGGCGTGAATCTGCCCGGCGCGGACCGAGAAGTTGACGTCGCGCAGCGCCTGCACGCCGGCAAAGCTCTTGCTGACGTTGCGCATCTCCAGCATGGCGGTCATTGGATCATGTTCCTGGAAACCTTCGTCATTCGCTCCGGCGTCATTCCGGGGCAATGCGGAGCATCGAACCCGGAATCTCGAGGTTCTCAGGTGCGCAAGAGCGCACCATGGTTCACGCCTCGCGTGCCCGGAACGACGGCACCAGAGGTCTACTGGAATTGCGACTTCTTGTAGTAGCCGCTGTCGACCAGCACCTTCTCCCAATTGTCCTTGTAGACCACGACAGGCTTGAGCAGATACGACGGCACGGTCTTGACGCCGTTCTCGTAGGTCTTGGTGTCGTTGACGGTGACCTCCTTGCCGCCGAGTGCAGCGTCGACCATGTCGGCGGTCACCTTGGCGAGGTCGCGGGTATCCTTGAAGATGGTGGAATACTGATCGCCCCGCAGCATCGCCTTGATCGAGGGCACCTCGGCGTCCTGGCCCGAGATGATCGGCATCGGCTGGTCGGCGCTGCCATAGCCGACACCCTTCAGCGACGAGATGATGCCGATCGAGATGCCGTCATAGGGCGACAGCACGGCATTGATCTTCTTGTTGCCGTAGTAGGCGCTGAGCAAATTGTCCATGCGGGCCTGCGCCGTGGCGCCGTCCCAGCGCAACGTCGCAACCTTGTCCATGCCCATCTGGCCGGAGACGACGACGAGCTTGCCGCTGTCGATATAGGGCTTCAGCACGCTCATCGCGCCGTTGTAGAAGAAGTACGCGTTGTTGTCGTCGGGAGAACCGCCGAACAGCTCGATGTTGAACGGACCCTTGCCTTCCTTGAGACCAAGGCCCTTCTCGATCGACTGCGCCTGGAGCACGCCGACCTGGAAATTGTCGAACGTCGCGTAATAGTCGACGCTCGGCGTGCCGCGGATCAGGCGGTCATAGGCGATCACCGTGATGCCTTTCGCCTTCGCCTGCTTGAGCACGTCGGACAACGTGGTGCCGTCGATCGCGGCGATGACCAGCGCCTTGGCACCCTTGGTCACCATGTTCTCGACTTGCGAGAGCTGGTTCGGAATGTCGTCCTCGGCATATTGCAGGTCGGTGTTGTAGCCGCGCTCCTTCAGCACCTTGACCATGTTGTTGCCGTCGTCGATCCAGCGCGCCGAAGATTTTGTCGGCATGGCGATCCCGACGGTCGCCTTCTGGGCGGAGGCGGAGACGCTCGCGACCATTGTCGCAGCGCCGGCCAGCGCCAACGCGAGGAACGTGGTCTTCATTGTCAGCATGTTTCACTCCCTTGGGTATCAGACTGCTTCTTTGTTTCGTCGAGAACGTGGTCGCGCGCTGCCTCTGGTCTCCTATGCGAGCTTGACGTCGGGCTCGGCGCGGCCACGCGCGGATGCCTCCAACAGAAACGTGCAGCCGGCTTGCGGATCGGCGGCGCGGGCGGCCGCGTCCATATCCTGCCAGGCCGACGTGACGAGGAGGCGCGACAGATCGGCGCCGACGAAGGCGGGACAGCTCGCCTGCCTTGCCGGCACGCTCAACGAGCGCAGACGCTCGCCTTGCGGAGAATAGACATCGATCCGGCTCGCGCCCCAGCAAGCGTTCCATATCTGCCCGTCGGCATCGCACACCGAGCCGTCGAGCCCGCCGACGCCGCTGTGGCGCAACAGCACTTCCGGCTCGCCGCGCGGAAGGCCGGTCGCGGGATTGAGCGGCACGGCATAGAGCACCGCGCGCGGGGTGTCGGTGAAATAGCCGGTGGCACCGTCCGGCGAGAAGCAGATGGAGTTGGGAATGCTGATGCCGTCGAACAGCGTCGAGATCTTGCCGCGATGGAGCGCGTAGATCGCGCCCGCCTTCGGCTCGGCATTCTTGCCCATGGTGCCGATCCAAAACGTGCCGGATTGGTGCACGCGGCAATCGTTCGAGCGCGTCGCCGGATTGTCCGCTTCGAGCGGGAGAAACAGCGTCATCGCACCATCGACGGGCTTGCGAATGTAAAGACCATCCTCGGCGACGATCAATTGCCGCTCGGCATCGATGCGTCCGAGCGCGCTCGCCATCCGGCCGAGTTCGTGAACGCGGATACTGCCGCCGAACCGCGCCTCGAACAGCAGCCCTTCACGAATATCGAACCACCAGGCGGTGTCGGTGGAGGCGTCGTAGGTCGGGCCTTCGCCGAGGTGGCAGGGATGGTCCGAGAGGACAGTCGTGGGCACCTGCTCAGTCATGGCGACCTCGCTGAAAAACGATAGACCGTGTGATGGCGATAGACTTCGCCGGGATCGAGCCGCGGGCTCGGGAAGTCCGGCCGGTTCGGCGCGTCGGGCCAGATGTGAGGCTCCAGGCAGATGGCGTCCGATTGACGGATGAGCTTGCCGCCCTTTCCTGAAATCGTACCGTCGAGATAATTGCCGGAATAGACCTGAAGCCCGGGCTGATTGGTGAGCAGCTCCATGATCCGTCCCGAGCGCGGCGCCTCGAGCCGGGCCGCAAGCGCGAGCTCGCCGTCGCGCTTCAAGCAGTAGGTGTGGTCGTAGCCCCTGGCGTTTCGCAGCTGCGGATCGCTCTCGCGGATACGCTCGCCAACCGGCCGCGGCTCGCAGAAGTCGAAAGGCGTGCCGGCTACCGGGCGTGGCGGCTCCGGCAACGGAATGGCGGCGGGATCGATGGCGAGGAAATGCCCGGCAGCAACCGTCAGACTATGATCGAGGACGGATGTACCTGACGTCGCGCCCTCAAGGTTGAAGAAGCTGTGGTTGGTCAGGTTGACGATGGTGGGCCGGTCGGTTCGCGCCTCCATGATCAGCGACAGCTCGGCCGGGCCCGTGACCCGATAGGTCAGGCGCACATCGAGCTGGCCGGGATAGTTCTCCTCGCCATGGGGGCTGACATGGGAGAGCGTTATCGCAGGTCGTGGGCCCTCGTCGATGCCCGCAATCTCCCAGAGCTTGCGGTCGAAGCCATCGAGGCCGCCGTGCAGCGCATTGGGGCCGTTGTTGACCGCGAGCTGAATCGTCTCGCTGTCCAGGCAAAACTCCCCCTTGGCAATGCGGTTGGCGTAACGACCGACGGTGGCACCGAGGAACTTGCGTTCGGCGAGATAGCCGGCAAACGCGTCATGGCCGAGTACGACGTCGTCGTATCCGCCTTTGGCGTCCGGCGCGATCAGCGCCTGTAGCACGGCGCCATAGGTAATGATCCGCGCCTCGAAGCCGCCTGCCCCGCGCAACACGATGCGCCGGACCTTGCGGCCATCCGGCAGCGTCCCGAATACGTCGTTTGTGACTCTCGACGCGGCCATGCTCAATCCACAAACGGTTCGACGATCGTGCGCCTGCCCAGCATGAATGCGTCGGCGACGAGACGCAGCGGGATCAGATCGACGTCACTGGCGCCGGACGCCGCGAGTTCGACGAAGCGCCGGTAAAGTCCGCGATATTCCTCGTCCGGCGCCTCGGCGAGCACCTCGCCGTCAACGGCCATGCGCGCGCCACCTCTGGACAGGGTCATCCGGCCCTGATCGGTTTCGACGACGATATCCCAGCTCTGCGGCCCGGTCTGGCGGAAATCGAACTCGGCGGTCACAGGCAGACCACTGATATCCGCCAGGGTCAGGTTCGCCGCGATCGGCGCCTGGCAATTGGCTGGAAAGGCCAGCTCGGCTGCGGTGACGAACACAGGCTTCGGCAGAATCCTGGTCAGGATCGACAGGGCGTTGATGCCGGGATCGAATACGCCGAGGCCGCCGGGTTCCCAGATCCAGCGCTGCCCGGGATGCCAGACCCGCACGTCTTCCTTCCAGCTGATGTGCACGGATTTGATCCGGCGCGCCTTCAGCCATTGCCGCGCCGGCTCGACAGCCGGGGCATGGCGCGAATGCCAAGTCGCAAATAGCGTGCACTTCGCCTCCGCCGCCATCGCGATCAGCGGATCGAGTTCGACGAGGGTCGCCCCGGGGGGTTTCTCCAACATGAGATGCTTGCCGGCGGCGAGTGCGGCTGCGGCCTGGGTCCGCCGCACCTGCGGCGGCGTGCAAAGCGAGATCGCATCGATCGGCGGCCCCTGCTCCAGCAATTCCTCGATCGTTGCGAAATGCGGCAATTCCGGCAGCGAAGCGTTGCGGCTGGCGACCGCGGTCAGCGTCGCGCCGGAAACCGCGGCGATGGCGTCGACATGCTGATCGCGCGCGATCTTGCCGAACCCGACAATGGCGATGCGAAGCTCGGTCACGATCGTCCTCCAGGTTCCGCCGATGGCAGCACCTCCGCCGGCACCGTCTCGGTCGCGGCACCGTCGTGGCGATGCATGCCGTTGTGAATGACGAAAACCATCGCTTCGGAGGCCGCGTCCGCGTCGCCCGCGGCAATGGCGTCGACGATCTTCTGATGCCAGAGCAGCACGGTGTCTCGATCCTTCGGCTCGACCGGGGCACTGAGCAGAAACGAGGCGCGAAGCGCTGCTTCAATGACATGCCCGATCGAGCGCATGAAGAGATTGCCGGAGGCGCGGGCCACGGCCACATGAAGTGCGAGATCGGCATCGGCAAAGCCCGCTGAATCGGAGGCTTCACGCCGCATGCGCTCCATGCTGCGCCGGAGCTCGGTCATATCGTCCTCCGACCGCCGCGCTGCCGCGAGCGTGGCCGCGCGGGGCTCGACGGCGAGGCGGATCTCCGCGAGGTCGTTGAGGAAGCGCTTGTCGATGCCGGCGTCGAGGTGCCAGGCCAGCACATCGGCATCGAACATGTTCCAGGCGCCGCGCTCGCGCACGACGGTGCCAACCCGCGCCTTGGTGGTGAGCAGCCCCTTGGCGACCAGCGTCTTCACGCTCTCCCGCAGGACCGGCCGCGACACACCGAACATCGCGATCATCTCGGCATCGCCGGGCAGGCGGGTCCCCTCCGCGTAGCGGCCGGCGATGATGTCGACGCCGATCGAGCGAGCCACCTCGGCATGGTTGGAGTGAGCCCGTCGCGTCGGGATGACGACGATGCGCGAGGTCATGAAGCGCCTTCTCCCCGAATCTTGGCCAGCGCCCATTTTGGTAACAAAGCACCGACGGTCGCCCCTTCCGGGCGCTCGGATCGCACTATTCCATAGGAATCGGGGCCTTACTAGTCATATTATTTGACTATACCGCTGGCATACCGGCGTGCTTCCGGGCCGCAGGCCGACGACACCCAACGCGAGAATTATGCATCAACGCAACGGGAGGATGAAAACCAAGCCGCGCGCTCTCGTCGAACGTCGGACGGCCAGCGCAAGAGCTATATGAGCTTTCGCTGCGCCAGGTTCTTCATCAGCGCGCCGATGCCGAACGTCCAGGGCTCACACTCGTCGCTCGTGCGCATGCGGTTGACGAGCTTGCCAAGTTGGGGCGCCGAGATCGTGACGATGTCGTCCCGCTTATGGGTGAACCCCTGCCCCGGCGCATCGCGATCCTTCACCGGCGCGAACATCGTGCCGAGGAACAACACGAAGCCATCAGGATATTGGTGCACCTTCCCGATCGTCTGCTCCACGAGATCGGTCGGATCGCGGCTGATCTTGCTGATCGACGAGTGGCCGTCGAGGACGAAGCCGTCGGTGCCCTTCACATTCAGGCTGATGTCCAGCTTGCGCGCATCGTCGAGTGAAAAGCTGTCGTCGAACAGGCGCAGCAACGGGCCGATCGAGCAGGACGCGTTGTTGTCCTTGGCCTTCGACAGCAGCAGCGCCGAACGGCCCTCGAAGTCGCGCAGGTTCACGTCATTACCCAGCGCGCCGCCGACGATCTTGCCCCGGCTCGAGACGAACAGAACGAGCTCGGGTTCAGGATTGTTCCAAGTCGATTTCGGATGCAGGCCGGCATCCATCCCGGTGCCGACCGACGACATGGTCGGCGCCTTCGTGAAGACCTCGGCATCGGGGCCGATGCCGACTTCGAGATACTGGCTCCAGGCGTTCTGATCGATCAGTACCTGCTTCAGGTGCATCGCCTGGTCCGACCCCGGCTTGAGCTTGGAGAGATCGTCGCCGATCAGCCGGGTGACTTCTTTGCGGATCGCCTCGGCCGACGCCGGGTTGCCCTTGGCGCGCTCCTCGATGACGCGCTCCAGCATCGAGATGGCGAAAGTGACGCCGGCGGCTTTCAGCGTCTGGAGGTCGACTGGCGCGAGCAGCCACGGCTTGCTGGAGTCGCGGCCGTCGGGAGGGGTATTGGCAACGATGGCTTCAAGATCGCCGATACGTTCGCCCTTGACTGCCGCCAGCGCCTTGGCCGGATTGTCTTCCTCGCAGAGCGCGCTGACCGTCGGAAACTTCGCCGTGACGTCGAACACGCCATCTCCGCGCACGGCGACGACGGCCGGACCTTCGACCTGCGGCAGCCAGACACGGCCAACCAGCGTCCCCTTCGTTCCGTCCTCGGGGAGTAGGTCTTTCACCATCAAAGTCGTCATGGCCGCGTCCTCGCTGTTCTCAGATCGGCCATTTTTTCGGCGGTCGATCCCGTTGGCGAAGACAAATAAACGTCTGGCAGGGGAAGTCCAGACCAGCCGCGAAGAACCGCTATGCCCCTGCCCGCGCCTTGCGGGCCGCGATCTGCTGCAGCGCCCAACGTGCATTCTTGCGCACATCAGGATCCGGATCATCGGCAATGACGGCCAGGAACGCTTCCCCATCGGGATGGGCTATCTCGCCGAGTGCGGCGGCCGCCTCCTTGCGCAGGTTCGCCTGTTCGTGGTTGACGGAATTGCCGATCGGGCGCACCGCACGCTCGACCTTCATCTTGCCGAGACTGCGGATCGCCTTCAATCGTACCTGCCAGAATTCGTCGCCGAGCGAGCCGATGAGTTGATCCGCGGCCAGCGAGCCGTTGGCATTGAGGCCCAGCGTCTCCGCGGCCATTTCGCGCACCATCCAGTCCGAGTCCTTCAGCGCGCGCGTGATCGTCTCCGCCGCGGGCTTCATGTGCGAGAACGCCAACGCGCTGACCGCCGCGCGGCGGACATGGGCATCGGGATCGTTGATCAGCGCGGTCAGCGCCGGGATCGATTCTTCGAGCTTGAGGAACCCGATCACGCCGATCGCCTGCACGCGCACGGCGGCATCGGAATCCTGGAGTGCTTCCAGCGCCGGCTTCAATGTGTCCTTGCAGCGCAGTTCCTTCAGAGCACGCAGCGCGCCCATGCGAACGAAGGCGTGGGCGTGCTTGACCAGGGGCAGGATGATCTCGGCGCAGGCAGGATCCTTGAACTCGGCCATGCTGTCAGCGGCAGCCGCTGCGACGATCCTCTCAGGATCGACCAGCAACTTCACCAGCGCCGCCGCAGCCTCCGGTCCATCGAACTCGCCGAGCGCCATCGCGACTTGCTGGCGCACGCCGGCATCGGGGTCAGACACCATGTTGGCGAGATGCGCGACGGCCGCAGGATCGCCGGAATGGCCGAGCGCGATGATGGCGACGCGGCGCTCGGCGGGATCGGCGGCCTGCAGCCGCTCGTCGGCGTCTTCGAGATCGTCATAGGATTCGAACGGGCTCGACATCATCACCTCAACAGATAGGGAATGTTGACGGTAACGGCGCCGGTCGGGCAGTCTGCTTCGCAGGGCATGCAGTACCAGCATTCGTCATAGGCCATGTAGGCCTTGTTGGTCATGTCGCTGATGCGCAGCACGTCGAGCGGACAGACATCGACGCACACGGTGCAGCCCTTGTCGGCGATGCATTTCGCGTCGTCGACGACCACCGGGACAGATGTCTGATAGGACGCGAGAGGCATTTCGATGTCTCCTGTTTCTGTGTTCTGGCGGATCAGGCGGAGGCGCGGATGCGCTGCTTGTCGTAGAGGTCCTTCTCGTCGTCCGCGATAGGGACGACATAAGGCTCGACGGCACGTTTCTCGCTGGTCATCTTGCCGTCACGCTTGCTCAGCAGCGTGTGGCAGAACCAGTTCTCGTTGTCCTTCTCCGGAAAATCCGTGCGCCAGTGATAGAGGCCCCAGCGGCTCTCCTCGCGGTAAAGCGAGGCGTGCGCGGCCATGTCGGCGCAGTCCATGATCGACTGAACTTCGAGGGCGCGGAGCAGTTCGTGCGCGTTGCGCGCGATCATGCGCTCCTGCATGTCCTCGCGTGCTTCGGCCAGACGCCGCATGCCGAGCTCGTATTTGCGCGTGACCTTCGGCGGCTGCAGATAGTCGTTGACGAGGCGCCGGGTCTTGTACTCGATCTGATTGGGCGGAATGCCGTCCTCGCGCCTGGTCGGCGCCATCACGCGGTCGCGCTCCATCGCGACATCGGCCGCGTCGAACTCCGCGAAATCGTGGCTATCGGCGAACTCCATGGCATCGACGCCGGCGACCGCCCCGTTGGTGAAGGCGCCCAGCATGTAGTTGTGCGGCACGCTGGCCATGTCGCCGGCGGCATATAAACCCGGCACGGTGGTGCGCGCATTATCGTCGACGAACACGCCCGAGGCGCTGTGGCCGGAGCAGAAGCCGATCTCGGAGATGTGCATCTCGATCGATTCGCTGCGGTAATCGACTCCGCGCCCCTGCTGGAACAGCCCGCGCGTCGGACGCTCCACCTTGTGCAGCGTGGATTCGATCTCGGAGATGGTGTCGGGGTGGAGGTGCTTGAGCTGGAGGAACACGGGGCCCTTGCCGGACAGGAGCTCGTTGTAGAACTCGAGCATCATCTGACCGGACCAATAGTCGCACTCGATGAAGCGCGATCCCTCGTTGTTCGCCGTGTAGGCGCCGAACGGGCCGGCGACATAGGCGCAGGCCGGACCGTTATAGTCCTTGATCAGCGGATTGATCTGAAAGCATTCGAGATTCGCGAGCGCGGCGCCGGCATGATAGGCCATGGCGTAGCCATCGCCGGAATTGGCCGCGTTCTCATAGGTGCCGAACATGTAGCCGGAGGTCGGCAGGCCCAGGCGGCCGGCGGCGCCCATGCAGAGGATCACGGCCTTGGCCTTGATGACGAGCATCTCGGCAGTGCGGGTATTGACACTGACCGCCCCTGCGATGCGGCCATCGGCAGACTTCAGGAGCCGCGTCGCCATGTAGCGGTTGGAGATCAGGATGCGGGCGCGGCGGAGCTGGCGATACAACGCCTTCTTCACGGTTTCGCCGTTCGGCATCGGCAGCACGTAGGTCCCGATGTGGTGCACCTTTTTGACGGCATAGTCGCCGTTCTCGTTCTTCAGGAAGCGAATGCCGAAGCTATCGAGCTCCTCGATGATCTTGTAGCAATTCTGCGCGTATTTGTAGACCGCCTTCTGATCGACGATACCGTCGTTGGCGATGGTGATTTCCTTGGTGTACTGCTCCGGCGTCGCATAGCCGGGAATGACGGCGTTGTTCAGCCCGTCCATCCCCATCGAGATCGCGCCGGAGCGCTTGACGTTGGCTTTTTCGAGCAGGACGACATTGGCCTTCGGGTTCTTCAGCTTCGCCTTCAGCGCCGCCATCGGGCCGGCCGTGCCGCCGCCGATGACCAGCACGTCGCAGGAAACCTCGGAAAGTCCGTCGACGATCTCATCTAGTGCCATCACTTGCTCCTGGTTCGCCGATAGCCGGCGCCTTTGCGTCAGATTTGTTCAGGGAGCTTCCCGGCGATAGCAATTAGTTGTCGCCGGAACGCGATTTGCGCCTCAGCGTTCGACGAAAGCCTTCTCGATCACGAAATGGCCGGGCTGGCTGTGGTTGCCCTCGACGAAGCCGCGTGCGGAGAACATCGCGTGGAGTTCCTCGAGCATTGCGGGGCTGCCGCAAAGCATGATGCGGTCGGCCTCAATATCGAGGCCGGACTGCCCGATGTCGTCAAAAACCTGATTCGATGCGATCAGATCGGTGATCCGGCCGCGGTTCCGGAACGGCTCGCGGGTGACGGTCGGGTAATAGACCAGCTTGTCGCGGATCAGGGGGCCGAAGAATTCGTGGTTGCGCAAGCCGTCGACGACGTGCTCGCCATAGGCGAGCTCGGAGACCTGGCGGCAACCATGTGCAAGCACGATGGTCTCGTAGTTCTCGTAGACGTCGGGGTCCTTGATCAGGCTGGCGAAGGGCGCAAGCCCCGTGCCGGTCGAGAGCAGCAGCAGGCGTTTGCCCGGAATGAGATTGCCGGTGATCAACGTGCCGGTCGCCTTGCGGCCGACCAGGATGATGTCGCCTTCCCTGATCTTCTGCAGGCGCGAGGTCAGCGGGCCGTTCTGCACCTTGATCGAGAAGAACTCGAGCGCCTCCTCATGGTTGGCGCTGGCCATGCTGTAAGCCCGCATCAACGGCTTGCCCTCGATCTCGAGCCCGATCATGGCGAATTGACCGTTCTGGAACCGGAAGCCGGGATCTCGCGTCGCGGTGAAGCTGAATAAGGAATCGGTCCAGTGTCTGACAGACAGAACCGTTTCCTTCTGAAATGCGCTCATGATCTCTCCTTGCCATCGATGGCGCAGAAGGTTTCGGAGAGATGAGAGTCCGGCAACGCGGAAGTGGAGTTCCCGGTCGATTAGTTTCACATTTCGTGAGCGCTCATCGAAGAGAAGGCACGCGATCACGCCCGCCGGCAATTAGTTGCTGTTCGTACATGCCGCGACCGCCTAGAGAGAAGTCGGAGGTCCGTCATGACAACGACATTGGTCGCGCCGACCGTAGCAGGCTATGAAGCCAGCACCGATCTCGCTTCGCTGCTCGTCCGCACCGCGCAGGACGTTGCGCTGAGCATCGACGCCGAAACACTCCGCATCTCCTGCAAATGCGCCCACTGCACCCGTGCACGCTTCGATGGCCGCTTCCCTGAAGCATTTCCCGGCATTGCCATCACCGAGATCGGCGACCTCGGCTACGGGCTGAACATCTCGTTCTCGGATGGGCACAACCGGGGCATTTACCCGAAGCCGTATTTGCTGAGCTTGGCCGGGACTGCCGCATAACCGCATCGTTCTCACCGGGCACCGAACGGCGCGCTCAGAATGACGCAGGGGGTCGGCAGGCCATCTGGCACGGACATTGCTCCTCTTTAGAACGATTTGAACGTTCCGGAGGCAGACGATGTTGCAGGCGGCGAATGCGGTTCGCGGGACCGTTCCCGGAGCGGTGCGGCCCACCGGCAGTTCGTCGCTGCTGCTGACCGAGAACCAGCAATGGATCGGCGGCCCGCCGCCGCTCATGGACAAGCTCTCTCCGCGTGAGCGCGAGCTGGTGCTGAAGCAGGGCCGTCGCAAGGTGCTCAATCGCGGCCAGACTCTGTTCAGCCAGGGCGGCAAGCATGATGGCATCTGGCTGATCGAGAGCGGCCGCATCCGGGTATTCTACACGTCCCCGCTTGGGCGCGAGATCACGCTGGCTTACTGGCACGCCGGCAATTTCGTCGGCGGGCCCGAAGTGTTCGAAGGCACCATGCATCAATGGTCCGGCGTGGCATCCAGCAATTGCAGCGTTGTGCACCTGCCGGGAAAGGAGCTGAGGTCCCTTGCCGCGGAGATCCCGAATCTCGCGATCGGCCTCATCGAAGGCCTCACTTTCAAGGGCAAGTGCTATTCTGCGCTGGCACAAATGCTGGGAACGCGCTCGATCACGCAGCGTCTTGCGCACCTCCTGCTGCACCTCGTCGAGCTCTACGGCGTCGAGGATGCCGACGGCACCGTGATCGCTGCAGCCTTTACTCACGCCGATATTGCCCACATGGTCGGCGCCACCCGGCAGTGGGTCACGATCAGCCTGAAGCGCATGCAGGAGAAGGGAATCGTGCTGACCAAGCGGTCGCAGATCGTAATCTGCCGGACCGACGTGCTGGAAGAGATGCGCGGTCACGCAGCTGACTAGACGAATTTGCAGCCAGGGCCGGTGCACAGGCAAGCGGCTTTATAGTGCAGGACTGCCCAAGGAGTATGCAATCAGAGTTTCCCGGCAACTAATCGACTGCAACGGCCACTCCGGATTTGCCCTGCCCGCGCCCTCACCCAATCATGGCAACCACAGCACATCCAACCGAATGAGGATGAGAATGGTCCGCCGTCTTCCCACGCTCTCGATCGCGATGTCGGTGACGTCGCTGGCGCTAATCGTCACACAGCCGGTGTCGGCGGAAACGATCACACTCGGCATCGGAACGCAGGACACCACGACAAACACGGTCACCGCCGGCGTCGTCATCCGCCAGTTGCGTCTCCTCGAGAAATATCTGCCGAAAGATGGCAAGTATGCCAACATCAAGTTCGAGCTGGAGTGGCAGAATTTCACCTCAGGCCCGCCCGTCACCAATGCGATGATGGCGAACAAGCTGCAGATCGGCATGATGGGCGACTATCCGCTGATCGTGAACGGCTTCACCTTCGAGAGCAACCCCGAGAGCAAGAGCCGGCTTGTCGGCATCGCCGCCTACAGCCTCTCCGGCTCCGGCAATGGTCTCGTCGTTCACAAGGACTCGCCCTACTACGATCTCGCCGATCTCAAAGGCAAGCTCGTCAGCGTCCCCTTCGGCTCCGCCGCGCATGGCATGGTCCTCAAAGCGATGCAGGACCGGGGTTATCCCGCTGACTTCTTCCAGCTGGTCAGCCAGAGTCCCGAGGTCGGATCGACAAATCTCCAGGAGAAGAAGATCGACGGGCATGCCGACTTCGTCCCCTTCGCCGAGCTGCTGCCGTTCCGCGGCTTCGCGCGAAAGATCTTCGACGGAGTCGAGACGAACTTGCCGACCTTCCACGGCATCGTCGTCCGCACCGATTTCGCCGAGAAGTATCCTGAGGTCGTCGTCGCCTACTTCAAGGCGCTGATCGCCGCCAATCAGTGGCTGCGCGACAATCCCAAGCTCGCCGCCGAGAAGATTCAGGAATGGACCGGCATCAATAAGGAAGTCGTCTACATCTTCCTCGGTCCCAGCGGCAACATGACCACCGATCCCACGGTCAAGCCAGCGTTGATCGATGCCGCGACGACCGACGTCAAGGTTCTGCAGAATCTCGGCCGCATGAAGGAGTTCGATCCGAAGAAGTGGGTCGACGACAGCTACATCCGCAAGGCCTATGCCGAGATGAAGCTCGACTACGACGCGCAGCTCGCGAGCACGAAGAACTATGAAATCTCGGGCGAAGACGCCTTCTGCAAGAAGCCCATCGCCGATCCGCGCAAGGCCGGCGAAGTCTGGGTCGATGACGCCGGCATCATGCCCTTCTCGTCCGCCACCTGCACACTCGGCGCCTATGCCGACTACAAGGCCAAGGGCAAGAAGATCAACGTGGCCTACGTGTTCGATACCACCCGCGGGATCAAGCTGTTCGCCGATCAGGCCTTCTTCGCCGTGGGCAACGGCGAAGTCGCACCATTCCTGCTGAAGAAGGATGCCGAGGCCTACGCGGCGAAGATCAGCGGCAAGGTGCTCGGCTTCGACGATGCGGTGAAAGCGTCGGTCGGCGGAGGCAAGACGTGAGCAGCCCCGCCCTCGTCAGACATCCCGAGGACAGCATGCCGGCAACGTCCATTGCAGAGGCGGGCCCTGTGCCCGCCGTCTCGCCAGCCGCAGCACCGCCCTCCTTCGGCACGCTCGTCCTACGCTGGTACCGCCTGAACCAGGGCCGGTTGCGCGCGACCGCGATCGGCGTCATCTCGCTGCTCGCGTTCCTCCTGGTCTGGCACCTGCTCACGACCTATCGCGTCGTATTCTTCGTGCGCTTCACCAATGTGCCCTCGCCGCTCGCGGTTTATGCGAGCTTCACCAAGGCGATCCACGACCCCAAATTCCTGATGCATGTGCTGCTCAGCTGCCGCCGCATCTTCATCGGCTTCTCGCTCGCCGCGATCGTCGGGGTGCCGCTCGGCCTGATCATGGGACGCTTCAAGCTGGTGCACGAGGTGGTCTTCCCGGTGGCGGAGGTGCTGCGGCCGATCCCGGCGATCGCCTGGGTGCCGATGGCGATCATGCTGTGGCCGACCAACGAGCAGAGCATCGTCTACATCACGTTCCTCGGCTCGTTCTTTCCGATCCTGGTCAACACGCTCCACGGCATGTCGCTGGTCGATCCGGTGCTGGTGCGTGCCGCGCAGTGTCTCGGCGCGCGCGAGCGCTCGATCTTCCGCGAAGTGTACTTTCCGGCGTCGCTGCCGCACATCTTCACCGGCCTCACTGTCGGCATGGGCGTCGCATGGGTGTCGCTGATCGCGGCCGAGATGATCTCGGGCCAGTACGGCATCGGCTATTTCACCTGGGAAGCATATTCGCTGGTTCAATATGCCGATATCGCGCTCGGCATGATTGCAATCGGGGTGCTCGGCCTTGGATCGAGCCTGCTGATCCGCGGCGCGGGACAATTGGTGATGCCATGGAGATCGACATGAGCGAAGTCCTTGCGGCCAAGGCAAAGGGCCACATCGAGGTCAAGAACTTCTCCCTCGCCTACGAGACCATCGAGGGAGCGGTGCAGGCCGTCACCGACACCCAGATCCATGTGCGGCCCGGCGAGTTCGTGTCGATCGTCGGCCCGTCCGGTTGCGGAAAGTCGACGCTGCTCAATGCCGTCGCAGGCTTCCTCAAACCGACGACAGGGATCGTCACCGTCGATGGCGAACGCGTCAACGGCCCGAGCGCCGAACGCGGCATGGTGTTCCAACAATATTCACTGTTCCCCTGGAAAACCGTGCGCGAGAACGTCGAGTTCGGCCTCAAGATGCGCGGCATGCCCCGCTCGCAACGCGAGCGTGCCGCGCGCACGCTGCTCGGGCTTGCCGGGCTCGAGGCGTTCGAGAAACATTATCCGGAAAGGCTCTCCGGCGGCATGAAGCAGCGCGTCGGCATCGTACGCGCGCTCGCGACGGGGCCGAAAGTGCTGCTGCTCGACGAGCCGTTCGGCGCGCTCGACGCGCAAACACGCGTCATCATGCAGCAGATCCTCACCAATATGTGGCAACGGCTGAAGATCTCGGTGCTGTTCGTCACCCACGACATCGACGAGGCGATTTTCCTGTCGGACCGCGTCTACTGCATGACCGCCCGGCCCGGCTCGATCAAGGCGGAAATCCCGATTCCGCTGGAGCGACCGCGGCAGCAATCCATGATGATGTCGTCGGAATTCCTGGCCCTGCGCCGCGGGCTGATGTCGCTGATCCGCGAGGAGAGCCTGAAGGCTATGGGCGGCGAGATCAACGACCTGGGCATGCAGGGACTCAACATCGAACTCCACGGCCATTCGCTGGCCGACGTGATCTAGGCGTTCAGCCGACGCTTGCTGACTGCCCTTCCGTGGGACTGCAACAGACTCACGTGGGGAGATACCCTCATCCGTCTCGCCGCTATGCGGCGAGCCACTCTCGCCTGCAAAGCGGACGGGGCAAGTGCTGCGATCGCAGCAAGATCACTTGAACCAGTGCACCAGTGCGATGCTGATGCCGAGCAGCAGCATCAGCGACAGCGTCACGGCGGCGGTCACCCTGCCCCCGACATTCGCCAGCACGCGGACGTCCACACCCAAGCCCAAGGCGGCCATCGAGACCACCGTGAGAAAGCCGGTGATCTTGGTCACGGGGCCGACCACAGTCGCCGGCACGATCTCGAGCGACCGCAGCGTCGCGAGGGCGAGGAAGCCGAGGATGAACCACGGCACAAGGCGGAAGAAGCCGACATTGGTCTTCTTGGCATCGGTTTGCCAGCGCGAGGCAATCAGAGAAAAGCCGACCACGACTGGCCCCAGCATCAACACTCGCATCAGCTTCACCAGCGTGCCAATCTGCGTCGAGACCAGTCCGGCCGGCACCGTCGCCGCGAGCACTTGGGGCACGGCATAGACGGTGAGGCCTGCGAGGATGCCGTATTGCGTCGCAGACAACTGCAACAGCGGAATTAACAGCGGGAGGCCCAGCACCATCATCACGCCGAGGATGGCGGTGAAGGAGATCGAAGATGCGATCTCGTCGTTGTTGGCGCCGATGATCGGGGCGACGGCGGCGATCGCCGAATTGCCGCAGATCGAGTTGCCACAGGCGATCAGGATCGACAGACGTGTCGACAGCCCGAGCATACGGCTGAGGCCGAAAGAGACACCGAGGGTAATCACGACGACGGCCGCGATCGACGCCAGCAGCGCGATGCCTGAGGCCGCTATCGCCGCGAAGCTGATCGAGGCGCCCAGCAACATCACCGCGACTTCGAGCAGTTGTTTGGCGCTGAAGGCGATGCCGGCTTGCCAGCGCGGCGCGGGCTTCCAGAAGCTGCGCAAGGCCATCCCGAGCAGGATCGCCATCACCAGCGCCTCGACATAGGGATGCTCGAACATGCCCAATTCGGCGTGCTCCAGCAGGGCCGAGACACCGGCGAGCAAAACGCAGAGAAGGATGCCGGGAATCAGCGCCGCAATGCGGCTCGCGGCGGATGCCGGCTTCGTATCGGCCGGGCTGGATGCTTGATTCTGCGACACAAATCTCTCCCAGAGGAGAAGGATTTATACGCAGCGCGCTTCCGTTGGGAAATAAGTTTTCGACATATCAGGGCCGAGCGAAGTTCTGTCCTCGAACCTGGAATAAACAGCTGGGGCGCGCCTCAGAAGATCAGGCTCTTGGCGAGCGAGGCAACCCGGCTGAAGCCGTCATAGACGCCCGGCTCGAAGAAGGCCGCACGCGCGAGCACGATGCCGGCGACCAGCGACCAGAACAGCGTCGTGCCAGTTCGCAGCAGGAGCTTCGAGGCACGCAACTTCGGCTGGCTGTCCGTTGCGGACACCAATTGCTCGCCGAAGGGCTCAAATCCAGTGCGTTCCATGGCTGCCGATCCACCAATTTCTGGCAGAAATGTCGTCGTTTCGGCTCCAAACAGCAATGGAAGCGATTGGCTTTTTTGCCCCGCGGCAGGAAAACTCCTTCCGTCGCGGAGACCTGAGACGACAATTTTCTTCTTCGGGCCTGCTCGGAGGCCGCCCGTGCCGGCTACAGGGCCAGATAACGCCGCCGGATGGCCTCGTTGGCCTTCAGTTCGTCGATCCCGGCTGCATAGACGATCTGGCCCTTGTCGATGATCGTCGCATGGCTCGCCAGCCCCAGGCAGAAATGCATGTTCTGCTCGGCAATCAGCACGGTCGAACCGAGTTGGCGAAGCTGCCGCAACAATTCGCCGATCCGCTGCACGATGATCGGCGCGAGGCCCTCACTTGGCTCGTCCAGCAGCAGCAGCGCGGGATTGCCCATCAGAGTACGTGCGATAGCCAGCATCTGCTGCTCGCCGCCGGAAAGGCGCCCGGCGATGCGATGGCGCAGCGGTTCGAGGAGCGGAAAGACCTCGTAGATCCGCTTGATCGGCCATTCGTCCTGACCTTCCGGCCCCTTCTTCCTGCCGATGACGAGATTGTCCTCGACCGTGTGCTCCGGAAACACCTGGCGATCCTCCGGCACGAAGCCGAGGCCGGCACGCGCGATACGATGCGGCTTCTGGCCGGAAATCACCGTCCCGCGCAGGCTGACCCTGCCCCGCCGCGGCGGCGCAAGTCCCATGATCGCCTTCATCGTCGTCGACTTGCCGGCGCCGTTGCGGCCGAGCAGCGCCATGGTCTCGCCCTGCCGCACCGAGAGACCGACGCCGAACAGGATCTGGCTGGTGCCGTAATAGACGTCGAGATCGGCGACTTCGATGACGGCGCTCATGCAGCAGCTCCCGCATGTTCGGTGCCGAGATACGCATCGATCACGGCGCTGTTCTTGCGGATCTCATCGGGCGTACCGGTCGCGAGAATACGGCCATAGCAGAGCACGACGATCTTCGGGGCGATCTTGAATACGATATCCATGTCGTGCTCGATGAAGACGACGGTGATCTTCTGGGTCTCCCAGAGCTCGCGCACCTTGTCGATCATGCGCCAGCGCTCTTCCGGCCCCATGCCGGCGGTGGGTTCGTCGAGCAACAGCACCTTTGGATCGAGCACCAAAGCCAGCGCGATATCGAGCAGTTTCTGATCGCCATGGGACAGCGTTGCGGCGGTGCGATGTCGTTTGCCGGCGAGGCCCAAGAGTTCCATCACATGCTCTGCGCGGTCGCGCGTCTCCGGCAGCGGAAAGCGCTTGTGCAGCACCGCGGACGTGCGCTGGTCGGCGCTGACGGCAGCGAGCATCGTCTCCTGCACCGTCAGCGATTTGAAGATGCTCGCGACCTGAAAGGCTCGCCCGATGCCGTGGCGTACGATCTCCGGCGGCGAGCGGCCGGCAAGGTCGACGCCGTCCAGCAGGACCTGCCCGGAATCCGGCTTCAAGGCCCCGGTGATCAGGTTGAAGAACGTGCTCTTGCCGGCGCCATTGGGGCCGATCACGGCAGTAAGCGAGCCGTCCGGGAAGGCGAGCGAGACATCGTTGGTCGCCTTCACGCCGCCGAAGGACTTTGCGAGGTTGCGGATCTCGAGCATGGCTAACGCCCCTCGCCTGCATCACGCCGCTGCGCAAGCCAATCGGCGACGAAATCGAGCAGGCCCTTGCGCAGGCCCAGCGCGAAGAACAGGATGACCACGCCAAGCACGATGCCGTGATATTCGGTGAAGCGCGTCACGGTGTCATTGAGCAGCAGCAGCAGCACGGTGCCGACCATCGGCCCCAGGAAAGTCGAGACGCCGCCGAGCATGTTGATGAAGATGCCCTCCCCCGAGATCGTCCAATAGGCGAATTCCGGGTAAGCGCCCGAGACGAACAACGCCATCACCATGCCGCCCATCGAGGCAAACAGCGCTGCCAGCACGAACACGGTGAGCTTGGCGCGCCAGACGTCAATGCCGAGGAAGCTCGCGCGCGCTGCGTTGTCGCGGATCATGCGCAGCGTATAGCCGAACGGCGACTGCGCGATCTGGTGCATCGCGAGCAGGCCAAGGATGAGCAGCGCGCAGCTCGCGACATAGAGATGGACGTGATTGGACAGATCGATGCCGAGAAAGACCGGCCGCGGAATGCCGCCGCGCAGACCCTGGTCGCCGCCGGTGAACGAGGCCCAGGACAGGATCGTGGAATGAATCAGCATCTGGAACGCGAGCGTGACGAAGGCAAAATAGATCTCCTTCAGCCGCACGCAGATCGCGCCGATGATCGCCGCAACGACCGCCGTGATGGCCAATGTCGCGACGAAAGCCACCGGAATTGGAACGCCCAGCTTCTGCATGATCAGGCCGAAGCTATAGGCGCCGAGGCCGAAGAACATGCCATGACCGAAAGAGGTCAGGCCGGTGTAGCCGACCAGCAGATTGAGCGAGGTCGCGAACAGGCCATAGGCCGAGCAGCGGATGACGAAATCGAGCAGCGCCTTGCTGCCCGTGAACAGCGGCAAGCTCGCAAGCACCGCGAAGGCGATCAGCGCAATCAACACGTCGCGGTAGCGCTGAAGCGCCGCGCCGCTGCGCGCCGGCACCAGCGTCTGCGCGCGTCCGGCCTCGAGTTCGGTCATGCCGCCTCCTTGCCGAACAGGCCGGTGGGCTTGGAGACCAGCACGATCACCATGAACAAATACATCAGCCCTTCCACGAACAGGGGAAAGCCTTGCGAGCCAAACGACCTGATGAGGCCGAGCAGCAACGCGCCGATCAGCGCGCCCAGGATCGAGCCCATGCCTCCGATGACCGTGACGATGAAGGATTCGATCAGCACCGAGAATCCCATCCCCGGGGTGAGCGACCGCACCGGCGCAGCCAGTGCGCCGGCAAGGCCCGCCAGCATGCCGCCGAGCGCGAATACGCCGCCATAGATCAAACCGGTGTTGATGCCGAGCGCGGAGACCATGCCTGGATTGTGCGCGGCGGCACGGATCACCTTGCCGATCCGGCTGCGCGACAGCCCAAGGCCGAGCACGATCGCCGCGACAAGCGCGACGCCGATCAGCAGCAGGTAATACGGCGGCACCACGCCGCCGGCGATGAACAGCGGCATCACCTGGAACGCCGCCGGCATGCCCATGGCCTTGAACTCGGGGCCCCAGATGATGCGCACCACATCGTCGAAGATCAGCACGAAGGCATAGCAGACGAGGAGCTGCATCAGTACGTCAGCGCCGTAGACGCGGCTCATGAAGACGCGCTCGAAGACCAGGCCAAGAATGGCGGTGCCAGCGGCGCCCGCGAGCATCGCCAGCGCGAAGCTCTCCGTGAGCTGATAGGTCGTCATGGCGAAATAGGCGCCGAACATATAGAAGGCGCCGTGGCTGAAATTGACCACCTTGAGCACCCCGAAGATCAGGGTCAGCCCGACAGCGACCAGGAAAAGGAGCATGCCGATGATGAGGCCGCTGGTGGTCTGCGTCACCAGGCAAGCAGAACTGGAGAGGCAGCCGGCAAGCGCGTCGAGATCCACGGGAGTACTTTCATTGCAGCGCGCCGGATACGACGCGGAAAACAAGCGAAGGCGGAGACGGTCGCCCGTCTCCGCCGTACATCAGATCAGGTATAGCCCTTGCTCTTCTTCCACTCGGCTTCGAGCTCGAAGATGGTCTTCCAGTCTCCGGCCTTCACCTCGGGCACATAGGGCTCCTGCGGGATCGTGGTGCCCCAGCCGATGGCGTAGCCGACCAGGGTGTGATCGTCGCCACGCATCGTGACGGTGCCGTCGGCGCCGAACGGACACTTGATGGTGAGGCCCTTCAAGACCTCGGCGATCTTCTTGCCGTCGGCGGAGTTCGCCTTCTTGGCGGCTTCGGCCAGGAACATCACCGCGGTCGCGTTCTGCCACGACCAATTGGTCGGGTATTCGTTGTACTTGGCCTTGTAGGCATCGCCCCACGCCGCGTTCTCCGGCGTGGTCGGAAACGTCTTGATGTAGCGGTTGCCGGAGTGGATGCCCTTCGGCAGGTTCTTCACCACGGTGAGCGCGGTGTAGTCGGCCATGTTGACGGCGAACACCTCCATCTGGCTGAACATCGCGTAGATGTTCGCCTGGTCGATATAGGAAGTGAGATCGCCGCCCCACAGGCAGGAATACAGCGCCTGCGGCTTGGCCTGCAGGATCTTCGTCACCACTTCGGTGTAGTCGGCCTGGAACAGCTTCGGCCACGACTCGCTGATGATCTCGATGTCGGGCGCGAAGCGCTTGAGGTAGAGCGTGAACTCGCCGGTGGTGTCGCGGCCATAAGCGTAGTCGGGCGAGCAAGTCGCCCATTTCTTCAAGCCCTTCGCCTTGGCGATCGAAGCGGCGTAGCTGCCGCCGACGATGGAATCGTGGATACCTTGACGCACGCAGCGGAACGCATTCGGGATGCGCTGCTTCGGGTCGGCCGTCAGCGAGGACGCTTCCGAGCAGGTGTGGATGCAGAGCACGCCGAGATCGCGCGCCACCTCATGCACGGCGAACGATCCGGACGACGCTTCGCCATCGAGCAGCAATTCGCAGCCATCGGTGTTGACGAGTTCGCGCGCGACCCGCGCGGCTTCCTGCGGTTGGCCCTTGGAGTCGCGGATCACCATCTCGATCTGCCGGCCAGCAAGACCGCCGGCCCCGTTGACCTTCTCGACCTCGAGCATCACCGCATTGCGCGAGGACGTGCCGAGCTGCGCCACGCGTCCCGACAAAATCGTCGGCATTCCGATCTTGATGGTCTTGGCTTGCGCTCGCGCCACCCAGGGCGCGGCAACACTCATCGCACCGGCGCCCATCAGCGCCAGTGTTGAACGGCGGCTGATGCCCGGCCTGCGGGTTTTCGTCATTTTCCCCTCCCTCTTTCGGGTCGGCGTTTCCTGATCCCTGTCGGAGATCGTCTCGTCTCCGTGTGTTCAAGGATTTCAGAGGTAGGGGGGTGACGTCAAGCCAAAGATGAATTACGAGTCAGAATTCATCGAGAGCAAAGCAGGCCGCTGAACGGCTCGAAAACTGCGCATGATCAACCTGTCGAGCTTCATCGCCTTTCATGCCCGGCGCACGCCAGACCGGCCTGCGCTGAAATATCGCGGCGAGCAGATTTCCTACGCGGTGTTCGATGCGCGCATTCGGAAAGTGGCGGGGTGGCTCGCAGCGGAAGGCGTCGGCGCAGGCGATGTCGTAGCCGTTCTGATGAAGAACAGCGCGGCATTCCTCGAGCTCCTGTTCGCCACCAGCCATTTGGGCGCGGTTTTCTTGCCGATCAACTTCCGCCTCTCGCGCGACGAGGTTGGCTACATCGCAGGCAATGCCGGCGCGCGCCTGCTGATCGTCGACGAGGAGCTAACGGCGAGCGCCGGGGGCGCGCGCACTGTCGTGCTCGATGAAGCCGCCCAGCTCAGCGTCACGGGTCTTGCGAGCAGCGCTGCGCCCGCCCCGATGCATGTGCGCCAGTCATCCGACCTGATGCGGTTGATGTACACCTCGGGTACGACCGACCGACCAAAGGGCGTGATGCTCTCCTACGACAATTTCTACTGGAAGTCCGCCGACCAGACGATTGCGCTCGGGCTTAGCTCCGAGACGCGGCTTCTGGTCGTCGGTCCGCTCTATCATGTGGGCGCACTCGATCTGCCCGGCATCGCCGTGCTCTGGCATGGCGGATTCATCCGCATCGAGCGCAATTTCGAGCCCGAGGCGGCGCTTGCGGCGATCGCGGAGGACAAGCTCGACGCTGCCTGGTTCGCACCGGTCATGACCACGGCGATGCTCACCTGCCCGACCCGTCACGGCTACGACGTCTCCAGCCTGAGATGGGCAATCGGCGGCGGAGAAAAGACGCCGGAGGTGCGCATCCGCGCCTTCTCCGAATATTTCCGCAACGCTCGCTACATCGATGCCTATGGCCTCACCGAAACCGTGGGCGGCGACACCTTCATGGAGGCCGGCCGCGAGATCGACAAGATCGGCTCGACCGGGCGCGCCATCGCCCATGTCGAGATCGAGATCCGCGACGAGAACGGCAAGGTGTTGCCGCCGAACGTCAACGGCGAAATCTGCCTGCGCGGGCCGAAGATCACGCGCGGCTACTGGAAGGACCCCGAGAAGACGGCATCGGCCTTCTTTGGCGACTGGTTTCGCAGCGGCGACGTCGGTTACCTTGACGAAGAGGGCTTTCTGTACCTGACCGACCGCAAGAAGGACATGATCATCTCCGGCGGCGAGAACATCGCCTCGTCCGAAGTCGAGCGAGTCATCCACGAATTGCCCGAGGTGCGCGAAGTCGCCGTCATCGGCCTGCGCGATGCGCGCTGGGGCGAGCGGCCGGTCGCGGTCGTCGTGCTGGCGGACGGCGCGAGCCTCGAGCTCGCTGCATTTACCGAGCACTGCCGTGCACGGCTTGCGAGCTTCAAGGTGCCGAAGCAGATCGTCATCCGCGACAGCCTGCCACGCAATCCATCCGGAAAGATCCTCAAGCGCGTGCTGCGCGCTGAATTGGAGGCTGCGGAATGACGCAAAGCTCCGCCACCGCCAAGGTAACAAAGCTCAAGCGCGTCGAGCGCAACGCCTGGACCAAGCAGAGGATTTTTGAGGCGGCCACGAAGGTCGTGGGCAAGCATGGCTATGCGGAAGCTTCGGTCGCGCGCATCACCGAGGAAGCTGGCGTCGCGCAAGGTACCTTCTACAATCATTTCGAGAACCGCCAGGAATTGCTCGACCAGCTCCTGCCCAAGATCGGCCTCGACATGGTCGAGTTCATCCGCGCCCGCACCGGCACGGCGGATGCGGCACGGCAGGAGATCGCGCGGTTCTGCGCCTTCTTCGACTTCATCCGCGAGGTGCCGGAATTCCTGCGCATCCTCAACGAGGCCGAGTTCTTCGCACCGACCGGCTACCAGAAGCATCTCGACAACATCGCGACGGCCTATGTCCGCATCCTGCGCCGCGCCCGCCTTGCCGGCGCGATCGAGGACTACAGCGACGAGGAATTCGAGGCGATCGTTCACATGCTGATGGGCTCGCGCGGCTATCTCAGTCGCCGCTATTCCTATTCCGAAAACGGCGTCACTGCCGTACCGGACCACGTCATCTCCGCCTATCGCAAGCTGATGACGCGCGGCCTCTTCACTGCGTTGGAAGATCAGGACACGCCATGAACATCGTATCACAACACAAGCCGCTTGATCTTGCCTCCGCAATAGCCGAGGGCGATATCCGCTGCCTGCTGATGGTGCTCGTGCACATGACGGGCGACGAGAAATGGCTCGCACCGCCCTATCTGCCCAAGCGTGACATCCGCCTCATTCCTGATCCGGAGGCCGGCGTTCCCCGCGAGATCCAGGACGAAATCCGCGCCGCCGTGGTCAAGCTCTTCGCAGACGGAACGCCGAATCCTGTCATCAACGATCCCGGCGAAGAGCTATTGCTGAGGATGATGCGAGCCTGTCTCGGCGAGAACGTCGCGCCGGAATATGCGCCGCTGATGCGCGAGGAGATGGGCTTCGTGCCGCGCGAGGCGCGCTGGACGACACGCCCTTCCGACCACAAGCTCGCCGACCAACATGTGCTGATCGTCGGTGCGGGCGTCTGCGCGATTGCGCTGGGCGTGGCGCTCGGCCATCTCGGCATCCCCTACACCATCGTGGAGAAGAACGAAGAGCTCGGCGGCACCTGGTGGATCAACCGCTATCCCGGATGCGGCGTCGACACGCCGAACCACTCCTATTCCTATTCATTCGGCTCGCGCAACGCATGGACGCGCTACTTCTGCCAACGCGAGGAGCTGCTCGGCTATCTGCTGAAGGTCGCGGACGAATACGGCATTCGCAATCATCTGCGCGTTAACACCGAGCTGACCTCGTCGCGCTGGGACGAAGGCAAGCGGCGCTGGATCTCGACGCTCAGAACGAAGGATGGCGAGGAAGCCTTCGAATCCACCGCGCTGGTCTCGGCCATCGGCCAGCTCAACGATCCCTCCCGCGCGCACTTCAAGGGCGAGGAGAGCTTCAGGGGCCCGATCCTGCATTCGGCGCTGTGGACCGACGACATCAGACTCGACGGCAAGCATATCGCCGTGATCGGCACCGGCGCCACCTCGATGCAGCTCGTGCCCTCGATTGCCGGCCGCGCCGCGTCGGTCACGGTCTATCAGCGCAGTGCGCAATGGGCTCGCCCGGTCAAGGGCTATGCCGATCCGATCAGCGAGGGCGCACGTTGGCTGCTGGCGCATCTGCCATTCTACGTGCAGTGGTACCGCTTCAACATGTTCTGGCGCTACGGCGACGGCCTCCTGCCTTTCCTGCGCAAGGACCCGGCCTGGCCCCATCCCGAGCGCGCCGTCAACAAAGGCAATGACCGGCACCGTCAGGAGCTGACCGACTTCATCCACTCCGAATTGCAGGGCCGGCCGGATCTGATCGAGAAATGCGTGCCGACCTATCCGCCCTACGGCAAGCGCATCCTGCTCGACAACAACTGGTTCAAGACCTTGAGGCGAGACAATGTCGAGCTCGTCACCGATGCGATCGACCATTTCGATGAGAATGGCATCGTCACCGCCGACGGCAAGCAGCGTGGGGCCGACATCATTGTCGTCGCGACCGGCTTCAAGGTGACGGAGATGGCGGCGCGCCTCAACGTCACCGGCCGTGACGGCAAGGATTTGCGTGAGGCCTGGGCCAACGACAATCCGACCGCATTCCTTGGGCTGACCGTACCAGGCTTTCCGAACTTCTTCTGCATGCTCGGTCCCAACTCCGGGCCAGCGCATGGCGGCAGCGTCATCTTCCAGTCCGAATGCCAGAGCCGCTACATCTCCGCGTGTCTGGTCGACATGATCGAGCGAGACATCGCGGCGATCGATGTCCGCCAGGACGTGCTGGACGATTATGTCCAAAAGGTCGACGCCGAGCACGAGGCGATGATTTGGACCCATCCGGGCATGAGCACCTATTATCGCAACAGCAGCGGCCGCGTGTTCTCGGCGATGCCGTGGAGGTTCGTGGATTACTGGCGCATGACTCACGATCCGGACCTGGGGCAGTACAGGCTGACGAAGCGTGACTCCAGTGCCGGCGCGGATCGGCTGTAGGTTCAGAGCAATCCTTGCGCCGCATCGTCATCGCGAGCGCAGCGATGCACTCCGGAGTCTTTGCGCGGTGACACTCTGTTGCTTCGCTGCGCTCGCAATGACGGACCGGACGGCCGGTCAGGCCGCGAGCCCACTCTCCACGGGAGCAAATTCCAGCCCGAGGCTCTCCGCGACTGCCTTGTTCGTGATCCGGCCGCGATGCACGTTCAGCCCGTTCCGCAGATGCGGGTTTTCCAGCACCGCCGCAAACCCCTTGTTCGCGAGCATCAGGCCGAAGGGCAAGGTCGCATTGTTGAGGGCCTGGCTCGATGTCACCGGCACCGCGCCCGGCATGTTGGCAACGCAATAGTGCACGACGCCGTCGACCTCGTAAGTTGGATCCGCATGCGTGGTCGGATGCGAGGTCTCAATGCAGCCGCCCTGGTCGATCGCGACGTCCACCAGCACCGCCCCGGGTCGCATCGATTTCAGCATCGCGCGCGTGACCAGCTTCGGCGCACTCGCGCCCGGCACCAGCACCGCGCCGATCACGACGTCGGCGGCAAACACTTCGTCCTCGACCGACTCGATGGTCGAGAAACGCGTGCGCACGCGTCCGGCAAACAGATCGTCCAGTTCGCGCAGGCGCGGGATCGAGCGGTCGATCACGGTGACCTCGGCACCGAGCCCGGCGGCCATGCGCGCGGCCTGCGTACCCACGACGCCGCCGCCGAGAACGACGATTCTTGCCGGCTGCACGCCAGGCACGCCGCCCAACAGCAGTCCGCGGCCACCGGCCGACCGCCTGAGCGCGGCGCCGGCGGCCTCGATGGCGAGGCGGCCGGCGACTTCGCTCATCGGCGCAAGCAGCGGGAGGTGACCGCTCGCGTCCGTGACCGTTTCATAGGCGATCGCGGTGCAGCCGGAATCAACCAGGCCCTTGGCCTGCTCAGGATCCGGCGCAAGATGAAGGTAGGTGAAGAGGATCTGGCTTTCACGAAGCTGGACCCATTCGCTCCTTTGCGGCTCCTTGACCTTCACGATCATCTCGGACTTGGCAAAGATCTCGCGCGCCGTCTCGGCGATGGACGCCCCTGCCCGCCGATACACCTCGTCGGGCGCGCCAATGCCATTGCCGGCGCCTGTCTCGACCGTGACCTGGTGCCCGGCGGCAACATATTCGCGGACCGCGCCCGGGGTGAGCCCGACGCGATATTCCTGCACCTTGATCTCCTTGGGCACACCGACGCGCATCTTGATCTCCCTTGCCAACGCCTTGATTCCGCTCTTCATCGTAGCGAGAGGCCTGGTTTGGTTTCGTGCAAATATCCGCTAGTCTGAGCGGACCCGCGCCGGTTTCCGGCGCCGAAATACCTATTCGCGCTGGAAACCAAACCTTGGCCCTCGACCGGAAAGACCTCGCCATCCTGGCGGAACTGACAACGAATGCGCGGGCCAGCCATACCGAGCTTGCGAACAAGATCGGCCTGTCGAGCACGGCGCTGGCGCGGCGGCAGAAAACGCTGGAGGACGACGGCTACATCCAAGGCTACCAGGCCGCGCTCGACCTCGCCCAGTTCGGCCTGACCACGACGGTTCTGGTTCGAATAGCCCTGGAGAGCCAGAGCGATGACGCACTCAAGGCGTTCGAGGCGGAGGTGGTGAAATGCCCCTCCGTCGTGCGGTGCTTCCTGATGTCCGGTACCGACGACTACATCCTGATCGTGCTGGCCCGCGACATCCAGGACTTCGAGCGCATCCACCGCACCGAGCTATCCCGCCTGCCGCGCGTCGCGCGCGTGCAATCGAGCTTCGCATTGCGCGAGATCGTCAACCGAGCGGTGCCGACCGTGGTGTTCGGCGAGACGAAGCGCTGACCTCGACCATCGGACCGGACGGACCAGTCGGGAACCAAGCACGCCGCTATCCGTTAGGCGCTATCGGCCAGCGGCGGCAACGCATCCTCGCGTCACATCCACATTTGCCCGGCTCGGCCTTTCCGCAGGGAACACGCCATGGCCGACATCACGGATCAGATCCCCGAACGCATTCCGATCAACCTCGTTGTCAATGGCGCAAGGCGCACACTCGAGGTCATGCCGTGGACCACGCTTCTGGATGCCCTGCGTGACCGTCTGGACCTGACCGGCACCAAGAAGGGCTGCGATCACGGCCAATGCGGCGCCTGTACCGTGCTGGTCGAGGGAAGACGGGTCAATTCCTGCCTGACCCTCGCCGTCATGAAAGATGGCGCCGAGGTCACGACGATCGAAGGCCTGGTCAAGGATGGCGCGCTGCATCCCCTGCAACAGGCCTTCATCGACCATGATGCCTTCCAGTGCGGCTATTGTACGCCCGGACAGATCTGCTCCGCCGCAGGCCTGCTGGCCGAAGGCCGCGCGCGGGATGCCGACGAGATCCGGGAGCTGATGAGCGGAAATCTCTGCCGCTGCGGCGCCTATCCCAACATCGTGGCCGCGATCGAGCAGGCAATGAGCCGGTCATGAACAACTTCCAGTATTCCCGCGCAGGCGACGTCGCAGATGCCATTCGCCTGCTCGCCGCCGATCCAGGCGCGAAGCTGATTGCCGGCGGCACCAACCTGATCGATCTCATGAAGGAGAATGTCGAACGGCCCTCCCGGCTGATCGACATTTCCCGTCTGCCGCTCCGCGACATCGAGGAGACGGCCGACGGCGGCTTGCGCATCGGCGCCTTGGTGCCGAATTCGGACCTCGCCTACCATCCTTTGATCGAGCAGCGCTATCCCCTGCTCGCCAGCGCCATCCTGGCCGGAGCCTCCGCGCAGCTGCGCAACATGGCCTCGGTCGGCGGCAACCTGATGCAGCGAACGCGCTGCCCCTATTTCTATGACACGGCGACGCCTTGCAACAAGCGACGTCCGGGCACGGGCTGCTCGGCACTCGACGGCCTCAACCGCAACCATGCCATCCTCGGCACCAGCAAGTCCTGCATCGCGACGAACCCATCCGACATGAGCGTGGCCTTGGCCGCACTCGGCGCGCTCGTGCACATTGCGGGGCCCATGGGTGCGCGTAGCGTTGCGCTGACGGACTTCCATCGGCTTCCCGACGACAAGCCAAATCTCGATACGATACTGGGCCGCAGCGAGATCATCACCGCAATCGAGCTGCCGCCGCACAGCTTTCCGAGGAACTACAGCTATCTTAAGATCCGCGACCGGCTGTCGTACGCCTTCGCTCTCGTTTCGGTCGCGGCCGCAATCGAGCTGGAGGGCAACGCGATCAGCGAGGCCCGCCTTGCGCTCGGCGGCGTGGCTCACAAGCCGTGGCGAAGCATGGAGGCCGAGGCGGCCCTGCGCGGTCAGGCGGCAACGCCGGATCATTTTGGGCATGCCGCCGACTTGTTGCTGCAGGGAGCAACTCCTCGCGCGCATAACGGCTTCAAGATCGCGCTCGCGCGCAGAGCCGTCGTGCGTGCGCTGATCCAGGCGGCAAGCGCCACACCGCAATCACAAGCTCACAAGAAGATCGCGTGAGGACCCGATGAACGCCTATGTCGGAACACCAACGTCGCGAATCGACGGCCGCGCCAAAGTCACTGGCTCTGCGAAATATGCCGGAGAATTCTCCGCCGATGGCCTCGTCCATGGGTTTGTGGTGGAGGCTACCATACCGCGCGGTCGGATCGTGCGGCTGGATACCACCGAGGCGCTGAAGGTGGCCGGAGTGCTCGAGGTGCTCACGCACGCCCATCGTCCTCACCTCGCCGACAAGGATGAGGCCTGGAAGGACGAGGTGGCCCCGGAGGGCTCGCCGTTCCGGCCGCTGTATGACGACTTGATCAAGTTCAACGGGCAGCCGATTGCTCTTGTGGTCGCCGAAGAATGGGAGACCGCGAAGTTCGCCGCCACGCTCGTGCGGATCGACTACGATCAGGATGGGTTTGCCACCGACCTCGAGGCCGAGCGCGGCAGGGCAAGCGAAATGGACAAGCCGCACAAGCCTCGCGGCGACTCCAAAGCAGCGCTTGCGGCCGCAGCCCTGCGGCACGAAGCGGACTACCTCGTTCCGACCGAGCATCACAACCCGATGGAGCTTTATGCGACGACGACGGTCTGGGAAGGCGGCGGCAAGCTCACCGTCTACGACAAGACGCAAGGCGTCCAGAACGTGCAAAAATTTCTATGCGCTGTGTTCGACAAGAAGCCCGAGGAGATCCGCGTGCTTTCGCCCTACGTCGGCGGCGCGTTCGGTTCCGGCCTGCGACCGCAATACCAGGTGGTGTTGGCGACGCTGGCCGCGCTCGCACTCAAGCGTTCCGTCCGCGTCGTGCTGACACGCCAGCAGATGTACGGGCTTGGATATCGGCCGATGACCATCGAGCATGTCGCACTGGGGGCGAGGCCCGACGGCACGCTCGATGCGATCAGCCATGAAGCCATTGCCGTAACCTCACGCTACGAGGACTTTTCCCGCAATGACACCGGCTGGGCCGAGCAGCTGTACAAAAGCTCCAACAGCCACTTTTCTCACAAGCTGGTCGACCTCGACGTCTCGACTCCTTGCGACATGCGCGCGCCGGGTGCGGCTTCGGGCGTCTGCGCGCTCGAATGCGCGATGGACGAATTGGCCGTCGCGCTCAAACTCGACCCGATCGAGCTGCGTCTGAAGTGCTACTCGGATCGCGACCAGAGCGAGGGCCTGCCCTACACCAGCAAGCAGTTGCGCCAATGCTACGCCCGCGGCGGGGAAGCGTTCGGCTGGGCGCGGCGTAACCCTGCGCCACGTTCCATGCGCGAGGGCAAGGAACTCGTGGGCTGGGGCATGGCGACGGGGGTGTGGGAGGCGCTGCAGATGCCGGTCGCCGTCCGGATCGTGCTGACGGCCAACGGCCATGCCGAGGTCTCGTGCGCGGCATCCGATATCGGCACCGGCACCTACACCATCGTGGCGCAGGTAGCGGCCGATGCCCTCGGGCTGCCGATCGAGAACATCAGCGTCCGGCTCGCTGATTCGACCCTGCCGCAGGCGCCGGTCGAGGGCGGCTCCTGGATGGCGGCCTCCAGCGCGCACGCCGTGTTGGGAGCGGCCGAAGAAATTCGCCAGGAACTCGTACACCTCGCCAAGGCAATCCCGGGCTCGCCACTCGCCGACCTCGACGCGGCCGCCGTCACCCTGGTCGATGGCATGATCGCCGGTAACGGCAAGAGCGGGGCTGCCGTCTCGATTGCGGATGCCATGCGCCACAGCAAGTTCGAGCGGATCGAAAAGGAGAAGCTCAACCAGTTCGCGGAAGACAAATCACACGCCCGCAACACGCATTCGGCGGTTTTCGCCGAGGTGAAGATCGATGAGGAGCTCGGCGTGATCCGCGTCACGCGTGTCGTGAGCGCGGTTGCGGCCGGACGCATCCTGAACACCAAGACCGGCCGCAGCCAGATCATGGGCGGCGTGGTCTGGGGGATCGGGATGGCGCTGCACGAAGAGACGGTGATGGATCACCGCTTCGGCCGCATCATGAACGCGAACATTGCCGAGTACCACATTCCCGTGAATGCCGACATACGCGACATCGACGTCATTTTCGTCGACGAGCCCGACGACCGGATCAACAGGCTTGGTATCAAGGGGCTCGGCGAAATCGGCATCGTCGGCGTGCCTGCAGCGATTGCGAACGCCGTCTATCATGCCACCGGCAAGCGCATCCGGCGCTTCCCCATCACGCTGGACAAGCTGCTGGACTGAAGCCGCAGACGCTCGAAGCTCCGCGGCACTCCGCCTGTCATCCAGCTGTCATCGAATGTGCGGAGAGCTGTGTCTTCGCCATATTCGGGACCCGACATGGACTATTTCAAGCGCTTCAATTTCCTGTTCGCCGCACCTGTGTTCGACAGCGACGACCTCGAAGGCATCCGCTTCAACCAGATCATCGAGGAGATCCAGCGCTCCGGCTTCGAAGTGGTCCGCGCCCGCAAGCTGGAAGATGCCGAGATGGCGGTGCAGACCGATGCGGCGATCGGTTGCATGGTGGTGGATTGGGGCAAGAAGGGGCTCGAAGGGAAGACCTCGGCGCTGATCAATCTGATGCGCCGCCGGGGCCTCGACTTCCCCATCATCCTGCTGATCCGCCGCAAGCGGTTCGAGGATCTGCCGGTCGAGGTGCTCGATTTCATCGACGGCTATGTCTTCCTCTCCGAGGAGACACCGCCCTTCATCGCCAAGAACCTGATCAGCCGCCTCAAGCAATATGCCGAGACGCTGAAGACCCCATTCTTCGGCGCGCTGGTCGATTATGCCGAGGAAGGCAACCAGCTTTGGACCTGTCCGGGCCACAACGGCGGCGTGTTCTATAACCGCAGCCCGATCGGACGCGTCTTCGTCGAGCATCTCGGCGAATCCGTGTTCCGCGACGACCTCGACAATTCCGTGCTCGACCTTGGCGACCTCCTCACTCATGAGGGCCCGGCACTGAAGGCGCAGAAGGAAGCGGCGGCAATCTTCGGCGCTGAGAAGACCTATTTCGTGCTCAACGGCACTTCGACCTCAAACAAGGTGGCGCTCGGCGCCCTGGTCACCGACGGCGATCTCGTGCTGTTTGATCGCAACAACCACAAGGCCGCCCATCACGGCGCGCTCATGATCAATGGCGGCATCCCGGTTTACGTCCCCACCGTCCGCAATGCCTGGGGCCTGATCGGGCCGATGCGTTGGGACATGCTCGACGAGAAGGCCCTGCGCAAGGCGATCCGCAGCCATCCTCTCGTGAATGACCGCGATGCCTGGCGCAAGGAGCGGCCGTTCCGCGTGGCCGTGGTCGAGCAGTGCACCTATGACGGCTCGATCCACAGCGCCGAGATGATCATCAAGCGCATCGGCCATCTCTGCGACTACATCCTGTTCGACGAAGCCTGGGCCGGCTTCATGAAGTTCCATCCGCTGTATGCCGGCCGCTTCGCCATGGGTCTTGCCAATCTCCCTCCGGAAGCGCCGGGCATCATCGCGACCCAGTCGACCCACAAGCAACTCGCGAGTTTTTCGCAGGCTTCCCAGATCCACATCAAGGATCGGCATATTCGGGGCCAGAAGCGACGGGTGGAGCACCGCCGCTTCAACGAAAGCTTCATGCAGCATGCATCAACGTCTCCCTTCTATCCTTTGTTCGCCTCGCTCGACGTCGGCGCACAGATGATGAAGGGCCGCTCCGGTGAAGTGCTGTGGGACGACACGATCCGGCTGGGCATCGAGCTGCGCAAGAAAATCCGCGCGATGCGGCGGGAGTTCGAGGAGAACGAGCAGAACCCGGATCGCCGCTGGTTCTTCGAGCCCTTCGTTCCCGATCGTGTCGCCATTCCCGACGTAAGCCGCCCCGGAGCCGCCCATAACGTCGCGTGGGAGACGCTCTCCACCGACGAACTCGCGAGCAATCCCGCGCGGTGGCAGCTCTCTCCGGTCAGCAACTGGCACGGCTTTCCCGATCTAGAGGAAGGCTTTGCCATGACCGATCCGAACAAGCTGACCTTGCTCACGCCCGGATTTGATCGTGCGACCGGCGCTTATGCCGAGCACGGCATCCCCGCCCCCGTCGTCGCGCAGTACTTGCGCGAGAATCGTATCGTCCCGGAGAAGAACGACCTCAACTCCCTGCTCTTCCTGCTTACGCCCGGCGTCGAGGCGAGCAAGGCCGGCACGCTGATCTCCGGCCTCGTCGCGTTCAAGCGTCTGCACGACGACAATGCGCTGCTGGCCGAGGCGATCCCGGAATTCCATCAGCGGCGGCAGGCGCGCTACGGCGGCGTTCGCTTGCGCGATCTCTGCGGCGACATGCACCGCTTCTTCCGCGCTGCTGATGTCAGCTCGCTCCAGGCGCGGCAGTTCATGCCCGAGCACATGCCCGAGATCGCAATGTCGCCCCGCGATGCCGCGCGCCATCTGTTCCGCAACGATGTCGATTATCTGCCGATCGAGGCCCTCGCGGGCCGCATCGCCACCACGCCGTTCGTGGTCTACCCGCCCGGCATCGCCACCATCGTACCCGGCGAGCGGCTGACGGAGCGGGCCAAGCCCATGATCGATTATCTCAAGATGTTCGAGACCTGCTTCAACACGTTCCCCGGCTTCGATGTCGAAATCCAAGGTGTCTACAAGGAGGTCGACGCGAAAGGGCGCATCGGGCTCTACACTTACGTCGTTGCCGAGTAGGTGCCGATGAACGAAACAGCTGTGCGCGCGAGTGACGAACCCGTTCTGGTCAGGTCGTCTAGGGAAAGCGATGTCGAGGCCATGCTGGCGATCTACCGCCATCACGTCCGCGCTGGCGTCCCGCGCGATGTCGAGGGAACCGGTGCGCCGGAGCCGGACGATCTGCGCGACCGGCGCAAGAACCTGAAGCAGACCCGCCTGCCGCACCTGGTCGCGACCTATCGCGGCGACATCGTCGGCTATGCCTATGCCGTGCTGTTCCGCAAGCGTCCGGCTTATCGCTACACGGCCAAGCATTCGATCTACGTCCACCACGCGCATCTCGGCCGCGGAGTCGGACGGTTGTTGCTCCAGGAATTGATCGATTGCTGTGCGGCAGCCGGCTTTCGCCAAATGATCGGTTACATCGACGCCGACAACGCCGCCTCGCTGGCACTGCATCAAAAATTTAGCTTCACGCGCGCCGGCCTGCTCTGCGGCGTCGCCTATCGCCACGGCCGCTGGTCGGACACGGTGATGGTGCAGCGATCGCTCGGCGCAGGCACGACGACACCTCCGCCAAGTGCGACGCCGGGCCGGTGAGCCTCAGGACGGAAAGTCCGCCGGTTTCACATGAATGCGGTCGGCATGCAGCGACCAGTGATGCAATGCCTGGTCCTTGCAGAACTTCGCCTTGGCCCGTTCCCTGGCCTCGTTCTCGTCGGCGGCCTCGATCTCGAGTGTACCCTGGCAGATCTCGCTCTGCCGGCCATACTCGCCGAGCACGTCCTTCATGAACCTGACGACATAGAGAGACATGGGACCTCCTGCTGCCCCGGCAGCACTCTAGCCCCATTTAGGTGGGACTGGGAAAGGGGATTTTGACGCGGATCAAGCCTGGAGCGCGATTTCGCGCCCGCCGGGTCCGCTTATCCCGGGGTCACGCCGAAGGCCTGCTTGAAGCGCTCCGCATAGCGCGGCCAGACTTCGGGATTGATGATGCGAGGCGGACGTTTGCCGTCGAGCACGTCCAGCACCTGTTCGGCCGCGATGCGACCCATGTTCTGGCGGGCCTCGATGGTGACGCCCGCAGTGTGCGGGCTCGCCAGCACGTTGTCGAACTGAAGCAGCGGATGATCCGGCGGCGGCGGTTCCTTGGACCAGACGTCCAGGCCGGCACCCGCGATGCGCTTGTCGCGCAACGCCTGGAGCAGCGCATCCTCGTCGTGGATGAAGCCGCGCGCGGTGGTGATGAAATAGGCATGCGGCTGCATCAGCGCGAATTCTCGAACGCTGATCATGTTGCGGCTGCCCTTGTTGAGTGGACAGGAGATCGATACGAAATCAGAGCGGCGCAGCAGTTCGTCGAGCTCGACCTTTTCGCCGCCCCGCTCGGCCATGACCTCGGCCGAAAGGTACGGATCGTAGGCCAGCACCTTCATGCCGAGCAGCCCCTTGCACAGAACGGCAATGCGCCGGCCGACATTGCCGAGACCGACGATGCCGACGGTCTTGTGCTCGACCTCGTTTCCGACGAGTTCGTTGCGGTTGACGTCGCGCTCACGGCGCAAGCGGCGGTCGGATTGGATGATGCGCTTGGAGAGGGTCAGCATCATCGCCAGGGCATGCTCGGCGACCGAATGGGCGTTGCCGCCGGACTGATTGACGACCACGACACCCGCGTCCGTGCAAGCCTCGACATCGACCGGGTCGAAGCCGGCGCCGTTGCTGGAGACCAGCAGCAGGTTCGGCGTCCGCTTCAGGAAGGACGCGTCCACGTGGAAATGCGGCGCCAGCTCGTCACGGGCCGCGCCGATCTGGTAGACATGGGCGGCGCTCAGGATCGGCGCGTAGAAATCTTCCGGGCTCTCGTTCTCGATCCGATCGAGCCTGACGTCGGGCCGCGCCTTCAGGATGTCGATATAGATCGGATTGGCCAGGTATTTGACGTAGAAGACGCGTTTGTTGTTGACGGACATCAGGACCCTTCCGGCTCGCTCGCGAGGGACTTCGGAAGATCGACGCGCGATGCGCTCCCTCCACTGCCGCCTCCCGTTTTTCGTTGCCGCACCTATGACATGGCGGTACCGGCCGTGGCAGGCCATCTGGCGCAGATCACGGTGCGGGCCCGGACATGTTGACAATCCCACTGCCTGCGTCAAGTTCGAAGGATCGCTGCCAAGAAGCATGCGCGGCCGAAGGGAGAACGCAATGGCGGTTGCGGAACAGCAGACCTCGCGCCAACCGACACAGGAAGCCGGCGGAAGAAGCTGGCACACCATCGTCCTGCAAACCCTGAAGCGGAACGAGATCAGCCTCATCCCCTACGTGCCCGATCGCGTTCTGACGCCGCTGATCAAGAACCTGCATGCTGATCCCTTCTTCACCACCTTTGCCACCGCGCGCGAGGAGGAAGCCGTCGGCATCGTGTCGGGCGCCTGGATGGGCGGCCGGCGCGGCGCGGTGCTGATGCAGACGTCGGGCTTTGCCACGCTCGCCAATGTGCTGTCCTCGCTCGCGGTGCCCTACCAGATTCCGCTCATCATGTTTGTCTCCGAGCGCGGCACGCTCGGCGAGTTCAACTACGGCCAGTCACTGGTCTGCCGCACCATGCGTCCAGTTCTGGATTCTCTGGCGCTGGAGCACCACACCATCACCCGGCTCGACGAGCTCGAATTCATCGCCGACCGCTCGATCAAGCAGGCCGTCACCACGCAGGCGCCGGTGGCGCTGATCCTCAACCCGCTGCTCACCGGCGGCAAGGTGTTCGACAAGTGAGGCCGGCCACATGAATACAGACGTGAGCGCGCGCAATACCAAGGTGATGAACCGCTTCGATGTGACCTCGCGGCTGATCACGAAACTCAACCACGAAGAAGCGGTGATCGGCGGTATCGGCAACACCAATTTCGACCTCTGGGCCGCCGGCCACCGTCCGCAGAATTTCTACATGCTGGGCAGCATGGGGCTTGCTTTCCCGATCGCCCTTGGTGTCGCGCTGGCGCAGCCCGAGCGCCGGGTCTTCGCGCTCGAAGGCGACGGTTCGCTGCTGATGCAGCTCGGCGCGCTCTCGACGATCGCCACCCTGAAGCCGGAAAACCTCACGATGATCGTGATGGACAACGGCATCTACCAAATCACCGGTGCGCAGCCGACGCCGGCAGCGAACGTCGCCGACATTGTCGCCATCGCCATCGGCTCCGGGCTCGCCAACAGCGCCTGGGCCGCGGACGAGGAGGACTTCGAGCGGCTGGTCGAAGAGGCATTGGCCGCCACGGAGCCCCGCCTGATCGGGGTGCGGATCGATGACAAGCCAGGCGTCGGCACCACCCGCCGCGACCCCGTGCAAATCCGGGAACGGTTCATGCACGGCCTCGGCGTGCGCGAGCCACTTTAACGTTTCGTCATTAACTACACGTCGATCTGATCGCGGCACTGCACCGGGCCGTTGCATATCTGTGCTAAGCGGGCCGGATGTCCATTTTGGTTCGTTCCACTGCCTGGCTGCTGGCAGCCGCCGTCACTTTCGCAACCCTCGGCCCGCCGGGCCTGCGACCCCATTCCAATCTTGGCCAGGACGGCGAACATGCGCTCGCCTTCATCCTGGTGGGACTTGCCTTCGGCCTCGCATATCGGAGGCGACGTTTGCTGATTGCGGCGGCATCGGTCATCCTCATCGGCTTGCTGGAACTGATGCAATTCTGGGCACCCGGGCGTCATGCGCGGCTGGAGGACTTTCTGGTCGATGCATCCACGGCCTGCCTCGGCTTTGCCCTCGCTGCCGCTGTCGACTGGGCCATGACCCGGCTTCGCCCAAATTCGACCCTGACGAGCGAAGGCCCCGCGGAGTAACTCGCCGCAGGGCCCACCTTCTCAGCGCTCAGGCAAGCGCAGATCAGTCGATGATCTTGACCACGCGGCGCGTGCGCGGCTCGACGATCACGCGGCGATCGTTCACGACCGCATAGCGATACTCGGTGTAGTTCGGCACCGGGCGCAGCACGACCGTTGGAGGAAGCGGTTCGCCGACGACGACGCGCTCCTGGACCACGACGGAGTCACTGCGCGGGATCCCGCCCAGAATCGCATTCGGGATTTCGAGACCTGCGCCAACGGCTGCCCCAACGGTCCCACCGACCATCGCACCGATCGGTCCACCGATGTCACCCCCCGCGCGCGCGCCGTCCGCGGCGCCCTGGGCGGTCGTCGACTGGGCAAAGGCTGAGCTCGACGCCAGCAGCGAGGCGGCAGCCAACGAAATCGCAAGACGGGTTTTCATGTCCTTGAGTCTCCAGTTTGTCATGCGCCTTCAACCGCGGGGCCAGAGCATTGTTCCAGTTCCCGGGGGCCAAGGTACGCCAAAGTCCAGAGACTGTTACGCCGGAACAGTTCAAGCTGCGGATCTTGTGCCGCCCCGAATTCAACGCGCGGCAAGGGGCGAGCGATGTTCGAACGGCATGGCATTGTCCACGGGATGAACGCCGCGTGAGATCGTGCCTGCGTCGGAACGGCTAATCTTCGTTCGCCTTGAACCGCCCGAGCCCCTTCAAAACGAAGGGCGCCAGCAGCGCGATCAACGCGACTGCAAGCAGCGTCGCCGAGATCGGGCTCTGCACCAGCGTCATGGGATCGCCGAGGCTGATTGCGAGGGCTCTGCGCAACTGGCTTTCGGCGATAGGGCCGAGGATAAGACCCACGACGACGGGCGCGATCGGAATATCGAACCGGCGCATCAAGAAGCCGAGCACGCCAAAGCCCGCCAGCATCGACAATTCGATTGCCGACGGCTTCGCGGCGATGGTGCCCATGGTTGCGAAGACGAGGATGCCCGCATAGAGCCAAGGCTGCGGAACTGCGAGCAGCCGCACCCACAGGCCAACCAGCGGTAAGTTGAGGACCAGCAGCATGCAATTGGCGATGAAGAGACTCGCGATCAGGCCCCACACCAGGTCAGGACGCTCAGCGAACAGCAGCGGTCCCGGATTGAGGCCGTATTGCTGGAAACCTGCCAGCATCATCGCGGCGGTCGCGGAGGTCGGCAACCCCAGTGTCAAGAGCGGCACCAGCGTGCCGGCGGCGGAGGCGTTGTTGGCCGCTTCCGGCCCCGCCACACCTTCGATCGCGCCCTTGCTAAATTCTTCGGGATGTTTGGTCAGGCGCTTCTCGGTCGAATAGGAGAGGAAGGTCGGGATCTCCGCACCGCCCGCCGGCAGCGCGCCGATCGGAAAGCCAAACATCGTGCCGCGCAGCCACGGCTTCCATGACCGCTTCCAGTCTTCTTTCGTCATCCACAGCGAGCCGCGCACCGGCTCGAGCTTCTCCTCGGTGTGGCGGCGGCGCGATGCGACGTAAAGGGCTTCACCCACCGCGAACAGGCCGACAGCAAGCGTGGTCACCTCCACGCCATCGAGCAACTCGGGGACGCCGAATGCAAGCCGTGCCTGACCTGTCAGCTTGTCAATTCCCACGAGGCCCAGCGTCAGGCCAATGAACAGGCTGGTCAAACCGCGAACCGGGGAATCGCTGAAGGTTGCCGACACTGTGACGAAGGCAACGCACATCAGTGCGAAATAATCCTCCGGTCCAAAGCGCACGGCGACATCGACCAGCCATGGCGCGAGGAACGCCAGCCCGATCGTGGCGATGGTCCCGGCGACAAAGGAGCCAATCGCAGAGGTCGCCAGCGCCGGGCCGCCGCGGCCGGCCTTCGCCATCTTGTTGCCTTCGAGCGCGGTCGCCATCGACGCGCTCTCGCCAGGCGTATTGATGAGGATCGCGGTCGTCGATCCGCCATACATGCCGCCATAATAGATGCCGGCGAACATGATGAGCGAGCCGCCGGGATCGAGCTTGTACGTGACCGGCAACAGCAGCGCGACGGTCAACGCCGGGCCGATGCCGGGCAGCACGCCCACGGCCGTGCCGAGGAATACGCCGATCAGGGCATAGAGCAGATTCATCGGCTGGATGGCGACCGCCATGCCGTGGGCCAGCGCGGCAAAAGTGTCGATCACAGGAGGCGCTCCAGCGGGCCGGCCGGAAGGCTCAGCGTCAACAACCGGTCGAAAACCAGATAGATGAGCGTCGACATCACGAGGGCAATAATAGAATCGGCCAGGATCGCTCGGCGTCCGAAGGCTGCCGACGTCGTGACGAACAGTGCCGAGGTCGCCAGGATGAAGCCGCCGCCGAAGCCGATGACGGCAATCAGCAGCGCCAAGCCGACGAGGATCAGAAGCACCGGAACTGGATCGGCGCTCTCACGCGCTGGCAGATTGCCGCGCAGCGCGTCGATGAAATTGCCGATCGCGAGCAGCGCGAGCCCGGTGGCGACCACGATCGGCATGGCCTCCGGCCCCATCCCGTACATCGCGACAGATTGCAGGCCTCGTGCATCCCAGACCAGCACCGCGGCGAGACCTGCTAGCAGCGCAGCGATGACGAGGCCGGCGGGATCGATGCGCCGGGGCGATTGGGCGGAATCGCCTGAGGTCACGATTTGACGAGGCCGACCGATTTCAGCACGTCGGTGACGCGCACCGCTTCCTTCTTCAGGAAATCGGCGAAAGCATCGCCGCCGAGATAGGCGTCCTCCCAGCCCTTCTGCTTGAGGATCTCCTTCCAGGCGTCGGACTTCACCATCTTCTCGACCGCATCACTCAAGGTCTTGCGCTGCTCCGCCGTGATGCCGGGAGGCGCGACCACCGAACGCCAGTTGGCGATCACGAGGTCCACGCCTTGCTCCCGAAACGTTGGAATATCGTTGCCGGCAATGCGCTTCTCCGATGTCACGCCGAGCGCGCGCAGCTTGCCGGACTTGATCTGCCCTTCGTATTCGCTCAGCCCGGAAATGCCTGCGGTGACCTTGCCGCCGAGAATCGCGGCCAGCGACTCGCCACCGCCGGAGAACGGAATGTAGTTGATCTTCTTCGGGTCGGCGCCGACGGCGCCGGCGAACAATGCAGCCATCACATGGTCGACGCCGCCAGCCGAGCCGCCGGCGAAAGTCACCTTGGCGATATCAGCTTTCACCGCGGCGGCCAGATCCTGCGCATTCTTGATCGGCGAATTCGCGGGCACCACGATGACCTGGATCTCCTCGGTGAGCCGGGCGATCGGCGTCACCTGCTCCAGCGTGACCGGCGACTTGTTCATGGCAAGCGCGCCCACCATGACGAAGCCGTTGACCATCATCTGGTTGCCGTCGCCCTTGGCTCCGTTGACGAACTGCGCGATGCCGACACTGCCGCCCGCGCCGGGAACATTGGTCACTTGCACGCTGCGCGCGACGCCAGAAGCCACCAGAGCCTGCTGCATCGAGCGCGCGGTCTGGTCCCAGCCCCCGCCCGGAGCCGCCGGCGCCATCAGCTTGAGCTCGAGCTGTTGGGCAAAGGCCGGATTGGCTGCCGCAAGGCCCAGCGCGACGGCTGCGCCGAGAAGGCGCGTGGGAAATCGGAACATGGGGGTATCTCCAGGCTCACGCGGACATTTGCCGCATTGTGTCGTTTGGTCGCATATCAGCCAAAACGGCCGATGCTGTCCAGCGACAACTCCCGGGGTTTGTTCAACGGGGTTTCGGAGTCACCCGGCCGAATGCGGCCGTTGCGCCTCCTGCCGGCTTCTGATCGGGGCTCAGTCGTTCTGCGCAGGGATCACGTTCTTGATCATCGCGACCTGCGCTGGGGAACGCGGAGCGGGCCTGACCTGGAATTAGAGATCCCGGGTCGATGCTTCGCATCGGCCCGGGATGACGGGAGAGATAGTGATCAGAGCAGCCCTGCCCCGCGCGCCCATCTGTACTTGGCGCCCAACACCTCGACCGGGAGCTCGGTTGAATAGGCATAGGCCGGGATGCCGTTCTGGTAGAGATATTCGGCGGCTTCCTCGACCTCGACGTCGCCGGCGAGCGAGGCGACCATCGGCTTCACGAAGCCCTTGGCCTCCATCTCCTTCTTCACCTCGACCATATTGCGGGCGAACACCATCGGCGGGGTGACGATGGTGTGCCAATAGCCGAGGATCAGCGCGTGGATGCGCTCGTCCGACAGGCCGAGCTTCACCGTATTGACGTAGGTGATCGGCGGCTCGCCGCCGGTGATGTCCACAGGATTTCCGGCCGCACCAAACGGCGGGATGAACTTGCGGAAGGCAGCATCGAGATCCGGTGGCATCGACATCAGCGACAGACCGTTGTCGACACAGGAGTCCGACAGCAGCACGCCCGAGCCGCCGGCCCCCGTGATGATCAGCACGTTCTCCCCCTTCGGCGTCGGCAGCACTGGCACGCCGCGGGCGAATTCGAGCAGCTGACGCAAGCTCCGCGCGCGGATCACGCCGGACTGCTTGAACACGTCTTCATAGATGCGGTCGTTGCCGGCAAGCGCCCCGGTGTGCGAGGACGCCGCCTTCGCCCCCGCAGACGTGCGGCCGGCCTTCAGCACGACCACTGGCTTCTTCTTGGATACCCGTTTTGCCGCTTCAGCAAAGGCGCGTCCGTCCTTGAGGTCTTCGCAGTGCTGCGCGATCAGGTTGGTGTTCGGATCCTGCTCGAAGAACGCGAGCAGATCGTCCTCGTCGATGTCGGACTTGTTGCCCAGGCCGACGATTGCCGAGACGCCCATTTTCGCCGAGCGCGAGAAGCCGATGATGGCCATGCCGATGCCGCCCGACTGCGACGACAGTGCCGCGTGGCCCTTCACATCGTAAGCCGTGCAGAAGGTCGCGCAGAGATTGGCCGGCGTATAATAGAAGCCGTAGATGTTCGGTCCCATCAGGCGGATGTCGTACTTCTTGCCGACCTCGACGATCTCGGCCTGCAGCTCCGGCGCACCGGCTTCGGCGAAGCCCGACGGAATCAGCACTGCGCCCGGAATTTTCTTCTCTCCGCATTCGGTGAGCGCAGCGGCGACGAACTTCGCGGGGATCGCGAACACCGCGACGTCGATCACACCTGGCACGTCCTTGACGCTCTTGTAGGCCTTATAGCCGAGGATCTCGGCGGCCTTCGGATGAATAGGATAGATGTCGCCCTTGTAGCCGCCGTTGATCAGGTTCTTCATCACGGAGTTGCCGATCTTGCCGTCTTCGGCCGAGGCGCCGACCACGGCGACCGCTTTCGGCTGCATGATGCGGTTCATGGCCGCGACGATCTCTTCGGTCGGGCGCGGCTTGGGCTTGGGTACATAGGCGAAGTCGACGACGATACGGACGTCGGCGGCCGTCGCATCCTTCGGCGTTGCGAACACGGGGTTGAGATCGAGTTCTACGATCTCAGGGAAATCGGTGACGAGTTGCGAAACCTTGACGATGACGTCAGCGAGGGCGTTGCGGTTCACCGGCTCGCCGCCGCGCACGCCCTTCAGGATCTCATGGGCCTGGATGCCGTCGAGCATCGAGAGCGCGTCTTCCCTGGTTGCTGGCGCGAGGCGGAAGGTGATGTCCTTGAGGACTTCGACCAGCACGCCGCCAAGGCCGAACGCCACCAGCTTGCCGAACGAGGCGTCGGTGATCGAGCCGACGATCACTTCGGTGCCGCCGGCCAGCATCTGCTGCACCTGAATGCCTTCGATCTTGGCGTCGGACTTGTATTTCTTGGCGTTGGAAAGAATGGTCTCGTAGGCCTTCTCGGCTTCTTCAGTTGTCTTGAGGCCGACGATCACGCCACCGGCCTCGGTCTTGTGGAGAATGTCCGGCGAGACGATCTTCATCACGACCGGGAAGCCCATCGACGAGGCCATCTTCCCAGCCTCGCCGGCCGATTTCGCCACGCCCTCTTTCGGCACCGGAATGCCGTAGGCGTCGCAGACCAGCTTGCCTTCCGGCGCCGTCAGGCTGGTGCGGTTGTCCGCCTTGACATGGTCAAGCACCTTGCGGACGGCATCTTTGGAATTGGACATGTGGCGTCTCCCTGGACCTGAGTTCGTTCTTTTCAAAGCGCGCGCGTGGTGCGGCTGCCTGTGATGCTTGCCATTCGCCGCGCTCTGTTCCATGCGGCGGAACGGAGTGGCATAAGCCCAAGACTACTCCGCCGGATTGGATCAAAAATGGCTGGCGATGGCATTTGGTATGCCAGAAGCCAACTTGTCAAGGCGATGCTTCTCTTGGAACGCCGCAAAAAATCGCCAGCTTGACATTCTGGCATGTGGTATGCCAAAAACTTTCCCATAGATATTCCTGTAAAAGACGACTCCCACTGGAGGAGATTCGTCGTGTCACTACGGAAACCAACCAAGGCATTGCCGAACATGGCCGAGGCAGACATCGCAATCGTTCGTATTGCCCCGGAGAGCAGCTTCAAGAACAAGGCGTACGACGCGTTGAAGGAAGCCATCCTCAAGATGGACATCTATTCGACGCCCGAGCCGGTCATGCTCGACGAGCGCGCGTTGTCCGAACGGCTCGGCGTCAGCCGCACCCCGATCCGCGAAGCGATCGCGATGCTCGAGCAGGACGGTTTCGTGAAGACGGTTCCGCGCCGCGGCATCATGGTGGTGCGCAGGACCAAGAGCGAGATCGTCGACATGATCCGCGCCTGGGCGGCGCTGGAGAGCATGGCCGCGCGCCTGATCACCACCACCGCGCGCAAGAAGGACATCACGGCGCTGCGCGACTTCTTCAAGGATTTCGGCAAGGACCGCCTGCCCGAGGATCACGTCGAGGAATATTCGCGCGCCAACATCGCATTCCACCAGGCGCTGATCTCGCTGTCGGAATCCCCCGTGCTGGTCGATCTCACCAACGACCTCCTGCTGCACGTGCGCGGCTATCGGCAGCTCACCATCGGACGCAAGGACCGCACCGCGACGTCGCTGCCCGAGCATCTCGGCATCATCGAAGCGCTGGAAGCGCGCGACACCGAGCTCGCCGAGAAGCGCGCCCGCGATCACACCCTCGGGCTTGCCGCTTACGTCGAAGCGCACGGCCAGGAACTGTTCACTTAGTTTTTTTGCTAGCAGACGCTCACCAGAAGGGCGAAGCACTCGCCCCATGACTTGAGACCAGGGAGACAAGGCCCATGCTGAATACCGCGACCAAGTCCGAGGCACCGGGCACCGAGCAGGAACTGACGGATGGCTTCCATCTCGTCATCGACGCGCTCAAGCTGAACGGCATCAACACCATTTATAATGTGCCGGGCATCCCGATCACGGATTTGGGCCGCATGGCGCAGGCCGCCGGCATTCGCGTGATCTCCTTCCGCCACGAGCAGAACGCCGGCTACGCAGCAGGCATCGCCGGCTATCTCACCAAGAAGCCCGGCGTCTGTCTCACCGTCTCGGCCCCCGGCTTCCTCAACGGCCTTACCGCGCTCGCGCACGCCACCACCAACTGCTACCCGATGATCCTGGTCTCCGGCTCCTCCGAGCGCGAGATCGTCGACCTCCAGCAGGGTGACTACGAGGAAATGGACCAGCTCGCGATCGCAAAGCCGCTGTGCAAGGCGGCCTATCGCGTGCTGCACGCCCAGGACATCGGCATCGGCTTTGCCCGCGCCATCCGCGCCGCGGTCTCGGGCCGTCCGGGCGGCGTCTATCTCGACCTGCCGGCAAAGCTGTTCGGCCAGGTCATGAACGCAGAGGCCGGCCAGAAATCGCTGGTCAAGGTCATCGATGCTGCGCCCGCGCAGATCCCCTCGCCCGCTTCGGTCAAGCGCGCGCTCGACGTGCTCAGGAGCGCCAAGCGTCCGCTCATCATCCTCGGCAAGGGCGCGGCCTACGCGCAGGCGGATGAAGAGATCAAAAGCTTCGTCGAGAAGAGCGGCGTGCCGTTCCTGCCCATGAGCATGGCCAAGGGCCTGCTGCCCGATACCCATCCGCAATGCGCCGGCGCCGCGCGCTCGACCGTGCTGAAGGATTCCGACGTCGTCATGCTGATCGGCGCGCGGCTGAACTGGCTGCTCTCGCACGGCAAGGGCAAGAGCTGGGGCGAGGCGCCCAAGAAGTTCATCCAGGTCGACATCGAGCCGAAGGAGATGGACTCCAACGTCGAGATCGTCGCGCCCGTCGTCGGCGACATCGGCTCGGTCGTCTCCGCCTTCAACCAGGCGCTTGCGTCAGGGTGGACTGCGCCGCCCGCCGAATGGACCAAGGCCATTTCGGCCAAGCGCGAAGAGAACGTCGCCAAGATGGCGCCGAAGCTCATGAACAACAAATCGCCGATGGACTATCACGGCGCGCTCGGCGTGCTGAAGAACGTCATCAAGGAGTACCCCGAGGCGATCCTCGTCAACGAGGGCGCCAACACGCTCGACCTCGCCCGCGGCGTCATCGACATGTACCGCCCGCGCAAGCGCCTCGACGTCGGCACCTGGGGCGTGATGGGCATCGGCATGGGCCAGGCGATCGCGGCCGCGCTCGAGACCGGTCATCCCGTGCTCGCGGTGGAAGGCGATTCCGCCTTCGGCTTCTCCGGCATGGAGGTCGAGACCATCTGCCGCTACAATCTGCCGATCTGCGTCGTCATCTTCAACAATGACGGCATCTATCGCGGCACCGACGTCAACAGCGCCAACGCCGACCCCGCGACGACGGTGTTCGTCAAGGGCGCGCGCTACGACAAGATGATGGAAGCTTTCGGCGGCGTCGGCGTGAATGCGACCTCGCCGGACGAGCTGAAACGCGCCGTGAACGAGGCCATGAAGTCCGGCAAGCCGACGCTCATCAACGCGGTGATCGATCCCGCCGCCGGCTCGGAGAGCGGCCGCATCGGCAACCTCAACCCGCAGAGCGTTCTGCAGAAGAAGAAGTAACTCCACCCCGCAACCCTTTTCCCTGCCGGGTGCAGGGGCAGACAGAGTACGGAGCAACACGATGACCAAAGCGCTCGAGGGCGTTCGCATTCTCGACTTCACCCACGTCCAGTCCGGGCCGACCTGCACGCAGTTGCTCGCATGGTTCGGCGCCGACGTGATCAAGGTGGAACGCCCCGGCGTGGGCGACATTACGCGCGGCCAGCTGCAGGACATCCCGAACGTGGACAGCCTGTATTTCACCATGCTCAACCACAACAAGCGCTCGATCACGCTCGACACCAAGAACCCGAAGGGCAAGGAGGTCCTCACCGAGCTGATCAAGAAGTGCGACGTGCTGGTCGAGAATTTCGGCCCCGGCGTGCTCGACCGCATGGGCTTCCCCTGGGAGAAGATCCAGGAGATCAACCCGAAGATGATCGTCGCCTCGATCAAGGGCTTTGGCCCCGGACCGTACGAAGACTGCAAGGTCTATGAGAACGTCGCCCAGTGCACCGGCGGCGCCGCCTCGACCACAGGATTCCGCGACGGCGTGCCGCTCGTCACCGGCGCACAGATCGGCGATTCCGGCACCGGCCTGCATCTGGCGCTCGGCATCGTCACCGCGCTCTTCCAGCGCACCCACACCGGCAAGGGCCAGCGCGTCACCGCGGCGATGCAGGACGGCGTGCTCAACCTCTGCCGCGTCAAGCTGCGCGACCAGCAGCGTCTCGCCCATGGCCCGCTCAAGGAATACAGCCAATTCGGTGAAGGCGTGCCGTTCGGCGATGCCGTGCCGCGCGCCGGCAACGATTCCGGCGGCGGCCAGCCCGGCCGCATCCTGAAGTGCAAGGGCTGGGAAACCGATCCCAACGCCTACATCTACTTCATCACCCAGGCTCCGGTCTGGGAGAAGATCTGCGACGTGATCGGCGAGCCCTCGTGGAAGACCGATCCGAACTACGCCAAGCCGGCGGCGCGGCTGCCGCGCCTCAACGAGATCTTCGCCCGCATCGAGCAGTGGACGATGACCAAGACCAAGTTCGAGGCGATGGAGATCCTCAACAAGGACGACATCCCCTGCGGCCCGATTCTGTCGATGAAAGAGATCGCCGAAGACCAGTCGCTGCGCGCGACCGGCACGGTCGTCGAGGTCGACCATCCCACCCGTGGCAAGTACATCTCGGTCGGCAACCCGATCAAGCTGTCGGATAGCCCGAGCGACGTGCAGCGCTCGCCCCTGCTCGGCGAGCACACCGACGAGATCCTGCGCTCGGTGCTCGGCTTCTCCGACCACCAGGTCGCCGAGATCCACAAGTCCGGCGCCCTCGACCCGCCGCAGAAGCAGGCGGCGGAGTAAGCGGGCCGCCATGAGCCAGACGAAAGGGCCGCCCGAAGGGGCGGCCCTTTTTGCTAGGGAACGCCGAGCATGACAGGCGCCAATTCAAAGAGCCGAAAAACAACCCCATGCACAGTAGCCATCCCATTGGCACGCAACGATATTTCTGATTCGACGAAAAAATCCTGACCCGTCGGGCAAAACAGGGTATTGTGCCATCGTGGATGTCGTGCCGGGAGCGGAGCGCTCGGCTGTTGCCACATCGGAACGGATCCCCGAACACACCGTCGACGGAAGCGGACACGCCGGATTGGCCTCCGGCTAACCGAGCCCCTCAGCGATCTCCCGCAGCCCGTTGCTCGCGAAAACACTTTCACCACCGTCGCATTGAACTCGCGATGAACCATGAACTGGTCCCGGTTGTCTGAACAAAAATTCCGCGTCGATAAGTGAAGTCTCGGCCAGGGCTAGGCCGCCGCGCGGAGCAGAGGAAGATCAAAAGTAGGCTTCTTGATCGGGGGGACGGTCGTCAAGACTCGAGTGAGGTCGTTGTCCGTTGTACTACGAGGTCTAAGAAGGCGTACAGATGGCGAAGGCGATCAGGGATCTCGCCGACGACTTGGACAAGCGCTTCGGTGCGCTGATGGCCGACGGCCGCCGCAGCGCCGGGCGCAGTAGGACTCGGCGCACACCGTGGATTGCGAGTTTGCAGGTGCCAGCTCAACATCGAGCGCCGAGGCGACGGCTGCACAAGAAAGACCGGAGCCTCGCTGCACCCCGACAGGCGTGTCGGTCGCGCCTATGTCCCTGGCACCGTGCGCCAGCCTGAAACGAGCCTGGTTAGCACGAGCGCCCCGACGCAGATCGCAAAGCCGATGAGATCGGTCATTCCCTCGGGCACCAGCATCAATAATCCGCCAGCCCCGACGATTATCCGAGACCAAACGGGCAGCCGCCCGGCCCAGTAGAAGTATCCCTCGAACGACGCTGCGAGGAGAACGACGGCTGCGACGGCCGTGGTCGCCACCTGGAGAATCTCCATCAACTCGCCCTTGAGGATGAGCGCCGGCTGCAACACGAAGAGCACCGGCAGCAGGAACAGGAGACACCCGATCCGGATGGCGCGCAGTCCGACCTGGATCGCGTCAGCCTTGGCGATCGACGCGGCGGCGATCGCTGCCAGGGCTACCGGCGGCGTGATGAAAGACACAAGTCCCCAGTAGAATACATAGAGATGTACGGCCATAGGATCGAGGCCGGTCGTGATCAGCGCGGGCGCGAGCACGATGGCGAGGAAGATGTAGCAGGCGGAGGCCGTCATGCCCATGCCGAGGATGAAGCTCGTGAGAGCGCCGGTAGCAAGCAGCAGCACGATATTGTTGCCGGCGTACTGCACGAGTTCGCGCGAGAACGAGTTGGCGACACCGGTGATCGACAATGCGCCGATGATCAAACCTATGCCGGCAATCAGTCCGACGATCTGCGCGACGGTCTGGCCGACATCGACGACAAGCCCGGCGAAGTAGCGGGGCGTGAAGCCCAGCGCGGGTGCTCGAAAGATCGCGATCAGCACCAGGAAGAGCGAAACCCAGAAGGGCGCCTCGCCCTCAAGACGCCAGACGAGCAACAGCAGGGTGAGCGCAACCAGCGCGCCAATGTAGTACCAGCCGCCGATCAAAGTACGCGTGAGGGGCGGCACGTCGTCGGCACCGGTTCCACGCAGCCCGTTGCGCGCCGCGTAGAAGTCCGTTTGCATGAACAGTGCGAAGAAATACAGCACCGCCGGCAGGAATGCGGCGACGACGACATCGGCGTAGGGCACGTTCAGGAAGTTGGCCATGATGAAGGCCGCCGCTCCCATGACAGGCGGCATCAGCGCGCCACCCGTCGACGCGCAGGCTTCGACGGCGCCGGCATAGGCCGCCGGGTAGCCGCAGCGCTTCATGGTGGGAATAGTGAGCGTGCCCGTGGTGAGCACGTTCGACGTTGGGCTGCCGGACAGCATCCCGAAGAATCCCGATGAGATGATTGCCACTTTGGCAGGACCGCCGCGCGCCGTCCCCAGAAGGGCGGACGCGAAGTCCATGAAGAAGGCGCCGCCGCCGGTCGACGCCAGGACCACACCGAACACGAGGAAGCCGATCAGCGTGTCCGCAACGACCTGCATCGGAATGCCGATCAGGCTCTCGAGGCCATAGACGTGTTCGCTGAGGGTCTGGCCGAGATCGAGTTGCACGCCCCAGAGAAAGCCGGGCATGTGGCCCGCATAGAGCGGGAACGACGCAAAGATGAGACAGAAGACGAAGAGAATGGTCTCGCCCGTGCGCCGGAGCCCTTCGAGGACCAGAGCAGTGACAACGCCCGCCACGATCTGCGCTTCGAGTGGCCCAGTCGTGTTCCAGCCCGCGTCGATGACGTATTGCGCCCGCGAGGCAATCCAGATGGTCAGGCCCAGCAGGGCAGCACCGCAAATCCAATCGTACCAGGGCACGGGACCGTGCCACGGCTTGCGCGCAGGAAAGGCAAGGAAGCCGATCGCACCAAAAATGCCGATGATCAGGTAGTAGTAAGCCGTGCTGATCGGCCGAAAGCCGCCGATGCCCAGATTAAAGACCTGATTGACCGAGAGCGCTAGTCCAAGCAACGTCAGGACGAACGTTGCCCAAAATGCGCGCCCCTCCAGCCGCGCCGAGCGGGCTTCGGGGTCTTCAACTATCGGTGTCGCGACCTCAGCCTGTTCGGTCGTCATCGCATTTATCCCCTATAGATCCGTCGTCGATCACAAACGAGGACTTCGAGTGGCGTACTGCAAAAAGAAGGACAGGCGCGTCGGCGCAATCGACCGCAACGCCTGCCTCATCGTGTCGGAGCTAGAGGGACTTGAGAACCTCGGCACGACGCGGCATCCAAAGCTCACGCAGCTTGGCGGCATCGGCCTCCCTTGCGGCGGACTCCTTGGCCATCATGTCGGCCCAAGCCTGCCGGAGCAGTGCGTGCCGCTTCACGATGCCGTCCTGCCACTTCTGGTGATCGGGAGTCCAGACGTTCTTCTCCTTGAGGAGCTTGATGGCACCCTCGTGGAAGGGCGCGTCCATCGGGTAGGCGCCGGAGTTCTTGACTTCCCAGCGCTCCATGATGGGTGAGGCGGCCTTGTAGGTGTCATAGGTGTCGACGATCGCCTTCGTAACCGCGTAGACCTCGTCCACCTTGGCATCGCCGTAGACGGTAATCATGGGATACCTGTAGCCCATGACGGCCCGGGGATTTTCCTTGGACACGCCCGAGCCGAACGTCTCGGTGTAGGGCGCCGCGAGCGGAATGGCGCGCTGGATCTTGCTCCACAGATCCTTGTCGGTTGCTGGAAGCTCGATCCAATCGATGCCGTAAGAACTCGCCTCAAGTTCCTTGAGCGACACGGTCGTCAGCGCCGCACCGGCGGCATCCGCACGACCCTCGATGAGCGCCTTAAGCGAAGCGCCGTAACTCGGGAACTCGACGACCTGCATATCGCTGTAAGAGATGCCACCAGCGTCGAGAATAGGCTCGATCTTCGCGTTGACGGACGTATTCGCCTTTGCGATCGCGTACCGCTTGCCCTTGAGATCCTTCAGTGTCTTGATGCCGCTCGTCTTCGTCACGCAGATGGACAGCGAATTCACGCGACCCAGCAGACAGCGCAGATCCTGCGGCCCCCAGTTCGGCGCGGCATACTCGTAAAGACCCTCGGCGGCGAAGAAGACCTCGGTCGCCAGCCAGCCATGTGTTACGCGACGGTCCTTCACTGGCTGGATGCGGCCGATCGATGTGCCGGAGGGCTGGAGGCGTACGCGCGTGCCATACGTCTTGCCGAGTGCATCCGCTATGGCCGAGGCCTCCACGTAGCCGGAGGCGCCAACGTCGTAGACGCTCCAAATCATGGTCGGCGGCAGATCGGGCAGCGATTTCGTCTGCGCTGCAGCGAGGTCCGGAAGCAGTCCGGCACCCAGAACAGCACCCATCCCGCCGAGATAGGCTCTGCGATCAATCTCCATCAACGCCTCCTCATTCTTACTGGTTTTTCTACTTGTGTCGGCTCGCGCCCTGTAAACCACCTCGGTCACGGGAGTACAAGGCGGCACTTCTTCTAGCACAGGAGGTCGGATTTTTCTTGCACCACGGCCGGTGGGGGCACCCGGCGGCCTCGGACGCGCCTGCGAGGTAAGGATCGACGACGGGTCCGACCGGGACACGGGAAAAGCTGTCCCACGAAGCCGGGCCAGCCCCTCCGGCCAGAGCTTCTCATCCAGAACCTGCCAGGTGCCCAGCGTTTCCCGGCTCAACCCTCGCGGAGCGGAGGAAGATCAAAGTAGGCTTGATCCGGGGTACGGCCGTCAAGACTCGTGAGGTCGTTGTCCGTTGTAGAAGTCGAAACACCGACCAATCGAGCTTCGGGCGTCGCCGACGGTTTCGTAGGATCGCAGATAGACTTCCTCGTATTTGACGCTGCGCCATAGCCGCTCGACGAAAACGTTATCCCGCCACGCGCCTTTGCCACCGGCCGGATCGCCCGGCAGCGGAATTGTGGCTTCGGCCTCCAAGGGCACACGTTGCTTCCGCTGTCGGTGTTGAGGCAGAGTGTCCACGAGAAATCAGAGGCTATCGCATTTGACTGGTGGCGGCTTGCGCGCATGCCTCGTCCTTCGAGGCGGCGCTCACGCGCCTCCTCAGGATGAGGCTCATCGGCGTCAGTGCTCGTTGAAACTGTTGCCGCGCACTCGATCCTCAGCCTGAGGAGTCTGCCTGAAGCGGGCGTCCGAAGGATAGCCGCAAGGAAACGCTATCAAATGCGATAGCCGGCGAAAGAACATGGAGATCAGCATGGCACTGCTCGGCAAGGCCGCCGTTGCGATGTGGTGGAGTGTTCGCGCCGAGCAGCGCGGCGAGTTCGGCGACTGGCATTCGCATGAACACTTCCCCGAGCGGATGAGCATTCCCGGCTTCCGGCGCGGATCGCGCTGGAGCAGCACGACCGATGCCGAAGGCTTTTTCGTGCTCTACGAGCTCGAGCAATACGAAGTGCTCACGTCGAAGGGATATCTGGACCGGCTCAATGCGCCTACCCCGTGGTCGAGAAAGATGATGCCGCATCACCTCGGCATGGTGCGCAGCCAGTGCCGGATCGCGGCGAGCTTCGGCGGTGGCATCGCGGGCTCGCTTGCCACCATCAGGCTGTCGCCGCGCGCGGGACTCGCTCCAGAGCTACAGGCACATCTCATCGATACGCTCGCCGCCCTCCCCTCACAGCCCGGATTGACGGGTGCTCACCTTCTCCTCACGGACACGCCCCAGACCAGCGCGCCCACCACCGAGCAGCGGATCCGCGGCAACGATGATGCTGCCGACTGGATCGTGCTGCTGTCCGGGTACGATGCCGATGCAATTGAGGACGTGATCGCCGGCCGGCTCTCGCCGCCATCGCTTCACGCGGCCGGCGCTTGCGAAAGCTCCGCAATTGGCCGCTACAGGCTGGCATTCACGATGACGTCTCAGGATGCCGCAACCGTCTAAGGGAAAATAGCCGCGGCTCGTTCACCTCTTCCGCAAGCGGGAGAAGGGAGTGCACCTCCGCCGTTGCAGCGACCAAGCGTCCCACTTTGCTTTGGTCGGCGCCAAACAAGGCGCGAAAAAAAATCGGGCGCATCTGTCGGATCGGCCGCTTCTCCGTCGTCCTCGTGACATGAATGGGACATAGAGGCCAACTCGGGCCCGTCAATCACTCAAGGATAACAAACATGCCCAGCACTGTCCGCCTGCACCGCGTTTTCGCCACCAGTCCGGAGAAGGTCTATCGCGCGTTCCTCGAGGCCGACGCGATGGCGAAATGGCTTCCGCCAAACGGCTTCACCTGCAGCGTGCACCACTTCGAGCCCAAGGTCGGCGGCACCTTCAAGATGTCGTTCCGGAATTTCACCACGGGCAACAGCCATTCCTTTAGCGGCGAATATGTGGAGCTCGTACCCGGCGAACGCATCCGCTACACAGACAAGTTCGACGATCCCAATCTGCCGGGCCTGATCGAGGTGACCGTGGTCCTGAAGAAGGTCTCGTTCGGCACCGAAATCGACATCACGCAGACCGGCATCCCGGATGTCATTCCGCCGGAGGCCTGCTATCTCGGCTGGCAGGAATCGCTGCGAAATCTGGCGAAGCTCGTCGAGCCGGAGATCAATCAATAGGTGATCCGAGACGCGGGCCGTTCAGCCACCGCCTGGGCAGACAATCGCGTTTGAAGGCGATTTCTCCATGACCTCCCTGGGGACGCCCGCCGTAGGCGGCCCCTCTGGGCAAGGAGTGTGCGGCGGTGCGCGGCGGGCCGCCCCCGCCTGCGACAGACGCTCCCCGCAGTTCGATGCCCCTTGTGCCGGTCGAGCGGACGGCTAAACTCGGATCGAACCAAGGGGGGTTGATGAGACCATTCCAGACGTTGCGGATGCTTGCCTGTAGCGCGCTGCTCGTTGCGGCTACGGGTTCGGCCTGGGCCGAAGGGACTTTCGAGATTCCCGCCGGGGCCCGTTTCAACAAGGACAAGCTGGCAAAAATCGACGCGTTTTTCCGCAACGAAGTGGCGACTGGGAAAATCCCCGGCGCGATCCTGCTCATCCAGCAGCATGGAAAGCCGGTTTATCACCAAGCCTTCGGTGTGCAGGACGTGGTGTCGAAGGCTCCGATTACCGACCACACCATCTTCCGCCTGTTTTCCATGACCAAGGCCATCACCAGCGTGGTCGCGGTGCAGATGCTGGATGAGGGAAAATTCTCCCTCGACGATCCCATCGCGAAATATATCCCATCGTTCGCGAACGTGAAGGTCGGCGTCGAGAAGCAAGCGAGCGACGGGACCAAGACGCTCGAGCTGGTGCCGCCGGAGCGTGCGCCGACTGTGCTCGACCTGATGAGGCATACTTCCGGCATCACCTACGGCTTCTACGGCGACAGCCTGGTCCGCAAGGCCTACAGGGCCGCCGACATTTATGCCGGCGATTTCGACCTCGCCGAGTTCGCCGAGCGGATCGCAAAACTGCCGCTGCACAATCAGCCCGGCGCCCTGTGGCAGTATGGCCATTCCACCGACGTCCTGGCGCGGATCATGGAAATCGCAGCCGGCAAGTCCCTGATCGAGATCGAGAAGGACAAGCTGTTCGAACCGCTCGGGATGAAGGATACCGGTTTCCTCGTCACCGACCCCGACAAGCAGAAGTTGCTCGCCGAGCCGATGCCGAACGACAGCAATTTCCGGGTGGGCCGGGAGAACGACCCGACAAAGCCGAAGAAGATGATGTACGCCAGCGGCGGCATGGTCTCCACGATGGCCGACTACGCTCGCTTCGCTCAGATGCTGCTCAATGGCGGCACATACGAGGGCAAGACCATTCTCAGTCCCAAGGCGTTCAAGCTGTTGACGACGGATTATGTCGGGCCGGATTCGGGCGTCGAGCGGGACTTCTTCTATTTTCCGGGCGACGGCTTCGGCTTCGGGCTGGGGCTCGCCGTCCGCACCGATCCGGGCAACGCCAAACCGCCGCCGCCGGGCAATCTCGGCGAGTTGAAATGGGACGGCGCCAGCGGCTGTTATTTCGTGATCGACCGCAAGCAGGACATGTTCTTCATTTTGCTGCAGCAGACCCCCTCGGAGCGCCAGCGCATCCAGAAAACCGTGAAGCAGCTGATCTACGAGGCCATGGAGAATTGAGGGCGCCACGCCAGCGAGCGAATGCGCAAGGTGTGCGCGCTTCGGCTCTGGCTGTGCCCTTGATATGCTGTCAACGAACAAAGTGGCCGGACGCGGGAGTCTTCCCAGCCGGCATCGGAGGCGAGATGATGAGATCTGCTGTCGAATGGTTGATCATTGCCGGTCTTGCCGTCGGTTTCGCTGCTTCCGCTCAGGCCGAAGAAGTCGACATCGGCAAGGCGGAGTTCCAGTCTTCGTGCGCCAGTTGTCACGGCGCCGACGCGAAGGGGAAAGGACCGGTCAGCAGCCAGCTCAAGACGCCGGCTTCGGACTTGACCCTGCTGGCCAAGAACAACAACGGGGTGTTTCCTGCCAACGCCGTCTATGAGATCATCTATGGATCGAAATCAGTTCCGGCTCACGGCTCGCGCGAAATGCCGATCTGGGGCGAACGGTTCAACCCGATCGTCAGCCTGCCTCACGCCGTCGATCCCTCCTATTGGCAAAAGGCCGGCCCGCAGCAGAGCCCGGAAGTCGTGGTGCGCACTCGCATCCTCGCGGTGATCGATTACCTGAACCGAATTCAGCAGAAGTAGCGATAGAACAGCGTCATCGCTTCTCGCCTGCTGCGCGGCCGCCGCCTAACTTGCCGTCCAGCGGTCCGGGTCGGGACTATGCCCGATCAATGCGAGGCCGTAGGCGATCGACTCGAACTGGTCGCCCGACATCAGCCGCTCGTTGCCGAAGCGCTCGGCGAACAAGCGCCGTACGGCCGGCACAAAGGACGTGCCGCCGGTCAGGAACACTTTCTCGACGTCGCGCGCGGTGATGCCGGCCTCCGCCAGCACCTTGTCGACGGTGGCTCCCAGCCGGGCGATGTCGTCGCTAATCCAGGATTCGAACTGCTTCCGCGTGATGTCCGCGCCGATCTCGACGCCGCCGCCCTTGAAGCGGAAGTCCACCTCGTCCTGCGCCGACAGCGCGACCTTGGCGTCGGACACGGAACGGTAAAGCGCAAAGCCGAGGTCGAGATCGACGATGGTGATGAAATCCTCGAGCAGTTCCGGCTTCAACGCGGTGCGCGCAAGCTCCCTCAGTTCGCGCAAATCGCCGTTGCTCTTCATCATCGCGAGCTGATGCCAACGCGCGAGGTTGGTGTAATGGCCACTGGGGACCGGGAGCACCTTGTCGAACGAGCGGAAGCTCGAGCCTTTGCCGAGGCGCGGCGAGACGATGTGGTCGACGATGCGATAGTCGAACGTGTCGCCGGCGATTCCGATGCCCGCATGCCCGAGCGGCTCGGCGCGAAGCTGACCTCCCTTGCGCGAGAAGCGCATCACGGAGAAATCGCTGGTGCCGCCGCCGAAATCGGCAACCAGCACGGTGGCATCGCGATCGAGCCTTCGTGCGAACGAGAACGCCGCACCCACTGGCTCGTAGACATAGCGCGCGTGGCCGGCGCCCAGGCGCTCGAACGCGGCCCTGTAGCGCTGCATCGCAAGCGCCTCGTCGGGATTGCCACCGGCGAAGCGCACCGGACGGCCGACCGTGATGTTCGCGGCCTCGAAGCCGAACTTCTCCCCGCCATGGCGCGCCAGCGTGCGCAGGAACGCCGCCAGAATATCCTCGAACTTGTAGCGCTGCCGAAACACCTGGGTGGTGTTGAAGCTGCTGCTCGCTGCGAACGTCTTGAACGACTGGAGAAAGCGGTAGACATGGCGCCCTTCCAAAAACTGCTCGATCGCCCATGGGCCGCCCTCGGCCTGGGCCCCGGCGCCCGGCCGGTCCTCCCAGAAGCACAGCGCCGACACATAGACGCTGTGGCGCTGTCCGCCATGATCGAAACGGATGGCCTCGACCCGACGATCGTCCGCCGCGATCGCGACGACCGTATTGCTGGTCCCGAAATCGATGCCGATCGAGACGGCGGACGAGGCGCTCGACATGAACCACTCTGACGATTGGATTGGATAAGGGGGCGGACCACTAGCCGCTTTGCAGGATCATGCCAAGTCCGCCTGTTGCAGTGCGGCCGAGGCTCGACGGGCCACCGGTGCGGTGTCGTTTGTCCGCCCATGCTCTCCGATAGACCGCGCACAGAAAAAACCGTACCGCCAACCCCGCGCCGGCAACTTTATGTCGGAAACTCCCCTGCCAACCCAACATTTATGCTGCAATGCAAGATGTCGCATGCTGCCATGCAAACAAGAATGTGGATACTGGCATCTGGTATACATAAACTGGCCTTTAGATGAGACGGCAAGGCTGACTGTCTCGAGAAAGGGATTTCCGATGTCAAAGACCGCTTCCGCTGCGCTCGCCCCCTCCTCCTCGCTTTTCGCCCGCCTGGTGGCCGCGATCGACGGCCTCCTGATGGCCAGCGCCGAGATCTCGAACCGCAACGGCGACCTGCCGCGCTTGGGCCTGTAGAAAAGGCACTTCCAGTCCGGAGCGGGCTGGCGGATTCCCACTGCGCACGGATCGACCCATGGCCCCCAAGTCGGGGCCATTTTCTTTTGGGAAGCCCGCTGAACCGACTGCAAGTGCGACAATTTGCCCACCAATGCGCCCGGCGATCCGATTGTGAGCCTGCTGGCATCTCGCATACCATTCGACAAAGAAGAAGGATTGCCAGCTCACAAAGCGGGAAGGCGGGGACAGGTATCGAGGGCACAGCGACGGCCGAGAGTGCACGTCTTCCGAGCAACCTTGGCAGAGCCTTGTCCGAAAGAAGTGGATGCCGCACGTTGTCCCTGCCCATAGAGTTTCTAGCGGGACTGTCGTGGGAGAATCGACCACACGGTGACTCCGGGCATGTGACTTGAGATGGGCTAACGCAAGCCGACAAAGAGCGGCTGCGTCGAGGGTTCGACAGGGAGAGAAACAGATGAAGCCGTTCGTTCTGAATGTCGCTTTGGCGGCAATCGCGATGTCATGCGTTGGCAGTACCGCAAGCCACGCAGCCTGGGAGCCCGTCCGTCCGGTCGAGTTCATCGTGCCCGCGGGCACCGGCGGCGGTGCCGATCAGATGGCACGCACCATCCAGGGCATCGTCACCAAGCACAATCTGATGAAGCAGCCGCTGGTCGTCATCAACAAGGCCGGCGGGGCGGGCGGCGAAGGTTTCCTCGACGTGAAGACGTCGTCAGGCAATCCTCACAAGATCATCATCACGCTGTCGAACCTGTTCACCACGCCGCTGGCGACGGGAATTCCGTTCAACTGGAAGGATCTGACGCCGGTGGCGATGCTGGCGCTCGACGAATTCGTACTCTGGGTGAATGCCGAGAAGCCGTACAAGACGGTGAAGGATTACGTCGACGCTGCGAAGCAGGCACCAAGCGGCTCATTCAAGATGGGCGGCACCGGCTCCAAGCAGGAAGACCAGATCATCACGGTCGGCATCGAGAAGGCGATCGAGGCGAAGTTCACCTACATTCCTTACAAGGGCGGCGGCGAAGTCGCCGTCCAGCTCGTGGGCAATCACGTCGATTCCACCGTCAACAATCCGATCGAGGCGGTCGCGCAATGGCGCGGCGGCAAGCTCCGTCCGCTCTGCGTGTTCGACGCCCAGCCAATGGCCTATGACGAGCCGATCGCCGACGGCAAGGCCTGGAAGGATGTTCCGACCTGCAAATCGCAGGGCCTTGCGATGGAATATCTCATGCTGCGCGGCGTCTTCATGTCGCCCAAGGCGACGAAGGACCAGGTCGAATATTATGTCGAACTGTTCAAGAAAGTCCGCGCCACGCCGGAATGGCAGGATTTCATGAAAAACGGCGCCTTCAACACGACCTTCCTGACAGGCGCCGACTACGCCAAGTGGGTCGCGGCGGAGGAGAAGCGTCACGAAGGCCTGATGAAGGATGCAGGCTTCCTCGCATCGGGAAATTGAGCCGCGACGTCGACGACGGCTGAAGACGCTGGCCGTCCTCCCGTCGGCCGTGACCGCGCACCATCGCCATTCCGCCTGGAGATCCCATGACTGAACGATCCGAATCTGGCCCGGCGCACAAAACGCTGGAAATCGGGATGGCGCTGCTGATCGGTGTCTTCGGCCTCGTCGTGATCTTCGGCAGCGTGAAGGCCGGGATCAGCTGGGGCGCGGAGGGCCCGCGTGCCGGCTTCTTCCCCTTCTATGTCGGTGCCACCATCGTCGTCGCAAGCGCCATCAACCTCTGGCATGCGCAGCGCGACGACGACGGCCGACTGTTCGCCGAATGGGGACAGCTGCGCCAGGTCATGAGCGTCGTCGTGCCGACCGCGATCTATGTCGGCTCGATGCCGTTCATCGGCCTCTACGTCGCCTCGACGGTCTTTATCGCCTGGTTCATGCGCTGGCTCGGCGGCTATCGCTGGCTGACGACCGTCGCGGTCGCGGTCGGGATGCCGGTGTTGACCTATCTCGTGTTCGAGCGCTGGTTCCTGGTCCCGCTGCCCAAGGGCCCATTCGAGGAATGGCTCGGTCTTTAAGAGCTGCGCCGCATCGTTCGTTACCGCTGCAGGACATATCGACATGGAAGAGTTGGCCAATCTGTTTCACGGCTTCGCGGTCGCCCTGCAGCCCTACAACATCATGCTGATGATCATCGGCATCACGCTCGGCGTCATCATCGGCGTGCTGCCGGGGCTTGGCGGCGCCAACGGCGTGGCGATCCTTCTTCCCCTCACCTTCAGCATGCCGCCGACATCGGCGATCATCATGCTGTCCTGCATCTATTGGGGCGCCTTGTTCGGCGGCGCCATCACCTCGATCCTCTTCAACATACCCGGCGAACCCTGGTCCGTGGCGACCACCTTCGATGGTTATCCGATGGCGCAGCAGGGCAAACCCGGCGAAGCCCTGACGGCCGCCTTCACCTCCTCCTTCGTCGGCGCGCTGTTCGCGGTCATCATGATCACGCTGGTTGCCCCGCTCGTCGCGGGCTTCGCACTGCGGTTTGGCCCGGCGGAGAAGTTTGCGGTGTATTTCCTCGCCTTCTGCTCCTTCGTCGGCCTCAGCAAGGAGCCGCCGTTCAAGACGATCGCGGCGATGATGATGGGCTTTGCCCTCGCGGCGGTCGGCCTGGATTCGATCACGGGCCAGTTGCGGCTGACCTTCGGCGTCACCGAGCTGCTCAACGGCTTCGACTTCCTGATCGCCGTGATCGGCCTGTTCGGCATCGGCGAGATCCTGCTGACAATGGAGGAAGGGCTGGCGTTCCGCGGCGGCAACGCCAGCATCAACCTTCGCGTGGTGCTGCATACCTGGCGGGAACTCCCCGCCTATTGGATGACCTCGCTGCGCTCCTGCCTGATCGGGTGCTGGATGGGCGTCACGCCCGCCGGTGCTACGCCCGCATCTTTCATGAGCTACGGTATCGCCAAGCGCCTGGCGCGACGCGGCAACAATTTCGGCAAGGGCGAGATCGAAGGGGTGATCGCGCCGGAGACCGCTGCCCATGCCGCCGGCACCGCCGCGCTGCTGCCGATGCTCTCGCTCGGCGTGCCGGGGTCCCCCACCGCAGCGGTCCTGCTCGGTGGATTGTTGATCTGGGGTCTGCAGCCGGGTCCGATGCTGTTCGTCGAGCAGAAGGAATTCGTCTGGGGCCTAATCGCGTCGATGTATCTCGGCAACCTCGCCGGCCTCATCGTCGTGCTCACCTGCGTGCCGATCTTTGCCGCCATCCTCCGCGTGCCCTTCGGCATCATCGCGCCGCTCATCCTGGTGCTGTGCGCGATCGGCGCCTATTCGGTGCACAACAGCACTTTCGACGTGATGCTGATGCTGGTGTTCGGCGTGCTCGGCTATCTCCTGAAGAAGTGCAACTACCCGCTCGCGCCGCTGGTGCTCGCCATCGTGCTCGGCGACAAGGCGGAGGAGTCCTTCCGGCAATCGCTGCTGGGATCGCAGGGCTCGCTCGGCGTGTTCTTCTCCAACGGTCTCGTCAGCACGATCATGGCGCTCGGCCTCGTCGCCCTGTTCTGGTCCGCGATCCAGGAAGGCTACAGCCGCCTGCGCACGTCGATGGCCTGAGGCGTGGCCGGACCAATCGGCACCGCCAGCAGTGCCAAACCGTCGCAGGCTGGACTTCTGGAATATAGAATTCCAGCCGCCGCACGGTGAGGAAATGACCGCGCGTCGGATCATGCGACCAGCGCAAAGCCTCAAAGATCCGCAAGCGCACTGGCCCTCCGCTGAGATCCAGCAGTCCGACATCAGAATATAACTACGCAAATTCAATTGCTTAGACGAAGTTTTGCGATCCCGCCGGCGTGCTCACGGTGATGGGGGCTTTACAAGCCCGTGCTCATGGCGCATGTGAAGAATGCTGCGCTATTTCGCCGCACCTCGCCGCCCTTCGCTTGAATATTGGCATAATGCATACCAAGCTGCGCGCCAGCGCCTGCATAAAAATGATCGGCGCGTTCGGGAGGGTTTTGAATGACGGACATGGTGCAGTCGGCTGCGGCCCCTAGTGCGGCACGTGTGAGCGATGCCTACCGCTGGTTGCAGTTGTCAATCGGCGTGGCGGCGATGGTGATGATCGCCAACTATCAATACGGCTGGACGTTCTTCGTCCCCGACATTCAGAAAGCATTCGGTTGGGATCGCGCCTCGATCCAGTGGGCTTTCACCCTCTTCGTGTTGTTCGAGACCTGGCTGGTGCCGATCGAAGGATGGTTCGTCGACAAATACGGCCCGCGCATCGTGGTGCTGGTCGGCGGCGTGCTCTGCGCCGTCGGCTGGGCGATCAACGCGCAGGCCACCTCGCTCAACGGCTACTATCTCGGCATGATCATCGCAGGCATCGGCGCCGGCGGCGTGTATGGCACCTGCGTCGGCAATGCGTTGAAATGGTTTCCGGACAAGCGCGGTCTCGCCGCGGGCATCACCGCCGCGGGTTTCGGTGCCGGCTCCGCACTGACCGTCGCGCCGATCCAGGCCATGATCAAGGATAGCGGCTTCCAGGCCACATTCCTCTATTTCGGGCTCGGGCAAGGCATTGTCATCTGCATCCTCGCCTTCTTCCTGCTCGCGCCCAAGGCGGGACAGGTGCCGAACGTGGTGGCGAACGCCAATCTGCTCCAGACCCGGCGCAACTACCAGCCGACCGAGGTGCTGCGTCAGCCGATCTTCTGGCTGATGTACTTCATGTTCGTGATCGTCGGCGCCGGCGGGCTGATGGTGACGGCCAACCTGAAGCCGATCGCGGCCGACTGGAAGGTCGACAACGTGCCGGTCACGCTGATGGCGGTGACGATGACGGCGGTGACCTTCGCAGCCACGATCGACCGCGTGCTCAACGGCCTGACGCGTCCGTTCTTCGGCTGGATCTCCGACATGATCGGCCGCGAGAACACGATGTTCATCGCCTTCGGCATGGAAGGCTTCGGGATCTGGATGCTCTACCTGTGGGGCCACGATCCGGTCTGGTTCGTGCTGCTCTCGGGCTTCGTGTTCTTCGCCTGGGGCGAGATCTACTCGCTATTCCCCTCGACCTGCACCGACACGTTCGGCGCCAAGTTCGCGACCACCAATGCCGGCCTGCTCTACACCGCGAAGGGCACCGCCGCGCTGCTGGTGCCGATCGCCAACTACATGCAGCAGTCTTCAGGGACATGGGACAGCGTGTTCATCATTGCCGCCGGCGCCAACATCCTGGCGTCGTTGCTGGCGATCGCCGTGCTCAAGCCCTGGCGCAAGATCGTGGTCGCGAAATCCACGGTCTGACGCCTTCGCCCAGCTTGCGTGAGCTCGACGCCCGGCCTCGCGGCCGGGCGTTTTCGTTGGCCGCAAGGTCGCCGCCCAGGACAGCCAAGCATGCAAGCGCAGTGACGGCGCAGCGAAGCCGCCTTTGTGTCAGCACCGCTGCCGCAAGATTCTTCGGATCAGCCAAACCAGCGCTTGACGATTGGCATTATGTATACCAGTCTATTCTCAACGTCAAAGTCAGGGAGGTTGAAATGCTGGTCGGAGACATCCTGCGCAAGAAGACGCCGCGTGTCGTCACGGTGCGCATGAATGAAACGGTGGGTATCGCCACCAAGCTGATGCGCACCAACAACATCAGCGCGCTGGTGGTGAAGGACGTCGTCCGCTCCGAGGGCAACACCGCGGTCGGCATGTTCACCGAACGCGACGTGGTACGCGCCGTCGTCGAGCACGGCGCCAATGCCGTCAACGTCAAGGTCTCGCAGCTGGTGTCGGTGCAGCAACTCGTTTCCTGCACCTCGAGCGATACGATCGAGCACGTGCGCCATCTGATGAACCGTCATCACATCCGTCACCTGCCCGTAATCGACGATTACAGCCTCGTCTCGGTGATCAGCATGCGCGACATCGCCGCCGCGCTCGACGAAGCCACCAACTCGACACCGCAAGCAGCCTGAGCAGGCGCGGTGCAAGATGCATCGGCAGCGCTGAACGCTTTCAAGGGCAGAGCTGTCGAAGTCGCAAGCCGACCTGGTCCTGCTCAAGGCACCGCTGTTCGGCATCGAGGCCATGATTGCGGACTCGAACCGCGGGTCGCCTCCGCGCGACCAACATCCGCATGCGCATCCTCATCGCCATCCTGTTCGCCCTGATTGGCCTGGTCGCCGGCTGGTCCGCGCTGGCCGCGCTGGTGATTGCTCTCGCCGGACCGGGCAACGATGGCGGCATCGCCATGGGCGCGGTCTTCGCCATCGGTCCCGTCGGCGGCCTGGCCGGCCTGATCGCCGGCATCTGGCTGTTCAGGCGTTTCGGCCCAAGCGACGATCAGGATGCACCGCTGCCCGCTTCCCGCGGCGAGGACTCTGCCTGAGGACGACACGCCGCGTCGCCCTGCAAGCGATCTCCACCAATCCCTGCAAACATCACATCTGCGCGCGTCAGAGATATGCCGCCAACATGTCCCGTGCACGCCGCAACTTGGACGCATTCGGACGCCCATCTCTGCGCGTGTCTGGGGGGCACGGCGCTGCCGTGTTTGGACCAAACCTTCAGGGGTATGACTGTGAAGAAAATCGTAATCGCTCTGGGTGCTACGCTTGCTCTGGTGACGGCAGCAAACGCTGCGGATATACCGCGACGCCAGCCGGTGCCGGTCTATCCGGCCGAGCAGGCGCCGATCGGCAAGATGCCGATTGGCAAGAGCCCGGTTGGAAAGGCCCCGATCGGCAAGGCGCCCGGTCCCGTCGCGGCGCGCTACTGACGCGCAGCGGAATACGCGCATCTGCGTAGCAGCCGGCAGTCGAGGGGAATAGCGTGACGAAGAAAGCTGATCGATCGGGATCCTGCATCCTCGCGGGCTTCGCTCTTGCGGCTATGCTCTCGTGCACGACGCCCTCGGCTTCGGCCCACGAGGCAAACAAGCGCGTTGCCGATGCCAACGCGCTTGCGACGGCGGACACCGCCTCGCGACCTCAGCCGCAAGCGGCGCGGCGCTCCGTCGCGCGCGCGGAGAAGGGCCCCTACTACGTCGACTTCCGCGCGCGGACCGCCGCGAGCTGGGGCCATGCCTTCGTCTGGTACGGCAAGACCAGCGAGAAGGCGGTCGAGGTCGCGGGCCTCACGCCCGCCGGCGACACGCTCGCCTACGTGCTGGGTCACATCACCTTCGTGCCATCCGAGACCGGCGCAAGCTACGGCGATCTCGATCCGGAATATCTGACCGCGAACTATCGGGTCTATCTCAATGAGGCCGACGCCAAGCGCGTGTTCGCCTACATCAAGGAGTTGCAGGCCAGCTCTCCGGTGTGGAATGCCGAGACCATGAATTGCACCGGCTTCATCGGCGACATCGCGGATTTCATGGGATTGAAGGTGCCCCATCGCTGGCAGCGCCCGGAAAACTTCGTCAACAGCCTGAAGCAAATGAACGGCGGCCGCCAGATGGTGCGGCTGTCGGCGGAGTAAGGGAAGCCCTGGAGCCCCTGGACGGAGCGGCACGGCCCAACCGTCGCACCGGAGAAGCTCCATGCACTCCAATTATCCGCCGCACGGAATCATCCGCATCGCCGCATGATCGCCCTGTCTTGACCGCGCGCCGGCGCGATAGACATTTCCCGACCCGGGCGGCATCCTGCCGCGATCAACCGATAACAGAGAGCGCCACGCAGGGCGCGGGGGAAGCACATCATGTTGCAGACACGGTTCACCAAGCTCGTCGGCGTCGAGCACCCGATCGTCCAGGGCGGAATGCAGTGGGTCGGCCGGGCCGAGCTGGTTGCCGCCGTTGCCAATGCCGGAGCGCTCGGCTTCATCACGGCGCTGACCCAGCCCACGCCGGAGGACCTCACCAAGGAGATCGCGCGCTGCCGCGACCTCACCGACAAGCCGTTCGGCGTCAATCTCACCATCCTGCCCGCGATCAAGCCGCCGCCCTATGCCGAATACCGGGCCGCCATCATCGAGAGCGGCGTCAAGGTGGTCGAGACCGCCGGCAACAAGCCGCAGGAGCATGTCGAGGAGTTCAAAAAACATGGCGTCAAGGTCGTGCACAAATGCACCAGCGTCCGACACGCGCTGTCGGCCGAGCGCATGGGCGTCGACGCCATCTCGATCGACGGATTCGAATGCGCCGGCCATCCCGGTGAGGACGACACGCCCGGCCTGATCCTGATCCCGGCCGCCGCGAACAAGGTCAAGATCCCGATGATCGCCTCGGGCGGCTTTGCCGACGCTCGCGGCCTCGTGGCGGCGCTGGCGCTGGGTGCAGAAGGGATCAACATGGGCACGCGCTTCATGGCGACCAAGGAGAGCCCGATCCATCAGCTCATCAAGGAGAAGATCGTCGCCAACGACGAGCGCGAGACCGAGCTGATCTTCCGCACCATGCGCAACACCTCGCGCGTCGCCAAGAACGCCGTCTCGACCAAGGTCGTCGCCATGGAAAAGGAAGGCGCCAAGTTCGAGGACATCCGCGAGCTCGTCGCCGGTGCCCGCGGCAAGATGGTCTATGCCACCGGCAATTCCGACGAAGGCATCTGGTCAGCCGGCCAAGTCCAGGGCCTGATTCAGGACATCCCGAGCTGCGCCGAGCTCGTCTCCCGCATCGTGCGCGAAGCGGAGGCAATCATCCGCGGCCGACTGGAAGGCATGATCGTTCAGCCGCAACGCGAAGCTGCGGAATAATCACTGTAAGTCGCGAGAGCATTGCATGAAAGCTTACGTCTATGGTCCTGACGGCGCTCGGATTTCCGACGTCGCTCAACCAAAGCCCAAAGGCACGCAGGTGCTGGTGAAGGTCCGCGCTTGCGGGCTGAACCGGGCGGACACCGGCATGCGCAAGGGACATGCCCATGGGGCGGCCGGCGGCGTCGGCACCGTGCTCGGCATGGAATGGGCCGGCGAAGTCGCCGAGCTCGGGCCGGACGCCAAAGGCGTCAAGGTCGGCGACCGCATCATGGGCTCGGGCGGTGCGGCGTTCGCCGAATATACGCTGGCCGATCACGGCCGGCTGTTCCACGCCCCCTCGAACATGAATTTCGAGGAGGCCGCCACCCTCCCCGTCGCACTCGCGACCATGCACAACGCGGTCGTTACCGTTGGCGGAATGCAGGCGGGTCAGAGCGTGGTGATCCAGGGCGCCAGCTCCGGCGTCGGCCTGATGGCGATGCAGATTGCCAGGCTCAAGGGCGCAAAGCTCGTGATCGGCACATCGACCGATGCCTATCGCCGCGGCCGGCTGAAGGAATATGGCGCCGATCTCGCCGTCGACAGCTCCGATCCCAAATGGGTCGACGAGGTGCTGAGGGCGACGAACGGAGAGGGCGTCGATCTCATCGTCGACCAAGTCTCGGGCAAGGTCGCGAGCCAGAATCTAGCCGCGACGAAGATCAAGGGCCGCATCGTCAATGTCGGCCGGCTCGGCGGTACCCATGCCGATTTCAACTTCGACCTTCATGCGGCCCGGCGCATCGACTATGTCGGCGTCACCTTCCGCAGCCGCACCATCGAGGAGGTCCGTGAGATCTTCGAGGAGGTGCGCAAGGACATCTGGGGCGCTGTGGAATCGCGAAAACTGCAGCTGCCGATCGACAAGGTGTTTTCGTTCGACGACATCGAAAAGGCATTCGACCACATGGAGGCGAACAAGCACCTGGGGAAGATTGTGGTCGCGTTGTAGGAGCGGCGGACGGAACGACATGGCCCGCCTCCCTCCACGGCGTCATGGCCGGCTCGCCCCGGCCACAACCGAGGAAGAGGCACGGGTGAGCTTTCCATACAAGAGCAACCGCGATAGCTTCGCTCCTGCAAGTCACTCGCGACTACTTCTGTGGATCATTACTTGATGTCCCACGCTGGGCTGCTAAATCCCCGCCATGACCTCCCAGCACAGCAAAACCTCGGTCGCTGCGATTTCGATCTTCGCCAGCGGCGGCATGGCGGCGGCGAAGTTCGCGGTCGGGATCGCAATCGGCTCGCTGGCGCTGATCTCCGAAGCCCTGCATTCCTCGATCGACCTGGTCGCCACCATCATCACCTGGGCGGTGGTGCGGGTGTCCGACAAGCCGGCGGACGAGGAGCATCATTACGGCCACGGCAAGCTGGAGAGCATCTCTGCCCTTGGCGTCACCGCCCTGCTCTACGTGCTTGCCGGCGGCATTCTGGTCGAGGCCTATAGCCGGCTGAGCGAGGGAACCCCGCCGCCGACCATCTCGGCCGTGCCCTTCGTCGTGCTGGTGATCGACATCGTCGTCAATCTCTGGCGCGCCCGCGCCCTGCAGCGCGCCGCGCGAGAGACCAGGAGCCAGGCGCTGGCGGCGGATGCGCTGCATTTCGCCTCCGACGTCATGGGCTCATTCGCGGTAATCGCGGGCCTGATCCTCGCCGCGCTCGGCTTCTGGTGGGGCGACGCGGCGGCCGCGGCCGCGGTCGCGGTCATGATCGCAGCTCTGGGCCTGCGCCTGGCCGGCTCAACCGTGCAGACACTGGTCGACCGCGCGCCGGAAGGCGCGCAGGAGAAGGCCACCGCCGCGATCCGCGGCGTGCCGGGCGTGATCGACGTCGACCGGCTGCGCGTGCGCATGGTCGGAGCGACCACGTTCATCGACACCATCGCAAAGGTCCCGCGAACCTATCCGATCGACCGCGTCGAGGAGATCAAGCGCAACGCACAGGCCGCAGTGACCAAGGCATTCGGAGACGCCGACCTCACGTTCGCTGCGGTGCCTGTCGCTCGCGACAACGAGACCGTCCACGACCGCATCATGGTGATCGCGCATAATTCCGGCCTCGCGGTCCACCACGTCACCGTGCACGACCTCGGCGCCAAGCTGATCGTCAGCATCGATCTCGAGGTCGACGCCGCAATGCAGCTCGAGGCCGCCCACGACATCGCCAACACGCTGGAGCGCAAGATCAAGGAAGAGTTCGGCGAGGACGTCGAGGTCGACGTCCACATCGAGCCCATGGAACCGGAACTGCCGTTCGGGGTCGATGCCGCACCTGACAGGGTGCAGACCATCGCGGCTGCTCTGACGGAATATGCCGCCGGCAGCGAGATCCACGACATCCATAACGTGCGGGTCCGCAACACGGACGCCGGAGAGATCGTCAACTTCCATTGCCGCGCAGCGCCGTCGATGAGCGTGATCAAGGTGCACGAGCATGTCGACGCGATCGAGCGCGCGTTGCGGCGTGCATTCCCGAGCGTGAAGCGCGTCATCAGTCACGCGGAACCGCCGCGCGCGTGATGAAGGACGCATGGTGAGACACACGTTCCCGTTTCGGACTCCTCGCGTCCGTGGGTTTGCGTACGCCCGATGCACAAACTGCGTGTTGGATAAGAATAATTTCGCGTTAACGATTCGTTGACTCTCGACAGCCCGCGAAAACTGGATTCAAATCAGTGTGATTCGAAAGCGACGTGGGGCTGCTTTCGAAGCTCGTTTTCAGGGGGCCGAAGGCATGGCGCGCGCAGACGCCGCGAACGCGTGCGTCCAATCCGATTCGATCAAGGGATTGGCGCAATCGATCGCGAAACCTGCCTATCATCGGCTGCTGGTCGCAGAGCCGGCGCTGCGCCGCGCCGTTCCGACGCTCATCATCGCCTTCCTGATCACGATCTGCCTCGGTGCCTTTGTGCAGGTGGTCGATCAAACGCGCCAGAAGCGGCTGGTGATCCGCCAGGATATCAGCGCGCTCGCCGACCTGCTCGCCGAGCGCATCGACCGCCTCACCTCGGTGCGCCACGACCGGCCAAAGACCATCGACAGCCTGCCGGCGATGTTGCCGGATCTCATTCCATCCTGGGGCATGGCCTCGGGCCGCCACGTCATCGTCACCTCGGCCGGCATCGACCGCCGCGTCCTCGCCCGCATCCCGATCGACAGCGATCCCTCCGGCAACGACCGGCTGCTCGATGCGATCACGACCGCCCAATTGCTCGCGGCGCCGACGCGCGACGGCAACATCTCCGACATGACATTGCCGAACGGCAATGCGGCGATGGCGACCTCGCGGCAGATCAAGTCGCTGCCGGGCTTCGTCACCGTGATCCAGGAGCGCAACGAGCCGATCTGGGGCTCGGACGCAGCGCTCTCGGTGACGCTGTCGGCAACCACCGGCTTCGTCGTGCTGATCCTCGGCTTCGCCTTCCACTGGCAGTCGACCCGCGCCCGCGAGGGCGACCTCATCAACGATGCCGTGCGCGGGCGCATCGACACCGCGCTCAATCGCGGCCGCTGCGGGCTGTGGGACTGGGACTTGTCGCGCGGCCGGATCTTCTGGTCGCAATCGATGTTCTCGATGCTCGGCCTCGACGGCCGCCACGAGCTCCTCACTTTCGGCGAAGTCAACGCGCTGGTGAAGTCCGACGACATCGACCTGTTCGAGATCGCCGACCAGCTCATCTCCGAGAAGATCGACCATATCGACCAGACCTTCCGGATGCAGCATGTCGACGGGCACTGGATCTGGCTGCGCGTTCGCTGCGAGAAGACGCGCGGGGCGACCGATTCAAGCGTTCACCTGATCGGGATCGCCGTCGACATCACCGAGCAGAAGAGCCTTGCGGAAAAGACGGTGGAAGCCGATCTACGCCTGCGCGACGCGATCGAGACCATTCCGGAAGCCTTCGTGCTGTGGGACGCGAGCGACCGCCTGGTGCTCTGCAACTCGCATTTCCAGCGCCTGCACAAGCTGCCCGACACGGCCGTCATTCCCGGCACCTCCTACGAGACGGTGCTCGAAGTCGGCCGCATGCCCGAGGTGCGCACCCGCCACAACGAGACCGGAGCCCAGGGCCCGGGCGCGCGCACATTCGAGGCGCAACTCGACGATGGCAGCTGGCTGCACATCAGCGAGCGCCGCACCAAGGACGGCGGCTACGTCTCGGTCGGTACCGACATCACCCGTATCAAGGAGCACGAGCAGAAGCTGGTCGACAACGATCTGCGCCTGCGCGCCACGGTCATCGACCTCAAGCGCTCGCAAGCCGCGCTCGAGCGCCAGGCGGTCGAGCTCGCCGACCTCGCCGAGAAGTACCAGCGCGAGAAGACCCGCGCCGAGGAAGCCAACCAGACCAAGTCGAAGTTCCTCGCCAATATGAGCCACGAGCTGCGCACGCCGCTGAATGCCATCATCGGCTTCTCCGAGATCATGGGCTCGGGCATGTTCGGGGAGCTCGGCTCGGAGAAATACCAGGAATACTGTCAGGACATCCTGACCAGCGGCCATTATCTGCTCGAGGTCATCAACGACATACTCGACATGTCCAAGATCGAGGCTGGCCGGATGAAACTCGACATGGAGGAGCTGGACCTCTCCAAGACACTTGCGGAATCCTTGCGGGTCGTCACCGGCCGTGCCCAGGACAAGCACCTGACGCTCGACGCCGACATCGCAAAATCGATCTCGGTCGTCGCCGACCGCCGCGCCACCAAGCAGATCATCGTCAACCTGCTCTCCAACGCCGTGAAGTTCACGCCCGACGGCGGGCGTGTCGTGGTGCGCAGCCGGCAGCTCGACGACAGGATCGTGCTGATGATCGCCGACACCGGCATCGGCATCGCGCCGCATTCGCTGGCGCGGCTGGGCCGCCCTTTCGAGCAGGTCGAGAGCCAGCTCACCAAGACCTATCACGGCTCGGGCCTTGGCCTCGCGATCGCCCGCTCGCTGGCGCAGCTCCACGGCGGCTCGATGCGGCTGCGCTCCAAGCTCGAGGTCGGCACCGTCGTGCGCGTGACCCTGCCGCGCGACGCGATCAAGGCAGCGGCCGGGATCTCGGCTGCGGCTTGAGGTGGCGCCAGTTACGTGCTTGCGCCATCCTTCGAGACGCCCGCCTGCGGCGGGCCCTCAGGATGAGGATGAGTACGCGGCAGCAGAGCGCGATGGGACGGAGCCTCATCCTGAGGAGCGCGCCCCTCGCGCGCCTCGAAGGACGAGGCGCCTGCTCGAATCTACAATTGCAGCGAAGGCGCGACCTCTCGCGCGACGTTGACCAGCGCCGCGATCAGCGGCGTCATCGGATCGCGTTGCGGAATCACCATGCCGATACTGTAGTTGACGTCGGGTTCGACGATCGGGATTGAGCGTACCGTGTCGGACAGGCCGAGCGTCTCGGCGAGCTTGGCGGGCATCACGCTCGCCCAGCGTCCTGTCTTCACATGCGTGAACAGCACCAGCAGCGAGTTCGAGGTCAGCGTCGGGGTTGCCTCCGCGCCGACCGAGCGCAGCGCGCGGTCGATGATGCGGCGGTTCTGCATGTCGGGCGTCAGCAGGCAGAGCGGCACCTGCCCGACTTCCTTCCAGGTCACCGTCTCGCGATCACCGAACATCGCATCCGGCGCGGTCAGCAGGCGGTAGCTCTCGTTATAGAGCGGAATGGTGCGCACCTTGCCGATCGGCTCGTTCTCGATGTAGGTCAGCCCCGCATCGACCTCGAGGTTTTCGAGCAGCCCGAGCACCTCGGACGAGGTGGTGGACTGGATGCGGAACCGCACCTCGGGATGCCTGGCGCGGAACGGCGTCGTCAGCGCGGCGACCATGCCGAGCACGGTCGGGATCGCCGCGATGCGGATCTCGCCGGAGAGCTGATGCTTCAGACCGTTGATCTCGTCGCGCATCGCGCGGGCGTCGCCCACGATGCGCCGCGCCCAGTCGAGCGCCCGCTCGCCTTCGGGGGTAAATCCCTGAAAGCGCGACCCGCGCTGGACCAGCATCACGCCGAGAATCTCCTCGAGCTGCTTGAGCCCGGTCGACATCGTCGGCTGCGTCACGCCGCAGGCCTCGGCAGCGCGTCCGAAATGCCGCTCCTTCGCCAGCGCCAGCAATAGTTCGAGCTTGTCGATCAACCGGTCGTCCCTCGGATCAATGCGGTGACGCGCAGGCTAGCACGCCTGCTCCCTTCCAACACGGAAAAACCAGCCGCCTGAGCGGTGGATGCAGGCGGCGCGGGCCTCGCACCTGAAGTCCGCGAGGCCATTCCATCGCTGAAGCAGACTACGTCCCTTCCAGCAGCGCCCTGAACACGCGCCGCACCTCGCTCTGGGTTTCCTTCACGCGCGCCTCCAGCGACGAGAAATCCGGCGCATCGCCGGCGCGCGCCATCACGCGCTGGAGATCAGTGCCCGCCGTTTCCGGCTTGAACCGGTCGCTGACGCAGAGCCGCAGGATCTGCGTCAGGTCGTGATAGAGCCGGGCTGCTGCACGCAGGATCTCGGTCTCCGATTGCGGGAGCACGCCGATCCTGCATGCGTTCTCCAGCACCTGCACGGTGCTGACATCGAGGATCTCCGGCTTGTCGTGAGCGTGCACGAGCTGGAGATATTGCGCGATGAAGTCGATGTCGACCATGCCGCCGGCAGCATGCTTGAGATCCCAGCAATCGGCCTCGCCCTTTTCCTGGGCGATCGCGCGCCGCATGTCGGCGACGTCGTTGGCGGTGATGGCGGGGTCGCGGCGGCGGGTCAGGACGTCGCGGATGACGCGCTCGATCCGCTCCCGGAACACGGCCGACGCCGACACCACGCGGGCGCGCGTCAACGCCATATGCTCCCAGGTCCAGGCCTCGTTGGCCTGGTAGTCCGCGAATGAAACGAGACTCGAGGCCACCGGGCCGGCGCGCCCCGACGGACGCAGCCGCATGTCGATCTCGTAGAGCACGCCGTAATTGGTGCGCGTCGTGAAGGCGCTGATCAGGCGCTGCGTGAAGCGCGCGAAATAATGCGCGCCGTGCAGCGATTTGGGCCCGTCCGAGTCCGGATGCTCGCCGTCGAAATCGTACAGCAGGATCAGGTCGAGATCGGACGAGGCCGTCATCTCGCGGCTGCCGAGCCGGCCCATGGCGATGATCGCGGTCTCCTGCCCCTTGATGCGGCCGTGCTGGGCGGCGAAGCGCTCGGCGACGAGGCCATGCACGGTGTGGACGATGCCTTCGGCGACGTCGGCAAATGCCGTACTGGCCTGTTGCGCAGAGACGGTGCCGGACAGGATGCGCGTGCCGATCAGGAACAGGCTCTCCTGCCCGAACAGGCGCAGCCGATCGAGGAACTCTTCGTATGAGCCGGCGTCCTGCACGGTCGCAGCCAACCGGCCCGACAATTCCTCCCGGTCGGGCATGGCGCCGAAGAAGCGCGGATCGATCAGACCGTCCATCAACTGCGGCTGCCGCGCCAGCATTTCGCCCAGCCGGGGCGCCGCGCCCAGCACCAGCGCCACCAGCGCGACGAGATCGCGGTTCTGGCCGAGCAACGTGATCAGCCGGCCGCCGCGCTGGAGCGCCGCGAGGAAATCATCGAATGCCACGACCGCGCGGTCCGGTTCCTCAGCATGGGCGAGTCCGTCGATAAGAGCCGGCACGAACTCGACGAAAGCATTTCGGGTCGCCTCAACCCGGAACACCCGATAGTCGCCGGTGATCCAGTCGCGCACCGTCTGCGCGACGGCGGCCGGCTTCTTGAAGCCGAGCGTCGCCAGGTGCTGAAGCAGGCGCGGGTCCTCGGGGCCGGCACTATAGTCGAGCGCCGGCAGCTTGGCCGTCCCGGTCGGATCATCGCCCTCGAACAGCTTTTCATAGTGCCCCTGCACGATCTGCAGCTGGTGCAAGAGGTCGCGCGCAAAGGCCTCGCGATCCGGATAGCCGAAGAACCACGCGAAGCGCTCGACTGCTTGCCTGTCCTCAGGCAACGTGTGGGTCTGCTCGTCAGCGATCATCTGGAGGCGATGCTCGACGCGGCGCAGGAACTCGTAGGCCGTGGTCAGTTCGTCGCGCGCCGCGTGGGTGATCCAGTTGCTGGAGGCGAGCACATCCAGCGCCTTCAGCGTCGGCCGCACCCGCAATTCCGGATGGCGGCCGCCCGCTATCAATTGCTGGGTCTGCGCGAAAAACTCGATCTCGCGGATGCCGCCGCGCCCGACCTTGACGTTGTGGCCTTCGACCGCGACCTCGCTCTGGCCGCGATAGGTCTGCATCTGCCGCTTCATGTCGTGCACGTCGGCGAGTGCGGCAAAGTCGAGATGCTTGCGCCAGACGAAGGGCGCGATCTCTGACAGAAGCACCTCGCCCGCCCTGGCATCGCCGGCACAGGCACGCGCCTTGATCATGGCGGCGCGCTCCCAGGTGCGCCCCTCCCGCTCGTAATAGTTCAGCGCGGCGTCCCGCGAGATCGCCACCTGTGTCGAGGACGGATCGGGCCGAAGCCGCAGGTCGACGCGAAAGACGTAGCCGTCATAGGTGCGCTGCTGGAGGATGCGCGCCATCCCCTGGGTCACACGGACGAAGAACGGCTGCGGTTCGATATCGGGCGCGAGCGTGGTCACCTCGGGGTCGAAGAACACGATGAGATCGATGTCGCTGGAATAGTTCAGCTCGCCCGCGCCCATCTTGCCCATCGCGAGCACGATCAGCCCGCAGCCCTCTTCGGGCGCCTCGGGATCGGGCGGGGAGAGCTTGCCGCGTGCGGCTTCCTGCCGCAGCAGGTACCGAAGCGCCGCCTGCACCGAGAACACTGCAACGTCGGTCAGCGCCGCGGTGACCCGCATCACCGGCCAGACGCCGCCGATGTCGCATAGCGCGATCAGCAGCGCTGCTTCCGCCTTCATGCGACGAAGCAGGCGCATTACCTCGGCTTCGTCGGGGGCTGCGAGCACGGCGTCCCTCGCCTCCGCCATCAGCCCCGCCAGATGCACATCCGGATCGCAGTCGAGCAGACGGATCAGTCGCAGGGGATCGGCCCGCACGAGATCGAACAGGTAGGGCGAGAATTCCGCGATGCCGGTCAAGATATCCCGCGCGAAGGGATGAGCCAGCAGGGATTCGAGACGGGCCGATTGGGCCGGCTCGAGTTCGGCCAGCCAATTCTCAAGGCGTCTTTCGTCGGTTGCGGAAGCGGCAATATGGGGAGCTTCCGCAAAGCGCGCGGCCAGTCTCTCACCATGCTTGTCCGCGTTTCCCGGCGCGGAGTGGTTCATGCCACCTTCTGTGGCACATCCTGCAGCGGCGGAGCAACCCTGTCGCCCGCGCCCGTACGCGCCGGCAGGACGAGCGTGGCGACGAGACCAGGGTGGGCGTCGCCCAAGCGTAGTTCGCCCCCGTGCAATGTCGCAACCGCCGAGGCGAGGCTCAGGCCGAGGCCGGAGCCCGGCAGCGTGCGGCTGGCCTCCAGCCGAACGAATCGCTCGACGACGTGCTTGCGATCGGCTTCGGGAATCCCCGGGCCGCGGTCGGTGACGCTGAGCAGCACCTGCTCGCCTTCCCGCCTCGCCTCGATCGTGATCTGCCTGGCGTCCATGCTGACCACGGTTCCCGCTGCCTGTGCCGCCGGCTTGCCATATTTGATCGCGTTCTCGACGAGATTGGCGAGCGCCTGGCTGACCAGCTCGCGATTGGCGTGAACCGGCGTCGGCTCGGCTTTGACCTTCAGGGTCATGCCGTCCTCTTCGGCCAGCGGCTCGTAGAGCTCGTGGATGCCACCCGCGACTTCGGCAGCGTCGAAATCATCCATGTTGCCGCGCGCCTGACCCGACTCGGCACGCGCGATCATCAGCAGCGCGTTGAAGGTGCGGATCAGCCCGTCGGATTCCTCGATGGTCCGCTCCAGCGCGGCGCGGTAGTCCGCCTCGCAGCCGGACTTGGCCAGAGCCTCCTCGGCACGGTTGCGCAAGCGCGTCAGCGGCGTCTTGAGGTCGTGCGCGATGTTGTCGGAGACTTCCTTCAGCCCCGCCATCAGCGCTTCGATCCGCTCCAGCATGGCGTTGAGGTTCTCGGCGAGCCGATCGAGCTCGTCGCCGCTGCGCCCCACCGGCAAGCGCTCGCTGAGGTCGCCGCTCATGATCCGCTGCGTGGTGCCGGTCATGGCGTCGATGCGGCGCAAGACACGCCGCGCCACGAAGATGCCGCCGCCGAGGCCGAGCACGACGACGATCAGGACCGACCATTGCGCTGCCTTGGCGACGATGCCGAACAAACGACGCCGCTCGGCGAGGTCGCGGCCGATCAGAAGCCGGAAGCCGTTCTCGAGTTCGGTGACGCGCACCAGCGCACGATGATCGCGGTCATCGGCGTCCTCGAGCCGCCGGTAGGCGGTTTCGGACCAGCCGCGCGTCGCCATCACGCCGGGCGCGAGCGAACCGACATTGCCGGCGATCGCCTGCCCCGTCGGCGTCGTCACCAGATAGAGGTTGGCGCCCGGCCGCAGCGCCCGATACTCGATCGCGAGCACGAGTCCGCGCAAGCCGCGGCGACCGTAGATCTCGTTGATCTCCGAGGTCTCGGCGTTGACCGTCTGCGTGATCTCTTCGGTGATGAGCCGCCGCGTATTCCAGGCGAAATAGCCAAGCAGCGAAGCCGCGAACATCGCGAACAGCAGCAGATAGACCAGCGTCAGCCGGAACGCCGTGGTGCGGACGAGTTTACCGAATGCCGTCACGGATCATGTATCCGGCGCCGCGGATCGTGTGCAGCAGCGGTCGATCGAAGCCCTTGTCGATCTTGGAGCGCAGCCGCGAGATGTGCACGTCGATGACGTTCGTCTGCGGATCGAAATGATAGTCCCAGACGTTCTCGAGCAGCATGGTGCGCGTCACCACCTGGCCGGCGTGCTTCATCAGGTACTCGAGCAGGCGGAATTCACGAGGCTGAAGCGTCAGCTCGTCCTTGCCGCGGGCGACGCGATGTGACAGCCGATCGAGCTCGAGATCGCCGACACGATACAGCGTATCCTCTGCAGGACCGCCGCGGCGGCGGGAGAGCACCTCGACCCGGGCGAGGAGCTCGGCGAACGAATAAGGCTTCGGCAGATAGTCGTCGCCGCCGGCACGCAGGCCCTTGATGCGGTCATCGACCTGCCCCAGTGCCGAGAGAATCAGCACCGGCGTCGTGTTGCCCTTGTCGCGCAGTGCGCCGATCAGCGACAGGCCGTCGCGCTTGGGCAGCATGCGGTCGACCACGAGCACGTCGTAATCGCCGTTTTCGGCCATGGCGAGCCCTTCCTCGCCGTCGGCGGCGTGGTCGGCAATGTGTCCGACTTCGCGAAACGCCTTGGCGAGATAGTCGGCGGATTCGCGGTCGTCTTCGATGATGAGGAGGCGCATCGTGCGTTCGGCGGCGGTCAAGGAGGTCAACCTTCTCTAAACATGGCGCGGGCGGCAATCGCATGCAAGCCGAGCGAGAGACGCCGGCATTGAGAAAAAGGCGGGCGGTGAAGCTGGGGGGACTTCACCGCCCTAGGCCTTCCGACGGAGGGGGGCGTATTCCACCGGAAGGTAGATAGGGGAAGCAAACGTTGCGCTGCTTCCCCGAAGGGCGCCGCGGCGGGGGCGACTGATGCCTGCGACACCCTTCATCTCGTGGCCTCCTGAAGCGCTCAGCCCTTGGCGAGGGGCACCGCGACGAAGCGCGACTGGCCGCCGCTCTTCACGCGCATCAGGACGCTGTTCTTGTTCTCGGTCCGCGCCGTGCTGATGGCCTCGCGGACTTCACCGGCCGTGCTCACGCTCTTGCCGCCGACTTCGAGAATCACGTCGCCTTCCTTGAAGCCGCGTTCAGCCGCGGCACTCTTCGGGTCGACTTCGGTGACCACGACGCCTTCCTTGCCGGCGCCGGCCACGGAATTGGCGGGCGCAACCGTCATGCCGAGCTTGGGCACATCGGTGCCGCGGCTGGCACCCTTGCCGCTATCCTTGTCGGTGTCGGCCTTGGCCTCGACCGTATTCGGCAACTGGCCGAGGGTGAGGTTCACGACCTTGTCCTGGCCCTTGTGCAGCACGTTGAGCTTCACGGTCGCACCGGGCGCCATGCCGCCGATGGTGCGGGCAAGCTCGCGGGCATCCTTGACGGGTTCGCCGTTGACGGAGGTAATCACGTCACCGGATTCGATGCCGGCCTTCGCTGCCGGACCGTTGGCCTGCGGCTCCGCCACCAGAGCGCCCTCGGCCTTCTTCATGCCGAGGCTGTCAGCGATGTCCGACGTCACAGGCTGAATCTGCACGCCGATCCAGCCGCGGCTGACCGAACCCTTGTCCTTCAGTTGCGCGACCACGCTCTTCACGGTGTTGGCCGGGATCGAGAACGCGATGCCGACACTGCCGCCCGAGGGCGAGTAGATCGCCGTGTTGACGCCCATCACCTCGCCGTTGGTGTCGAAGGCCGGACCGCCGGAATTGCCCTTGTTCACGGGCGCGTCGATCTGGATGAAGTCGTCGTACGGACCGTTGCCGATATCGCGGCCGCTGGCCGAAACGATACCCGCGGTCACGGTGCCGCCGAGGCCGAAGGGATTGCCGACCGCAAGGACCCAGTCGCCGATCCGCGGCTTGCCGTCGGCGAGCTTGGCGAACGGGAAGTTCGAGCCGCCCTCGACCTTGATCAGGGCGAGGTCGGTGCGCTGGTCGGTGCCGATCACCTTGGCGGTATAGGTCTTGCCGTCATCGGTGGTGATCTCGACCTTGTCGGCACCGTCGACCACGTGGTTGTTGGTCACGGCATAGCCGTCAGCCGAGATGAAGAAGCCGGAGCCCTGGCCCTGCACGACGCGGCCCCGACCGCCCCTCATGCCCGGTCCCGGGAAGCCATCCGGTCCGCCAAAGCGGCGGAAGAAGCGCTCCATCGGCGAGCCCGGCTGGAACGGCGAGGATGAATCGTCGCCGTCATCATTGCTCGCGGTCTTCTCCTTCATGTTGACCTTCACCGAGATCACCGACGGCTTCACGCGCTCGACGATATCGGCGAAGCCGATCGGGCGTTCGACCTTGCGAACCTCGTTGTTGACCTGCGCATGCGCCGGACTGGAGAACAGGTCGGCCGGCGACGTCGACGGACTGAAGCCATAGACGGCCGCGCCGAGCCCCGCGACGACCGAAGCCATCAGCGCGAGCCTGCGGGCGGAGAACACCGACCGGCGCGGCTGCCGGTACGACGGAAGGTTCGAGAGGTCGATACGGTCGGTCATGCAGAAATCTCCAGGCCTTGAATTCCTTTTGGTGCCGGATGCCAGCACCTTGCGGACCTGAAGATGGGGACTCCCGCCTTACCGCGCGCTGGCGGCGGGGTTAAACTTTCGTAATGAAGGGCAGCGTGGATGCGGCGGTTTATCGCAGACTGAAAGTTCCGATATTACAGGAACTTACGCGAGCTTCCGCCGAGCGGGGAAAATCGAGATCTTGAGCTCTCAGCTCGCCCTGACACTGGCGATGAACTCGTCGACTTCACGCTTCAAGGTCTCGGCCTGCTGCGACAGGTCGACTGCGGAATCTCGCGCCTCGGCCGCCATGCGGCCCGTCTCGGCCGAGGTCGAGGTGATCTGGACGATATGGTTGGAGACATCGAGAGTGCCGTGCGCGGCGTCCTGGGCGCTGCGCGTGATCTCCTGCGTGGCATTGCGTTGCTGGTCGGTATCGACCTCAATGCCAGACATGATCGACGAAATCTCTGACAGCGTCTTTGAAATTCCGTCGATCGCGCCGCGCGTCTCCGCGGTGATCCCCTGAATGCTGGCGACATGGGAGGTGATCTCTTCCGTCGCCTTGCTGGTCTGATGGGCCAGATTCTTCACCTCGGAGGCGACCACCGCAAATCCCTTGCCGGCCTCCCCTGCCCGTGCCGCCTCGATGGTGGCATTGAGCGCCAGCAGATTGGTCTGGGATGCGATTGCCTGCACCAGTTGGACGACCTCGCCGATCTTGTCGGCGGCATCGGACAGCGTGTGGATGGTGTCACGGCTCTTTTCCGCCTGGGACGCTGCGCCTTCGGCGCGCTGGGTCGCATCCGTGACGCGGCGGCTGATCGTCACGATCGAATTCGTCATCTCCTCGGCCGAGCCTGCGACCGTCTGGACGCTGGCGCTGGCCTGGCTCGCTGCGCTCGCGACCGCATTGGCCTTGGAGCTGGTGTCGTTGGCTGTCCGCGACAGCGTCTCGGCATTGGTCTTCAGATGCACGGCCGAGGACGCCACGCTGTCGACGACGCTGGCGACGAGATCGTTGAAGCGCTTGATCCGATCGTCCAGGAATCTCGACCGCTCGGCCTGATGCTGAGCCTCGTGCAGCTGCTGCTCGGAGAGGCGGCGTCGCTCGAGGCCGTTCGTCTTGAACACCTCCAGCGCACCGGCAAGCAGGCCGATCTCGTTGGTGCGGCCGAGCCCGGGAACGGACGTCTCGAACTTCTGGTCGGCGACCTCGCGCATGGCATGCACGATCGCCGCCAGGGGATTGAGGATGCCGTTACGCACGGCAAACCAGGTGGTGATGCAGATCGCGACGGCGAGGACGGCGATCACGCCGCAGGCCATCAGGAAATAGGAGAACGCGGTCTGCGCCTGCTGATAGATCTGCATCGCATGGTCGCGCGCGGGACCGCTCAGGGCCGCGAACTGCGAGGACAGGCTGGTGATCTCGTTGTTGAGATAGAGCACCGCGATGAAGCCGGTGCCGCCGCCGATGCCCAACAGGAACAATAGTGCAGCGACGACCGCGCCGACCAGGAATCGGATCGTCAGATTGCTGTTCGCGAACATTGGGGAGGCACTCAGGGTCTGGATTGAAATCCCCGACAAGTTTCCAGACAAAGGTCAACATAGCATGAAGCACGCGCCGCGGGCCGGTGGCCCACGTAGCACTACGTGGCTCGGCTTCAGGAGGACTTGGCGTCGTCCGACATCAAGGCCGCGAGCCGCGCCTCTTCCTCGGGCGTGAGGGGCGCCGCCGGTACATCAACACCATTCCGCGAGCGCCGTCGGATTTGCAGCCAGAGTGCTAGACCACCCCCAATCAGCAGCAGAGGTCCAAGGAGCCACAGCAGGATGGTCTGCCGCTCGAAGCGCGGCTTCAGCAGCACGAACTCGCCGTAGCGCGCGACCAGGAAGTCGAGCACTTGCGAGTTGCTGTCGCCGGCCGCAATGCGCTCGCGCACCAGAAGCCGAAGGTCACGCGCCAGCGGCGCATCGGAATCGTCGATGGACTGGTTCTGGCAGACCATGCAGCGCAGCTCGCGCGACAGCTCTCGCGCGCGCGATTCCTTGGCGGGGTCCGCCATGATCTCGTCGGGCTGGACGGCGTGGGCCGCAGGTAGGGCCAGCAGCAGCAACGCGACGAAGGCGGCCATCATCCTGCGCATCGGATCACTCCGCCGGCTGGAGGCGCTGCCTGGCCCGCGCGGGCTTCGGCGCACCGACCCGCAGGCGGCGGTCGGAGAGCGACAGCACACCGCCGAACGCCATCAGCACCGGCCCCCACCAGATCAGGAGCACCAGCGGCTTGTGATAGATGCGCACGGCAATGGCGCCTTCGGCGGTGGCGTCGCCGAGCGAGACGTAGAGCTGGCTCGCGCCGCTGGTCAGCAGCGCGGCCTCGGTCGTCGAGGAGCCGCGCGTCGTGAAGCTGCGCTTCGAGGGCGCCATGACCGTGAGTGGCTCGCCATCGCGGCTGACCTTGAACTCCGCGATCATCTCGCGATAGTTCGGGCCCTGGCGTTGAAACAGTCCGTCCAGCTTCAGATCGTAGCCGGCGACATGGGCGACGTCGTTCTGCTTCATGGTCGCGATGTATTCGCTGTTCCAGGTGGTCTCGCAAACGATCCCGATCAGAGCGACGCCGAGGCCCGCATGAGCAAAGGCGGTGCCCCAGGCCGACCGTGGCAGGCCGCGCGCGCGGTGCAGCACACTTGCGAATGGCAAGCGGACCAGGCCGGTCCGCTCGACGATGTCGGTCACGGCGCCGGCGATGACGAAGACGCCCAGCCCGATCGCGAGCGGCGCCAGCGCGCTGCCGCCACGCGCCCAGCCCCAGACGATGGCAACCACCACGAGCCCGGCGACGCCCGCCGCGAGCAGGCGCTGCGCCACGCCAAGCAGATCGCCGCGCTTCCACGCCAGCATCGGTCCGAACGGCACCGCAAGCAGCAACAGGGCAAACAGCGGAGAGAAGGTGAGATTGTAGAAGGGGGCGCCGACCGACATCTTGAAGTCGGCGAGCATCTCCATCGCAAGCGGATAGAGGGTGCCGAACAGCACGACCGCGCATGCGACCGTAAGCAGCAGATTGTTGAGAACCAGCGCACCCTCGCGCGAGATCGGCGCGAACAGGCCGCCCTGCTTCAGCGAGGTGGCGCGCCCTGCGAACAACAACAGGCTTCCGCCGATGAACAGGCAGAGGATCAGCAGAATGAACACGCCGCGGGTGGGATCGGTGGCGAAGGCATGCACCGAGGTGATGACACCGGAGCGCACCAGGAAAGTGCCGAGCAGCGACAGCGAGAAGGTCAGAATCGACAGGAGGATGGTCCAGACCTTCAGCGCATTGCGCTTCTCCATCACCAGGGCCGAATGCAGCAGCGCGGTGCCGGCGAGCCACGGCATCAGCGAGGCGTTCTCGACCGGGTCCCAGAACCACCAGCCGCCCCAGCCGAGCTCGTAATAGGCCCAGTACGAGCCCATGGCGATGCCGAGCGTGAGGAATATCCAGGCCACCAGCGTCCACGGCCGCACCCAGCGGGCCCAGGCCGCATCGATCCGCCCTTCCAACAGCGCCGCGATTGCGAAGGAGAACGAGATCGAGAAACCGACATAGCCGAGATAGAGCATCGGCGGATGCACAGCGAGCCCGATGTCCTGGAGCACCGGATTGAGATCGCGTCCCTCGATCGGCGGAGTGGCGATGCGCAGGAATGGGTTCGATGTCACGAGGATGAAGAGGTAGAAGGCGCTGGCGACCCAGGCCTGCACCGCGAGCACGTGCGCACGCAGCGACAACGGCAGATTGTTGCCGAAGGCTGCAACCAGTCCGCCGAACAACGCAAGGATCACCACCCACAGCAGCATCGAGCCTTCATGGTTTCCCCAGACTCCCGTGATCTTGTAGAGCAGCGGCTTCATCGAGTGGGAGTTCTCGTAGACGTTGGCGACGGAGAAATCCGAGTTCACGTGCAGCATCACGAGCGCGGTGAAAGAGGCGCCCACGAACAGCAGCTGCGCCAGCGCCGTCGAGCGCGCCACGTTCATCAAGGCGGCATCTTGCAGCCGCGCGCCGACCAGCGGCACGATGGACTGGATGAGTGCGAGCGCCAGCGCCAGCACCAGCGCGTAATGTCCGGATTCTGCGATCACCGCATCGCTCCCTGCGGATTGCCTTGTGCGGTCGTGGCCGCAGGTTTGCTCTCGCCCGAGGCCTTGGTGTCCGAGGCCTTGGCATCGTAATCGTCCTTCCAGTGCCCCTGCTTCTTCAGGGCGTCGGCAACCTCCTTGGGCATGTAGGTCTCGTCGTGCTTGGCAAGGACGGTATCGGCCTTGAACACGCCGTTGCCGTCGAGTGCGCCTTCGGCAACGACCCCCTGCCCTTCGCGGAACAGGTCGGGCAGGATGCCCTTGTAGGCAACCGGCAGCTTGGCGTTGCCGTCGGCGACCTCGAAGGTCACCGCGAGATTGTCGCCGCGCTGCAGCGAGCCCGGCTGTACCAGCCCGCCGAGGCGAAACCGCTTGCCCGGCTCGACGTGCTTCTCGGCGACCATGGTTGGCGTCGAGAAGAACACGATGGAGTCGCGAAGTGCGTTGAGCACCAGCGCGGCTGCGAGCGCGAGCACGGCGAGCGAGCCGCCGATGATGGTCATACGTCGCTGCTTGCGCGTCATGGCGTATCCGTTCTCCGCTCGTCTCGTCCCGACATCGTCATCCGCCGAGCCCGAGAGTCTTCAGTCCTTCGTCGAGCTGGCGCAGCCGTTCGGCGTCGCTGGCAACCGCCTGCCGGGCGTCGGCGGAGGCCCCCTTCGCCTTGTCCCGCTCGCCCATCACGAGATAGGCGCGCACCAGGCGCAGCCAGCCGTCGACGTCATCGCCGTTCTGCTTCAGCCGCGTGGCCAGACGATCGACCATGCCGCGCACCATCGCGTTGCGATCGCCTTCGGCCAAATCCTTGGAAGCGGCAATCGTCTCGTCGGACAGCGCAGGCATCGTATCGCCTCCACCGACCCGCGCCAGCGAGGACTGCACCAGGGCGCGCCACGGCGCATCCGCGGGCGCCTTTGCAAGCAAGGCGCGCCAAATCCTGGCTGCTTCGTCCTTGCGGCCATCCTGCTCGGCGGCGAGACCGAGGAAGTAGTTCGCCTTGGGGTCATCCGCATTCAGGGCGTGCGCACGCTCGAATTCAGTCTTGGCCTCGGCCGTCACCACGCCGCCCGCTGCAGCCGAGATCGCTTCGCCGAGATCGGACCGGCGCTCCGCGCTTTCGCCATTATAGGTGAGCGAGTTGCGATAGGCGCGCACCGCGTCATCGAAGCGACCGAGCCGCTCCAGGACCGGCGCGAGCACATTCCAGCCGCGCCCGTCGGTCGGATTTTTCTCCAGATGTTGCTCGACCTGGGCGACGAGGGTCTCGAGCGACTGGGCGATGCCGGACCCCGTCCCACGCTCCCGCTGCGCCAATGGAAAATCCTGAAGCCTGGGTGAACCGAGCGGCATGTAGACGCCGATGGCGACGAGCGGCAGGCCGCCGAGCGCCAGCACGGCCGCCGCACGGCGCCATTTGAGGTTCGACTTCGGCGCCATTGCAGGCTCGCTGGCCGCCGCCGCGAGCAGCCTGCGGCTGATCTCGACGCGCGCGGCCTCGGCTTCCGGGGCTGGGATCAACCCCGCGGCGAGATCACGCTCGATCTCGGCCAACTGGTCTTTGTAGACCGCGACCTCGCTGCCCTGGTCCGGCGCGCGGCTACCGCGGCCAAGCGGCCAGAGCACGGCGAAAATCGCCGCGACCGTCATCAGCGCGAACACGAACCATAGCGTCATCTGGCAAGCTTCCGGCGGCGCGCGAACCGCGCCTATAGGTGCCTTTACACCACGGCCGGACAATGCGGCAATTGACAATTGTCAATTCCGCGCGACCCCATTTCAGGCTCGAAAATGTGATACTCCAACGGCTTAGCCGATCTCGAAATCCGCGCTTTGCGCCGCGTCCTCGCCGTGCCCGTTGAAGGCCCTCAGGAAGTATGTTCCCGGCTTGATCGCATCCGGCAATCTGATGCGCACCGCGCCGACCGGAACCCGAGATGCAACCCGCGTGATCGTCTCAGGCAGTTGCCGATCGCTTGCCTTCTCGACCAGCACCACTTTGGCGCCAACCATCAGCCTGCGGTACTTGGCTACGATGACTCGGTTCTCGATTTCGATAGAGCTGATGACGGGTTTCATGCGCCCACAAACGGAAATTCCCCGGATTTTCACGGGGACCGTACGGCGCGCCACCGGCAGCGTCAACCAGAAATTGTGATCACGAAAACATGCGCTCAATCAGCTCGCGCGTGACGATTTGCGCTCGCCCGTGAGCGCGTTTTCTGCCGCGCGACTCATCAGCGAGGCATAATCGTCGCCGAACAGAACCTGGCAGAAGCGGATCGCGGCCTGTACCTGCTGCTGCCGATAGGTGCGGACCTTGTGATCGGCGGCGCGCAGAGACTGCACCAGCTGCTCGGTCGACCGTTCCACATATTGCTGGAGATCGGAATAGGTGCGCAGCGTCACCTCGTTGATGGCAAGCTCGCTTGCATAATTGCGGCACGTCGCGACGAAGTCGATCAGCGCGACCGCTTCCTCGACCTCGGTGCTGTCGATCCGCGCGCCCGGCGGAATGTCCTTCTCCGGGCGCTGGCGAAGGATGCGGCGGACGCGGCCGGGAACGCTGTCGATCTCGGATTGCAGGGCATTGGAGATGTCGGCCCGGATCGAGGTCAACTGCTTGCCCCAGGCGGAATCGTTGCGCAGATCGAGCTCGGTGCGCAGGCCGCGCACGCCATCGTGCAGCGTCTTGAGATTGCCGGCGACGTTGTCGAAATGGCCGCGCTTGATGTCCATGCGAAGGATCGCGGCAACGCAGGACAGATCATGCAGCGCGATCGTGACCGCAACGCCATAAGGCGTCGCCGCGACGCGGATCTCGTCGTCGGACGCGGCAATCTTGATCGCGAGGCGGATGATCTGCCAGGGGGCGGTCATCCGCTGCACGACCATCGAGAGCGCGAAGGGCAGCATCTGCGGCGTTTGCAGCACCGGAATGTTGAGCGCCGACGTCACCGAGGCGATCTGGGAATCGCCGAATGCGCGCAGGAAGCGCGGGAGCTTCTCGTTCAGGCTGGCGATGGCCTCCCGGACCTGAAGCACCGCACCGATCGAATAGAGATCCTCGATGACATTGGGCGGGCCGACCCGGGCCAGCGCGCGCGTCTTGTCGCCGCCGCCAGGTCCGGTCAGCTCGAAAATCGCGTCCGCGGCTACCGCCTGGAGCTTTTGCGCCAAGGCCTCGACCTGGCCTGCAGCATCGGCGGGCATGCGCGCCAGCGCCGCCTCGAATTCGTTCACCTTGGCCGGTGCTCCATCACGGCCGAGCCATTGCCAGATCGGCTGCAGCGAGGAGCGGCGGATCTGGCCGGCCCGGATCGGGGTGCCCGCCTCGACCAGGAACGGTTCCAGGACCTGGAACAGCAGCCGCGACAGATCGTCCGTGCGCGGCGCGGGCGCTTCATCGGCTTCGCTCTTGCGGACGATCTTGCGCAATTGCTCAAGGACGAGGGTCGCAACCGCCGTATCCTGGCCGCGTTCCAGCGCACGCTCGAACTCCCGCATCAGCAGCGCCTGCGACTGCGGCGGGAGCTGCGCGAGATATTCCCTCAGCCGCTCGATCGATGTCTGGCTCATGCGCCCGGGTAATGCACGGTAAAATGGCGGACATGGGATGCGTCCGGGCGCGATCATAGGAGACCCCACTTAAGAAGCCGTTTAGGAAGTGCGGTCGAATGGCCAAGGCCCCCTCCAGACGGTGAGCAGCGAGGACAAAAAGCCGCGTCCAAACAAGGGGCTACAGTCCCGGCAGGACCAATTCGGCCCGCAGGCCGCCGGTCGGAGCAGCGCCGAGCGAAAGGCTGCCGCCATAGAGCGCGGCGAGTTCGACCACGATGGACAGCCCCAGTCCCGATCCCGGCTTGGACTCGTCGAGCCGCTGGCCGCGCCGGGAGACCTGCGCGCGCTCAGCTTCCGACAGGCCGCGGCCGTCGTCGTCGACGATGATCCGCAAATGCGGGCTGGCGCCGGCCTGGTGCGGGGTCTGGACCACGACTTCGATGAAGACGCGCGATGCCGCCCATTTGCAGGCATTGTCGACGAGATTGCCGACCATCTCCTCGAGATCCTGCCGCTCGCCCCGGAACTTCGCGGATGGATCGGCCTTGGCCTCCACCGTGATGCCGCGGTCGCGATGGATCTTCTCCATGGTCCGCCGCAGCGCCTCGATGGCTGGCGCGACCTCCGTCACCGTCGCGACCACCGAGACCCGCGCCGCAATGCGCGCGCGCTCCAGATGGTGGGTGACCTGGTCCCGCATCACGTCCGCCTGCTCCAGCACCTTGGCCGCGAACGGATCGGCGGCGTGGGCGCCAGCCTCGTTGACGATGACGGAGAGCGGCGTCTTGATCGCGTGCGCTAGATTGCCGACATGGGTGCGCGCGCGCTCGACAATCTCGCGATTGGCGTCGATCAGGGCGTTGGTCTCGCGCGCCAACGGCGCGATCTCGACCGGGAATTCACCCTCGAGCCGTTCCGCCCGCCCGGAGCGGATGTCGGCGATCGCTTCCGAGATGCGCTTGAGCGGTGCAAGGCCGAAGCGGACCTGGAACACGGTCGTCAGCAGCAATACGATGCCGAGCGCGGTGAACGTGCCGCCGAGATAATAATCGAAGCTCCGCGTCTCGTCGAAGATCTCGGTGTCGTCGCCGGCGACGCTGACGAGAAACTTGCCGTCGGCGCCGAGATCGACCGGCCGCTCCACCATGCGCAGGTTCTGCCCTTCCGGCCCATCGACGTAAGCGAGCCGGATGCCGGCGGCGGTGAGCTCGGCCCCCTGGTCCTCCAGCTTCGGCAGCTTCTTGTCCCAGAGCGAACGCGAGGAGCGCACCTCCGGCTTCTCGGTGTCGATGCGCGTGATCTGCCAGTACCAGCCGGACAGCGGCAGCTCGAACAGGGGCTCGCCAAGCGATTGGAACTGCCGGTCCGGCGGCTCGTCGGGAGTCGCGACCTCCGCGATCAACGTGCGCAGATAGAGATTGAGCCGGCGGTCGAAGGCGCGCTCGGTGGCATCCTTGTAGACCGACGACAGCACGACGCCCGTGATGGCGAGGATCACCACGAGCCAGGCGGTCGCCGACAAGAACAGTCGGTTCGCAAGCGAGCTAGCGGCCATCGGAACGGTCCCGGCAGGGGCTGGAAGTCAGGCGGTCGGAGGTCATGGGCCGAACAAGGCCCGTGTCAGCGCGGCCGTCAAGCCCGGACCGCTCGACGTCCCGCCCTTACGCGCCGGGCGCAGGCGGCGGCGTCAGGAGATAGCCGAGGCCGCGGACGGTCTGGATGATGTCGACGTCGAGCTTCTTGCGGATGCGGCCGACGAAGACCTCGATGGTGTTGGAGTCGCGGTCAAAATCCTGGTCGTAGAGATGCTCGACCAGCTCGGTGCGCGAGACCACCCGCCCGGAATGGTGCATCAGGTAGGCCAGAAGCCGATATTCGTGCGAGGTCATCTTGATGGGATTGCCTGAAACGCTGACGCGGCCGGTCCTGGTGTCGAGCGTGACAGGACCGCAGCTGAGCTCGCTCTGGGCGTGTCCGGTCGAGCGGCGCAGCAGGGCGCGGATGCGCGCGAGCACCTCCTCCAGGTGGAACGGCTTTGCGACATAGTCATCGGCCCCGGCATCGAAGCCCTGCACCTTGTCGCTCCAGCGGTCGCGCGCGGTGAGGATCAGGACCGGCATGGTACGGCCATTGCGGCGCCAGGCCTCCAGTACCGAGATGCCATCCTTCTTCGGCAGGCCGATGTCGAGCACAACGGCATCATAGGGCTCGTTGTCGCCGAGATAATGCCCCTCCTCCCCGTCGAAGGCTCGATCGACGACATAGCCGGCGTCGGTCAGCGCCTTGGTGAGCTGGCGATTGAGATCGGGGTCGTCCTCAACAACGAGCAGGCGCACACGTCTCTCCAAAGATAGGCCGCAAGAACTGGCTGCATGAACACCACCCGAGATGAGCAATTCCGGCGTGAACTGGATATGAACGAAGGGAACCGCCTGCGTTACTTTTTGGTCATATACGACCTGCAACCAGCAAATGCTATTGCGCCCGCCATGCCGCGGGACGAGCCGGCGGCATGGCGGGCACAATTAATACTTCGGGCCGCGAGCGGAATGACCCCGGCTTTCCGGGCCGTCAGGTCCGGAAGAAGACGAACCAGACGACGGCGAGGATCAGGATTGCAAGGCCGGTCGAGATGGCGAGCAACGCTGCCACGGACGGCCCGGGCTCGCCCTGGCGCGCCTCGGTCGGAGTTTCCACGATGCGCTTCTGCTCTCGTGTGGTTGCCATGGTGTCCTCAATCTGTGGCTGTCGCGTCAGGACGCCGCGACTTTCTCGCGGCGTCTTATTGGCGGGGCAACGCGTGATCGCGGGCGATGTTCCGAACCATGGAGCCGCCGGGCAACTCGGCGCAGGCGGCGATTAACGCCGTTGCAAGATTCCGCGCCGGCGCTTGCTTTGATTCGCACCTCGGCAATGTTATCCTCAACGCTTGTCCTCTGTTGCGTTTGGAGTAGCCCATGGCCCCCCGCGCCAATTGGAAGGGTTTTCTGCGTCTGTCGCTCGTGACCTGCCCGGTCGCGCTCTATCCGGCCACTTCGGATACGGAGAAGGTCTCGTTCAACCAGATCAATCGAAAGACCGGCCACCGCATCAAGTATCTCAAGGTCGACGCCGAGACCGGCGACGAGGTGACCTCCGAGGACATCGTCAAGGGCTACAAGGTGGACACCGACACCTACATCGAGATCACAAAGGACGAGCTCGACGACATTGCGCTCGACTCCACCCACACGATCGAGATCGACGAGTTCGTTCCGAAGGCCGACATCGACAGCCGCTATCTGATCCGTCCCTATTATCTCGTGCCCGACGGCAAGGTCGGCCACGACGCCTATGCGGTGATCCGCGAGACCATCCGCAGCATGGACAAGGTCGCGATCGGCCGCGTGGTGCTGACCAACCGCGAGCACATCATCGCGCTGGAGCCGCTCGACAGCGGGCTGATGGGCACGCTGCTGCGCTATCCTTACGAGGTCCGCAGCGAGAAGGAGTATTTCGACGACATCCAGGACGTGAAGCTGACCAAGGACATGCTCGATCTCGCCAGGCATATCGTCGAGAAGAAATCCGGCACCTTCGAGCCTGAGCTGTTCGAGGATCATTACGAGACTGCCCTGATCGATCTCATCAACAAGAAGCGCAGCGGCATGCCGATCAGCGCGAAGGCTGCGCCGAAGACCGGCGGCAACGTCATCAACCTGATGGACGCGCTGAAGAAGAGCATCGCGAACGAGAAGGACGCTGCGCCAACCGCGAAAGCCGCCAAGGAAACTGGCAAGGAAACTGCCAAGGCCAAGAAACCGAAGAAGCGCGTCGAGGGTCAGCGCGAGATGCTGCTGCCGATCGCCGGCAAGGGCGGCAAGGATGCTGCGGCGAAAACGCCGGCGAGGAAGGCCGACAAGCCGGTGCGGGCACCGGCGCGCGCGAAGAAAGCCGGCTGACAGCAACCGGCTCGCGGTCGCGCCGTGATGTCTCTCTTCGCCGATCGGCCGGCCTGACATGCCGTGGTCGACCGCGTTCGACGATCCCGTTCGCGTGAGCAACAAAATCAAGCTGCTCACGCTTCAAGATGCGGCTGACTACATCATGCAGCTGCCCGACGATGTCCAGCACGAGGCGCACTGGCAGACCGCGATCGAAACCTTGATCAATGCGGCCGAGACGGGCGGCGGCTGGGTGATGTTCGCCCGCATCGCGACATTGCGGGCGCTGAATGCAACGGGCCGGCGCGGATGAGCAATGGAGAAGTCCCTGCCGGTCCGTTAACGAGCAAGCTCAACAAACGGTTGAGAAGCCGCGCGAAACCACGGCCCTGCAGCGCATCCCGCCCTCGGGGCCCCGAGGGCAACCGATTTGAGTCCATTTGAACGAATCGATGGAACCCAAATTTAATGGATGCCGTCGTATGAGCGGGGGCGGGCTCGCCCTGACTTATTTCTATTGGCGCATAAGACTTGTTCGATTGATTGATGCTTCCGATGAGACGCGGCCATACGTTGGATCGGATGAACAGGAGGTGGCAATGCGTCTGATCAGGTGTTTCCTTGCCGATGAGAATGGCGCAACCGCAATCGAATATGGCTTGATCGCCGCCGGCATTGCGCTCGCTATCGTCACCGTCGTGAACAGCACGGGCGGCGCCCTCCTGAGCAACAAGTTCAACTCGATCAGCGCAGCGACGAAGTAGTCGGCACCCCCGACCTATGGCGCCTCCTGAGCTCGAGGATGTCGCGACAGTACGCGAGTCTGCCACTGTCGCAGGCCATGATCTGAGTCAACAGCATCAGGACGGCGACGTCTAAGCATGGAGATCCAACTCCCTGCTGCCGGCCCGCCCATGCATCCAGACCTTCCGCACTCCCGACTGAAAATCCGCCGTGTCCGCCTCGATACCGGCCGCGAGAACGTCGTCGTCGTCTCCAGGCATTCGAAGGCGCTGCGCGCGGAGATCTTCCGCGGCTTCAGCCGTGTCGAGCTTCGTCAGGGCGGCAAGGTTCTGCTGGCAACGTTGCTGATCACGGACGACGAGATGCTGGCCGGTCCGGATGAGATCGGCCTCTCCGAGCCTGCGTTCCGGCGCTTTGCGGAGCCCATCGGCACACTTGTCACGGTCAGGCCCGCCTCGCCTCCGGAGAGCCTGGAAGCCGTGCGCGCAAAGATCCGGGGACGAACCTTGAGCCAGGCCGAGATCGGCGCGATCATCAGCGACCTCGCGCATTATCGCTACTCCGACATGGAGATCGCCGCGTTCCTGATCGGTTCGGCGAGCTTCATCACCAGCGACGAGCTTCTCGCCCTCACCGGGGCAATGGCGCAGGCAGGGACGCAACTGGTCTGGCCGACCCCTGTCGTCGTCGACAAGCATTGCATCGGGGGCATTCCCGGCAATCGCACCTCGATGGTCGTGGTGCCGATCGTCGCCGCCCATGGCCTGCCGATCCCGAAGACCTCCTCGCGCGCCATCACTTCGCCTGCCGGCACCGCCGACACGATGGAGGTGCTGGCCCGGGTGAACATCGGCGTCGAGGAGATGAAGGCGATCGTTTCGGACTGCAACGGCTGCCTGATCTGGGGCGGGCACGTGAACCTGTCGCCGGCCGACGACGTCCTGATCTCTGTCGAACGCCCGCTGAGTCTCGACACCCGCGAGCAGATGGTCGCCTCCATCATGTCCAAGAAGATCGCGGCAGGCTCGACCCATCTGTTGATCGACATTCCGGTCGGGCCGACCGCCAAGGTCACCGGCGGCGTCGAGGCCATGCGTCTGCGCAAGCTGTTCGAATTCGTCGGCGACCGCTTCGGCCGCGCCGTCGAGGTGATCACGACCGATGGCAGCCAGCCCATCGGCAACGGCATCGGGCCGGTGCTCGAGGCCAACGACGTCGTGGCCGTTCTCGGCAACGAGAAGGACGCGCCGCGCGACCTGCGCGAGAAGTCGTTGCGGCTCGCCGCCCATCTGTTGGAGTACGATCCGAAGCTGCGCGGCGGCGCCGGCTATGCGCGCGCGCGGGAGCTGCTCGACAGCGGCGCGGCGCTCAAGCAGATGCAGAAGATCATCGAGGCCCAGGGTCCCTCGACCTGCAGCACCGAGCTTGGACCGCTCAGCTTCGACGTCACGGCAACGCATGATGGCGTCGTATCCGCTATCGACTGCCTGCGCATGAACCGCCTCGCCCGCACCGCCGGCGCGCCGCTCGACAAGGGCGCGGGCATCCGCTTGTTCAAGAAGATCGGCGACCGCGTCGAGCAGGGCGAGCCGCTCTATCGCGTCTACACCTTCGATAGCCCCGAGCATGATCTGGCCGCAGCGGCCACCGCAGAGGAGACCGGCTACCTGATCAACGGTCATGAGACGCCCCCGGGCAAGACGACGCCGTGAGCACGATCGCGCTCCAGACATTGTCGTGCGGGGCCGATGCGGCGAAGCGGCTCGCAGCGCGGCTTGGGCTCGCCTGCGGCGAGATCGCGGTGCATCGTTTTCCCGACGGAGAACTGCGCGTCGCCGTCGCGCCGGCGACCGACACGACGATTCTCTACGCCCCGCTCGATCAACCCAACGACAAGCTGATCACCCTGCTGTTCGCGGCCGAAGCCCTGCGACGTAACGGCACGAGGCGGCTGGTCCTGGTCGCGCCCTATCTCTGCTACATGCGGCAGGACGCAGCATTTCATGCCGGCGAGGCCATCAGCCAGCGCGCCATGGGCCGTTTGCTTGCAACGACGATGGATCGCGTCGTCACCGTGGATGCGCACCTGCATCGCACTCCCGACATCAGGTCTGTTTTTCCCGGCATCGAAGCGGAGAATCTGTCAGCCATGCCGGCCGTCGCGAATGCACTGGCAAAGGACAGCGTCGATCCGTCGACCGTCGTGATCGGCCCCGACGTGGAGTCCGAGCCATGGGTGAGCGATGTCGCGAGGCGATTGCGATTGCAGCACACAGTGGCGCGAAAGACCCGGCACGGTGACCGTTCCGTTGCGCTCAGCTTTGCCGATCCCGCTCTGCTCTTGGGACGACCGACGCTCTTGGTCGACGACATCGTCTCCTCCGGCACGACCCTGATCGCCGCGGCAAAGGCGCTGACAGCAATGGGCGCCATCTCCGTCGATGCAGTCGTGACGCATGCCCTGTTTCCAGCCGCGATGGTGGTTGCGTTCGCTGAGGCCGGCATACGGTCTGTTCGCTCGACCGACAGCGTACCGCATCCGACCAATGCGATTGCGCTCGACGAAATTCTCGCCGCCGCTTTGCGGTCCGAACTGACGACGACACATCTTCCGGGAAGGACGACATGAGCATCACCGTTCGATTCTGCGGTGCCGCCCGCACCGTAACCGGCTCGAGCTACCTATTCCAGACGGCGGCCGGCCGTTTCCTGGTCGATTGCGGCCTGTTCCAGGGCCAGAAGACGCTGAAGGAGCTCAACTACGGCGCCTTTCCGTTCCGCCCCGCCGATATCGATGCCGTTCTGCTCACGCACGCCCACATCGATCATAGCGGTCTCTTGCCAAAACTCGTGCGCGCGGGATTCGAGGGGCAGATCCTGGCGACGCGTGGCACGATCGACCTTTGCTCCTACATGCTCCCCGACGCCGGCAGCATCCAGGAATCGGAAGTCACGCAGCTCAACCGGCGCAACGCCTCGCGCGGGCGCAAGCAGGTAGCGCCCATCTACACACAGGCCGATGCGATCGCATCGCTCCAGTCGTTTCGTCCGGTCGATTGCGAACGCTGGACCGACGTGATCCCGGGCGTCCGCGCGCGCTACTGGAACGCCGGCCATCTGCTCGGCTCCGCCTCGATCGAGCTCGAGATCGCCGAGCGAGCTTCGACGCGTCCGCTGCGCGTGCTGCTCTCCGGCGACGTCGGACCCGAGGCCAAGCTGCTCCAGCCCGATCCCGAAGCGCCGACCGACTTCGATTACGTCATCTCGGAAGCGACCTATGGCGACCGGGTACGTGAGGCCACGACACCTGCGCTCCGCCGCAAGCACCTCGCCGCCGAGGTGCGCGATGCTGCGGCGGCGGGCGGCGCGCTGCTGCTGCCCGCCTTCGCGGTCGAGCGCACCCAGGAGCTGATCGTCGACCTCGTCGACCTGATGGAGCACGGCGAGATACCGACGGCACCGATCTTCCTCGATTCTCCGCTCGCGATCCGCGCGACCGAGGTATTCCGGCGACATGCCGAGAGCCTCGACCCGTCCGTCGACGTCACCCGCCTGCTCAACTCGCCGCATCTCAAATTCACCGAGACGGCGGACGAGAGCAAGGCCATCATGCGCCTGTCCGGGTTCCACATCATCATCGCCGCGAGCGGCATGTGCGATGCCGGCCGCATACGCCACCACCTGAAGCGCTGGCTGTGGAACGAGCGTGCGACCGTGCTGCTCGCCGGCTTCCAGGCCAACGGCACGCTCGGCCGCTTCCTCCAGAACGGCGCCAAGGCCGTGCGGATCCAGGGCGAGGAGATCAAGGTCGCCGCCCGCATCCGCATGATCGACGAATATTCGGGCCACGCCGACGGTGCCGGAATGGCCAGCTGGATCGCGGCGCGCCGGCCCATCTCCCGCGGGCTGTTTTTGGTGCACGGCGAGGAAGAGGCGATTGCCGGGCTGGCCGAGCGCGTGGCCGGACGCATCATACCGGCAGCCAAGGTCTACCAGCCGATGCTGGACGACATTTATGAGCTCTCCGCACCGGAACCGCGCGTGCTCGACGCAGATCATCGCCGGCGGCTCTCGCCGGAGGCCGTGACCCGTCTCGACTGGCACAACGAGATGTCCGAGCTCATGCTCGATATCAACGATCGTATTGCCGCCGCCGCCGACGACCGCGCCCGCGGGGTCATCATCCGAAGGCTGCGCCGCGCGTTGGAGGAAAACGCGTAGAGCAACGCTGATGGCCGAGATAGCTCTCAGCGTTACTCCCAACATTCGTCATAGCAAGGAGCCCTTGCTGCGAAGCGATCCAGAATCTTTCCGCCGAGGGGCTTTGGATGCTTCGCTGCAGCTCGTTGCATAGCTGACCTACCGGGCTGTTGGCCGCCTCCGCTTTACGCCTCAACAAATTCCTGATCCTCTCACCTTTAATCAGCCGGACCAACCGGCCTGGCCCAAGGAGAGAGACGCCATGAAGCTCGGCACCGCCATTGCGGAAATCATGAGGCGCGAGGGAATCGAGATCCTCTGCGGCTATCCCGTCAACCATCTGATCGAGCATGCGGCCAAAGCCGAGATCCGCCCCGTGATGGTGCGGCAGGAGCGCGTCGGGATCCACATGGCGGATGCGATCTCGCGGGTGACGTCGGGGCGCAGCATCGGCGCGTTCTGCATGCAGCATGGGCCGGGCGCGGAGAACGCGATGGGCGGCGTCGCGCAGTGTTTCGGCGAATCCGTGCCCGTCCTGGTGCTGCCGATGGGCTATCAGCGCCGGCTTGCGCATATCGAGCCGAACTTCAATTCCAGCGAGGCGATGAAGCCGTTTTCGAAATCGTCGGAGCCGATCATTCTCGCCACTGAAGTCGCCAACATCTTCCGCCGCGCCTTCACCAGGCTGAAGAACGGCCGCGGCGGGCCCGTCATCGTGGAAATTCCCGCGGACATGTGGAATGAGGAGGTGCCGGAGCCGCTCGACTATACGCCGGTGCTGCGCACCCGCTATGGCGCCGACCCTGTTCACGTCAAGGAAGCAGCCGGCCTGCTCGTGAATGCAAAGCGGCCGGTGATCTATGCCGGCCAGGGCGTGCATTACGCGCAGGCGTGGCCACAGCTGAAACGGCTTGCGGAGCGGCTGGCGATCCCAGTCACCACCAGCTTGGGCGGGAAATCCTCTTTTCCAGAAACGCATCCGCTCTCGCTCGGCTCCGGCGGGCTCGCCGTGCCGCGCGCGGTGCCGAAATTTCTGACTGAAGCCGATGTCATCTTCGGCATCGGCTGCTCCTTCACCGAAACCAACTTCGGCATTGCGATGCCGAAGGGCAAGACCATCATCCATTCCACGCTCGATCCCAATCATCTCAACAAGGACGTGGAAGCCAAGATCGGCCTGGTCGGCGACGCCGGCCTCGTGCTGGACGCGCTGCTGGAGGAGATCGGCAGGACCGTCACATCCGATCGTGATGCCTCCGCGGTCGCCGCCGAGATCGCGGCCTCGCACAAGGAGTGGCTGGCGAAATGGATGCCGAAGCTTACCAGCAACGACGCGCCCCTCAGCCCTTATCGCGTGCTCTGGGACTTGCAGCACACCGTCGACAGCCGCAACACGATCATCACGCACGATGCCGGCAGCCCCCGTGACCAGCTCTCGCCGTTCTGGAAATCCGTCGAGCCCCTCACCTATCTCGGCTGGGGAAAGACGACCCAGCTCGGCTATGGCCTTGGGCTCGCGATGGGCGCCAAGCTGGCAAAGCCCGACAAACTCTGCATCAATATCTGGGGCGACGCAGCCATCGGCTTCACGGGCATGGATTTCGAGACCGCGGTGCGCGAGCGCATCCCGATCATGTCGATCCTGCTCAACAATTTCTCGATGGCGATCGAGTTGAAGGTGATGCCGATCTCGACCGAGAAATATCGCTCGACCGACATTTCCGGCGATTATGCCGCGATGGCGCGCGCCTTCGGCGGCTATGGCGAGCGGGTGACGAGCCCGGAGGACATCATACCCGCGATCAAACGCGGCATTCAGAAGACGCAGGAAGGCGTTCCGGTGCTGCTGGAGTTCATTACCAGCAAGGAGACCGAGGTGTCGCGGCCGGGCACATGAGCGAGGCGGATTTCAGCAAGCCTTCCGACGCTGGTTCCAGCAGCGGAGGATGTGATAATCCGGCCCGGTGAGGTGGGAGGCGCGGCATAGGGCCGGATTGCGAATGATTAACCCTCCGACGAACAGCGCCGATGAGCTCGCCGCCGAGAGCGCGCGGCTGCGCAGCGAGCTTGCGATTGCGCGGGATCGACAGAGCGCCAGCGCCGAGATCCTGCGCACCATCGCGGCCTCTCCTTCCGATGCGCGGCCGGTCTTCGCGGCGATCGCCTCCAGCTCCAAGCGCCTGCTCGGCGGCTTCTCGGCGACCGTGCTCCAGTTCATCGGCGACGAGCTGCACCTCGTGGCATTCACGTCGACCAGCCCGGAGGCGGACAAGGGGCTCGAGGCGTCGTTCCCGCGCAAGATCGCCGACTTCCCGACCTTTGCCCTCGTGCGCGACGGAAAGACGATCCAGTTTCCCGACAGCGAGGCGGCCGACGTTCCCGAGCTGAACCGGGAGCTGGCACGGCTTCGCGGCTTCCGCAGCGTCCTGTTCATGCCGCTGATGAACCGGGGCACGCCGGTAGGCATGATCAGCGTCACGCGCGCCGAACCCGGTGCGTTCGCGCCTGATGTCGTCCAGCTGCTCCAGACCTTTGCCGACCAAGCGGTGATCGCGATCGAGAATGCGCGACTGTTCAATGAGACACGCGAGGCCCTGGAGCGGCAGACCGCGACAGCTGACATCTTGAAGGTGATGGCCGCCTCGCCGTCCGATATGCAACCGGTCTTCGACGCCATCGCTGCCAATGCCAACCGGCTGATCGATGGCTTCTCCACCGCGGTGTTGCGCTATATCGACGGCGCCGTGCATCTTGCGGCATTCACCTCGACCGATCCCGCCGGCGATCGCGTGCTCCAGGCCTCGTTCCCAGTACAGTTCGCACGATTCCCGCCCCACCAGCTCGTGGCCCATGGTCACGCGGCGCAATTGCCCGACACCGAACTCGAGCCCGCCGCGCGCGACATCGCGCGCGCCCGCGGCTATCGCAGCATGCTGTTCACGCCGCTAATGAGCGAGGGCGAAGCGATCGGCATCATCATCGCAACGCGGCGCGCAACGGGCAGCTTCGCCGATCATCATGTGCGGCTACTCCAGACCTTTGCCGATCAAGCCGTGATCGCGATCAAGAACGTCAGCCTGTTCAACGAGGTCGCGACCCGCACCAGCGAGCTGGCCAAATCGCTGGACGATCTGCGCGCGGCGCAAGACCGGCTGATCCAGACCGAGAAGCTGGCTTCGCTCGGCCAGCTCACCGCCGGCATCGCCCATGAGATCAAGAACCCGCTCAACTTCGTCAATAACTTCGCATCGCTCTCCGCAGAGCTGACGGACGAGCTGAACGACTTGCTCGCGCCGGTCACGCTCGCAGACGACGTCCGCAGCGAAGTCGATGAGCTGACGGGACTCCTGAAGGACAATCTGCAAAAGGTCGTGCAGCACGGACGGCGCGCCGATTCCATCGTCAAGAACATGCTGCTGCATTCACGCGAGGGCGGCGGCGAGCACGGGCTGAGCGACATCAACGCACTGGTCGAGGAGAGCCTCAACCTCGCCTATCACGGTGCTCGCGCCGAGAAGCCGGGGTTCGATGTGAGGCTGAAGCGCGAGCTCGATCCGGCGGCCGGGCAAGCCGAAGTGTTTCCGCAGGAGATCACCCGGATGCTGCTGAACCTGATCTCGAACGGATTCCACGCGGTCACCAGGCGCAAGGCCGACGGCGTGGCCGGTTACGAGCCGGAGGTGACCGCCGCAACGCGCGACCGCGGCGACAGCATCGAGATCCGCATTCGCGACAACGGCACCGGGATTGCGGACGAGGTCAAAGAGAAGATGTTCGATCCGTTCTTTACCACCAAGCCGGCCGGCGAAGGCACCGGCCTCGGGCTGTCGATGAGCCACGACATCGTGGTGAAACAGCATGGCGGAACGATCGACGTCGCGACCGTGCCGGGCGAATTCACCGAGTTCACGATTCTGCTGCCGCGGAAGAGCAGCTTTGCGGGCGGACGGGGCTAGCCGCTACTCCACCATCTCGGCGGATTGCTTCGCCGAAGGACCGGCCAGCGGCCGCTCCTCCATCGCGATCAGGCAGAGAGCAGCAGCGGTCATCAGCGCAGTGGCCGCGCCGAACACGTAGCGGAACGCGTGCCGCATGTCCTCGGCGGGAATAGCGACGCTACCTGCGGCGTGATGCTCGCCGAGCGGAATGTCTGCACCGAGCGCGATCAGCAGGATGGCCGCGAACGCCGCAACCGTGAACGACGACATCAGCGAGCGGAAGAAGTTCAACGCGCCGGTAATTGTGCCAACCTGCGGACGTGCGACAGAATTCTGCACCGAGACCACGCAGACCGGAAAGGTTGTGCCGAGGCCGAGCGCAAACGCGGCCATCAGCGTCAACAGGCCCCACAGCGGCAGCGTCGTGAGCGTGAGACCAAGGCCGCACAGCGCGGCCCAGGACGTCCCGATGATGGCGACACGCTTGTAGTGCTTGGCCCGCGCCATCGTACGTCCGGCGATCGCCGCACCGCAGGTCGAGACAGCCGCAAGCGGGATCAGCGCTAGGCCCGCCTCGCTGGCGCTGAGGTGGTAGACCGATTCGTAATAGAGCGGGAGCTGGACCGTGAGGCCCGTGATGGCGCCGAGCGCACAGCCCCCCGCCATCAGCCCGAACGGCACGACGCTTCCACCCAGCAGCGGCAGCGGCAGGAAGGGCTCGTCCGCGCGCCGGGCGTGCCAGACGAAGGTGACGGCGAGCGCGACCGCGCCGCCCACCATCGCGAGCACGGTCGGCGACAGCCACGGAAAACGCGTGCCGCCCCAGGTCAGCACCAACATGAAGACGACCGCGGAGGCCATCAGCAACACGCCGCCGAGCCAGTCGACCTTGCGCTTGCGGTGGAACACCGGGATCTTCTTCATCTTCGGCAGCAAGAGCGCGATCGCAGCGGCCGTAAGCGGCAGATTGATCCAGAAGATCATCGACCAGTGCAGATGCTCGGCGAAGACGCCGCCGATGACCGGGCCGAGGATGCCGCCGACCATCCAGACGCTGGAAAAATAGGCCTGATATTGCCCGCGCTCCCTTGGGCTCACCACGTCGGAAATCACGGTCTGCACCACCGGCATGATGCCGCCGCCGCCGAGGCCCTGGAGGCCGCGCGCCAGAATCAGCATAGGCATGTTCGGCGCGACCGCGCAGAGCACCGAGCCCGCGACGAACAGGCTGAGCGAGGTGATTATCATGGCCTTGCGGCCGTAGATGTCGCTGAGCGTACCGAACACCGGCGCGACCGCGGTCGAGGCGAGCAGATAGGCGGTGATCACCCAAGACAGGTTCGAGACGTCCTGGAACTGGCGCCCGATGGTCGGCAGCGCAGTCGCCACGATGGTCTGGTCGAGTGCGGCCAGGAACATCGTCAGCATCAGGCTGATGACGATGGTGCGGACCTCGTCCTGCGACAGCGGTACCGGCGGCGCGATGGACGGGGCGTCATCGACGCTGATGACCTCGCTGGGAAGCCGGGACAGCTCTTCGGCAATATCGTCAGGCAACGTCTGGACGTCGGCAGCGCTCTGCCGTTCGAACTTGTTCATCTCGATCGGACGTCGTGAGGCGGCGCAACGCCGCGAAGGATTCGTTCTATGCAGTCCAATGTAGACAGCAAAGCTTTCCCCAGGCAGGCACCGCGGCGCATGGGTGCATCCCGCCACCGGGTCATCCCGAACGCGTGACCCGCATCACGCGGCGGTTCAGTCCTTCGGACGTCGCTTCAGGCGAGCCCGCTTCGGCAAGGTCGCCGGCCATTGCACGATATGATCCTCCAGCTCCTCGTCCGGGATCTGCTCCTCGCTGCCCTCGACCCGGCCGCGCACGGAGACGCCGGCCTCATGCACCGTGTTGGGATCGCCTGAGACCAGCGGATGCCACCAATAGAGGTCGCGCCCTTCGGCGACGAGCTTGTAGCCGCAGCTCGGCGGCAGCCAGTTCAGGGTGCGGACATTGGCCGGGGTCAGGCGAACGCAATCCGGAACCTTGTCGGAACGATTCGGGTAGTCCTTGCAGGCGCAGCTGGCTCCATCGAGCAGCTTGCAGCCGACATGGGTGAAATAAATCTGACCGGTGTCCTCGTCTTCCAGCTTGTTCAGGCAGCAGCGCCCGCAGCCGTCGCACAGGCTTTCCCATTCGGGCCCCGACATCTCTTCCAACGTCTTGGTTTTCCAGAAGAATCCTTCCTGTCCGGAAGGTCGTTTGGGAGCTGCGGTCATGCGCCTCGATAAAATTCGAAAAGAGCTACGGCGACGCCATCTAGGGCGCGCGGCCGCAAAGGTGCAAGCAAGGCCTTGTCCAAGCCCGTAATTGCCCGGGGGCATTTATGCCTGTTGTTCAAAATCGCGAGCGTGACCATTGGTTTATGGGCCCCGCTCGGCTAGAAGAAACAGCAAGTCCCTCGGATGCTGGCCGGGCGCCTTGGGTTTGCCGCAACATTCCCTCAAGACGTCTCGATGCCGCCCCGGCCGGGTGCTTGAACGCTTTCGAAGCAAGCCTCAAGGGTTCTAGGTGCGCCAGATCATACCACCGCATTGGAAGCAGAGGGTCCGGAATTTCTTCCTCGACCTCGATGCGCGCATCGACTCCTCGCTGTTCTCCTCGGCCAAGGGCATCCGCGAGCTCTACGAGCGCTACTCGACCTTCATGGACCGGTTCTATGTCGGACGATGGAAGCGCTGGGTGTTCATCGAGCCGCTCTCCGAAGCTGCGACGCTCGGGCTCGGCGGCCTCGTCGTGATGCTCGCCCTCGCCATCCCCGCGTTCCGCGAAACCGCGGACGAGGACTGGCTGAAGAAGTCCGACCTCGCCGTGAGCTTCCTCGACCGCTACGGCAATCCGATCGGCAGCCGCGGCATCAAGCACAACGACTCGATCCCGCTGGAAGATTTTCCCGACGTGCTGATCAAGGCGACGCTGGCCACCGAGGACCGCCGGTTCTACGAGCATTTCGGCATCGACATCGCCGGCACCGCCCGCGCGCTCGTCACCAACGCCCAGGCCGGCGGCGTCCGCCAGGGCGGCTCCTCCATCACCCAGCAGCTCGCCAAGAACCTGTTCCTGAGCAACGAGCGCACCATCGAGCGCAAGGTCAACGAAGCATTCCTCGCGATCTGGCTGGAATGGCGCCTGACCAAGAACGAGATCCTCAAGCTGTATCTCGACCGCGCCTATATGGGCGGCGGCACCTTCGGAGTCGACGGCGCGGCGCACTTCTACTTCAACAAGTCCGCGCGCGACGTGACGCTGGCGGAAGCCGCGATGCTCGCCGGCCTGTTCAAGGCGCCGACCAAATACGCCCCCCACATCAACCTGCCCGCCGCCCGCGCCCGCGCCAACGTCGTTCTCGACAATCTCGTCGATGCCGGCTTCATGACCGAGGGCCAGGTGTTCGGCGCCCGCCGCAATCCGGCGTTCGCCGTCGACCGCCGCGACGAGGCCTCGCCGAACTATTATCTCGACTACGCCTTCGACGAGATGCGCAAGCTGGTCGACACCTTCCCGAAGTCCTACACCGAGCGCGTCTTCGTGGTGCGCACCGCGATGGATTCCAACGTGCAGAAAGCGGCCGAGGACGCAGTCGAGAACCAGCTGCGCCAGTTCGGCCGCGACTATCACGCGACGCAGGCCGCGACGGTCGTTGCCGATCTCGACGGCGGCATCCGCGCCATGGTCGGCGGCCGCGACTACGGCGCCAGCCAGTTCAATCGCGCCACCGACGCCTATCGCCAGCCCGGCTCCTCGTTCAAGCCTTACGTCTACACCACCGCGCTGCTGAACGGCTACACGCCGAACTCGGTCGTTGTCGACGGTCCCGTCTGCATCGGCAATTGGTGCCCGCAGAACTATGGCCATTCCTATTCCGGCTCGGTGACGCTGACGCAGGCGATCACGCGCTCGATCAACGTCGTGCCGGTGAAGCTGTCGATCGAGATTGGCCGGCGGGAACAGCCGAAGGCGCCGAACCCGGCCAAGGTCGGCCGCGCCAAGATCGTCGAGGTCGCCCGCCGGTTCGGTCTCAAGGCGCCGCTGCCCGACACGCCGTCGCTGCCGATCGGCTCGGACGAAGTCACCGTGCTCGAGCATGCGGTCGCCTACGCCACCTTCCCGAACCGCGGCAAGGCGGTGACGCCGCATGCGGTGCTGGAGGTGCGCACCGGCGCAGGCGATCTCGTCTGGCGCTGGGACCGCGACGGCCCGAAGCCGCGGCAGGCGATCCCCGCCTCCGTCGCCGCCGACATGGCGGGCATGATGAGCCACGTCGTCAGCGAGGGCACGGCGCGCCGTGCTGCGCTGGACGGCATTCCGACCGCGGGCAAGACCGGCACCACCAATGCGTATCGCGACGCCTGGTTCGTCGGCTACACCGGCAATTTCACCTGCGCGGTGTGGTATGGAAACGACGACTATTCGCCGACCAACCGCATGACCGGCGGCTCGCTGCCGGCGCAGACCTGGCACGACATCATGCTTGCGGCGCATCAGGGCGTCGAGGTCAGGGAGATCCCCGGCGTCGGCATGGGCCAGAAGCTGCCGCCGCATCATGTGAGCAACGCGCACGCCAATGCGGCGCCGAAGGTGCTGGAGACCAAGCCGGGTCCTCCGCCGGTGCTGACCAAGCGCGGCGCCGACATTCTGGTGCGCGTCGAGAGGCTGCTCGACAATGCGGCCAGGACTGCGAACAAATCGACGGATGCCGACAGCAATCCGGCCAAGCCGTCCTCGTCGACGAGCGCGCTCGCCTTCCCGCAGAACTATGCGGAAGAGAACGCCAACACTTCCGCCCCGCGCAAGAACTGATCGAAACCCGTGCGGCTGATCCTGATCACATTGACGGCGCTTCTTCTCGCGACGGTGGTCGGCCTGGGTGCGACCTGGATGACGACGACGCGCGGCACCGAGATCGGCGCGCTGACCATCGGCCCCTGGACCGCCCGCCCGCGCACCGGCACCGCCGACGTCGATCCCTATTCGCGCGCCACCATTGTGCGCAATGGCGAGTTGCCGATCGGCACCGGCGACGGTGTCGCCTTCACCGCCACGACCGACGACAAGAGGAAGGCGCTCGACGGCCGCTGCGACGTGATCGTCTCCGGCGTGACGCCGCCGGCGCGGTTCTGGACGCTGACGCTGTATGACCGCAAGGGCCATCTCGTCGCCAATTCGCTGCAGCGCTACGGCTTCACCAGCCAGGAGATCGTGCGCCAGTCCGACGGCTCGTTCGAGATCCGCATTGCCTCGCGATCGCGCGCCGGCAATTGGCTGCCGACCGGCGGCATCGAGCGCTACGCCTTGATGCTCCGGCTCTACGACACGCCGGTCGGGGTCGCGACGCGCACCCAGCGCGATGCGCCGATGCCCAGCATCACGACGGTGGGCTGCTCATGATACGACTCGCATTCACGATCGTCGCGGGCGTGGTGCTGGGCCTCGTGGTCCATCTCGTCAGCGTGCTGGCGCTGCCGCGGATCGCGACGCAGGATGCCTATTCGCGGCTGACGCCGATGACGAAGGTGAACGCGGTCACCCAGCTTCCCCTCGCCGACCCCAGCACGTCACCGATGCCGTTCATGGATCCTGCCTTTGCGCTGGCGATCTGCCGCTACGATCTGTCGAGCGGACCGATCAAGCTCACGGTGCCGGTGAGTCAGGCCTATACCTCGCTGTCGTTCTACACCCGCAACGAGATCGCCTATTACGCCATCAATGACCGCTCGGCGGGCCGCAAGGTCATCGAGCTCGACCTGATGACGGAAGCGCAACACAGCGAGCTGCCCGAGGACGAAGAAGTCACCGCGGCCGACCGCCTGATCATCGATTCCCCGACCACGACCGGCCTGATCCTGATGAAGGCGCTCGCCCCCGAGCCCGGCCTGATGGCGCAGGCGCAAAGCTCGCTTCAGGCTGCAACCTGCACCCCGCAGACCGAGCCGCCGGCCAAGGCCGAGGCGCCGCGCCGCCGGCGGTGAGCGCGGCCATGGCGGCAACGCAAAACGAAAACTGCGAAAACAACCCCATGCGCAGTAGCCGGAGCATTGAGATCAATGTGCTCTTCGGTCAGCGACGACGAAGCTGCCGGGCGACGCGCGCGCTCCTTTGACTCGTCGGGCAAAACACCGGCATACTGGCAGCATCGAAAGTTCGTCACACCCGCGCGGAGCAATCCGCCGCGGGTTTCTTCATGCTCGAGTGCCGGCGGACCCCAGCAGCTGAAACTGCGATCTCGTACGTCGATCCAGCAAGCGTGCGAAAGCTGACCCGCATCTGTCGCTTTCCTGAGACCACACAGCGGCAAGATATCACCACCACTCGACATGATAGCCGAGCAACACAACGAGATGCTGGGCCCGATCCGGCCTCTGCGCGTTTGACTCGGTCTTCCGCTGTGATACCTGTGCGCGGGGGGCAGGTGAATGACGGGGTTCGCTTACAAGCGACGGATCGGCCGGGGCGCTGCTTTTGTTGCAGCCTATGCCTTGGTCTTGAATGTCATCCTGCCCGGCATGCTGGTCGCCAGCATCTCCCCTCTGGCCGGCGCGGCTCAAGAGCTCTGCATCAGCGGCGACAACGGAGATGCCGCTCGGACCGATGCGGACAAGCACGGCAAGAAGACGAACGTACACTGCCCGCTCTGCGTGGGACACCACGTATCCGGCGCTCTGCCGCCGCCTCAACCCACGTTGACCGATCGCATTCCGCTCACGGCAAGTGCTGTCTATTCGTTTCGGCAGCGGATCGTCGCCTATGCGCGATCTTTCGACCATTTGTCGCGTGGACCACCCGCACTGACCTGATGTTGCCCCCAGGCGGGCGCGAATATTCGCGCTCCCGGCTCTGATCCGCATGCCTGCCCCAGCGGCGGGACGTGCGCGCAGAGCTCGAGCGGGCTTGGCCATCGCTCATTTCCGACATCATCGGCAAGGCCGCCAGCGCGCGCCCCGCTTCCATCATGCGCCGGCGTGATCGCTGGCCTCACATAGAAACGCTCATGTCCAACACATCAACCAGCCTGCGCCGGCCCATCCTGGCCGCGACGACGGCGCTCATCTCACCTGCCCTGCTTTGTGCGACTTCGCTGCTTCCGCCTTTCGTCACAACGGCCTCCGCGCAATCGGCGGAGCGGCTGCCACCCGTGACGGTCAATTCTCCGCAACAACGCAAACGAAAGCCGCGCGGCGTCGTCACGGCCGCCCCGCCCGCGGCAGCACAAAGCGGAGACATCTCTGCGCCAGATCAGAGTCCGAGTTCAGTGCCCGCATCCGCCAGCCTGCCGCCAAGGGCGGGTTTCGATCGCGGCCTGTCGTCGAGCGACTCCGCCTCTCTCGTCACTGACCTGCCCGGCGGTGCGGCATGGGGTGCCGGCGGCGTCTCGAGCCTGCCCGCCATCAACGGATTTGGGGCCGACCGGCTGCAGGTCGCGATCAACTCGATGCTGATCAGCCCCGCCTGTCCGAACGAAATGAATCCGCCCCTGTCGTTCGTCAATCCGGCGATGATTGCGAAGATGCGGGCCTATCTCGGCGTCGGACCTGTATCGGTCGGAGGCGACTATATCGGCAGCCGTATCGACGTCACCACTGCGCCGCTGGCTTTCACGCCGGCACAGGCCGGCTGGGTTGCCAGCACCCGGCTTTCGAGCTTCTTCCGCAGCAACGGCAACGCCTATGGCGTCGATGCAACTGCAACCCTGGCCAACCACGACACGAGCGTCACCTACACGGGTGGTTGGGTCCGCTCGGGCAACTACAAGGCCGGCGACGGAACGACGGTCAAGTCAACGCTCTACGAGACGCAGAACCATGCCATCAGCATCTCGAAGCAGACGTTCGGCAATCTCTTTACCTTCCAGATTGGCGGTCAGTTCATTCCGTACCAGGGCTATGTCAACCAGTACATGGACATGGTCTATAACCGCGGCCTGTATGCAAACGGCCGTTACGAGGGCGTGTTCGACTGGGGCAAGTTCGAAGCCAGCGCCTTCGTGCACCAGATCCGGCACACCATGGGATTCATTGCGCCCGACAAGATCGGCGAGATGCCGATGGACACGGAGGCTCTCGACGCCGGCTATTCGATGAAAGCAACAGTGGCCCTCTCCGGTCATGACCTGCTTCGCATCGGCAACGAGCTGGCGGTCAACCGGCTCGACGATTGGTGGAACCCCGTGGCCGGATCGATGATGATGAGCCCGAACGCGTTCATCAACATCAACGGCGGCACGCGCGATCGCCTCGGCACGTTCGTCGAGTGGGAACGCCACTGGGATCGGCAGTGGACATCGATCCTCGGTTTGCGCAACGACGTCGTGTGGATGAACACCGGCAACGTGCAGGGCTACAATGCGATGAGCTACGGCGCGGATGCGGCTGCCTTCAACGCGCTCGACCGTGCCCGCACCGACGTTCATGTCGACGGCTCCGCCCTCCTCCGCTACGAGCCGAACGACATCAGCCAATACGAATTCGGCTTCGCCCGCAAGACGCGCTCGCCCAATCTCTACGAACGCTACGCCTGGTCTACCAATGCGATGGCGATGAAGATGATCGGCTGGTTCGGCGACGGCAACGGCTATGTCGGGAATCTGGACCTCAAGCCTGAGAAAGCTCACACCGTCAGCTTCACTGCGGGCTGGCACGATCCTGCGCAACGGGTCTGGGGCGTGAAGCTCACGCCCTATGCCAGCTATGTGCACGATTACATCGATGTCGATCGCTGCTCGACTGCGAGCTGCCTCGCGAGCAATCCCGCGAACCTGACGGCGAACACCGGCTTTGTATACCTGCAGTTCGCCAATCACGACGCGACGCTCTATGGCATCAATGTCGAGGGGCGGCTGACCGTATGGGACAATCCAATCTATGGTCAGGGGCAGGTGCGCGGCCTGATCGGCTATGTTCGAGGTCAACGAACCGATGGCGTTGACCTCTATCACATGATGCCGATCAACGCGAAATTCGCGCTTGACCATCTCCTTGGCGGCTGGACCAACAGCATCGAACTGCAACTCGTCGGCTCGAAGGATCAGGTCAGCCAGGTTCACAATGAGCTCACGACACCGGCGTATGCGCTGCTCAATTTACGTACGGGTTACCAGTGGCAGCACGTCCGACTGGACCTCGGCATCGATAATCTGTTCAACCAGAATTACCACCTGCCATTGGGTGGCGCCGACCTGGTCGACTACAAGGTCGTCTCGATGATGGGGTCCTCGGCCGCCTACGGCTACAACGTGAAGGGACCAGGCCGCTCGTTCAACGCGCGGCTCAGCGTCAACTTCTGACCGGACCAGATGCCACGCGGCGATAGACTAGAAGTCGCCGCGTGGCGGGCCGGGGCCCCCGAACGTCCGTTGCGCGAAGCCACCGTCCAGTCGCGGAAACAGCCAATGCGCCGTCACTTCCGCTGCCGACTGCGCCGACTGATCGGGAATCTGGAGCAGCGCGGACTTCTGCAGACACGGGGTCACCGGCGGTTTCCAGGGGTGGACAGCGGCTTTTCACGGACACGGCTACGGTGGGGCGCGATGCGCTGCGCAGGAGCGACCTCCAAACGCGCAACACTCTGAATCCGGTCAACTTTCCCCGCCGCAGTCATCCGCGCCGCTGCGATTGGCCCGCAACTTGCTCATGCGAGTATGATGATCGACTCAAGTCGTCATACTCATGTATGACGACTTACACCAAACATCATACCGCGTGAGGCCGTCGGTGCGGTAGCGGGGGGCAAGTTGCGTAGAATTTCCTGGCGCGTGGTTCTGGCCGGCATGGCGTTATCAGGCGCTTCTGCCGCAAATCCAGTTCACGCGCAGACGGGACCTGGCGGATCTGCGGCGGGGGCGTTGCCGCCGGTCACTGTCGCGGCGCCCGAGACGGCGCTCAGACGCGTGCGGCGCCCAGAGCTCTCGGCAAGGACAAACGCCGCGCGTCAGGCGCAGCGATCGCCCGTCACGCAGCGCGCATCGCCGCAGCAAGCGGGCACGGGCTTCTCCGCTGGTGCGACGCCGGGACGGGGCGACGTGTCGAGCGCGGTGACCGCGCTGCCGGCGGCCGTAACGGTGATGGACGCACCGGCGATCAGCCGGCTGGCGGTTGCAACCTATGGCGACCTGTTCCGCTCGCTGCCAGGCTTCAATGTGTCCAACTATGGCCAGGGCGGAATCGGCTACGGGCTTTCGCTGCGCGGCTATACCGAATCCGAACACGGCCGCGACATCGCCTATTACATCGACGGCGTCCCGCTCAACGAGGTTTCCTCGCTGCATACGCCGAACTATGCCGACCTCAACGTGCTGTTTCCGGAGACGGTCAAGAGCATCGAGATCGTGCGCGGGCCGTTTTCGGTCGAGTACGGCGACTCCAATATGGGCGGCTCGGTCAACATCACGACCAAGCAGGCCGAACTCTTTGCGAGCCTCGGCATCTCCGGAGGCACGCAAGGCACGGCCCGGGGCGTCGCGACCTACAGCACGACGCAGGGCGCGTGGCTGCCCTATCTCGCGTTCGAGGGCTATCACACCGACGGCTACCGCGATAACAGCTTCATCAATCGCTACAACTCGTTCAACAAGGTCACGACGACGCTTCCGGACGGCGCCACCGTGTCGTTCCGTGCGCAGGCCTACGGCACCGAATACGGCTCGCCGGGCTATGCCAGTCGCGACGCCATTGCCGCAGGAACGATCTCCGAACGCTCGGCGACCAATCCGACCGACGGCGGCAACAAGCAGCTCGAAAACCTCGTCACCAATTACAGCTCCGGTGCACAGGACCAGGAGCTGAAAGGCACCCTGTTCGTCAGCCACCAATTCTCGAACCGGTTCGCGGATTTCGGCGGCGGCCAGCGCGTGCAGCACGAGGATCGCACGATGGTTGGCGGTCGCGTCAGCAAGGTCTGGAGCGGAGCCATCGGCGACGACATCCCCGTGCAGGTCCTGCTCGGCAGCAACTGGCGCACCGACTTCATCGAGGCGTTCCAGGCGCCGACCCTCGCCCGCGCCGTGTCCGGCCCGGCCGCGGTCAATGTCGGGTTGACCGAGACGAACATCGCCGGCTTCGGTCAGGTCCAGGTCAAGCCGTTGCCATGGCTCAAGTTCACGGCCGGTGGGCGTTACGACCAGTACTACTACGACATCAACGACCGCACCACGCCTGGCGGCACGCCGAACCTTTCGAACGGCATCGCAAGCCCAAAGGCCGGCGTCGCCATCACGCCGTTCAAATGGCTGGAGCTGTTCGCCAATTACGGCGAGGGTTTTCGCAGCATCGACGTACCCGCAGAGCTGATCGGCAATCCCGGCATTCAGCCATTCAGGATCGTCAGCCGCGAGGGCGGCGTCCAGTTCACGTTCGATCGCTTCAGGCTGCTGGCGAGCTATTGGACGACGGACTCGGCCAACGAAGCGTTTCAGGCGGCGCCCGGTCTGCCCGTGACGTTCCTGGGCAAAGCCCGGCGCAACGGATACGACGTCGATGCCCGCTGGTTCATGATCAAGGATCCCGTCAACAACGTCTCGTTGTTCGCCAACTATGGCGGCGTCTCGGCTCGCCTCGTCGACGCTGCGCCCTCCTACTTCGTCCCGAACGTGCCGAGCTACGTCGCCAATGTCGGCGTTGATTTCAACGTCGCGACGGTCAATGCGCAAGTCCTGTCCGGCTCGGCCTATGTGACCTTCGTCGGCAAGAAGAACCTCACGCAGGACGGTCTCATCACCACCTCACCCTACTCCCGCGTGACCGGCAAGCTCGCCTATTCCTGGCCCGAGGGGTGGACCGCGTTCATGCAGGCGACCTGGTATCCCGGCGATCGCCTCAGCGAAATCGCCATCAATTTTGGCGATCCAGTCGGCGCAAGGATATCCGACATCTTCGTCAGCGCGCAGCCGACAATCGCCGTGCTTGCGGGCGTTTCGTATCGTTTCCCGACCGTAATGGCCGGGGCAACTCCAAGGCTGTTGACCAAATGAGCCGTACCTTCCCTCGTCTCGCGCACACGCTGCTCGCAACCGGGCTTGTTCTCGGATCGACAGCATCCGCCTCGGCACATGATGTCTGGCTCACGTTCTCGGGGCCAGCCAGCGCACGTCGCGCCATCGTCAATTACGGTCATCCGGACGACCGCCCGCCCGCTTTCGCGGACAAGGTCGTGGACCTCTTCATGATCACGCCGAAAGGCCGCAGCTCGCTGCTCGACGGGCTTGCGGGCGCATCCGACAAGGGCATCCAGATCGCACGAACGAAACCGTTCGACGATGCCGGGCATACGCTGCTCGCGGCGCGTTACGACAACGGTTTCTGGGTCAGGACGACAGACGGCCTCTATCGCAACGCCACCCGGCGGCTCGTGCCTGACGCCGCCGAGAGCTTCTGGTCCGGCAAGTTTGCAAAAGCGATCACGGGGGCTGACGCACCCTGGCAGGAGGTGCTTGGACACGACCTCGAGCTCGTGCCACTCACCGATCCAGCCAAGGCGAGACCTGGTGAGGCGCTCAAGGTCCAGGTGCTGTTTCGCGGCAAGCCTCTCGCCGGAGCGGAGGTCGAACGTGGCGACGGCAAGACCGCGGTTGCGGAGAAGGACATTCCAAAATTCAAGACGGACGCGGAAGGCGTGGCGGCTGTCACCATCGTCAAGCCGGGTCCCCATCTGCTGGTGATCGATCACCGTGCGGCGCCGTCAGTCACGCCCGATCAGGCAACGGCCGACCTCTACAATGCGACATTGTGGTTCAGCACGGCCGCCAAGCAGCGCTGATCGCAGTGGTGACGTTGTCGCTCTGCCGCTGAACCGGCCGCTGACCTCCTCCGGAGCCGAGCTCGGATCAGCGCGCGTGGCAGCAGCTGTCACGCGACAGTAGGACGCAACTTCAGATCGCCTGCGCTGTTGAAGCCACGCGTCTCGATGGCTATCGGTTCGAGAAATCGTCTGAATCGGAGGAACGCATGAGCACCATCACCGGCGGCTGTCACTGCGGCGCAATCCGCTACGAAGTCGAGGGCGACGCGATCGTGCATGCGCTGTGCCACTGCCGCGATTGCCGGCTCCACGCCGGCGCCCCGGTCGTCGGCTGGACGATGTACCCGGACAATGCCGTCAAGGTGATCAAGGGCGAACCGAAGGTCTACCACTCCTCGGAACACGGCCGACGGCAGTTCTGCGGCGACTGCGGCACCGGCCTGTTCTACATCAATGCGAGCATGCTGCCGGGGATCATCGACGTCCAGAGCGCGACCTACGACGATCCCGAAGCCGTGCCGGCGACGATGCAGATCCAGGTCGCCGAGCGTCTTCGCTGGATGGAGCATGCGCACGAATTGCCGGCGTTCGACCGCTATCCTCCACAGCCTTAGCGGCGGAAGGAACATCCGGCTCTTTCATCCAGAGACCGGCAACCCTCAAGTCGTGCGTCAGCTCAGCGATGGTGGTGGTGCCGTCGCGCAGCGTCGCTGGACGTGTACCCGCGCAGCTCGGCGTATCTTGCCAGTTGCGCCTGATCGAGAAGCACCGCAGTGCGCAGGTGGTATTTGAGATGGGCTTGCCGCAGCTCGCCCTGCGTCGTCGCGATGGCCGCAATGGCGAGAGCCAGAGCCTCGGCGGTGATCGTGCGGCTGGCGAATTGCCGATCCAGGTCGGCTTCCTTCTCGATCAATTTACTACCGATGGGCGTGGTCTCGGCCTTCATCTCGGAGAACATCTCCTGGACCTTGCTCCGCTGCTCCTGATTCAGCCCGAGCTTGTCTGCGAGCTCAAGCACGTGGGAGGGCCCGGGATATCCGTTGAGCTCGGCCGCCAGCGCCAGCCCCATGCCGCGTCCCGCCTGCAGATCATCAATCTGCTGCTCCGAGAGCGCCTTGATGTGCCGGGACTGCATGCCGGCATACGATGTCTGTGCCGAAACGGCGGCCGACACGAGCAAAGCGATGATCAAAACGAGAAGCTTCATGACTTTCCACCCATGTTGCGGGACATCAACCACGATCATGCTTCGAACAATAACCCAGATCGCGGTGGCAATTCATCCCAATCTCGTCGCGCCGTGCTCCGCCATCAAGGCTCAATCGATCGCCTGCGAGCCGACAAAGCGCATGTATGGCCTTTGCCCCTCGGCACCAAACAGCACGACCTCGTAACGCTGCGGCCTGCCGCCTTCCATCCCGGGCGATCCGATCGGCATGCCCGGCACGGCGATGCCCCGCGCATTGGGACGCTCCAACAGGAGGCGCCGTACGGCCGTCGCCGGCACATGCCCCTCGACGACATAACCGGCGACCTCCGCTGTGTGACACGCGGCCAAGTCCGGGGGGATACCGAGACGGCTCCGAATCGCGTCGAGATCGGCGGTCTCCTCCACCTGGACGGTGAATCCTGTATCGCGGAGATGCCGCACCCAGCCATCGCAGCAGCCGCAGTTCGGATCCTTGTGGACCCTGACGACAGCTTCGTCGGCCTGCGCCGCGCCGGCAGGCCCGGCAAGGAATGCCGCCGCCATCAGCCCTGCGAACGACCGGCGGGTCATCACATGTGCGCGTTCCTTCATCTTCGACTTCCTTTCTCTCATCGTTGGACCGCAAGGTCGGAGCGTCGCAGGCATCAACGAGGGCCCGCCTGGCCCTCGTACATGAACGTCATTGGCTTCAGCCCATTCATGTACCCGGTGCGCATCTCGTCGATGCGAAAGCCGTTCCGGGTCAAGACGTCGGCAATGTCCCGATTGAGATGACAACCGCCGGAGATGCGCATCCATGCGGGGGTCAGTCGATCCTGCCACCAGCGCACGCGCGGTTCGGGCGCGCGGCCATGCTCGACGAAGACCAGCTTCCCTCCCGGTTTCAGCACGCGCCGCGCCTCTGTCATCGCGCGATCGACGTTCGGAATGCTGCACATGGTCCAGGTCGTCAGAACCGTATCGATGCTGCGGTCGTCGATCGGAATTGCCTCGGCCGAAGCTTCAACGAGATCGACTGGAGTTTCCGGCTGTGGAGCGGCTCGCGCCATCTCGAGAAGCTTTGCAGCGGGTTCAAGCCCCACGAGCTGCGTCACAGTAGCTCCGTAGAACGGCAGGTTGCGGCCGGACCCGATGCCGATCTCGAGTACCCGGCCGTGAGCCGCACGGGTCGCGCGTTGCCGGTAGGGCGCAAGCTCTTCGTTGCGCATCGCAAGGTCGCAAAGCCGTGGAAGAATGAAGTCGTTGTAGAAACCCATGCGCGCATCTCCTGGCATCGCCGCTCAATGGTCTTGCTGATCTGTTCAGGTGCGGCAAAGATCCCCTCCGCACGATCGCCCATCTTGCCGGCGTCGCCCCAATATTGGAACGAAAACGACCGATGTGGCGATCAATTCCATGATCCCGAACATCGCCGACATGATGTCGTGCACCATGGCTCGCCTCATTCGGCAGGCTCCAGCAGCCGCAATCCCGGACCAATCGACTTTGACATTTCGGTCGGTTGTCCGCTGTCCTCGCCCCTGGGAGGCAAGCCGAAGCCTTTCACCAGCCCGAAAATCGCCGGGATCACGATCAGCGTGAGCAGCGTCGAAGAGATCATGCCACCAATCATCGGCACTGCGATCCGCTGCATGATCTCCGACCCGGTTCCGGTGCTCCACATGATCGGCAGCAGGCCCGCCATGATGGCAACCACGGTCATCATCTTGGGACGGACACGCTCGACGGCGCCCACCATGATGGCCTCGTTGAGATCCCCCCGGGTGAAGACGCTCCCCTCGGCGCTGCGCCTGGCCTGCAGCTCGGTCAGCGCGTGCTCGAGGTACATCAGCATCACGACGCCAGTTTCGGCGGCGACACCGGCGAGCGCAATGAATCCGACGGCGACGGCGACCGACAGGTTGAATCCGAGCCACCACATCATCCAGATGCCGCCGACCAGCGCGAAGGGCAGCGACAGCATGACGATGAGCGTCTCGGTCATGGCCCTGAAGTTCAGGTACAGCAGCAGGAAGATGATCGTCAGCGTGACCGGGACCACGATCTTCAGGCGCGCTGCCGCGCGCTGCAGATATTCGTACTGACCGCTCCAGACGACATAGGTGCCGGCAGGAAACTGGATGCTGTCGCTCACGGCAGCCTGCGCGTCTTTAACGTAGCTGCCGATGTCGCGATCGCGGATGTCGACGTAGACATAGGTCGCGAGCTGGCCGTTCTCGGTCCGGATCGACGTCGGCCCCCGCGCCGGCTCGACCTTCGCGACCTCGCCGAGCGGCACCGCGCCACCGGCCGGCATCGGCACCAGGATGTCGCTGGCGATGGCCTTCGGATTGTCGCGCAGATCGCGAGGATAGCGCATGTTCACCGTGAAGCGCTGCCGGCCCTCCACTGTCGTCGTCACCGTCTGACCGCCGAGCGCGGCCGCGATGGTGTCCTGAACGTCCTGGATCAGGATGCCATAGCGGGCGAGCGCCTCGCGGTCCGGGACGATCTCGAGATAGTACCCGCCGATGCCGCGCTCGGCATAGGCCGAGGACGTTCCGGGGACGGTCTTGATCACCTGTTCGACCTGCCGCGCCAGCCGGTCGATTTCGACGAGATCGGTTCCCATGACCTTGACGCCGACAGGCGTGCGGATGCCGGTGGACAGCATGTCGATGCGCGCCTTGATCGGCATGGTCCAGGCGTTGGAGACGCCCGGAAACTGCAGCGCCTTGTCCATCTCCGCGATGAGACTGTCGACAGTGACGCCGGGGCGCCACTGCTCCTTCGGCTTCAGGTTCACGACGGTCTCGAACATCTCGGTCGGCGCCGGATCGGTCGCGGTCGCCGCCCGACCCGCCTTGCCGTAGACGGACGCAACCTCCGGAAACGACTTGATGATGCGGTCCTGCGTCTGCATCAGCTCGGCGGCCTTGGTGACCGAGATGCCGGGCAGCGTCGTCGGCATGTAGAGCAGCGTGCCCTCGTCCAGCGTCGGCATGAACTCGGTGCCGAGCTGCCGCGCCGGCCATATCGTGACGGCGAGCACGACGAGCGATGCCAGGATCACCGGCGTCTTGGCGCGCAGCACGCCCTTGATGACCGGACGGTAGATCCAGATCAGGAATCGATTGATGGGATTCCTGTGCTCCGGCACGATCCTGCCGCGGACGAAGATCACCATCAGCGCCGGCACCAGAGTGACGGACAGCAGCGCCGCCGCGGCCATCGCGAAGGTTTTCGTGAAGGCCAGCGGGCTGAACAGCCGCCCTTCCTGCGATTCCAGCGTGAAGATCGGCATGAAGGAGACGGTGATGATCAGCAGGCTGAAGAACAGAGCCGGGCCGACCTCGGACGCCGCATCGATCAAAATCTGAACGCGCGACTGACCTGGCCCGGCGCGTTCGAGGTGCTTGTGGGCGTTCTCGATCATGACGATCGCGGCATCGACCATGGCACCGATCGCAATCGCGATGCCCCCTAGGCTCATGATGTTCGATCCCAAGCCCAGCAGCTTCATGGCGCCGAACGCCATCAGCACGCCGACCGGCAGCATCAGGATCGCGACCAGCGCACTGCGGACATGGAGCAGGAACACGATGCAGACCAGCGCGACAACGATGCTTTCCTCGACCAGCGTGTGCTTGAGGGTGTCGATGGCCGCGTAGATCAGGTTGGAGCGATCGTAGACCGGGACGATCTCGACCGACTTCGGCAGGCTGCTCGCGATCTCCTTGAAGCGCTTCTTGACGTTTTCGATGACGTCGAGGGCGTTGACGCCGAAGCGCTGCAGCACGATGCCGCTTGCGACCTCGCCCTCGCCGTTCAGTTCGGCGATGCCGCGCCGCTCGTCGGGACCAAGCTCGACATTGGCGACGTCCCGCAGCAGCACCGGCGTGCCATTGCTCGTCTTCAGGACGATGTTGCCGAGATCGTTGATGCTCCTGACGTAGCCCTTGCCGCGAATGACGTATTCGAACTCCGACAGCTCGACCGTGCGCCCGCCGACATCGGAATTGCTGGAGCGGATCGCCTCCCGGATCTTCTGCATGCTGATGCCGCGATCGCGCATCCGCTGCGGATCGAGCACCACGTTGTATTGCTTGACGAAGCCGCCGATGCTGGCGACCTCGGCGACGCCTTCGGCCTTTGCCAGCGCGAACTTCAGATTCCAGTCCTGGATCGTGCGCGTGTCCGCCAGATTCAGTTCCTTCGACAGGACGGCGTATTGATAGACCCAGCCGACGCCGGTCGCATCCGGTCCGATGGTCGGAGTGACGCCGGCCGGAAGCCGCGACGCCGCGCCGTTCAGGAATTCCATGACGCGCGAGCGCGCCCAGTAGATGTCCGTGCCGTCTTCGAAGATCACATAGACGAACGACACGCCGAAGAAGGAGAAGCCGCGCACCACCTTCGATTTCGGCACGGTCAGCATCGCCGTCGTCAAGGGATAGGTGACCTGGTCCTCGATCACCTGCGGCGCCTGGCCGGGATATTCGGTGTAGACGATCACCTGCGTGTCCGAGAGATCCGGGATCGCATCCAGCGGCAAGTGAACCAGCGCATAGAGGCCGGCCGCGGCCGCAAAGCCGGTGCCGAACAGCACCAGCAGCAGGTTGCGCGCCGACCAGGCGATGATGCGGGCGATCATTTGTGCTCTCCGGTCGCATGGCTCGCGTCGGAAGCTTGAGGAGCAGCCTCGGCAAAGCCCTTGAGCGCGGCCTTCAGATTGCTTTCCGCATCGATCAGGAAGTTGGCGGAGGTGACGACGGCCTCGCCGTCGGCAAGTCCGTCCCGCACCTCGATGTAGCCGCCGCCGCGCCGGCCGAGCTTCACCTCGCGCGGCTCGAAACGCCCGCTCCCCTTGTCGACGAGCACGGCCTGGCGCGTGCCGGTGTCGAGCACCGAGCTGTCCTCGATCGCCAGGACCGGCGTCGTATCGGCCGTGTCGATCTCGGCATCGACATACATGTCCGGCAGCAGCGCCGCGTCGGGATTGGCGAGCTCGATCCGGACGCGAACCGTCCGCGTTTCGCGGTTCACCTGCGGATAGATCACCGCGATCCTGCCGGTGAATGCCCGGCCGGGAAAGCTCCGCGCGCGCACCGCAACGGACTGCCCCACCGCGATATTGCCGAGATCGCGCTCGGCAACGTCGACCAGAGCCCACACCAGCGAGGTATCGGCGATGCGGAACAGCACGTCGCCCGGATTGGCGCGCATGCCTTCGATCGCGTTGCGCTCAAGCACGACCCCGTCGCGCGGCGCCGACCACTGGATGGTGACGGGCGCGACGCGCGTTCTCTCCATTCCGGCAATGACCTGATCGGGAACGTCGAGATTGACCAGCCGTTGCCGCGAGCCGCGGCCGTAGACCTCGACCCCGCCGGTTGTTTTGGAATTGATCGTCGAGAGATATTCGGCGGCGGCAGAGGCGACCGCAGAACTGTAGATTTCCATCAAGGGCTGGCCCGCCTTCACGCGGGTGCCGGTGGTGACGTCCGCGACCTTCTGCACGAAGCTTTCGGCGCGCATCGCGATCACCGAGACGCGGCGTTCGTCGAGCTGGATCGTGCCGGGCGCCTTCACCAGGACCCGGATCGACCGCCGCTCGACGGGCTCGGACTTCACGCCGCTGCGCTGGATCTTGCCGGGCGAAAGCTTCACCGTCCCATCGTCGACATCGTCGCCTTCGTAAACGGGCACATAATTCATCCCCATCGGATCCTTCTTCGGCACCGGCGAGGTGTCGGGCAACCCCATGGGATTGCGGTAGTAAAGGATCTTGCGCGATCCTGCCGGCTGTTGCGGCTTCGGCTCCGCCGGGGCAGCCTGATCGTCATCGTAGACCGGCAGATAGTCCCGCCCGTCCTCGTCCTTCCTGGGCCCGGCCGACCAAAGCGGCGCACCGCTCGGATCGCGGTAATAGAGCGGAGTAGCGCCGTCTGCGGTCGCCGAGGCGACCTCGGCGTGGACGGACCAAGGTCCATCGATCAAGAACAAGGAGGCGCCCAGGGCCAGGCTGCCGGTGAGCGCGAGTGCTGTGAGAAGACGTTGCGTGTTCATCGCCAGATACCGCGCGCCGCGGGCGCGCGTCCATGTGAATGAGGAAGAGAAGCTCGGGCGTCGTCTGACGCCCGAAGGCTCACTTGGTCGCCTTGATGATGACCTTGCCGTTGACGGTGTCGGGCTCGCCTTGCACCTTCGCGGAAAGCGTGACCTGGTAGCGGCCTGCCATCGACAAATCCGTCTTGAAGACGTAGATGCCCGGCTCGTTTGACGGCAGCGGCGTCACGTCCGACTCCATCTCGGCCATGCCGTCGGGCGCCATGTCCACGCGCGTTCGGAAAATGACGGCGTCCGGCACCGGCTTGCCGGTCCGCTTGTTGGTCAAGCGAAGGGCCAGCGTGACGTCGTCGCCCTTCTTCATCTCGGGATTGACCGGCTCGAAAGCGTAGTCGCCCGCGCCGGCCATGGCACCTGATGCGGCGAGCGAAAGGGTGGCGGCAAGAGCCGCGGTGCTGAATCTAGAGAGCATTGTCCTGTCCTCATGAATTGATCTTCCGCCGTGACGCTGGAAGCGCGCACGTCAGTCATCGTCGCGCGCAGGCGTGCCGCACGCGTCGCTGGCTTGGGGAGGTCAGATTCGAGGAGGCCGGAAGGGAGGGCTGCCGCCGCGGAAGGAGACGACCTGGTCGGCGGGAATGGCGGTTTTCCCCGCCGCTATGGCAAGGAACGCAAGCGCCAGGGGGTGGATGTCTGCGAGTGCGATGGTGCTGCCGACGCAGCAGAAGCCCATGCCGCACATGTAGCCGCCGGTGTCGGAACCCATTCCTTTCATGTCGGGACAGCAATCGTCCATCGACATATCGCCGCCGCCGCCCATCTGCATGGTCGCATGCATCTGATCCGACGATATGGCGAGGCTTGAAGCGGACACGCCAGCCGGCAGCATCGCCAAGGATACGGCGATGACGAATGCCAGGATGGTACGGACGATCCGCATCAGGATGTGCTTAACCTTTTCAATACTTCTTGGAACCGCAGCAGGTTGTTCTAGCATAAGCCGCCGCCGAAAGCATTCTTTGATCCGGGTCAAGCATTCGTGAGCGAGGCTCCGACGAATGCCATCGCGCAAGCTACGAATGCTCGCCTGCCGTCGCTTGGGCGTTCTGATCCGCACGAAGCAGCAGAAGCGCGAACAAGGCGGTGACCGAGGCCAGTGCGCTGATCCAGAGCGCGCTGCTGCCGACATGCTCCACCAGCAGTCCCAGCGCAAGCGGCGCGAAGGCGCCTGTTGCCCTGGAGGGCAGCGAGATCACGCCGACACGCCGGCCGAACCCCACCGGCCCGAACAGCGCCAATGGCAGCGTACCACGGGCAATGGTGATGATGCCGTTGCCCGCGCCATACAGCACCGTGAAGGCCGGCGCGAGCCAAGGGCCGCCCGCGACCAGCGCAAGCACGCCGATCGGATTCATGAGCATCGCGAGCCTTGCCGACAGCAGCGGATGAAACCGGCTGAGCCATCCTGCTTCGAGCAGGCGGGCGCCGACTTGCGCGGGTCCGACCAAGGCGCCTGCGAACAACGCCTGTGCCGGCGTCGCGCCGAACGCAACCAGCATGGTCGGCAGAATGGCCGAGACTCCCGAGCTCACGAAGCTCGCGGCCGCAAACATGTATGCCAGCAGCAGCATTGCGAAGGTCTCGCTCTGGCCGCTGGACTGCCGGCTCGCGCTCGTGGTCGATCGGGAGTCCTCGGCCAATGGAACGGCACGGGGCAACGAACAATTGAGCGGCAAGGCAACGCAAATATGGATCGCCGCCCATACCTGGCAGGCCGCGCGCCAGCCGTACTCCGAAGCGAGCCATGTCGTGAGCGGCCAGCCGAGAGTGCTGGCAAAACCGGCGATCAGGGTGATGCCGGTGATCGTTCCTCGCGCATTGGCGCCGTAGATGCGCGCAAGAGTCGCGAACGCCGCTTCATAGAGGCCCATGCCCATGCCGATCCCCAGCAGGATCCAGGCTGCTATCAGCACCGCCACATCATAAGCCACGGACAACAGGAGCAGACCCGCGACGAAGACGAGGTTCGAGACCGCAAGCAGGCTGCGCCCTCCGAACGTATCGATGGAATGCCCGACGCGTGGGCCGAGCAGACCGGAGATGACGAGCGCTCCCGACAGCGCGCCGAACACGTAGGTCGGCGCAAGGCCGAGATCGCTTGCAATCGGCGCGGCCAGGATCGCAGGGAGATAGTAACTCGACGCCCACGCGATGGTCTGCGCGGTACCGAGCGCGATGACGACGGCGAGCGATCCCGCAGCGCCTCGTCTCATGAGCAACCGCATCCCGCGCCGCCTGCCTTCTTGGCCGACTCGTCGGCGGCGCAGCAGGCCGAAGGCTCGGTTTTGGCAGGACCGCCGCAGCATCCCGCTGCGCCGGCGGACTCGACGCCGCCACGCGTGCAGACGCCGGTCTCCGGCAGCACGAGTTCGACCCGTGCCGCAGCCTCCTTGTCGCCGGCGATGTCGGCGACCATCGAGCGGACCTGCTCGTATCCGGTCATCATCAGGAAGGTCGGCGCCCGGCCGTAGGATTTCATGCCGGCGAGATAGAAGCCGGGCTCATCATGCGCCAGTTCCCGCGCACCATGAGGCCGCACCGTTCCGCAGCTATGCTCATTGGGATCGATGAGCGGCGCGAGCGCGACGGGCGCCTCGATTGCCGGATCGAGCCGCAGCCGCAGCTCGGACAGAAACGAGAGATCGGGACGGAAGCCGGTCGACACCACCAGCTCATCCGCAACCACACTCCGCGCGCCGCAGCAGGCACCTGCTGAAATCCTGAGACGCCCCTCGAAGTCCGAGAGGTGGGTGACACCGAAGCCGGTCTCGACCTTGATTTTTCCAGCAGCTACGAGCGCGGCGAAGGTGGAGCCAAGTTCGCCGCGGGCGGCGAGCTTGTCGTTGCTGCCGCCGCCGAAGGCCTTGGCAGGATCGCCGCCGCGCAACAGCCAAACGGGCTTGGTGCCGGGCACCTCCTCGGCGAGCTGCGCGAGATCGATCAGCGTGCCCAGCGCGGAATGGCCGGCGCCGAGCACGGCAACGGTCTTGCCGGCATATCTGCCGCGCGCAGCACCCCGCACGTCCGGCATGCCGTACGCGATGCGGTCGCCGCACTCGGATTCGCCGATCGCAGGCAAGCCGTTGCTGCCGGCGGGATTGGGCGAGAACCACGTACCTGAGACGTCGATGACGGCATCGGCGCGCAGCACCTCAGGGCCCTTGCCGTTCTGATAGCGGATTTCGAAGGGCGCTTGCTCCCGCCCCTTCGTCTTCGCCTTGTCGAAGCCGACGCGGCTGATGGCCGTGACACGGCTCGAGGTCCGGATGGTGTCGCGCAGCGGCGTTCGCGTTGCGAGCGGCGCGAGATAGCGCTCGATCAGCTCGCCGCCGGTCGGATAGGAGCTCGGGTTCGGCGAGTTCCATCCGGTCGGCGCAAGCAGCCGCGTCGAAGCCTTGTCGACGTTGTATTCCCACGGCGAGAAGAGCTGGACGTGCTGCCATTGACGCACCGCATGCCCGGCCTCGGGCCCGGCTTCGAGCACGACGGGGGACATGCCGCGCTCGAGCACATGCGCGGCGGCTGCGAGACCGACCGGGCCCGCTCCGATGATAGCTACCGTCTTCCTATCCATGTCGAACTCTCCATCCTTCTAGAATTATGGAACAAGAAGCCAAATGAATCAGGCTGCCGTCTGGGCATCCCTGCATCCGGTTTCTTCGGCACAGCACTCCGCAACCAGGAAGTCGACCAGCCCGCGCACGGCGTCGAAATTGGCGCGGCAGATCAGGGTCGTCGATTCCCTGCTCTGACTGACCAGTCCGACCAAGACGAGCGCCTTGATGTGGTGCGACAGCGTCGATGCGGGGATCTTCAGCTTGTCCTGCAAGCGGCCGACCGGCATGCCCGCGTGCCCGGCCCGAACCAGCGCCCGATAGATCTGCAGGCGGGTCCGATTTCCCAAGGCTTCCAGGCGTGCTGCTGCGTCGTCGATCTTCATGAGCCACACGATGCGCCGGTGCGGACCGATTGTCAAACGATATTTCTAGAATATTCGAAACATCGTGCCGCGAGATGCGGATTCCGGGTTGACGCCGCCCGCATAAATCCATAAATCTGGATATATGGAAACTGAGCAAGCTGTCCTGGCGCTCGCCGCGCTGTCTCAACCGACCCGTCTGGAGGCGTTCCGGACGCTGGTCAGACACGAGCCTGACGGTCTTGCGGCCGGCGACCTCGCGCGCCTGCTGGAAGTCCCCCAAAACACGCTCTCGGCGCATCTGTCGATTATGAGCCGCGCGCGCCTCGTGTCTTCCGAGCGGCACAGCCGCTCGATCATCTATCGCGCCAACCTCGGCGAATTTCGCGACATCGCGCTCTTCATGCTGCGCGATTGCTGCGGCGGACGGCCGGAAGTTTGCGAACCCGTCGTCGAGAGCCTGCAATCGTGCTGCGCTCCCAATCGAAAGGAGAAGGCCCGTGCCTGATCGCGTATACAACGTGCTGTTCCTTTGCACGGGCAATTCAGCCCGTTCCGTGCTCGCAGAATCGATTCTTCGCAAGGACGGTGCCGGGCGCTTTCGCTCCTTCTCCGCAGGGAGCACGCCGAAGGGCGCCGTGCATCCGCTGGCGCTGCGCACGCTGCAGAGCATGGACTACCCGATCGACGGGATGCGCTCCAAGAGCTGGCTGGAATTCGCAGCCGCCGATGCACCGGTGATGGATTTCGTCTTTACCGTCTGCGACAACGCCGCCGGCGAAGCATGTCCCGTCTGGCCCGGCCAACCGATGACTGCGCATTGGGGCATCGAAGATCCTGCGGCCGTCGAAGGCACCGAGATCGAAAGACTTGCGGCCTTCTCGCGCGCGTTCCGTTACTTGAAGAACCGTATTGGCGCCTTCGTGAACCTGCCCCTCAGCGGCATTGACCGGCTTTCCCTCGGGACCAAGCTTCGGGAAATCGGCCGATCCGAGGGAGCGACCTCCGGCAAGAGCGACGTGGCTTAACGATGAGCATCTTCGAACGATACCTCACGCTGTGGGTCGCGCTTTGCATCGTGGTCGGCGTGGCGCTGGGCCACGTGATGCCCGGCTTCTTCGGCGCCGTTGCGGCTGCCGAGGTCGCCAAGGTCAACCTGCCGGTCGCGATGCTGATCTGGCTCATGATCGTGCCGATGTTGCTGAAGATCGACTTCGGCTCGCTGGGTCAGGTCCGGGAGCACTGGCGGGGCGTCGGCGTGACCCTCTTCATCAACTGGGCCGTAAAGCCGTTCTCGATGGCGCTGCTCGGCTCCTTCTTCATCGGTCACCTCTTCGCACCGTGGCTGCCGTCCGCTCAGATCCCATCCTACATCGCCGGCCTGATCCTGCTTGCGGCTGCACCGTGCACCGCGATGGTGTTCGTGTGGTCCAATCTTTGCGAGGGAGAGCCCCACTACACGCTGAGCCAGGTCGCACTCAACGACGTGATCATGGTCTTCCTGTTTGCGCCGCTGGTGGGGTTGCTGCTCGGAGTCGCCTCGATCAGCGTCCCCTGGGACACACTGCTACTGTCCGTCGTGCTTTACATCGTGGTTCCCGTGGTCGTCGCTCAGCTGTGGCGCAAGATGCTGCTGCGAGAAGGCCCCGATGGCTTCAACCGCGTCATGCGAATGCTGCAGCCACTATCGCTTGTCGCACTCCTTGCGACCCTGGTCCTGCTCTTCGGCTTCCAGGGAGAGCAGATCGTCAGGCAGCCCGGCGTCATCGCGATCCTCGCCGTCCCTATTCTCGTGCAAGTCTATCTCAATGCGGGCCTGGCCTATTGGCTGAGCCGGCGGTTCGGCGTGGCCTGGTGCGTGGCGGCCCCAGCGGCGCTCATCGGCGCCAGCAACTTCTTCGAGCTGGCAGTCGCCGCCGCGATCAGCCTGTTCGGTTTGGAGTCCGGCGCGGCGCTGGCAACCGTGGTTGGCGTCCTTGTCGAGGTGCCGGTGATGCTGTCCGTCGTCCGCATCGTCAAGGCTACGCGGGGGTGGTACGAAGCGGGAGCGGGTAAAGTCCCGGCGGCTGCCGAGGCCCGCCAATAAATCATCATTCGCCGGCGGCAGAGCGGCATGCCGGTCTGCCAGTTACCGAGAGATACGTCGATGAGCGTCACGATCTATCACAACCCGGCTTGCGGCACTTCACGCAACACCTTGGCCATGATCCGGCAGAGCGGTGTCGAGCCCGTCGTCATCGAGTATCTGAAGACCCCGCCGTCCCGCGACAGGCTGGTCGAGCTCATCCAGGCCATGGGGATCTCCCCTCGCGCGCTGCTGCGAGAGAAAGGCACGCCCTTTCGCGAGCTTGGCCTCGACGATCCCAAATGGAGCGATGACGAGCTGATCGATCAGATGGTCGCCCATCCCATTCTCATCAACCGTCCGATCGTGGTGACGCCAAAGGGGACGCGCTTGTGCCGGCCGTCGGAGGCCGTGATTGATCTCCTGGACGATCCCGTCGGCCGCTTCGTGAAGGAAGACGGCGAAGTGGTCGAAGCGCGATAGGCTTCCGGCGCGTCTCCTCGCGCCGCTCGATCGGCGCGCAGAACACGGAGCGTGGAATCAGGCGGGACCCGCCTGCTGCGAGCCCGCGTTGAGGAGCTGGGAAACAGCCGCGACGACCTGGGCCGGCGCGAACGGCTTTTGAAGCAAAATGCTGTTTGGCACACCGAGTACAGGCCACTTGTCGGCGGCGCCGCCGGTCATGTAAACCACGGGAAAGTGAGGATCGATCTCACGGGCGGCTCTCGCGACTTCCCAGCCGTCGCGATCACCGAGCAAATTGACGTCGGTTACGAGAGCGCGGTAGGGCACGAGACCACCCTTCAGCAGCGCGATAGCTTCCTCGCCCGTCTTCGCAGTTGCGATCTGAAAGCCTCCCTCTGCAAGGGCGTCTTCAACAACAGCCAGGATCGCATCCTCGTCTTCTATCACCAAAATTAATGGCTGTTCCGTCGCCATGTCGTCCCCCGTTACCGCTACTCTGTCTAAAAGTGCACACAACGTGGTTTGTTCCGGCGGCAGAACGGAATCTGCAGTAACGGGAGAGGAACCGGCGGAGTCCGGCCCTCCATAACCTTGCGCCGGCTGGACACCTCTCGACTTGAGCTTGGACGGGAACAATCCTGCGATTGCCAAGTTTTCCCGATGCCCTTCCCCAAGGGTACCCCGAATGGCCCCAGCTCAATGCCCCCCGATATCCCCCGCGAGCTGGGGCCTCTTTTTACGAGCCTTACTTGCGGTGCCCATAGCGGCAAACGCCGCGAGCGAGCCGCGTGGATGCGGACCTATCCGAGCAATCCCTTCAACCCCGCATAGATCGAGCCGACGCCGGTCGCGGCAACGCCGGCCAGCGGCCCCAGAGTCTGCATGAGATCCTGAATCAGGCGGGCTCGGCGACGCAGTTGCTCTTCGCCGACATGCTGCCCCAGCAGGCGCGCCACGCGGAAGGCGAACGCGTTCGGCTTGCCGCCTTGGGTCAGCACACGCGGCGCGATCTGGAAGATCACGACGCTGAGTATGTTACCTGAGACGAAGGCAAGCAGGATGCTGGCACCATATTCGAACACCTCCCGCCACTCGATCCAGACCGTCGGGAGAATGGGAACACCATCGTGCACTCCTGTCACCGTGAGCATCGCGAGGATACTGACACTTGCGGCCAGGAACGCCAGCACGAGGGCCGTCAGCGCGGACACCCGGTGCAGCGGATAGGCGAGAAAACCGAACAGGAGCGGTATGACGATCGATGCAATCCGAAGCGGGACCGGCGACACGTTGAACGTGATGGTCACCAGCACATGCGCGATCACCAGCAGCAGCGATGGAATACCGACATAGAGCACCGCATGCGTTGCGTAATAGCGCAGCGGATTGTTGTAGCGCTCGAGCCGGACATTGACCCGATCAAGATCCCGCCTGAGCTTGTCCAGATCGGCAACGATTTCTTCGATTTCGAGCAGCATCGGTCGCACGACGCGTAAATCCCGCGAGCAATGCTTGCACGCGATGGCTTCGTCCTTGATCGTCTCGGCGCAGAACGGACATTCCATCGCTAGAGCGACTTTCTCCGCCTCATGAAAGCCTCGACCTCGCTCCTGGCCCGTTTCAGCTCGTCGCGCAGTTCCTCGCGCTTGCGCAGGAGATCATCGCGCTCCGCAACCAGTGTGGCGGGAGCGGCGATGTCGCGCCCGCAGGACGCGCAAACCAGCGCGCCCTCCATATTCTCGGAAAGGCAGTAAGGACATGTCACCTGGGTGCGACCTTCAGCGTGAAGACGGTCGTGCCCGGCCGGCCATCACTGTCCTTGATGTCGACCCGCACCGCGTATTCACCTGGCGGCAGCTCTGCATCCTGCATGTTGATGCCATCGGGCTTCACGAAGGGCTTGATCCGAGGGGTCAGGTCGACGTTCGGCGTCCGGAGGAAGATCATCTTGACGGACTCCGGATCGATCTTGGTCCCGCCGAACGACTCGAACTTCAACGTCAGCTGCATCGGTGAGCTGACGGAAGCGCCGGGGGAAACGAATTCGACTTTTGGACCGCGCAAGATGCCGCGCCTGTCCGCAGCGACCGCGCCTTTCGGAGGCGGCAGCTTGGCTTCCTCCTCCGTGATCAATTGAATCGCATGCGACGTCCCCGGAACCAAGAGACATGCGGCAACGAACCCGACCAAGACATTCCGCTTCATTCCCTGCCCCCCTTTCCTCATTTGATCGTCAACGCAAGCCGCCATCGCCGATGATCGTGTACGGCGCCCAGAACAGCGGATGCGCATAGGCGAACTCTGTCTTGCCTTCGCTGTTGAGATAGCCCGGACCATCGACGAGCGCCATCGCCGCCTGGCGCAGCGCTTCACTGCGCGACAGCTTGGGATCCTCGGCCTGCCGCTTGAACAGGTCGGTCACGAGCTGCCGCGCCGACTGTGAATGCACCGACCAGTTCGTCACCAGCAGCGCGCGCGTTCCGGCATAGAAGAACGCACGCCCGAGCCCCGACGCTGCCTCGGCCCCTGCTCCGGCCCCGGCTCCGGTGTTGCAGGCCGACAGGATAACCCAGTCCGCATCGAGCTTGAGACCGAGTATCTCCTCCATGGTCAGGAGGCCGTCGCCGCCCTCGCCCGTCACCGCCGGCGACGACAAGGCGAGCGCCGGCTGCGTCAACCCGTTCAGCTCGCCCGGGACCAGTCCATGGGTGGCAAAGGCCAATATCCTGAAGCCGGACAGGTTCATGCCCTTGACCGCGCTCTCGGTCGCGCTCTTGCCGAGAAACAGCACCTTCGAGGGGTCCGCCTGCAGGGCCAATGCGATCGATTTCAGCTCGTCGGCGGTGTCGGGCAGGCGAGGCAACAGACCGAGCTCGGCGCTGTCGACACCTTCGAGCTTGGGACTGTTGCGCCGCTTCAGCGGACCGCCGCGCGTGATATTGCCGCCGGCATCGGCGACCTGGATCTTCTCCCCGCCGCCTTCCGCCTCGGCGTGCTGCTCGCTGTTGAAATAGGGATCGCCGAAGGCCACGAGGTCGCCGCGGCCGGGCTTGCCCGGCGGCAATTGCCGCAGGGTGCGCAACGCCGCCGCCGACGGCACCGTCGACACCGCATGGGTTCGCGCCAGCCACGGCACGTTGCGATAACCGACGAAGAGTGGGTCCTCCTCCGCGGCCACCTCCGCCGGTGCGGTCGGCAACAGAGACAAAGGCAGCAATCCCAGCGCCCCGTTGGTCACGACGATCAGGTTCTTGGCCGGCTTCCAGCCGCTCTCGACCGGCTTGAGCAGCAGTTCGTAGAGCTCGTGGCCGAGCTTGAGATCGAACGGCGGAATGTCCGAGATCATCGCGGCCTCCGGCTCCAGCGCTTCGCGCAGCTTGCGGATCTTGGTCTCGATGTCGCCGCTCCTGGCCTGGACCGGCGCGAACACCACCGGTCCCGACCTCGGCACCGCCCAAACAAAGCTGCCGTTCTGACCGAAATAGAACGACAGCATGGCCTCGTCGTCGGCCAGCGTCGCGCGGATCTCGGCGACGCTCGGCGGCTTGGGTGACACGAGATCAGCATAGGTCGGGAATTTCTGCTTGATCTCTTGCCGCGCCTTGTCGCGCTGGCCGCGCAGAGTCGCGATCGAGGCCTGAATCTGCTGGACGCCTTTTTCGTCGCGCTCCGCTGCGGGAAGCGCGAGCACATTGTTGAGCGTGCCGAGCTGGGCGTTGACCTGCTTGGTGAGATCCTGCTCCTTGCGCACGAGTTCGGCGAGCGCGGGATCCTTTGCCGCCGCACGCGCGCTCGAGGCCGCCAGCGCCTGCTGCACCGAGCGGCCGCGGACGGCATCGGCGAGGCTAAACGTTTCTTCGCCGATATCCTTGCCTGCTCCTTCCCTCCCGAGCAGCAGCAGATAACTCTCGACGATGGTCTGCAGCCGCTGGCTGCGCGCGGCCACCACAGTCGTGTTCTCGTCATCGGCGTTTTCGTTGGCGCTCGCCATCATGACCGGGATGGCGGCCTTGAACTCGCGGATGGCTTCTGCATCGCGGCGGGCGCGCATCAATCCGACCGCCAACGTGCCGCGCGCCGAGGCGGTGTCGAAATGATTGTCCCCGACCCGGGCGATCTGCTTCTTCACGAGCTGCTCGGCGGCGGCAATGCCCGCGTCCAACTGTCCGGAACCATAGAGCGACAGGATACGAGACGGATTGAGCTCGAACACCTGACGGCGCTGCGGATCCCACCCGGCGACGGCCTTGTCGATCCGCGCAAACATCTCGCTCGCTTCGGCGTTCTGGCGCCGGAGCGTCAGAATGCCGGCGAGCTGCGACAGCAATTGCACCGTTGCCTGCGAGTCCTCCGGCACACCCACGGTCTTGTTAATCTCGAGCGCGACGCGGCCGAGCTTCTCGGCCTCTTCGTAACGGCCCTGGTCGACCAGAATGCCCGCCAGGCCCATCACGAAACGCGGCGTGACAGAGTTGTACTTGCCCGTATCCTTCAGTCGCGAGAGCAGCGCGCGGCGCGCATCCACCTCGGCCTCGGCGAGCCTCCCCTGCTTCGCTTTCATGCGCGCCTGGCTCAACACGGCGCCGTCGATCGCCTGCAGCAGAATGGTCTCCGCCGGCGGATCGTCCGAGTCCATGATCGCCTTCATGCTCGCGCGCTTGCGCAGCTCGGCATTGCGGTAGGCGGCCTCGGCATCGGCAAACTGTCCGCGCGCCTCGAAGATCAAGGCGCGAGCGAGCTCCAGCTCACCTTCCCAGCTCTGGCCGAACTTCGCATAGGCCGCCCGCCAATTGGGATGGCCGCTGGTGCGGGCCTCCTGGATCGCGGTCTGGCTGCGGCGGAGATAGGCTTCGGCCTGTGAGAGATCGCCCATCTGGATGAGAACAGCTGCAATCCCGCGGTTCGTCACGAACTGCATGCCCTTGGCACCGGGCATGCTGGCCGATTCGCGCAAGAGCCTCTGCATGATCTCGAGCGAGCGCTTCGGATCGCCAGCAACGGCGTGCTGCAGGGACTGAAGCTGCAGCATCCGGCCCAGCAAGTTCGGATTGACGGCGCCCCGCCCGACTTCCACGGCCTTGTCGGCGTCGGACATAGCTTCGCCGAGCCGGCCGAGCTGCGCGCGCGCGTTGGCGCGATCGAAGTAGAGCTGAGCGAGGTCCTGACGGGATTCCTTCCCGGTCGGTACGGCGTTGGCGTCCGACTTCAATTCCGCGATCATCTTCTCGTCGGGCTTGTCGCCGTCGAGAATCGCCGTGATGTCGGCGATGCTGCGCGGCGGCGCAATGAAGTCCTTCGGGAGCGCAGCGCCCGTCTCCAGCCTGGGCGCCGTTTCCCTGGGAAGCTCGACCGCGACATTGGCACGGCGATTGGCGGCATTCAGCGCCGCCATCATGCAGGCCTTGACTTGGGGGGAAGCCTTGGCACGGCAAGCTTCGAGATTGGCGCCGCCGGCCCGCATGCAGGCCTGCACGATCGGCTTGCCGACTGTCATCCGGCAATTCTCGATCGCCGCCTCCCTGGACAGCGCGGCTGCGGAGCCGGTCGATACAAGCAGTATGGCAAGTGCCAGCAATTGGCGCGAGGTGACGTCCGGACGGATCTTAAACGGACCAACGGCGTCTAAGCTCATCGGAGGACCTTTGGGAAAATGACTTGAAGAAACGAGCTGATCCTATCCCGACCGCGGGGAAGGACAAGGGCAATCAATGAGGTTCCCGGCCGCCTCAACGGGGCCGGCCCGGCTCTGGCCGGCATGCGATCCGAGGATCACGCACGGATACGCGGCTCCAGGCCGGTCGCGCAGATGGACCGCGGCGAAAGCCGCGCGTCACCCCTTGGAGACGACCGCCCGTCCGTAAGGCGGCTGCGCCGCGACCGGCGGGTTGGCGGTCTGGGCGGCGAGCTCCCCGATCAGACGATCGGCGTCGGCGGCCATGCCGTCGGGCGCCTGGATCACCAGGCGCTCCAGCGCCCAGCGATAGGATGAGATACGCTGCTCCAGGCACTGCTGCACCCACTGGATGATCAGCGAGTTCTCCTGCATGCGCGCGACCGCGTCGGCCTTCTCCCGCGGCGAGAGCGCGGAGACACGCGCCATGCTGGCATCACGCTTCCTGTCGAGATCGATGACACGGATCGCAGTGCCGAAGAACGGCTCGAAGCGGGTGATGTCGTTGCGCACGTCCTCGATCAGCTGCGCATAGCGCGAGGAGTGCGAGCGGTGCGGCTCGTCGATCAGCGTGCGTCCGTACATGGTACGGTCGAATACGATCTTCTGCCGCCAGGGCGAGGGCAGCGCCTTGTAGTCGCCGAACACGCTCTTCCACGCCGGGCGGGATAGCGGCGGCTCGATCATGGGATAAGCGAGATCGCGAAGCTGGCGCTCCTCGTCGGTGAGCTGGAATTGCGATGGTCTCAAGCCGACGCTGGACGTGACCTCCGCGCCCAGCCAGCGATGCATGTCGTCGCTGCGCATGCTCTCGCGGGTGCGGCCGAAATCGCCGCCGCTGCAGGCCGCGAGCAACGCGCCTACCAGCGTGAGCAGGGCGGCCGATAGGATGGGCCGGATCTGGCGGATGGCGTCCGGCATTGCGTGGAGCCGGATGTCAGCGGCGACGACGACGGCGCCTGGGCGCCGTGCCCTGCTCCGGCCCGCGGTCGCCGCTGGTTTCGTCCGCCTCGCGCTCGATACGGATCACGGGAAGGATCAGGACCGTTCCCTTGTCCGCGCGCGGAGCGACATCCCCCGACGAGCCCACCCGGCGACCGGCCGGAAATTCAATGATGGTCCCCATGTCAGCTCTCTTCGATTGCCGCGCGACCGAACGCGCCCCTGCAACATGCATTCATTAAGATCAGCTCATGGTTAACGGGGTGTAAACGCGGTGGCCGGACCGTAGCCTCACGGCACCGTTGCGGCACGACAACAGCTCAAATTGAAGGGCCGGCTTCACGCCTCGTTTTCCTTAACGAGGCTTTAAAAGAACCTGCGCTAAGTTCCGTGGGAAGTATCTTTTCCGAGTTGCGTAAGCCTCCATGACCAAGTCGCTGTTTCCCGGATTCGACGGGCTGATGACCCTCTCCCGTCGCGAAGGTGTCGATGTCCGTCCGACGCTGCTCCGCGTGCTGACCGACCTGTATGTCCAGACGAGCACCCACAGCGACGACGAGCAGCGGCAGTTCGTCGAGCTTGCGACACGGCTGATCGACCAGGTCGACGATGCGACGCGCGCGGCCGTCAAGGCGCGGCTCGCAGTCTATCCGCATACGCCCGTCCCCGTTCTGCAGAAGCTCGGGCTGGTCGCGACGCAAGAAGGCCGCCGGGTGCCTTTGGCCAGGGAGATTCCCGCTCCGCCGGCCGCGCCCTTACCGCCGCGCGAGCGGACCGATGCCGAGCAGCGCATGGCCGCCAACATGGCGATGCAGCCGAAGGAAGCGGCCGAGATCCACGACATGTTCTTCCGCGCCGGCGCCTCCGAGCGCGCGCTGATCCTGCACAACCTTGCGCAGACACCGCTGAAAGCCGCCCCCCGCATTCCGACCGTGCGCGCCAAGCGCGCGATCCAGATCCTGGAGATGGCCGCGATCGCGGGCGACGTCGAGAGCTTCGCTTTCGAGCTCGGCGACAGCCTGATCCTGCCCTCGCGCGTCGCAGCCCAGATCGTCGACGATGCCGGCGGCGAGGCGCTCGCGGTCGCCGCGCGCGCGCTCGACATGCCGAGCCCCGTCTTCCAGCGCATCCTGCTGTTCTTCAAGCCGGAGATCGGCACGTCCGTGAACGCCGTATACCGGCTGTCGCGGCTCTACGATCGCCTCAGCGACCGCGCGGCCCTGGTGATGCTGGCAGCCTGGCGCGGCTCGACGCTTGCCGTGACGCGGGCGAAGTACCAGGCCGGTCTGCACGACGGCGAACGCCAGCGCGCACGTGCCGGAGCAAGTCAGACGCGGCAGAGCATGCAGCCCGGCGCGATACCGCCGCGCCGCACCGGCACCGATGGATCTTCGGAGCGCTGAGTTGCACGGCCGCTGCCAAGCGTGAGGCGCGCGGCATCTCGGCTCGTCATTGCGAGGAGCTCCTGCGAAGAAGCAATCCAGAACCCCTCCGCGGACGGAGTCTGGATTGCTTCGCTGCGCTCGCAATGACGGTGAAGCAGCGGCTACGTCTTCGCCAAATCCAGGAAATGCCGCCCGGCGCGATCCTCGGTCTCGACGATCCAGGCGTCCGGATCGAAGCGGATTTCCTTCGTCAGCCGTTCCTCGACGGTTTGCTCCGGCAGTGGCTGCGGCGCGACCGGCACGAAGAAGCGATCGACGGGCCGGTCGTCGTCGTAGACGGTCTGCGGTGCCGGTGCATAAAGCATCGCATTGCCGTCGAGCAGCGACACCTTGACGAACACCGCGCCCGCCTCCTCGGCGCCACGACGCCGCACGGCGCCGAACACGCCCTCGGTCTGGCAGCGGCGCAAGTAAGCCGCCACCCAAATGTTGGATTTCAAACGCATGAGTCCGACGATAGGCCAGCGCGAGGCCTCACGCCAGCCTCACCTCGTACGTCTCACGCCTTGCGCGTGCCGTCCTGACCACCGCGAATCTGCGTCGCGATGAAATATGACAGCGGCATTGCGAGTGCAAATCCCACCGCCACGGCATAAGGAATGTTCCTGATGGCATCGGCGGCGAAGCTCGGGACCATCAGCACCACGATGAGGCTGATGCCCGCCAGCGTCGTGCCGAGCATGATCCAGACGAGAATCGAGACCTTGAACATGATGACCTCTCTTCCTTGATAAGATGAGCCATCATGGTCCTGCGGCCGCCGGCCGTCATTGATCCCACTCAAATCGCGATTGTAGCGGATCCCGCCTGTCGTGCCGACGCCGGCAATTGACTTGCGTCAATGACAATTGACGTGCGGCTATTCGACGGGATGGCCTATCGCAGCGGCAAGTTCGCGCAGCAGCCGATCGGACAGCTGCCCGGTGACCGGCATCTTGTGCTCGCGCTCGAATTTCTGAATCGCGGATTGCGTCTCGCCACTCATCGTGCCCGTGATCTTCAGATTGCCATAGCCGTATTCCGAGAGCGCGCGCTGCACGCCGGCAATACGTCGCGCGGCCGGGCTTTGCACCGGAACCGGCGCAGGCGGACGCAGAGCCGAGGGCGGCGTCGAAGTCGTCGCCTTGACCAGATTGGCCATCGGATCATTCGCGCGCGTCGCCGCGGTCGTCTCGACGGCTTTTTCCGGCGGCTTCTCGGCGGCACGTTCGGCGTGTTTGGGCTCGATGCGGAACTCGGTCGCGCGCGGCTCGAGCGGTGAGGTGTCGGCGCCGACGGGCCGCGGACGCGGCAACGGATTCGACAGCGGCACCGCCGACGGCGCGGGAAGATTGATCACCGTGCCGAACATCGGCGCGGGGTGCCGCCCGGTCTGGAGGAACAGCGCATTGGCAACGATCGCACCGATCGCGCCGACGGCGACGAGGCCAGCCAGCGTATCCTTGGGGCTGTGCAGCAGCACGCGCATCACGAGGTTGCGCTCGGTCTCGACGTCGATGACCGCGGCCTTGGCGCCACGGCGGCGCGGAGCGGTTTCGTCCTTGGCAGGCTTCCTAGGCACTTTTCTTCACCGGTGCGGGTTCGTCCTGAGTTTGATCTTGAAGGTCCTGACGCAGCACAGGCGTCAGCGTCGCGATTTTGCTCTCGCTCGGCTTCTCGTTGGCAGGCTTGACCTGCGGCGGCGTGTAGACGAGCGGCAGCTTGACGGTGACGGCAGTGCCCTCGCCCAGCCTGCTTTGTACCGTCAATTCGCCGAGATGCAACGCCACGAGGCTCTTCACGATCGAAAGCCCGAGACCGGTGCCTTCGTGACGGCGCTGATAGGTCTTGCCGGCCTGGAAGAACGGCGCGCCGATGCGGTTGAGGTCGTCGGGGGCGATGCCGACCCCGGTATCGCTGATGCATAGCGTCAGCTGCGAACCGGAAACCGCAGCTGCCACGTGAACCTGACCGCCGCGCTCGGTGAATTTGATGGCATTGGCGACAAGGTTGAGCACGATTTGCTTGAAGGCCCTGGGATCCCCGGTCATGATCGGCAGGTCCTGCGGCGCGTCGGTGACGAGGTCGATACCGCTTTCCCGCGCCTTCAGCGCCAGCAGATTGCAGCAATGGAGCAGCGAGGCGCGCGGCGCGAACGGCTCCGATGCAATCTCGAAATTTCCCGATTCCATCTTCGACATGTCCAGGATGCCGTTGACGACCGAGAGCAGATGCTGCCCGGAATCGTTGATGAGCTGAGCGTATTCCTTGCGCTGGGCCGCGCCCAGCATCAGGGCCTGCTCCTGCGCGATCATCTCGGAGAAGCCGATGATGGCATTGAGCGGCGTGCGCAGCTCGTGGCTCATGGTGGCGAGGAAACGCGTCTTGGCGGCATCGGCAGCTTCCGCCGCGCTGCGCGCCTGATCCAGTGCCTGCTCGAAAAGCTTCCGATCGGTGACGTCGCGCATCACGGCGACGACCTCGGCCTCGTGGGTGGAATCACGACCGATATCCTGACGGCCCGGATCCCGTTCGAGCGGGCGGCAGCGCATCTCGACCCAGATGAAATCGACCTGACCGCGCTCGGAGTCGCCAGGCTCCCGCCGCAGCCGGAACTCGACGCTGCGCACGTCGCCGCGTGCCGCGTCGGACAGAGCCGTGAGATAGGCCGGCCGATCGGCGACATGGACGCGGTCGAACAGGCCGTGGCCGAGCAGCCCTGCCACCTGCGTGCCGAGCATGGACTCCACCGCCGGCGAGATGAACTGTACTGCGCCACTGCGCTGATGGCGCGAGATCACATCGCTCATGTTCCGCGCCAGCAGGCGGTAACGCTCTTCCTCGCGTGACAAGAGCGCCACTCCGGTGCGCGCGAGCGACTCCGCGCCAAAGGCGAGGCCCGCGGCATAAAAGGTTGCAGACGCAACGCCGAAGGCCATCAGCACGGCGCGCTCGGCAGCGCTCGGCTCGGCCACCGGCAGCCAGCCGAATTGGCTGATCAGGATCAGCATGCCGGCGCAGGACAGCGCGAGCACCGAGGCAAAGGCAACGACGCGACGCGAGGCCGACAGCGCAGCCTCGAGGGGAACCACGATGAGCCAGACCGCGGCGAATGATTCGATGCCGCCCGTCGTGACCGCAACCGCCATGATCAGGCCGGCGAGCGCCAGCGAAGACAGCACATGCGCGCCCTCAAAGCGGCCGGTGCGCGACAAGAACCAGGACAGCGTGATTGGCGCGATCAGCCAGGCAAAGGCGGCGACCTCGATCGCACCGGGTGCGCCGCGCATGGCGAGATAGAGCGGGAATGCGGCGAAGGCTGCGAGGCTGCCGAGCAGCCGCGGCGCCATGAAGGCACGATGGCGCGCTCGCATCAGCGCATCGTAGCGCGCGGAGGGATGCAGCAGCGCATCGAGACAATCGCGGATGATACTCAAAACTGTCACGGGTCTCGCGCTTCGACTCAATCGTCTCTTGGAAGACGCGCCGGAACGCCTCCTTGTCGTTGAGCCACCGTGTCAGAGCGACCTTAAACGAGTGCTAAGGCGCCGCCGCATGTGGCCGGACATCGCCCCATCGCGGAGCTTTTTAGACGATTTGGAGATGTCTTCATTAGGGATGGTGAACACAGGGTTTCACCTCGCCGCGCATGGTTTCGAATTGGTGGATGCGGGGCTGCCACGGCAAATCACGGGCGCGAACGTCAATCGAAAATTTACGACACCGCCGATTGCGAAGAATTCTGCGTAAATTTTCCCCGAATTAAGCTCAAGGCAATCACTTGCGATTTATCGAGGCTTGCTAGGTCCGGCCTCCGCGGGAGATCGCCGCGGGCGGACTCTAACAGACAGGTCGCAGGATGCGCTTTCTGCTTCGCATCACATTCTGGCTCGGGCTGGTGCTTGTGCTCCTGCCGCGGGACAAGACGCCCGAATCGGAGAAGCTGCCGCAGATCGGCGCCGCCGACGCGGTGCAGGCTGCGACCGCGGCCGTCTCCGACATGACCCAGTTCTGCAAGCGCCAGCCGGCGGCCTGCGAGGTCGGCGGACAGGCCGCGACCATCATCGGCCAGCGAGCCCAGGACGGCGCAAAGAAGATCTACCAGATCATCAACGACAAGAAAGAGCAGATCACGAACGAGAAGAACGAGAAGACCGACAAGAAGGCGCCCGACCATACCGGCTCAATCGCGATGGCCGGCGAAGGCGACATTGCTGCGAGCGAGGCGCCGCGCGACACCCTCACCCAGGACGACCTCGCGCTGGAATGGCGCGGACCTGAAGCTGCGAATTAGCACCCAACCCTATCGATTTCACGGCTCCGCGTCCTTATATTGGCTGGAATGGAACTATGGGCCAGCATGACGACAATCGACGAAATCAGGGACAATTTCGAGCTTCTTGACGAGTGGGACGACCGCTATCGGTATGTCATCGAACTCGGCCGCACCCTTGAACCGATGTCGGAGGCGGAACACTCCGCGGCCAACAAGGTGCAGGGCTGCGTCAGCCAAGTCTGGCTGCAGAAGCTGGTCGACCGCAGCAACGGCGAACTGACCCTGAAATATCGCGGCGACAGCGACGCCCATATCGTGCGCGGGCTGGTCGCGATCGTGCTCGCGCTCTATTCGGGCCGAACGCCGCAGCAGATCCTCGATACCGATGCGATCGCGGTGTTCAACGAGTTCGGTTTCCGCGATCATCTGACGCCGCAGCGCTCCAACGGCCTGCGCTCGATGGTCGAGCGCATCAAGACCGACGCGAAAGAGGCACTCGCGGAAGCGTCGTAGAAATTTACTTCCGCTTCCGCTGCTGCTGCCCCAAACCCATCTGCTTGGCCAGCTGCGAGCGCGCCACCGCATAGTTCGGGGCGACCATCGGGTAGTCGGCGGGCAGGCCCCATTTCTCGCGGTATTGCTCCGGCGTCATGTTGTACTGCGTGCGCAGATGGCGCTTCAGCGACTTGAAGCGCTTGCCGTCCTCCAAACAGACCAGATAGTCGGGCGCGATCGACTTCTTCAGCGAGACGGCCGGCTTGGCCGGCTCTAGCGGCGCGGTCTCGGTACGGCCTGACGACACCCGCACCAGCGCGCCATGCACCTGGCTGATCAGGTTCGGAATCTCGGTCGCGGGCGTCGGATTGTTGCTGAGATAGGCCGACACGATGCTCGCGGTCAGCTCGATGAAATTCTTCGCTCCCGCGTCCGACATGCGTCCATCCCTTCTCCGGCCTGCGTCTCACCGGATTGACGATGCCAAAGTATTCCGTGTCAAGAATACATTGGGCTGAAACAGGACAACTGACGACGATGCCGTGATTACTGGGAACGGCGTTGCTCTACTTGAGCCGGGCGACCTCAACCGCGCTGATCGAGATGGGCGCGGAGTTCGTCGATCGAGGCAAAGCGCATCATCCCTTCCGGCATCTGCGCCTCGATCGAGCCGTCGGAATAAAGTGAATAGGCCATGCCGTCGACGACGCCGGATTTGAGGACCGTCACGGGTGCGGGCTCGACAGGCGGCGGCGGTTCGGGCGCAGGAGTCGGGGCGGCTTCCGCAAAGGTCGAAGGCGAGCGCGGCGGCGGGCGGCGCGAGCCGCCTGGCGGCTCCGGCGGGCGTGTGCGGTCCGGCTTCGGCCAGGCAACATCAAAGCTCGCGGGCGGACTGTCAGCGGCTCCGCTCGACTCCTCGGGCGGCAGCGCACTTTCAGGGCCTTTCGTCTCTGCGCGCTCACGCTCCTTGCGTGAGGTCGAGGCGAACAGCAGGTTGCGCCGACGCGGCGCTTCAGGCGCGGCGGGCGGCGTAGCGGCTTCCGGCTCCTGCGGTCCCTCGGCGCGCGGCCGCTCGCGGGCAGCGGCTTCGCTCTGCCAGGGTGGCGGGCTTGCCGGCGGCGGCGCAGGCTCGCCCCTCGCAGCAGCGACCGGCTCGGGCGCGAGGCCGTCAGGCAGGGCCAGGCCGGGCAGCACGGGCCTGACCCGAACCTCGGACGGCGCGATCACACCAGCCAGCCGGCGCGCGATACCCTTCAGCTCGAGCAGCACCAGATGCATGCCGACCAGTAACATTCCGGAGCAGACGCCAATGGTGCCGGCGATTATGAGGGTCCCGCCGAGGCTGAATTCCCTGATGGTCAGGCCGGAAATGATCGCAAGGAGACCCGCCAGGACGGCGCAAATCCCCACGATCAACAATGCCAAGTTCATCGAACTCACCCCCGGGGGCCGCGCATCCACACGCGACAACCGCTACGCCACGATACCGTCATACGATGTTCCACGCCAACGGCGAATTGAGGGCCGTGTTCCCAAGGGGAAGGAAATCAGGGACTTATTCACATTCCCTTCAGCTCCGGCTCACTACTGCTATGGCTGCTCTCAGGCACGCGGAATTGCTGCATCGCATCAGGAATTTAGCCATAATGGCCAATTACTTGGTAATGGAACTGCGCTATAGGGAATCCGGGGAGCAGGCCCGCGCGCACCAGTTGGGCCTAGAGGGGATTCCGGGGCACCGATAGCCATGACATCGATCACGACCTCGGCGATCGAGACGCCCCTGCGGCGCTCGGTCGAACGGACTTGCGACGATCTCGCCATGCTGGTGCTGGCTGCGGTTGCCGTCATTGCAGGCCTGACCTTCCGAGACTACGGGCTCGGCTGGGACGATTACACCCACGCTGAATATGCGGACCTGCTGCTGCGCATGTTCGGTTCCGGCTTCAAGGATACCGCGGCGCTCTCCTTCGCCAATCTCTACATGTATGGCGGCGGCTTCGACATGGTCGCGGCCCTGCTCCACAAGGTCATCCCACTCGAGTTGTTCGAGACGCGACGCCTGGTCGGCGCCATCGTCGGCGTGATCGGGCTTGCCGTGACGTGGCGGCTCGGCCGCCGGATCGGGGGGCCCCTTGCCGGTCTGGCCTCTCTCCTGCTGCTCGCGCTCTGCCCAATCTTCTATGGCCACATGTTCATGAACCCGAAGGATGCGCCCTTCGCGGTGTCCATGATCATCCTGATGCTGGGGCTCGTCCGCCTCGCCGAGGAGTATCCGCAGCCATCGCCGCGCACGATCCTGATCGTCGGCTTGGGCGCAGGCCTGTCGCTCGGTTGCCGCGTTCTCGGCGGGCTCGCGCTTGTCTACGCCATCATTGGCTTCATTCCGCTGTTCCTTGAGGAATTGCGCAACGAGGGCTTTCGCGAGTCTGTCCGCCGCTTCGCCCATGTCATCTACGTGCTGCTGCCCGGCCTCGTGCTCGGCTACCTCGTAATGGGGCTGATCTGGCCGTGGTCGATCATGGAGCCCGCCAATCCTTTCGAGGCGCTGACCTACTTCTCGCACTTTTTCGAGAAGCCCTGGAAGGAGATGTTCGACGGCGCGATCGTGTCCGTGCCCGACATGCCCTGGTCCTATCTGCCCACGCTGTTCGCACTCCAGTTGCCCGAGGTGATGCTGGTGCTGATGGCGGGCGCCGTAGTCGGCACCTTCGCCATGCTCCTGCACCGCAAGGTCCCCGCGCGCCGCAAGACCATCCTCCTGATGCTGACGCTCGCCGCGACCCTGCCGCTCGTGATCGCCATGGTGAAGCGGCCGGCGCTCTACAACGGCATTCGCCATTTCGTCTTCGTGATCCCGCCGATGGCTGTGCTCGGGGGTGTCGCCTTCGCCTGGACGATGGAGCGCCTGCGCGCCAATCACCGTACATGGCAGCCGGTCGTGCTCGCGACCTTCTGCTTCGGCCTGGCGCTCCCGCTCGCCGAGATGATCCGGCTGCACCCTTATCAGTACACCCACTTCAATCACATCGCAGGCACCGTCCGCGGCGCGGACAACCGTTTCATGCTGGACTATTGGGGCCTCGCGCTGAAGCAGGCCTCCGACGAACTGCGCGAACAGCTCGTCGAGCGCCAGGAAGTGCCGCCCAGCAGTCGCAAATGGAAAGTCGCGGTCTGCGGTCCGCAGCGCCCGGCCCAGGTCGCGCTCGGCCCCGACTTCACCATCGGCTGGGACTCCAACGCGGCCGATTTCGCCATGACGCTCGGCGAGTTCTACTGCAAGGGCCTCACGGCGCCCGTCATGGTCGAGATCAAGCGCGACGACGTGGTGTTCGCCCGCGTCTATGACATCCGCGGCCGCAGCATTTCCAGCCTCCTGTCGATCCCGGCGCCGTAGCAGTTTTCTCCGAGCCGTATCGCTTCCGCCTTCACTCTTCGAGCTACGGCGGACAAGCATGCGGGCTGCGCGCGACAGCCACGCTCCCCGCGCCTTGCCGCAAACTTCGACCAAGACTACGCTCCGCTCCGCAACAACGAAGTTCGGAGAGACCAGCCATGTCGCCAGCAGAAGCCCGTCTGAGGGAAGTGCCGTCCAACATGACGGAGGCGGAGTGGCAGCAACGGGTCAACCTCGCCGCCTGCTATCGCCTCGTCGCGCTGTACGGCTGGGACGATCTGGTCGACACCCACATCTCCGCGCGCGTGCCCGGCCCCGAGCATCACTTCCTGATCAATCCCTACGGGCTGATGTTCGAGGAGATCACTGCTTCCAGCCTCGTCAAGGTCGACCTGCACGGCAACCAGCTCTCCGAGAGCGAATACAGCATCAACCCGGCCGGCTTCACCATCCATTCGGCGATTCACGAGGTGCGTGAGGATGCCATCTGCGTGCTGCATCTCCACACCCTCGACGGCACCGCGGTGTCGAGCAGCGCGGAGGGCCTGTTGCCGCTGAACCAGACCGCGCAACTGGTCACCCACGACCTCGCCTATCACGACTATGAAGGCATCGCGCTCGATCACGACGAGCGGCCGCGGCTCCAGAAGGATCTCGGCGACCACAACCACATGCTCCTGCGCAACCACGGCACCCTCACGGTCGGCCGCTCGGTCGCCTCCGCTTTCGAACGCATGTATCATCTCGAGCGCGCCTGCTCGATGCAGGTGCGCACCCGCGCGCTGGGCACGCCGATCTACCCGGTCGATGGCACCGCGATCGACAAGAACACCGAATTGCTGTCGAACCGCGACCGCGCCGAGCTGCGCGCGACCAGCCTGGTATGGCCGCCCTTGCTGCGCAAGCTCGACCGCGTCAACCCCGGCTACAGGTCTTGAGATATCCGTAACCTGGTGTAGAATGGCTCCAACGAACCTCTACGCCTTTTGGAATGAAACGCCGCCCAATCCCGGGCGGCGTTTTTATTTGGCAGCCAATCCGCTCGTCGTGCGCGGGCTTGACCCGCGCATCCATTGCAGAATGATCTGGCCTGATGGATTGCCGGGTCAAGCCCGGCAATGACGCCGCTGATGCCGACCTCTACTTCACCTCCGCGAGCGCCGCGAGAATGCGGGCCCAGGAGCGGATGCCCTTCTGGAAGCTCCGCAGGTCGTATTTCTCGTTCGGTGAATGGATGTTGTCATCGTCGAGACCAAAACCCACCAGCAGCGAGTCGAGGCCCAACGTACGCTTGAAGTCGGCGACGATCGGGATCGACGCACCTGAGCCCATCAGCACCGTCTCCTTGCCCCATTCCTCCGTCAGTGCCTTGCTGGCGGCGGCGAGCGGCTTCATGCTCCAGTCGAGGGCGACCGCGGGCGCGGCGGAATGGTCGCCGAACTCGACCTTGCAGTCGCCGGGAACCCGCGAAGTCACATAATCGCGGAAGGCCTTGCGGATCTTCTGCGGGTCCTGGCCCTGCACGAGGCGGAAGGAGACCTTCGCCGAGGCATGCGAGGGGATCACCGTCTTGGAGCCCTCGCCGATATAGCCGCCCCAAATCCCGTTGACGTCGCAGGTCGGACGCGTGGACGCCTGCTCGATCAGGAGCCGGCCCTTCTCGCCGGCGGGAAGCGACAAGCCGACGGGCTTGAGGAACGTGTCGGGCGTGAATTCGAGCTTCTTCCACTGTGCCAGGATGTCAGCGGGCGTGTCCTTCACTCCATCATAGAAGCCTGGAATGGTGATACGGTTGTCATCGTCGAACAGGCCGCCGAGAATCTTCGTAAGCACCCGGATCGGGTTCATCGCGGTGCCGCCGAACACGCCGGAATGCAAGTCGCGATTGGCAGCGGTAATCTTCAGCTCCTCGTAAAGCAGGCCACGCAGCGAAGTCGTGATCGCCGGCGTGCTGGGATCCCACATGCCGGTGTCGCAGACCAGCACGTAGTCTGCTTTGAATTCGTCCTTGTTGGCTTCGATGAAAGGCACGAAGTTCTTCGAGCCGACCTCCTCCTCGCCCTCGATCAGGAAAGTGACGTCGATCGGCAGCGAGCCCGTGACCTTCTTCCAGGCGCGGCAAGCCTCGACGAACGTCATCACCTGCCCCTTGTCGTCCTCAGCGCCGCGCGCGACGATGATCTTGCGGCCATCGGCATGATCCGCGACAGCGGGCTCGAACGGCGGACGGTGCCACAGATCGAGCGGATCAACCGGCTGAACGTCGTAATGGCCGTAAAACAGCACGTGCGGCCGCCCGCCCGCTCCGGTCTTGCCGACTACGGCGGGATGGCCCGCGGTCGGCCGTACCTCGGCGGCGACACCGAGGCTGGCAATGTCCTTGGCGAGATGCTCGGCCGCAGCCTTGCAATCGTCCGCGAAGGCCGGGTCGGCCGAGATCGACTTGATCCGCAACAAGGCGAACAGGCGCTCCAGACTGTTGTCGAAATCCTTGTCGATGTGGTCGAGCACGGATTGGAGCTGCGTGTTGGACATTGGCGTGTTCCTGATTGCGGGGTCTCGATATGTCTGCGCTTTTAACGCCGGCGCCGCGCCAGGACCAGTCACGACACGACGCAGCAGACCAGCGAACGCCCGGAGGACCCCTGACGCGGCCTGTGAGTGCGCCGAAAGCAGCCGGCCGCCACGGGTCGAGCGCCGGCTCTAGCGGCCTCTCAGCTTCGCCGCAGCAATCCGCCAAGCGCACCGCGGACCAGCGTGCGGCCGATCGAGCCGCCGAGCTGGCCGCCGACCGACTTGCCGATGTTGGCAGCCATCCCGCCGATCACCTGGTTGGTGACCGATCGCGTCACGTCCCGCGCAATGACCTGGCCGGTCGAAAGACGGCCGCGCTTGACGTTGGTGCCGAAGATGGTGCCGACGATCGAGCCGATCTGACCCAGGATACCGCCGCCCCCGCCTGCCGGACCATTCGCCGTGGCCGCCGTGGCGGCGATGCGCTGCTGGAGCATCTCGTAGGCGGACTCGGAATCGACGGCGCTGTCGTATCTGCCCTTCACCGGACTTGCAGCCATGATCGCCTGACGCTCGTCCGGCGTGATCGTTCCGATGCGGGCCGACGGCGGCCGGATCATCACCCGCTCGACCATCGACGGCGTGCCGTTGCCCTCAAGGAAGGACACCAGCGCCTCGCCCTTGCCGAGCTCCGTGATCACCTTGGCAGTGTCGAGCTTCGGATTGGGCCGGAAGGTCTGCGCCGCAGCGGCGACGGCCTTCTGGTCGCGCGGGGTGAAGGCGCGCAACGCGTGCTGCACCCGGTTGCCCAATTGTCCGAGCACGCGGTCGGGCACATCGATCGGGTTTTGCGTCACGAAGTAGACTCCGACGCCCTTGGAGCGGATCAGGCGGACCACCTGCTCGATCTTGTCCAAGAGCGCCTTGGGCGCATCGTTGAACAACAGGTGCGCCTCGTCGAAGAAGAACACCAGCTTCGGCTTGGCCAGATCGCCGGCTTCGGGCAGCTCTTCGAAGAGCTCCGACAACATCCAGAGCAGGAACGTCGCGTAAAGCCTGGGGTTCTGGAGCAGCTTGTCTGCGACCAGGATGTTGACCATGCCGCGGCCGTCGCGGTCGGTCCTCATGAAGTCCTTCAGCATCAATGCCGGCTCGCCGAAGAATTTGGTGCCACCCTGGTTCTCCAGCACGAGGAGCTGGCGCTGGATGGTACCGACGGTCGCCTTGGTGACGTTGCCGAACCCCTGAGCGGCCTTGCGGATCGGCGCGAGCGGATCCTCCTCAGCGTCCGCACCCTTCTTTCCGCTGCCGGGCACGATGGCATCGAGCAGCGCACGCAGATCCTTCATGTCGATCAAGGTGAGGCCGTTGTCGTCGGCGACGCGGAAGGCGACGTTGAGAACGCCTTCCTGCACATCATTGAGGTCGAGCATGCGCGCGAGCAGGAGCGGCCCCATTTCCGTGACGGTCGCGCGCACGGGGTGGCCCTGCTCTCCGAACACGTCCCAGAACACGGTCGAGAATTGATCCGGCTGAAAGCTCAGTCCCATTTCGGTGGCGCGCTTGAGGATGAAGTCCTTTGCTTCGCCGATCTGACAGATGCCGGAGAGGTCGCCCTTGATATCCGCAGCGAAGACCGGAACACCGGCGCGCGCAAATCCTTCCGCCATCACTTGCAGCGACACGGTCTTGCCGGTTCCGGTTGCACCCGTGACGAGGCCGTGGCGATTGGCGAGCGCCAGCGTCAGCCAAGCCTGCTCGTCTCCCTTGCCGACGAAGATCTTGTCGTCGGTATCGCCGAGCTTGCTGTCCTGTGCGGTCATTATTCTCTCTGATCTCTCTGCCGAGCTCGCTTATTGAAACTCGGATGCTCCAGTTCCGCAGTTTAGCGCATATCGGGCACCAATTTAAACCGTCCAACGCGGCCCAAGGATGCGAGATCGCCGGACACGAGCGGACGACATCAGCCGAAAGTAGGACCAACGCGTTCGCAACGCGGCAATTTTTCGCCGATTCGATCTCGCCTCTTGCACGGCTGCAACACTTTTCGCGCGTTCGAAGATGAATCGCGGCGGTGCGTGCGTTCATCGCTTGAATTTCACATTGCACCGGCTCAAGATCATCTTCGAAGTAAAACTCCGGCATGTAAACCGGTGAGGGGCGGGCCTTATGGACGAACTGATCGGACGGCTGGCGACAAACGCCAGCATAGATGGTGCTGTGGCCGAAAAGACCGTCGGCATTATCCTGGGCTTCCTCCGCAGCGAGGGCCCTTCCGACAGCGTGCAGGCCCTGATCGACCAGATCCCCGGAGCGGAAGCTGCGATCGAGGCGTCCAGGAGCGGCGGCGGCCTGTCGCGGCTGATGGGCGGCGGCTTGATGGTGGTCGGCACGCGCCTGATGGGCCTGGGCCTTGGCATGTCCGACATTCAGAAAGTCGCCCGTGAACTTTTCCGCTACGGCCGAGACAAAATCGGAGCGGATCAGATGGGCAAGATCATCGCGGGGACGCCGGGCCTCAGCCAGTTCGCCTGAGCGACGCTTTTCACATCGAGTATCATGACATATCCGATCTCAGAGATTGAGGGCCTGCCGGCCTTTGCCGCCACCAAGCTGAAGGCGCAAGGAATCCGCACCACCGATGCGCTGCTCGAGGCGGCCTCCACCGTGAAGGGCCGCAAGGCGCTTTCCGCCAAGACCGGCATCAGCGAGCAGCAATTGCTGGAATGGGCCAACGTCTCCGACTACATGCGCATCCCCGGCATGGGCAAGGCCAAGGTCGGCCTGGTCCGCGCCGCAGGCGTCACCACCGTGCGCGAACTCGCCTATCGAAATCCAGCGAGGTTGGCGCAGAGCATGCGCGAGGCCAACGAGAAAAAGAAGCTCGTCCGTGTCCTCCCCTCCGAGAAGTCGGTCGGCGACATCATCGCGAAGGCCAAGAAGCTGCCGCCGAAGATCACGTACTAGCGCGGAATGGCTTTACGTTGAACCGATCGCCGCGGGTGGTTCAGCTCTCCCGCCTGCGGGAGAGGTCGGTGCAAAGCGCCGGGAGAGGGAGTGCACCTCCGTCCTTGCGAGCAAGCCTCAGCCCATCATGCGTTAGCGGGGTTGTTCCGATCCCATCTTGTCCAACGGCCGTGCGTTCCTTCTCCGCATCCCGCGGGAACGTCCGGCCACGGCCGAACGGCCCTCCACTCCCGTCTTGACTCCCCCTGCCCGACCGCGCAAAGCGGGCCGCATGAATGCCTCGCCCTCTCCTTCCGTCCCGCCGGCCGGCTCGGCAGGGTTAGATGTGCTGCGGACGCTGCTCGAACGACCGCTTCCTGCGGTGATGGGCGTGCTCAACATCACCCCCGACTCCTTCTCCGACGGCGGCAAGTTCATCGCGCCCGAGCAGGCTCTCGCACGGGCCCGGGCCATGATCGATGCCGGCGTCGACATCATCGATGTCGGCGCGGAGTCCACCCGGCCGTACAAGGGCGCCCGGCCGGTCACCGCAGAAGACGAACTGGCGCGATTGAAGCCGGTGCTATCCGGCGTGGCGGCACTCGGTGTGCCCGTCTCGATCGACAGCATGAAGGCCGAGGTGGTGGCGTTTGCGCTAGACCAGGGCGCGGCCATCGCCAACGACGTCTGGGGCCTGCAACGCGACGCCGAGATGGCGCCGCTGATCGCCGCAAGGGGCGTCCCCGTCATCGTCATGCACAACCGCGACAGCGTCGATCCCGCCATCGACATCGTCGCGGACATGAAGACATTCTTCGATCGCTCGCTCGCTATCGCCGCACAGGCCGGCATCGCGCGTGACAAGATCGTGCTCGATCCCGGCATCGGCTTCGGCAAGACCGCCGAGCAGAGCATGACCGCGCTGGCGCGCTTGCGCGAACTCGACACTTTCGGCCTGCCCATCCTGGTCGGCGCCTCGCGCAAGCGCTTCATCGCCTCGGTGTCGCCGTCGGAACCGCCGGAGCGGCTCGCCGGTTCGATCGCGGCACATCTGATCGCCGCGCAGCGCGGCGCCAAGATCATCCGGACCCATGACGTCGGCGAAACCCTGCAGGCGCTGCGGGTGGCGCATGCCATCGAGAGCAAGCCATGACCGATACGATCTTCGTCAAAGGCCTGTCGATCCATGCCCGCCATGGCGTGATGGATCATGAGACGGAAGTCGGGCAGCGTTTCGTCATCGATCTCGAACTCCATACCGACCTGTCGGAGCCGTCGCGCAGCGACCGGCTCGCGGACACGGTGTCCTACGCCGACGTCGTGGCGACGACCACTGCGGCGTTCAAGAACACCAATTACAAGCTCCTGGAGCGCGCGGCGGGCGCGGTGGCCGATGCCATCCTGTCAAATTTCCCGCGCATCCGCGCCGTGAAGATCACGGTGCACAAGCCGCATGCGCCGATCGCCGCGATTTTCGACGATGTCGGCGTCATGCTGACACGCACGCGGCATCCCTGACCATGGCAAGCGTGCTGATCGCGCTGGGCGGTAATGTCGGCGATGTCCGCGCGACGTTCCAGAAGGCGATCGCCCACATCTGCGGCATGGCGCAAGCCGCTCTGATCGCGCGCTCCTCGGACTATGCCACCCCGCCCTGGGGCGACGCCGAGCAGGAGTCCTTCATCAATGCCTGCATCGAGATCGAGACCGGTCTCGATCCACACGCGCTACTGTTCGTGCTTCAGAAAGTCGAGCAGAAGTTCGGCCGCACGCGGGACAAGGAGCGGCGCTGGGGGCCGCGTACGCTCGATCTCGACATGATCGCCTATGACGATGTCAGCTTGCAGAAGCCCGACCTGACGCTGCCGCATCCGCGCCTGTTCGAGCGCGCCTTCGTGCTCGTGCCGCTGGCCGAAATCGCGGCGGACCGCGTCATCTCGGGCATTCGTGTGCGTGACGGCCTCTCCAGCGTCTCGACGCAAGGCATTGAGCAGCTTCCGGATACCGGTTAACCAAAAACAACCGTTTGCAGGGACGGCCTGCCGTGGCAATTTCGCCCGCGAACAACGAGACGTTTGGGAGCCCCTCGCCGCATGACCTCCGTGACTGACGACCTGCCGCTGGCGGCGGATTTTCCCAAGGCCACCGTTGAGGACTGGCGCAAGCTCGTTGACGGCGTGCTGAAGGGCGCGCCATTCGAGAAGCTGGTCGGCAAGACCTATGACGGCATCAAGATCGATCCGCTCTATCCGCGCGCCAAGGGCGTCGCTCCCGTCGTGGGGCGACCGGCCGCCGCTGCCTGGCAAATCATCCAGCGGATCGACCATCCCGATGCGGCGCTCGCGAATGCGCAAGCGTTGCAGGATCTGGAGAACGGCGCGACCGGGCTCGCGCTGGTGTTCGCCGGCGCCAATGCTGCGCGCGGTTTCGGCCTGGAACCCTCGGCCGAGGCGATCGCAAAGGTTCTGAAGGACGTTCATCTCGATGCCGGCATTGGCCTCGAGCTCGAGATCGGACCGCAATCGCGGATGGCCGCGATCCATGTCGCGGAATATGTGAAGAGCAAGGGGCTCGATCCCGCGGCCTGCAACATCCGCTTCGGCTTCGACCCGTTCGCGGCCGCGGCGGTGTGGGGCCACAGCCCCTACACGTGGGATGAGATCGCCCCCGCTGTCACCGATGCGATCAAGGGCCTTGCCGCGCTCGGCTTTGACGGACCGTTCGCGTCCGCCGACGGGCGCGTGATCCATGATGCCGGGGGCTCCGAGGTGCAGGAACTCGCCTTCGTGCTCGCCTGCGGGGTTGCTTATCTGCGTGCGATCGAAGGCGCCGGCATTCCGCTCGAGCAGGCGCAGGGCATGGTTTATGCGCGGCTCGCCGCCGATGCCGACCAATTCCTCACGATGGCTAAACTCCGCGCCCTTCGGCTGCTGTGGGCGCGCATCGAGCAAGCCTGCGGGCTCACGCCCAAGCCGCTGTTCATTGCCGCCGATACGGCCTGGCGCATGCTGACGCAGCGCGACCCTTACGTGAACATGCTGCGCGCGACCATCGCGACATTCGCCGCCGGGCTCGCCGGCGCGAACGCGATCACCGTGCTGCCGCACACTCTGGCGCTCGGCCTGCCTGATCCGTTCGCCCGGCGCGTGGCGCGCAATACGCAACTTCTGCTGCTGGAAGAAAGCAACCTTGCCAAGGTCAGTGACCCGGCGGCAGGCGCAGGCGGCATCGAGACGCTGACGGCGCAGCTGTGCGACGCCGCCTGGACACTGTTCCAGGAGAGCGAGACGGCCGGCGGCGCCTTCGCGGCGCTTCAGCAGGGCGTGTTCCAGAGCAAGGTGGCGGCCGCGCGAAAGGCCCGGGACGCCAACATCGCAAAACGCCGTGACGTGCTGACCGGCGCCAGCGAGTTTCCAAATCTGCAAGAGAGTGAAGCCACCATCCTGGAAGCGACACCGGTCACGCTCGCCCCCTATGGCGAGCAGAAGTACAAGTTCGATGCGCTGCCGCCGATCCGGCTCGCGGAACCCTTCGAGGCGCTGCGCGACAAATCCGACGCGGCGTTGAAGGCGCGGGGCGCGCGGCCAAAGGTGTTCCTGGCCAATCTCGGCACGCCGGCCGACTTCACGGCGCGCGCGACCTTCGCCAAGAGCTTCTTCGAAGCCGGCGGCATTCAGGCGGTGGACAGCGAGGGTTTTGCCGATCCGGCCAAACTGGCAGCCGCTTTCAAGGCCTCGGGCGCGCAGCTTGCCTGCCTCTGTTCCAGCGACAAGGTCTACGCCGATCAGGCGGAACCTGCCGCCCGCGCCCTGCAAACCGCAGGCAGCAGACATATCTACCTGGCGGGCCGCCCGACAGATGCCGAGGCGGCGCTGCGGGCCGCCGGCGTCACGGGTTATGTCTTCGCCGGAGGCGATGCGCTTGCCACGCTGCAGGACGCCTACCGACGGATGGAGCAGGCATGACCGAAACCAGCAAACCCGTTCTCACCGGCGGCTGCCAATGCGGCGCCGTGCGCTTTGCAGTCATGACGGCGCCGACCAGGATTTCAATCTGTCACTGCCGGATGTGCCAGAAGGCGGCCGGTGCGCCATTCGCCTCCTTTGCCGACATCAACAAGACCGATTTTGCCTGGACCAGAGGACAGCCCTCGTTCTTCCGCTCCTCCACGATCGCCGAACGCGGCTTCTGCCCTGCCTGCGGCACGCCACTGAGCTTCGGCCGCATCGACGGCGACCGCATCGAGATCATGACCGGCGCCTTCGACCGGCCTGACCGCGTGGTGCCGACGCGGCAGTTCGGCACCGAATCCCGCCTCGGCTGGGTGGTCGGCATCGCCAATCTGCCGAGCCAGACCACACAGCAGAATTACGGACCGGAGAAGATGGCGACCATCGTCAGCCATCAGCATCCGGACCATGATTGAGCGCCCTATGATATGGTTGAAGCCATGAGCCGCATTCCCAATTTCGCCGATGTCGCTTTCGAGCGAGCTGCCACGGCCGTCCCCACCGGAAACGCCGAGCCCTGGCTGACGCCGGAGGGCATTCTGGTGAAGCCTGCCTATGGCGAGGCCGATCTCGCCGGACTCGATTTTCTCGAAACGTATCCCGGCATCGCGCCCTATCTGCGCGGCCCCTACCCGACCATGTATGTCAACCAGCCCTGGACGATCAGGCAATATGCCGGCTTCTCCACGGCGGAGGATTCCAACGCGTTCTACCGCCGCAATCTCGCGGCGGGCCAGAAAGGCCTTTCGGTCGCCTTCGATCTCGCCACCCATCGCGGCTATGACAGCGACCATCCGCGCGTCGGCGGCGACGTCGGCATGGCCGGCGTGGCCATCGATTCCATCTACGACATGCGCACGCTGTTCGCTGGAATTCCGCTCGACCAGATGAGCGTGTCCATGACCATGAATGGCGCGGTGCTGCCGATCCTCGCGCTCTACGTCGCCGCCGCCGAGGAACAGGGCGTGCCGCCGGAAAAGCTCTCAGGCACCATTCAGAACGACATTCTGAAAGAGTTCATGGTGCGAAACACCTACATCTATCCGCCTGCGCCCTCGATGCGGATCATCTCGGACATCTTCGCCTACACCTCGCAGAAGATGCCGAAATACAATTCGATCTCGATCTCCGGCTATCATATGCAGGAGGCCGGCGCGACGCAGGACCTGGAGCTTGCCTACACGCTCGCCGACGGCGTCGAATATTTGCGCGCCGGCCTTGCCGCCGGCTTGGACGTGGATCGCTTCGCGCCGCGGCTGTCGTTCTTCTGGGCGATCGGCATGAACTTCTTCATGGAGGTCGCCAAGCTGCGCGCCGCGCGCCTGCTCTGGGCGAAGCTGCTCAAGCCGTTTAATCCGAAGGACCCGCGCTCGCTCTCGCTGCGCACGCATTCGCAGACCTCGGGCTGGTCGCTGACCGCGCAGGACGTCTTCAACAACGTCATGCGCACGACAGTTGAGGCCATGGCGGCGACGCAGGGCCACACCCAGTCGCTGCACACCAACGCGCTCGACGAGGCACTGGCGCTGCCGACCGACTTCTCCGCGCGCATCGCCCGCAACACCCAGCTCTTCCTGCAGCAGGAGAGCGGCACCACCCGCGTCATCGATCCCTGGGGCGGCTCCCATTATGTCGAGCGGCTGACGCGCGACCTCGCCGCCAAGGCCTGGGGCCACATCCAGGAGGTCGAGGAACTCGGCGGCATGGCGAAGGCCATCGAGGCCGGCGTGCCGAAGCTGCGCATCGAGGAGGCCTCGGCAAAGACCCAGGCGCGCATCGACGCCGGCAGGCAGGCGGTGATCGGCGTCAACAAATACAAGCCGACCGACGAGGTCCCGATCGAGATCCTGAAGGTCGACAACACCAATGTCCGCCGGCTTCAGATCGACAAGCTCAAGCGGCTCAAGTCCGAGCGCAACCAGAAGGACGTCGACGCCGCGCTCGCCGCGCTGACGCGCTCGGCCGGCGAAGGCAACGGCAACCTGCTCGCGCTTGCGATCGACGCAGCACGCGCGAAGGCGACCGTCGGCGAAATATCTGACGCATTGGAGAAAGTGTTCGGCCGCCACCGCGCCGAAATCAAATCCATCACCGGCGTCTACAAGCGGGAGGCGTCCAGCATGGGCAACCAGGTCGAGAAGGTTCAGGCGCTGATCGATGCCTTCGAGGAGGCCGAGGGTCGTCGCCCGCGCATCCTGGTCGCCAAGATCGGCCAGGACGGCCACGACCGCGGACAGAAGGTGATTGCGTCGGCTTTCGCCGATATCGGCTTCGACGTCGACATCGGGCCGCTGTTTGCCACCGCCGATGAAGCCGCGCGGCAGGCGGTCGAGAACGATGTCCACATTCTCGGCGTCTCCTCCCTCGCCGCCGCCCATCTCACCGCCGTGCCGGAACTGAAGGCCGCGCTGAAGAAGCAGGGCCGCGACGACATCCTGATCATCGTCGGCGGCGTGGTGCCGCCGCAGGATTACGACGCGCTTTATGCCGCAGGAGCCGAAGCCATCTTCCCACCAGGGACCGTCATCGCTGACGCGGCGGAGGAGTTGATCCGCAAGCTGAATGCCCGGCTCGGCCATAGCGAGGCGGCGGAGTAGCCGTCGCCCTCGAGCGTCCGGCAAGAAGGATTTGCGTCATGTTTCCCGCGCCAACGTTCATGCGCGCCGTCGCTGCAGCCGCCGTTTGCTGCGCGCTGTCCGGCTCCGCCCACGCCGCCGATCCCAAACCCGCCGCCGTCGTCAAGACCAGGAGCATCGAGGCGCGGGTTTTCCTCGACGACAGGATCAAGGCGGATGCGGCGCTCGCAGCGAATTGCCTCGCCGAAGGCAGGAAATGGCTCGACAAGAGTGCGGCCGAGGCAGCAGCCTCGCGCAAGGAGGATCCGCAGTTCTTCAAGGACGGTGGCTGGGACTTCGAGCGCAAATATGAAATCCGCTCCGTCGTTGCCGACCGCTACATCAGCGTCCTCCGCAACGACTACATGAACACGCGCGGCGCGCATCCCAATTCCGACGTGAACACCATTCTGTGGGACAAGGCCGACAACAAGCGCATCTCCATCCGCCCGTTCTTTGCCGAGACAGCGGACAACGGAGCCACCATGAAGGCGATGGTGAAGGCCGTAATTGCCTCGCTCAAGGCCGAAAAGGAAAAGCGGGGCAGCAGCGAGACCGCGACCGACGAGTGGTTCAAGGAGGTCGCGCCGAGCCTGCTCAAGATCGGCGCGGTGACGCTGGCGCCTTCGACCGAAGCTGGCAAAAGCTCCGGCCTGACCTTCCACTACCCACCCTATGCTGTCGGATCCTACGCCGAAGGCGAATATGTCGCGTTCGTGCCGTGGGAGACGCTGAAGCCTTATCTCACCGCGGAGGGCACCCGCATCTTCGGCGGCAGGCGCCCGAAGGGTGACGCGGACGGGCGATGAACGATGGCTAGCTGGATCGCGGGCGCGTCCGAGCCAGTGTCCGCGCCAGCGAGTCCGTCCAATCGGGAATCCAGGAGGCAAACAACGCCTGCCAGCGATCGGCATCCGCGGGTTCGGTATCGAGGGCGACCGACCATTCGATCAAGGTGCGATCGCCGGCAATGATCGGGCGCAGGCGCATGGTGCCTTGGTAACGCACCGGCGCCGGACTCCGGCCGCCGTCGTTTTCCGGATATGGCAGCGCTTCGAGACCGGCATAGGTCAAGCTATGCTGCCGGTCCGAGTGATCGACAAGGCGCTGGCGAATCCAGCTTCCGAGATAACAGAAGCGCCTGATCGCACCCACTTCGTCGCCGCGCTTGTCGTCCTCGATGACGCTCTCGCTCACGCCGTCGATATAGGCGGGATAATTGTTGAAGTCGCGGATCAGCGACCAGACTTGGTCCAGCGGGTGGTCCAGCACGGCGCTGAAATAGGCTTGGGTCATCGGTGGCTTGCCTTTGGTTTCGGTTACGCACCGAGTTTGGTTTCTTGCGCGGGCAAAACCCACCCGGTTTCCGAAGGCCGGGTTGGATGCCCAACTTTCACATGCAGCACGCGATCTCGTTGGTAGCGCTATCTTGCGGCGGCTCTGCAAAGCCGACTAGAATGACGCCATCGACAAGAGCGCCCGGCATCACGGGCGCCGCTGGGAGGCATTCAAATGTCCAAGATTTCGCGCCGCACCTTTGCGGCTTCCTCGGCCGCCGTCGCGGCATCCGCCGCTTTCGGCTTCAAGCCTGCGCTCGCACAGGCCTATCCGGCCCGGCCGGTCACGGTGATCGTGCCCTGGGGCGCCGGCGGAGGCACCGACGCCACCGCGCGCATTGTCGCAGCGCTGCTCGAAAAGGATCTCGGTCAGCCCTTCAATGTGGTCAACCGCACCGGCGGTTCCGGCGTGGTTGGCCATAGCGCGATCGCGACCGCCCAGCCCGACGGCTACACCATCGGCATGCTCACCGTCGAAATCTCGATGATGCACTGGCAGGGCCTCACCGACTTGACGCCCAAGAGCTACACCCCGCTGGCCCTCATGAACGAGGACCCGCCGGGCATCCAGGTCTCCTCCTCCTCGCCGTACAAGACAGTCAAGGAACTTGCCGACGCCATCAAGGCGGCGCCTCCCGGCAAGTTCAAGGCGTCGGGCACCGGCCAGGGCGGCATCTGGCATCTGGCCCTGGTCGGCTGGATGCAGGCGATGGGTCTGCCCGCCAATCAAGTGGCTTGGGTGCCCTCGAACGGCGCGGCACCCGCGATGCAGGACCTCGCCGCCGGCGGCCTCGACCTCACCACATGTTCGGTGCCCGAGGCGCGCGCCATCATCGAGGCCGGCAAAGCCAGGAGCCTCGCCATCATGGCACCGGCCCGCAACCCGATCTTCAAGGACGTGCCGACACTGAAGGAGGCGATGGGCATCGACTACGCGACGGGCGCCTGGCGCGGCATTGCCGGGCCAAAGAACCTGCCGCCGGAGATTGCAACCAAGCTCACCGCGGCGCTGAAGAAGGTCTACGATTCCGCCGAGTACAAAGACTTCATGAGCAATCGCGGCTTTGGCACCGTATGGGGCGATGCCGCTCATTTCGCCGGCTTCATGGACAAGGGCGATGCCCAGATGGGCGAGGCGATGAAGGCGGCGGGCCTGAGCAAGGCGTGATCTGGCACCGCGACGCTCTGATTGCCCCTCCCCGCCGGCGGGAAGAGCGAGTGCGCTTGCCAGAATTCTGACAGGACTTTTCTCATGCGTCTTCCCGACTCCGTCACGGGATCGTTTCTCGTCGTGCTCGGCGTGGCCGCCGCCTATGGCGGCTACATCTTGCCGCCGGTGCCGGGGCAGCCGGTCGGCCCGAACGTATTTCCACTGGTGATCGGCTGCGGTCTTGCACTGTGTGGGCTCGCGATCGCGTTCGGCATTGGCCATTCCTTCGAAGAGGAGGAAGAGTTGGTCCCGTTCGAGGACGGCCAGGCGGCCGCACCGCCGCCGCAAGGCAAGCTCTACGGCCTGCGCGCGTTGTTGCCGCCGGCGTTGCTGCTGTTCTACGTCTTTGCCGCGGACCGGCTCGGTTTCATCATCACCGCGGCAATCATTGTCTACATCACGTCGACCGCGCTCGGGGCGAAATGGAAGCTGGCGCTGCCGCTCGCGGCGCTCTCGCCCTTCGCCATCCACCTCATCTTCGGCAAGCTGCTGCGCGTGCCGCTGCCGGCCGGCCTGCTGCCGACGCCCTGGTGATTGATGTTGAAGACCCTGATTGATGCGATCGCGCTGATCTCCACCTGGGAGGTCATCATCTCCATATTCGCGGCCTCGGTGTACGGGCTGGTGATCGGCTCGCTGCCGGGCCTGTCGGCGACGATGGCGACCGCCCTGCTGGTCCCCGTCACGTTCTACCTGTCCCCGATTGCGGCGATCGCAACCATCGTGGCAGCCTCGTCGATGGCGATCTTCTCCGGCGACATTCCCGGCGCGCTGCTCCGCATCCCCGGCACGCCCGCTTCTGCCGCCTATGCAGACGAGGCCTATGCCATGACGCGCAAGGGCCAGGCCGAGCTCGCGCTAGGCGCCGGTGTCTGGTTCTCCGCGGTCGGCGGCATCGCCGGCGTGCTGTCGCTGATGATCCTGGCGCCGCCGCTCGCCGAGATCGCGCTGTCGTTCTCGACCTTCGAATATTTCTGGCTGGCGCTGCTCGGCCTGATGTGCGCCACCCTGGTGGCGCGCTCCTCGCCGGTGAAGGCGATTGCCGGCATGTTCATCGGCTTGCTCGTGGCCTGCATCGGCATCGAGAATCCCGGCGGCATTCCGCGCTTCACCTTCGGCCTGACCGATCTGTTCGGCGGCATCGAGCCGATCCCGGCGCTGGTCGGGGTGTTTGCAGTCGCGCAGGTGATGCGCGCAATGCTGGCGCCCGAGCCGCCACCGCTGCCGCGACGAAAATTCGGAAGCATCCTGGCCGGCCAATGGAGGCTCACGAAGCTGTATCACTGGCAGATGACGCGCGGGAACATCGTCGGCATCATCATCGGCGTGCTGCCGGGCGCCGGCGCCGACATGGCCGCCTGGGTCTCTTACGCGATGTCGAAGCGGTTCTCCAAGGAGCCGGAGAAGTTCGGCACCGGCCACGTCGAGGGCCTGGTCGAGGCCGGCGCCAGCAACAACGCCAGCATCGCCTCGGGCTGGGTGCCTTCGCTGCTGTTCGGCATCCCCGGGGACACCATCGCGGCGATCGCGATCGGCGTGCTCTACATGAAGGGCCTCAATCCGGGTCCGACGCTGTTCACCGAGAAAGCGTCGAGCATGTACGCGATCTATCTGATGTTCATCATCGCCAACATCATGATGATCCCGCTCGGCATCGCCATGATCCGCGTCGCAGCCTACATCCTGCTGGCGCCGCGCGCGGCCATCATGCCGGTCATCATGCTGTGCTGCGCGGTCGGCTCGTTCGCGATCGGCAACAACATGTTCGGCGTCGTCACCGTCGCCGCCTTCGGCGTGATCGGCTACGTCATGGAGACGAACGGCTATCCCGTCGCGGCCATGGTGCTCGGCATCGTCATGGGAACGATGGTCGAGCAGTCTTTCGTGACCTCGCTGATCAAGTCCGATGGCAGCATCCTGCCGTTCTTCGAGCGCCCGGTCGCCGCGATCCTCGCCGCCATGGCGATCGGCGCGCTGCTCTGGCCGGTGATGGTGTGGGTGTGGCGCAAGGTGAAGCGGCCACAGGCCGCGGCGGCAACATCCCGGTGATTCCAGGCCAGCAGCCCTCGCCTGCCCCGCCGGGGCGTTGTAAAGCAGGGCATGATCGAGAAGAAGGCTTCGCTGGACATCAAGACCCTTGCCCGCGACTTGCGCGCCGGCAGCCGTGCTGCCCTTGCCCGCGCCATCACGCTGGTTGAGAGCCGGCGCGGCGATCATCAGGCACTCGCACGTGAGCTGGTGCAGATGCTGTTGCCCGACACCGGCAAGGCATTCCGCGTCGGTATCACCGGCTCGCCCGGCGTCGGCAAATCCACCACGATCGATGCACTCGGGATGTATCTGATCGAACAGGGCCACAAGGTCGCGGTGCTCGCGGTCGATCCGTCCTCGGCGCGCAGCGGCGGCTCGATCCTCGGCGACAAAACGCGGATGGCACGGCTGTCGGCGTCCGCGGATGCCTTCATTCGCCCCTCGCCGTCGTCTGGCACGCTCGGCGGTGTCGCCGCCAAGACGCGCGAGGCCATGCTGCTCTGCGAGGCCGCCGGCTTTGACGTCGTGCTGGTCGAAACCGTCGGCATCGGCCAGTCCGAGACGGCGGTCTGCGACATGACGGACTTTTTCCTCGCACTCATGCTGCCGGGTGGCGGCGACGAACTTCAGGGTATCAAGAAGGGCCTCGTCGAACTCGCCGACATGATCGCGATCAACAAGGCCGACGGCGACAACCTCAAGCGCGCCAAGATCACCGCGGCCGACTATCGCAGCGCGCTGCATATTCTCGCCCCGAGGTCCAAGCATTGGCATCCCCCCGTCGAGACCTATTCGGCGCTCACCGGCGATGGCATCGCAACGATATGGCAAAAGGTCCTCGATCACCGGAAAGCGATGAACGCGTCCGGTGATTTCGCCGCGCGGCGGCGCGATCAGCAGGTGAAGTGGATGTGGTCAATGCTGGAGCAGCGCATGCTGGCGCGGCTACGCAGCGAGGCATCGGTGCGAACGAAAGTCCGGAAGATCGAAGCCGAGGTTGCCGACGGCCACCTCACCCCCGCCCTCGCAGCCGAGCGGATTCTGGAGTTGCTGCAATGACCGGCCTGCGCATTCTCCTCACCGGCTTCGGCCCCTTCCCTGGCGCGCCCTATAATCCGACCGAGCCGCTCGTGGCGCGGCTGACCCGGCTGCGCCGGCCGGCGCTCGACGATGTCGCGATCTCGAGCCACATCTTCCCGGTGACTTACGCCGCAGTCGACCGGCAATTGCCTGAGGTGCTCGCGGAGGTGAAGCCGGATGCCCTGCTGATGTTCGGCCTCGCCGCACGGACGCCTTACCTGCGCATCGAGACTCGTGCGCGCAACGCCGTCACCATGCTCTGGCCCGACGCCGCCAACACCCGCTCCAGCAAGCGCGGGATCGCCGGCCACGCCGACGCGATGACGTTCGGACCGCACACGGCGAGGCTGCTGCGCGCGGCGCGCCTCACCGGCATCGACGCGCGCGCCTCGCGCGATGCCGGCGCCTATCTCTGCAATTACCTGAGCTGGCGCGCAATCGAACGCGTCAGGGCTGGCGGGCCACAGCTTGCGGCGTTCATCCATATTCCCCTGCTTGCGCGCGGCGGCGCGGTACGGCGAAAAGGAGCGCCACGCATCACGCTGGAGGAACTGGTGGACGCAGGGGAAGCCATGCTGATGGAGATGGTTCGGCTGGCAAGGAAGACACGCAGCCCGCTTGCGTAAACATTTAACCCTACCGCGAACAATTCTCACGATCCCCGCCGCCCTGCGCTACCTAGTCGGCGCGGACACCCTCCCGCGTCCGCCGGAGGACGCGTCATGGACCTCAATCGCCGTCATCTCATCGGAGCCTCGACTGTCGGCGTCGCCGGCGCTCTGGCCATGCCTGCCGACGCTGCGCGCGCCGCGCCGCTGACGTCGCTGCTCGGCCGCGACGCCACGCAATACGGCGTGCGGCCCGGCAGCAACGAGGACCAGACGCGCGCGTTGCAGCGCGCTGTTGACGAGGCCGCGCGGACGCAAATGCCGCTCGCCTTGCCTCCGGGCATCTACCGCAGCGGATCTCTGCGCCTGCCGAACGGCGCACAACTGATCGGCGTGCGCGGCGCGACCAGGCTGGTCTTCACCGGCGGGGCCTCGATGATCCAGAGCGACGGCTCCGATGCGATCGGCCTCACCGGTATCACCTTCGACGGCGGCAACATCCCGCTGGCGACGCGGCGCGGGTTGATCCATGTACTCGGCGGGCGCGACGTCCGCATCGCCGATTGCGAGATCACCGGCTCGGGCGGCAACGGCATCTGGCTCGAGCAGGTCGCGGGCGACATCTCCGGTAACATCTTCACCAACATCGCGGTGACGGCGGTGGTCTCATTCGACGCCAGGGGCCTCAGCGTTTCCCGCAACACTATTCTCGGCACAAACGACAACGGCATCGAGATCCTGCGCACGGCGATCGGCGATGACGGCACGCTGGTCGCCGATAACCGCATCGAGAACATCAAGGCCGGTCCGGGCGGCTCCGGCCAGTACGGCAATGCCATCAACGCCTTCCGCGCCGGCAACGTGATCGTGCGTGGCAACCGCATCAGGAACTGCGATTACTCGGCTGTGCGCGGCAATTCGGCCTCGAACATTCACATCACGGGCAACAGTGTCAGCGACGTGCGCGAGGTGGCCCTCTACTCCGAGTTCGCGTTCGAAGCCGCGGTGATCGCCAACAACATTGTAGATGGCGCAGCCGTCGGCGTATCCGTCTGCAATTTCAACGAAGGCGGCCGCATCGCGGTGGTCCAGGGCAACATCATCCGCAACCTGATCCCGAAGCGGCCGATCGGCACTGCGCCGGACGACGACGCCGGCGTCGGCATCTACATCGAAGCCGATTCATCTGTGACCGGCAATGTGATCGAGAATGCGCCGTCCTACGGCATCGTCGCCGGCTGGGGAAAGTATCTGCGCGACGTTGCGATCACGGGCAACGTGATCCGCAAGGCGCTGGCGGGCGTCGGCGTCTCCATCGTGCCGGGCGCCGGCACCGCGCTCGTGAACAACAACATGATCTCGGAGACCCCGCGGGGCGCCGTCGTCGGTCTCGATCACGCGCGTGCCGTGACACCGGATCTGTCGGCCGACGGCGCACAGCGATTCGCCCAGGTGGTGCTCGGCGGCAATGCGGTGCGAAGGTAGGCATGGCTGACGGACCGGCCGTTCATCCTTCGAGGCTCACTCCGCGGTGCTCTGCACCCGCGAAGTTCGAGCCTCAGTGATGACGGGGGAGAGGACGTTGCGCCCCTCCCCCGCCGCCCTAGAACGCGTTCCTGAGCAGCGGGTACTTCGCTTCCAGGCCGTCGAGGCTGAAGGTGAATTCGACCACGCGCTCGGGGGCCGCGACGATCTCCTCGGCCGGCGGGGCGAATTGCGGCAGCAGCGCTGCCATAGCCGCAGGGACGGCCTTCGGCGATTGCGCGGCGGGCGCTGCTGCCGGCGGCCTCACTTCCGGCGCGGTGAACGGCGCCATGGCGGCAGGCGCGAGCGGCGACCGTATGGCAGGTGCGGTGAGCGCAGGCTTCGCAGCGGGAGCCTTGAGCGGTGGCATCTCGGGGGGCGCGGTGAACGAGGCCACTGCGGCAGGCGCAGATGCGACACGCGGCGCGATCGGAGCTTCGGCCATCTCGGCCAGAATGTCCGGCTTCGGATCGAGCCTGACCGGCACGGCGGTTTCGAGAGCAATGTGGACGGCCTTGGGCTGCATGATCTGCCCCTGTTGCGCCCGAGGAAACACGCGCGGCATCGTCGCGGGCGACCAGCCAAATGCAGGCGTTACGCTCGCAGCCGCCTCGGCGACATCCCCGCCAGTCGCAAGCGCGCGCCAAGTCTGGACGGCACGCTTGGCTTCCTGGATGTTTTCGAGAAACGCGATCTCGGAATGATAACGGCGCCAGCGCCCGGTCTCGAACATCTCGGAGAGATGTTGCAGGCGCTGCTCGGCAAGAGCGCACCAGCGCGCCGCGATGTCGCGGCCTGCGACCGCGTCGCGAATAAACTCTTGGCGATGTGTCATGAACCAGCCCGTCGTGAGAAAATACGGACGCGGGGACGCAACGCACACGAATCAATTTAGACGCGACATGAATATTTTGTGGAAAAGTTTTGACTTGTCCAGCAACGACACGAGCTCCGTCATCAAACACCGTAGTCGTGCGGATTTTTCCTAGGGTGTCGGAGTCAAGCTTCGCACAAGCATACCGGAGTTGCGGCGCGTCGGGCGAACCTCAGCGACCGACGCCCTACCGCTCCTCAGCCAACAGAACGAATGCGAGGCCTGTCAAAATCGGATGCCAAAAGAAAAGACCCGTCCGGGGGGACAACCGGACGGGTCGAGCCATATGGGCGCTTGGGGTGGATGGGCGCTCGCGCCTGATATGACTGATGGGGAGGGATGACCGCTCCCACATAATTTGGTCGTGGCAGCTGGCTGAACGTTCAATGCAGGGTTCGCTTTTTTGAGCTCGGCCGGGCGCGCATCTTTGTCGCAGCCGCTATTGAGTGGCCGGCCTATCCATCTGAGAAATCGCGGATTTATCGTCCGAGCTCGACAGCGAGGGCTGCTCGATCGCACGGCTGCCGGGCGCATCGCGACGCTTGTCGGCGTCTTCACGTTTTGTTGTACCGGACGCAGCCGCGACCGGCGTCGCGCTGTTGGCGGGAACGGCCATGACCGCGGCAAATGCGTCGGTCTGACCGTCGCCGAAAAGCTCGTCGCGCCCGGGTGAGCCGAGGTCACGCGCGGTCTTCGCCAGCGTCATGCGCAGCGCTTCCGGCTTCAAGGCATGGTTGCGCTCGAGCAGCAGCGCGGCGACGCCGGAGACATAGGCGGCTGAGAATGAGGTCCCCGACGTCATCTGGTATTTGCCGTCCGGTGCCGGCAGGAAGATGTCGACGCCAGGGGCTGCGACCGCGATGTAGTTACCGCGATTGGAGGCGGAGAACAGCTTGTCCTGCTGATCCGTCGCGCTGACCGCGATCACATTGGGATTCGCGGCCGGATGCAGCGGCGGAGATTTCGCACCGGCATTGCCGGCGGCTGCGACCAGCACGAGACCTCGCGCGGCCGTCGCGGCGATTGCGCGCTCGATCACAGCGTCCTTCGGACCGGCGAAGCTCATATTGACGATCTGCGCACCGTGCTCGGCGGCGTAGTTCAGCGAGCGCAGGATGATGTAGGACGAACTCTCGGTGCCGCCGTTGGCGCCGCCGAAGGCCCGGATGGCGATGATGCGCGCCTCGGGCGCGCTGCCCATCAGACGGGCGTGCGCCGCGATCGCCCCGGCGATGCCGGTGCCGTGGACGTGCGGCCCCTCGGCACTGCCGAGCGCGTCGAAATTGTCGGCGATGGAATTGGCGAGTTCGGGATGCCTGGTGTCGATCCCGGAATCGATCACGGCAATTGTGACATTGGCGCCTTGCGCCAGCGTATGCGCCTGCGGCAGCCGAAGCTTTGTCAGCGCATATTGCGCAGGATCTCCCTCGGTCGTCCGCGACGATTTCTGGTCCTGGAGCACATATCGGAAGTTCGGCTGGAGCGAGCGCACGCTGGCGTCCGCGGCGAATTCGCGCCGCACCGTCTCGTACGGCCGGCCGTCAGTGATACGGAACAGGCCGAACGTCGCCCCGATCAGCGGGAAATTTTCGGAAGCGACGCGGGTCAGGCCGTGGCGACGCGCCAACTCGTCGGCCTCGGCCGTCGACAGCGCACCGTCGATCTCGGCGACGAATTCGCCGGCAATGCTGCGAGAGGTGACCACGGCCGGCGTGTTGTTGCCACGCCCCTTGCCGGCGCTCTTCTTGGCTGATTTGCCCGCGCCCTCGCCGCCTGCATTCGACTGGCCAGTGCATTCGCCGTCGGCCGCGCGATGGGGAGCGGTACAGGCCGGATAGAGGTTCGGCGAGTAGCGCGCATGGGGCAGTACCGGCGTCGTCGGCCGTACGCGCGACGTCGTGGCATTGGGAATGGTCGCCATCGTTCGCGGGCCGCGATCGACGCTGACGGCACGCGCAGCCACATTCGGGCTGACCCGCGGGGCAATGCTCGGAGAAATGGTCGGCGTGCGCGAGGGAACGCTGATCGTTGGCGTTCGCATGATCGCCTGCGCCTGCGCCACGTCGAAGCCGAGGCAGGCGGCGACCAGAAGCGCGGCTCCGACCGACGAACCGTAGGCCACGGCGCGTACCTTCGTCTTGGACTGGCCCGTCATCGGCTTGAGCGGCGCGCCTAGGGCGCCGCGACGGCGAGGTTGACGAACTTCTCTCGCTGCATCCTGCCGAGCAGCGAAGCGAGCTCGTCCTGGTTCATCGCCTTGTCGAACTGGAGGCGGAACATGCCGCCCTTGGCGTCGCCGATGATCGAAGCCTGGTAGCTGTCGAGCAGTGCGGTGATGTCGGCGACGCGCGCCTCCGGCGTGAAGCGTACCAGCGCGCGCGCCGGCGCGGCCGCGCTGCCGAGCTCACGCGTGATCGGCGCGCTGGTCGAGAGCGAGGCCGTCTGGAAGGTCGCCGGCTGGTTCTTCATCAGCACCGCGCCGATGATCCCGGCCTGCAGCACGAGCGCGACTGCGCCGAGGCTCGCCGACCAGGCCAGCGTGCGCGGCGACAGGCTCGCGAAGAAGACAGCGATGCGCGCCGACAGCGGCAGCGAGCCGGCCGCCCGTGCCGGCTCGGCATCGATCGCGGCGAACAGCTTCTGCATTGCGCGCGCCGACGGCGCACCCAGGCTCTCGTTCAGATGGATGGTCTCTTCATACTCGCCGCGGATCGCGGCATATTGTTTGGCAAGTTCGGGATCGCGCGCCAGCGCTTCCTCGACACGGCGGGCATCGCGCGGATTCAGCGTGCCAGCCGCGTGCCACGGCAGCATCAGTTCAATCTCACTGGGCTCTTGCTCCAGCATCTTCTTGCTCAATGCCATCATGGCCAGCCTCGCTCAACGCCGGCTGCCTTCAGCAGTTCGGCCAGTTTCTTGCGCGCATAGAACAAGCGCGTCTTCACAGTGTTCTCCGGTATTCCGACGATCTCGGCCACCTCTTCCACGGACTTCTCGTGGTAGTAGACGAGATCGACGATTTCCCGGTGCTCCGGCGAGAGGCCCGTCAGACACTCCCGCAACGCCTCACTGGTATCCTTCTTCTGCACCACCGTTTCCGGATCGTCGGACGTATCCTCGATCGCGTTGGCGGCTTCTTCGTCCAACTCGAAATCCTTCCTGCGCCGGAGCGCAGACAGGGCCTTGAATCGGGTGATTGCCAGCAGCCAGGTTGAAACGGCGGATCGGCCCTCGAACTTGCCTGCCTGACGCCAGACGTCGAGAAACACCTCGCTGATGAGGTCTTCCGCCGCCTGCTCGTCACGCACGAGCCTCAGTCCGAACCTGTAAACCCTGACATGGTGCCGCCCGTACAGCACCTGCATGGCGAGCCGGTCACCTTGAGCGATCCTGGCGATGAGGATCTCGTCCGAAGCCGCCTGTGTCACACTCAATGGCCGTCTCGCAAAGTTGGTCGGGTCGATGCGGCGGACGGTTCGACCGGGGGTGCAAAATTGTTCAGACTACCGCAGTCATACGGAGAACAGTGTGAGCTAGGCCACATACGCGCTCTTCTTGTGCCACCCGCGTCGATCAACGCCGCCGGTCCGAATAGGTAATATGATACCGAGTTATTTCCCTGCAGAATGCCTGGGCACAGGCCACCCGGCTCGTCCGGTTCCATAGCACTCTGCACCACGTTTGTCGCACCAACCCGTGCTTTGGCTCGACCGCATCGCACACTTTGATCGCCCGTGGATTCTCGCGCTGGCTGATCAGCTTGTTCCGTGCTGCGTTTCGGATTCGGTTTCAAAGGATACCAAACCTAAAGGCTTGCCACGTAGATTCTTGCGCTGACATCCACCACTGGCGGGACCATGAGCACGGCCGCGACGTCCTTTCCCGAGAGGAATGCCGCAGAGGTCGCGGATCTCGTTCTCGCGCCCGAGTCCGCGGCCCCTGAAGTCAGGGCCCGCCGGGCCCGGCAGCGCCGCCAGATGTATATCGGGCAGGTCGCGAGCTATTCGCTGGGCGCCTCGGTCCTGCTGCTCTACGCCTATGACGGCACGATCTCCATGGGCGTTCCGTCGCTGTTCTGGCTCGGCGGCCTGCTGATCATTGGAACGTTCACGGTGTTATCGGAAGCCGGTTTCGGTGACCGGTTCGAGGATCATTACCTCACCGTCTACCAGATCTCGGCGCATATGGCGCTGCAACTGGTGTTCCTGCTCGCGGTGCCGACCGTGGGGGTCGCCTTCCTCGCGGTGTTGTTCCTGATTTTCGCGTTTGGCACGCTGCGCATGACGTCGAGCCAGGCGGTGCTCACCTGGGGGCTTGCCACCTGCGGGCTTGCCTTGGTTTTCCTGGGATCTGACCTGCCGATCGGACTGCCAGTCACGACCCGGCTGCAGAGAGCCGCCTCGATGCTCTGCTTCGTGCTGGTGATCGGCCAGTGCGCTTTCCTCGGCCTGTTCGGCGCCACCCTGCGCAAGATACTGTACCGGCGCAGCATTGAACTGAAGGCCGCCTATCAGCGCATCGAGGAATTGGCCGAACTCGACGAGCTTACCGGCTCCTATAACCGGCGCTGCATCATGCGGCTTCTCGAACTCGAGATCGAGAAGTCGCGGCAGGCATCCACGCCCTTCGCGATCGCGCTGATCGATCTCGACTGGTTCAAGCGCATCAACGACGCCCTTGGCCATCCCGTCGGCGACGAGGTGCTGCGCACCTTCGCGATCACCATCTTTGCCAACATCCGCCCGACTGACAGCTTCGGCCGCTACGGCGGAGAGGAATTTCTGCTGCTGCTGCCGGGTACCGACGGTGAGGTCGCCTCGCGCATGCTCGAGCGGTTGCGCGGCATCGTCGCCGACCTCGACTGGAGCGCATTTTCCCCGGGTATGCACGTCACGATTTCCGCCGGCGTCGCGACGCTACGCGACGTTGATACTGCCGACACGTTTCTCGCGCGCGCCGACCGCGCGCTCTATTCCGCCAAGGCGCAAGGCCGCAACCACATTGCAACGAGCTGACCAATCCATTTTCTCCCGGTGCGACAGAATGCGCCGCCGGGCCGAACGCTCCAGGACAGGGCAATGAAATCCAAAATCGAGAAGCAATCCGAAAACCTGCTCGAGGAATTGCAGACTGCGCTCGCGCACGGCACTGTCGCGCGCCGGGTCGAGACGCTGCGCCGCGTCACCGATCTCTTCGTGGGTAACGCGGTGGACTATTCCGACGACCACATCCGCGTGTTCGATGATGTGTTCCAATGCCTGATCGAGCAGATCGAGACCTCGGCGAGGGCCCGGCTCGCCGACCGGCTCGCACCGATCGCGGCGGCCCCGCCGAATATCATCCGCACACTCGCCCTCGACGAGGTCATCGAGGTGTCCGGACCGGTGCTGACGAAGTCGGAGCGCCTGGATGAAGCAACGCTGATCGAGATCGCGCGGAGCAGGGGCCAGCCGCATCTCAAGGCGATCTCGCTGCGGCGGGTTCTGTCGGAAGCGCTGACCGACGTGCTGGTGACACGCGGCAACGAGGACGTGGTGCAGTCGACCGTCGGCAATCCGGGCGCCCGGCTCTCCGAAGGAAGTCTCACCGACCTCGTCACGCGGGCCGAACGCGATGACGACCTCGCCGCCTGCATCGGCCTCCGGCCGGACCTGCCGCGCCACCACTATCTGAGGCTGGTCGCCAAGGCATCATCGAGCGTGCGCAGGAAGCTTGCGGCCGCGCATCCCGAGCTCACCAACGAAGTATCGCGCGTGGTCCAGGAAGCGGCGCAGAGGGTCCGAACCGCCGCCATGACGAAGCAGACCGAGATGGCGCGCGCGCTGGTGAAATCGCTGCACGAGGACGGTCGCCTCGACGAACTCGAGGTCACCGCCTTCGCCGAGCAGGGCAAGTTCGACGAGGCCAATGCAGGATTGGCGGCACTCGCCGGCGTCGCGGTCGAGACCGCCGAGACCATGATGATCGAGAGCCGCACCGAAGGCGTGATGATCCTCGCCAAGGTCGCGGGCATGTCCTGGCCGTGCGTGCGCGCCATCATCGCCATGCGCGAGAAGCTCTCCGGGGGCGCGCAGGCGGACATGCTGACACTGCGCGACACCTACGAGGCACTGCGCTCGTCGACCGCGCAACAAGTGCTGCGATTCCATCGCATGCAGCTGGGCACGACGCCGGCGGCGTGAAGCCGGCGTCGCTAATAGCGAAGAACTTTGGATCCCACCAGCGCCCCGATCGCCGTTACCACCGCGGTCGCCAACGTGTACCAGGTCGCGACGAACAGCGGCGAGTCGTCGGTGCAGTGCGAGGCATAAAGGGTCGCAGCCAAGCCGGCCGACACCAGGCCGGCGAGCGCACCGGCGAGCGCCGGACGCGAGGGCGCGCCGTGGCGCAGGCCGAACAGCGCGCCCGCCAGCAGCGGCAGCGACATGGCGGGGATCGCGACCAGGCACACCCTGGAGTTCTTGCCCATCAGGCGCATCGTCATCGGCATGGCCGGCGCCATCATCGCCTCGCCGCCGATCGCTACGGCAAGGAGCCCGACGGGAAGCAGCAGCAGCCAGCCCCAGCCGCGCAGCAGGGCTTCGGGACGCGACAAATGCAGGCTGATGATGATTGCGGGGATTGCGAGCGACAGGGTCACCGCGAACTTCATGTCAAAGAACGGATTGCGCATGGCGCTCATCAGGTCGGCGCGCACGCCGAAGAACGTTGCGAAGATCAGGATCGACAGCGGCGCGGCCACCAGCAGCGCCATCGTCAGCACGGCGCCGACGCGCGGCGCGCGATGGGCGTTGTCGGCCGCGAGCGAGCGGATGAGTTGATCGGTGTCCATGACTAGGCGTCCCGCAGTTTGGCCGTCAGCGCCGCAAGTCCGCGATGCAGCGCGACCCGCACCGCACCCTCACTCATCGAAAGCTTTGCCGCCGTGTCCTTGATCGAGGCTGCCTCGACTGCGATCGATTGCAGCACGTCGCGCTGTCGTTGCGGCAGGGTGCCCAATTGGGCGGCGACCTCGCCGGCCGAAGCGGTCTCCTGCGGCGCCTCGCCCGGCAGCGTCTCGGCGAAGTCGTCGATGTTCACGAACACGCGCCTGCCGCGCCGGCGAAGCGCGTCGATCAGCTTGTTGCGGCCGATCGCAAACAGCCAGGGCGCGAAGGGGGCTTCGCTGTCCCAGGTGTGCCGCTTCAGATGCACCGCCAACAAAATCTCCTGCACGATATCCTCGGCCTGGTCTGGAGGCTGACCCGCCCGCGCCAAGCCGCGCCTCGCGGCAGCGCGCAGCACCGGCGTGACTGCCTTCAACAAGCGCTGATACGCCGCGTCATCGCCAGCCATGGCCGACCGCATCAGGCCGGTCCATTCGTCTTCACGTCCGCGCACCCGCGCCCCTCATCATGCAATTCGGCCGCTCATTCAATTTGTTACGCAGGCGGCCGGAATTATCACGAATTCGTGATGAAGTCCCGAACCTCGCGGCCGATGTAGTCGTAACATTGCTAAGGCTCATAACACCGATCGGCCCATGCCGCATCGGCCAGCCAGCCGCAAGGGGCGGTCTGCCCCGTTTTTGGCGGGTCTAACCCGAAGATTCCCATTTTCTGCCCCGCTGTCGTCACGCCCAAGGGTCTCTGTTCACTCCTGGGACGGGCGGAATTGGGGAGATCGTCGACATGATGAAAGCCAGCGCGCGCGCGGCCCTGATCGTTTTGGCCGGGCTTTTCTTGCTGTTCGGGGGCGTTGCACAGGCGGCGCCGAGTTCGGCGGCCGGCAACAAACCGGATAGCGCGGAGAAGCAGGCCGACACGGCCAAGCACCGGCGCCACGATTCGCGCCGCACCGGCGGCAACAAGGCGGCGAAGAACTCCGTCACCAAGGCCGGCAAGAAGGACACTGCCGCAAGGACCGACGAGGCCAAGGCTGACGGCAAGACCGAGGGTGTCAAGACCGACGGTGAGGGGCCGGCATCGAACCAAATGCCGCCGGAGGTCGCCAATGCCAATGCGCAGCTCGCCGACGACACGCCGACCGCAGCTGCCGCCTCGGCGATGACGAACCGGGCCAACGACAATGTCCAGGCGGCAGCGGATAATACCAATGCCGCGGCCCCGGAAGGTCAGGTCGTCGCACCCGATCAGCTCAACGACATCGATCGCGCCGTGCAGCAGGAAAACCCGCCGGCGCAGAAGGCGGTGCTTGCCGCAACCGAGGCGCAGCCTCGGCCCGCCCCGGTGATGGCAAGCAGCCAGCAGAGCTCGGCCTGGGACCAGAGCTCCCTGATCGGCAAGATCTTCATCGGCGTCGGCACGCTGCTGACGCTGGCCTCTGCCGCGCGGATGTTCATAGCCTGATTGCCAGTTCCGCCAGGACGCGCACAGGACGCGCACAGCCCGCGCGTCCTGCCTCCGGCCCCCCTTGAAGCCCACCGCGCCAGCGGGCACATTGCCCGCTCAATCAAAAGCGTGGGTGGAGCATGAGCACGTTTGAACACATTATCGTCGAAAGCAAAGGCGCGGTCGGCATCATCAAGCTGAACCGGCCGAAGATGCTCAACGCGCTCTCATTCGGCGTCTTCCGCGAGATCGCTGCCGCGGTCGACGATCTCGAGGCCGACGATGCCATCGGCTGCATCCTCGTGACCGGCAACGAGAAGGCCTTTGCCGCCGGCGCCGACATCAAGGAGATGCAGCCCAAGAGCTTCATCGACATGTTCTCCGAGGACTTCGCCGCGATCGGCGGCGACCGCATCGCTCGTTGCCGGAAGCCGACCATCGCCGCGGTCGCCGGTTATGCGCTGGGCGGCGGCTGCGAGCTCGCCATGATGTGCGACTTCATCGTCGCCGCCGACACGGCAAAATTCGGCCAGCCCGAGATCACGCTCGGCACCATTCCCGGCATCGGCGGTACCCAGCGCCTGACGCGCGCGATCGGCAAGTCCAAGGCAATGGACCTCTGCCTCACCGGCCGGATGATGGATGCGGCCGAAGCCGAGCGCTCGGGCCTCGTCAGCCGCATCGTCTCGGCTGACAAGCTGATGGACGAAGCGATGGCGGCAGCCGAGAAGATTGCCGCGATGTCGCGCCCTGCGGCCGCAATGGCCAAGGAGGCGGTGAACCGCGCATTCGAGACCACGCTTGCCGAGGGCATGAGCGTCGAGCGCAACCTGTTCCATTCGACTTTCGCGCTCGAGGACCGCTCCGAAGGCATGGCTGCCTTCATCGAAAAGCGCAAGCCGGTGAACAGGAATCGGTAAGGCGCGCAACCGGCCATGCTCGTGTAAGGCTCTGCCGCGTTCCCGTAGAACCCTGTGACGGAGCTGCAACAAGCACGGATTTCATGGGGGTTTTCCCCGCGGCAGTTTGCCTGCGGGACCTCGGCTGGTTAAACAGTTAAGAGGACCGCCATCGGCGGGGGCGAATAGCCAGGGTTTGTGGAATTACATGATTGGGCGTACCGCCAGAGCTGGTCGCGTGCTGACGCGGCATCGATCGGGCGTGGCTCCCGTGCTTGCGACATGGACCACGCTGGCGCTCTCCTGCGCCCTCGCCTCTACCGCCTGGGCGGAGGCCCTGCCCGAGGCGCTCGCCAAGGCCTATCAGACCAATCCGCAGCTCAATGCCGAGCGCGCGCGCCAGCGTGCGACTGACGAGAACGTGCCGCAGGCGCTTGCCGGCTACCGGCCGCAGATCTTGGCCAGCCTCAGCGCCGGCCTGCAATCGGTGCGCAATCTGCTGCCCGACAACACCATCCAGACCGCCAACCTGAAACCCTGGATCATCGGCGTCACCGTGACGCAGACCCTGTTTAACGGCTTCCGCACCGCCAACAGCGTGCGGGCCGCGGAACTCCAGGTGCAGTCGGGCCGCGAAGCGCTGCGCAATGTCGGCCAAGGCGTACTGCTCGACGCCGTCACCGCTTACACCAACGTGCTCGCCAACCAATCGCTCGTCGAGGCACAGCGCTCCAATGTCGCCTTCCTGCGCGAAACACTTTCGGTGACCCAGCGCCGCCTCAATGCCGGCGATGTCACGCCGACCGACACCGCCCAGGCCGAGGCCCGTCTCAACCGCGGCCTTGCCGATCTCAACGCGGCCGAGGTCGCGCTCGCCGTCAGTCAGGCGATGTATGCACAGGTGATCGGCAATGCGCCCTCGCAGCTTCGCCCCGCCGAGGCCGTCGACCGCTATCTGCCGAAGAGTCGCGAGGACGCGATGACGAAGGCGATCCGACAGCATCCGGCGGTGATGGCCGCCAGCTTCGACGTCGATGTCGCCTCCACCAACATCCGCATCGCCGAAGGCACATTGCTGCCGAGCGCGACCATCCAGGGCAGCGCGAGCAAGAGCCGCAACAACGACCCGACACTCGGCACCTTCGCCGAAGACCAGGCTTCGATCGTCGCCAACGTCACTGCGCCGATTTACGATGGCGGCCAGGCCGCGGCGCAGACCCGGCAAGCCAAGGAGATCACGGCGCAGAGCCGGCTCGTGCTCGACCAGGTGCGCAACCAGGCTCGCGCTGCGGCGGTGAGCGCCTGGGTCGCCAATGAAGGCGCCAAGGTCGCGGTCTCCGCCTCGGAGTCCGAAGTGAAGGCCGCGACGGTCGCGCTCCAAGGCGTGCAGCGCGAGGCCGCCGGAGGACAGCGCACGACCGTCGACGTGCTGAACTCGCAGGCCGATCTGATCCTGGCCAAGGCCCGCCTGATCGGCGCACAACGCGACCGCGTGATCGCCTCCTACACGCTCCTCAGCGCCATCGGCCATCTCGACGTCAAGACGCTGAACCTGAACACGCCGGACTATCTGCCCGAGGTGCACTACCATCAGGTCCGCGACGCCTGGCACGGCCTACGCACGCCATCAGGGCAGTAGGAGCCGAAACTTCCCTCTCGCTCCTGCGAAGGAACCATCACAGCTTCGACTCCTGGCGTGTCGAAGCCGCATAGAGCCTTGCTGGCGTGCTATCGTTGCTCGGCACGAAGCTGGAGAGAGAAACCATGCTCTGCCAACGCGGTTTCCTGTTCGCCTTCTCGCCGCCGGAGTAACCATGATCGACCAAGTCCACGCCCGTGCGGCACAGCCCGCGACGCCGGTCAACTTCGACGTGCCGGCGCATGCCTGCGACTGCCACACCCACATCCACGGCGACGTCGCGAGATTTCCTTTCTTTGCCGGGCGCGTCTATACGCCGGAGCCGGCGAGCCCCGAGGAAATGACCGCGCTGCACAGGGCGCTGCATATGGAGCGCGTGGTGATCGTGACGCCGAGCGTGTACGGCACCGACAATTCTTCGACGCTGTTCGGCATGAAGGCGCGCGGCGCGACCGCGCGCGGGGTCGCTGTGATCGACGACAGGACGACGGAGGCCGAACTCGACACGATGCAGGCAGACGGCTTCCGTGGCATCCGCATCAATCTGGCGACCGACGGCATCAGCGATCCCAACGTCGGACGAAGCCGCTTCACGGCGTCCGTTGAGCGCATGAAGACACGCGGCTGGCATGTGCAGCTCTACACGACATTGCCGGTGATCTCGGCGATCAAGGATCTGGTGCTGGCTGCACCGGTGCCCGTCGTGTTCGACCATTTCGGCGGCCTCGAGGCCTCGCTCGGACTGGAGCAACCCGGGTTTGACGACCTGATAGCGCTCGTGAAGTCCGGCAAGGCTTATGTGAAAGTCTCGGGCGCCTATCGTTCGTCCAAGCTGGCGCCGGACTACCAGGACATGGTTCCCTATGCCCGCGCGCTAATAGCGGCGAACGCGGACCGCATCGTCTGGGGCACCGACTGGCCGCATCCGGATTCAAGCCACGTCGAGGGACGCAAGCCCACCGACATTGCGCCGTTCTATCAAATCGACGACGGTCGGCTGCTCAACCAGCTTCCGGTGTGGGCGCCGGATGCGGACGTGCGTAAGAAGATCCTGGTCGATAATCCGGCGCGGCTCTACGGCTTCTGACGATCAGCGCGCCCGGCGGGAGAAAAGCGAGATCAGCACCGGCAATGTCAGGAGGATCACGGCAGGCGCCAGCATCATGCCGGTAACCACAACGACCGCGAGCGGCTTCTGGACCTGGGAACCGATGCCTTCCGACAGCGCCGCCGGCAACAGGCCGACGCCCGCGACGACGCATGTCATCAGCACGGGCCGGAGCTGCAACTCGCCGGTGCGCACCACCGCACTCATGCGGTCCATACCCTCTTCGATGAGCTGGTTGAACTGCGACAGGATGATGATGCCGTCCATCACGGCGATGCCGAACAGCGCGATGAAGCCGATCGCCGCGGAGACGCTGAATGCCGTGCCCGAGATCAACAAGCCCAGCACCCCGCCGAAGATCGCCATCGGGATCACGCTCATCGCAAGCAGCGTATCGGTCATCGAGCCGAAATTGAACCAGAGCAGCACGCCGATCAGCACCAGCGAGATCGGCACTACGATCGACAGCCGCCGGATCGCGTCCTGGAGATTGCCGAACTCGCCGACCCACTCCATGTGCGAGCCCGGCGGCAGCTGCACCTGATCGGCGATCTTGTCCTGAGCCTCGCGGATGGCGCTGCCGAGATCGCGCTCGCGCACCGAGAACTTGATCGGCAGATAGCGCTCCTGCTGCTCGCGATAGATATAGGCCGCGCCCGAGACGAGGCTGATGGTTCCGACCTCGCTTAAGGGGATCTGCGTAACCATGCCGTTCGGCCCGGGCGCGCCGATCCGCAAATTCTGGATCGCCTCGGCACTGCGACGATATTCCGGCGCGAGGCGGACGATGATCGGAAAGTGGCGGTCGCTTCCCGGCTCATAGAGATCGCCGGCGGTGTCGCCGCCGATCGCGACCTTGATGGTGGCATTGATGTCGCCCGGCGCAAGGCCGTAGCGCGCCGCCTTGGCGCGGTCGATGTCGATTTGAACGGTGGGCTGCCCGAGCGAGGTGAACACGGCAAGATCGGTCACTCCCTGCACGGTGGCCAGGACCGATCTGATCTTGTTGGCGGTGTCGGTGAGCGCCTGGAGATCGCTGCCGAACAGCTTGATCGAGTTCTCGCCTTTCACGCCGGAGACGGCTTCGGAGACGTTGTCCTGGAGATATTGCGAGAAGTTGAACTCGACGCCGGGGAAGCGGTCGTCGAGCTGCTTGAGTAGTTGCGCCGTCAGCTCCTCCTTGTCGCGAGTGCCGGGCCACTGGCTCGCGGGCTTGAGCGGCGCGAAGAACTCCGCATTGAAGAAACCGGCCGCGTCCGTGCCGTCATCGGGACGGCCGTGCTGCGATACGACGGACTCGACCTCCGGCCGGGCGCGGATCACCTTGCGCATCTCGTTGACGTAGGAATTGCCTTCCTGAAGCGAGATGGTCGGCGGCAACGTGGCACGGATCCAGAGATTGCCCTCCTCCAGCTTGGGCAGGAATTCGAGGCCGAGCAACGGGACGAGCGCCACCGTCACCAACACGAGTCCGACTGCACCGCCGAGGACGATGTTGCGATTGGCGACGGCCCGATTGAGCAGCGGCGAGTACAACCGGTGCAGGATCAGCATCACCTTTGTTTCGGTTTCCTCGACATGCGCGGGCAGGATGATCGCGGACAGCGCCGGCGTAACAGTGAAGGTCGCGAGGAGCCCGCCAGCGAGCGCATAGGCGTAGGTGCGGGCCATCGGCCCGAAGATGTTGCCCTCGACCCCGGAGAGCGTGAACAGCGGCAGGAACGCTGCGATGATGATCGCCGCGGCGAAGAAGATGGAGCGTGAGACGTCGGCGGCGGCGCTGAGGATGGCATGGCTCTTCATGCCGAACAGCGTCTCGGACGACATCTGTTCGGATTCCGCGATCGGCGTGGTGTGCGTCAGGCGGCGGAAGATCGCCTCCACCATGATGACGGTGGCGTCCACGATCAGGCCGAAATCGATCGCGCCGACCGACAGCAGGTTCGCCGATTCCCCGCGCAGCACCAGGATGATCACCGCGAAGAACAGCGCAAACGGAATGGTGGCCCCGACGATCAGCGCGCTGCGGAGATCGCCGAGGAAGATCCATTGCAGCAGCACGATCAGCAGGATGCCGACCACCATGTTGTGCAGCACGGTGTGCGTGGTGAGCTCGATCAGGTCCCCGCGGTCGTAGATGCGCTCGATGCGCACGCCGGGCGGCAGGATGCTGGAGTTGTTGATCTGCTGGACGAGTTGGTGGACGCGCTTGATGGTCGGCGAACTCTGCTCGCCGCGGCGCATCAGGACAATGCCTTGCACGATGTCGTCGGCCTCATCGAGGCCGGCAATGCCGAGACGTGGTTTTTGGCCGACGGTGACGGTTGCGACGTCCTTGACCAGCACCGGATTGCCGCCGGTCTGCGCCACCATGGTGTTGGCGAGGTCGTCGATCGAGCGGATCAGGCCGACGCCGCGCACCACGGCCGATTGCTGGCCGATGTCGACGGTGTTGCCGCCGACGTTGACGTTGGAATTGCCGACGGCCTGGAGCAACTGCGGTAGCGTCAGTCCGTTGGCGACCAGCTTGTTGAAGTCGGCCTGAATCTCGTAGGTCTTGCTCCTGCCGCCCCAGCCGGTAACGTCGATCACGCCGGGCACGGCGCGGAAGCGGCGTTGAAGGATCCAGTCCTGAACAGTCTTGAGGTCGAGCACGCTGTAATTGGGCGGCCCGACCAGGCGATAACGGAAGATCTCGCCGATCGGGCTGAGCGGCGAGATTTGCGGCTGCACGTTGCCGGGTAGCGGCGCGAGTTGCGCCAGGCGATTCAATACCTGCTGCAACGCTTCGTCATAGGTGTAAGCGAACGAGAACTGAATTTTGACGTCGGAGAGACCGTAGAGCGAGATGGTCCGGATGGTCGTGATGTTCTTCAGGCCCGCGACCTGGGTCTCGATCGGGATCGTGATGTAGCGCTCGATCTCCTCCGCCGACAGGCCCGGGCTCTGCGTCACGATGTCGACCATCGGCGGCGTCGGATCGGGATAGGCCTCGATGTTGAGCCGGTTGAATGCGATCAGACCGCCGATCAGCACGGCGGCGAACAGGCCGACCATCAGGAAGCGCCGGTTGACGGCAAGGGCAACGAGACGATCCATTCAGGTCTTCAATTCTCTTGAATCGTCGATCAGCTGCCGGACGCCGCGCGGTCGATGAAAAGGCTGCCTTTGGTCACGATCTGCTCGCCGGGCCTCAGGTTGCTGGTGACCTCGACCAGGTTGCCGTTGATGAGACCGATCTTGATCTGACGCAGCTCGACCGACTTGTCCTCGCGCGCGACCCAGAGGCGAACCTTGTCCGCCTCAAAGATCAACGCCTGCTTCGGCACCGCCGGCGCGGCGCGGCCGCCGGCCGAATAGATCGTGACGTTCGCGAACATCTCCGGCTTGAGCAGCCCGTCCTTGTTGTCGATGGTGGCGCGGACGAGCAGGCGGCGGGTGGTCGCATCGATCGCGGCGGCGACGTAGTTGATCCTGGCGGTGAGCGGCCGGCCCGGCAGCGCCATCACGTTGACGGTAATGTCCTGGCCGATGCAGATCGCCGCCGCATCGCTCTCGCGCACAAAGGCGGTGAGCCAGACCGTGGAGAGATCGCCGATCACGAACACCGGATCGCTGGCACCGGCGCTGACATATTGTCCGGGGCCGATCTTGCGCTGCACGACCGTGCCGGAGATCGGCGAATGGATCGTGATCTCCGGGTTGATGACGCCCTTGTCCTGGAACGCCTTGATCGTCTCGTCGGTGAAGCCGAGGATGCGCAGCCTGTTGCGCGCAGCTTCCAGCGCCGTCGCCGAGGAGCGCATGTCGTTCCGCGCCTGGACCTGCGCCGCTTCCGCCTGCTGATAGTCCTTCAGCGGAATAGCATGGCCTTCATAAAGGTCCTTGGCGCGCTTGAACTGGATGTCGGAAAGCTCGAGCGCCGAGTTCGCCTTGTTCTGCGAGGTCATCGCCGCGATGAAATCGTTCTGGGCCTGCACGGTGTCGGCGGCTTCGATCGTAAACAGCGGTTGACCTTGCTTCAGCATCTCGCCCGGCTTGGCGAGCAGCTTGGTGACCCGGCCTGCATAGGGCGAGAACACCGGCGTCGAGCGATCCTCGTCGATCGCGACCTTGCCCTCCGTGACATACTCGGCGCGGAAGCTCCTGGCCTTCACCGGCTCGATCGTCAACGTCGCCCATTCAGATGGCGTCGGCGTAAAGGTCTGCGCATTCTTGCGCGACTGACTGGAGATCTCTGAATGTTTCTTCTGCTTGGCAGACGAATACAGCAAGCCACAGGCGCCAGCACCGGCGAGAGCCAGCAGAACTACGGATGCAATCATCCGTCGCTTTGTAAGCAGCTGCAATCTCTTGGTCTTTTCGACTACCATGAAGCCCGGTCGTGTCTGCAGCGATCTCGGCAAATGATTGCCGGATCGGTCGCGGCTAATAGTGCCGAATTCTGATTGCAAACAACCCAAAAAGCGCAGGACGCCTCGCGATTGGCGTTAAAATTTTGCGACATGTCAGCTTCATGTAAGCTTCGCAACTGCCGTTGGGGCGAATAACTCCAAGCGGCATCGCCAGACGGCTCCGGTGCGCCGGCGTCTTCGACAGCAGCGCCGAATGCTGCATGCGTTCAACGTGCCGAGCCTGATGATATGCTCTCGATGAATGCAGCATGCACGGCCTCGCCCCCCAAAGAGACTTCGGATCGTGTCGCTACGCTCGCAATGTCGAAGTGGAGAGTTCAGCACGTCGTCCGAAACAGCTACACTCCCGGTTACCAACAACAAGGAAGCCAACAATGGATCTCGGTCTCAAAGGCAAGAACGCCATCGTCCTCGGCGGCACGCGCGGCATCGGGCGGGCAATCGCGGCGACGCTGGCCGGTGAAGGCGCCAATGTCGCGGTGTGCGCGCGCAACGCGGATCAGGTTGCGGCAACGGTCTCGGAGCTGAAGGCGCGCGGCATCAACGCCATCGGAAGCCCTGTCGACGTCACCGACGGCGCGGCGCTGAAATCCTGGATCGAGGCTGCAGCAAAGGAGCTCGGCGGCGTCGACTTGCTGTTCTCCAACGCCGGTGCAATGGCGCAGGGTGGCGATCCCGCATCCTGGGAGCAGAATTTCCGGCTCGACGTGCTCGGGGCGGTGCATGCGTTCGATGCCGCGCGGCCGTTTCTCGAAGCCAGCGGCGCAGGCAAGGGCGATGCCGCCTTCGTGATCATCTCGTCGATCTCCGCGGCGCAAGCCGATACGGCAAGCTCCTACGGTCCGATCAAGGCGGCCCTGATCCACATGGCCAAGGGACTGGCGCGGCAATATGCAAAGAAGAAGATTCGCGTGAATGTCGTTTCGCCCGGCACCGTTTATTTCAAGGGCGGCGTTTGGGAGATGATCGAGAAGAACATGCCGGAGCGCTACAAGGATGCGATGAACCGCAATCCGACAGGCCGGATGGCGACCCCGCAGGAAATCGCAAGCGCGGCGGTGTTTCTGGCAAGCCCCGTGTCGGGGTTCACGACCGGATCCAATCTCGTCGTGGATGGCGCGATCTCGAACCGGGTGAACTTTTGAGGAGTTGGTTCGCGAGGCTGGCTCTGCCGTTATGGCCGGCTTGACCCGGCGATCCACGCGATGCCGGGCAATGGGATGCCCGGGGCAAGCCCGGGCATGACGACCGAGGGCGTCGCACGCGATCCCTGAAGAAAGCTGTCATTGCGAGCGTAGCGAAGCAAACCAGGCTGTTTCCGCGGAGGGATTGTGGATTGCTTCGCTGCGCTCGCAATGACGAGTGTGGCGACAGTCGTGCATAAATTCGTGAAAAATCTCAATGAAAATCCCGCGACGGCGGCAGGATGCGGACGTTGCGGGGGTGGCGGATTTTCTGCGCCGGCATGTCTGCGAGCGCGCGAGGGTCTTCGTTGAGTGGTTCAACCACGGTGGCGCCTGCCGGCAGCGGATGCTTGCGGCTTAGCGCATCGTTTGCAAGACCGACCAGATCATGCGAGCGGTCGACCATGCGCTGGGCAATGAGATGCGTCACCTTCTCGGGACTGCTCTGGATGTAGCCTTCGACCAGGATGAGGCGTGCGCCCATCACCTCCTTGCGGTACTGCTCCATGATCTTGGGCCACACCACGACGTTGGCGATGCCGGTCTCGTCCTCCAGCGTCATGAACACCACGCCGCTGGCGCTTCCCGGCCGCTGGCGGACCAGGACCACGCCCGCGCAGCGGACGCGGCGCCGCTCGTTCTCATGACTGATCTCCTTGCAGGCGACGATGCGCTCGCGCGTAAACATCTCGCGCAAGAACTCCATCGGGTGGCCCTTCAGCGACAGGCGGATGGTCTGGTAGTCCGCGACGACCTGCTCGGCGCGCGGCATCGCCGGCAACGGCCTTGCGCCTTCGTCCGGCTGCTCGCGCGCGGCCGCCGCCTCGAACAGCGGCAGCGGCACGTCGTCGGGCAGCCGCCGCACCTGCCACAGCGCCTCGCGACGGTCGAGCCCCAGCGAACGGAAGGCGTCGGCATCCGCCAAGAGGATCAGTGCGCGCTTGGGCAGGCCGGTGTCGCGGGCGAAATCTTCGAGCGAGGTGAAGGGACGGCGGTTGCGGGCGGCGACGATGCGATCGGCCCAGTCCCCTCTCTTGTCATTCCGGGCCGATGCGTCAGCATCGAGCCCGGAGCCCAGTCCTCCAGGCAAATGCGGTTCGATGGATTCCGGGCTCGCGCCAAGTGGCGCGCCCGGGAATGACGACTGGGAGCGCTTCAACCGCTCCTCATCTTCATCCAGCCAGTGAAAGCCGTCGATCTGACGGAAACCCAGGCGAACGGCGCAGTATTTACCACTCCCCTGCTCCAGCGTGTTCTGCGCAAAGCTATAGGACACGTCTATGTCGCGCACCTCGACGCCGTTCTTGCGGGCGTCGCTGACGATCTGCGCCGGGGCGTAAAAGCCCATCGGTTGCGAGTTCAACAGACCGCAGCAGAAGGCGTCGGGGTGATGGTACTTCAGCCACGAGGAGATGTAGACGAGTTGCGCGAAGCTCGCGGCGTGGCTCTCCGGAAAGCCGTAGGAACCAAACCCCTTGATCTGCTCGAAGCAGCTTCGGGCGAAGTTGGGATCGTAGCCGCGCGCCACCATGTTGCCGACCAGCTTTTCTTCGTATTGACCGATGGTGCCGACATTGCGGAAGGTCGCCATCGAGCGGCGCAGGCCATTGGCTTCCTCGGAGGTAAATTTTGCCGCCTCGATGGCAATGCGCATCGCCTGCTCTTGAAATAGGGGAACCCCCTTCGTCTTGTGCAGGACCTTGTAGAGTTCGTCCGCGGGGCCATGCTCAGGCGACGGCGAGGGATAGCTCACCTTCTCAAGTCCGTTCCGCCGTCGCAGATAAGGATGCACCATGTCGCCCTGAATCGGTCCCGGACGCACGATCGCGACTTCGATGACGAGATCGTAGAAAGTCCTTGGCTTCAGGCGCGGCAGCATGTTCATCTGGGCGCGGCTCTCGACCTGGAAAACGCCGAGCGACTCTCCTCGCTGCAGCATTTGATAGACTTCGTCGTCATCCTCCCCCTTGATATCCGCAAGCGCGTAACGCTTACCCTTGTGCTGATCGATCAAGTCAAAACATTTCCTGATGCAGGTCAGCATGCCCAGCGCGAGCACGTCGACCTTCATCATGCTGAGCGCATCGACGTCGTCCTTGTCCCATTCGATGAAGGTGCGGTCGTCCATCGCGGCGTTGCCGATCGGAACATAGGTATCGAGCCGGTCCTGCGTGAGCACGTAGCCGCCGACATGCTGGGAGAGATGGCGTGGAAATTCGATCAGCTCGGTCGCAAGCTCGACCGCGAGGTTGATCATGGGATTGTTGGGGTCGAGTCCGGCCTGCCTGACCTGCATGTCGTTGAGGCCCTTGCCCCAGCTGCCCCACACCGTATCGGCGAGTGCGGCGGTGACGTCCTCGGTCAGGCCGAGCGCCTTGCCGACGTCGCGGATGGCACTGCGCGGACGATAATGGATGACGGTGGCGATGATCGCGGCGCGATGGCGGCCATAGCGGCGATAGACATATTGCATCACCTCCTCGCGTCGCGAATGCTCGAAATCGACGTCGATGTCGGGCGGCTCCAGCCGCTCCTTGGAGATGAAGCGCTCGAACAGCAGATCGACCTTGGTCGGATCGACCGAGGTGACGCCGAGCACGTAGCACACGGCCGAGTTCGCCGCCGATCCTCGCCCCTGGCACAAAATGTTCTGGCTGCGCGCGTATTGGACGATGTCGTGCACGGTGAGGAAGTAATGCGCGTATTTCAGCTCGGCGATCAGCGCGAGTTCCTTGTTGAGCGTCGCGCGCAGCTTGTCGTCGATCTTACCGTCGAAATATTTGTCGACGCCCGCCCAGGTCAGATCCTCCAGATGCCCTTGCGCGGTCTTGCCCGGCGGCACCGGCTCATCCGGATACTGGTATTTGAGCTGGTCGAGCGAGAAATCGACCTTGCCCGCAAAACGCATGGTCTCCGCGATCGCATCAGGGAAATCGCGAAACAGCCGCGCCATTTCTCGCGGCGTCTTCAGAAAACGCTCGGCATTGGCTTCCAGCTTCTTCCCAACCGCCGCGATCGTGGTCTTTTCCCGGATGCAGGTGAGCACATCCTGGAGAGGCCGGCGGCGGGGATCGTGATAGAGCACCTCGTTGGTCGCGAGCAGCGGCACTTTGGCTCTTGCTGCGAGATCGTCGAGCTGCGCCAGGCGACGCCGGTCGTCGCCGCGATAGATCAGGCTCGCCGCCAGCCACACACCCTCGGCACGGCTATCCCTAAGCTTTGCGAGAACATCCAGCGCCTGCGGGTTGTCGAAGCGATGCGGCAGGGTCAGGACCAGAAGCTGACCTTCCGAAAACTCAAGGAGGTCGGCGAAGGTGAGACGGCATTCGCCTTTCTCGATCCGCGTGAGGTCGTCGCCGCGCTTGCCCCGGGTGAGAAGCTGGCAGAGCCGGCCATAGGCCGCGCGGTCACGCGGATAGACCAGAATGTCGGGCGTGCCGTCGACGAAGACGATGCGCGCGCCGATCAAAAGCTTCGGCTTGTGCAGCACCTCATCATTGTCGAGTTCCTTGTAGGCCCGCACCACGCCGGCGAGCGTGTTGTGGTCGGCAATGCCGATCGCGGAGATGCCGAGAATGCTCGCCTGATGGACATAGGCGCGCGGGTCCGAGCCGCCACGCAGGAACGAGAAGTTCGTGGTGATGCCGATCTCGGCATAAGCGGGCGAGATCATGCGAAAAGACCGTGCACATACCAGCCGGGAGAAGCGGGCTTGCCGTCGCCGTCGAACACTTCCCCCTCGTAGAGACCGTCGCGAAAGATCCAGAAGCGCAGGCCTTCGGCATCCTCGATGCGGAAATAGTCCCGCGTCAGCTGCTTGCCGTCCTGCCGCCACCACTCCATCGCGATGCGCTCGGGCCCTTCCACCCGCACCACTGCATGCAGCGCGCGCCGCCAGGTGAATTGATGCGGCGGACCATCCGGCACGGTCGCGAAAGGCACCTTGATCGGTTCCGGCTTGTCGAACAGCCGCAAGGGACGCAGCGGCGGCTCGCTCTCGGTGCGCGCCGGCCATGTGGCCTGCATGGCGGCGGCGAGATGATGCTGCGCCGGTGCGGCGAGCACCGCACACTCGGGGATATGAGTGTCCTGCGGCAGATGCACGACGACACGCTTTCCGCCGATGCGCGCGGCGATGCGGTCGATCAGCGCAGCAAGCTCGTCATTGTCATGGACATGGGCGTCGAGATCGCGCTGCTCCTGCACCACGATCTCGGTGCGGCTCGCCGACAGCCGTATCATGTCGAAGCCAAAGCCGGGGTCCAGCGGATCGGCGAGCGCATCGAGACGCTCGCGGAACAGCCGGTCGATCACGGCGCTTCGCGTCACCGGACGTCCGGTCTCGACCGTGATCGCGCGCACCGCGCCGTCGGTGCGGAAGAACGCGGCCTCCAGACGCCGCGCGCCCTTGCCCTGCTTCTCCATGGATGCGATCAGCGTGTCCGCCAGCCGCGACAGCGTCATCGCGATCATGGTGTCGGTCGCGATCGGTTCGGCAAAGCGCTTCTCGACGATGTAGTCGGGCAACGGCTTGCGCGGGCTGATCGGCGCATCGCCCTGCCCCAGCGCATGCACGAGCAGCGTGGAGAAGCGCGCGCCGAACCGCGCCGTGATCTCGCTCGGCGCGCGCGAGGCGACATCGCCGATGATTTTCAGACCGGCGCGGCGCAGACCGGTGGTGATCGCCTCGCCCGCCCCTAGCGCGGACACCGGAAATGAACTGATCGCGACCGCCTCCTCGCCATCGGCCACGATGGTGCCCGTGGCCTGCCGCGTCAGCGTGCGTGCACAGACCGAGGTGCCGGCAATCGCGGCACTGACGGCAAAGCCCTGCCGGCCGAGCGCCCGGACCAGCGTCCGCAACAGTGCGGCTTCGCCGCCGAACAGATGTGCGCAGCCGGTGATGTCGAGGAACAGCCCGTGCGGCGGATCGAGCGCCACCAGGGGTGTGAAGCGGTCGCACCAGTCGGCGATATCGCTGAGCGTCTTCGCATCGGCCACGGTATCGGCGTCGAACACCTTCAGGTCAGGACACATCGCACGCGCATTGGCCAGAGGCTGGCCAATGTACAGGCCGAGGCGCTCGGCGGCCTCGTCCAGTGCATGAATCAACAGCGCATTGTTGTCCTTGATGACGACGATGCTCGGCTCGTTATTCTTATGCAGACCGACGTTCCCAAAGAACCGTTGGATCCGATCGATGGGCAGGCGCGGCAGCCACAGGCTGAGAATACGTCGACGGCTCATTGAACTGGCACTCATCACAATTCCATTCCATGATCCACCGGCCGCACGGGCCATGACGATTGCGGAGGAGTTCGGCATCGAAGCGTGGCGCACCCCAGGCACTCCATGCTGCCCCCGGCGGCGAGTGCGCCGCGCGCAGCATCCATCGTGTCTCCGCGGTCGAGGGCAGCGGCTGCGCGGCCATGCGCAACATCAGGCCGACGACGCCGGAGCCTTGCGCGGCCAGCGTCAGCTTGCGGCTCGCCACCAGATCGAACTGCTTGATATCGCCCCAGAACTCGAGCACGACAGCGCCCAGTGCGTCGCAGGCAAGCGCATCGGCCGAGGTGCGCAGCGCGCTCTCGACATCGGCGGCACGCACCATCACCACGCGACGCGGATCGAGGCCGAGCTCGGCGAGTCCGCTCATCGACAGCGCGCCGGTTTCGATATCCGAAAAATCCTGCCGCACCCACAGCAGCGGCCGACGCGCTGAGACGCGCCCCGCAAGTCCCATGACAAACCCTGTCGCGGCAGCACCCTGACGTCCTTCGCAAAACACCTCGTGGATCGCCGCGCGCGCAAGCCCGCCCTTCAGCGCGCTGTCCGCCTCGCTATGGCCGAGCGCGACGCGCTCGTGCTGATGCACGACCGCGGTCTCGATGCGCTCGATCTGGCCGCGCAAGATTGCAAGCGCGCTTCCACGTGCGGAGGCGCATGATCCGCCAAAGTGTGAGCGGTTTGGCGACAAGATCATGTGCCCTCTTAAAAAGAAGAGCGCGATCGGACGCAAAACCGGCGACCACTTTTGCTGATCGCGCTCTGCATGCTCGCCGCTCCTCAGAAATTTGATGCCGTGGTCTTCAAAAGAAGAACCAGCAGCTGGCCCATTTGTTCATGATATGTTCTAATATAAAGCTAACGGTCGCCACAGAGTCAATCGAATTGGCGCACTTTCAGATTCACGAGCTGAATCAAGGGGATTCCTCCATGGACGTACAACGCAAGCTGGAGATTCTGGCGGATGCCGCCAAATACGACGCGTCCTGTGCCTCCAGCGGCACCGAGAAGCGGGATTCCAGTGATCGCAAGGGCATGGGCTCGACCGCGCCTGGCATGGGGATCTGCCATTCCTACGCGCCGGACGGCCGCTGCATCTCGCTGCTCAAGGTGCTGCTGACCAACGCCTGCAATTACGATTGCCTCTATTGCGTCAACCGCGCCTCCTCCAATGTACCGCGCGCCCGCTTCACCATCGACGAGATCGTCAAGCTCACGCTCGACTTCTACCGGCGCAATTACATCGAAGGCCTGTTCCTCTCCTCCGGCATCATCCGTAGCCCTGATTACACGATGGAGCAGGTCGTCAGCGTCGCGCGCAAGCTGCGCGAAGAGCATCATTTCCGCGGTTACATTCACCTGAAAACCATTCCCGAAGCCGACGATGCGTTGATCGCGGAGGCCGGCAAGTATGCCGACCGCCTCTCCATCAACATCGAGATGCCTGAGGAGACCAGCCTGCAGCAATTCGCGCCGCAGAAGAATGTTCGCGCGATCCGCCGCACCATGGGCCGGTTGCGGCTGAAGCTAGACGAGGCCGAGGACAGCCATAGCGCAAAGACGAGAGCCAAGCCGCAGCGTTTCGCACCCGCCGGCCAGAGCACGCAGATGATCGTCGGCGCAGACGCGGCCTCCGATCAGACCATTCTCCACACCAGCGCCAATCTCTACGGCGCCTACCGGCTGCGGCGCGTTTATTACTCCGCCTTCAGTCCGATCCCCGACGCCAGCCGCGCTTTGCCTCTGGTACAGCCGCCCTTGCTCCGCGAGCATCGGCTCTACCAGGCCGACTGGCTGATGCGGTTCTACGGCTTCGACGTCGGAGAGATCGTCGATGGCAGCGCGATGCTGCCGCTCGACATCGACCCCAAGCTCGCCTGGGCGCTGCGCCATCGCGACCGCTTCCCGCTCGACGTCAACCGCGCCAACCGCGAAGAGCTGCTGCGCGTGCCCGGCTTCGGCACCAAGGCGGTCGAACGCATCATTGCGACGCGGCGCACCACCACGATCCGCGTGGCCGATCTCGCGCGGCTGCACGTGCCCCGCAACAAGGCACTGCCGTTCATCATCCTCAGCGACCACCGCCCCTCTCCGCATCGTCTCGATGCCGCCGGACTGATCGAACGGTTCAAGCCAAAAGCGACACAGCTGGGATTTGGCTTCTGATGCAATACATCATCCTCGACACCGAAACCGATTTCGACGGCTGGCGCAAAGCCGCGCGTAGCCTCGTGCTTCACCACGTGCGGCCCAGCGACGTCACCTGGAGCGTGCAAGGCCGTGAAGCGGAGTTGTTCGCACCGCCCTCGCCATCTCCGATCCTCGAGGTGAACGACGCCACCTTCACCGTCTCGACAAAGTTCATCGAGCTTGCGAAGGCCGCAATCCTGCATCGCGATGCCGAGCGCTTTGCGGTCCTCTATCGGCTGCTCTGGCGATTGAAGGACAATCACGACCTCATCGAGGTCGCGACCGACCCTGATGTCGCACAGGTCACTGCCATGGCGAAGGCAGTCTATCGCGACGAGCACAAGATGCATGCCTTCGTGCGCTTCCGCGAGATCGGCCGGGAACGCCAGGCGCATTACGTCGCATGGTTCGAACCGGATCATCACATCGTCGAGCTCGCCGCTCCCTTCTTCGCCAAGCGCTTTGCCGACATGCCCTGGTCGATCCTGACGCCGGACCTCTGCGCGCATTGGGATGGCCATGCACTTTCATTCACATCCGGTGTCAGCAAGAGTGAGGCTCCGAGCGAAGACCGGCTCGAGGAAACCTGGCGGCGCTATTATGCCAGCATCTTCAATCCGGCCCGCCTCAAGCCGAAGGCGATGCAGGCCGAGATGCCGAAGAAATATTGGAGGAACCTGCCGGAGGCTTCGATCATTAAGCCTTTGATCGAGGACGCCGAGCGCATGACCGGTGCTATGATCGCCAATGCCGCAACCGATCCGCACAAGCCTCAAAAGCGACCGGAGGCTCCGATGAAACGCAAGACTGTCGGCGACGATCTCGAAGCGCTTCGCGAGGAGGCTGCGCATTGCCGCGCGTGCCATCTCTACAAGGATGCGACCCAGACCGTGTTTGGCGAGGGTCCGAAATCCGCCAATATCATGCTGGTAGGCGAGCAGCCCGGTGACAAGGAAGACCTCGCCGGCCATCCCTTTGTCGGTCCGGCCGGCCAGATGCTCGACCGCGCGCTGGAGGAAGCCGGCGTCGACCGCAAGAAGGTCTATGTCACCAACGCGGTCAAGCACTTCAAATTCGTGCCGCGCGGAAAAATCCGCCTGCATCAGAAACCGAACACACCTGAGATCCGGGCGTGCCGACAATGGTATGAGCGGGAAGTTGCAGCACTCCAGCCCGATCTCATCGTTGCAATGGGCGCCACTGCCGCGCAAAGCGTGTTCGGCAAGATCACTCCGATCGGCAAGAACCGCGGCCGGCTCATCGACCTTCCCGACGGTCGCAAAGCGCTCGTGACGGTGCATCCCTCCTATCTGCTGCGACTGCCCGATCCGGAAGCCAAGGTGCTGGAGTATCGACGCTTTGTCGAGGATTTGAAGATCGCCGCCGGCTTACAGAGGAAGTCCGCACGAGCTGCGTAAATACGGGCAGGAAACGGCATCACGCATCGTCGGCGATGCGATCTCTCAAACAACAAGGGGCTCGTGGAATGCACGGGCCCTTTCATTGATGCTTCCAGCTCGACCTTAGGACGCCGCCAGCTGCTCCTCGACCAGCTTGACCCAGTAGGACGTGCCGTAGACGATCGCCTCGTCATTGAAATTGTAGGCGGGGTGATGCAGGCCGGCGCTGTCGCCGTTGCCGCAGAAGATGAAGGCGCCGGGCCGCGCTTCCAGCATGTAGGCGAAATCCTCGCCGCCCATCAGCGGCGCCATCTCGTGAACATTGGCTTCGCCCGCGACTTGCCCGGCAATGCGCCGCGCCACCTCGGTCTCCGCCGCGTGATTGTTCACGACGGGATAGTTGCGCTTGTAGCGCAGGTCGATCTTGGCGCCGGTGATCTGCGCCACGCCTGCGACCACTTCATGCACGCGCTTCTCGACCAGCTTGCGCACCTCCGGCGACAGCGTGCGGATGGTGCCTCTCAGCGTCGCCGTCTGCGGAATGACGTTCCGAGCGTTTCCGGCGTGAAATTCGCAGATCGAGATCACCGCCGATTCGAGGGGATCGACGCTGCGCGCGACGATCGTCTGCAGGGCCGTGATCACCTGCGCACCGACCAGCACGGAATCGACGCATTTGTGCGGGCGCGCGGCGTGGCCTCCGAGGCCCTCGATCATGATATCGACCTCGTCGGTCGCCGCCATGATCGGACCCGGCCGGATCGCGAATGAGCCGATCGGGATGCCGGGCCCGTTGTGCATGCCATAGACCTGCTCGATGCCGAAGCGCTCCATCAGGCCGTCCTTGACCATTGCCGCGCCGCCGGCGCCGCCCTCTTCGGCCGGCTGGAAGATCACGACGGCATCGCCGGCAAAGTTGCGGGTTTCGGCGAGGTAGCGGGCGGCTCCCAGCAGCATTGCAGTGTGGCCGTCATGGCCGCAGGCGTGCATCTTGCCAGGGATCTTGGAGGCGTAAGGCAGGTTCGTCTGCTCTTCGACCGGCAGCGCGTCCATATCGGCACGCATCCCGATTACCTTGAGACCCTCGCCGGGCGGCTTGTTGCCCTTGATGACACCGACCACGCCGGTCTGGCCGAGCCCGGTCACGACCTCATCGCAGCCGAACTCGCGAAGCCGGTCCGCGACGAATGCTGCGGTGCGGTCGACGTCATATAGCAGTTCGGGGTGCTGGTGGATGTCCCGTCGCCAGGCCTGGATGTCGGGCTGAAGGTCGGCGACGCGGTTCACGATGGGCATGGAGATCTCGACATTATGGGAATGCAGGATTGTCTATCATGCAAGCGCCGGTCCACCCAACTGCCGGGGATCGGGGGAGCCCCGCCTGCTTCGCATGGCCGGACTTGTCCCGATCCGCTGCGTCTGCCTATTAAGCGGAACGCAAATGACCATCCGGGTGGAGCAGAATGCCAAGGCGGCTCGAAGGTGAGTTTGACTACATTGTCGTCGGAGCCGGTACGGCGGGCTGCATCGTCGCGAACCGGCTGTCGGCCATGCCAAGCAACCGCGTTCTCGTCCTCGAAGCCGGTGGCGACGACAATTGGATCTGGTTCCACATCCCGGTCGGTTATCTCTTCGCGATCGGCAATCCCCGTTCGGACTGGATGTTCAAGACCGAGGCCGAGCCAGGCCTGAACGGCCGATCGCTCGCCTACCCCCGCGGCAAAGTGATTGGCGGCTGCTCGGCAATCAACGCCATGATCTCGATGCGCGGACAGGCTGCCGACTACGATCACTGGCGCCAGCTTGGGCTGACCGGCTGGGGCTATGAGGACGTGCTGCCGCTGTTCAAGCGGCTGGAGGACCACTTCCTCGGCGCGAGCGAGCATCACGGCGCCGGCGGCGGCTGGCGTATCGAGGCACCGCGGCTGTCATGGGCCATTCTCGACGCAGTCGGCGACGCCGCCGAGGAGATGGGCATCAAGCGCATCCCGGACTTCAACACCGGCGACAACGAAGGCACCAGCTATTTCCACGTCAACCAGAAGCGCGGCCGCCGCTGGTCGTCGGCCCGCGGCTTCCTCAAGCCCGCGCTGAACCGCCCCAATCTGCGGCTCGAGAAGCACGTCCTGGTCGATCGTCTCATCATCGAGCAGGGCCGCGCCGTCGGTGTCCGCTTCATCCAGAACGGCGAGATCATCGAGGCGCGTGCGAAGCACGAGGTGATCCTCTCGGCAGGGTCGATCGGCTCGGTGCAGGTGCTGCATCGTTCTGGCATCGGACCCGCCGACTGGCTGTCGCCGCTCGGCATCGACATCGTCATGGACAAGCCCGGTGTCGGGCGCAACCTGCAAGATCATCTGCAGCAGCGCGCGATCTACAAGGTCGAAGGCGTGCGCACGCTGAACGAGACCTATTACAATCTACTCCGCCGCGGCCTGATGGGACTCGACTATGCCTTCCGCCGCCGCGGCCCGCTGACCATGGCGCCGTCGCAGCTCGGCATCTTCACGCGCTCCGATGCAACGCGCGCCCGCGCCAACATCCAGTTCCATGTGCAGCCGCTGTCGCTCGACAAATTCGGCGATCCGCTGCACCGCTTCCCCGCGATCACTGTCAGCGCCTGCAATCTCCAGCCCACCTCGCGCGGCACCGTGCGACTGCGCGCGGCTACGCCGGAGGAGAAGCCGATCATCGCGCCAAACTACCTGTCGACCGACGATGACCGCCAGGTCGCCGCCGACGCCATCCGCACCACGCGACGCCTGATGCAGCAGAAGGCGCTGGCCAGGTACCGCCCCAGCGAATACCTGCCCGGCCCCTCCGTCGGCGACGATGACGCCTCGCTCGCAAAAGCCGCCGGCGACATCGGCACCACGATCTTCCATCCCGTCGGCACGGCGAAAATGGGCGCGGCGAACGATCCGATGGCGGTGGTGGACGAACGGCTGCGCTTCTACGGCCTCGACGGTCTGCGCATCATCGATGCCTCGATCATGCCGACCATCACGTCGGGCAACACCAATACGCCGACCGCGATGATCGCGGAGAAGGGGGCGACGATGATCCTGGAGGATGCGAAGTAGCATCTTGCCACCATGATCCATCGGCGCTTTTCGATCGGTACTGCCGGCGCAGAGCTCGCCATGCTGCAATGGGGCGAGCGCGGAAAGCCCCCTGCGCTGCTCTTGCATGGCACCGGCTTCGTCGCCGACGTCTGGGACGAGGTCGCACGCGCACTTGCCTCAACCCACACCGTGTACGCGCTCGATCGCCGCGGCCATGGCGCCAGCCATAAGCCCGGCGCCTATCAATTTCTGGACTATGCAGAGGATGTCTGCCGGGTGGTCGACGCGCTCGATCTCCACGACATCTACGGAATCGGCCACAGCGCGGGTGCGACGGATCTCCTTCTCGCGGCGAGACTCTTGCCCGGTCGCTTCACACGCCTGTTCGCGATGGAGCCGACCATCATGGATCCGCGCGCGGCGCGCGCCGGCGGATTGAGCGAGGAATCCCAATCCCGCGTGGCGGGCACGTTGCGCCGACGCGCCGAGTTCGACAGTGCCGACGCCGTGCTCGAACGCTACCGCACAGCGCCGGCCTTTGCTGATTGGACCGAGACCTCGCTACGCGCGTATGTACGCCACGGCTTCGTACCGCTCGGCGATGGCCGCATCCGGCTCTGCTGCACCCCCGAGATCGAATCCGCGATCCTGCGTCCGATCTTCGAGGCGATGGAGCAGGTGTATATTGGGGACGCCCGCGGCAACCCGTTCGCCTGGCTGACGGAGATCGAATGTCCTGTGCGCGTCACGACCGCCGCAAAGTCGGATGCGATCTACAAGGAGATGGCGCAACGCGCCGTGTCGCTGATTCCCCGCGTCAGCACGCAGGTCTTTGATGGCGCGGGGCATTGCGTCGCGCAGGAAATGCCAGAACGTGTGGTGGAAGCCGTGCGGGACTACGCGAAAGCCGGCACCTGATGTTGCTGGCGGCCCGCAATCCAAGCCTGCTGAGTTCAGCCTCGGCTCGACCTTACGCCGACCTTCGCACGGCGTTGTCCACCAGCGTCTTGCCGAGCGACCAGATCGCACCCGGGACCTTGTGGCTGCCGGCGATCACGTCATCGAAGGCGCGCTCGATCCAGCTGCAGTCTTCCTCGGTGATGGTGAGCGGGGGCAGCAGCTTGATGGTGTGGCTGCCGTGACCGGCCACCTGCGTCAGGATCTTGTGGTCCTTGAACAGCGGCACGGTGATGAGCTGGCAGAACAGGCCCTTATTGGCGGTCTCCAGCACGTTCCAGGAGGCGCGCAGGCGCAACGATTTCGGCGGGCCGAACTCAACGCCGATCATGAGGCCCTTGCCGCGGACTTCCTTCATCAGCTCGTAGCCGGGCACCATGCGCGTCAGCGCGAGGCGCAACTCGGCACCGCGCTTTGCCGCTGATTCGATCAGCTTCTCGGACTCCATGACGTCGAGCGTGGCGATGCCCGCGGCCATGGCGAGGTCGTTCTTGGAGAAGGTGGAGCCGTGCACCACCGCGCGGTCCATCTGGTTGAAGATCTTGTCGAAGATGGCCTTGCGCGTCAGGACGGCGCCGACCGGCACGTGGCCACCCGACAGCGACTTCGACAGCAGCACCATGTCGGGCTCGACGTTCCAGTGCTCGACCGCGAGAAAGCGGCCGGTGCGGCCCATGCCGGTCTGGATCTCGTCTGCAACGAACAGCGTGCCATATTTCTTGCAGAGCGCGGCGGCGCCGGGCAGGAACTCGTCCGTCGGCATGTTCACGCCCTTGCCCTGGATCGGCTCGACCACGAAAGCCGCGACCTCACGGGAGGCCAAAGCCTTTTCCAGCGCGGCCAGATCGTTGAAGGGGATCGGGGTGCAGCCCGGCAGCAGCGGCTCGAAGCCGGTCCGGAAATTCGAATCGCCGGTCAGCGACAGCGCGCCATAGGTCAGGCCGTGATAACCGTGGGCACAATAGACGATGCCGGGGCGGCCAGTGGCACCGCGCGCAAATTTGATCGCGGCCTCGACGCATTCGGCGCCGGAATTGGCGAAGAACGCCTTGTCGAGATAGGGCACGTATTTCAGCAGCCGTTCGGCCAGCACGCCGGCCAGCGTCGAGACGTCGAACTGGACCAGATTGGGCAGATCGGCATCGAGCACGCTCTTGAGCGCCTCTCGCATGACGGGATGATTGCGCCCGATGGCGAACACGCCAAAGCCGGACAACAGGTCGAGATAGCGAGCGCCCTCGCGATCGTAGAGGTACTGCCCCTGCCCCTTCTGGAAGCCGACATCGTAGCCGATGGTCTTGAGCACCCGAACGAACTGTTCATTCAGATACCGGTTATGCAGGGTGCTGCGCTGGGCCTGACGGTCCGCGAAAAGCTGAGACATGTCTGGATTTGGGCTGTGCATCCGCTACATACTTCGATTGAGGGCCGTTTCGTCAACTGAAAACGGACCGCTACAGAAACGGTCTGTGCGGCCTTTTGCCCTTTTTCGGACCATCTTCGCAAGCACAGCTTTTAGATCATGTTGCACTGCCAAGGAACCATCATGCGTTTAGCCCTTTGCACCGGACTAATACTGGCTGGCGGTTACACCTGCCTGACACCCGCGCTCGCTGCTGACCCGACCGGGGACTGGCGGGTCGCCGATGGCGTTGCCAACATTCGTGTCGCCCAATGCTATGGCAGCATGTGGGGCGCGGTTTCCTGGGAAAAGCAGCCCGGTGGGCGCGACGAGAACAATCCGGATGCCTCGAAAAAGAACAGGCCGACGCTGGGCATGGCAACCCTGATCGACATGAAGAAGAAGCCTGGCATCGATCAGTGGGAAGGCCAAGTCTACAACGCCAAGGACGGCCAGCTCTACAGCGCGACCATCACGCCGGCTGGTCCCGATCAACTCGAAATCAAGGGCTGCGTGATGGGCTTCTTGTGCGGCGGCGAGACCTGGACCCGAGTGAGCCCGCCAATCCCCGCCAGTCCGGCTAACGCCATGGCCAAGGGCGCGCCGAAATCCAGCGGCGCTGCACCGAGGGCCCAAGGGGCCCAACAAGGGGCGCAAGCAGCCCAAGCCACGACAGGCGCCACCGCGCCTGCGCCTGCAACTCCGAAGGCCGCCGGTACAGCCAAGTCCGGTCAGAAGAACGCCGCCGACCCGGTCGGCGACATCTGCTTACTCCCGGAGATCGCGCGGTTTGCCCATTAGGGCCGGCTGGAACAGCAGGACAGCGGCGAGCGTCGTCACCAGCGAGAGTGCCAGTAGCTTGCCCATGCTGGACGTGCCGGGATGGCTCGATAGCCACAGGCTGCCAAACGCAGTCGCCGTTGTCAGCGCGCTGAAAAAGATCGCGCGCGTCAGGCTGGTCTGGAGCAGGTTTGTCCTGCCAGAGCGCCAAGCCACGACATAATAGATCTTGAAGGCGACGCCGACGCCGAGCAGCAGCGGAAGCGCGACGATGTTGGCGAAGTTGAGCGGCAGCCCAATCAACACGCAAATCTCGAGTGTCACCGCACCGGCGACCAGCAGCGGCACCAGCGTCATCAGCACGTCGACGAAGCGTCCCAGCGTGATCCACAGCAGGAGCCCGATCACCAGCAGCGCGTAGATGCCGGCGTGGATGAACGCCTTCACCACGGTGTCGCCTGATTTCAGGATCGACACAGGTCCGCCGATCGCGGTCGGCTCGGCCGCGAGCACCGCCGCCGCGAATTTGCGCAGCGTTTCGTTGTCGTTGGGATCTCCCTTGGGCAACGCTTCGACGCGGATGATGCCATCCTTGCTCTTCCACCCGCTGACGAGACCGGGCGGCAAGGATTGCAGGGTGACCGGCTCGGCCTGCATCGCGTTCCTGAGTTGGTTGAACACGATCTTCATCGGCGTGACGAATACATCCTGCGCCCTGTTGCGCGTAGTCTCGTCGCTATTGGCGAGCTTCTCGAGCGCGTCCGCCAATCGGCGCGAGGCAACTGCCCCCGGTCCCTTCGCGTCGCCTGCTGTTCGGCGCAGAGTGTCGACCGAAGATTTCAACGACTCGACGTTTTCCTGATCCGTCGGCGGCGCGTCGATCTGCTCGGGGTTGAGCGCGGGGTTCAGCACCTTGGCGCCCTGCGCGAGCAGCTTCAGCTTCGGGCCCTGGTCCTGCGGCACGAAGCTGTTGAGCGACATCACCCTGAGCACCTCGGGCACCTTCTCCAGCCTCGCCTCGACTTGCTTTGCCTGCTCCTCAGACGTGACCATCACATTGATGGCATTCGCGCCGGTGTTGGGATCCTTGCGCAGGTCGAGGAAGGTCGCAATCGACTCGGCGTGCGGGTTACGCAGATTCATCGGATTGAAGTCGAACTTCATGAAATAGAGCAGCGGCATGCCGCCAAGCGCCAGCAGCAGCGTGCCCCCGACGATCAGCACGCGGTGCTTCTCCAGGAAGTGATCGAGCGGCGCCAGGAAGGCGTAGCCGACGGGCTCCGGCTCGCCGGGCGGGTTCAACAGCTTCAAGAGCGCCGGCAGCACGGTGATCGAGGAGATGAACGCGACCAGCATGCCGACACCGGCGATCTGGCCGAGTTCCGAAATGCCCTTGTAGTCCGTAGGCATGAAGCAGAGGAAGCCCGCTGCGGTAGCCATCGCCGCCAGCGACAGCGGCACCGCCGAACGCTTGGCCGCCAGCACCAGCGCCCCCGCCAGATCATCGTGCTTGTAGCGCTCGGAGCGATAGCGCACGCTGTACTGAATGCCGAAATCGACGCCGAGGCCGACGAACAGCACCGCGAACGCGATCGACAGCAGATTGAGGGAGCCGACCATCATCAGGCCCGCAGCGGTCGTGATCGCAAGGCCGACGAAGAGGTTGACGAAGACGGCGAAGATGATCTTCGCCGAGTGCAGCGCCAGCCAGAGGATGAGCAGCACGACGAGGATCGTGCCAATGCCGTTGACGACGGCGCCTTCCTGTACGGTGGCGTATTCCTCGTTGGCGATCGGGACCGGGCCGGTCAGCCGCACTCGCGCCTGATACTTGTTTGGAAAATCGAGGTCGGCCGCCGCTTTCCGGATCGCCTCGGTCGCATCCTTGCCGGGCTCCAGCGCGTTGTAGTCGAGGATCGGCTTGAACTCGATGAAGGTGCGCTTGTCCGAATCCTTTAACGGCTCGTCGCTGACGAGTTCGCGCCAGGAGAAGCTGGCATTGCCGTTGTTGAGCACGGTCTCGACCGTCTGCGCGATCAGATTGAAGGGCTGCGCGGTGTTGTCGAGCTTGACCTGGCCGCGCTTGACGCCAGCAAGTCCTGTTTCCAGCGCGCCGGTCAGGCCGCGGATGGAGGGATCGCCGGCCATGATCTCGATCAGCGGCGCGGCGGCTTCGAACTGACCGGTGATCTTGGCGACTTCTTCCGTCGGCAGGAACAACAACCCATTCTTCTCGAAGAACTCGCCGCCGCCGAGCTGCTGCATCGACTGGAAGTTGGTCTTGTCGTCCTTCAGCCTGGCATAGAGCGCGTCTGTTGCCGCGCTCGCCATTTCCGGCGTCCGGGCCTCGACCACAGCGAGGATCGTTTCGTTCTGATCGAACGCTTTGTCGAATTGCTGGTCACGCTTGCGCCAGTCGAGATTCTGAGAGATCAGCGAATTGATGTCGGTGTTGATGGAGAAGTGGCGCGCGGCGTAATAGCCCGCTCCGACCGACAGCAGGAGCCCGAGAACGACGACGAGGGAGGCAAACCGGGTGCAAGCCCTGACGATGGCGACGACGACGCTTTGCAGCACTTCTTTTCTTTCTGCGGTTAATAGCTTGCCGGAAACGCCCGCTGTTTATCGGAGTTCCCGGGCGAAACCTATTGCTGTTTTGAGTGGGTCTCGCCGTCGGGAGGTTCGAGGTAAACGGCGGGAGACCGTGGCAAAATCATGCGGGGGCGGTCGGTATAGCCCGGCACTTGAGGCGGGAAAGTGACGAAACATTCCGCACGAAACGCCACGCGCTCAAGCGAGCCCCTCTCCTTACTATAATACCGGGAATGCAATCCAGCCACGGTTCTCGGGGGTTATCCGACCTTTCCTCATTGCCGATTTTTTGACACAAAGTATTGCGCCTCCATGCGCCGGCGCCCCAAATGAGGTGGAACGCTACCGCCTGCGCGAACCGATGGTGCGGATATTGCAGGTCGTTGGTCAGTATCGGGGTGCCGCCGGGATTTTAGGAAAGCAATTGGTGCAACTTGCGTAATGGGCGTCCAATGGAGGTTTATCTGGCGCAACCGCGCGGCTTCTGCGCGGGCGTCGTGCGTGCGATCGAAATCGTGGAGCGGGCGCTGGAGAAGTATGGCCCGCCCGTCTACGTGCGCCATGAGATCGTGCACAACAAATACGTCGTCGAGAACCTGAAGAACAAAGGCGCGATCTTCGTCGAGGAACTCTCTGAGGTTCCACCGAAGGCCGTGACGGTCTTCAGCGCCCATGGTGTGGCCCGCAGCGTCGAGGAAGAGGCGGCCGCGCGGGATCTTCCGGTGCTCAATGCCACCTGCCCCCTGGTCACGAAAGTTCACAATCAAGGGAAGCGCTACGTCGCCAAGGGCCGTACCCTGATCCTGATCGGCCACACCGGTCATCCCGAGGTCGAGGGCACGATGGGCCAAGTCCCGGGACCAGTGCAGCTTGTTCAGAGCGTTGAAGAGGTTGAGGCGCTGACGTTGCCAGCGGATACGCCAGTGGCCTACATCACTCAGACCACCCTGTCGGTCGACGATACCAAAGACATCATCGCGGCCCTTCACGCCCGCTTTACAGACATTCAAGGTCCGGATATCCGGGATATCTGCTATGCGACACAGAACCGCCAATCTGCGGTAAGGGACTTGAGCAAGCTGGTCGACGTGATCCTGGTGGTAGGCGCTGCCAACAGCTCGAATTCGAACCGGCTTCGCGAAATCGGCACCGAGGCCGGCGTCGCGAGTTATTTGATTGCCGATGGCAGTGAGCTCAATCCGGAGTGGTTGAAAAATGCCAGGACCGTCGGCGTCACCGCCGGCGCTTCGGCGCCCGAGGTACTCGTGGATGACGTGATCGAAGCGATGCGGCGGATTGGACCAGTGAAGGTCTCGGTACTGCCGGGCCGCGAGGAAAACATCGAATTCCGGCTTCCGGCCCAGCTGGCCGCGAGCTGACCCACCCGAATTCAAAGCCCAGAAAGAAACCTGTAATGGCTATCCCGTTCTTCAAGGAAATGCGTATCGGCGGCTATTTGCTCAAGCAGAGACTGCTTGGCCGCAAACGCTATCCGCTCGTGCTGATGTTGGAGCCGCTGTTTCGCTGCAACCTTGCCTGCGTCGGCTGCGGCAAGATCGATTATCCGGATGCGATCCTCAACCGCCGCATGACGGCGCAGGAGTGCTGGGACGCGGCCGACGAGTGCGGCGCGCCGATGGTCGCCATTCCCGGTGGCGAGCCGCTGATCCACAAGGAGATCGGCGAGATCGTGCGCGGCCTCGTCGCGCGCAAGAAGTTCGTCTCACTCTGCACCAACGCGCTGCTGCTGGAGAAGAAGCTCGATCTGTTCGAGCCCTCCCCTTACCTGTTCTTCTCGGTGCATCTCGACGGCCTGCGCGACCATCACGACAAGGCGGTGTCGCAGAAGGGCGTGTTCGACCGCGCCGTCTCGGCGATCAAGGCGGCCAAGGCGCGCGGCTTCACCGTCAACGTCAACGCCACCATCTTCGACGGCCATCCGGCCGAGGAGATCGCCAAGTTCCTCGACCTCACGGTCGAGCTCGGCGTCGGCGTCTCCATGTCGCCGGGCTACGCCTATGAGCGCGCGCCGGACCAGGAGCACTTCCTCAACCGCACCAAGACCAAGAAGCTGTTCCGCGACGTCTTCGCCATGGGCAAGGGCAAGAAGTGGAACTTCATGCATTCCGGGCTGTTCCTGGACTTCCTCGCCGGCAACCAGGAGTACGAGTGCACGCCGTGGGGCATGCCCGCGCGCAACATCTTCGGCTGGCAGAAGCCCTGCTACCTGCTCGGTGAAGGCTACGCCAAGACCTTCAAGGAGCTGATGGAGACCACCGACTGGGACTCCTACGGCACCGGCCGTTACGAGAAGTGCGCCGACTGCATGGCCCATTGCGGCTACGAGCCGACGGCGGCGACCGCAGCGCTCAACAACCCGCTGAAGGCAATGTGGGTGGCGCTGCGCGGCGTCAGGACGACCGGCCCGATGGCGCCGGAGATCGACCTCTCCAAGCAGCGCCCGGCGCAGTACATCTTCTCGGAGCAGGTGCAGAAGAAGCTCTCCGAGATCCGCAAGGACGAAGCGACCGCGGCGCAGGCGAAGACGGCGCAGAAGGCTTCGACTGCGGCCTGAGCGCGGATGGCATCTAGCCACCCCGGGCTGCGGACACCAAAAGAGAAGAAGGCCCGATCGCCAACGGCGACCGGGCCTCTTCTTTGTGAGCTTGAAAGCGCCGTTCAGGCGGCCTTGGAGACCAGTACTTCGCTCTCGACCAGCTCGGTGCCGATCAGATGGTCGCGGCAGCCGCGCAAAGACCGCAGCGCGCGATTGAAGTCGATGCCGGTCGAGACCAGCGCATGCAGTGTTGCCGGATTGCGGACGACGCCGCGCAGCACGGCCGCGAGGTCGATCTTGCCGTTCGGCTTGATGGCGGCGCGGGCGAGCGCGGGCAGCGCGCGATGGGCGGGGTCGCTGATGACGCGGACCGCGGCGAAAGGCAGCCCGGCCTCGGCGGCGTAGGCGGCCGCGATGTGGCTTTCCATGTCGACGGCGAAGGCTCCCGTCTCCGAATGCAGCGCCGCCTTGCAGGAGCGGCCCGTGACCACCTCCTCGGCGCCGGCGAGGCTGCCGCGCACGACGCGGCGGCGTCCCGACGTCAGGCGCTCGATGAGGTCGTCGCCGAGCGAGAGCCCGGCCGCCCAGCGGGTGTCGCCGGAGAGCACTTCGGTCGCCAGCACGACGTCGCCGGAGCGCAAGCTCGGGTCGAGGCCGCCGGCCACGCCGAACGAGATCACGCCGCGAATCGTTTCAGGGTCCACCACCGTCAGCAGCGCCCGCAATTGGGCCGGGCTGCTGGATGAGCAGATGACCGCCATTCCGGGCCCCGCCGCGATGCGGGCCTCCTGAACCAGTCCAGTCACAATCAATATTGGCCGCGGATCGATGGAATTACCCGCGGTAAAATAGTCCCCCATGCCCAAAGTCACATTCCGACCCCTACCACCCTGCTGTTGGTGTTCCGCAAGTTCCGATACCGCGCCAACGCCCACAGCGGAAAGAACTTTGGGTAACCATGATACCGTAGATAGAACACGCGGGGGAAGCCTGTGGCGGTGTACCGCTGCTCGTCCCACAGTCCTTTTTTGTTTTGTGTTGCAATCAGGTACTCCACCCCGCGGGCGACGGCCGGGTGATCAACCTCGCCGGCCGCCATCAAGGCAAGCAAGGCCCATGCCGTTTGCGAGGCGGTTGAGGGGGCGGGCTCCCAGCCGTTGTAATCCAGCCGGTAGCTGACCGCATCCTCGCCCCAGCCGCCGTCCTCGTTCTGGATCGAGGCCAGCCAATTGGCGGCTTTGCGGATCATGGGGTCCTTGTGATCGACCCCGGCCATGTTGAGCGCGCACAGCACCGACCAGGTTCCGTAAATGAAGTTCATGCCCCAGCGGCCGTACCAGGATCCCTCCGGGTGCTGGGTCTTCCGCAGGTAGGCGATCCCGTCAGCCACGTGCTTGCTGGTCTTCTCGGTCTCGCCGAGCTGGGCCAGCATCGAGATGCAGCGCGCGGTGACGTCCTCGGTCGGCGGGTCGAGCAGCGCGCCGTGGTCCGAGAACGGGATGTTGTTGAGGTAATATTCGAGGTTGTTGACGTCGAACGCGGCCCAGCCGCCGTCGTCGCTCTGCATGCCCTCGATCCACTCCCGGCCGCGGGCGATCGCGGCGTCATAGCCGGTCGCGCCGTGCTCCCGGCGCATGCGGTCCATCGACATCACCACGACGGCGGTGTCGTCGAGATCGGGATAATGCGCGTTGTTGTACTGGAAGGCCCAGCCGCCAGGGCGGACGTTGGGCCGCTTCACCGCCCAGTCGCCCTTCACCTCGAGTTCCTGTTTCGGGAGCAGCCAGTCGAGGCCCTGCTTGGCCGCCGGCACCGCCTTGTCGCCACCGGCTTCCAGCAGCGCATGCGCGGTCAGCGTGGTGTCCCACACCGGCGAGACGCAGGGCTGGCAATAGGCCTCCTCGCCGTTGATGACGAGCAGCTTGTCGATGCCCCGGCGCGTGATTGCGCGCGGTGGATAGTTCTCGTCCTTGCCGAGCGCGTCGTACATCATCACGATGTTGGCCATCGGCGGATAGATCGCGCCCATGCCGTCCTCGCCGTTGAGGCGCTCTTCGGTGAATGCGAGCGCTGCGTCGATGGCGCGCTTGCGCAGGCTCTTCGGAAACATCGGCTCGACAACGCGCAGGATCGCGTCGAGCGAGCGGAACAACAGGAACCAAGCCATGCTCTGGTGCGGCGCCTTCGCGGTCATGCCGATCGAGCGCGGGTCCTGGAGAAACAGCTCGTCGATGCCGACACCCTTCGGATTCCTCGCGCGCGGCTTGAGCGCCGCGATCACCATCAGCGGCACCATGGTGGTGCGCGCCCAATAAGAGATCTTGTTCAGATGGAACGGCGACCAGAACGGCAGCAGCACGATCTCTACCGGCAGCACCGGCACCGCGCGCCAGCTCACGACGCCGTACATCGCCAGCGTGAAGCGGGTGAAGACGTTGCTGTGGATCGCGCCGCCGCGCGCGCGGATCGCCTCGCGCGCGCGCACCATGTGCGGGCTGTCGATGGAATCGCCGATCATCTTCAGCGCGAAATACGCCTTCACGCTGGCGCTCATGTCGAACTCGCCGTCATGCACCAGCGGCCAGCCGCCATGGGCGCCCTGGATGCGGCGGAGATAATTGCCGATCCTGGCCTCGAGCACGGGATCGACCGGCTCGGCGAGATGATGCCGCAACAGAACGTATTCTGCGGGAATCGTGGCATCGGCCTCGAGCTCGAACACCCAATGGCCGTCGGGCTGCTGGAAGCCGAGGACGCCTTCGGCCGCCGATGCAATGCTCGATTCCAATACCTTCGAATCCAAACCCTTCGAGTTCAAGGCCTCGCGGCTGGTCGCGTTCACGGAATCCATGTCGCTCGATTGCTCCGATAGTCCATTGAAATTGACCGGGACATTCACCCGTCAGGGCCGCTACTCAGGATCCTTTGGCGGCCAGAACCAGATCGGCGGCGCGATCGCCGGACCGCACCGATCCCTCGATGGTTGCAGGCAATCCCGTAGCAGTCCAGTCGCCGGCAAGAAACAGGTTTTTCAGCGCGGTGACCGGCCCCGGACGCAGGGCGTTCTGCGCCGGCGTCGCCGCAAATGTGGCACGGCGCTCGCGGACGATCTGCCAGGGAGGCAGTTCGCCGGATACACCGCCCGCCTTGCAGACATCATCCCAGATCGCCTGCGCGAGTTCCTCGCGGGGCCTGTCGACCAGACGGTCGCCGTTGCTGATGGTGACGGAGAGCCGGTTCGGGAACGCGAACAGCCATTCCACGACGCCGCCGATCACGCCGAGGATGGGCGGCGCGCCCGGCGGCGGCTCAAAACGGAAGTGCGCGTTGACGATGGCGCGGAATTCGGTCGGCGTCTTCACGCCGGGCAGCAGGCTGGAGGCGGCGCGCGGCGGCACCGCCATCACGACGACATCGCCGTCACCGAGCTGGATCACATCGTCGCCGCCGAAATTCAGCGCACTGGCCTTGCCGTCGCCGGTCGCAAACGAGCGCAGCTCATGGCCGAGTTGAACAGTGTGGCCGCGCTCAGCCAAGAACTTCACCGCGGGCTCGATCAGCACCGCGCTGAGGCCATCGCGCGCAATCAGCGGACGGCAGGCCTGCCCACCCGCAAGCAGCGTCTCGCGCACGATCGCGCCAGCGAGCCCGGCCGAGCCCTCGGGTGGATCGACGTTGAGCGCCGCCAGCAGCAGCGGCTGCACTAGGCGCTGATAGAGCACGCCTTCTGTCGGAATGCATTTGCCGACCAGCGTCTCCTCCGATGCCCAGACCAGCGGTGCCAGCTTGAGGTAGTCGGTGAGGCCGGTATCGGGAACGCGGCGACTCTCGTCGAGCACCCAGGTCGGCAGCCGGCCATCGCCGAGATCGATCTGCCAGCGCTGTCCGGTCTTGATGTCAACGAAGGGAAACTGCGCACGCTCAGGACCGACAAGGCCCGACTCGGTGCCGATCGCACGCGCATAGGCGCGGGCATGGTTGTTGCCCGACAGCAGCAGATGATTGCCGTTGTCGATGGTGAGGTTGGTGGCGCCGTCGAAATAGGAACGGCAACGGCCGCCGGCCTGGTGCGTCGCCTCGTGCACGGCGACCTTGAAGCCGGCATTGGCGAGCCGCACGGCGGCGGAGAGGCCGGAAATTCCGGCACCGATGATGTGCGCTGTGTTTTGCATCAGATGAAAGCGTAACGAAGCAGGATCAGGACCCGTGTGACCTTCGACACACGCACCGGCTCGCGCGGCGCGGTGAAACCGCGCGCGATCAGCAGGTCCAGGATGGAATGATAATATTTCGACATAATCCGCGGGGCGCGCACGACGCGGCGCTTGTTGCGGTTCATGATCTCGTCCGCCTTCTCGAAATGCGCCTTGGCCCGCTGCGTCAGCGGCATGCAGACCTTCGGCAGCGCGCGCTCGGTGATGACGCGGTTCGGATCGCTCGAGGTGATGCCGGCATGCAGCAGCGCCTCGCGCGGCAGATAGAGCCGGCCAAGGCCGGCATCCTCGTCGATGTCGCGCAAGATGTTGGTGAGCTGAAGCGCACGGCCCAGATGGTAGGCGAGCTGGATGCCCTCCTCCTCCGGCAGGCCAAAAACCCGCACAGACAGCCGCCCCACGGCGCTGGCGACGCGGTCGCAGTACAGATCCAGCGTCGCCATGTCGGGCGCGCGGATGTCCTGCGGCACGTCCATCTCCATGCCGTCGACGATCGCGAGGAAATCATCGCGCTTGAGGCCGAAGGTCTTCACCGAGGCGACGTAATCCTTCAGCCGCGGCGGCGGATTGCCCCGATAGAGAGCATCGATGTCGTTGCGCCACTCCTGAAGCGCGGCAAGCCGCTCCTCACGCGGGCCGTCGGAATCGGCGATGTCGTCGACCTGCCGGCAGAAGCTGTAGATCTGGAACATCGCTTCGCGCTGATCACGCGGCAGGATTCGCATCGCGGCATAAAACGAGCTGCCGGATGCAGTCGAGCCGTAATTGGCGCCGGGCGTGGTCGCCTCAAGCGTCATGTGCAGTCCCCGGTCTGGAAATGGCCTTGCGTCCGATCGCGCGGCGGCCGACTTCGCCGATCATGCCGGCGAGGCTGAAGGTGAGAAGCTCGAACTTGTTCAAATGCACGCGCTCGCGCAGGGGATCGCGCACTTTCAAGAGGCGCACGATACGATCGGCATAGGCCTGGATCACCGCGACGTCGATGCCGAGGCGAAAATCTCGGATCTCCGTGCTCAGCGACTTGCTCTGCTTGAGCAACGCCTCGTTGCGCGCGGCAAGCCCCTGAAGGCACGCCAGCATCGCCGGCGGCGACTGCGCAAGCCCGAGCTGCTCGACCGAGGCTCCGCTCGCGGCCAGCGCATCGCGCGGCAGGTAGACGCGGTTGAGCTCGCGGAAATCCTTGCCGCAATCCTGGAGGTGGTTGTTGATCTGCAAGCCTGCACAGAGCGCGTCCGATGCCGCCCAGGTCGAGGTGCTCTCGCCATGGACGTCGAGCATGAAGCGGCCGACCGGCATCGCCGAATAGCGGCAATAATGGATGACCTCGTCCCACGTCTCGTAACGCAGCTTGGTCACGTCCATGCGGAAGGCGATGAGCACGTCGAGCGCATGGCGCGGCGCCATGCCGCGCTCGGCCAGCGCGCGGCGCAGGATGACGGCCTCGGCCTGGGTGTCACCCTTGCCGAGCAGTTCCGCCTCAAGCAGATCGAGATAAGCGAGCTTCTGGTCAGGGGGCAGCGTCGCGTGATCGGCGATGTCGTCGGCAGTGCGAACGAAATTGTAATACGCGAGGATCAGAGCACGATGACGCGGATGAATGATCCAGGACGCGACGGGAAAATTCTCGTCGCGGTCACCCTTACCGGATCGCAATTCGCTCGCAGAGGTCATCGAGGGCTGGTTTACAATCGTGGACAGGAAGGCTTTTCGCTCGCGCGGGCTCATGCCGGCGATGCCGCCGCGGCCCCCATATAGGGGAATACGGCCGCAAAACCAATCCTGTCGCTCGATGGCCGCCCTTGCGGATCGTGCCCGGAAAGGCGGCCCCGGGGACCGCCCTTGTGGGCCAGTGGCCGACTTACTGGTTGTGGTTCTTCAGGACTTGGTCGCAGGCCTGCGAGATCTTGCTCCGGTTCTCCTTGAGGCAGGCCAGGATGGTGAAATCGCCCTGATCAATGACCGGGCGGCAGAACTTCTGCACGTCGCGCGTGCAGGCCTTCTGCTCGGCGTCCGTGCCGCGTCCTGCCTGGGCGAATGCCGCCGTCGGAAGGGAGGCCGACAGCAGGGTGAGAGCGACGAGAAGCTTACGCATAGTATTCCTTCATTCTGACGGCAGAATCGCACCAATCCCGGGCTGCACAGGGCGGAGGGCCGGAACGGATTGTTCTGATGGCGAGTCGCCGCGGGAGGTGCGGCCCAGAGAAGTCACAAGCACTGGCAAATGCGGCCAAATTGGTGCCGCGCCCACCGAATCAAGTCTTCCCCGCGCCCTCCTTGGCAGATGTAAGCGATTGATACTACGTCATAATTCAGAGACATCGCATTTTACTGCACGGCTGTTGCAGAGCTGCATCTCTCGGCGCCCCCGTCCCGGCGGAAACACGTCGAAACACGGTATATCGCCAGGCCCAGGCATGGCGCGAGGCGCCGTGAACCACCATCTCTGGCAGTCCGGCTTTGAACCTGACAATGGCTCGGAGCACTAAACTTTCGATGTGGCGAGACGTTCTCACTGGTAGGCGAACGTCGTTCCAAAATGGGATATTTGCGATGACATTCTTTGGGCGATCTGGACTGGCACTCAGGACGGCCGGCATCGGGGCGGCGCTGCTCTTCTCAGTTTCGGCGAGCCATGCTCAGTCGTCCGGACCGTTTGCCGGTTTCGACGGCGCATGGACCGGCACCGGCACGGTTTCATTGTCCGACGGCTCCACCGAGCGCATCCGCTGCAAGGCGGACTACAAGGTCGCCGGCAGCGGCCTCAACCTGAAGCAGGCGCTGAATTGCGCATCGGACAGCTACAAGTTCAATCTAACCAGTGACGTGACCAGCCAGGGCGAACGCATTTCCGGCAATTGGAGCGAGTCGAGCCGCAACATCTTCGGCAATCTCCAGGGCACCGCCGGTGGTGGCCAGATCGACGTGTTCGTCGAGGCCAACGGTTTTGCCGCCAACCTGTCGCTGCGCACCAACGGCACCAAGCAGACGGTGCAGATCTCCTCCAAGGGCGAGATCCGCGGCGTCAACATCACGATGACGAAGGGCTGACCTCCTTCTGACGTCGAGGGAATGAGCCTCCGGTTCTCACGAGCCGGGGGCTTTTTGCTGGCGAACAGGCAGCCTTCGTCCGTGAAGCCGTGTCTCGTGCTTTGCCTCTCATGCAAGGACGAAAGCCTGCTGCATCTGCCCGAGGCAGTGACCCAGACTATAGCGACTTCACCTTCGAGATCGACGCACCTACCCGCAAGCCAAACCCGATCCGCACATGGGGCGCTCGTTCGGTGTGTGCTGGGACGGCGTGTTTCAGAAAGCCCAGTCCGAAGCGGACAAAATGGCCCTGTTCAACCACACGGACGTGCTCTACCTGCTGAGCCCGCGGGAGCAGGACTACGCCCCGGGCGACTTCAAGTTCAATCGTTGCGGCATCATTCGGATCGAGGCGTGAGCGCGCTGGACAGCGTCGGCCGACCCGCCGCTCAAATCGCCGGCTTGTTGGGGCCTTGAAGCTTGTCGTGCAGATTGATCAACCACATTGCCGTCGGCCTGAGGATGAAGAGGTCGGCGACGAGCGCCATGACCATCGAGAAAGCGCTCAGCCAGCCGAACAGCCGCAGCGACGGCAGGTCGGAGAACACGGTGACGACGAGGCCGCAGGCCAGCACCACCGTGGTCAGGATCAGCGCCGGGCCAACCAGCACGGTGGCGCGCTCGACCGCCAGCGCCGAGCCGACGCCCGGCTTGTTCTCCAGCCTCAGCCGGTTGAGGAAGTGGATGGTGGCACTCAATCCGAGGCCGAACGAGACGGTGAGCGCGACGACGCTGGCGAATTGCAGCCCCTCGCCCATAGCCCACAGCACCGCTCCCGACATCACCACCGGGAAGATGCCCGGCAGGATGCAGGCGAGCGTCACCACCCAGGAGCGGAACGCGAGACCAATGAAGATCGCGACCAGTGCGAATTCGATCGTGAGGCCGTGATTCAGCTTCTCGATCATGTTCGCCGAGTTGCGCGCAGCGATGGCGGCAAGACCCGTCACCGCGATCTCGTAGCCCGGATGCTTCTTGCGCACGGCGTCGAGCTCGGAATCGAGCTTGTCGACAATCGGCAGCAATTGGCTGGAGTCCTTGTCCGGCACTCGGCCGGCCACAACGACGGCGTCCTGCTCGGCGTCGATGAAGCGTCGAACCAGATGCTCTGGAATGACGTTCACATATTCCTTCAGCGTCGCGACATCGGCGCTGCCCGCCTTCTCCGCCAGCCAGCGACGCAGCGTCTCAAGTGACCAGACGTTGCCGACACCAGCCGTCTTCTCCACGGTCGAATGCACGTCGGCGATGGTCTGAAGGGTCTCCGGGGAATAGAGCGACTCGCCCTTGGGAAATGCGATCAGCACGTTGACGGGATTGGCGCCGGTGAGCTTGGCGTCGAGCCGGTCGCTTGCGGCAACCGCCTGGCGCTTGTCCGGCACCTGGTCGGCGAGCCGGTAGCGCGGCTCCAGATTGGCGTAGATGACGCCGAGGCCGCCGACGAAGAGCACCGCGATCAGGCTGAACAGGCCGGGCCGGCCGACCATGCGCACCGCGATCCAGTAGCAGAAATTCCGCAGGGCCTGGACGCCGGCATCGGCGCCCTGGAACTTGACCGCGAAGACCTTCTCGTTGCGCACGAGCAGCACGCCGAACACCGGTACGAGCGAGAGCACCGCGAACAGCGCGATGATGGTGGCGGCAAGGCCCGCCTCGCCGAATTTGCGGATCAGGTCGGAGTCTGAGAATTGCAGCGCGATGAAGGAAATGCCGGCGGTGCCGTGCGTCAGTACGCAGGCCGGGCCCACCACCAGCACCGCATTCTTGAACGCGGTGAACTTGTCCTGGCCTGCGATCAGCCGGTCGCGCGCGGCGAAGGTGAGCTGCATCGAGTCCGAGAAGCTGATGACCATGATGAGCGGCGTCATCACGTTCAGGAACATGTTGAGATTGAAGTTTGCCCAGCCGAGCGCGCCGAGAGCCAGCAGGATCGCGATCATCGGCGGGAATGCCGCCGCGATCATGAACGATATCTTGCGGAAGAAGATGATGGCGATGATACAGCCGGCGAGGATGCCAAGAACATTGTAGGTGAGCCCGTCCCGCTCGACCGCGTTGCGGATCTCGAGCTGCATCACCGGCACGCCGGAGAGCTGCACGTTGAGCCCGGTGTCGCCGAGGTCCTCCTTCACCAGGTCGCGGATGTCGGCAACGGTCTTGGTCAGCTTGTTGGAAGCGACCACCTTCGGATCGAGCGAGAGCACGACCAGCGCCAGGGTGCCGTCTTCCGACAGCAGCTTGCCGCGGATGATCTCGTTGTTCTTTACGGTCTCGATGAACTTGTTGTACGCGTCGCCCTCTGGCAACTCAGCCGGGAACAGCGCCGCCGGCAGCTTACCCGGGGCCGGCGCCTGACGCGCCGAGAACAGCGAGACCAGTCCACGCGTGCCTTCGACCAGTTGCAGGTCAGTGACGAAATCGCGCAGCTTCTCCAGGTTGCTCCGTTCCAGAAGGGTCTTGCCCTCGACCACGACGAGAACGTCGAACTCCTCCGCAGGGAACTTCTTCGTGACCTCTTCGTACTGGCGGAATTCGCGGGTGTCGGAGCGGAAGAGCTGCGACAGCGAATCGTCGATCTTGATGCGGTAGATGCCGAAAACGGCGCCGACCATCAGGGCAAGCAGGACGATGCAGGACACAATCGGGGCGCGGACGGCGATCAGCCCGAGCCGCTCCAGCCCGAAGGCGATCGAGGACGTAGGTCCCTGCTCGACCTTGTCGACATGAACCTCATTCTCGCTGTGCTTTTCGAGCATGCCTTGTCCAGTTCCTAAATCATCGGTCTTGAGAGCTTATCGCGCTCCGCGAACGGCTTGAAAACGCCATACCAATGGGAGGCTTGCCCTTTGAAAATGCGCGGAAAATCGCCGCGAGGGGTTTAGCAGGTCAACAGGTCTTCTCGCAAGCAGGCCGAGCGTGTCCGAATCGATCAAGAAGCGGCGATCCGGGCCGCAGATGCCGGTCAGCCGGACGAGAATGTGCCGATTCGACGCGGCGCGCGCTCCGCGCTCTCATCCTTCAGTGCCACCCCGGTCACCTCCCGGGCGAGCCCCTCGCGGATCAGCCAGGCGATCTTGAAGGCGGCCTCGTCATGGCTCAACCCGGCATGATGGATGTTCGACACGCAATTGCGCTCGGCGTCGGTGCGACCGGGCTGGGGCGCGAAGGTCAGATAGGCGCCGAGGCTGTCGGGCGCGGAGAGACCAGGCCGTTCGCCGATCAGCATGACGACCATGCGCGCGCCGAGAATGGCACCGATCTCGTCGCCGAGCGCGACGCGCGCGCCCGACGCGACGACGACATGGTCGATCGCGACAGCCTCGTCCTCGGCAAGCGAAGGCAACAGGCGCCTCACGACGTCGGCCGCGTGACTGTGGACCGCCGCCGCGGACAGGCCGTCTGCGACCACGACCGCCAGCTGGCATGGCGCCGAGGCGCTTCGTGCCAGAAGCTGCGCCGAGCCGGGTTCGAGCCGGCGTCCCAGATCCGGCCGCCGCAGATAGTCGCTGCGGTCGAGCGCCTGGCTCCTGACTTCGGTCACGGCAAGTCCAAGCGGGCCGAGGTCGGCGATCAAGCGCGCCGCATCGAAGTCGGCATGCACGGCATCCCGGGCGCGGGCATGGTCCAGCGTGAAATCGAGCAGCGCCTTGGTCGGCAGGCTCGCACCGCTGCGCCCGAGCGCCACCCGCGCGGGCGTGAAGGTCCGCAAGTCAAGCGTCGAACGGCGCGGGACAGCCGGATCAGACATGTCGCATCATTCGGCGGGAACGGCCGCCTCGCGCAGGCGGATCGAATAGTTCGAGGCGTTCTGCTCGCCACTGGAGGCGGCACGCGCAAAGGTGATGAGATGGTGCGCGATCAGCGTGCAGCCGATAAGGCCTTCGATATCGCCGCGCTTGATGCGTCCCAATGCGAATTTCCAGAACACGCGCCTGTAGTCGCCGAGCACACCGACCTTCCAGAAGATATTGCGCAGCATGACGAGACCGCGCCTGATGTTGCGCCAGGTCTTCATCTCGTCCGGCACCGGCACCTTGAGGCGGCGGGCGTAGACATTGTCGCACTGATATTGGTAGCGCGCGTAGACCTTTTCGGGCGCATAAGCGGCCGCCATCGCGTGCTTCCAGGACGCGACGACCTCATCATAGGGCAACAGGAAATCGACATTGGAGTCCCGGCCGTCGTCGTGGACCAGGCGTCCCTCGCGCTCCAGGCGATCCCACAGCGGAGTCTTCGGCAGGGCCTGGAGCAGGTTGATGGTGAGCAGCGGAATCCGGGACTCTTCGACGAAAGCGAGCAGCGCTTCCGAGGTGTTCGGCTTGTCGGTGTCGAGCCCCATGATGATGCCGGAGACGACCTCCATGCCGTAGGAGTTGATGGTACGCACCCCCTCCAGGATCGGGACCATCATGTTGTGGTCCTTCTGCATCGCTTTCAGCGCATCAGGATCGGGCGTCTCGATGCCGCAGAAGATGGTGACGAAGTAGGCCTCGCGCATCTTCTCGAGGATCTCGGGCCGCTTGGCAATGTTGAGCGTCGCCTCGCAGGCGAGCCGCACCACATAGCCCGTCCTCTTCTGCCATTCGATCAAATGCGGCAACAGGTCGAGCGCCGCCTTGCGATTGCCGATGAAATTGTCGTCGACGAAATAGACCGTGTCGGTCATGCCGCATTCGCGCAGGCGGTCGAGCTCGGCGATGATCTGCTGCGGCGTCTTGATGCGCGGATTGCGGCCATAGAGACCGGGGATATCGCAGAACTCGCACTGATACGGACAGCCGCTGGAATACTGGATGCTGCCGAGGAAGTACTTCTTCACGTCGGCCAGCTCATAGGCCGGAATCGGAAATTCCGTCATGGGCACGCGGTCTATGGTCGTGAGCACGACCTGCTGCTCCGGGCGCGAGGTGTCGCGCGACAGGATCTCGATCAGCTGGTTGGTGGCATCACCGAGCTCGCCGACATGCAGATAGTCGAAGGACGGATAATAGTCCGGGCAGGCGCTGACCGAGGGCCCGCCGAGCGCGACCGGCAGGTCGAAATCGTGGGCGCGGCGGCAGATGTCGTTCATCTGCTGGCGTTGGATATGCATGCCGCTGACGAAGACCGCTTCGGCCCATTCGAACTCCTCCTTCGTCGTGCGGCGCAGATTCTCGTCGACGAATTTGACCTGCCACTCCTGCGGAAGGTAGGCGGAAATCAGCAGCAGCCCCTGCGGCGGCATGAAGGCGCGGACGCCATCGGTCAGCGGATAGGAATGCTCGAACGTGCCGAATGATGAAGTGTAGCGCGGAAACACACAGAGGATCCGCCGGGACGTTCCGTTACTTTCAGCTCGCATCAAAGCTCCCCCGCCACGACCTGGTTGCGGAAATTGCCAGCCAGACACATAGCGTAATGCTGCGGCCGGAATTTCTCAATATTGTGGCGGAAGCATAATCCCCAGAGGGACCAATGGTTTCCTGAGCGAGCTCGCGCTCCGCCTCAGGCGATCAGCCGCGCGGCAAAATCCGGCAGCAGGCCTGCATCGCTTGCAAGTCGGGAATCGGCTCCCGCGATGCCCGAGCGTGCCAGCCAAGCGTCGAATTCCGGTGCGCGGCGCAAGCCGAAGACGTCGCGGACATAGAGCGCGTCGTGAAAAGACGTCGACTGGTAGTTCAGCATGACGTCGTCGGCACCGGGGACGCCCATGATGAAGGTGACGCCGGCGGCGGCGAGCAGCGTCAGCAGATTGTCCATGTCGTCCTGGTCCGCTTCGGCGTGGTTGGTGTAGCAGATGTCGACCCCGAGCGGCAGGCCAAGCAACTTGCCGCAGAAATGATCTTCCAGCCCGGCCCGGATGATCTCCTTGCCGTCATAGAGATATTCCGGTCCGATGAAGCCAACCACGCTATTGACCAGCAGCGGCGCAAAGGCGCGGGCGACCGCATAGGCCCGCGCCTCGCAGGTCTGCTGGTCGACGCCGTGATGGGCGCCGGCCGACAGCGCCGAGCCCTGGCCGGTCTCGAAATACATCACGTTCTGTCCGACCGTGCCGCGCCTGAGCGACAGCCCGGCCTGCTGCACCTCCTTCAGAAGCGCGAGATCGATGCCGAAACTACGGTTGGCGGCCTCCGTGCCGGCGACCGACTGGAAAACCAGATCGACCGGCACGCCCTTCCCGATCAGCGACAGCGTCGTCGTGACATGGGTGAGGACGCAGCCTTGCGTCGGGATCTGCAGCCGCGCGATGATCTCGTCGAGCAGCCGCAGCAATTGCCCGATGACGGCGGGATCGTCGCTCGCGGGATTGATGCCGATGCAGGCATCGCCGGCACCCAACAAGATGCCGTCCAGGATCGAGGCGGTGATGCCTTTGGCATCGTCGAACGGATGGTTCGGCTGCAGCCGCGTGCTCATCCGCCCCTTCAATCCGATGGTGTTGCGGAAGGCGGTTGTGACCTCGCATTTCCGCGCCGCCAGGATCAGATCCTGGTTCCGCATCAGTTTCGAGACCGCCGCCGCCATCTCCGGGGTGATGCCGGGCGCGAGCGTCTTCAACACCTCCGGCGTTGCGGAGTCCGACAGCAGCCAGTCGCGAAAAGCTCCGACCGTCAAGGAGGCGACCGGCGCGAAGGCCTTGGCATCATGGCTGTCTATGACGAGGCGGGTGACCTCATCGCCCTCGTAGGGGATGACCGCTTCCTGAAGGAACTGCCCGAGCGGGACGTCGGCAAGCGCCATCCGCGCCGCGATCATCTGCGCCGCAGTCTCGGCGGCGACCGCGGCCAGCCGGTCGCCGGAGCGCGGCGGCGTCGCCTTGGCCAGGAGATCGCGCAGGTCCGGGAACGTGTAGCTCGTGGCGTCGATGGTGTGGCGGTAGACCAAGGGCCTCTCCGGAGTTCATCGGCCAATGGCCGAGGGCAGATCGATCTTGAAGGCGATCCCGGCCGCAGGGAATACGCCCTTGGCGGCCGGCGTGCACGCCGATGTTCGCGGCATCCCGCTCTGCTGCAGCCGGCCGAAACCCGACGATACTCCGTCAACGCACTGAAATACCTCGAACTTCCTAGCGCGGGGCGCTCGCCTGCCGGACCAACGGCGTTAACGTCACGTCCACCTTCCTCCTGCAAAGTTCTGCATCAGTTCCAACCCAACCCCGCTCACCGGCCATTTCAGGCCATTCCGGGCCGCTGAACACCATGACATCCGACCGATCTGGGAATGCCACGAAGCTGGCAGGCCGATTCACGCTTGCCACCAAGCTGTACGCGATCTTTGGGCTGTTCGCGCTGCTCACGGCGGCGATCGCACTGCTGTCCGACTACAACAGCCGCCGCAGCGCCGACCTCGCCAACGCGATCGAGACGGCGAACGCCGCCGCGCTGAACGTCGAACGCGTCAACTCGCTCGTTTATGCCGTCGTGATGGAATCGCGCGGCGTCTACATGTCGACCGAGCCGGCGGTGGTGAAGAAATACGGAGACGGGCTGCTCAAGTTCAACGCCCAGATCCTCGACGTCGTGAAGCGCTGGGAGACCATCGTCAAAGCCGACGATGCCGAACAGTTCGCCACCTTCAGGAAGCGCATCGAGCAGTTCGTCGAGTTCCGCAAGGAACTGGTGCGCCGCGGCGTCGAGATCAATGCAGCCGCAGGCCGCGAATGGGGCGACAACGACGCCAACCGCGCCGTGCGTTCCGCGCTGAACAAGGATCTCGAGGCGCTGTCCAAGGTCTATGCCGAGCGGGCCAAACAGATCGCGCAGCAGACCGAGACCAGTCGCGAGCTGTCTTTCGTGCTGACCTGTCTCGGCGGCGTGGCGCTGGCCCTGGTCGTGCTCGGCATCGTCATCATCGCCCGCTCGATCGCCCGGCCGCTCGCCGCGATCACCGGCACCATCAAGCAGGTCGCCGACGGCGCCGAAAACGTCGCGGTGCCGTACTCCGAACGCGCCGACGAGATCGGCGCACTGGCCCGCGCGATCCAGGTCTTTCAGGAGGCGATGGGCCGCAATCGCGACCTCGCCTCGCAGGTCTCGCAGGACTCGGCTGCGCGCGAGGAGCGTGCCCGCCATATCGAACGATCCGTCGAAACGTTCCGCGAGGCGATCGGCGCGATCATGCGCGGCCTCAGCGACAACGCCTCCACTATGCGCGAGACCGCACAGACCATCACGCGTGTCACCGCGGACGCGAGCAGCCGTGCCGGCACCGCGGCGAACGCCACCGAACAAGCCTCGCACAACGTCACGGCGGTCGCGGGCGCGGCAGAGGAACTGTCTGCCTCGGTGGTGGAGATCGGCCGCCAGGTGCGACAGAGTGCCGGGGCGGTCGAGCAGACCGGCCAGCGCACAGAGAAATCGATCTCCGAGATCGAGAGCCTCGCCGCGGCCACCCAGCGCATCGACGGCGTGCTCAACCTGATCCAGGCGATCGCCGAGCAGACCAACCTGCTTGCGCTGAACGCAACAATCGAGGCCGCGCGCGCCGGCGATGCCGGCCGCGGCTTTGCCGTGGTCGCCCACGAGGTGAAGGCGCTGGCAGGACAGACCGCCAAGGCCACCGCCGAGATCAGCGAGAACGTCTCGATGATCCAGGCCTCGACGCGCAACGCGGTCGACGCTGTCCGCGAGATCGGCGGGGCGGTGCGCGAGATCAACGAGGTCACCTCGGCGATCGCGGGCGCCGTCAGTCAACAGGACGCCGCCACCCGCGAGATCTCCTCGAACGCGCAAAGCGCAGCCCAAGGCAACGAGACGCTTGTGGCGAACATCACCTCGCTGCGCGATGCCATCGGCGAGACGGACACGGCGGCTGCCTCGGTGCTGACGGCGGCGAGCAGCGTGACGGAGACGGCGCAGACGCTGTCGCGGGAGGTGGAGAAGTTCTTCCAGAACTTGCGCGGAGGATCGGCGGACAGCCGGATCGCCAAGGCGGGATGATTGTGGGTTTCGCCCGCCCCGCACTCGGCGATCGAGGCGCTCAACAAAAACCAGAAAACAACCCCATGCACAGTAGCAATCGCCAGCATCTTCAATGTCTGGCGGCCACTTTCTGATTTAACGAAACACATTTGACACGTCGGGCAAAACATCGACATGATGCAACGATGGCGACCGGCGGCCCGAGCCGGGACGAGGTCTGGCCAAGGCCTGGAGCCTTTGCTGGAATTGAGAGATGCCGACCTCTGGCGGTGAGCTTTGCAGACCTTCGTCCTCAATGGCGACGAAGCAGAAGCTTCCGAACGCACAGCGGCTCCGGATCCGGCCATCCGCAATGGGATCACAGCAGTCATCTGAGCAATTCATTGGCATGAACTCGGCATTCACCGGGGGACGGTTTGTGTTGACCCAGGTCAATGCTGCAATTTCGCGTTCCGGTCTGATGGCATCACCATGGAACTCGCGATCAAATTGCTCATCGGCGGCACGGGCAGCCTCGCCTCCTATCTGGCGGCGCATGTCCTGCTGTGCTTGCTGCCGGCCTTCTTCATTGCCGGGGCAATGGTGGCACTGATCCCCAAGGCCAGCATTACACGCTGGCTTGGACGCAACACCCCGGCCTATGTGTCTTACCCCGCGGCAGCCGCAGCCGGCTCCGTGCTCGCCGTGTGCTCATGCACCGTCGTGCCATTGTTTGCAGGCATCTACCGGAAAGGGGCAGGCATCGGACCGGCTATCGCCTTTCTGTTCTTCGCGCCCGCCGGCAACATTATGGCACTCACCTACACCGGCAGCATCCTGGGACTGGAATTTGCCGTCGCCAGGGTGGTGATGTGCTTGCTGTTTGGCATTGGCATTGGCCTTCTGATGGCGCTGCTGTTCTGGCGCGATGACATCGGCCATGACACCCAAACTGACGCCCTCTTCAGCGAGCAGGCCGACATTTCACCCGCAGCCTTGGGCGTTCTGCTGTCGCTGATAGCGGTGCTGATTGCTGGCACCATAAAGTTGTGGCCGTTCACGGCCATCATGGCCACCGTCCACCTGCCCTTGCCATGGGCCGCTGCGTGGCAGGCCGCGCTGTTCGAGTGGATGCCATTCGAAGTCGCCAAAGGCGAGGAGGGCATCGGCTTTCACGGATCGGTTCTGATTGCCCTGCTGTTGCTCATAGCTGCAACCGCCTGGAGGGGGCTGGAGAACATCATCGAAGGCGCAAACGTCTGGACCTGGCTCGCACTTGGCCTCTCGGCCACCACCTTGTTGGTGGCCGCCGCGCGTCTGACCCCGCAGCCCGGCGGATTGGAAGTGGCCCTGACTGGCCGAGTCCTGGCCGTAGCGCTCGCCATGTGGGCGGTATGGTACTTCGCGAGCAAGCTCGCTCAAGATGACTGGCGGTCATGGCTATGGGAGTCCTGGCGCTTCGTGAAGCAAATCTTCGTACTGCTTCTAGTGGGCGTATTCGTGGTGGGCATGGTCCGTCAGGTCATTCGGCCCGAATGGATTGAGAGCCTCGCCGGTAGCAACACTCTGCTCGCCAATGCACTGGGGGTCGGCTTTGGCATCTTCATGTACTTTCCTACTCTTGTGGAAGTACCGGTGGCACGCATGTTCCTCGATCTCGGCATGCATCGCGGTCCGCTGCTGGCCTACCTCATGGCGGACCCGGAGCTGAGTCTTCAAAGCGTGTTGATGGTGGCCGTCGTGATCGGCCGTGCGAAGACCGCAGCCTATGTGGGAGCGGTGGCCTTGTTCAGCATCAGCGCCGGCCTGATTTACGGCGCATGGGTGGATGGCATGAGCTGGGCATCGCTGGCTCTCACGCTGGTCTCCATCATGGCTGCAATATCCGGCTCCCTGGCCTGGCTGCGGCAGCGCCAGCGCGCGGCCGCTACCGCCTAGTCCGTTCACACAATTGAAGGAGACGACGACCATGGTGACCATCAAGATCCTCGGCTCCGGCTGCGCCAACTGCAAGAAGCTGGAAACTGTTGCGCGCGAAGCTGCCGGCCGAGCCAACGTTCCAGCCGAATTCGTCAAGATCACCGATTTCAAGGACATCATGGCCTATGACCTGTTGTCCACGCCGGGTCTCGTGATCAACGAGAAGCTGGTCAGCAGCGGACGCATTCCGACAGTTGCCGAAGTGCAGAAGCTGCTGGCGACGGCTTGAGAGCGAGAGTCCGCCTAGGTCAGGGGCGCCCCGGAGCCGGTCGAAGGTCCGGCGGCCGATTTGCATGCCGGCTGATCTTATCAGCAAAGAACATCAATTCTCTGGTCCAACGGCTGACAAGCGCGCCGAAGGTACCAGTTCGCCCGGTCCCGGGCGACCTGCCACCAGCTGGAGCCCACCTCGTCGCTAGTCCGCCTGCGCGCGACCTCCCGGGTGCGAAGGGCGGTCCGGCGGAGCGTGCTGCGTCTGGACGTTTGCGGAAGCCGGCCGGAAGAAGCGCGTTGCGCGCTCGGCCCAGTAGCTTTTCCATCCACCACCCACGCTGTACGGCCCTGTCGGCGTGAAGAGGTTTCCCGTCGTCGGCGACTGCGGATCGGGCTTGAACTGGAGCACCGGTGCGACGCGCGCAACAATGCGCTCGACCAGCATGGGTGCAAGCTTGAGCGCGATGCCCAGCATGTGACCTGAGATCCCGATGACGACCTCGCGACGCGGCCGCTCCGAGAGACCGACTATGGCCCGTGCCACGCGCTCGGCCGCAATCACCGGGAAGATCGAGCGCGCCTGCCGCCCGAATACGTTGCCCATTTTGCTGTAGACGGGTGTGTCCACTGCCCATGGCATGACCAGGCAGACATGGATGTCGGCCGCCCGCTCAAATTCCTGCCGCAGGCAGGCCGTGAAGCCTCGAACGGCGAACTTGGTCGCAACATAAGGGCTGAGCAGAGGCTCTCCCGTCATACCCAGAAGAGAGCTGGTGTTTATGAGAACACCGCGATCACCTTGCGTCCGAAACTGTGACAGTGCCACCCGGGAGCCGTTGACACATCCCATGAGATTGACGTCGATCACGCGCCGGAAGGCCTCGATCGGCATGTCTTCGAATCGACCAACCATGAGAACCGCCGCGCAGTTCACCCAAACATCGATCCGGCCATACGCCGCGACCGCCGCGTCACGGATGCGCTCGACTGCAGCTGGGTCGGTCAGATCGGCCGCGCATGCGACCGCTTCGGCACCGTGCTCATGGCACGCGCGAACCACCGCCTCCAATGCTCCGGTGTCCCGACCCACAAGAACAAGGCTCGCCCGTCGTGCGGCGAAAGCGAGCGCCGTCGCCTGGCCGATTCCGCTGGATGCTCCTGCAATGACGATTGCGCGCGCGTCGGGCCAACCGTTCACGGCCGCACCGCTACACGCGGATACAGTCGGCGACCGCTCGCCGTACAGCCGTTGCGGCTTGTCCTCGTGGTTCGGGCTTGGGCGGCCGCCGCGCGCCTGGTGAGATCGGTGTGAGCCATCATCAGCCTCGCCCGAATTGAACGTCGCGAGGGCAACCAGCGGGAGCGATGCTTGTTCCTCCCGTGACCTCCGGCGCGCAGCGATCGACGTTCCTGTCGCCATGGCGAGGCCCGCTTCAATCGGGATCGAACGAATCCGCCGGATGATGGGACATCACTCGGCACCGAAAGACGCAGCGGGGATCTTCGGACGGTGTGCGCCCAACTTGCCGTCTACAATCATCTCGTGCTGATGACGATGGCGTCAACGGGCCTCCGGCAATACGAGAGCTCATCGGCCCGGCCCAGCAGGACTACGACGACGCTTTCGTCGTCGGCGAGGATCTCATAGCCGTCTGCCCGTGCGCTTCGGCGAACCGCCCTACAGCCCTACAGCATCACCCCGCCCCGCTTGATCAATTCCTTCCCGACCGCCGCCAGGTGCACCTGGTCCGGGCCGTCGCCGATGCGGATGAAGCGGGCGTAAACGTAGGCGCGCGCGAGGAACGTGTCCTGGGAGACGCCAGCGGCGCCGTGGATCTGGATGGCGCGGTCGATGACACGAGCGGCCATGCTGGGCACCACGATTTTCGCGGCGGCGATCAGGTCGCGCGCGGCCTTGTTTCCTTCGCGGTCCATCTTGTCGGCGGCCTGCAATGTCAGCAGACGCGCCTGCGCGATCTCGCAGAAGGAGTGCGCGATATCCTCTCGCACCGAGCCCTGCTCGGCCAGCGGCTTGCCGAAGGCTATACGCGACACCGCACGCTGGCACATCAACTCCAGCGCGCGCTGGGCGCAGCCGATCAGGCGCATGCAATGATGGATACGGCCGGGGCCGAGCCGGCCTTGCGCGATCTCGAAGCCGCGGCCTTCGCCGAGCAGGATGTTTTCGGCAGGCACGCGGACGTTGTCGTAGACGATTTCGGGGTGGCCGACCGGGGCGTCGTCATAGCCGTAGGTGAGCATGTCGCGGACGATGCGGACGCCGGGCGTGTTCCTGGGCACCAGGATCATGGATTGCTGGCGGTGGCGGTCGGGATCATCGGGCGCCGTCTTGCCCATCACGATCAGGATCTCGCAATCCTCGTTCATCGCGCCCGAGGTGAACCATTTGCGGCCGTTGATGACGTAGTCGTCGCCGTCGCGCCTGATCTCGCACTGGATGTTGGTGGCGTCGCTGGAGGCGACCTGGGGTTCCGTCATCGAGAAACCGGAGCGGATGCGCCCATCCAATAACGGCTTCAGCCAGCGCTCCTGCTGCGCGCTGGTGCCGTAATTGGCGAGCACCTCCATGTTGCCGACATCAGGAGCGGAGCAATTGAACACTTCGGGCGCCCAGAGGATGCGGCCCATGATCTCCTTCACCGGCGCGTATTCGAGATTGGTGAGCCCCGGTCCGTGCTCGCCGGACAGAAACAGGTTCCAGAGCCCCTGCTCCCGCGCCAGCTTCTTCAGGTCCTGAAGCACAGGCGGCGTCCTGTAGCGCACCGCCTCCGGCTTGACCTGCTCGTAGTAGAGATCCTCGACCGGCTCGACGTGCGTGCGCATGAACCGGCGGACGCGGTCCTGCAGCTCCAGCGAACGGGCGGAGTGGTGAAAATCCATGGCGGTCTCCTGTTCATGCCGAGCGTGGAGCGCACGCCTCGCCCTTCGAGACGCCCCTCACGTCCCGCGCAACAGCTCGCTAGCGACAACCCAGTCGTTGCCGTCGAACTGGAGCATGTAGCCGTCCTTGATCGGGCGGAAATCCTGCGGCGTCGTGTTGAGGGTAATGCCGGGCATCAAGAGCGACAGCGGCACGTTCTTCAGGTTTGCCGCCTGCGCCATGATGTTCTCGCGCGTCAGATTGTCCTTGCACTGCTTCAGCAGGACCACGAGTGCCTCGGCGACGGTGTAGCCATAGAGTCCCGCGACGTTGTTGACGTCGGCGTTCGGCAGCCGCTTCTTCATGAAATCGATATAGGCCGTCATCGCCGGGTCGCTCTTGGGCTCGGCCACGAAGGGCTTGAGCGAGCCGAGCGAGAGCACGCCCTTGCCGGCATCGAGCCCCGCCGGCACCATCACGGTCGCCTTGTTGGCGCAACCGCTCGCGATAAAGCGCATCGGCTGCCAGCCGACCTCATGGGCTTTCCGGATCGCCTGCGCGCAGGCGCGCGGCGTCACCGAATAGATCAGGAAGACGTCGGCCTTGGTGTTGGCCAGCGTCAGCACCTGGGAATCCACGGTCGGGTCCGCGACCTCGAAGCTCGAGGCCATCGCGATCGCCTTGTCGGCGTCGGCGCCGAGGGCTTCCTTGACGCCGCGCAGATATTCCTTGCCGGCGTCGTCGTTCTGATAGAGCACCGCAAAACGTGCATTCGGATTCTTGGTGCGCGCGTAAGCGACGTCGATCGCGGCCTCGCTGGTGTAGTTCGGCGCCCAGGGCAACGCGATCGACCAGGGCATGTTGGCGGGATCGTTCCATTTCGAAGCCGAGCTGATCAGGAAGATCTGCGGCACCTTGTTGCTATTGAGATACTTTGCGATCGCCGAGCTCGGCGCGGTTCCCATCGTCGCGAAGATGAAGGCGACGCCCTCGCCTTCGACCAGCCGCCGCGCGGCCTCCATGGTCTTCGGAGGCGAGAAGGCGTCGTCCAGCGAGATCAGATTGAGCTTGCGACCATTGACGCCGCCCTTCTCGTTGATCTCGTCGAAATAAGCGGAGATCACCCTGCCCGTGATACTGAGCGGCGATGCCGGGCCGCTATAGGGCATGGTATTGCCGATCTTGATCTCGGTATCGGTGACTCCAGGTCCGTAGGATTTTTGCGCAGCGACGGGCGTGGACAGACAGGCGGCAGCGAGCGCTGCAGCCAAGGCCAAAGCGGCTTTCATGGTTTCTCCCCGATGATCATCGCCGCGAGTCGGCCGCGCGGCGTGCTGCTTCTCGTCAGCGCGTCAGATCAGCGGAGTTCATCAAGATGGTCTTGCGTCGAGTTGCTGATGGGTCGCCTGGCCGCGCCGCTTCAAGGCAAAGCCCAAGCCGATCCAGCCGGCGCCGGCCATGATCAGGTCGATCCCGAGGAACAGGCCGAGGATGTAGACGCTGTTCACCGGCCAGCGCGCCACGATGAGGAGGCCGAGCAGCAGCGTGATGACGCCCGACAGCGCCACCCAGCCCCACGGACTTTCGCGCTTCATGCTGAAGGCGAGATATAGCCTCACCGCGCCGGACGCGAGCAGCGCCGCGCCGAGAAAGAGCGTCAGCACAACTGCGGCCAATAACGGGTTCTGGAAGGTGAGGAAGCCGGCAATGATGTAGAGCACCCCGAGCAAGGCCCAGATCAAGAACTTCCCCCAGCTCTTCAGCTGGAATGCGCCGATCACCTCGGTCACGCCGGCGACGATCATCATCGCGCCGACCACGATCACGCTCGCCACCGTTGCCATCACCATGCTGCCGAGCGCGACGAAGCCGGCAATGAGGTAGACGACGCCGAGCGCGACGATCCAACCCCATTTGGCATGTAGCGCAGAGATACCTGAGCCGAGACTGGAATGATGAGACGCGTCTGAAGCAGTTGTCATGGCGGCCACTCCTGCATGCAAGGCCCGCGGGCACACGAGACGATAGCACGCATCGCAACGGGACGATAGCCAGCGGAGCAGCCCTCACCTGCAGCAACATTGACGCAAATCAACATCGAATGCGTCGTCGGATCGCGAAGGCGCAACTTCCTGCCCTCGGTCATTGCACGTCGCTTTACAGGCGCGGATCAGCTGTCCGAGTTGGCGAGCCCTAACAGCTCCTGCCGCGTCACCGCATTGTCGCGGAACACGCCGAGCATGCGGCTGGTGACGAGATCCGTCCCCGGCTTGTGCGCGCCGCGCGTGGTCATGCAGTGATGCGTCGCCTTGATGATGACGCCGACGCCTTGAGGCTCCAGCACGTCGTTGATCGTGTTGGCGATCTGGGCCGTCATCTTCTCCTGGATCTGAAGGCGTTTGGCATAGACGTCCACGAGCCGCGCAAGCTTGCTGATGCCGACCACGCGCCCTTGCGGAATATAGGCGACCCAGGCGCGGCCGACGATCGGCGCCATGTGGTGTTCGCAATGGCTTTCGAAGCGAACTCCGCGCAATACGATCATCTCGTCGTAACCTTCGATCTCCTCGAAGGTCTTCTGCAGGATCTCCGTCGGGTCCTGGGCATAGCCGGAAAAATACTCCTCGAAGGCACGAGCAACACGATCAGGCGTGTCGCGCAGGCCGTCGCGCGCGGGATCATCACCGGCCCAGCGGATCATGGTCCGGATCGCCTGCTCGACCTCCGCCCGATCGGGCCGCTCGCTTGGCGCCTGCGCAACCGCGACCCGCTCCAACTTGCGCGCTCGTGACGTCATCAATGGTCTCCCCTTCCGGCGGCCACATGAACAAGCGGCCCTCAGCTTGGACGGCGCCAATCGGAAAAGGTTCCCGAGGTCCGGGAAAATAGGCGGATCGGCAGCACGCCAGACCGGGCCTAAGCCACCGCCTTGCGCACATCGAGCACCGCCCGCGCCCATTCGGCCGGCCGCTCCTGAGGCAGGTTGTGACCGGCATCGGTGAAGACGCGCCGCTCGAAAAACCCCGCGAACTTGTGCGCGTGGTGGGCGGTGCCGGGATTGACGCCGTCGCTGTCGCCGTCGATCGCAATTGTCGGGACGCGGATCGGCGGCTGCGCGGCGAGCCGGGCCTCGATCGCGGCGTAGGCGGGGTCGCCATCAACCAGCGCATAGCGATGGCGATAGGAGTGGATCACGACGTCGACGAAATCGGGATTGTCGAAGGATTCGGCGCTCGCCTCGAAGGTCGCGTCATCGAACGCCCATTTGGGCGACCACATCGCCCAGAGCTGGCGGGCAAAGCCGCGGCGGTTGCGCTCGAGCGCGCGGCGGCCGCGCTCGTTGTGAAAGAGATATTGATACCAGAGAGCCGCCTCCTCCGGCGGCGAAGCCGGCTCCATGGCGCGGGCGATGTTCTGGATGTTGTAGGAATTGCCGGACACAAGGGCGATCACGCGCTCCGGATAGAGCGCCGAGACGACACAGGCCGCGCGCCCGCCCCAATCATAACCGCCGACGAGTGCCCGCTCGATGCCGAGCGCATCCATGAAGGCCAGCAGATCGGCGCCAAGCGCTGCCTGCTCGCCGGAGCGCAGCGTCCCGGCGGAGCGAAACCGCGTCGGCCCATAACCGCGCAGCCAGGGCACCAGCACCCGCGCGCCCGCTTCGGCAATGATCGGCGCGGTCTCGGCATAGGCGTTCACATCATAGGGAAAGCCGTGGCCAAGGATGCAGGGCCAGCCATCCGCCGCGCCGTATTCCCGATAGGCAATGTCGAGGATGTCCGTGCTGACTGTCTTTTGTTGCATGGCTGGCTCACTGCGAATGGTTATCGTGGCTTGGATAACCGAAGCATCCGGGACGTTGCGCCACCGGTCCCGGGCATCGCTTCGCTCATCCGGGCTACAAGGGCCCGACCTATCTCTGCGGGCCGGACAGCGAAATGTCGCGCTCGGCGCGGAACACGTTGCTGTAGAGATTGGCGATCCACTGCCGGCCGATCTCCGTCTTGTTGAGATAACCGATCTCGGTCTGGATGTGCGGGGCGACGCTGTTCCAGTAGAACTGCGGATAGCGGTTCACGATGTCGGCCGGCGAGTCGTAGCCGAGCTGGCGGTTGATGCCGACCTCCTCGAACTCGTAGTAGAGCGCGTTGGCCTTGCGCAGATAGTTGGGATCGCCGAGTTGGCCGATGAAGTCTGCCGCGCGCAGGATCGAGGCTTCCTCGTCGTATTCCTGCCCTTCACGGGCGGGAAAGCGCGTGCCTTCGATGGCGCTGGCGATGCGGTCCGGATCCAGGCCGGGAATATGCCGGAGCCGCCGCGTCACGTAGAGCTTCGACCTGTCGACGTGATACATCATCAGGCTCGCATCCGAGGCACCGCGCGGCAACGAGATCTTGGTGTCGGCCGCATCGATGATGAAGCCTTCGGCGTCGTCCTCCTCGAACAGGCCGCGGACATAGCCGATGTCGTGGGCGAGGCAGGCGATCAGGACATGGACGTAGTCCTCGGCCGACAGATGCGTATGAAGACTTCGGCCGCGGAGGATCGCCTGGGCCGCCAGCGTCACCAGCATCGTATGCTCGATGTTGTGGTAGAGCGCATCGCTGTTGCCGATGCATTCCATCGCGGTGCGGGTCGCGCTCTCGACGATATTTGCAGAAGTCTCATCGTACCGGCGGCGCATGAACCTGCCGAGGAATTCCTCCAGGGATTCAGCCGCCAGTCTCGGTAAGGTCATCATGGATGCAGCCCCGTCCGCCGCTGGTGTGCCATCTCCCGTCGTCTCATTCTTGTTGTCGACGCATCGGGGAGCATAGCCCATCTTGGGCCGGGTAACCAAACGCGGGAGGAAAAATACGCAAATATCCTGCCGTTCCGCTGCGCAGCATCACGGTTGTCGTCACACTTCACTACAACCATTGAGGCGAATGGCCGAGGGACGCCCGGCGCTTCAAGGAGCGGACAGGATGGCGGCGCCTTCAGCCGAGCGCGACAGGCTTCTGGCCAGATAGAACAGCTCGACCAGCTTGCCGCGTTTGCCGGCCAGCGAGAAAATGTACTCGGGCGAGTCCGCCTCGATTTCGGCGATCGCCACCTTCGCGATCCGATCGATGCGGCTCGAGCCGTGCTCCCACACAAAGCCGACACCAAGCCGATTGGCAACCGCCTCCAGCATCCCCTCGCGCGTATTGACGATGATCGCGGGACTGGCGCGCAGGTTGACGGCGCGAAACGCCCTGTCCACGGCGCGCTGGGTCGCGGAATCCCGGGTGCGAAACACCAGCGGATATCGCACGAGGTCGGCGATGGACACGCGCGATTGGCGACTGAGCTCGTGAACGGGATGGCAGATCGCAACGACGCGCTGCTGGACGCAGGGCTCGCGCCGGAAGCGATTGTCCTGCGGCACCTCGGGCAATACTGCGACGTCAACACGCTGGTCGACCACCGCGGCCATAATCGCCGACCAGCTGCCGATCTCGATGTTGATCTGGATCTTCGGATACAGATTGCGGAACGCCGCAATCAGCGCCATGCCCGGCATGGCATTGCCGAGCCCGATGCGCAGCTCGCCCCCCGTGAGCTCATCGCGCTGCTGCAGGATCGCCAGCGCATCCGCCTCGATGGCTTGCATGCGGTTCGTTGCAGCGTAGAGCCGCCGGCACAGCGGCGTCGGGATCAGAGTCTGTCCGTGCCGGTCGAACAGCGCCACCGCGAACTCGGCCTCGAGGTCGCGCACGAGCTGCGCAACGGCCGGCTGTGATACCTCGAGCCGCCTTGCTGCAGCCGCGAAGCTGCCGGTCTCGAACACCGCATTGACCGCCCGGACACGCGAGGACGTCAACGCCACGACAACACCCTCACGATCGAGATTCCCCGTCTGCCGGACCGAAAGCAAAACCTGGGATGACCATAAGCATGGCCATTGACCGTTATGTGAATGTCAGACGCGCTCCCTACTCCTCGTGCGCCGCAACCGGCCAGCAGAGGACCAGCGCGCATGGCGCAGATCGAACTTTCCGCAATCCGCAAATCCTTTGACGGTACCGACGTCCTGAAGGGCATCGATTTCCGGATCGAGGACGGCGAGTTCATCTCGCTGGTCGGTCCCTCCGGCTGCGGCAAGTCGACCCTGCTCCGGGTCATTGCCGGGCTCGAGCCGCAGAATTCCGGCGAGGTCCGCATCGACGGCCGCCCGGTGGACGGCATTCGCCCGAGCGCGCGCAATCTTGCGATGGTCTTCCAATCCTACGCGCTCTATCCGCACCTGAATACCTTCGATAACATTGCGGTGCCGCTGCGGATGCGTCGCCTCTCGGCGATCGAGCGCCTGCCGCTGCTGGGTGCGGTGCTGCCGGGCCGGCGCGCCAAGGAACGGCACATTCGCAACGACGTCGAAGCCATCGCCGAGCAGCTCGACATCGCTCCGTTGCTGCGGCGCAAGCCTGGGCAATTGTCCGGCGGACAGCGGCAACGCGTCGCGGTCGGACGTGCCATGGTGCGCGAGCCGCGGGCCTTCCTGTTCGACGAACCGCTCTCCAATCTCGACGCAAAGCTGCGCGTCCACATGCGCGCGGAGCTCGCCGAGCTGCACCGCCGCCTCAAGGCAACGTTCGTCTATGTCACGCACGACCAGGCCGAGGCGATGACCATGTCGAGCCGGATCGCCGTCATGATGGGCGGCGAATTGATCCAGGCCGGCACGCCTGCGGAGATCTACAACGATCCCGAGGACATCCGTGTTGCCGAATTCATCGGCAGCCCCAAGATCAACATCCTTCCCGGCCGGATCCGGAAGGACGGCGGCGTCGATGTGCTGGGGACTGCCCTGAAATTATCCTGCCGGGCTGCGGCCGGCGACTGCCGGGTCGGCGTCCGCCCGGAGCGGATCGACCTCGGCGCCGGGCCGTTCTCCGGAACGGTCGTCCATCTCGAGAATCTCGGCGCCGAGGCATTCGTGCACCTTGCGATCGAAGGCTCCGGGTTGCGCCTGATCGCGCGGCTCGCGGACGTCCGGCATCTGCCCGGGATGGCCAGCTCCGTCACCTTCGGTTTCGCCCCCGACGCGGTACGGATTTTCGATCCGGCCGGGAAGCGGATCGAGCTCAAGGTGGAGCAGCCCGAGCGCGTTCGTGAGCCCGCCCATGTCTGACGGCTCGATGACAATGGACGCCGCGATCGCGCCTGCCAGCGCGGCAAGGCGCGCGGTGCCGGTCCACGGCAGCCGACGCACGTATTCCGCCTACGCCTTGGTGACGCCCGCGGCGGCGCTGATGCTGATCATGCTGCTCGGTCCGCTTGCCGGCGTGATCGCCCTCTCCTTCACAGATTACCAGCTCGGCGCGCCGCATTTCTCCTGGATCGGACTCGCCAACTACCAGGACCTGTTCGCCGACAAGGTGTTCTGGACCGCGCTGCGCAATACGCTGACCTACGTCGTGATCGTGGTGCCCGGCGCCGTGATCGCGGGCCTTGCGATCGCGCTCCTGATCCAGAGCGGCACCAGCCTGCGCAGCCTCTACCGGACGATCTATTTCCTGCCCGTGATGGCGACCCTGATCGCCATGGCCGTGGTCTGGGAGTTCATGCTGCATCCGCAATTCGGCCTGGTGAACGGGATGTTGCGCGGCGCGGGCCTGCCGGCCTTTGCCTGGCTGCAGGACCGCAACACCGCGCTCTATGCGCTGTGCGCGATCGGCATCTGGCAGGCGGTCGGCTTCAACATGGTGCTGTTTCTCGCCGGCCTCGTCTCCATTCCCAAGCAGCTCTACGAGGCGGCTGAAATCGACGGTGCCTCGAGCGGCTGGGCGCGGTTCCGGCTCGTGACCTGGCCGATGCTGGGACCGGTCACGACCTTCGTCGTCGTGATCTCCGGCATTCGCTCCTTCCAGGTGTTCGACACCGTCCACGTGTTAACCAAGGGCGGCCCGTCGAAATCAACCGAGGTCCTGATCCACACCATGTACACGGAAGGATTCGAGTTCTTCCGCTCGGGCTACGCCGCGGCGATCACCGTTGTTTTCCTGGTCTTCGTTCTGCTGCTCACGCTGATCAAATCGAGACTCGCCGATCGCGGGGTGCACTACACATGAGCAATGCACATCCCATCCCATTCCGGGCGATCCTCCGCCACGTGCTGCTGATCGCCGGCGCGGCAATCATGCTGGCGCCCTTCATCTGGATGATCTCGACCGCGTCCAAGCCGCAGACCGAGATCTTCTCAAGCGAACTGCACCTGATCCCACACCAGTTCGCGCTGGCGGAGAATCTGCGCGAGGCATTCGCCAAGGCCAATCTGCTGCGCTTCCTGCTCAACGGCGTCATCGTCACGGTCTCGATCTTCCTGCTGCAGGTCATGGTGGCGCTGCCGGCGGCCTATGCGCTGGCGAAGCTTCGCTTCCTCGGCCGGGAGACGCTGTTCGCGCTGGTGCTGTTCGGAATCCTGATCCCGCCGCAGGCGACCGCGGTCCCGGTCTTCCTGCTGCTGCACAAGGCGGGGCTGCTCGACAGCTATGCCGCGCTCGTCCTTCCCTTCACGATCTCGGTGTTCGGCATCTTCCTGATGCGCCAGTTCTTCAAGACCGTGCCCGACGATCTCGTCGACGCCGCGCGCATGGACGGCATCTCGGAATTCGGCATCGTCTGGCGGGTGATGCTGCCGGCCGCGATCCCGGCCGTCACCGCCTTCGGCATCTTCTCGGTGGTCGCGCATTGGAACGATTATTTCTGGCCGCTGATCGTCCTCAACAGCGAGCACTTGCGCACGCCGCCGCTTGCGGTCGCCCATTTCCGCAACAACGAGGCCGGCACCAGCTACGGCCCGCTGATGGCCGCGGCGATGGTGATCATCGCACCGCTCGTCATCGCTTTCCTTTTCGCCCAGCGCCGCTTCATCGAGGGCATCACCCTCACCGGCATCAAGTAACCGACCAACCCAAACAGGAGCCTATCCATGCTGAAGACCATCATCGCCGCAGCGGCTCTGTCGCTCGTGGCCGGATCTGCGCTCGCGCAGACCCAGACCGAGATCGTGATGCAGTATCCCTATCCGGAGCTGTTCACCGAGACCCACAAGCGCATCGCCGAGGAATTCGCCAAGATACACCCGGAGATCAAGGTCACGATGCGGGCGCCTTACGAATCCTACGAGGACGGCACCCAGAAGGTGCTGCGCGAGGCCGTGACCAACCAGATGCCGGACGTGTCCTTCCAGGGCCTGAACCGCATCCGCGTCCTGGTCGACAAGAACATCCCGGCCGCGCTCGACGGTTACATCGCCGCCGAGAAGGATTTCGACAAGCAGGGCTTTCATCAGGCGATGTTCGACATCGGCACCGCGAGCGGCAAGGTCTATGCCCTGCCCTTCGCGATCTCCCTGCCCATCGTCTACGTCAATCTCGATCTGGTGAAGCAGGCCGGCGGCGACGTGAACAACCTGCCCAAGACCTGGGACGAGCTGATCGCGCTCGCCAAGAAGATCAAGGCGCTCGGCAACGACACCAACGGCGTCACCTACGCCTGGGACATCACCGGCAACTGGCTGTGGCAGGCGCCGGTCTTCGCGCGCGGCGGCACCATGCTCAACGCCGACGAGACCAAGGTCGCGTTCGACGGAGCGGAAGGCAAGTTCGCCATCAACACGATTGCGCGGCTCGTCAACGAGGCCGGCATGCCCAATCTCGACCAGCCGTCGATGCGCGCGACGTTCGCTGCCGGCAAGACCGGTTTCCACATCACGTCGACCTCCGACCTCAACAAGGTCACGCAGATGACCGGCGGCAAGTTCGCGCTGAAGACGATTCCGTTCCCGGACGTCGCCTCCCCGAACGGCAGGCTCCCGGCCGGCGGAAATGTCGTGCTGATCCTCGCCAAGGATAAGGCCAAGCGCGACGCCGCCTGGGAAGCTGTGAAGTTCTGGACTGGCCCGAAGGGCGCCGCGATCATGGCGGAGACCACCGGTTACATGCCGCCGAACAAGGTCGCCAACGACGTCTATCTGAAGGACTTCTACGTCAAGAACCCCAACAACTACACCGCGGTCAGCCAGCTCGCGCTGCTGACCAAGTGGTACGCCTTCCCCGGCGACAACGGCCTGAAGATCACGGACGTCATCAAGGATCATCTCAACTCGATCATCTCGGGCGCCCGCACCAAGGAGCCTGAGGCCGTCCTCGCCGACATGACCGCGGACGTGCAGAAGCTGCTGCCGAAGACCACCGGCGCGGCGCGCTGACCATCCTCACATCACCGGCACGGGACGCCCTCGGCGCCCCGTGCCGCCCCAATGACCGGAGATTGCGATGAAGCTGCTGCATCTGAGCGACATTCACCTGACGGCGCCTGGCTCGACCATCGGGGGCCGCGACCCGCGCATCAATTTCGAACGGGCGCTCGCGCATGCGCTGAATGATCATCACGACGCCGAATTGATGGTGATCACCGGCGATCTCTCGGACTGGGGCGACCTCGCCGACTATCAATGGCTCAAGCAGCGCCTTGACGAATATCCGCTGCCGGTCCGGCTCTGCATCGGCAATCACGACCGACGCGCCGCCTTCCTGAGCGTGTTTCCCGACCTCGCCGACGAGAATGGTTTCGTCCAGGGCATCCACGATACCGTCGCCGGCCGCTGCCTGTTCCTCGACACCGCCCATCCGGAAACGCACGCCGGCCGCTATTGCAACGATCGTCTCGGCTGGCTCGAGGCGCGGCTTTCCGAGCATGACGGACCGTTCCTGCTCTTCATGCACCATAACCCGATGCCGGTGCATCTCGTCCCGTTCGACCAGATCGGCCTGCTCGACGATGCTCCATTCCGGCATCTCATCAGCCGCCATCGGGCGAAGATCCGCCACGTGTTCTTCGGGCATTGTCACTTGCCTCTTGCCGGCTCGATTGCGGGCGTCCCGGTCTCGTCGCTGCGCGGTACCAACCATGCGAGCTTTCCGCTGTTCTCCGAGACGAGCCTGCTGAGCGCCTGCGATCTGCCGCAATCCTACGGCGTCGCATTTCTTGGGGAAGATTATGTGACCGTGCACATGGTGGAGTACGGCTACGACGGTCCCATCCGCATCCAGGGTTCGCCTGATTACAAGGCCTGGGATCGCGAGACCATGGTTCGGTGACCGGCAAGCGCCGACCTTTGCCAGGGCGTGCACTCTTAAACCCGCGCTGCACTTCTTGTGGAGTCGCGTTGGCGTCCCTCACCGTAGGTCGGAGATGGGCCAGGAAGAGACCTCCGCTTTGACGCCATTTCCTTGGCCGGGCGCGTCCACTGCTGGGGTTATGCCTGACGCTCAGTCAGCGGATATGCCGTAGCGGCTGAGCACCGGATCGATCTCAAGTTCGTTGGCCAGGAAATCGATCATTGCTCGCACCTTGAGCGGCACGAAGCGGCGTGACGGGTACACGGCATTGAGCGGCAGAGGCTTGGGCTCATATGACCTGAGCAGCACTTGAACCTCCTTGTGCTCCACTTCATTTGAGAACGCGAATGCCGGGATGACGGCGATGCCGAGACCGGCAAGCACGCCTTCACGCACGGCTTCCGAATTATCGACGCGATAGCGGCCCGAGACAGCCACCACCAGAGGCCCATCCTTGCTCTCGAAGTGCCATCGATTGCCCGTGGCCAGGCGCGTGTAGACGATGCACTGATGGCGTGCGAGGTCGGCAGGCGCACGTGGTGTACCATGCTCCTTGAGATAGGCCGGTGAGGCTACCGTAACCCGGCGCACCATGCCGATCTTGCGCGCAACCAGGCTCTGGTCGGTGACCTCGCCAACGCGTAGTGCGAGGTCGATGCCCTGCTCGACGAGATCGACGAAGCTATCGCTCATCGTCACATCGATCGACAGATCCGGATAGCGCGAGAGGAAGCCGGCGAGGCGTGGCACGATATGTCGACGCCCGAGCACCACCGGCACGGCGAAACGCAACGTTCCGGTGGGCTTCGCCTGGCGACGGCCGACTGCGTTTTCTGCCTCGCCCACGGCCTCCAAAGCGCGCAACGCATGCTCGTAGAATGCGCGGCCGTCGTCGGTCAGCGTCAAAGCACGTGTCGTGCGGGTGAGCAGGCGCGAGCCCAGATGCTCCTCGAGCGCTGCGATCTGCCGGCTGATCGTCGGCTGCGTCGAGTTCAGTTCGTTGGCGACCGCAGTGAAGCTGCCGGCTTCGACCACGCGGACGAACGTCTTCATCGGGCCCAGCAGATCCATACGATTCATACGCCTCTCGTATCAATGATATGAATTCTGTAGGCGTTCCGCAAGTCCGCGGCATGATGCATTGGTCAGTCGAAAGGCGACGACAGCGCCGCCGGTACGCAACGCTACGGAGATGATCATGAGCGCCGAAACCAACTCAGTGCCGGCCTATTTCAGACGCTACGCTCACCTCCGCATGAGCCGGGACGCAGACGGCATATTGCTGGTCGAGATGCACACCAACGGCGGCCCCATCAAATTTGATGCGCGCGACCATGAGGGGTTCACGGACGCCTTTTACGAGATCGGCCGCGACCGCGGAAACAAGGTCGTCATCCTGACTGGTGTCGGCGACTACATGGCCGAAATCGACTTCGCCAGCTTCGGCAATGTCGGCGACGCCAATGTCTGGTCGAAGGTGCACGACGAAGGCACCCAGATCCTCGAGAACATCGCCAACATTCGCGTGCCGATGATTGCCGCCATCGAGGGCAAGGCGCACATCCACACCGAGTATGCGCTGCTCGCCAACGTAATCGTTGCTGCCAAGACGGCGACTTTCCACGATCTGCCGCACTTCGCCGGCGGGATCGTTCCCGGCGATGGCGTTTACACGACGTGGGCATATCGCGCTGGAGCGGGCCGGAGCGAGGCATTCCTCCTTAGCCCGCGTCCGGTCACGGCTGAGGAAGCGGCAGCATGGGGCGTCGTGAATTATCTGACGGACGCCGGCAGTGCCGTCGCGGTCGCCCGTGATCTGGCGCAGCAATACCTCAAGCAACCCGAGGTGACGCGCCGCAATACGCGCATCCACTTCATCCAACCGCTGAAAGAGCGGATCGTCCGCGAAGTCGGGTACGGACTCGCGCTCGAAGGCGCCAGCGCCAACGCGCTCGTCCAACAGATGATGGCCGCACCCAAGACCTGAGCACCCCGTCGAACAACGGCCGGCTTCGATTCTTTTGCCACGAACATTCCGGAGAACGATCATGTCCCTGCAGACCGAACTCGACACCTTCAAGACATCCTGGCGCGAGCGCGTCGGCGCTGAAACCGCGAAGCTCGTCGATGACGACAATGCGGCGCTGCAGTCCCTGGCCGATCGCGCGCTCAAGGCCGGTGCACATTTTCCGAAAAGGCAACTGCCGAACCAGATCGGTGGCACGACCGATCTCGGCGCTCTGATCGCGAGCGGCCCACTCGTAGTGACCTTCTATCGCGGCGGCTGGTGCCCCTACTGTAATCTCGAACTGCGCGCCTACCAGAAAGCGCTGCCCGAGATCACGGCGCTTAGCGCCCGCCTTGTCGCCATCTCGCCGGAGACGCCCGACAACACGTTGACGACCGCGGAGAAGAACGCGCTGAGCTTCGACGTGTTGAGTGACACAGACGGTGCCATGGCGGATGCACTCGGCATCCGCTTCCAACTCTCGCCAGCCATCAAGGCGCTTTACCGGAAATTCGGTCACGACCTGCCGACCCGCAACGGGGACGGACAATGGTCGCTGCCAATGCCGGCGAGCTACGTCATCGAGAGGGGCGGCCGTATCGCACTCGCGAGCGTCGATCCCGACTACCGCAACCGGATGGATCCGGCCGTAGCGCTCTCGGCGCTGCGCAAGATCGCCATCGCGGCCTGATCTCAGATCTCAAGAATAAGAGAGATTGTCATGAGCACGTCCCTTTCCACGGTTGCTGTACGGAGCGTGCCTTCGCGGGTGGCTTTGCGCGATCGGCCGGAGGTGCGCGGCCTTGCGCTCGGCTTGCTCGCCGCGAGCATCTGGGGCTCCTATTTGGCCATGGCGCGCGCCGGTGTCTCGGCGGGTCTCCACGCCACCGACATCGCGGCGATCCGGTACGGCGTCGCAGGATCGATTATGCTGCCGTGGTTGTTGAGGCACGGCATCATGGGGATGACCGGCATGGGCATGATGAAGGGCGCCGCGCTGACACTGCTCGTCGGCCCGCTCTTCGTGATAGCCGGTGTGTCAGGCTATTCATTCGCGCCGCTGGCCCATGGTGCCGTCATTCAACCGGCAGCGCTGACGCTCGGGTCGATCGGACTAGCATTTCTGGTCCTGGGTGATCGGCCGACGATTGCGCGCGTTGTAGGTGTCGCCATAATCCTCGCCGGGCTCGCTGTGATTGCCGGGCCTGGCTTGATGACCGGGACGGCATTGACGCCGATCGGCGACCTGCTATTCGCGGCTGCCGGCCTGATGTGGGCAGTGTTTACGGTCCTCAGCCGCCGCTGGGGCGTGTCGCCGGTCGCAGGCACCGCTGTTGTCTCGGTGCTTTCAGCAACTGTCTACGTCCCCGGATACGTCCTGGTGATCGGAGCAGATCGTCTCTTGGCAGCTCCCTTGCCGATGCTCGCAGCGCAAATCCTGGTGCAAGGCGTTCTCTCAGGCGTCGTTGCTGTCATCGCTTTCTCGAAGGCTGTTCAAATTATTGGTGCCGGCCGCGCCGCGGTCTTTCCGGCCCTCGTCCCAGCCGTCGCCATCCTGATCGGTATGCCAATCACAGGCGAGGTTCCGAACAGTCTCCAGCTCGCAGGCTTGGCCCTAGTCAGCACCGGGTTGCTGGTGGCGATCGGGGTGATCGCTCTGCGCAAGCCTCGGAGTCACTGAGAGACTTCAGGCAACTAAAGAGTTCACACGTCGGCTAAAATAGGGAACAACGGACGCTGCCGTTGTGGCTGTCAGTGACGGCGCCGACTCCTGCAACGGGTCAGAAGCAGACATCCTGACATCCTTTGGTGACGGTAGTATCGGTAAGGCATACTTTTATCAGAGGTTGAATGGATACGACTACCTTGCGTGACTTTCGTGCCACTGACGCGCCTCTGCTGAATGATGTAGCCCTTGCAGCGTTTCTTCAATTCAAGGACCAGTATTCCGATTGGCCAGCCGTGGCCAATGGCGTGTCCAAAATGTCGGATTTAGCAGACAGCGGCGAAGTCATCGTGGCGGAAAGCGATGATCAAATCATAGGCGGCGTCGTTTACGTCCCCGGGGGCAAGCCTAAGGCCGCATACTTCGATCAATCTTGGCCAATTATTCGCATGTTGGTTGTTGCGCCGGAAGGTCGCGGCCGCGGGATCGGTCGCAAGCTGACGGAAGAATGCATCAGGCGAGCGCGGCGCGATGGGGCACCCCTGATTGCCCTTCACACCACTCCAATAATGACAGTAGCGCAGCCCATGTACCTCAGAATGGGTTTCGAGCCTCTTCGCAAGTCGCCACCAATCTTCGGTGTCCCTTACGCTATTTATACTAAGTCACTTTGATTCCGCTCCGGGTCACAACCTGGCGATGACATTCTAGATGGCAGACCTCCGCTTCGCATTGGTAAGCCGACGCTTATGAGTACACGCCCTACTCCACAAGCAGCACGTCGACGGCGACATTGAGCTTCTGCCTGGGCGAGCCGACGATGATGCCGTCGACCGGCGAGACGTCGGAAAAATCGCGCCCCACGGCAAGCACGATGTGATCGTTGCCGATCAGGAGATCGTTGGTCGGATCGAGATCGACCCAGCCAAGCTCCGCCCCGCACCACAGCGACACCCAGGCATGGGTGGCGTCGGCGCCCTGCAGACGCCGCTGGCCCGGCGGCGGAATGGTGCGCAGGTAGCCGCTGACATAGGCTGCGGGCAGGCCTAGCCCGCGCAGCCCCGCGATCATCACATGGGCAAAGTCCTGGCAGACGCCATGGCGTTTGTCGAAGACCTCCTCGAGCGGCGTCGTGATCACCGTCGCCTTCGGGTCGTAGCGAAATTCGCTGCGGATGCGGTGCATCAGGTCGACCGCGCCCTCAAGAATGCCGGTGCCGGATGCAAAGCTTTCCGCGGCGTAGGCGCTGACCGGGCGCAGCACCGGTACCAGCGGACTCGCAAAGACATAGCCGACGGGCGAGGACGGCCCGAGGCTCGTCGCCTCGAAGGCGACGTCCCGAATGCTCTCCCAGGACGGGCCGGCCGCACTACGGGCGGGAGGCTGGCGTGACACCGAGACACGCGAGCGCGAGTCGATGCGCAGACTGCGATGGGCGGCTTCGATCGTGACGCTTTCCGTCAGTGTGCCGAAGAAATCGCGCCGCTGGTTGCGCTCGGCCGGCCGTGGATGGATCTCGACATCGTGCGAGATCAGTTCCTGGCCGCCTCCGCTTCTCGGCTCGAGCCGCAGCGTGCAGCGAGCGAAGCTGACCGGATTTTCGTACTCGTAGGTGGTGACGTGACGGATGTCGTAGATCACGCCAGCCCCGTCAGCTTTTCCGGCCGGGTGGCGTTGGGACCGTGCGGGAAATAGTGCTGCCCGATCGCATCCGCGAGGCTGAGCAGATCCTGCTCCAGCGCGAACAGCGTCTTGACCTCGAGCTTCTCGGCCTCCGCCGTCGCAAGCATCGCCTGCATCGCCACCGCGAGCCGCTGCGGCTTCTCGATCAGGCCGTGCTCCCTCAGGCTCGGCAGCGCGGCGATGTGCTCGTTCAACGTCGTCACCTGGAACGCCACCGACCGTGGATTGTAGCCGTCGAGCACGGCGAGGTCGCGCACCGGGGCCAGGATCGGCGCCAGCAGATAACGGGAGCGGTAGGTGATCTGGCAGTCCACCAGCGTCAGCAGGATGTCGAGATCCTCGTCGCCGGCCTCATCATAGGCGAACTGGCGCGTGAAGCGGGTGGTGTTGATGGCGCGCTCGATGCGGCGTCCGATGTCCAGGAAACGCCAGCCGGCGGCGCGGTTCATGTTCTCCTGCGCAAGCCCCGCAAAGCTCGCCAGCTCCTGCAACGTGAGCTCGGCGGCGCTTAACACGCTGTCGTCGTCCCCGACCTCCAGGGCGAGACGCTCGACCATCTCGGTGATGACCTGCCAGGCATCGGGCGACAGCCGCTCGCGCAGCGAGGTCGCCGTGCGCTGGGCCGCGCGCACCAGCGACAGTGCCGAGCCGAAACGCTCCGCGCTCTGCAGCGCTTCTGCCGTGATGCGGCCCGAGGCGGTGCGCGATGTCTGCGAGATCGCGCCCCAGGCTATCAGCAGGCGCTGGATGCGTTCAGCCGATTGCACCGAGGCCGCGGTGCCCTTGTTGGGCCCGCTCGGCGAGCCCAACGCGCGCACCAGCCGCAGCGTCGCCTCGGCGCGTTCGAGGTAGCGGCCTAGCCAGAACAAATTGTCGGCGGCACGGCTCGGCAGCACGCCGGCGATGCGGCGGATGCGCACCTTGTCGGTCGCCGGCAGCAGCGTCGCGGTCGGGACCTCCTTGTCGGAGACCACCCAGACGTCGGCGGCGCGGGCACCGTCGCCCATCGACACCGCGCGGGCATCCGGCTGCTCGGCGATGCGGCAGAAGCCGCCGGGCATGATGGCCCATCCGTCGGGCGTGGCGGCCGCGAACACGCGCAGCACGAAAGGACGCGGCGTGAGTTGCCCCTGCTCCCACACCGGCATGGTCGAGAGCCGCACCACCTCCTGGCCGACATAGTCCATGCCGCGCGCGGTGATGGCGTCGATCAGGCGCTGGCGGCCGGCCGCGTCCAGCTCGCTCGCGAGCACCGGGCCATTGCGATCAAAACCGGGAACGCCGCGCCGGTAGGCGCCCTCGATCGCGACCTCGTCGAGCCGCGCCAGCACCTCGTCGCGTGCCGCGCGCTGGCCGCACCACCAGGTGGCGATATGCGGCATCTTCAGGTCTTCGCCGAGCAGGCGGCGACTGAGCGCCGGCAGGAAGCCGAGCAGCGCCCGCGCCTCCAGGACGCCCGAGCCCGGCATGTTGGCGACGACGACGCCGTCCTTGCGCAGCACGTCGACCAGGCCGGGCACACCGAGCCGCGAGGAGGCGTCGAGCTCGAGCGGATCGAGCGAGTTGGAATCGACCCGGCGCAGCAATACGTCCAGCCGCTTGAGGCCGGCGACGGTGCGGATATGGACGCGGTTGTCGCTGACCGCGAGATCGTCGCCCTCGACCAGGAGGAAACCGAGATAGCGCGCCAGCGTCGCATGCTCGAAATAGGTCTCGCTGAAGCTGCCGGGGGTGAGCACGCCGATCCTCGGCTCGTCGCGGTCGGCGCGCGCGCGCAAGGAATCGCGGAAGGCCTCGAAGAACGGCGCAACCCGCGGCACATTCATCGACTTGTAGAGATCGGAGAAGGCGCGCGAGAGCACGAGACGATTCTCCAGCGCGTAGCCCGCGCCCGACGGCGCCTGGGTGCGGTCGCCGAGCACCCACCAGCGACCGTCGGGCCCGCGTCCGACATCGGCGGCATAGAGCGAGAGATAGCGTCCGCCCGGCGGCGGCACACCGCACACGGGGCGAAGATATTCGGGGCTGCCGGCGATCGCGGCCGCCGGCAGCGCGCCTTCGGCCACGAGCCGGCCTTCGCCATAGATATCGCGCAGCACGCGCTCGAGCAGCTCGGCGCGCTGGGTGATGCCGGCGCAGAGCTGCTGCCAGTCGGCCTCGTCGATCAAAAGCGGCAGATGGCTGATCGACCAGGGCCGGTCGGCGCTATCGCCCGGCGCGCGATAGGTGACGCCGGCCTCGCGCAAGTGACGGTCGGCCATGCCGAAGCGCCGCTCGATCTCGTCGGGCGCGAGCGCACCAAAGGCGTCAAAGAAGCGGCTCCACACCGCGCGCGGCGTGCCGTTCGGACCCAAGAACTCGTCGGGAATACCGGGGAGCCGGCTATAGTCGCGCACCCATTGTGCGAGCCGGCGCTGGCTCTGCGCCCTGCCCGCCTTGTCGTCCTGTTCGGCTGCGCCCTCGCCCATGCGCGTCTCCATGCCCCCGCATCATACTCATTGCAGGAGCGGGGTCCGCAAGTCGAGGGTCAGCGGAAACTCATTTGTGCGCTCCTCCGGCGGCGGCTGCACCCGACCAGGGGTGTGGCCATGGTCCTGGAAGCGCGCAAGCCGCCGCGCCTCGGCCTCATAGGTATTGACCGGCTTGGTGTCGTAGTTGCGCCCGCCGGGATGGGCGACGTGGTAGACGCAGCCGCCAAGCGAGCGTCCGTTCCAGGTATCGATCAGATCGAACGTCAGGGGCGCGTGAACGGGGATGGTCGGGTGCAGACCGGAGGCCGGCTGCCAAGCCTTGAAGCGGACCCCGGCCACAGCTTCCGCCGAGCGGCCGGTTGAGGTCATCGGCAGGCGGCGTCCATTGCAGGTCACGATGTGGCGGCCTTCGACGAAGCCCTCGGCCTTGACCTGGAGCCGCTCGACGGATGAATCGACATAGCGCACGGTGCCGCCGGCCGAGCCCTCCTCGCCGAGCACATGCCAGGGCTCCAGCGCCTGGCGCAGTTCCAGGGTCACTCCGCCATGATGCACGCGGCCGAAGGCGGGAAAGCGGAATTCGAGCTGGGCCAGGTACCATTCCGGCTCGAACGGATAGCCGAACTGCTTCAGCTCGGTGAGTACGTCGAGGAAATCTTCCCAGATGAAATGCGGCAGCATGAAGCGGTCGTGCAGCGCGGTGCCCCAGCGCACGAACTTGCCCGCCAGCGGCTCGCGCCAGAACTTCGCGATCAGCGCGCGGATCAGGAGCTGCTGCGCCAGCGACATGCGCGGATCGGGCGGCATTTCGAGAGCGCGGAATTCGACGAGGCCGAGCCGGCCGGTCGGGCCCTCCGGCGAATAGAGCTTGTCGATGCAGATCTCGGCGCGGTGGGTGTTGCCGGTGATGTCGACCAGAAGATGCCGGAACAGCCGGTCGACCAGCCACAGCGGCGTCTGGGTGCCCGGCGGCGGCACGTGCGAGAGCGCGATCTCGAGCTCGTAGATGCTGTCATGGCGGGCTTCGTCGATGCGCGGCGCCTGGCTGGTCGGGCCGATGAAGAGGCCGGAGAAGAAGTAGGACAGCGATGGATGCCGCTGCCAGTACAGCACGAGGCTCTTCAAGAGATCCGGCCGGCGCAGGAATGGCGAATCCTGCGGGCTCGAGCCGCCGACCACGACGTGATTGCCGCCGCCGGTGCCGGTGTGGCGGCCGTCGACCAGGAAGCGGTTGGCGCCGAGGCGCACCTTCGCCGCGTCCTCATAGAGTCCGGAGGTGATCTCCACCGCGTCGGGCCAGCTCTTCGCCGGCTGGATGTTGATCTCGATGACACCTGGGTCGGGCGTCACCTTGATCACCTCGATGCGCGGGTCGAACGGCGGCGGGTAGCCCTCGACATGGACGGGAAGCTGCATCTCTTCGGCGGTATCTTCCAGCGCCGAGACCAGCTCGAGATAATCCTCGATGCGCTCGACCGGCGGCATGAAGGCGCAGATCACGCCGTCGCGAATCTCGATCGCCAACGCGGTGCGCACAGGAATTGCCGTGTTGAGATGCTCGGGAGCCGTACGCGGCGGCGCTGGCGGCCGGGCCATGCGCGTGAAGACGGGCAGCTTGCCCCGGGGCTCCATCGGGTCCTGCTCGACGATGTAGGGATACTGGTTGGGCGGGACGTGAGCGAGCGAACCGATCGGCAGGCGCAGGCCGAGCGGAGAATCACCCGGCGTCAGGAATAGATGATTGCGCCGCAGCGACCAGCGCTCGCTGCGCCAGCGCGGCGGCGCATTCCAGCGTTGGACCGGCAACACGAAGCCGCGCGGCGTGGTCAGGCCCTGGTCGAACACGCGCGCCATGCGTGCGCGCGCCTCCGGATCCGACAGTTTGGAATCGGTGGGGTCGACGTTGACCGGGAGCTCGGCCTCCTTCTGCAGCCAATAGGCGGGATCCTCATAGGCCGGCATGATGTAGCCGAGATCGAGGCCGAGCCGCGCCGCTGTGCCTTCCATGAAGGCCTCGGCATCCCGGACCTCGGGACGCCGTGGATTCTCGATCTTCGCGATGAGGTCGGCGCTCCTCCAGATCGGCACGCCATCCTTGCGCCAGTACAGGCCGAAGGCCCAGCGCGGCAGGCTCTCGCCCGGATACCATTTGCCCTGGCCGTAGTGCAGCAGGCCGCCGGGCGCAAAGCGCGTGCGCAGCCGACGGATCAGATCGTCGCCGAGCGCGCGCTTGGTCGGGCCGACGGCTTCCGTATTCCACTCCCCCGCTTCGGGATCGTCGACCGAGACGAAGGTCGGCTCGCCGCCCATGGTGAGGCGCACGTCCGCGCTGGCGAGATCGCCATCGATCTGCTCGCCGAGATCGTCGAGGCGCGCCCAGGATTCGTCCGAGAACGGCTTTGTGATGCGCGGCGCCTCGCGGATACGCTTCACGCTCATGTCGAAGCTGAATTCGACCTCGGCAAAGCCGGCCCCGCCGGAGATCGGCGCCGCCGAGCGATAGTGCGGCGTGGCAGCGACGGGAATATGCCCCTCGCCGGCAAGCATGCCCGAGGTCGCGTCGAATCCGATCCAGCCTGCGCCCGGCAGATAGACTTCGGCCCAGGCGTGCAGATCCGTGAAATCGTTCTCGACTTCCGGCGGTCCCTCGATCGGATCGATGTCGGGACGGATCTGGATCAGATAGCCGGAGACGAAGCGCGCGGCCAGCCCGAGATGGCGCAGCGTCTGGATCAGAAGCCAGGCGGAGTCGCGGCATGATCCTGCGCCGGAGGCAAGCGTCTCTTCCGGCGCCTGCACGCCCGGTTCCATCCGGATGATGTAGCGGACTTTCTTCTGAAGCTCGCGATTGAGCTCGACCAGGAAGTTGACGGTGTTCGGGGCCTCGTGCGGGATCGAGTCGAGAAACCTGGCGAACAGGCGATCGGGCTTGATGGTCTCGAGATAAGGCGCAAGCTCGGTCTTGAGATCAGCGGGATATTCGAACGGAAAGCTGTCGGCGTAAGGCTCGACGAAAAAGTCGAACGGGTTGACCACGGTCATCTGCGCCGTGAAGTCGACCTCGAACTTCAGCTCGGTGGCCTTCTCGGGAAAGACATAACGCGCGACCCAGTTGCCTTGGGGATCCTGCTGCCAGTTCACGAAATGATTGGAGGGCGTGACCTTGAGCGAATAGCTCAAAATCGGGGTACGCGTGTGCGGAGCCGGCCGCAGCCGGATAGTCTGCGGGCCAAGATCGATCGGACGGTCGTATTTGTAGTGCGTGACGTGGTGTAGCGCGACGTAGATCGACACGGGGTGCGGTGCTCCAGCAGCTTTTTTGAGCAGAACACCTGATGTGGGTGCGATCAAGCACTAACAACGGGCAGAGCGTGCCTATGGCACGGGCGAATGGCGGCAATGAAGCCATTCGCCATTCGCTATCTCCTGTTCGCTCGCTGCAAACGTCCCGACAGGGAGACGCCGGTCCGCCTACGCCGCCGACGTCAGCCGCTGCAGGAACTGCGTCACCTCGCGCCGGAGCGTCTCGACTTCGCCATAGACGCGCTCGGAGGCGCTGTTGACGCGGCCGGCGACGCGGCCCGTATCGGCGGCAGCTTCGCTGATGCCCGTCACGTTGGAGGAAACTTGCGAAGTGCCGACCGAGGCTTCTTGGACGTTGCGGGCAATTTCGCGCGTCGCGGCGCCCTGCTGCTCGATCGATGCTGCAATGCTGGCCGTGATGCCGTTGATCTCCGAGATGGTCTGCGCGATCGCCTCGACCGCCGCGACCGAATTGGTCGTCGAATGCTGCATCTCGCCGACCTTGGCGCTGATCTCCTCGGTCGCCTTCGCGGTCTGGTTGGCGAGGCTCTTGACTTCGGAGGCCACCACCGCGAAGCCGCGGCCGGCCTCGCCAGCGCGGGCCGCCTCGATCGTGGCGTTGAGCGCGAGGAGGTTGGTCTGCGAGGCGATCTCGCTGATCAGCTTCACGACGTCGCCGATCTGCATCGCGGCTTCCGCAAGCGTGCGGATCTCGCTGCCGGCCCGATTGGCCTCGTTCACCGCCCGCCCCGTGCTTGCGGTCGAGCCGGCCACCTGGCGGTTGATCTCGGCGATCGATGATGCGAGCTGCTCCGCGGCGCTGGCGACGGTGGCGACGTTGCGCGAGGCCTGGTCGGACGCACTGAGCACGCCGGAGGTCTGCCGGCTGGTCTTCTCCGCCGCCGCGGCCATCTGACCGGCGTCGGATTCGAGATCGGTCGCGGCGCCCATGAGGCCGCCCGCGACTGCGTCGAGATGCGTACCGAACTCTCGCGCGAGGCCGGCGATCTCCACAACGCGGCGGCCGAGGCTGTCGGTGCCGGCATTGATGACGACCGCCGAGCGACGGAACGAGCCGGGCAATCCGCGCGCGAGGATCTTGCGGAAATACCTGCCGCGGCTTGCATAGTCCATCGACGCCGAAGCCTCGCGGACGAAGGCGTCGGTGATGTCGAGCATGTCGTTGACGGACTTCTGGATCGCACCGATCCGCCCGGCCTGGCGCTCGGTCATGATCCGGGCCTCGAGATCGCCGCGCGCCGCCTTGCGGCACACGTCGGCGACCTCATCGACGTCCACCGCCGTGCGATGCTGGCACCAAACGGCATAGCCAAGCAGAACGACCGTCGCGCCAGGCAGAGCGGCACTGGCGATTCCGGTCACACCGAGAAATGAAAGAAGGAACGCAACGAGGGCAAGAACACACGCGAGCGCGGTCGCTCCCTGCGCCTTAGAGAGAGAGCACAAATTCATCGTAACCGACACCCTGTTGCTTGAGCAGCCCGACCATCGCCTCGAAGCTCGCATGCATGCCTTCCTTGGCATTGGCATGCCGCGCTTCCTCCGCGCATAGCGTCTTGTAGATCGGCTTGATGCGCTCGATCTGCGCGGGGTCGGGCTTGCGACGGTTGGAGTGATAGCCGACGACATTGCCACGCTCGTCGAACGTCGGCGTGACGTGGGCCAACACCCAGTAATGGCTGCCGTCCTTCGCCAGATTGACCACGTAGGCGAAGATCTCCTGCTTGGACTGGAGCGTGTCCCACAACAGCTTGAACACGGCACGCGGCATGTCGGGATGGCGGATCAGGCTGTGGGGCGCGCCCATCAGCTCCTTCCACGAGTACTTCGCCATCCGGATGAAGACATCATTGGCATAGGTGATGCGCCCCTTCAGATCGGTCTTCGATACGATCAACTCCTCCTCACCGAGGAGATTCTCCACCCCAGTGGGACGTATCGCTTGCATCTGTTGGACCCTCACGCAAAGGCCGGCCCCACAACGCTGTGGAGCCGCATCATACCCTCGTCTACGACAACAATGTTAACCGAATGTAAGCTCGGGAATCTTGCGAGCGGCGCCCGCCTCCGTAGCACTACGTAGCGAGCCGTCGTTGCATCTCGTTGAACCACACGCGAGTGCCGGGATCGGCGTGGAGCAACGACTGCCGGTGTGACTGAGTGGGTCGTGCGACGGCGCTCGCGCAACGCGACTACATCGTCGCGCCGAGCACCCAGGGCGCGAACTCGGCACCGCCGAAGTCGAAGCTCTCGCTCTTGGTCGGCTTTCCCGAGGCGGTCTTGAGGATGAGATCGAAGATGCGCTGCCCGCACTGCTCGACGCTCTCCTCGCCTTCGAGGATGGTGCCGCAATTGACGTCCATGTCCTCTTCCATGCGCTTGTACATCGGCGTGTTGGTGGCGAGCTTGATCGAGGGCGCCGGCTTGCAGCCGAACACGCTGCCGCGACCGGTGGTGAAGCACACGAGATTGGCGCCGCCGGCGACCTGACCGGTGGCTGCAACGGGGTCGTAGCCAGGTGTGTCCATGAACACAAAGCCCTTCTTGGTGACGGGCTCGGCATAGCGCAGCACTTCGACGAGGTTGGTTGTGCCGGCCTTCGCCATCGCGCCGAGCGATTTCTCCAGGATGGTGGTGAGCCCGCCGGCCTTGTTGCCGGGACTCGGATTGGCGTTCATCTCGGCGCCTTCGCGCGTCGTGTATTCGTCCCACCAGCGCATGAGGTCGACCAGCTTCTCGCCGACCTCACGGCTGACGGCGCGGCGCGTCAGCAGGTGCTCCGCCCCGTAGGTCTCCGGCGTCTCCGACAGGATCACGGTGCCGCCGTGGCGGACGACGAGATCGCTCGCGGCGCCGAGCGCCGGATTGGCTGACACCCCGGAATAGCCGTCCGAGCCGCCGCATTGCAGCGCTACGGTAAGCTCGCTCGCCGGCACCGTCTCACGCTTCACTGTGTTGGCATCGGCGAGCGCCTCGCGGACGAAGGCGATGCCCGCCTCCACGGTCTTGCGGGTGCCGCCGACCTCCTGGATGTCCATTGCGCGCAGGCGGCCGGCGAGCTTCTGCTCTTCCATCAGGCCGCCGATCTGGTTCACCTCGCAGCCGAGGCCGAGCACGATGACATGCGAGAAATTGACGTGCCGCGCATAGCCTCCGAGCGTGCGACGGAGCAGCGCCAGCGGCTCGTTCTGCGTCATGCCGCAACCGGTCTTGTGGGTCAGCGCGACCACGCCGTCGACATTAGGGAAGTCGGCCAACGGATTGTCGCCGCTGAATGGGTTCTTCTTGAAGACATCGGCGACGAGGCTTGCGACATGCGCGCTGCAATTCACCGAGGTGAGGATGCCGATATAGTTGCGGGTGGCGACGCGGCCGTCCGGGCGGCGGATGCCTTCGAACGTCGCCGGCAGGTCGAAGTTCGGCGTCGGCTTGACGTCCGCGCAATAGGCGTAGTCCTTGGCGAAGTCGCCCATGCCGCAATTCTGCACGTGCACGTGCTGGCCCGGCGTAATGGCCTGGGTCGCAAAGCCGATGATCTGGCCATAGCGCTTGATCGGTTCGCCCAATGCGATCGGCTTGATCGCGACCTTGTGGCCGGAGGGAATGCGATCGACCGTGGTCACGCCGTCGGCGACCACCGTTCCCGGCGGCAGGCTCGCGCGTGCGATCACCACACCATCATCTGGATGCAGGCGGATGACGGGACTGATGGCCATGGCGAGTCTCCTTCGGAGGCGAATGGTGAGTGGCGAATGGAAAATGGGGAGTAGCACTATTCGCTACTCCCCATGCGCCATTCGCGCGTTTCTTAAGCCTTGCCGCCGGAATCCTTGCGGGTCGCGTTGACCTGCATCCTGGCGTAGGTCGTCATCAGGCCGACTTCGTTCGACAACGTCACCAGCTTGAAGCCCATGTTGATGGCGCGCGCCGCGCCTTCGGCGCCGCTGCAGTGGATGCCCGGATTGAGGCCGCGCTTGCCGCACTCCTTGATGATCTTCTCATAGATGGCGAGGATCTCGGGCTCGGTCCGGTCAAGCTTGGGCTCGAGGCCGTAGGAGAAGCCGAGATCGGACGGACCGATATAAACGCCGTCGATGCCTTCCACGTCGAGGATCGCTTCCATGTTCTCGACTGCCGTCCTGGTCTCCATCATCGGCAGCAGCACGATCTCATCGTTGGCCGTCTTCTGGTATGAGCCCGCGCTGCCGTACATGCCGGCGCGGATCGGACCGTTGGAGCGGACGCCCTTGGGCGGATATTTGGAATAAGAGACCAGGTTCCGGGCTTCCTGCGGCGTGTTGACCATTGGGCAGATCACGCCATAGGCGCCGCCATCGAGCACCTTGCCGATGATCCCCGGCTCGTTCCAGGGCACGCGGACCATCGGCGTGACCGGATGCTTGTCCATGGCCTGGAAGCACTGCACCATGGACAGATAGTCCTGCACACCGTGCTGCATGTCGACGGTGACGCTGTCAAAGCCGCATTGCGCGATCATCTCGGCCGAGAAGCCGGAGGGGATTGCCAGCCAAGCGTTGACGACCGCCTTGCCCGACTTCCAGATTTCCTTGACCTTGTTCGCCACGTTGCCTTCCTTCCCTGTTGCTCGCACTCGCCGCGGATCGCGTTGGGCCGCACTTTGAGCGAAAAAAAGCGTGAATGTCCATGGCTCTTGCCGCGCACGCACGCATATCTGGGTTCACCCCTCGGCTATTGTCTCATCCGCGCTTCCGCGCCCCGCCAGACTCTGTTCGAGTTCGCCGAGCATCTCCTGCAATTCGACGAGCTTGCGCGCCCCAAAGCGGCGCGTGATCTCGGCATAGATTGCCTCCGACGTCGGCGCCACGGCGGCCATCAGCTTCACGCCCTCTTTCGAGATCGAGACCATGCTGCGGCGCTGGTCCGCTTTCGCTGTCTTCCGTTCGATCAGATTGCGGGCCTCAAGGTCGCGCAAAATGCGCGACAGGCTCGGTCCGAGCAGGAATGCGGTGCGGGCAAGTTCCGTGACCTCCACCGCCTCGATGGCCGCAAGCGCCCGCAGGATGCGCCATTGCTGCTCGGTCAGACCGTGCTCGCGCAGCGAGGGACGAAACTGCCGCATCACCGCCTCCCGGGCCCGCAGCAACGACATGGGCAACGAACGCGAGAAGTCGCGCATCGGCACGTGCCGGGCGGCAGGCGCGTTTCCGTCGGCGGGATCAGCAAGTTTCTTCGTCATGACGCCCTTTCAAGCCGCAAAACGTTTGCAGTGCAGCAAGTCGAAATCGTGTTGACGCATTCACTTAACATGTTAAGTATCGTTCAGCACCACGATTTGTAAGATCACAAATGGCGCTTTCCAGCGACGATATCCAAGCTTGCGCGAGGCGTCTGCAGCAGGCGGAGAAGACCCGCACGCAGATCCGGCAGCTCTCGCAGGACTTTCCCGACATCACCATCGCTGACGCCTACGCGATTCAGAAGGCCTGGGTCGACGTCAAGATCGCCGAGGGCCGCGTGGTGAAGGGCCACAAGATCGGCCTGACCTCGAAGGCGATGCAGAGCGCGCTCGACATCGACGAGCCGGATTCCGGCGTGTTGCTCGACGACATGTTCTTTACCGACGGCGGGATCATCCCGACCGAACGCTTCATCGCGACGCGCGTGGAGGCCGAGCTCGCTTTCGTCATGACCAAGCGACTCTCCGGGCCTAGTTGCACGATGTTCGACGTGCTCAATGCCACCGATTTCGTCGTGCCGGCGCTGGAGATTTTGGACACGCGTATCGAGCGCCTCGATCCCAGGACCAAAACGACGCGAAAGATCTATGACACCATCGCCGACAATGCGGCGAATGCCGGGATCGTGCTCGGGGGACGGCCGATCCGTCCGCTCGACACGGACCTGCGCTGGATCGGCGCTCTGTGCTTCAAGAACGGCCAGCTCGAGGAGACCGGTCTTGCCGCCGGCGTGCTCAATCATCCCGCCACGGCCGTGGCCTGGCTCGCCAACAAGATCGCGCCGCTTGGGCTCGCGCTGGAGCCAGGCCAGGTCGTACTGGCCGGCTCTTTCATCCGTCCGATCGAGACCCGCAAGGGCGACACAATCCAGGCCGATTATGGCGCCTACGGCTCGGTGAGCTGCTACTTCGCTTAGGCGAACAAGAAGGCAGGGAGTGAAACCGCGATGCCGCATTTCACGATCGAATATTCAGCCAATCTCGACGGCCGTCTCGACATCGCGGCGGTGTGCGAGGTCGTGCGCAAGGCCGCGGTCGAAACCGGCATCTTCCCGATCGGCGGCATCCGCGTTCGCGCCATCCGCTGCGAGCACTATGCGATTGCCGACGCAAGGCACGATTACGGTTTTCTCGACATGGTGCTGCGCATCGGCGAGGGCCGCGATCTCGAGATGCGTCAGAAGGCCGGCGGGCATGTCTTTCAGGCGCTCTCGGAACACCTCGATCCCGTCTTTGCCGCCAGCAAGTTCGCTCTGTCGTTCGACATGCAGATCAACGACAAGGACACCAGCTGGAAACGCAACAACATCCACGACGCCCTGAAAGCGGAGGCCGCCCATGGATAAGCCCGCTCCGAAAACCGATGTGTTCCAGGCCAACCGCGACCGCGTCGCGCCGTTGATGAAGAAGCTGCGTGCCGACGGCATCGGCCACATGATCGACGGCAAGACCGTTGCCTCCATCTCAGGCGAGACGTTCGAGACCAAATCGCCCGTCGATGGCACGACACTGGCGAGCGTCGCGCGTGGCACCGCCGAAGACGTCGATCGCGCCGCAACGGCCGCCGCGCTGGCCTTTAGATCCTGGCGCGACATGGGCCCGGCGATGCGGAAGAAGCTGCTGCACCGCGTTGCAGATGCCATCGAGGACAATGCCGAGGACATCGCGGTGCTCGAATGCATCGATACCGGCCAGGCCTATCGCTTCATGGCAAAGGCGGCGATCCGCGCCGCGGAGAATTTCCGCTTCTTCGCCGACAAATGCGCGGAGGCGCGCGACGGGCTCAACACGCCGAGCGACGAGCACTGGAACGTCTCGACCCGCGTGCCGATCGGCCCGGTGGGCGTGATCACGCCGTGGAACACGCCGTTCATGCTCTCGACCTGGAAGATCGCACCGGCGCTGGCCGCGGGCTGCACCGTCGTGCACAAGCCAGCGGAATGGTCGCCGGTGACGGCGTCCATCCTGGCTAAGCTCGTCAAGGAGGCCGGCGTCCCCGACGGCGTGCTCAACACCGTGCACGGTTTCGGCGAAGAGGCCGGCAAGGCGCTGACCGAGCATCCCGCCATCAAGGCGATCGGCTTCGTCGGCGAGAGCGCGACCGGTTCTGCAATCATGATGCAGGGCGCGCCGACCCTCAAGCGCGTGCATTTCGAGCTCGGCGGCAAGAACCCCGTGATCGTGTTCGACGACGCCGATCTCGACCGCGCGCTCGATGCCGTCGTGTTCATGATCTACTCGCTCAACGGCGAGCGCTGCACGTCGTCGAGCCGCCTGCTGATCCAGCAAACCATCGCGGAAAAATTCGTGGAGAGGCTGACCTCGCGCGTGAAGGCGCTGAAGGTCGGCCATCCCCTCGATCCCGCAACCGAGATCGGGCCGCTGATCCACGAGCGGCACCTCGCCAAGGTCTGCTCCTATTTCGACGTCGCGCGGCAGGACGGTGCTGTGATCGCCGTCGGCGGCAAAACCCATGACGGCCCGGGCGGCGGGCACTATGTCGAGCCGACGCTGGTGACCGGCGCGCACGGCAAGATGCGGGTTGCGCAGGAGGAGGTGTTCGGTCCCTTCCTCACCGTGCTGCCGTTCAAGGAAGAAGCAGACGCGATCGAGATCGCCAACGACATCCGCTACGGCCTCACCGGCTATGTCTGGACCAACGACATGGGCCGGGCGCTGCGCGTCGCCGACGCCCTGGAGGCCGGCATGATCTGGCTGAATTCGGAGAACGTCCGCCATCTGCCGACGCCGTTCGGCGGCATGAAGGCCAGCGGTATCGGCCGCGACGGCGGCGACTATTCGTTCGACTTCTACATGGAAACCAAGCACGTCTCGCTGGCGCGGGGCACGCACAAGATTCAGAAACTGGGGATCTGAGTCATTCCGGGGTGCGACGAAGTCGTGGGCCGGAATCCATTCGTCGACCGACTCTGTTGCAAGATGGATTCCGGGTTCGGCTCTACGAGCCGCCCGGAATGACAAAATTGGGGAAACGCCGATGCCGGTACCGCAGCACATCTTCGAGCCGCCGTTCAACATCATCCGTTCCAGTCACGTCGTACTCGACGTGACCGACCTGCAGTTGAGCCGCGCGTTCTACGAGACCACGGTCGGGCTGCATGTCGAAGATGCGGACGATCAGGTCGTCTATCTGCGCGCCGCCGAGGAGCATCAGCATCATTCGCTGGTGTTGCGCAAAGCCGCCGCTCCGGCCTGCGCGCGACTCGGCTTCAAGGTGGGCAATGATGGCGATCTCGACAAGGCCGCCAAGTTCCTCTCCGAGAACGGCCTCTCCTATTCGTTCGCCGACCAGCCCTTCCAGGGCCGCACGCTGCAGTTTACCGATCCGTTCGGCTTCCAGATCGAGCTCTACGCGTCGATGGACCGGCGGCCGCATCTCTTGCGTCGCTACGATCTCTACCGGGGCTGCCACCCCCAGCGGCTCGATCATTTCAACGTGTTCGCTGCCGAAGTGCAGGACACGATGGAATTCTACGCCAAACTCGGCTTCCGTCTCACCGAGTACGCCGAGGAGGATGGACCCAGCGGGCGCATCGCCGCGGCCTGGATGCATCGCAAGGGCAACGTTCACGACTTCGCCATGACCAACGGCAGGGGCCCACGCCTGCACCATTTCGCCTATTGGACGCCGACCGCGATGAACATCATCCATCTCTGTGACGTCATGGCCTCGCAAGGCTTCGTGAAGAACATCGAGCGAGGGCCAGGACGCCACGGCATCTCGAATGCGTTCTTCCTCTATGTGCGCGACCCCGACGGGCACCGCCTCGAACTCTACACCAGCGACTACTTCACGGGCGATCACGATCACGAGCCGCTGCGCTGGTCGCTGCGCGATCCGCGCCGCCAGACGCTGTGGGGCGCCCCTGCCCCGCGCTCCTGGTTCGAGCAGGGCTCGCCGTTCATGGGCCAGGCGGTGCGCGAGCCGAAATTCGTCGCCGACGTGCTGGTGGCGGATTGATGATGCTGCCTCGCTTCGCGACCTATTCCGTCAATGGTGCAACCAGGTATGGCGCCGTCGTGGACGGCGGCCTCGTCGATCTCTCTGCGCGTCACGCCAAGGACTATCCCACACTGCGCGAGGTGATCGCGGCCGGCAAGCTCGTGAGCCTTGCGGAGGAAGCCGGCGGCCGCGCGCCGGATCATGCGTTCGCCGACATCACCTGGCTGCCGCCGGTGCCCGCGCCGGAGAAGATCATCTGCATCGGCGTCAACTATCCCGACCGCAATGCCGAGTACAAGGATGGCCAAGACGCGCCGAGATATCCGAGCATGTTCATGCGCTCGCCCCGCTCGTTCGTCGGCCACGACACGCCGCTGGTGCGCCCGCGCGCGTCCGCGCAGCTCGACTATGAGGGCGAGATCGTGCTCGTGATCGGCAAGCAAGGCCGGCACATTCCGGAAAGCGCCGCGCTCGACCACGTCGCTGCGCTCACGCTCTGCAACGAAGGCTCGGTACGCGACTGGCTGCGCCACGCCAAGTTCAATGTGACCCAGGGCAAGAATTTCGATTCCAGCGGCAGCTTGGGTCCGTGGCTCGTGCCCTACACTCAGGAATCGCAGATTGCGGACGTCAGGCTCACCACGCGTGTCAACGGCGAGTTGCGGCAGGACGATCGCACCAGCCGGTTGATGTTTCCGGTCCGCTATCTCCTGAACTATATCTCGACCTTCGCGACGCTCGTTCCCGGCGATATCATCGTCACGGGCACGCCGACCGGCGCGGGTGCCCGGTTCGATCCGCCGCGCTACCTGAAGCCCGGCGACGTCGTCGAGGTCGAGGCCGAGGGCATCGGACTCTTGCGCAACGGTGTCGTCGACGAAGCCTGACCAACCATCGAAGTGGAATGATGCAATGACCACCCTCACCGGCGGCGAAGCGATCGTAAGCGGGCTTGTTGCTCACGGCGTCGACACCGTATTCGGCCTGCCCGGCGCGCAGGTCTACGGCCTGTTCGACGCTTTCCACCAGGCCCAGCTCAAGGTGATCGGCGCGCGGCACGAGCAGGCCTGCGGCTACATGGCATTCGGCTATGCGCGTTCCAGCGGCCGGCCCGGCGTGTTCAGTGTCGTGCCCGGCCCCGGCGTGCTCAATGCCAGCGCGGCGCTGCTCACCGCGTTCGGCTGCAACGAACCGGTGCTCTGCGTCACCGGCCAGGTGCCGACGCAGTTCCTCGGCAAGGGCCGCGGCCATCTGCACGAGATGCCGGACCAGCTCGCGACTTTGCGCACCTATGTCAAATGGGCCGAGCGGATCGAATATCCCGGCAATGCGCCGACGATCGTCGCGCGCGCCTTCCAGGAGATGATGTCTGGCCGGCGCGGACCCGCCTCGGTCGAGATGCCCTGGGACGTCTTCACACAGCGCGCCGATACGGCGGCAGCCCAAATGCTGGAGCCGCTGCCCGCGCCGCAGCCAGACCCGGACTTGATCAAGCAGGCGGCCACGCTCATCAAGAGCAGCAAGGCGCCGATGATCTTCGTCGGCAGCGGTGCGATCGAAGCAGGCGAGGAGATCCTCGAGCTTGCCGAGATGATCGATGCGCCTGTCGTCGCCTTCCGCAGCGGCCGCGGCATCGTCTCCAACGCGCATGAGCTCGGACTCACCATGGCCGCCGCCTACAAGCTCTGGCCCACGACTGACCTGATGATCGCCATCGGTACCCGAGCAGAATTGCCGGCATCTGGCTTCCGCTGGCCGTATCAGCCCACGGGAGTGAAATCCATTCGGATCGACATTGATCCGGCCGAGATGCGCCGGATTATCTCCGATGCCGCTATTGTGGCCGACGCCAAGGCAGGCACGGCCGATCTCGTGACGGCCGTGAAGAAGGCGGGCTATGTGAGGAGCAGCGACCGACGGGAGAAAATCCGGGAGGCGACGGCGTCAGCGCAAGCCGAGATCCAGCGCATCCAGCCGCAGATGGCGTACCTCAAAATCCTTCGCGATGTGTTGCCCGCGAATGCGATCGTCACCGATGAGCTGTCGCAGGTCGGCTTCGCCTCCTGGTACGGCTTCCCGGTTTACCAGCCGCGCACCTTCATCACGTCGGGCTATCAGGGTACGCTCGGCTCGGGCTTTCCGACCGCGCTTGGCGCCAAGGTTGCGAACCCCGACAAGCCGGTGGTGGCGATCACCGGCGATGGCGGGTTCATGTTCGGCGTGCAGGAGCTTTCGACCGCGGTGCAGTTCAACATCGGCGTGGTCACCTTGGTGTTCAACAACAACGCCTATGGCAATGTTCGCCGCGACCAGCGCGAACGTTTCGACGGCCGCGTGGTGGCATCGGACCTCGTCAATCCGGATTTCGTCAAGCTCGCGGAGTCCTTTGGCGTCGCCGCTGCGCGCGTCACCGCGCCGGATCAGTTCCAGGCCGTGCTGGAGAAGGCGCTCAACCACAATGGGCCGTCTCTGATTGCGGTCGAGGTGCCCAGGGATTCGGAAGTGAGCCCCTGGGCGTTCATCCACCCGCCGAAGCCTTGATATGAGCAGCGCCCTGCAGGCGCGCGGCTGCAATCACCAGCAAGCCGGCGCCTGCGACTGACCAACAGGCGATCGGCGCCCAATGCAGCAGCGGCGCGTATTCCGGCATCTTCTGCAGGCCGCCGGCAACCGCTGCCATCCGCGCGAAGGTTCCGAGCGCGAGCGCAGAGAAGACGAGGCCCGTCACCTTGCCTTCTGCGCCGGTGGAGCCGATGGCGAGCGCCGCCGAGACCGCGCTCATCAGCATGCAGCCCCACGCGGCGCCGGCGAGGAATTGTGCGGCGATCAGAACATTGAGGCTGCCGGCGAATTCGGCCGCTGCGATCGCCGCGGCGCCGAACAGGCCGGCAGCACCCATCACGATAAGGCCGCCGCGATGCTTGACCACGAGGCTCGCCGGAAACATCGCGATGTTGAAGCCTATCCAGAATACCGGCATCAGCCATTGCAGCTCGTCGGGCTTGGCAAAGCGCAGATAGGACGGTCCGCTGTTCATGGCAAAGTGCAGTTGATACCCGAGCGCCAGGGCCACCATCGCGACGATGAAGGCGATCGGCACCAAGCCAAGCGGCTTGGCCGCCTCGGCCGGCGTCGGCGGCGGCGGCGGCGTATCCTGCGCGACATCGGACTCGATCCGTGACAACGCCAGCGCGGTGAGCAGCAGCACGAAGCTGGAGATGACGAAGGGCAACCTTGCGTCGTGCTCGCGCAGCACCACGCCGAGATAGGGCGAGACCGCGCCGGCGACGCCGTAGCCCAGCATCGCCAGCGCCGCGAGGAACGGCACCTGGGGCTTGGCGCGGTATTTTCCGAGCAGAGTGAGCGGCGGCGCGCGCAGCGCAGAGGACGTGATCGACCAGATCACGATCAGTGCGATGAACCAGACTTGCGCGGCCGGACCGGCGCCGGCAACGAAGGGGAGCGCGACGAAGGCGCCGCAGGAGATCGCAGCCATGAGCCCGACGAACAGGCCGAGTCGCCCGACATGGGGCGTCAGCTTGTCCGCCGCGATACCCATCGCCGTGTCGGCAATGGTGAAGATGCCCTGGTCCAGCATGAGGATGAGGATGACGGCGCTCGGAGCGATGCCAACCTCGGCCGCGAGTCTCGGCAGATAAACGACATAGGTCGTCCAGCCCAGCGTGAACATCAGTTGCAGCGCAGCGAGATAAAGACCTGTCCGATTCGCCGCGCCCGTGCCGGCCAAGAGCTGTGTGGTTGTCATGTCGCCGCCTCCCCGTCTCCAGCTTAGACGAGCAAGGGCTGCGAGGAAACGGATCAGCGCGTCCTGCGGAAGGTCAGATTAAGCCGCTTCCGCCCCAGCAGCGGATGCTCGCCATCGGCAAGAGGGGCCACGCCGTGATAGGAGAGCCTGCTGGCGCCGCCCCAGACCACCACGTCGCCATGCACCAGGCGAAAGCGGCGCGGCTTGTCGCTGCGCGCCGGGCCGCCGAACAGGAAGGTCGCGGGCAGGCCGAGCGAGACCGAGACGATCGGCGCCGAATGATCCAGCTCGTCCTTGTCCTGATGCAGGGACAGCCGCGCGCCGGGCTCGTAGCGGTTGACGAGGCAGGCATCGGGCGCAAAGTCCGCGAAACCGCCCTGCTCCGCGGCGCGGCGGGCGAGATCGCGGAACAAAGGCGGCATCGCCGGCCATGGCGCGCCGGTGCGCGGATCGACCGGGTCGTAACGATAGCCGGTGTGATCGGTGATCCAGCCGCGCTCGCCGCAATTGGTCATCGCCACCGACATCTGGTGGCCGCCGGGCGTGGTCATGCGCCGGAACGGAGACTGCGCCACGATGGCGCGCACCGCTTCGATCAGCTCGCTCTCGATCGGCGTGACGAAGCCGCGCAGCAGCACGGCGCCGTCGGCGATCTCCTCGCGCGACGGCTGCGCCTCGGCAACACTGTCGAACAGATCACCTGTCAATCGCAGCGCTCATTTCGCATCGTGAAAGATCATCCCCAGCGTATGGCGCCGGCCGGACCTGATACGGCTGACGCCATGGCGCAGATTAACGCGGTAGGTGCCGCGTGTCCCCTGCACCGGGCGGTGATGCACGGCGAAGGCGACCGCATCGCCCTGCCCCAGCGGCACGACCTCCGCACGCGATTGCATGCGGGGCCGCTGCTCGGTCAGCACGAACTCGCCGCCCGTGAAATCGCGCCCGGGTTCGGACAGCAGGATCGCGACCTGGAGCGGGAACACGTGCTCGCCGTAGAGGTCCTGATGCAGGCAATTGAAGTCACCAGCCTCGTATTGCAGCAGCAGCGGCGTCGGGCGTGCCTGCCCGGCGTCGTGGCAGCGCTTCAGGAATGCGGCGTGCGTGACGGGATAGCGGGCGTCGATCCCCATTGCCTCGTTCCAGCGATTAGCGACGCCTTGCAGATGCGCATAGAGCGCCGGGCGGAGCTGCGCGATCAGCTCGGGCAGCGGATAGGAGAAGTACTTGTACTCGCCGCGGCCAAAACCATGGCGGCCCATGACGATACGGCTGCGGAAGTGCGTGTCCTGCGGGTAAAGTGCGGCGACGGCGCGGCACTGGTCCGGCGTGAGCAAGCCCTTCAAGACCGCGCAGCCTTGGACGTCGAGTTCGCCGGTGATCCGGGACCAGTCGAGGGTGTCGACGTGGGCGGTGATGTCAGTCGCCCCATCGGCAGCGGGAACACGTTTCGCAATTGCCATGGCGACGACCTTCTCCACTTTCCGTCATTCCGGGACGCGACGAAGCGCGAACCCGAAATCCATTCATCCACCGAGTGTGCGTTCGATGGAGTCCGGGTCCGCGCCAAGGAGCGCGCCCCGGAATGACGGATGGGGGTGTGGCAGATACCGAGGGCAATAACCACCCGATTTCCGATGTCCATCGCCGTCATTGCGAGCGCAGCGAAGCAATCCAGTATCCGCTGCGCCACCGGTCCGGATTGCTTGGTCGCTGCGCTCCTCGCAATGACGGATGAAACGGCTCAGCCCCGCACCGGGAGCGTCACCACGTCGTAGCCGTGCCTGATCGTGCGCCTCAGCACGGGGTCTTCCAGCTCGAAATCGAATCGGTCGGCGGGACGGATGCCGCCTTTCGCCGCGAAGGTGCCGCCGAACATGGCGCAGCCATCGGGCAGCTTGCCGCCGTCAAAGCCGCGCGCGATGAGATCGTCGACCGGCAGCATCGCGTCCAGCGTGCCCTCCTGGTAGAGCACGCGCTCGCCATTGATCGTGGCGTAGGACCGCAGGATCATCTTGTCCCAATGGGTGATGACGTCTTCGATCTCCCACAGCGTCGAGGCGATCGGCTTGTCGCACATCTGCTTGGAGACCGTGACGTTGTAGGCCTCGACCTTGCGGTCGGTGTGATCGGAGCCGCAACCGACGAAAATGCGGCCCTGCCAGCCGATCAGCACGAACTCGACCTCGCCGGAGGAATCGCCGCCGCAGACCTCGATGACGTCCTCCTGGGTTAGCCGCCGCGCCGAGCAGCGGTAGTAGATCGGCGTCGAGGCCGGACGTGCGATGCCGACGGCTTCGAGCTCAGCGATGTGCTTGTCGCGGGCCACGGGATCCCGTCCGGTCCAACCCGCTATGACGGCCTGGTCGATCGCCAGCGTCAGCGGCGTGGTGGTGCCCTGCGCGTCGATGGTGAAGGTGAGATCAAACACGGATGACGGTCTCCATGCCGGCAGCAAGTTCGAAGATGCGGCGGTCGGAGCCGCCGGCGCCGGCCAGCATCAGTCCGACGGGAACATCGCCGTCGCGATGACAGGGCAGCGAGATGGCGCAGCCGTCGATCAGATTGATCAGGCTGCAATTGCGCAAGGCGCGGATATTTTCGCGGGTGAATGCCTGATCGTCGGCGAGGTCGGCGATTTTCGGCGGCGTGTTGGGTGTGGTCGGCAGCACCAGCGCGTCATAGGGCCCGACGCGCGCGTTGACGCGGGCGATCAGAGAACGGCGCTCATTGAGGAGATCAATGTAGTCGGCGGCGCTCTGTGCCTCGCCGCGCATGATCCGCACCGAGACCCTGGGATCGTAGACGTCGCCCTTAGACGTGATGAGATAGCGATGCCAGGCATAGCTCTCGGACGCCGCGAAGCCGCCCTTGGCGTTCATCGGGCCGATGTCGTGGAATTCGGCCACCTCGATGCGCTCGATGATCGCACCGTGATCGGCGAGCGATTTCAGCGCGCGTTCGAAGGTCGCGGCGACCTCAGTGTCGAGGTCGTCGAGCGCGATCGTGGTCGGGACCGCAAGCCGCATGCCTTTCACCGGCCGCGGCTTGAGCGCGCTGATCGGCTCGTTCGCGAGCACGGCATCCAGAATGGCACAGCAGCTGACCGATCGCGCCAGCGGCCCGATGCTGTCGAGCGAAAACGAGAGCGGCACGGAGCCATCGAGCGGCACGCGGCGCTGCGTCGGCTTGTAGCCGACAATCCCGTTGAAGGCGGCGGGAATCCGGCAGGAGCCGCCGGTATCGGTGCCGAGCGCAGCATGCGCCATGCCGTCGAGCACGGACACCGCCGCGCCCGAGGACGAGCCGCCGGGCACATGGCCCTCGGCCCGGTTCCAGACCCCCTTCGGCGTGCCATAATGCGGGTTGATGCCGATGCCGGAATAGGCGAACTCGGTCATGTTGGTGCGGCCGATCACGACGAAGCCGGCCCGGCGCAGCCGCGCCACCGTCGCGGCATCCTGCTCGGCCGGCAGGGAATCGTCGAGGGCGCGGGACCCCGCGCGTGTCACCTGACCCCTGATGTCGAAGAGATCCTTGATCGAGATCGGAATGCCGGCATAGGGCGACGGCGCCGCCTTGGCCCTACGCAAGGCGTCCATCGCGTCGGCGGCCGCAAGGGCGGCGTCCTTGTCGACATGAATGAAGGTGCGCTGCCCTTCGCCGGCGGGGTCGGCGATCCTGGCGATGCACGCCTCGACCAGCTTGCGTGCGGTCGTGCGGCCGCTTTCGAGGTCTTCGGCGAGCTTCGCCAGTGTCGGAAAATCGGGCATGTCTGTCTCACGGAATATTGGCGCGCGCAATCTATAGCGCTGCCTCAGTTCGACACAAGCATTGTGCGCATGATGGCATGCATGCGCATTGCTGGACCGTTGACGCGCGATGGTCGATTGTCGCATCAAGTTCGAAACAGGCGGGCGCGAGGCCTGTCCTTTGGGAGGAGACGCCAATATGGCCGAACCGCAGCGCGCGCGACCGAAACCGACGCCGGAGACCCAGCATTTCTGGGATGGCACGAAAGCTGGCGAATTGCGCCTGCAGCGCTGCGACGCCTGCGCGCATGTTTACTTCCCGCCGCGTCCGTTCTGCCCATCCTGCGCCTCGCGCAAGGTCTCGGTCTTCAAGGCGAGCGGCAAGGGTTTTCTCTACAGTTACGTGATCAACCACCGCCCCGCCGCGCCCGGCTTCACGCCGCCTTACGCAATCGCGGTGGTCGAGCTCGAGGAGGGTCCGCGAATGATGAGCAACATCATCGACTGTCCGCAGACGCCGGAGGCGCTCGAGCTCGACATGAAGCTCGAGGTCGCGTTCCAGGAGCTCGACGACAAGATCACCCTGCCCGTCTTCCGTCCGGCCAAGGGATAAGCCATGCGCAAGAACCAGGTTGCCGTCGTCGGCGCGGCCGAGACCACCGAGCTCGGCGTCATTCCCAACGCCTCGCAGCTCCAGCTCCATGCGGACGCCGCGCTCAACGCCATTGCCGACGCCGGGCTGAAACTGTCCGACATCGACGGCTTTGCCACTGCGGTCGAGACGCCGCAGCAGGTCTGCCACTATCTCGGCATCAAGCCGACCTGGGTGGACGGCACCTCGGTCGGCGGCTGCTCGTTCATGCTGCACGTCCGCCATGCCGCAGCGGCAATCGAGGCGGGCCTGTGCAAGACCGTGCTGATCACCCATGCCGAGAGCGGCAAGTCGATGATCGGCAAGGCGCCGCGCTCGATCCCTGCCGACAGCCTGCAAGGTCAGTTCGAGGCGCCCTACGGCGTCTACGGCCCGCCCAGCATGTTCCCGATTCCCGTGCTGCGCTTCATGAAGACCTACGGGATTACGCACGAGCAGCTGGCGTCAGTGGCGGTGGTGCAGCGGGAATGGGCCGCGAAAAATCCGCGCGCGATGATGAAGGACCCGATCACGGTCGCCGACGTGCTCAACTCGCGCATGATCGCCTATCCATTCCGGCTGCTGCAGTGCTGCCTCGTCACTGACGGCGGCGGCGCGCTGATCCTGACCTCGGCCGACCGCGCCAAGGACTTTCCGCGCAAGCCCGTCTACATCATGGGCACCGGCGAGAGCGTGGAGACGCCGATGGTCAGCCAGATGGAGACCTTCAATTCCTCGCGCGCGTTCAAGGTTGCAGGACCTTTGGCATTCAAGGAGGCCGGCATCGCGCACAAGGACGTCGATCATCTCATGATCTACGATGCGTTTGCGCATCTGCCGCTGTTCGGCCTCGGGGACCTCGGCTTCATGCCGTATGAAGAGACCGGCCAGTTCATCGCCGACGGCAATACGCGGCCCGGGGCTAAGCTGCCGCTCAACACCAATGGCGGGGGCTTGAGCTACATGCATTCGGGCATGTACGGCATGTACGCGCTGCAGGAGAGCGTGCGCCAGATGCGCGGCATCGCGCCCGCGCAGGTGCCGAATGCGAAGATTTCGGTGTGCCACGGTGTCGGCGGCATGTTCGCCGCGAGTGGCACGATCGTGTTTACGAACGAGAGGTAAGCGGCGCGGACAACACATGCTTGTCATTGCCGGGCTTGACCCGGCAATCCATCTTCTGAAGATGGATACGCGGGTCAAGCCCGCGCGTGACGGACTGGGTTGGCCGCGGCCGCGAAGACAACATTGAGAGGCTAGCATGTCGAAATCACTTCAAGACAAGGTCATCATCGTCACCGGCGCGGGCCGCGGCATCGGGCGCGAGATCGCGCTGCTTTGCGCAGGCGAAGGCGCCAAGGTCGTGGTCAACGATCCCGGCGGCGCGGCCGACGGTGCCGGCGCGAACGCAGCGCCCGCCGAAGAGGTGGTCGAGGAGATCAGGAAGCGCGGCGGCACGGCCGTCGCCAACTTCGAGTCGGTGGCGGAAGCGGTTCCTGCGAGCAAGATCGTGAAGACCGCCACCGATCATTTCGGCCGGCTCGACGGAGTCGTCAACAATGCCGGCATCCTGCGCGACATGATCTTCCACAAGATGAGCGTGGAGGCGTTCGAAGCGGTCATCAAGGTGCACCTGATGGGCTCGTTCTATGTGAGCCATGCCGCGGCACGTATCTTCCGGGAGCAGGAGTCGGGCTCGTTCGTGCACTTCACCTCGACCTCGGGCCTGATCGGCAATTTCGGCCAGGCCAACTACGCCGCCGCCAAGCTCGGCATTGTCGGTCTCTCCAAGTCGATCGCGCTTGACATGGGCCGCTTCAACGTCCGCTCCAACTGCGTCTCGCCCTTCGCCTGGACGCGCATGATCGGCACCATCCCGACCGAAACGGAAGCGGAGAAGGCCCGCGTCGAGAAGATCAAGCAGATGGGGCCGGAGAAGATCGCCCCGCTCTGCGGCTATCTGCTCGGCGATTCCGCCAAGGACGTCACCGGCCAGATCTTCGGCGTGCGCATGAACGAGATCTTCCTGTTCAGCCAGAACCGCCCAATCCGCTCGGTGCAGCGGAGCGAAGGCTGGACGCCGCAATCGATCGCGGAACACGGCATGCCGGCGCTGAAGGGTTCGTTCTACAAGCTGGATCGTTCGGCCGACATCTTCACCTGGGATCCCGTGTAAGGATCTCGTCCAGCCGCATTTCAGACATTCCTGCCTTGCGATCTCCGGTTGTCTTCACCGGAGATTGCTCCGCTTTATGCCCGATTGCGGGCGGATGGTGGCCTCCCAACGAAATGGGAGGAAACCATGACAAGAATACTGACCAACCCCAAGGACATCCGTGCGACCGGCGGCCTCGGCCGTCGCGACCTCCTCAAGGGCGCGGCAACACTCGCCGCCTCCTCTGTCCTGGCATCACAGGCCAATGCCCGCGACTTCGGCGCCCATGCCGAGCCGCAACGCTATCCCGACCCCGACATCGTCGTCATCGACCCCAAACGCTTCAAGGCCAAGGTCGGCAACACCGCGATCAAGCGGCTCTACACCGGCTGCCTTTGGGCGGAAGGGCCGGCGTGGAACGCGCAGGGACAATATCTCGTCTGGAGCGACATCCCCGCCAACCGGCAACTCCGCTATCTCGACGACGACGGCCACATCTCCGAGCAGTTCCGCAAACCGTCGAATGAGTCCAACGGCAACTCATTCGATACCGAGGGCCGTCAGCTCACCGCCGAGCGCACCCGCCTCGTCCGCATCGAGCATGACGGCTCGGTGACCCCGCTCGCCGAGCAGGCGAACGGCAAGCCGCTCAACGGACCGAACGACATGGTGGTGCATCCCAATGACAAGGCGATCTGGTTCACCGATCCTGGATATGGAGCGATCAGCATCTATGAAGGCAAGCTCGCCAAGACCGGCTCGCCCCAGCCCCATCAGAAGGAAGCCGTCTATCGCCTGGACACGCAGACCGGGCAGGTCGCGAAGGTCGCGGACGAGCCATTCAAGCCGAACGGCATCGCCTTCAGCCACGATTACAGGAAGCTCTATGTCTGTGACACCGGCGTCACGCATTATCCGCAAGCGGAGAACGTGGTGTGGTCCTATGACGTCGACGGCCCGAAGCTGTCGAACGCAAAGAAGCTGGTCGACATGAAGCTCGACGGCAAATCAGGCTTTCCGGACGGCCTTCGCGTCGACACGGAGGGCAATATCTGGGTCGGCGCCGGTTGGGTCGGACCCGGCTACGACGGCGTGCAGGTGTTCGCGCCGACCGACGGAGCGCGGATCGGGCAGATCCTGTTGCCGGAGACCTGCGCCAATGTCTGCTTCGGCGGCAAGAAGCGCAACCGCCTGTTCATGACCGCGAGCCAGTCGCTCTACGCGGTCTATGTGGAGACGCAGGGCGCGCATTTCTGTTGAGACAAGCGAATAGTGGGTGGCGAATGGCGAACAGAGCTCTATTCGCCACTCACTATTCGCAACTCGCTCCCTAACCCGTATTCCTGAGCCCCGCCGAAATGCCGTTGATCGTCAGCTGGATCCCGCGCAGCACCTGCTCGTCCGGGTTCTGGGCGCGATGCTCTTTCAAGAGCTCGACCTGAACGTGGTTGAGCGGGTCGAGATAAGGGAAGCGGTGGCGCACCGAGCGCTCCAGCAGCGGGTTGCTCTGAAGCAGGCGGTCCTGCCCCATGATGTCGAGCAGGCTCTCGATCGAGGCGTGCCATTCGCGGCGGATGCGGCCGAAGATCTTTTCGCGCAACGCCTCGTCGGGCACCAGCTCGGCATAGCGCGAGGCGATCGCGATCGAGCTTTTGGCCAGCACCATGTCCATGTTCGACAGCAGCATGCGGAAGAACGGCCACTCCCTGTAGAGTTCCTTGAGGAACGGCATGCCCTGTTGCGGATGTTCCGCGATCCACTGCTCGACCGCGCTGCCGAAGCCATACCAGCCCGGCAGCATCAATCGGCATTGCGCCCAGGAGAACACCCAGGGAATCGCGCGCAGATCCTCGATCGCGCGGGTCTTCTTGCGCGAGGCCGGACGGCTGCCGATGTTGAGCGTCGCGATTTCGTTGATGACGGTCGATGACCAGAAATAATCGACGAAGCCGTCTGTCTCGTAGACGAGACTTCGATAGGCCTTGAAAGCAAGGTTCGACAACTCGCCCATGGCGGTCAGATATTCGCGGCGCGGCGCGCTTTGGCGCGGATGCAGCAAACTTGCTTCCAACGTGGCAGCCGCGAGGATCTCCAGATTGTTGCGCCCGACCTCGGCGTTGGAATATTTCGACGAGATGATCTCGCCCTGTTCGGTGATGCGGATCTGGCCGTTCACCGCGCCGCCGGGCTGCGCGATGATAGCGTCATAGCTGGGCCCGCCGCCGCGTCCGACCGAGCCGCCACGGCCATGGAACAGGCGCAGCCGCACGTGATGGCGCTCGAACACTTCGACGAGGTTGATCTCGGCCTTGTACAGCTCCCAGCCCGAGGTGACGAAGCCGCCGTCCTTGTTCGAGTCGGAATAGCCGAGCATGACCTCCTGCACGCTGCCGCGGCTGTCCACGAGGCGGCGGTAATCGTGCAGCGACAGCATGCGGTCCATGATGCCACTGGACGCCTGCAGATCCTCGATGGTCTCAAACAGCGGCACGATGTTGATGGCGCTGCGCCCGGAGGGATGGACGAGGCCGACCTCCTTCAAGAGCACGGCCACCTCGAGCATGTCCGACATACCCTTGCACATCGAGATGATGCATTGGGGAATGGCGTCCGAGCCGAACTTCGCATGCGCTTCCGCGGCGGCATGGAACACATTGAGCTCGCCCATGGTCTCGTCGCTGTATTTGACGAAAGGCGACACCAGCGCGCGGGTCGAGCGCAGCTCGTTGGTGAGCAGCGAAATGCGCGCGTCCTCGCCGAGCGCGAGATAGGACATGCCGGGATTGGCGGCGTCCATCAGCTCGGCGATGGTGCGTTCGTGCACCGCCGAATTCTGGCGGATGTCGAGCCGCGCCAGATGGAAGCCGAAGCAGTCCACCGCGCGCCGCAGCAGCCGCAGCCGGCCCCGGGCGATGACGCGTGCGTTGTTGGAAATCAGCGAACGGTGCAGCACATCGAGATCAGCCTGCAACTCCTTGACGCTTTCATAGGGCTTGGCCTTGCCGACCGGCCGGCGCGTGATCTCGACCTCCAGCTTTTCGGCCGTCGCGGTCAGGCGCGCATAGATGCCCGACACGGCGAGACGATAGGGCTCGCCGCTCCGGTGCGGCGAGGTGTCCGGCGAGCGCTCCGCCAGCGTGCGCAGCTCTTCGGAGACATCGGCGAGATGGGCCGCGATCGACAGTTCCGAGCCGAGCACGTGAAGCTCTTCCAGGTAGAACTGCATCACCCGGCTCGACTGCAGCCGCAGCGTGCCGCGCATGACGTCGGCGGTGACGAAGGGATTGCCGTCGCGGTCGCCGCCGATCCAGCTGCCCATGCGCAGGAACGAGGCGAGCTCACCGGCCGCCTGCTCGCCGCCCTCCTCCAGACGGTCCTCCAGCGTATTGATGAGCCGCGGCACCTCGCGCAGGAAAGTGTAGTCGTAGAACGACAGGCCGTTGGCGACCTCGTCGAGCACGGTGAGCTTGGTCCGGCGGAGCAGGTTGGTCTGCCACAGCGTCAGCACCTCGCGGCGAAGCTGCTCATCGCTGGCATCAAGCTCCTCCGCGGTCAGCGCCACGCGCTCGCGGCGGTCGAGCAGGCGGGCGACCTCCATTTCGCGATCCATGGTGCTCTTGCGGCGGACTTCGGTCGGGTGCGCAGTCAGGACCGGGCTGACCAGCGCGGACTTGAAGAAGCTGCGCAGCGCATCCGCGCCGATGCCGGCGTCCCTGGCGTGGGCCAGCGTTTCGGCGAGCACGCCGGAGCCGCCGTTCTTGCCGGCACCGCGGGCGCGCATCTGGCGGATGTTGTTCTGGTCCTCGGCGATGTTGGCGAGGTGGGAAAAGTAACTGAAGGCACGGACGATGCGCACCGTCTCGGAGATCGACATGCTGTCGAGGATCTGCTCGAGCTCGCGGCGGGCAAGTCGATCCTCGTCGCGGTGGAACCGAATCGAGGTCTGGCGGATGCGCTCGACGAGATCGAACACGTCCGCACCCTCCTGGTCGCGCACGGTGTCGCCGAGGATGCGCCCGAGCAGGCGGATGTCGTCCCGCAGCCGCGCATCGGCCTCCATCGCCTGAACATCTTCGGGGCGGTTAGGGCGAGGCTCGGCGGTGTCGGAAGGTATGGTCTGGAGGGACATGGCTCGCTCCCTGGTAGCGCCCTTGCGGCCCGGCCCGAAGGAGTGTGCGATATTTTTCTACCGCAGTGCAAGATGAACTTGGTGGCGGCGCACAGTGGGTGTGGGCTCTCGCCGGAGCACTCGTCGTCAAGCCGGCACGATCACCTTTCCGATCGGCCAGAGCGCGATGCCCGCGAGCTTCAGATGGGCCCAAGCGAAAGGAATGCCGATGATGGTCACGGCAAGCGCCAGCGCCGTCAGGACATGACCGAGCGCCAGCCACCAGCCTGCCAGCACGAACCAGATGATGTTGCCGATCACCCCCAGCGGGCCGGTGCCGATATCCTCGACGCCGGTCACCTCGTAGCGGTTGACCGCCCGCGAGCCGAACGGCAGCAGCGTGTAGACGGCGATGTTGAACGCCGCCCGGGCCCAGGGCAGGCCGATGATGGTGATGGCCATGATGACCGCGGCGATCACCCAGCCGAACGCCATCCAGGCGCCGCCGAAGAGGATCCAGAGCAGGTTGAGCAGGATGGAGACGGGAGCCATGGGATGATCCGGAAGTCAGTGACGCCGCTCATATAGGCACGAAATCTGTCTCTGCTAAGATGGCAAGGTAGCCTGGATTTCGCGTTCGCTCTTCCGAGCGACGGTCACGATTACCGCCCCTCGAACTTGGGCTCACGCTTCTCCATGAAGGCCTTCATGCCTTCGGCCATGTCCTGGGTTTTGAACAGCGGCAGGAGCTGGAGATAGACGTGGTGGACATGGTCGTGGAAATTCTCATTGAGGCCCATGCGCATCATGCGCTTGGAGGCCTGCACCGCGAGCGGCGCGTTCGCAGCGATTTCGCGGGCGATCGCAGTAGTGCGGCTCATCAGCTCGGCATCCGGCACGACCTCGTTGGCGAGGCCCCAGTCGAGGCACTCGCGGGCGCTCAGCGTGCGCCCGGTGAAGATCAGCTCGGAGGCCTTGGCCCAGCCGAGCATGCGCGGCAGCAGCCAGGTGCCGCCGGATTCCGGCACCACGCCGCGCTTGACGAAGGCGGCGGCGAGCTTGGCGGATTCCGCCATGATGCGGATGTCGCAGCCGAGCGCGGTATCCATGCCATAGCCGGCGGCGCCGCCGTTGACGGCGCAGATGGTCGGCTTGTCCATGGCCTGCAACACCGTCGGCGGCGTGTTCCGGAGGTTGATCGTGGTCGACGAAGACGCCGCGCTGAGGCCGTTGCCGTCGCGCTCCTTGCGCAGATCGAGCCCGGCGCAAAACGCCCTGCCCCTGCCGGTGAGGATCACGACGCGGACGTTCTTGTCCTCATTGGCTTCAGTGAGTAACCGCGCCAGATCGTTCAGCATCGGGCCGGAAATAGTATTCATCCGCTCCGGCGCATTGAGCGTGATGGTCGCGATGTGGTCGGCGACGGTGTAGAGGACTCCGTTGGCGGCGTCGGTCATGATCATTCCATCCCTGTGTACGTAGCCCGGATGGAGCGAAGCGCAATCCGGGGTTCTCACCGCAAGCACCGCCCCGGATTTCGCTTCGCTCCATCCAGGCTACAAGGCCGTCAAATCTTCCGCCCCGCCTGCTCCCAATAGGGATCGCGCAGGCGGCGCTTGAAGATCTTGCCGGAATCCTCGCGGGGCAGTCCTGAGCGGATCTCGATGTGCTTGGGTATCTTGTAATCCGCCAGATGCGCCTTGAGCGCGGCACGGACGCCGGCGGCGTCGAGCGTGACACCCACTTGCGGCTCCACCACGGCCATCAGCGCCTCGCCGAACTCGGCATCGGGGATGCCGAACACCGCGCAATCATGCACGCCGGGCACCGCATGCAGCACGGATTCGATCTCCGCCGGATAAATGTTGACGCCGCCTGATATCACCATGTCGCGCTTGCGGTCGCAGATGAAGACGTAGCCGTCTTCGTCGATATAGCCGACATCACCGGAGGTGATGAAGCCGTCGCGCTCGATCTCGGCGCGTTTCTCCGGCTTGTTGTGGTAGGTGAAATCGGCAAGCTCGCCCATGCGGGAATAGATCTCGCCGATCTCGCCCACCCCCAGCACGCGGCCATCCTCGCCGATGAACCGCAGCTCGGCGCCCGGCGAAATCTTGCCGACGGTGCCGGGCTTCTTCAGCGCATCCTCTGAGGTCGCGAAGGTGACGGCGCTGGATTCGGTCGAGCCGTAGAACTCGTAGATCACCGGCCCCCACCATTCGATCATGGCGCGCTTGACGTCGGCCGGGCATGGCGCGGCGGCATGGATGACGTGGCGCAGCGAAGAGACGTCGTATTTCTTGCGGACCGCTTCCGGCAGCTTCATCAGGCGGATGAACATGGTCGGCACCATGAAGATGGTGTCGATCCTGTAACGCTCGATCGCTTGCAGAAATTCCTCGGCCTCGAAGCGCGGCATCAGCACCAGCGCGCCACCGAGCTTGCCGGCGCGGATGCCGAAGGAGTTCGGCGCGGAGTGATAGAGCGGACCCGGCAGCAGCGCGCGGGCGCCAGGCTTTAACCCATAGATCATCGCGCGCATGCGCTCGCCGGCGGCCTGCTGCTCCGGCGTCGGCGCGTTGCGGCGAACGCCCTTGGGATGCCCAGTCGTGCCCGAGGTGTAGATCATGTTCATCGGCTGCGGCACGACCGGACCGTCATAGGGCTGGTGCTGCGCAAGCCAGGATTCGAGGTCGATCGCAAAGTCCGGCGTCGCCAAATGACCGGGATCGATCTTGTAGTTGGCCAGGATCTCCGGCGGCGTCGGAACGCTGAGCACGGTGACGCCGTTGGGAATCGCATCACGCAGGGCATGCAGCATGTCGGCGTGTCCGATCAGCACGGACGTGCCGGTATCGCCGAGGATGTAGCTGATCTCCTCAGGCTTGAAGTGCCAGTTGATCGGAACGCCATAGGCCCCGAGCCGCATTGCGGCGTAGGCGGCTTCCAGGAACGCGATGTCGTTGCGCATCAGCATACAGACGCAATCGCCCGGCTTGACGCCGAGCTTGGCGAGGCCGGCGGCGATGCGGTCAGCGCGGTCGGCGACCTCTGAATGGCTGCGGCGGCGGTCGCCGGAGACGATGCCGAGGAAAGGGGACGTTTCGCTCATTGTTGTTTTTCTTTGTTGTTGTGTTCGTCATTCCGGGATGGCCCGAAGGACCAGACCTCAGGTGCGCAATTGCGCACCGGGGAATCTCGAGGTCCGGGTTCGATGCTTCGCATCGCCCCGGAACGACGGCAGCTGCTAATCCGCAAAATTCGGCGCGCGCTTCTCCAGGTTGGCGCGCACCGCTTCGGTCTGGTTCGGGCTGCCGATCAGTTTCTGCTGCTCGACGGACTCGGCGAGCAACGCCGGCCCCGGATCGACCGAGAGGTTGTTCAGCATCCGCTTGGCCGCGCGGATCGCATCGGGGCTCTTGCCGGCGATCTCGCGCGCGACTTCCAGCGCCGCAGCGCGCGGGTCGTCGCAGATGCGGGTGGCGAGGCCGTACGTCATCGCCTCCTGCGCGGAAAAGATGCGCCCTGTGTAGGTGAGATCGCGCAGGATGTCGTCGCGCACGAGCGAGGCAAGGATTGGCGTGCCCGCCATATCAGGGACGAGGCCCCATTTGATCTCCATGATCGACATCCGCGCATCTGAACTGAGGAAGCGCATGTCGGCGCCGAGCGAGAGCTGGAAGCCGCCGCCGAAGGCGACGCCGTGCACGGCCGCGATCACCGGCACCGGGAGCTGGCGCCAGCCCCATACCGCCTGTTGCGGGAAGTTGGCCTGGCCGTGCGTGCGCTTGGTGAGATCGCGATTTTCGCCGCCCGGAATTCCGTTGCCGCCCTTCTCCTTCATGGCGGCAAAACGCCCCATGTCGAGCCCGGCGCAGAAGGCGCGGCCCTCGCCCGACAGGACGACGGCGCGCACGCCTTTTTCCTTCGAAAGCCGGTCCGTTGCAGCGACGAGGGCCTCGAACATGGCCTGATCCAGCGCGTTCATCTTGTCCGCGCGCACCAGGCGCACGTCGGCGACGCCTTCCGAGATCGAGATCGAGACGCGATCTTCCATGGACGAATTCTCCCCTGTTCTTGACCAGTTGCCGCTTTACAGGACGCTGACAGCCGGATTTAGTCAATCGACCAATTAACTGACAATCCCTACGGGGGAAACAGCCATGTTCAAGGAAAATCTTCTCGCCGGCCGGCGCATTCTCGTGACCGGCGGCGGCACCGGGCTCGGCAAGTCGATGGCGGCGCGCTTTCTCCAGCTCGGCGCCGAGGTGCACATCTGCGGCCGGCGCAAGGTCGTCTGCGACGAGACCGCGATCGAGCTGATGGACCTGTACGGCGGCCGCGTTACCAGCCACGGCGTCGACATCCGCAACGCGCTCGCGGTCGAGGAGATGGTCGAGAACATCTTTCGCGAGGGTCCCCTCACCGATCTCATCAACAATGCGGCCGGCAATTTCATCTCTCGCACCGAAGAGCTGTCGCCGCGCGGCTTCGATGCGGTCGCCAACATCGTCATGCACGGCACGTTCTACGTGACGCACGCGATCGGCAAGCGGTGGATCGCCCTGAAGCAGCCTGGCAATGTCGTTTCGATCACGGTGACCTGGGTGCGCAACGGCTCGCCTTACGTGGTGCCGTCGGCGATGAGCAAGTCGGCGATCCACGCGATGACGATGTCGCTCGCGACCGAATGGGGCCGCTACGGCATCCGCCTCAACACCATCGCGCCGGGCGAGATCCCGACAGAAGGCATGAGCAAGCGCATCAAGCCGGGAGACGAAGCTGGCGCGCGCACCAAGGCGATGAATCCGATGGGCCGGGTCGGCACGATGGAGGAACTGCAGAACCTCGCAGTGTTCCTGATCTCCGGCGGCTGCGACTGGATCAACGGCGAGACCATTGCCATGGACGGCGCCCAAGCGCTCGCCATGGGCGGAAATTTCTACCAGCTCCGCGACTGGAGCGACGACGACTGGAAGACCGCGCGCGACAGCATCATGGCGCAGAACGAGAAGGATCGGGCGAAGCGGGGATAATTGCTGCCGCGTGCCCCGGACGGAGTGCAGCGCGCCGCACTTGCAGCGTGGTGCGCCGCATCCGGGCCACGAAGCCACGGCATCGCCCTCCCGTCTTGTCTTCACCCGCGGATGACGTCACACTCCCAGGCATAAAAACAAGTCGTCACGGGAGAAACATGTCCATACAGCCATTGGCGAATCTAGCCGACATGGTGCGCGAGCGCGCGAAGAGCCGCGGCAACGCAATCGCCTACGAGTTCGAAGGCCGCACCACCAGCTTTGCCGAATTCGATATCAAGACCAACAAGGTCGCCAACGCGCTGCTTGCGATGGGCGTGAAGAAGGGCGATCGCATCGCCTATCTCGGCAAGAACAGCGATCTTTATTTCGAGCTCCTGATGGGCGCAATGAAGGCCGGCGTCGTGATGGCGCCGGTAAATTGGCGGCTCGCGGGACCCGAAGTCGCGTTCATCGTCGATGACTGCAGGGCGGCGGCGCTGTTCGTCGGACCGGAGTTCATCACGCTCGTCCGTCAGATCAAGGACCGCCTGCCGGGCGTGCGCACCATCATCACCACAGAGGGCGGCGCGCCGGAATGGCAGGATTTTACGCCCTGGCGCGACGCACAGAGCGGTGACGACCCGAAGGTGCCGATCGACACCCGGGACATCGCGATCCAGCTCTACACCTCCGGCACGACAGGCAAGCCGAAGGGCGCGATGCTGAGCCACGCGAACTTCCTCAACCTGGTGCAGACGGGCAACGCCGAAGACAAACCGGAGTGGAACCGGTGGTCGACCGACGACGTCTCGCTGGTCGCAATGCCGATCTTCCACATCGGCGGCTCCGGCTGGGGCGTGATGGGCCTCTATCACGGCGCCCGTGGCGTCATCGCGCGCGAATTCGATCCGACCAAGGTGCTGGATTTCTTCGAGCAGGCCGGCATCACGAAGCTGTTCATGGTGCCGGCGGCCATGCAGTTCGTGGTGCGGCAGCCGCGCGCCAGGACGGTGGATTTTTCGCGGCTGAAGTACATGCTCTACGGCGCCTCGCCGATCCCCGCGGCGCTGCTGAAGGAGTGCATCGAGGTCTTCAAATGCGGCTTTGTGCAGATGTACGGCATGACCGAGACCACGGGCACGATCGTCGCGCTGCCGCCGGAGGATCACGTCGAGGGGCTGGAGCGGATGCGCTCGGCCGGCAAGGCGCTTCCGGGCGTCGAGATCGCGATTCTGGATGTCGACGGCAAACCGTTGCCGCCGCGGCAGGTCGGCGAGATCGCGACGCGCTCTGGCTCCAACATGGCGGGCTATTGGAACCTGCCGGAGGCAACTGCCGCGACGCTCCGCGGCGACGGTTGGCTGCGCACGGGCGATGCCGGCTACATGGACGAGGACGGCTATCTCTACATCCACGACCGCATCAAGGACATGATCATCTCGGGCGGCGAGAACATCTATCCTGCGGAGGTCGAGAGCGCGCTGTGCGACCATCCTGATGTCGCCGAGGCCGCCGTCATCGGCGTGCCCGATGACAAATGGGGCGAGGCGGTGAAGGCCGTCGTGGTGATGAAGCCGGGCAAGCAAGCGACGGCCACCGACATCATCAACTTCACCCGCGAGCGCATCGCCGGCTACAAGACGCCGAAGAGCGTCGAGTTCCTGCCGGCGCTCCCGCGGAATCCTTCAGGAAAGATCCTGAGGAGGCAGCTGCGTGAGCCGTACTGGGCGGGGAAGGATCGGCGGGTGAACTAGCCTCGAGGCGCAGCCATCGAGACTACCTTCCTTGAGAGATGCCGGATTGCTTCGCTGATCTCGCGATGACGGAGGAGAGAGGCGTTGCTCTCTCCGCGCGTCGTTGCGAGGAGCCGTTGCGACGAGACAATCCAGATTGCCTCCATACGAGGATTTGGATTGTTGCCCAGTCAATGCTTCCCCGGTCCCATATACCCGAACAGGAACCCCGCCACCTTGCGCATCTGGATCTCCTCGCTGCCTTCGGTGATGCGGTAGCGGCGGTGATGGCGATAGATGTGCTCGAACGGCTTGTGGCGTGAATAGCCCATGCCGCCGTGGACCTGCATGGCGCGGTCGGCGGATTCGCAGCAGAGGCGGTTCGCCCAGTAATTGCACATCGAGACCCGGTCGGACAGCGTACGCTCGATCTGCTCCTCGGTGAGCTGGTCCATCTCCCAGGCGGTCTTGCGGATCAGAAGGCGCAGCATTTCCGCTTGCGTGGCGAGCTCGACCAGCGGGAACTGGATCGCCTGGTTCTCGGCGAGGGCCTTGCCGAACGGCTTGCGCTCGCGCGCGTATTTCACGCTCTCGTTGATGCAGTACACGGCCGCGCCGAGCGAACTCGCCGCCTGGCGGATGCGGTTCTGGTGCACGAAGCACTGCGCCAGCGAGAGGCCGCGGCCCACCTCGCCGAACAGCGCATCCTCAGGCACGAACACGTCCGTGAAGCTGACGCGCGGATGATCGGTCGGCATGTTGAAGGTCCACATGTATTCCTCGACCTTGACACCGGGGCTCTTGGCCGGGACCAGGAAGCAGGTGATGCCGCGGGCATCGCCGTCATTGCCGCTGGTGCGCGCGAACAGCGCGCAATGCGTTGCGACGTGCATCCCGGTGGTCCACATCTTCTCGCCGTTGATGATCCACCCCTTGACGTTATCGCGGGTGGCCGGCACGGCGCGCGTCTCCATGTGGGTGGCGTCCGAGCCGTGATGCGGCTCGGTCAGGCCAAAGGTGATGCGGTACTTGCCCCTGATCGAACCGTCGATCATCGCCTTCTGGTCGTCGCGGCCGTAGCGATCGAGCATGGTGACGACGGGGAAGTTGCCGACGACGGAATGCTCGTTCTGGAGATCGTTGTGCAGGCCGAGACCCTTTGCGGCGAAGTGCTCGCGGATCACCGCCATCCAGAGGTTGGAGCCGTCCTTCCCGCCATATTGCTTCGGCACCGGAAAGCGGAGATGCCCGGCGGCATCGGCAAGATCCTTCGCCTTGCGCAGCAGCGCCTCCCATTCATGCCGCGGGAGGCCGCCATTCTCGAAATCGGTGCGCGCCCATTCGCGGCGGTGATCGAAGAAGCGGATGTTGTCGTCGGCCTGTTCCAGCGGCTTGATCTCGCGTTCGATGAAACGGTCGAGCTCTCCGAGATAGGCGACGAGATCGGCAGGCAGTGAGAAATCCAAGGGTTCTCTCCCGAGAATGATTTGTTGTTTTGCGTTAAGGCGCTAGGCGCACTCTTGCTTCGCATGATTAAGCGGAGAAGAGCTCGCGCAAGTCAAGCAAGCCGAGGCGTGACAGCTGCGCAAAGCGCATTGCGTAATTCGGTGGTGCTCCGTCGCCAACGCGCGCTACTATGGCATCAATATTCCTTCAGGAGAAAATGCGGGAGCGACCATGGAGCTGAAGTTTTCCAGAGTGGAACGCAAGGGGCCGATCACAATCGTCACGCTGTCGCGGCCCGAGGTCTACAACGCGCTGCACACCGATGCGCACTTCGAACTGCAGAAGGTGTTCGACGATTTCTCGGGGGATCCCGAGCAGTGGATCGCGATCGTCACCGGCGCCGGCGACAAGGCGTTCTGCGCCGGCAACGATCTGAAGTGGCAAGCGGCCGGCGGCAAGCGCGGCTGGGACAAGGGCGGCTTTGCCGGTCTCACCTCGCGCTTCGACTGCGACAAGCCGATCATCGCAGCCGTGAACGGCGTCGCGATGGGCGGCGGCTTCGAGATCGCGCTGGCCTGCGACCTCATCATCGCCTCGGAGAACGCCACCTTCGCCCTGCCCGAGCCGCGCGTCGGCCTTGCCGCGCTTGCCGGTGGCCTGCACCGGCTGCCGCGGCAGATCGGTCTGAAGCGCGCCATGGGCATGATCCTCACCGCACGCCATGTCAGCGCCAAGGAGGGGCTCGAGCTCGGCTTCGTTAACGAGGTGGTGCCGCAGGGCGAGGCCCTCAACGCCGCGCTGCGCTGGGCCGACATGATCGCCAAGAATTCGCCGATGTCGATCCGCGCCTCGAAGCAGGCGATCCAGAAGGGGCTCGCCGTCTCGCTGGAGCAGGCGATCGAGGAGCAGCGCGAGTATCCGGCGGTCAAGGCGATGGTGGCCTCGCAGGATTATATCGAGGGCCCGAAGGCGTTCTCGGAGAAGCGGCCGCCGAAATGGGTGGGGAAGTAGACAGGTCCTTTCGCTCGCCATTGCGCGGAGCTCTTGCGACGAAGCAATCCAGACTGCCCGTGCCGAAAGACCCTGGATTGCTTCGCGGAGCCTGTCATCGGGCCGCGCTCTGCGCGGACCCGTCGGCTCGCAATGACGGGAAGAGGCCTAGCTGTCGCGCGACAGCTCCCGCTTGTACGAGGCGTAATTCGGCTGATCGACCGCGAGCTTGTCCATCGTGGTCGCCCACAGATGCTCGGCGAGACCTGGAGTCGCGAGATCCACCTCGCCTTTGGCGATGCGCTCGGCGAGTGCGCGGTTGAGTTCGGTGACCGAGCCTTCGATGCCGAGCAGCACGCGGAGGCGCTCGACCTCCCTGGCATCGCCCTCGTCCTCCCGGGTCAGCTGCCGCGTCACGAGATCGAGGATGTTGATGGCCACGCGCAGCTTGAAGGCCTGGTGGCCGGAGATCAGCGGCGTGATGTCGTTGCGGAGGAAGTCAGCGACTGCCTTGGTCAGCTCGATCGGGGTCGGCTCGTCCTGCATGTGTCAGCTCCCGCGCGGCGCCAAGAGCCGCAACAGATCGATCTCGGTCTCGGAGGCGCGGCGGCCGATCATGGCGCGCTCCATGGAATGATCCGGCCCCTCGCGAAAGCGCTGCATCATGCCGCCGCACATGATGCCCCAGCGCAGCGTGCCCATCACTTCCCAGAATTTGACGCGCGCTACATCGACTTTGCGGCCGGCGGCCTCGTAGCCGGCGAACAGTTCCTCGCGCGAGCCAAAGCCGCCGACGGGCTTGTCGATCTCGCCGAAACGCCAGGAATTGACGCAGACCCAGCCGAGATCCTCCATGGGATCGCCGAGATGGGCGAGCTCCCAGTCGAGCACGGCACGGACGCCGTCGGCGCCGATGATCAGATTGCCGTTGCGGAAATCGCCGTGCACCAGCGTGGTCTCGGCTGATGGGCCCGGGTCGTGGTCGCGCAGCCAACGCAGCGCCAGCTCGAACACCGGCTTGGGCCAGTCCAGGCTGCGGTAGTCGCGCTCGAATTCGGAGATTTCCTGGGTCGCGCCACGGCTGCGCAGCTCGGGCAGCTTGTCCTTCGGCAGTCGATGGAGACCAGCGAGAATACCGCCGATCTGCCGCGCCAGAATCGGGCGCGCCGCCGCGTATTCGTCGTCGCGCAGGATCTTGCGCGCGATGGTCTCGCCCTCGACCCGCTGCATGATGAAGCCGGTGCCGAGATCGTCCTCCGGCGTGAGCACGTGCATCACGCGCGGCGACGGCACGCCGCCCTCATAGGCCAGCTGCATCAGCTGTGCTTCAGCACCCAGACCGGCCGCGCGCGTTGGAGCCGCGCCGTAGCCTTTGGGCGAACGACGCAGGATGGCACCGATCGGCCCATCGGGGTGCAGGATGTCAAAGCGCCAAGTCTCCTGGCTGGCGCCGCCCGACAGCTTTGCTGCGCCGGTGACGCCAGTCGCGCCCGGGCACCAGCGCCTAACACTGCGCGAGAGCTCCGCTTCGATCATTTGCCTTTGAACTGCGCGGGCCGCTTCTCCAGGAATGCGCCGACGCCTTCACGGAAGTCCTGGGTGTCGCCGGCTCGGAGCTGGCATTGGAACTCGAGATTGAGCTGATCCTCGAAGGAATTTTCCGGGCTGTCCCAATACAGCTTCCGGATCAGGGAGAGCGCGACCGTCGGGCCGCTGGCGAGCTCGCGCGCGAGCTTCATCGCCTCCTCCATCAGCGCGCCGTCGTCGTAGACGCGATTGACTAGGCCCCATTCCAGGGCCTTCTCGGCCGGAAGGCGCTCGCCCATCAGCGACAGCTCGATCGAGCGCGCCCGGCCGATGAGGCGCGGCAGGAGCCAGGTCGAGCCGCAGTCCGGTACGAGGCCGATGCGGCGGAAGGCCTGGAGGAAGTAGGACGACCGCGCGCACAGGATCATGTCGCCCAGCAGCGCGAAGCTCATGCCAGCACCGGCCGCCGGGCCGTTGACCGCGGTGACGATCGGGCAGTGCAGATTGCGGATGCGGCGCAGGAACGGATGGAAGCCGGTCTCCAGCGTCAGGCCGGCCTTGGTCTTCTTCGACTGGTTGTTGCGGCCCTGGAGATTCGCTCCCGTGCAGAACGCCCGGCCCGCGCCGGTCAGCACCACGCAGCGCACCTCGTCCCTCTTCTCCTCGATTGCATCGAGCGCCTCGGAAAGACCGCTCAACATGTCGACGGAGACCGCGTTCATCACCTCCTGATGGTCGAGCTTGAGGATCGCGACGGCGCCATCGAAATCGAGCGTGACGTGTTTGAACTGCATGGCTTCCCTCGTCAGTTGCGGCCTGCGACAGTTTCGCAGACCGGAATTACTTTTGCTGGGGCGCATATTTGATTTTTGGCGCGGTCTTGTCCATGGTGATCGCAGCATAGCAAGCAATCTTGTGCGCAGCGGCTGATACGCGCCACACGAACTACAGGAAACGCGCCATGAACCTTTTCGACCTCTCGGGCCGCGTCGCCGTGATTACCGGCGGCAATGGCGGCATCGGCCTCGGCATCGCGCAGGCGCTCGCGGCCCAAGGCTGCAACGTGTCGATCTGGGGTCGCAATGCGGACAAGAACAAGGCTGCGGCCGCGAGCCTGACCGGTCTTCCCGGCAAGGTCGACACCCGCGTTTGCGACGTCACCGACCCGGCCTCGGTCAATGCCGCGATGAAGGCGACGCTCGACACGTTCGACCGGATCGACGGCTGCTTCGCCAATGCCGGCATCGGCGGCGGCGGCCGGCGCTCATTCATCGAGCGAACCGAGGAAGAATGGCGCACGATGTTCGCGACCAATCTCGACGGCGTGTTCCATGCCTTCCAGGCTGCGGCCAAGCACATGACGGATCGCGCCAATGCCGGCGATCCCTTCGGCCGCCTCGTCGCGACCTCCAGCCTTGCCTCGATCTTCGGCACCGCGCGCAACGAGCATTATGCCGCGACCAAGGCCGCCATCAACGCACTGGTGCGCGCGCTCGGCGTCGAGCTGGCGCGCTACGGTGTCACCGCAAATGCGATCCTGCCGGGCTGGATCAAGAGTGACATGACCGCGGGACTCATGGCCAACGACAAGTTTGTCGCCAACGTCATGCCGCGGATTCCGATGCGCCGCTTCGGCGAAGCATCCGATTTCGGCGGCATCGCCGTGTATCTGATGAGCAAGGCGTCGTCCTATCACACGGCGGATACGTTCGTGATCGACGGCGGCTACACGGCTTTTTGATCTCTCGCGTTCGTAGCCCGGATGGAGCGAAGCGTAATCCGGGACTGCCAAGAACAAACAGACCCGGATTTCGCTTCGCTCCATCCGGGCTACAAAGGGAATGGGCAAATGTTCTCGCACGTCATGATCGGCACCAACGACCTCGACAAGGCAAAGGCGTTCTACGACAAGCTGCTCGGCACGCTCGAGGTGCGACCGGCGAAAGTCGACGGCCATCGCATCTTCTACATCACCAAGACCGGCGTGTTCTCGGTATCGAAGCCGATCAACGGCGAGCCGGCGACCTGCGCGAACGGCGGCACGATCGGCTTTGCCTGCAACTCGCCGGAGCAGGTCGACCAATGGCACGCAGCCGGTGTCGCAGCAGGTGGGACATCGATCGAAGATCCGCCCGGCGTGCGCCAGGGCCCTGGCGGCAAGCTCTATCTGGCTTACCTGCGCGACCTCGACGGCAACAAGATCTGCGCGATGCACCGGATGCCGGCTTGATATAGCCACACCTACCTACAGCTGTCATGCCCCGGCCTGGACCGGGCATACAGTGCGCCGCAGCCTCTCGTTCATCACTGTCGCCTCTGGGATACTGTATCGCCCGATTGAATCGGGCGATGACAGCGACGAGGGGGGCGGGCGCCTGCCGCCTCCCTCAGTCGCCGTTCAAACAACATTTCAAACGCATTCGCGAATTCCATCGCATGGCATGCCTGCGCGTAAAAATGCGCGCTCGCGCTTTGGCCGCGCTGCGACTATTCTCGCGTCCAACATGATCTCAGCGATACGGGAGGAACAATGACAAAACACACCTACATTCCCCGCACCACCAACTACACCCTCAATCCCGGCGACGACCTCAACGACCTCCGCATGTCGGATCAGGTCAGGCCGCTCTATGACCACGTCAAGAAGTTCATCCGCGACACCGTCGAGCCGATGTCGATCGAGTTTGCCAAGGCCGGCGAAGGCAAGGAGGATCGCTGGAGCTTCACGCCAAAGCAGCTCGAGGTGCTGGAGAAGGCGAAGAACAAGGCCAAGCAGGAAGGCCTCTGGAACTTCTTCCTGCCCGACGACGAGACCGGTCAGGGCCTGAAGAATCTCGACTACGCCTATATCGCCGCCGAGCTCGGCAAGAGCCCGCTGGCGTCCGAGACGATGAACTGCTCGGCGCCCGACACCGGCAACATGGAGGTGCTGGAGCGCGTCGGCACCAAAGAGCAGAAGGAGAAGTGGCTGAAGCCACTGCTCAACGGCGAGATCCGCTCGGCCTACGTCATGACCGAGCCGAATGTCGCCTCCTCCGACGCCAAGAACATCTCGACCACGGCCAAGCTCGTCGGCGACGAATGGGTCATCAACGGCGAGAAGTATTACATCTCCGGCGTCGGCGATCCCCGCTGCAAAATCCTCATCGTGATGGTGAAGACCAATCCGGACGCGGCGCCGAGCAAGCAGCAGTCGCAGATCCTGGTGCCGCGCGACACGCCCGGCGTCGAGGTGCTCGGACCGATGTACGTGTTCGGCCAGGATCACGCGCCGCGGGGCCACATGCATATGCGCTTCAACAATGTGCGCGTGCCCAAGGAGAATATCCTGCTCGGCGAAGGCCGCGGCTTCGAGATCTCGCAGCTGCGCCTCGGACCCGGCCGCATCCATCACTGCATGCGCACCATCGGCAAGGCCGAAAAGGCGCTCGACCTGATGGTGCAGCGTGGCCTCACCCGCGAGGCCTTCGGCAAGAAGATCGCTCATCTGGGCGGCAACATGCAGATCATCGCGCAGGCGCGCTGCGAGATCGAAGCGATGCGGCTGATGGTGCTGAAGGCCGCCAAGGCCATGGACGTGCTCGGCAACAAGGAGGCCCGCGTCTGGGTCTCGATGGTGAAGGCCATGGTGCCGGAGCGCGCCTGCAAGATCATCGACCAGGCGATCCAGATGCACGGTGCCACGGGCATCTCGCACTGGACCCCGCTAGCGGAGATGTACCAGGATGTGCGTCACCTGCGCTTCGCCGACGGTCCGGACGAGGTGCACTGGATGGTGGTCGGCCGGCACGAGCTGAGCATGGCTTGATCTCAACGCGTGATGCGCGGGCTTGACCCGCGCATCCATCGAATGGAACATTGCTTCAGGATTGATGGATTGCCGGGCCCAAACCCGGCAATGACGGCTTGCCCCGGAGCTAGCATGGAATACGCCGCCAGCGACCTGACGCCACGCGAGCGTTACAAGGTGCTGACCTCCTTCATTCTGCCGCGTCCGATCGCGTGGGTGACCACACTCGGACCGACCGGCGTCGTCAACGCTGCACCATTCAGCTTCTTCAACGCCTTCTGCGAAGATCCGCCGCTCTGCATGTTCGCGGCCAACCGCAAGCCGAACGGCGAGGACAAGGATACGTTTCTCAACATCCAGCGAACCGGCCAATTCGTGGTCAACATTGCCGACGAGCCGCTGGCGCGGGCGATGCACGAGTCCAGCGGCGACTTTCCGCCTGAGATCGGCGAGCCGGACTATCTCGGCCTGAAGCTCGCGCCCTCGACGAAAATTGCCGTGCCCCGGCTGGCCGACACACCCTGGGCCATGGAGTGCAAGCTCTGGAAGCTGATCGACGTGAACGACGATCGTCGCCTGATCATGGGTGAAGGCATCCACTTTCACATCCGCGACGAACTCTGGGATCCCGAGGCGATGCGGGTGCATATGGACCGCTATCATCCGATCGGCCGCATGTTCGCCGACCGCTACTGCCGCACGGACGACCGCGTGGTTTTTCCGGCGGCGGAGGGCGTGAAGAGCAAATAGCCGCAGAAAAGGAGCGAGACGATGCCGGAAGCCTTTCGAGACAACGAAGAACGCAACCGGTTCGAGCTCGACGTCGACGGGCCTGTCGCCTTCGTGACTTACCGGAAGAGCGACGGTGCGATCACCCTCGTGCACACCGAAGTGCCGCCGGAGCTCGGCGGCCGCGGCATCGGCTCAAAGCTCGGCCGCGCCACACTGGACGCGGTGCGAGCGCAAGGGCGGAAGCTTTCGGTCGAATGCGATTTCATCCGCAATTTCATGCGCAAGGATCCCGGCTATAACGACCTCCTGGCGGATGACGGCCATGCGCAGGCCGAACCGCAGGCGAGCTATCGCGCCGGCTGCTTCTGTGGAGCCGTCGAGGTCGAGGCCACCGGCAAACCGATGTTTGCAGGCTATTGCCATTGCGCCGACTGCCAAGCGTGGTCGGCCGCTCCAATCAATGCTTTCAGCCTGTGGAAGTCGGACGATGTGCGCATCACCAAGGGCGAGGCAGAGCTCGGAACGTTCAACAAGACCGAGCATTCCTATCGAAAGTTCTGCAAACGCTGCGGCGGCCATGTCATGACCGAGCATCCGCGGATGCGGCTGATCGACGTCTACGCCAACCTGCTCAAGGGATACCAGCACTGGCCGACCCTGCACGCGAACTACGCGAGCAAGATGGTGTCGGTCAGGGACGGCTTGCCGAAATATGCCGACCTGCCGGCGGAGCTCGGCGGGTCCGGAGAAATGCTGCCGGATTGAGGCGCGAGGCCATGCTTCGGGCTCAGCGTCGCCTGACAAGGATCGTCATGCCCGGGCTTGTCGGGGCCGTCCAAGCTCTTCGTAGCGGCCACAAAGGACATGGATGGCCGGCACAAGTGTTCAGCCCGGCCATGACGTCGAAAGTCTCCTAGGTCGCCGGCGCGATCTTATCCTGCGTCTTCGTCTCGAAATCGCTGGCATCGTGACGTTCGTGGAGCTGGCTGGCGGGATCGCCGGAGACGCGGTTGACCATGCGGCCGCGCTTCACGGCTGGGCGCTTGGCGATCTCGTCGGTCCAGCGCTGCACGTTCTTGTAGTCTTGGACCGACAGGAATTCCCCGGCGCCATAGACCAGTCCCTTGGCGAGTGCGCCATACCACGGCCACACCGCCATGTCCGCGATGGTGTACTCCTTGCCCGCGAGATACTCGTTGTCGGCGAGGCGCCGGTCGAGCACGTCGAGCTGGCGCTTGACCTCCATCGCGAAGCGATCGATGGCGTATTCTATCTTGAACGGTGCGTAGGCGTAGAAGTGGCCGAAGCCGCCGCCGAGATAGGGAGCGCTGCCCATCTGCCAGAACAGCCAGGACATGGTCTCGGTGCGGGCCTTGATGTCTTTCGGCAGGAAGGCGCCGAACTTCTCGGCGAGGTAGAACAGGATCGAGCCGGACTCGAACACCCGGATCGGCTCCCGACCGGACCGATCCATCAGTGCCGGGATTTTCGAGTTCGGATTGATGTCGACGAAGCCGGTGCCGAACTGGTCACCATTGCCGATCTTGATCAGCCAGGCATCGTATTCGGCTCCCTCGTGACCGAGCGCCAGGAGCTCCTCCAGCATCACCGTGACCTTCACCCCGTTCGGGGTCGCCAGCGAATAGAGCTGAAGCGGATGCCTGCCGACCGGCAGCTCCCTCTCGTGGGTTGGGCCGGCGATCGGGCGGTTGATGCTGGCGAACTGCCCGCCGTTCTCCTTGTTCCAGGTCCAGACTTTGGGCGGCACGTAGGCAGGGGCGTCGGTCATGCGGGGGCTCCGGCGGAAAGATGCGCCTGCATTAATTAGACCGCGATTGGCCGATGGCAAGCCCTCTGAGACGCATTGCCAGGCGCGGCATCTCACCGTTTCGTCATGGAAAGCTCCCTCCCCGTCATTCCGGGACCCCGCGGGGCGAGCCCGGAATCCATCGCGCCGCCAGAATGCTCTGCAAAATCGATTCCGGGTTCTCGCTGACGCGAGCCCCGGAATGGCGTCACCTGGGTCGCAGCGGCCCTGCGGGAAGAGCGCGACGTCTACACACAAGATGCCTTGCCCAATTCGGCATGTCATCGTGAGTGACGATCGGCTAGCGTCGCTTTGCTTCGCGAGCGAGAGTACGAGACGCGAAGGCGCCGGGAGAGAGCCATGAAATCGCCGATCTGCGACATGCTGGGCATTGAATTCCCGCTGCTCGCTTTCAGCCATTGCCGCGATGTCGTCGCGGCCGTCAGTCGCGCCGGCGGCTTCGGCGTGCTCGGCGCGACCGTGCACACGCCTGACACGCTCGAACGCGAGTTGAAGTGGATCGACGATCACGTCGATGGCAAGCCCTATGGCATCGATGTCCTGATTCCCGAGAACATCTCGACTGCGGGCGAGAAGGACGTCACCTGGAAGAGCCTGGAAATGCGCGTGCCGCAGGAGCATCGCAACTACACGCGCGATCTCCTGAAGAAATACGACATCGAGCTCACCACCACGGAGGTCGCAGCCGACCAGCCGCAGCCGTTCGATGCGAAAACTGCGCTTCGGCTGCTCGAGGTCTCCTTCAATCACCCGATCCGCCTGATTGCCAATGCGCTGGGCGTGCCGCCGAAGGCGATGATCGAGATGGGCAAGAAGCACGGCGTCCCCGTTGCGGCGCTGGTCGGCGCCAAGGAGCACGCACTGCGTCAGGTTGCGGCCGGTGTCGATATTCTCGTGGTGCAGGGCACCGAGGCCGGCGGCCATTGCGGCGAAGTCTCGACCATGGTGCTGGTGCCCGAGGTGATCAAAGCGATCAAGCCCATCCGCGACGTGCCGGTGCTCGCCGCCGGCGGCATCATGACGGGGCGGCAGATGGCGGCCTGCATGGCGATGGGCGCGGCCGGCGCCTGGACCGGCTCGGTTTGGCTTGCGACCGTCGAGGCCGAGACCACTGAAATCTTTCGCGAGAAGATGATCACCGCGTCGTCGCGCGATGCGGTGCGCTCGAAGGGCCGCACCGGCAAGCCGGCTCGGCAGCTCCGCTCGGTCTGGACCGATGCCTGGGACCGCGCGCCCGACAGCCCCGGGGCGCTGCCGATGCCGTTGCAAAGCATCATCAGCCGCGACGCTTTCAGTTCGATCGACCGAGCCGCCGCCAGTGGCAACGCCAAAGCGCGCGATCTCGTCAGCTATTTCGTCGGCCAGGGCGTCGGTCTGATCGACAGCGTGAAATCGGCGGGCGCGGTGGTGCAGGAGTTCAAGGAAGAGTTCGCCGAAGCCGTCGAGCACATGAATGCGCTGGTGGCGGAGTAATGGTGTAGACCCTCATGATGACGAGGCGCGCAGGCGCCGTCTCGAACCATGAGAACCCGCGGCCGATCCTTCGAGACGCCTGCTTCGCAGGCTCCTCAGGATGAGGTCGGAGATGTCTGAGAGAGTGAAGAAGCAAAAACAATGACGACTGTTTCCCCTGACCATATACCCGTCATCGTCGGCGTCGGCGAAATCGTCGACCGTCCCAAGGAGATCGCCGACGGCCTCGAGCCACTCGATCTGCTCGAGCAGGCCCTGCGGCGCGCCGAGCAGGACGCCGGCGCAAGCCTGCTCGGCGACGTCCAGTCGCTCGACGTGGTGAACTTCCTGAGCTGGCGCTATCGTGATCCGGAAAAACTTCTGGCGCAGCGGCTCGGCATCTCGCCCGCGCATTGCTATTACGGCCCCGTCGGCGGAGAGAGCCCGATCCGCTACATCCACGAGGCGGCAAAGCGCATCGCGCGCGGGGAGTGCACAGTGGCGGCCGTCTGCGGCGCGGAAGCGCAGTCAACTGCCACCAAGGCGGAGCGCGCGGGCATCAAACTGCCATGGACCCCGTTCGCGCACGACGTCGAGGAGCCCAAGCGCGGCGCGGCGTTCCAGAAACCGCTCGCGGTGAAACTCGGCGTGTTCCGGCCCGTGACCGTCTATCCGTTCTATGAGGCGGCCTCCTCTGCACATTGGGGCCAGACGCCGCGCGAGGCGATGACGGAGTCGGGGACGCTGTGGTCGCGCTATTCCGAAGCGGCCGCACAGAATCCGAATGCCTGGCTCAAACGGCGTTATGCACCTGAAGAGATCACGACGCCGACCGCGGACAACCGCCCGATCGCCTGGCCCTACAACAAGCTCATGGTGGCCAACCCCAGCGTCAACATGGGCGGCGCGCTGCTGCTCACGAGCCTTGCCAGGGCGCGGGCAGCCGGGATTGCCGAGGACAAGCTGGTCTACCCGCTCGGCGGCGCCTCGGCTGAGGAGCCGCGCGACTATCTCCTGCGCGACCAGTTTTACGAGAGCTACCCGCAGAACGCGGTGCTGAAGGCCGTGATGGACCTCGTAGGCGGAAACGGCAGGAAGTTCGATGCGATCGAGCTCTACAGCTGTTTCCCCTGCGTGCCCAAGATGGCGCGGCGGACGCTGGGCTTAGGCGCCGACGTGCAGCCGACCGTGACCGGCGGCCTCACCTTCTTCGGCGCGCCGCTCAACACCTACATGACGCACGCGGCCTGCGCGATGGTGCGGCGTGTCCGCGACGGCGCAAAGCTCGGCCTGCTCTACGGCCAGGGCGGCTTCGTCACCAAGCACCACGCGCTGGTGGTATCGAAAACCCCGCCGCGCGAGGCGCTGGCTCAGGAGACGAGCGTGCAGGCGGAGGCGGACCGCAACAAGCACGCAGTGCCCGAGTTTGTGACGGAGGCCACGGGAAAAGGCAAGGTCGAGAGCTTCACCGTGCTCTACGGCCGCGGCGGCGACGTCGAGCACGGCGTGGTGATGCTGCGCACGGCCGACGACCGGCGCACGCTGGCGCGGATTCCGGCGAGCGATAGTGCGACGCTGGCGCATCTGCTCGACATGGATCGCACGCCGGTGGGGTCGCTCGGGGATATCGCGATGGCCGCCGACGGCGTGCCGGAGTGGCGGGTAGCGTAGCCAGCCCTCGCGTCCCGGACGCGATGCGCGCGCGACATGGCCTGGCCCGAGTTGACGACGGCGGCTAACCGGCATTCACTTCCCTGCTATCGCGCTGCGGATCGACATCGCAGCCATGCGGCAGGCATGTCAGGCGGCGCGGACCGTCTCCAGGAACTTGCCGACTTCGAGCTTGAGGCGGTTGGAGTCGCGTGACAGCATCTGCGCCGCCGACAGCACCTGCGACGACGCCGAGCCGGTCTCCGTGGCGCCGCGCTGGACGTCGCCGACATTGGCGGTCACCTGCTGCGTTCCCTGCGCCGCCAGTTGCACGTTCCGCGCGATCTCCTGGGTTGCGGCGCCCTGCTCTTCGACGGCTGCGGCGATCGCCGAGGCAATCTCCGACAGGCCGGCAATGGAGCCGCCGATTTCCCGGATGGCACTGACCGAGTCCTGAGTGGCCGCTTGAATGCCGGTGATGTGCTGGGAGATCTCGCCGGTGGCTTTGGCCGTCTGCTCGGCCAGCGCCTTGACCTCGGAAGCGACCACCGCGAAGCCGCGGCCCGCCTCGCCCGCCCGCGCGGCCTCGATGGTGGCGTTGAGAGCGAGGAGGTTGGTCTGCCCTGCAATCTGATCGATCAGTTCGATGACATCGCCAATTCTGGCGGCGGCCTTCGACAACTCGCCGATCCTGTCGTTGGTCTGGCCGGCCTGTCCGACGGCTTCGTTGGCCATCCGGGCCTGATCCTGCACTCGCCGGCTGATCTCGTTGACGGAGGACGAAAGCTGCTCGGTCGCCGATGCGACGGATTGCACGTTGGAGGACGCTTCGTCCGATGCCGATGCAACCACGACCGCCAGCTCCTGGGCGCGCTCGGCAGTGGTGTTCAGCGTGCCGGCCGAAGCTTCGAGCTCCGTCGAGGCCGAGGACACCGTGTCGACGATCTCGCCGATGGCGGCCTCGAACGCGCCGGCGAGCCTGTGCATGTCAGCTTTGCGCTGCTCAGCAGCAATCTGGTCCTGCCTGACCCTTTCGTCGGCCTCCAGGCGCGCCTTCTCTTCAGCCTTGACCTTGAACGCCTCGACGGCATGCGCCATGTCGCCGATCTCGTCCTTGCGACCAAGGCCGGGTAGAACGATGGAGAAATTGCCGGCAGCAAGCTCGCCCATCGCAGTGGTCAATGCGGACAGCGGCCGCAAGATCCGCGAGAACGCGACCCAGAAGCTGAGCAGTGCAAGAGCAATGCTCGCAAGGAGAACCCCGCCGCTGACCACCAGATGAGAGGTGCTTCTTGAGGCAAGCCCGGCGGCTTCCCGATCAGCGTCCGCGGCGATAGCCTCACCAAGCTGCAGAATCGCGTTGATGCCGCTGGTCGCTCCCGCGAAGTAATCGTTGCTCGAGATCTTGTATTCGCCCGCGTTGCCGTCCCGGATCACGTCCGTGCGCAGCGAACCGTAGCTGTCAAAGTATTTCTGTTCGACGTCCTTGATGGCCCGGCCGAGGCCGACCGAAACATCGGCGCGTTGGGCGACAGGCGAGATGGTCGTCCAGGCTAGATCGACATGACCGCGGAGGCCGGATATCTGGCCGATGCCATCTGCGGTGAGCTTCGTACGGCCGCTGATCAAGCCCGCGAGAAAGGCCCGCTCCCGGCCGGCATTTTCGGCCATCTCAGCGGTGAGGTGGCGAAGCCCTACGAGCCGGGTCATCGCCGCCGATGGCGAATCGGTCAATGTCTCCAGAGTGAGGCGCAGCCGATTGGCGGCGATCTCGATCAGCTCGGTCATGGCCGGAACGATCGCGCCGAGGACGGCAGGATCACGCTCGGCCTTTTGCCTGGTCAGATCCGCATCGACCTTGCGACGCAGGCTGTCGATGCCCTGAAGTACGCGTTCTGCCTCCGCAACGCGGGACTCGGCGGATTTCATCACAGGCAGGCTGCGCAGGCGCTGAGCGGCATCGCGGAACGCGCGATCGGAATCTGCGCGGATCCTGTCAATCTCGGCGCGGCGGTCTGCGTTGATGGTCTCCGGCGCGTTCAGCGCCGCGTTGGTCATGCCCCGTTCCAGGGCCCATTGTCCGGCACTGTGCAGCAGCTGTTGCGAGATGGCATTGAGCTCGACAAAAGCGTGCGCCTCCTGTCGGTCGCGATAGGCGCCAAGCGCCGCAAAACCGGTGGCGGCCACGCCCATCAGGGCGAGCGCCGAGACAATCAGAGGCAGGATCGTTCCAATTCGCGCGTGCACGGCTCGCTTCCCTCTTGTGAGCACTGTCCCGAAACAAGGACGATTCCGCGCAACCAATAACCGCTTCCGACAACGCTGGATTGTCTCACATCAAAGTTCGTCACAAACTTCATCCGGACACGCGCTGTATCGGACCGTATGATTATCGAATGGTTGCCCACCCTGTGCCGAGCAACCCGCAACGGGCGAAACGATCGGAGCAACTCCGACCGCCGTCGCGCGATGCGAACGAGGTGCCGCTAGGCGGCACGGACCGAGTTGAGGAACTTGCCGACCTCGAGCTTGAGGCGGTTGGAGTCGCGAGACAGCATCTGCGCCGCGGAAAGTACCTGCGAGGACGCCGATCCGGTTTCGGAGGCGCCGCGCTGGACGTCGCCGACGTTGGACGAGACCTGCTGGGTGCCGTTGGCCGCCTGCTGCACGTTGCGGGCGATCTCTTGCGTAGCCGCGCCCTGCTGCTCCACGGCCGCGGCGATTGCCGAAGCGATCTCGGACAAGCGGGCGATGGTGCCGCTGATCTCGCCGATGGCACTGACGGAATCCTGCGTCGCCGCCTGAATGCCGCCGATCTGCTGCCCGATCTCGCCGGTGGCTTTGGCCGTTTGCTCGGCAAGCGCCTTGACCTCGGACGCCACCACCGCGAACCCGCGACCGGCCTCACCCGCCCGCGCCGCCTCGATGGTGGCATTGAGCGCCAGCAGGTTGGTCTGGCCCGCAATCGCATTGATAAGCTCGACGACGTCGCCGATCCGCGAAGCGGCCCGAGATAATTCGCTGACACGGTCCGTGGTGGCTTGTGCCTGGCTGACGGCCTCGCTGGCGATGCGGGAGGAATCCTGCACCTGCCGGCCGATCTCGCGCACCGAGGAGGACATCTCCTCGGCGGCCGAAGCCACCGAATGGACATTGGTCGACGCTTCCTCCGAGCCGGCTGCGACCGCCGTCGCCAATTGCTGCGCCCGGCCCGCAGTCGAGGACAGCGTCGAGGCCGAGGCCTCGAGCTCGGTTGCGGCTGAGGACACGGTCTCGACGATTTCGCCGATCGCGGCCTCGAAGCCGTCAGCAAGCTTCGTCATGTCGGCTTTGCGCTGTCTTTCGGCTCGGCGCTGCACTGCCTGCACCTCGTCGCGGCTGAAGCGGATAATGGTTTGCACGGTCTGGAGGTTGCGCAGCGCCTCCCCGATCTCGTCGTCGCGCTCGATCACGATGCGATTGTCGAGCTTGTCCTGCACGAGGTTGAGCAAAGTGTCGTTGAGCTGCTGCATCGGGCCGCGGATCGCATGCATCGTTGCAAGGCCGGCAAAGCCGACGATGGCGGCACCGAAGACAGCCAGAGACGCCAGCATCAGGCTGACCGAACCGCCGGTGGAGAGCGCGCCGCCGATGCCGAGCGCCAACATGAACAGCGCCTGGAGCGCCATCGTCGTGACCAACCGCGCCTTCAGCGTCCCGGTGAAGATGCTGAACCGATCAAGCCACGAGCGTCGGCGGATGATTCCGGCGTCGATACGATAGCCATGCGGCTTCTTCTCGCGGATCGCGGCGTAGACCTCTTCGGCGAGCCTGCGCTGGTCGGCCGGCAGCTTGGTGCGGATCGAGGTGTAGCCCTTGACCTGCCCCTTCTCACGGATCGGAGAGGCCGTCGCCAGCACCCAGTAGAAGTCGCCGTTCTTGCGACGGTTCTTCACGGCGCCAAGCCAGGGCTTGCCCGCCTTCAGCGTGTCCCAGAGATTGTCGAACGCCTCCGGCGGCATGTCGGGGTGGCGGACGATGTTGTGCGGCTGGCCCATGAGTTCCGCCGACGTGAAGCCGGCGGCGGCAACGAAATCCTCGTTGAAGTAGGTGAGCTTGCCCTTGAGGTCGGTCCGCGAGACGATCAACGTCTCGTCGCTGACCGGATATTCGATCTCGGTGATAGGAAAATTCTTGCGCATCGTTTTACCCCGGAAACTGGATCAAAATGAAAAACTCCAACGAGATCGTCTCCCGCACGAATCCGCCCTCACTTACATTGTCATAAATGCGATTTAACCATCGGTGAAACGGGCCGCCCGTAACAACACGGTGGGCACTCGGTATTCTACCGCTCCGGGAGTTTCCACCTCCGCCAAACGCAACGAGCGGCGCATTGTGCGCCGCTCGCCATTTAATTCATTTCTCGAGCGGTCTACGCCGCGCGGACGTTGGTCAGGAACCTGCTGACCTCGTTCTTCAAGCGGCTCGAATCGTTCGACAGCATCTGGGCCGCCGACAGCACCTGCGAAGAGGCGGTGCCGGTCTCGGTCGCGCCGCGCTGCACGTCGGTGATGTTGGAGGACACCTGCTGGGTGCCTTGCGCGGCCTGCTGCACGTTGCGGGCGATCTCCTGGGTCGCGGCGCCCTGCTCTTCCACGGCGGCCGCAATGGCCGATGAGATCTCCGACAGGCGCTCGATGGTCGAGGAGATCTCCTTGATCGCTCCAACCGATTCATTGGTCGCCGCCTGGATGCCGGAGATCTGCTGGCCGATCTCACCGGTAGCCTTTGCGGTCTGCTCGGCCAGCGCCTTCACCTCGGACGCCACCACTGCAAAGCCACGACCGGCTTCACCGGCACGTGCGGCTTCGATGGTCGCATTCAGCGCCAGCAAGTTGGTCTGGCCGGCGATGGTGTTGATCAGCTCGACGACGTCGCCGATGCGAGCGGCAGCCTTGGACAGCTCGCTGACGCGCTCGGTGGTGGCGCGGGCCTGACCGACGGCGTCGCCCGCCATCCGTGCGGACTCTTGCACCTGACGGCTGATCTCGCCGACCGAGGAGGCCATCTCTTCCGTCGCCGAGGCTACCGATTGCACGTTGGTCGAGGCTTCCTCCGAAGCTCCGGCAACCGTGGTCGCCAGTTTCTGGGAGCGCTCGGCTGTTCCCGTGAGGGTGGTGGCGGACGCCTCCAGCTGTGTCGAAGCAGAGGACACCGTTCCGATGATCTCGCCGACCGCGCTCTCAAAGTCATCCGCAAGCCTGATCATGTCACGTTTGCGCTGCTCGACATTGCGCCGCTCGGTCTCAGCCTGTTCCGCCTTCAGCCGCTCGACCTCGATCGCATTGGTCTTGAAGACCTGAACGGCCTGGGCCATTGCGCCGATCTCGTCCTTGCGTTCTGTGCCCGACACCACCACGGACGTGTCGCCCCTCGCAAGAATCTCCATCTCGGTCGTGATGTGCTGGATGGGGCGAGTGACCGCGAAGGCCACGCCGAAGGCGCCCACAAGCGACAGCAGCAGCGTGACGAGGCCTCCGATCAACATGGACAGTGTTGCGTTGCCGGAAGCAGCGTCGGCAGCCTCGGCCCGCACCGACAACAGCGATCGTTCTTCCTTGTCCATCTCCTGCACCACCGCGCGCAAGCCATCCATCGCTTTCTTGCCGGCGCCGGATGCTTCGAGTTCGCGGGCCTTCGCCTGAGTTGCCGGATCCTTCATCAGTGCGATTTCGCGCTGCGCGATGCTGGTCGCCCAGTCGCTGGCGAATGCCTTGACTTGCTCAAGCCGCTTCTGTTGCGCCGCGTTGTCCGAGGTCAGGCTGCCGACCTTGGCCGCCGCCGCCTGAAACTGCTTCTGCCCGGCCTCATAGGGGGCCAGAAAGCCGGCATCGCCCGAGACGAGATAGCCGCGAACACCGGTTTCCTGGTTGACCATAGCGGCGACAAGGCCGGAAAGCTGCTCGAGCACCTCGTAGGTATGAACTGTCATTCTCGACGTCGAATTCATTACGCTCAGGGAATGGTAGATCGCCCCGGTGCTGCCGGCGACGATCAGGCAGATCGCGACGAACACCGCAGAAACCTTGATGGAAATGCGCAAATTATTGATCCAGGACATCAGATACCCCCAAGCTTGCCGGCGCACCTATTGCTCCTCGAGCGCACAATTCCCCGAGTTGCGCACGAAGTTCGGCCCTGTTTTTATGCGCACGATGTATGATGAAAACATTAGCCATACTCCGCAGTCCTACGGAGGTGATGCGGACCAGCGCGCCGCATTCTTGCCGGCCTATCGGAAAATGGAAGATGAGCCGCTCGGACGCGGCCTCGGGCCGATATGCAGCCCGTGCCAAGCCGTGAGCGGCGCCGAACAGGCGGCGCCGCTCTTGTAGCCGCTGAGTTCTGACCGATTAGGCCGCGCGGACGTTGGCGAGGAACTTGCTGACCTCGTTCTTCAACCGTCCGGAATCGTTCGACAGCATCTGCGCCGCCGACAGCACCTGCGAGGAAGCCGTGCCGGTCTCGGTCGCGCCGCGCTGCACGTCGGTGATGTTGGAGGACACCTGCTGGGTGCCTTGCGCGGCCTGCTGCACGTTGCGGGCGATCTCCTGGGTCGCGGCGCCCTGCTCTTCCACCGCGGCGGCAATGGCCGACGAGATCTCCGACAGGCGCTCGATGGTCGAGGAGATCTCCTTGATGGCCCCGACGGAATCGTTGGTCGCGGCCTGGATGCCGG